>ERZ1673702.3-NODE-3-length-513327-cov-15.377073_pt1 | contig 513327 bp, 376 predicted proteins | sample MGYA00580232_ERZ1673702 | MGnify/ENA primary metagenome ERZ1673702 (study PRJEB41218, sample SAMN15661792) | gut metagenome | host: Homo sapiens | place: Canada: London | collected 2015-08-20/2019-03-30 | study: EMG produced TPA metagenomics assembly of... | reverse complement strand
CTCTACGACGTCGACGGCATCGCCTACTGGCCCGCCGTGGCGGTCAACTACACCAACAAGACGCAGTTCATCTTCAAGATCAACAAAGGCGTCGAATCGGTGTTCGACAGCAAGATGGTGAATCGTTACATCCCCGAAAACGAACGTCCCGTGCCGTTCAAGCACATGATCTACGTGGGCGACGGGACGACCGACATCCCCTGCATGCGGCTGGTGAAAAATTCCGGCGGACATTCGATCGCGGTCTACAACCCCGACCAGAAGGGTGCCCGCAAGGAGATGGCCTCGCTGATCCACGACAACCGCGTAAGCCACGTCTGCCCGGCCGACTACTCCGAAGGCTCGGACATGGACATCCTGGTCAAAACCATCATCGACAAGATCGACCTGGACGACAGGCTCGAAAAACTCGAAGTCGTGAAATAACCCGGCCAGCGGGACGGGAAGCGGATATGCCCGGGACGCCCCCGGAGACGGGCAGCGAGGAAAGCCGGGCATCCCGACGAAAGATTCAAGCATCGGAAAAAGAGAATATGGACATTATTTTCGCAACCAACAACGCACACAAGCTCACCGAGGTACAGGCCGTACTGGGGCCCGGATACAAGTTGCTGACACCCCGCGACTGCGGCGTGACGGAGGAGATCCCCGAGGAACAGGATACCCTCGAAGGCAACGCCTCGCAGAAGGCGCATTACCTGCACGAACGCACCGGAATGGATTGCTTCGCCGACGACACGGGGCTCGAAGTCGAAGCGCTGGGCGGGGCCCCGGGCGTACACTCGGCACGCTACGCCACCGACGGGCACGACTTCGCGGCCAACAACCGGCTGCTGCTGAAAAACCTCAAAGGGCAGGCCAACCGCCGGGCACGGTTCCGCACGGTGATATCGCTGCTCCTGGACGGCGAAGAGCACCTTTTCGAAGGGATCGTCGAGGGGCGCATCATCGACCGGGAAACGGGGCACGAGGGATTCGGGTTCGACCCGCTGTTCATCCCCGACGGATACGACCGAACCTTCGCGCAGATGACCACCGGGGAGAAAAACGAAGTGTCGCACCGGGCCCGTGCCGTACGCAAACTCGCCGCGTATTTGCATTCCGTCGAGAAATAAGCGTCTTTACGAAAAACAGGCGGCGCCTCGGCAAATTGCAAGTAAACTTGCTTTTGCCCTCGGCTTGCACTATCTTTGCCGTTCCTATGGAAGAGAGAAATTACAACAAGGAGGAGCGTTTCGACGCCAAAACCATCGAAGTGCTGAAGCACCACTACACCGAAATACTGCGGTTGCTGGGCGAGGATCCCGCACGCGAAGGGTTGCAGAAGACCCCCGAACGGGTGGCCAAGGCAATGTCGTTCCTGACGAAAGGATATGACGAAAACCCGTTGGAGATCATCCGCTCGGCGACGTTCCGCGAAGAGTACAAGCAGATGGTGCTGGTGAAGGACATCGAACTTTATTCGCTCTGCGAGCACCATATGCTGCCGTTCTACGGCAAGGCGCATGTCGCCTACATCCCCAACGGCCATATCACGGGGCTTTCCAAAATAGCCCGTGTGGTGGAGTGCTTCGCCCGCCGCCTGCAGGTACAGGAAAGGCTGACGGTGCAGATCCGCGACTGCATCCAGGAGGCGCTGAACCCCATGGGCGTAGCCGTCGTGATCGAAGCGAGCCACATGTGCATGCAGATGCGCGGCATCGAAAAGCAACAGTCGGCGACGACGACCTCGGCCTTCACCGGGATTTTCCTCTCCGACCACCGCACGCGCGAAGAGTTCATGACCCTGATCTCGCACCGGTACCGGTAGACCCGCCGCACGATAAAACGGAACGTCCCGCAGCGCACGGCTTGCGGGACGTTCCGTTTCCGGGGGCGACCCGATTATGATTTGCCCTTACCCTTGAACTCCACCAGGGCGGCATTCAGCGCCCGGTGAAGCGAATACTGCGAAAGGGGTTTGACGAGGAATTCGTTGCACCCCGCATTGCGCGCGCTCTCGATCTCGCTGCCGGACGAATAGACCGACATGGCAATGATGGGGACGTCCGCCGAAACGCTGCGGATACGCCGCGTAGCCTCCAGGCCGTCCATCACAGGCATGCGGATGTCCATCAGCACGGCATCGGGCTGCACCGTCCCGAACATGTCCACGGCCTCGGCTCCCGTATGGGCACGCACGAAGCTGAAGCGGCGGCTGAGGACGGCTTCGATGAGTCTGAAATTGGTGTCCGAATCCTCGGCGACCAGCAGTACCCACGACTTGCCGTCGTCCCGGCCCGGGGCGGCGCAATGCTGCTCGTCGTCTTTGCCGCCGTCCCGGTGGACGACGGGGATCGAGAAATGGAACCGCGTGCCCTTCCCGGGTTCGGAATCCACGCCGATCGTACCGTCGAGTTTCTCGACGATCATCTTCGAAATGGCCAGCCCGAGCCCAGTTCCGGCTGCGAAATCGTTGAGTTTGACGAACCGGTCGAAAATATTGCGCGCCTTCTCGGGCGGTATGCCCATGCCGGTATCCTGGACGAAGAACTCCACGCACCCGTCCTTCAGGTCGAATCCGAAGCGGATCTCCCCCTCTTCGGTAAACTTGCCGGCGTTGTTCAGCAGGTTGGAAATGACCTGTGCCAGGCGGTTCTGGTCGCAGACGATCTCCACGTTCGCGACCCGTTCCTCGAAGACCAGCTCCACGCCCGGCTTGACGCGGGGTTTGTGGACTTCCAGCTCCGAGCGGCAGAGGTCGTTGAGGTTCATCGGCCTGAAGCGGAATTCGAGCGTCCCGGCTTCGATCTTCGAAATGTCGAGGATATCGTTTATCAGTTGCAGCAGCAGCTCGGAATTGACGTCGATGATATCGATGAACTGTTGTTTCTCCTCCTCGGTTTCCACTTCGCCGATGAGCTTGGCAAAGCCCACGATGGCATTGAGCGGCGTGCGGATCTCGTGGCTCATGTTCGCCAGGAAGGCAGATTTGAGACGGTCGGACTCCTCGGCGCGTATCCGCGCCTCGACGATCTCCAGCTCGGCATTCTTCATGTCGGTGATGTCCCACGAGACGCCGATGATGAGCGGAAGACGGTTTTCGACCGGCACCAGCGACTTGGAAGTATTGACGATACGGGTCTCGCCCGTGACCGAGACGTACTCCTCGATGAAGGTCTGGCGTTCGCCCGTACGCAGCAGCGTCAGGTCGTCCTGGCGGAAATGCTCCGCATCCTTCGGGCTGGGGAAAATCTCGTAATCGGTATGCCCGAGCGCCCTGGAGGCCGGAATCCGCGAATATTCCTCGAACGCCCGGTTCCAGTAGAGGTAACGGAACTCGTTGCTCGGGTCTTTCACGAACAGATAGACCGGGACATTGTTGAGGATGCACTCCAGGATGGAGTTCATCTCCTTGACCTTGCTCTCGTGTTCGATGCGCTGCGTCACGTCCCGGCCGAAGAACCAGACAATCTCGCGTTCCTGGAAGTAGTCGTAGATGATGTAGGCCACGATGTCCCACGCCACGATATGCCCCTGCTCGTTCTTGAAGCGGACGGTGTATTTGTGCGAGCCGTTATCGCGGCGTATTTTCTCCAGCCGGGCATCCCACTGCTGACGGGAACCTTCGTACGACCAGAAATCGTAAACCTTGTGTTGCGAAAGGTCGCCTTCGACATCGTGCCGCACCCGGAACTGTTCGTTGGCATATTCCATCGTACCGTCCAGGCTGCAGGCGTAAATCTCCTCGTCGACATTGTTCAGCGCATATTTGACCATCTCCAGTTCATGCTTGGCAGCTTCGGCCTCGGTGATGTCACGGCAGATGTAGAGGGCATGCTCCCCGTCGAGCGGGAAAATACGGTTTTCGTAGTTGCGGGTTCGGCCGTCGAGCGTAATGTCGTGGTGGGACGAAGAGCCGCACCCCGTCGCAAAAACATTGTCGAGGTTGTTCTTCACATTGCGGCAGGCCGAGGGCGAAAGCATCGTGCGGATGTTCTGCCCGGCGAGCTCTCCGCCCGGAACCCCGACATGGTTGGTCTCATCCGCGGAAACCAGTTCGACCAGCGTCCCTTCGCGGTCGAGCACGGTCAGCATGTCGGGTATCGAATCGAGAATCTTACAGGCATAACGCTCCCGAAACCGACTCCCGGAAGCCTTCGGCGTATCGAGTTGTGCCTCGAGCTCTTCGATCCTGCGGATAAGCTCTTCGCGGGAGCAGTTATCGTATCGGCTCATACATTGTGGTATTGTGCATAGATAGTTACAAAAGTAATATATTTTCCGAAAGACGAACCATTTTCGGGCCGAAATCGCCAACGATTACGCCCCATGTGGCAACGATACCGTTCGGCAGCAGCATTCCCGACCGCAACTCGGTGCTATTACCGTTCAAAAACAGCGCAGAAAAAGCCCGCAAAGGATCTCTTTCCGCCCGGCACCGGGTCAAGACGCCCCAAAATGGGCTATTTCTCGCCGGGTTAAACCCCTGTGCCCGACCGTAGAACACCCCGCAGCCGCGTTGCATATCGCAAAACTGCTTTTTTATATCCCGATCGGGCTTCCACGCGCAAAAAAGGTGTGGAAGGAACGAATTTTGAACATGCTCCGAGACAGCAAACTAAAAAATCAAAATCATGACCGTCAAAAAATTACGTTACCTCGCATACGCACTCGTTGCAGTTGCGTTTTGCGCGTGCCAGAAAGAGCCCTCGACATCGGGCCTCCACAAAGACTATCTGGTCTACACCGCTTACGACACCGAAGCCGACTTCGGTGCAGTGGACACCTACTACCTCCCCGACAGCATCCTGCTGATCGGCGCCGCAGACAAGACGGAATACTGGAAAGACGACAATGCGCTGGAGATCGTCAACACGGTCGCCGGCCGCATGAACGCCGCCGGCTACACCCGCACCGATGACAAGGAGGCGGCCAATGTCGGACTGCAATTGAGCTACGTGCAGAAAGTGACCTATTTCGTGGGTTATGACTATCCCTACTGGTGGTGGTATTACCCCTACTACTGGACGCCCGGATACTGGGGCGACTGGCTGGGATGGCACTATCCCTACCGCGTATATTACGGTTATACGGCCGGTTCGCTGCTGATCGAGATGCTGGATCTGGAAGCCGACCAGCAGAGCGGCAAGAAACTGCCCGTCATCTGGGACAGCTACATCGGCGGCCTGCTCACCTCGTCGGAAAGCCTCAACCTGCAGCGCACGGTGGACGCCGTAGAACAGGCGTTCGACCAGTCGCCTTATCTGAAAAAGTAATTTAACCGTAAAAACACGTCCGATTATGAAAACATCGAAATACCAGGTTCTAAAAACCATCGCACTCTGTGTCGTCCTGCTCGCCGCCGCGCGCACGGGCAAAGCACAGGTCTTCCCGAACAGCTACATCAACGTCGACTGGCAGGTAGGCGTGCCCCTGGGCAGCAGCCTGGCCGACAAAGCCTCGGGCTGGGGCATGAACTTCGAAGGCGGCTATTTCATCACGCCGGCCATCGCCGTGGGCCCGTTCATCTCGTACCAGACCAACCTCGAAACGATCCCGCGCCAGACACTCGACCTGGGCAACGGTTCGGCCCTCACGGTCAACCAGAAGCACTCCGTATTCCAGTTGCCGTTCGGCGTCACCAGCCGTTACACCTGGCTTACGGACAGCGTATTCCAGCCTTATGCGGGCCTGAAGCTGGGTGCCAACTACGCCGAACTTTCGTCCTATTACTACGTCGTCAAGCAGTACAACGACACGTGGGGATTCTACCTCTCGCCCGAAATCGGCGTGAGCATCTTCCCGCGCCCCGACTACCGTTTCGGGTTCCATGTGGCACTCTATTACAGCTATGCCACCAACAGCGGTGACGTCCTGACTTACTCGGTCAACAACCTCAATAATTTCGGCATACGCGTCGGTATATCATTCTGATGCAGAGTAGGAAAGCGCCTCTTGTGGAGTGCCCCGGTTCCTGAAAAGGGATCGGGGTTCCCTTTTCCCGGGAGCTCTTTCCCGGACGGATTTGCAGGTTCGGGAAATTGTACCTACCTTTACAACGACTAAAACCATTGGATGTTTAATTTGGATTCGGCATTGTAGGAATCCGTACCTCACCACGGATTCCGTCCCATTCTTCCCTCCCGGGGGCATTTCTGCCCGGGCGGACATTCATTTTGCCTTATTTTAAAAAATTCGCCATGCACGGGATTTCCCAATCCATCCCGCGCACGGCCTCAACTACAAACAACCATGGAACAGGAAAATAAACAGATTTTCGATTTCGATTTAAAAATGATCGCCGATTTCTTCAGGGAACTCGACAGGCAGGGGCCCGGCGGCGTGGAGCAGACGCTCCGCGCCCTGGAATTCGTGCCCGACAGGCCGGGGATGCGGATCGCCGACATCGGATGCGGCACCGGCGGGCAGACCATCACGATCGCCCGGAACAGGGATTGTACGATAACGGCCGTCGACCTGCTGCCGGAACTGTTGGAAGAATTCCGCACCCGGATAAAAAAGGCCGGGCTGGAAAACCGCGTCACGGCCATACAGGGCTCGATGGACGCACTGCCCTTCAGCCCCGGGGAATTCGACGTGATCTGGGCCGAAGGCTCGATCTACAACATCGGATTCGAACGCGGGCTGAGGGAGTGGCGGCAGTACCTCAAACCGGGCGGCATAATCGCCGTGACCGAGTGCTCGTGGCTCTCGGGCGCACGCCTGGCGTCGAAATTCATCTCGGACTATTTCCCCGACATCGACAGCCCGTCGGGGAAAGTGCGGATCCTCGAAGAGGCCGGATATGCACCGCTGGCGCATTTCGCGCTGCCCGAGCATTGCTGGACGGAAAACTACTTCGCCCATGCAAGCGCACGCATCCCGGGATTCCTCAAGCAATACGGGCACAGTGAAAAAGCACTCCTGCTGGCCGAAATGCAGAAAAACGAGATCGCCCATTACGAAAAATACAAAGCGTACTACGGTTACGTCTTCTACATCGGCCAAAAACCGGAAGAGTAATCCCCGTCCGAAAAGGCAGAATCCCGCTTCCCCGAAAGAGGCGGGATTCGTTTTTCCGGTTCAGGGAAAAATGCCCGGTCATTCCATCGAGGTGTAGACGAGCATCGTCTCGGGGGCCAGGCTGATCCAGCTTCCGGGCGCAAGCGCCACCCCGCGCTCCACGGGAAGCAACCGTTCGCCCTCGAGCCTGAGCCGCCCCGGGGCGTAGACATAAAGCGCGAGATCGGAAAGTCCGGGCTGAGGATTTTCCAGCGTCAACTCCACCGTCCGCTCCGAATCCGTATTGACCACAGCCAACGTCACGCCCTTCTCGGTGCGTCCGAACATCGAACGGACTCCGCCGACGCCCGACACTCCGGAGGCGAGAATCTGCGCACCTTGCGGAAAATAGCGGCACAGCAGCGACATGGCATAGTACCAGGGGCGGATCCGTTCCTTGCCGGCGCCGTAGCGCTCTTCGCCGAGGATGTTCCAAAACCCCCATATTTTCAGTTTCCCGGGTTCGTTCATGTGCATCGCATCGTCGAGCATCCAGACCACGCAGCCCGAATAGCCGCATGCGGCCGTTTGCATGACGGCATCGGCAACGTCGATACCGTACATGTGGTCGAAGACGAACATCTGCGAATCGCCGGGCGATGCATCGGGGTCGGCAGCAATCCGCCGCTCGTTCTCGGCGGCATAGGCGGCATCGCGTTCGTCGATGAATTTCAACCCCAGCTCGCCGAGGATCATCTTCGTCCCCGCAGGAGCCGCAGCACGGTAAGCCGAAATCATCGCCGAATACTCCCCCGTATTGACCTGGGCCTTGGAAGGATACGTATGGATGTCGTAAAGCCCCACGGCGTCGCCGAGATCCCGGACGGAATTACTTACCCAGTGTGTTTCGAGGGTCGTCCATACCGCCGCGTCGGGAGCGACCAGCTTCACCCGGCCGGCCATGCCGTGCCGCCGCAGGGAAGCATCCATGGCGCGTGCGGCGCGGAGCCAGAGGGCATAGTCGCCCCGGGTCGAAGCCCACGAGCCGTTAGGTTCGTTGACGATATTGTAGTAACGGATGCAATCGTAACCGCACTCTTCGACCAAGTAGCGCACCATCTCTCCGCTGCTGTCGATCAGCGCCTGGTCGACGGTCTGCGCCTGCCGATCGACCAAGCTTCCGCCCCAGTCGCCGAGCAATACCGTCACGCCATGCGTATTGCAGAACCCGAGAATCATGTGCAAATCCTCCATGTTCCGCGACGGGTCGAACCGCCCGTCCGTGAGATACGACCGGATACCGCCCATCACGCGGATGAAACGGGGCTGCATGTACTCCAGCCTGTCGGTAAGGCGTTTTCGGTCGGCCGCAGAAAACCGGCCGTCGACGTCATGCACCTCGTAAGGATCCCACTGGACGCCGTTGCCGATATAGGCGTCGTCGATCACCCTGCCGCTCAATGTCAGCACGCCCCGAGCAGGCGACGTCCCCTCCGGCGGGGAAGCGTTGCCCCGCGCACAGGCCCATGCGGTTCCAGCCGCACAAACAACTGCAAATAAAGCATATCGCACAATTCTTTTTTCCATCGTCCGGATATTTTCGGTTACGAAGATAAAGATAAGCCGCCCAAAGCTTTCGCATGTAATACTTTTTTAACCGAAACAGATCGTTTGCCGACAATCGGCACAAGCACTACCGGGAAGCAACCCCGGAAGTTACATAAAAAACAAAAAAGTATAAATATCTGTTAAAATACTACTCTTTTCACAGTCGCCTCCGTTCGTATATTTGCATAACTGAAAACCGACTAAACCCGAATCCATGAAACACCTGCTTACGCCGCTGCTCGGAGCCCTTACGCTAAGCTTGTCCGGATGTCAGGACAAGCCCCAGCCCCAGTTCATCCGTGTGGAAAACGGACGTTTCGTCGGCGGAAGCGCCAATTCAGGCTATTTCGTCGGAGCCAACTTTTGGTACGGGGCTCTGCTGGCCACCGAAGGGCCGGGGCGCGACCGTGACCGCCTGTGCCGCGAACTCGACAGGCTGAAGGCATCGGGTATCGGCAACCTGCGTGTCCTGGTCGGGTCGGAAGGCAACACGGGAGTCATATCGAAAGTCGAACCGATCCTGCAAACCGCACCCGGAGTTTACGACGACCGCGCACTCGACGGGCTGGATTTCCTGATGTCCGAACTGGGAAAGCGGGACATGCAGGCAGTGCTCTACCTCACCAATGCCTGGGAATGGAGCGGCGGATACAGCCAGTACCTCGAATGGAGCGGCCGGGGCACCTATCCCGTTCCGGGACTGGCCGGATGGGACACCTTCATGGCTTACGTGCGGCAGTTCCACGAAGCAGAGGCCACCGACAGTTGTAAAATACTGTTGGAAAAACACATACGCCACATCGTCACCCGTACGAACCGTTATACGGGACGCCCCTACCGGGAAGACCCGGCCATCTTCTCCTGGCAGATCGCCAACGAGCCGCGGGCCTTCTCGGATGACAACAAGGAACGCTTCTTCGCCTGGGTCGCCCGCACGGCGAAACTCATCAAGCAACTCGACCCCAACCACATGGTTTCGACCGGCAGCGAAGGGGAAATGGGATGCGAAGGGGACATCGGGCTATGGCGGCGCATCCACGCCCTGCCGGAGATCGACTACGCCAACATACACATCTGGCCCTACAACTGGCGGTGGATCAGCCAGGAAAATGTCGGGGGAGACCTCACGGCGGCCTGCGAAAAAACGACCGAATACATCCGCCGCCATGCGGAAATCGCACGGGAGCTGGGCAAACCGCTCGTCATCGAGGAGTTCGGCTACCCGCGCGACAGCTTCGCCTTCGAGCCCGGCTCGCCTACGACGGCCCGCGACGCCTACTACCGCCATATCTTCGAGCAGGTCATACGCAGTGCAGCGGCCGGCGACATCGTGGCAGGATGCAATTTCTGGGGCTGGGGCGGCGCGGCACGCCCCGTACACCTCAGCTGGCAAGCCGGCGACGATTACTGCGGCGACCCGGCACAGGAAGAGCAGGGGCTTAATTCGGTCTTCGACAACGACCATACTACCTTGCGGGAGATCACGGCGGCAAATCGCACGCTGGGCCTCCATGCACAAGCGCTTACGGCGACACCCGGCAACGGAACCCCGGCGGCCCTGCTCCGGCTCCTGCGGGAAACATCCGCCCGGAACCGGCTGTTGTTCGGGCAGCAGGACTTCCCCTTTTACGGCTGCGACTGGGCCTACCGGCCCGGCTGTTGCGACGTGAAGGCATGCTGTGGGGATTATCCGGCCGTGCTGGGCTGCGACCTCGGGGAAATCGAGCTCGGGACGGGGCATAATCTCGACGGCGTACCCTTCGACACGATGCGCCGCGAAATTGTCCGGCAATACGAACGCGGCGGGCTGACGACCGTCAGCTGGCATCCCCGCAACCCGTTAACAGGCGGCGACGCATGGGATGTGAGCGACCCCGGCACCGTACGTTCGGTACTGCCGGGCGGCAGAAACCATGCGAAATTCCTCGGATGGGTGGATCTTGCGGCCGATTTTCTCAACTCCCTGTCCACGAACGACGGCACGACCGTTCCGGTGTTGTTTCGTCCCTGGCACGAGCACACCGGGAGCTGGTTCTGGTGGGGACAACGGCTCTGTTCGACCGCCGAATACGAAGCACTTTGGAAAATGACCGTCGAACGCATGCGCGACAGGGGCGTACGTATGCTCACCGTCTATTCGCCCAACCCGTGCGTCACAGGACTGGAATACCTCGAGCGTTATCCGGGGGATGCATGGGTCGACATACTGGGGCTGGATGCCTACCACAGCAGCGATGCCGGGGCATTCGTCACGCGGCTCGGGGCATCGCTCGGGATCATGGATCAGATCGCCCGAGACCACCGGAAACCCTATGCCGTATCGGAAACCGGCATGGAGGGTATTCCGCGTGCCGACTGGTGGACGGGGGTACTGATGCAGGGCATCGGGGAGCAGCGTCCCGCATACGTACTGGTATGGAGGAATGCCTTACAGACGCTAAAACCCGGGCATTTTTACGCACCCTATCCCGGACAGGTCTCGCAGGCCGACTTCAACCGGTTCTATGCTTCGCCACGGACGTTATTCGCGGCCGATGCAGCCAACGCCTTTCAATAACAAACAATATAGACTCAATTTTCGACAATGACCAACTTTGAGGAAACGATGCACCGGTTGCAGTTGCAGCACGAGCAGCTCCTGACACGCAAAAATATGCCAACCGATGCCTACAACGGTATCTTCACCCGATACCGCCATCCGATACTCACGGCAGCGCACACGCCGCTTTTCTGGCGCTACGACCTCGACCCTGCGACCAATCCCTACTGCATGGAACGGATAGGGATAAATGCCGTGATGAACTCGGGAGCCATCAAATTCGGCGGCAAATACCTCCTGGTGGTTCGCGTGGAAGGTGCCGACCGCAAATCGTTTTTCGCCGTGGCGGAGTCGCCTAACGGCATCGACAATTTCCGTTTCCGGGACTATCCCGTCACCATGCCCGAATACGGGGAACCGGCAACCAATATTTACGACATGCGTCTGACGGCACACGAGGACGGCTGGATCTACGGGATTTTCTGCGTCGAACGGAAAGACCCGGCAGCGGCTCCGGGCGACCTGTCGTCCGCCGTTGCAGCGGCTGGCATCGCACGCACGAAAAATCTGGTGGACTGGGAGCGGCTCCCCGACCTGAAAAGCTCCAGCCAGCAGCGCAACGTGGTTCTACACCCGGAATTCGTGGACGGGAAATATGCCCTCTACACCCGGCCGCAGGACGGGTTTATCGACACGGGCAACGGCGGCGGCATCGGCTGGGCGCTCATCGACGACATCACGCACGCCCAAGTCACGGGCGAGTCGATCATCAACCGGCGTTACTACCATACGATCAAAGAGACGAAAAACGGCGAAGGCCCCCATCCGATCAAAACACCCCGGGGATGGCTGCACCTGGCACACGGCGTACGAACCTGCGCCGCGGGGCTGCGCTATGTGCTCTACCTCTACATGACCGAGCTCGAACGCCCCTGGATACCCCTGGCCGAGCCCGCGGGCATGCTGCTCGGCCCCCTCGGCGAAGAACGCACGGGCGATGTGTCGAACGTGCTTTTCTCGAACGGCTGGATCGCCGATCCCGACGGACGGGTCTGCATCTATTACGCCTCGTGCGATACCCGCATGCATGTAGCGACCTCGACCGTCGGGCAGCTGGTCGACTACTGCCTGCACACGCCTGCCGACGGATTTACGACCGGGCACAGCGTCGAAACGCTCAAAAAACTCATCGACAAAAACCTCAAACGCTAAAATGGCAGCTGCACGGTCGGAAAAAATCGGGTACGGGCTGGGCGACATGTCGTCGAGCATGTTCTGGAAAATATTCTCCTATTATCTTCCGTTTTTCTACTCCAACATTTTCGGGTTGAGCCTGGAACATGCCGCCGTACTGTTGCTCGTCACCAAACTCTGGGACGCGGTATCCGATCCCGTCATGGGCCTGATCGCCGACCGTACGACCTCCCGCTGGGGACGTTACCGACCTTACCTGCTCTGGGTCGCCGTTCCTTTCGCCGTGGCCGGCATCCTCACCTTTACGACACCCACGTGGAGCTATTCGGCCAAACTGATATGGGCCTACGCCACCTACTTGCTGATGATGACCGTCTACACCGCCATCAACGTCCCCTATGGGGCGATGCTGGGCGTGGTGACCGACGATTCGCGCGAACGGACGGTATTCTCCTCCTACCGGATGTTTTTCGCCTACGGGGGCAGCTTCCTGGCACTGGCGATTTTCGAACCCCTGTGCGACCTCTTCACCCCCGACACCGGGGACATGGACGCCGCGCGGGCCGTCGCCGCGCAGGCCGACGGATGGCAGGCGGCCATGATCGTCGTCGGGACAATCTGCGCGCTGCTTTTCCTGCTCTGCTTCCGCCTGACGCGCGAACGCGTCGCCCCGGTCGAAAGCCCGTCTGCGGGCGGACAGTCGATTCTGTCCGACATGAAATCGCTCGCCGGCAACGGGCCGTGGTGGATACTGCTGGGCGTGGCGGTGGCCGCGCTGCTCTTCAACTCGATCCGCGGCGGGGCGGCAGCTTATTACTTCAAGGATTTCATCGGGGAGGACAACCTGTTGGGCGGCAGTATGATACTCTCCTGCGGAGCGTTCCTCGCCATCGGCGAAATCGCCAACATGCTCGGGGTCGTACTGGCCGTACCCATCTCGCTGCGCATCGGTAAGCGGATGACCTACATCTGGGCCATGGCCGTATCGGGCCTGTTGAGCATCGTCTTCTTTTTCATGCCGGCCACCGTTGCCGGATGCTGGGCGATGGTCGTACTGCAAATCGTGATTTCAGCCGCAGCCGGCATCACCTTCCCGTTACTCTGGAGCATGTATGCCGACGTGGCGGACTATTCGGAGCTGAAGCACGGCCACGGTTCGACGGGGCTGATATTCTCGTCGTCGTCGATGGCCCAGAAATTCGGCGGCGCATTCGGCAGTGCACTAATCCTCTGGCTGCTGGCTTCCTACGGATACGACACCTCGGGCGCCGCGGTGCAGAACGGCGAGGCAATCTTCGGACTGCGGATGCTGATGAGCTGGCTGCCGGCGGCAGGGTGCGCGCTGGCCGTGCTGCTGGTTGCAATCTATCCGCTCAACGAAACCCGCATAAGCGAAATCGGAGAAAAACTGGCCCTGCGCAGGGCCGCAAACAAATGAACATGAACCGCGAACAACAATTCAAGCGCGAGCTCACCGAAGAGCTCCGCAATAATATCCTCCCGTTCTGGGCGCGGCAAATGGTTGACCCGGGAGGAGGATTTTTCGGCCGCATGACCGGAACGGGCGAACTGATAGCCAACGCCGGGCGGAGTGCAATCCTTTGCGGCCGCATCCTGTGGACTTTCTCGGCAGCCTACCGGACATCGGGTTGCGAGCAATACCTGGCAACAGCCACAGCCGCACGGGACTACCTGCTCGACAAATTCCTCGACAAAACCTACGGCGGCGTCTACTGGTCGGTGGACGCTGCGGGCAACCCTGCAGACACGAAAAAACAATTTTACGCCCTCGGGTTCGCCATCTACGGACTGAGCGAATACGCCCGGGCGACAGGCGACGAGCGGGCGCTTCGGGAGGCAATCGGACTCTTCCGGGCTATCGAAGAGCACTCCTACGACGCCGTTAACAACGGCTATGAAGAGGCGGCGGCCCGCGACTGGTCACCGATCGACGACGTGCGCCTGAGCGACAAGGACGCCAACGAGAAAAAGACGATGAATACCCACCTCCACATCCTGGAGGCCTATACCAACCTGCTCCGCATCTGGCCCGACGAGGGGCTGCGCAGGCAGACCCGCAACCTGCTGGAAATCTTCCTCTCGCGGATCGTGCAGCCGCAAAACGGCCACTTGGGACTATTTTTCGACGACCGATGGCAGTTGAAAAGCGCCGGTTGCTTCTCCTACGGCCACGACATCGAGGCTTCGTGGCTGCTGCTCGAAACCGCAGCGACGCTCGGCGACGAAGCATTGTACGAGCGCACCCGCACCAGCTGCTACGCCATCGCCAATGCGGCCCTCGAAGGCTATATGGGTGACTGGAGCATGATTTACGAACGGCACCCCGACGGCACCCGGAATCTCGAACGTCATTGGTGGGTGCAGGCGGAGTGCGTCATCGGGCTTTTCTATCTCTACCGGCTCCACGGCCGCAAGGAGGCCCTGGAGCCCGCCCTGAAAACATGGGATTACATCAAGACACACCTCATCGACCGCACGGGAGGCGAATGGTGGTGGAGCATTCTCCCCGACGGCAGCGTCAACCGAACGGACGACAAGGCCGGATTCTGGAAATGCCCCTATCACAACGGCCGCATGTGCATGGAGATCGCCGCGCATATTCCGGACAACGAAACCTCTTCCGCACGATAAAAACAGGGCTTTGCAGTGCCCGAGGGAGTTTTCTCATGTAGCCGGGGGCACGACCGGACTTCTCCGCCTTACGGCACGCCGGCTGCTCCGCAAGCATCCCCGACCTTCGGTTCGGAGCGACAGGCAGGCACAAAAAAGGAGCCGTGAAACTGATGTTTCACGGCTCCTTTCGCATTTGCGGTATTCAGAGTTCCAACAATGTATGCCGTTCCAGATTATAACCCTCGGCCGAAAGAACGGCTCCGCCGCATGAAACGTATTCGGCTTCGACCGTCCGTTTTTCACCCGGAAGCAAATGGATATACCCTTCGGAAATATAGGCCGGGAGGATCGCTTCGCCCGTCCGCCCGTCGCGGACGTTGAATTTCACCGCAAGGGCGGTTGTGGCCGAGGGATTCGACACTTCAAATCGCACCGTCGTGGCACGTCCGTCGTCCTGCCGCGCTACGCGGCGCGCCCGGAGCCGAACCTGTGCCAACCGGTTCAACGCCGTGAAATCCCGGCCGGGACTGCGCAGGTAATCGTTCACGCTAACCCGCCTGCCACCGACATACAGTTCGAGCCGCACCATGTAGCAGTCCCGGTTCTCGGGTAGGGCGGCCGACATGGCCGGCGTCACGGCATTGGCGGCAATTTCCTCCAGCACAACACGCTGCCGGCCGAGGCGTTTTCCGGCCGGTGTGTAGTATGTCGCAATCACCCGGCCGTGCGTAAGGGCGTCGCGGGTCGTATTGACAACCAACACCTGTCCGTCATGAGGGTTCATCTGCACGTGCAGCGATTCGCAGGCCTTGCGGCAGCCGTAGAAGGAGCCGTGGGTCTCGAAATCCCACGAATAGGTCTGCCATTCGAGGCTGGGCCATGCAGGATGGCTCATCCACAGCAGCACGCCCGAAGTGGAGTTCCACATACGGCTGTTCCACGCTTCGAGCATGGCCCGGTGGCTATCATAGTTGATCAGCTGCACCTTGCGGCAGAAATCATCGAGCGATTCGGCCTTCCCGTAGAGTGCATCGACAGCCCCGCAGTACTCCGGCAGCCCGAAATGCAGGTCATGGTAGTACCACGTATCGCTGATAGGCCACCTGTCCGCCTCGGGAATGAACTTGCGCATCGACTCGGCGGTCGGCACCGACGGAGTTCCCAACTCGGTGGAGAACCCGAAGGCATGGCGGAGGAAATATTCCGACTCATCGGCCAGGTAATGCCACGGGCCGCTCGTGCGCAGGTTCATATAGCGGGAATTGGGACTGTAAAAGCGTGTGCCGTCCTCCCGGGCTATCAGCGCGGCCAACCGCGGTTCGAGCGTCGGGGTAGCATAGCCTTCGTTGCGCGGACACCACACGGCCAGCGACGGATGGTTGCGGAAACGACGCACCGTCTCACGGGCATTGGCCATGAATAACTCCTCATCGTTGACATTCTGGTTATATCCCTCGGTCGAGAGCCAAAAGTCGTTCCACACCAGCAAACCGTATTCGTCGCAAAGCGTATAGAAAAGCTCCTCGGTCGATTCGCCCGTCCAGTTGCGCACCATGTTGAAACCCTCCTCGCGGTGGAGGCGGAAAGCGGGTTCAAGCCGTTCGCGCGAAACCCGTTTCATCCCGTCGTCCATGCCCCAGTTACCGCCGCGGCAGAAGATCCGCACCCCGTTGCACCGAAGTACCAGAAACGGCGCGGCACCGTCTTTTTCGATGCGGCGCAAGCGCGAAACATCGACCCCCGCCTTCAGGGCCGGGACAACGACCCCGTCACCCGCCGAACGGCGATGGAAGCTGTCGAAAGGCATTTCACCACCGCACAGGTCGTTCGTCGGGGCGAAGTCGATGCGCAACTCCTCCCCGGAAGGCGTATCCACGCTCAACTCATAGGTAAGTTCCCGGATGCCGAAACGAACCTGCTCCGCATCGGAACGGACTCCGTCCTGCTCGACCGCCAACTGCAACGTATAGAGTTCCTGCGGCCCGTAGCCGTTGGGCCACCACAGGCGGGGCTCCTCAATCCGCAGGGCCGGGCACTCGGCCGGCGTGCAGTTCACCGTGCGGGTCTCCCCGGCAGCGAGATCGACCGGCAGCGAGAAACCGATACCGCCGTCCAAAGTGCCGCGCAGCACCGCCCGGCATGGTTCGTCAGCGTGGTTCGTAACCTCTGCACGGATCGTCAGGTCGGCATACGACGTATCGGGCAACGGCAGGTCGGTGATTACCTGCGGGTCGGCAAGCGTCACATCGCCTGTAAATTCGAGCGTCACATCCTGCCAGATGCCGATATTACGGTCGCGGATGCCGGGAATCCAGTCCCAGCCTTCGGAACTGATGAAAGTCGGCCCGTCGAGGCACAACTGTCCTCCGTTGGGGCCCCGCCCCGCGGCTTTCGACTGCTCGTGGGGAATCCCCGGGTTGTGCGGCGGGCGGATCTTCACGGCAAGGACGTTTTCGGCCGAGAAAAACCCGGTCACATCGAACACGCCCCGGGTAAACGCCCCGTCGACCGTACCTGCCTTCCGGCCGTTCAGCCACACGTCGGCGCGGTAGTTGATTCCATCGAAACGCAGCCAGACACGGTGTCCCGCGACGTCCCGCGGCTGTGGGAAACGTATCCGGTACCACCACTCCGTGCGGCAGAGGCTATCGGGGATGGAGAGGTTGTTGAGCCCGTAATAGGGGTCGGGGTAAACGCCCGCTTCGACCAGCGAAGTCAGCACCGTTCCGGGAACGACGGCATTGTACCAGGCCGAAGTATCGTAGGCGGAATCGAAAAGCGAACCGTCGCTTCCGACCAACCGATCCGTTTGGGCCAGTTCCCAGCCGTCGGAGAGCACCCACGAATCCGCGCCGGACGGCACCAGACGGGCTTGGGCAGGTCGCTTCGGTTTACGCACGGCCTGTTGGGGCGGTGTCGCGGAGTGCGGCAATTCGGACTGCGGCTGCGGGCTCACGAGCCCGAAATTGGTAGGATTGAGGGGCGCAGCCTGCTGGGCCGGGGCCTCCCCGCCCGCAGCGATGCCCAGCGTCAGCATCATGGCAATTGTTTTAAGACGCATAAACCGGTCATTTAACGGATTCGGGAGTAAAGATGTAGATCCGCTCGGCATATGGCGCGAGCGTGATTTTTTCGAGTACAAAACGCCCTGGGGTCGGAAGGTTGCCCTGCGCCGTGCTAATGCACGTCGCGGGATCGAACGCTTCGACCGCATAGCTGCCATTACAACCCAGATTGACGGTGAGTCCCGCCTCCCTGATGTGCTCGGCAGAATTGTTATAAAGGTAAACATAGACCACGTCGCCACACCGGATGCCCATTGCTTCTGCCGGGTTGCACGCTACGGTCATCTGTTCGAAAGAGCCCTTGCCGTCGGCGAGCATCCGGTCGGATATTTGCCGCACTCCCCTGAAATAGGCCATCATACCGCGGTTCTCGAAATACTCCCACCACCAGCTCATCGGCGTCAGAGGCGTGGGCGAGAAAATGCCGTACCAAAGTCCCCGGCGGAAATCGCGATCCATATCCGCGCCAAAATCATCGAAGTTCTTCGACCAGTCCCACTCATAGCCGAACTCGCCGATAACGTAGGGTTTGCCGAAACGGTTTTCATAGCGGAGTATCTCGGCCGGAATAATGCCCGTATTGCAATAGATATGCTTCTGGTTGACGTCGATCCCAGGCACCGAATTGAGCCCTTCGAGATCCCGGTGGGAAATCGACGTGGTGACGGGGTGTCCGTAAGGGTCGATACTTTTCAGGTACCTGGCCATGCGGGCATGCCAGGCGACTATCTCTTCGGCCGGGATCGGGTTCTTCGCATCGCGGAACTGGATGTTGTCGATCTCGTTGAAGAACTCCCACATACCGATCGCCGGACTGTAACCCCAGCGTGCGACGATATAGCGCAGGCGGTTCATGTAGCGGCGGGCCTGCGGCTCCCCGGTGAAAAACGCCCGGTCGGCATGCACGGCACCCTGTCCCATGCAGAGCATCGCGTGTATCCCCAGCCGTTCGCAAAGCCCGACGAAATGGTCGAGACGGGCGATGGCGCTGGGATTATAGTATGCATCGGATGCCTCGTAGCGTATGTTGTTGAAATGGTCTTGCTGGTCGATCGGGAAATTGAATCCGCACATCCAAACGCGAATAAAATTACCACCGTTGCGGGCGAAGAGCGGCAGCATGTAGTCGTAGTTATATTTGTCGTGCTGTTCGTGCAGGGCCTTGAAAAAGCGCGAATCGTCGTTGGCACGCGATTCCCAGCAGATGTTTTCAGCAACACCCCGGAACGGCGTTCCGTCGTCGTAAATCAACGTCCAGTAATCGCGCACATGCAGAATACCCCGGGAATCCGCGGCAGGGCCGACATCGAGGTGTACGGTTTTCGAGCGGGAGGTTTCACGGCCCTGTTCGCTCAGGCGGAAGCGGCAGGCATAGCGTCCCTCTTCCTGAGGCGTGAAACGGGCTTCCCAGCGCGACTCGGCACCCGACGCCCCCTCGACCCAGTAACAAGGCAGCATACGTTCGGCGCCCGAAGGCGTGGTAATCAGCATGTCGAGAGCAACCTGCTCCTGCAGATAGGCATTGTCGTAACGGGCCGTCAAGCGGATCGTGAAATCGGTACGCTCGTAAAGGCCGGGCCTGGGCGCAGTGCATTCCACGGAACGGATCTGCGCCCGTATCCCGGCCGCGGAGAGGAGTACAAAGAGGATCAGAATGGCTTTTTTCATAGGTCGTCATGATTTTGAGAAACGATATGCCTCTCCGACAAGAGGCATATCGTTCTCACAGGTTAAGATGTTTAGAGCAAGGCCTTCAGGGCATCGACATTCACGATAACGGCGGTTTTGGTCGCCGCATCGGAAAGTTCGTATGCCGACGGATTCCGGATTCCGACGGAAAGCACCAGTTTCTTGCCGGCGTATTCGCTCCTCGAAATCGCCAGCACGGGAATATCGAGGTAGAATGTCCCACCGGTTTTCCCGTCTGGCACCACGACCGTCGAAGGCAGCGAATAAAGTCCCTCGGGCATGGCTTCGCCGCCGAATGCGGACACGGCGGCCGCCGTGTCCTCCGCAGAAGTGTAGACATCGACGGTATACCCTTTCTTATCGGAGAGCTTTCCCGAGCGTATGACACCCAGGATTATTCGAACCGTACCGTTTTCAACACGGAAATTGTAGGTATAGTCACCACCGCCCGAAGGTACGGCATAGGAGTTGTTCAGGCCGCCGGTCGAAACGGCCTGGGGCATATATACTTTACCGAATCCGTAATCGGCGTCGCCGTCGCCCTCGCAGGCTGCAAAGGCACATGTGCAAAGAAATGCGATGAGCAGGATCAACTTGTTTTTCATAATTCATTGTTCTTTTGCATCCCGGAACTAATAACCGGGGTTCTGTTCGAGCGTATGATTCGAATTTTCAACCTCGGAACGGGTGAAAGGCATATAATAGTTGCGTTCGAGGAAAGTGCGCGTAGCCACTTCGGTCTGCGTATACGACCACTTGCCTTCTCCTGTTTTCGTTACCTTCACACCGCGGACGGGTTTGTTGAGTACCTCCATCGCATCCTTCCACCGCAGCAGATCCCAGTAACGATGATCCTCGAAGGCCAGTTCGATGCGGCGTTCGTGCTTGACGGCCTCGCGGAATTCGTCGCGGGTCGCCGCCGTGACAATCGGAAGCTGCAGACTGGCACGGTCGCGCACCAGTTGCAGGGCATCGAGCGCCGTGAGCGCATAGTCGCCGGGAGCCTGGTCGGGGCCATAGGCCTCATTCATCGCTTCGGCATAGTTGAGCAGCACCTCGGCATAGCGGTAGGACACCCAGTTATGCTGCACCTTGGCGCCCTGCGTCAGGTCGAGGTTGTCGGTCAGGAACTTTTTAAGGTAATATCCCGTCTTGCTTGCATTCGGGGCGGACATGTCGTGCCTACCGCCCGGTGACTGGTCGATCACATGACCGTTCCAGGTGCTGCCGTTGGTCACGACGCTTGCCGCCAGACGCGGGTCGCGGTTGGCATAGGGATCCCCGGCAACGGGATCGCCGACCCACTCATAGGCCTCGACCAAGTTCTGCGTCGGCGTCACGCCCGACGCACCGCCCGGCGTAGCGATCGGATAGTTGTTGCTCTCCATCGCATTGGACTGTTCGCGGCGTACGACATAGATGGTTTCCGGGCTGGAAAGGCTGCGGTTACCTTGGAAATAAGCCCCGTAATCGCTGTCGAGGGAGTAGTTCAAATCCGGGTTGCTGATAATATCGTAGGCAGCCGCGGCGGCTTTTTTCCACTTCTCGACATCGTTGTCGGGATTGTGGAGCGGCGAGGCGGCATAGAGCAGCACACGCGCCTTGATGGCCAGCGCGGCGCCCAGCGTAAAGCGGCCGTTGCGCTCGGAGAAACTCGCCCAGTCGACAGCCAGTTTTCCCTTATGGTCATCGATCTCCTTGACAATGTACTCGACTATCTGGTCGTAGGAGGAACGCGGGATGAACTTGTTCGCGGCATACTGGCTCTCGACGATGGGAACGCCGCCGTACTGCTTGATCAGTTCGGCATAGTAATAAGCCCGTGCGATGTGCGCTTCGGCCTGGTACCAGTGCAGCGAGGCCAAGTCCCGTTCATAGTTGGGGCGGTCGTTGATCGTATCGCGGTTCATGCCCACCATGTACTCGCCTTTGCCGTTGGCTGTGTAGTCAAGGAAAAAATTGGCGGCACGGATCCCTTCGTAGCAGTCGGTATAAAGATTCGAAATCGGGTTGAGGTTAGCGTTGATGACCCCCTTGTTGAAATAGCTGGCATTGCACTGCACTTTGGTTTGCTGTGCCTCGTCGGTCGCCGCTGCGAAAAGATTGGAGTCGAGCGTAGTATAACCGGAAGCAATCGGGGTGTAGAAAGCATTGCCGAATTTCCACAACGTACCGAGTGTCGTCTCGATCGACTCCCCCGTTTCGTTCTGGTCGAGACTGGTGTCGAGGAAATCGCTGCATCCGGCACCGGCCGCGACAGCAGCCGACAGCAGGAACGTCTTGGATATGAGTCTGAATTTCATAATGGCTTCGATAGTTTAATTAGAAAGTAAGGCTTACACCGATGTTATAGGACTTAAGCACCGGATAACGGTAGGAGAGCAACTCGGGATCCAGGTCGTAATCCGACATCAGTTTGCTGACGGTAAACGGGTTGGTTACATTCAGGTAGATCCGGAAGTTGGAGATACCCGCCGCGCGGAATTTGGCGTGGTGCCTGAAGTTATAACCCACCTCGATATTGCGCACGCGCATGAAGTTACGGCTCTTCACCCAAAACGAACTCAGCTGGTAGTTGTTTTCGTTGCTTTGGGTAGTCAGGCGCGGATAGGTCGCCGTGGCCCGGGTATCTATCCCTTGTTCGGGATAGTAGGCCCAGGCACCGCGGGCGATGGGGTAAACATTGCCGTTGTCAACGAAGGCCCGGGTTTGTACCGCATTGTCGAGCAGATTGAACGATGCGCCGGCGATACCCTGCAACAGGAAGCTGAAATCGAAACCCCGGTAGTTGAAGGCGGCACCGAGCGAGTACGTCCACTCCGGATAGGGCGATTTGCCGACCTTGGTCACGTCGTTCTGGTCGACAAAACCGCTCCGATCCAGGTCGCGGTACTTGATGTCACCCGGCTGCACCGCGCCGAACATCGGCTGCGGCAGGTCGGCCTTGAGCGAACCGTCGGCATTGAAATCGTCCACATCGTAAAAACCGTCGGCGACCAACCCGATCAGCGTCCCGTACGGACGACCCGTCTGGGCGTTGTAGCTGTACGCCGGAGCCACCTCGGCCATGTAATCGATTTTGTTGCGGTTAAACGACACCGACCCGTTGATGCTGTATCCCCAGTTGGCGCGCAGGTCGTTCCACACGGCGGAGAGCTCGACCCCTTTGTTGGTCATCTTGCCGATGTTGTCGAAATAATAATTTTTGCCGTAATAGCCCATCATCGAATTATCGAGGGTCAGGATGTCAGTGCGTTTATCGATGAAGGCATCGGCCGACAGATGCAGTTTCCCGAAAAGTTCGGCGTCGATACCGACGTTGTACTTGCTGCTTTTTTCGGCATGCACGCCGGCGTTCGCAAGGAACATGTGCACCAGCGAACTCTGCCAGACTCCTTCGCCGGAGCCCATGTAAAAGGAGCCGACATAGGAATTGGTGTAATAGTCCTTGAACAGATAGCGTCCATTGGAAGAGTAGTTCGACAATACGCCGGTAGCACCCGAATCGGCGAAGCCGCTACGGCCGTACGAAAGACGCAGCTTAAGCAGGTCGACGACCTTGGAATCCTTCAGGAAAGCCTCGTTGGAAAGCACCCAGGCTGCGGAAACAGAAGGGTAGAACGCCCACTGGTTGCCTTTGGCATAGGCATCGTTACCAAAATAGGAGAACCCGAACTCGGCGACATAGCGGTCGTCATAGCTGTAATTGATGCGGCCGTTGAGATTCGCATAGTGGTACTTATAGGAAAAATAGCCGTCGCCGTTATAGCCCGATATGTGGAAATTCACGGCACCGTCGAGGGCGTGGCGGCCGAACGTACGGTTGTAGCCCAGCGAAATCTGGCCCTGCTTCCAGTCCTCCATGCCGTCCGAGCCGTAGCCGCTGGCCTGCAGCGATGTATCTTCGTCGGTGGTAGTACGCTCGCCGTTGTGATAGCGGGCGTAGTTACGGGTCTTCGAATAGCCGCTCTTGGTATAGGTGTTAAACGAGAAGGCTTCGCGCAGGTAGAGCCCCTCGGTGATGAAATCGAGTTTCTCGACCAGTTGGAAATTGCCCTGCAATACGCGCGACTGGGTCTGGCGCCACCCCAGGGCATTGAGCGACGCCACGGGATTGCTGTTGTAGACCGAAGTTCCGGAATAGTGCGTCCGCTCGGCATCGTCCCATATCTCGTAAATGTTCGAGGGATAGCGTGCCATGTTATAGAACAGGTCGTCGGTCGCGATATTGGGCCGCTTGCCACGCTCGATCCGCCCGCCCAGGTCGACACGCGCCTCGATGAACTTGAAGATCGTAAAGTCGAGGTTCGCACGCAGATTGTAGCGCTCGTAGGTACGGTTCGACCGGGAATCGCTGTTCTTCACATCGTAAAGACCCTGCTGATTGAGGTAATCCAACATCACGTTGTAGCGGGCGACCTCGGTACCGCCGCGAAAGGAGACATCGCCGTCGATGGTATAACCGGCATTGCGCAATGCCTCGTCGTACCAATCGACATCGGTACCCGTCCCATTCCGGTAAGCCTCCAGTTGCTCGTCGTTATAGGCAGGCGACCAACGCCCCTGGTCGTTGCTGACGGCCTGGTTGTAAAGCGACGCATAACCGTACGAATCGAGCGGCTTGGCGAGGGTCGTGGCCTGCTGAAGCCCGAAACGCACCGAGGCGCTGACGGTTGCCGGGGCAATCCTGCCGCGTTTGGTTTCAATCCAAATCACGCCGTTGGCACCCCGTTCGCCGAAAACGGACAACGCAGCACCGTCCTTGAGGATCGACACGCGTTCGACCTCCGCCGGCGAGAGGTAGGCAATATAGCTGGCATTCACTTCGAAGCCGTCGACAAAGATTTTAGCCGTATTGTAACCGGCATTACCATACGACCCGATACCGCGGATCAGCCAGCTGGCCGTATCGTTACCCGGCTCGCCCGACCCCTGAAAAAGTGTCAGACCCGAAAACTGCCCGGCAAAACTGTTGGTCAGGTTGGGTGCGGTCGTCTTGCCGAGGGAAACCCCGTCGACGGTCGAAACGGCCCCCGTTGTGCGAGCCTGGGATGTCCCGAAGAATGCCCCCGGAACCGCAGGCTCCGCCGCGTAAGCCGAATCGGCAGGCGCCGGCTCCTGGATCGTCCCGGCGGCCGTTGCGGCGGTCAGCGAAACGACTCCCGTAAGAAGCAATGGTATAATGATGAATTTATTCATAATCGTATTTGTTTTTAGCGGAAAAACCTGCGGAAATTAGTAGCCGGGGTTCTGCACCAGCGTGCCTTTATTGATCTCCGACTGCGGAATGGGTTCGAGATACATTTTCGGATTCCAGTACGAGGTGTAAACCACTGCATCCCAGTATGATTCGAGGCCAGAAGCGAGGTTGAAGCTGCCCGAATGGCTCTCCTTGATCTTGAACTGCAACTCGTGCATGTTGCCACCGATGATACCGTTACCGATATTCTCGTCCTTCCAGTGCTTGACATCATAATACCGGTTGTTCTCGCGGTACAGCTCGATGGCACGCTCCCGGCGGATAATCTTGCGCAGGGCATCCTGGTCGGTCTCGGTGACCTTCGGCAGGCCCGCCCGGTTATGCACCTTGTTCAGATTCTCGAGCGCCTTGGCGGCAATGCCCTTCTCATTATAGGCTTCGGCAAGGTTGAGGTAAGTTTCTGCCAGGCGGAAGAGCGGGAACTCGAACCAGACGCGCGTTCCGGCCTTATAGTAAAATTTGACCGGCGCGGCGCACCCCTTCCCGGCCTCGATGGCGGCCGGGAAATTGGTCTTCTTGCCGGCATTCGACACCTGACGGCCCCAGTTGTTGGCCGACCAGCTCGAATGGCCCGGGTTATTGAAGGCGTCGAAGCCTACGAACATATTATCGGCCTTGGCGCGCGGCTCGATGTCCCCGATATTCTGAATCCACTCCGAAGCATCCCGCGGAGCGGCTTCGTTCACACCAGGCCAGTTCGTGAATTCCGATCCGTCGGCTTTGTAATAGAGCTTCAGAAAGTTGGTCAATACACCGCTCACATCGGTATCCCAACGGTTGTTCGTCCAAACCGGAGAGTAGTTATTGTAGTAGAAGATGGCGCTTCCGGGCCACGTCCACTGACCGGTCTCGTCGCATTTGTAGGCCAGCAGCACCTCCCGGTTGGCAGGCGTCGAAGTTGCCGTAGCATAGTCTTCGAAGGCCTTGGGGTTAGGGTTGCCCTCACCGGCACCGCCGGTATTGAGCAGGGCGTAGTTATTGGCGGCAGCCCAGGTCAGCACGGCCTCGTTGGCCTCGATGGCATCCTGCCAACGGTCGTCCGACTTTGAGCCGAAACACACCAGGTCGTCATGTCCTCCGCTCAGGTAGGGAGTCGCCGAGTTGAAAAGCGGCCGGGCTGCGAACAGCAGCGTACGGGCCTTGATGGCCAGCACGGCGCCGCGCGTCATCCGCCCCTGGTCGGCAGCACCCCAGTCGCCTTCGGGAAGCCCGTCGTAGGCCTGCTGGCATAGTTCGAGAATATACTCCAGCGTCTCTTGGAGCGATGCCCGGCCGGCGAAAACCCCCGGGTCGGCAGGATTGGAAAACGACCCGCGGACGATGGGAAGGCCCCCGTAGCGGTAAAACATGCCCATGTAACGGTAGGCCACCAGCGCCGTAGCTTCGGCCTTGACGTAATTCTTCTCCTGGTCACTCATGTCGGGAACCCGGTCGATATTCTCCCGCACGGTGAAGCAGTGGCGGATATACGCCCAGTTGTTACCGAAGTGGTCGGAGCCGGCATCCGAGCCGTCCGTCCCGTTCACGTCGAGCCCCGACTGGGAGATCGTATAGGTTCCGTGCCACGAATAGCCGCGCGAAATCTCGCCGCTGATGGCTCCCAAGGTGCCGTGACCGACGCCCCAACCGCCGGGAAGACCGTGGATCAGGGCTTCGCGGTAACAGGTCATCAGGGCACTCTTGGCATTTTTAGCCGACCCGTAAACCTCGTTCAGGTCGACCGTTCCGGTCGTGTCCGGCATCTGCAGGAAGGTATCCTGGCAGGCGGAAAGGCCCAGCGATGCCGATATCAGTAAAGTAACGATTATCTTTTTCATAGTTCGGTGCGGATTAGAATTTCAGGTTTATACCGAAGCTGAAAACGCTCGTCAGCGGATAGATATAGGTGCTTCCGTCGGTAGTTTCGGGGTCGATGCCAATATCCGTCAGTTCGTTCTTGAATGTATAGACATTGTTGGCATTGAAGTAGACGCGCAAGGCACGGATACGGCTGCGAGCCAGCCGGCCGCGCGTCATATCGAACGTATAGCCCAATTCGATATTCTTGATCTTGAAGAAATTGCTCGACTTCATCCAGAAATCGCTCGTCAGGTAATTGTTGTCGCTGCTCGTCGTATCGAACGTCATCCGCGGGAAGGTGATCTTCTTGCCGGCAGCATAACGCTCGGCAGTCCAACGGCCGTCGTACATCCATTTCCAGGCGTTGCCCGCCCGCTTGAAGAACGGCATCGTGTAGCCGCTATTCAGGTAATAGGAGCCGTTGGCCGTACCGATGAAGAGCACGCGCAGGTCGAAGCCTTTCCACCCGACCGACGCTTTGACGTTGAAATGGTACTCGGGATAGTTGGGATAACCGATCGGCGCGATGTCCTTATTGTCGATCAGGCCGTCGCCGTTGAGGTCTACGTAACGGATGTCTCCCAGCGTAGCCCGGTTGGCCGTATAGGTATTGTAGGGACGATTGGCAAGCTCCTCGTTGGTATTGAAAAAGCCGTCGCTGACCAGTCCGAAGCGTTGTCCGATCGAGAATCCGGTCTGGTTCATCCAGGGATAGGGGTTCTCGGCTTCGGCCTTGTAGACGATCTTGTTGCGCGAATAGCTCACGTCGCCGCTGAGCGAATAACGCCAGTTGCCGATCTGGTCTTCCCACGAAAGGAGGAGTTCATAGCCTTGGTTTTTGGTAATACCGACATTTACCGGGGGAACCTTGTCGGAACTTACGCCGTAGATGATCGGAATGGTTCCCAGCGTGGTGAGGATGTTGCGGCGGTCTTCGCGGAACCAGTCAGCCACCAGCGAGAGGCGATTGCGGAAGAACCGCGCCTCGATACCCACGTCGTATTTCTTGGCCCGCTCCCAGGTAATGTCGGGATTGCCGATCACCCCTTCCGTAGCGCCGACCCAATAGGGATTCTGCGACGAACCGTCGGAGTTGCCCAGCCAGTAGCCGCCCTGATTGAGGTTATAAGTATTCGGCAGGTAGTAGAACCGCCGATTGCCTCCCAACTGGTCGTTACCGACCTCGCCATACGACGCGCGGATTTTGAGGAACGTCAGAATGTCGTTCTCGGGGAAGAATTTTTCCGAAGTGGGAACCCAACCGATCGAATAGGCCGGGAACCAGCCGAAACGGCGTCCCCTGGCAAACTGTTCGGTTCCGTTATAACCTACGTTGACCTCGGCCATGTAACGATCCTTATAGTTGTAGGTCACACGACCCACGAAGCCCATGACGCCCGAAGCCACATTGTACGAATCGCCCGGCATGGTATAGCGGGAAGCCTTGGCGAGCACCAGCCCGGAAACATTATGCCCGTTGAAACTGCCATGCCAGTCGATGCCCGCATCGAGGTAAAGCTTGTTCCAGTTGCTGTATCCCCACGACTCGAAGGAACCGGCACCCATGCCGCCGCCGAAGAAATCGAGCACGGTCGGGTCATTGGGATTGCGCTGCACCGAGTAGGTCGGGATCGAGGGTTTATATTTGACGATACGGTTGTAGTTGTCCTGGTAATTGACCGTGCCGTAGATACGCAGGCCATCCAGCAGGTAGTCCATCGTATGTTCCAACTTGATGGTATTGTCGAGCAACGAGTTGAAAATACTGTTCGTCCCAGCCGTCAGCAGGCTTACGATAGCGTTCTGCGAACCGAGCTGGCTGCCCGTCTTCACGGCCAGGGGATTCTGTTCGGAACCCGCCGTGCCGGCAAACCCGTTTACCAGGCGGCCGTCGATCATACCCGGAGAGATGAAGGGGTTGCCCTCGTAAATATACTGCATGATGCTTTTGTAACGCGACGACAGGTCATAGGGGTCGCTTCCGCTGCCCAGTCCCTGCGTTTCACCGAACTGCCCCGCCGTATTGATCGAGATCTTCCAGTTCTTGGCCACCGAGATGTCGAAATTCGACCGGAAATTATAGCGGTTGAACTTCGAACCCGTATTGGCGTCATGGTAGTGCACGTCCCGCGTGATGCCGGCCTGCGAGAAATAGCCGAACGATACGAAATACTTTACGCGCTGTGTGCCGCCCGCCACGTTGAGGTTGACCTGCATCTGAGGGGCATTGCGGTCGAACATCTCCTTATACAGGTCGCGGTTGGCATAGTAAAGTGCGGGTTGCTTCTTGAGCTGCTCCCGTTTTTCGGCCGAAAGGTTTGTCTTGGCATCGACCTCTACGGGCGTATAATCGCGGTTGTTCTTGAACTTCCAGAGATCGTAATCGTCGAAAATGTAGGTTGAAAGGCTCTCCGTTCCTGCGAAGCTGCGCTGCTCGTTGCGGATGGCTTCGTTGCGCAGCAGGGCATACTCATAGGAAGAGGTGCCCTTCTGGAAATTCGAAGCCCGCGTAAAGCCGTAGTTCATCGAAAAATTCACTGTCGGGGCTCCCGTGTTGCCGCGTCGCGTAGTGACGATAATCACACCGTTGGCACCGCGGATACCGTAAACGGCAGTCGAAGACGCATCCTTGAGGACACTGATACCCTGGATTTCATTGGCGTCCATCGCATTGAGCTCGGACATGGCCTGCTCGGAAGGTTGCTCCACGCCGTCGATGACGATGAGCGGGCTGGCCGATCCGTAGGTCGAGATACCCCGGATGCGGATGTTCGCAGCGTTATGCCCCGGTTCGCCCGAAGTCTGCAGCCCGCTTACACCGGGCGTGTTGCCGATCAGCGCATTGGAGATGTTCGCCACGGGCGTGGCCACCAGATCCGTACCCTTCACCTGGGAAATCGAACCCGTGACATTCACCTTTTTCTGGACAGCATAAGCCGTAACCACCACCTCTTCCGCAAGAAGCGACTGCTCCTGCAAGGTAATGTCCACCACGCTTTGCGCGCCGATTCTGACCGTTTGGGATGCGTAGCCGATAAATGAAAATTCGAGCTCATCCCCGGCCGACACCTTGACCGAATACTGGCCGTCGGCCATCGACGTAGTACCGCCCGCGGTACCCTTCACGATGATCGTAACTCCCGGCAAACCGGTTCCCTTCTCATCTTTTACGGTTCCGGAGACAACCCGGGACTGCGCCGCCGCCCATTGCGGAAGGGCACTGCTCAGGACAATCAGCAAACCGTACAGCAGGGACGTTTTGAAGAATTTTACCATAAGATTAAAGTTGTTTTAGGTTTTGCAGTTTGATATCATTCGACGACGACCCCCTCGGCCTGCCGGTACATCGCAGGGAGATCGGAGCTGAACAAGGATCGAGGACGGTCGTACATAATCTTGAAATCCGCCTCCGATACATGCCCCGGATAGACCGAGTAATAATGTTTATCGGATTCGTCGGAGACATACTTGTTACGCCACATGACCACCATCGAAACACGTTGGGTAGTCAGCGGGGCAAGGATACATTGTGTCCAGTAATCGGCCTTAGTGAAGGATTCCTGACCCGTTTCGGTGACGCCGCAGGGCTTCAACTTTTCACGGGAAAATTGCGTCAACGCCTTCAGGTTCGAAGTAAAGGCCGCCGTGTTGAGCCCGTGGTAGCAATCCATACCGATGAAGTCAACCCATTCGTCGCCCGGCCAGCGGAACGACAGACGTCCCCGCGCATCGGAATATTCCGAGTCCATCTGGGGTGAGATCGCATAGATGAGATTGTGCACCCCCCTGGTATCGCGGAGGTATCGCACGGTCATCCGCCAGAAATCAATGAACTCCTGCTCGGTCGTGCATTTCGAACCCCACCAGGGCCACTCCTGGGTGTGTTCGTGATAAGGGCGGAAAATAAAGGGAACCAAATTCCCGTCGGCACCTTTGAGATTGAGCGCAAAGTCTGCCAGCCGGTCGAGCCATTGCTGGTAAAGGGCATGCTGAGGGCTTTGCGGATCGAGAATCGCCCGAACGACACCCGTGTTGCCGTTGTCCCACGAATCCCCGCCCGTGAGCGGATTGTTCAGGTGGCAGCAGGCAACGATTACCTCGCCGCGGCCGTAGGCTTCAAGCATGACACGCCGGCGGATGGCATTCTCCTTCCGGTCGCTCTCATAGTCGGAGCGATTGTCCATGATAGGCGCCAGATCGACGCTGAAGACAGCAGGATAGTCCCCGCAAACAGCCCTAGTATCCGAACCGCCCGGCACATCGTACCAGTAACGGCCGTACCACAGATCGTCGTGGTGTCCGAACATGAATCCCCTGGAAGCGACCGCCCACAGGTTCGAATAGAGTGCTTTGGTCTGATCCGTCGCCTGCGGGTCGACGATTTTCAGCCGGGTCGGTTCGTCCGGATCGGGATTGGGATCGGGCTTCGGTTCATCGTCATCGGGATTATCATCGCCCCCGCCCGGAGCCGTGGAGGGAGGGGGCGGAATTTCGACGTCTCCGCCGCCGCACGAGACGGGAACAATACAGCACAAGGCAATGCAGCAGAATGCCTTTGCAAACAACAGGAATAAGCGGTTCATGGCGATCCCCGGGTTACTGCTGGCGCTTTTTCATCTTTACGATGAACCGCTGCGGATTCTGCACATACTTGTCGAAATCCGAATAGTCCGACCAACCCGGCATGGGGGTTCCGGCAACGGGAAACTCCAGGCCCTGGTTCATGATCTGACAAGAGAAGGACTTTCCGCTCTGCTCGTAGGTCAATGTCGTGGGCTCGCTGTAGAAAGTCGCCGTATGGGCCGTGCCGTCGGAGGCCGTGAAGGTAACCAGCCCCGTCTTTCCGTCTTTCCGCCACGTGCTCTCCCCTTCGGGAATGCAGCGGTAGAATTTTTTCAGGTCATGGCCCCCGTTCGAATTCCATTTGAAATCGGCATATTTGCCATCGGGGCCGGCATCGTTGTAACAGGTGCCGTAGGTGTCGCCCGTCTGCGAATCGACGCCCGTAAGCGTGATGGTCAACACGTTGTCATCCTCGACCATCGGCTTGTAACCGCCGTTCCAGTTCCAGTGTTTCCACATCAGCGACTGGCAGTAGCATCCGTCGTTGCTGCCGCCGAAAAACCACAGGGCGAAGGCGTTGCCGTTCTCATACTGCGATTCGTCATGGTTATTGACGTCGTAGTCCATGTCGTAAACCCCTTCGAAGGGCTCCACGAAGGGGTCGTAGGAGACCGTATAGGTTCGGGTTTCACCCGTTTCGGCCGTCACCACGATGTCGCAGGAACCCGAGCTCAAATCGATCGTCGAGCCGGCCTGAACCGAGGCCTTCGCATTGTATTGCAAGGTGATTTCTTCGACTTTGACTTTAGTCATGTCGGCTATTCCGCCCGTGACCAGTTGGAAACGGATCGTACCGGTTTCGTCGTGGCGCCAGTCGTCGGTAATGACCGCTTCCCCGACCTGGCTCTCCACGCGAAAGCCCAACGGCGTACGTTCGCGTAACCAGGGATCGACCATATCGGGGCCGGACGAATCGTTTTCGTAGCATCCGGCAAGAAGAGTCCCCGACACGGCACACAGGAAAAGAAGGATAGATTTTTGCATAGGATTTTGGTTGTTAGGTTAGTTTGCCATGTCCGGCCGCGAACCGCTCCGGCAGTCGAATTCCGCCGGAAAAAGGTCGCACCATTCACTAATGCAAATTTATACAAAACCCACACGCCCGTTTAATACGTTTTTAACCAAATCCGATGCATATAGCACCTTAACGGAACATTTCCGGGCCCGACGGTATCAGACGTAAATCTTTTTCGGAATGAACAAGATACGGAACTTATGAGGCGGCATGCCTTTCTTGCGTTTGAAAATGCGGTTGAAGTTAGCCATGTTGTTGAATCCGCAGCAGTAAGCGATCTCGGCGATGGTCATATCGGTGTCTATCAGCATGCGCGCCACGTGCCCCAGGCGGATCTCGGTCAGCGTATCGACGAAGCTCTGCCCGGTGACTTTCTTGATGAAACGGCTGAATGCCACGTCGGACATGCTGACCACGGACGCGACTTCGGAGAGGGAGATCTGCCGGTTGAAATTCTGGTTCATATAGGCGAAAACCGTCTCAAGGCGTGCTGAGTGGGACTTCATTTTCTTCTGGATAAAGGTCGTGTCCGAAAGCAGGCGGCGCTCCTGGCAAAGGGAGAGGCTGTTGAGAATCATCAGCATGTCCAGCACGGGCTTCATGCCGCCCGACGACCCCTGTTCGTACAATTCACGGATGCGGGGAGCGAGCAACTCGGTCGTCTCGCGGGAAAAAAGCACGCCCCGGCGGGCCTCATCGAAAAGCTGTTTGAGCGCTCCCATCGGATTGCGGTTCAGGAACTTGTCATCGAGCAAATCAGGACTGAACTGGAGCGTTATTTCATGGATTTCCTCCGATTTGCAGCGATCCGTAAACCAGGCATGGGGCGTATCGCCGCTCACCAGCACCAGTTCCATATCCCCGATCGTCCCCACATGGTTGCCGATTACGCGCGAAGCTCCCGCGGCATTGATTACCAGATTGAGTTCCATCTCCTTGTGCGTGTGGAGGGGGAAGTCGAAGCAGCTCTTCTTCCGCGAAAAAATCATGAAACAGTCGTTGTCGGTGAGCGGTGTGCTCTCGCGCAGTATTTCCATATGTCGGACTTTTAAGAGGGTTCCGGTTACAAAATTAAATAATTCTCACAATTCGCAAAAAAACACTAAATTTACCAACACCTATATATTATATATAAAACCGGTCATGAATTCATAATTCATTAATTCATAATATGATGCAACTCTCTTTTTTAACGACGCAAGCCGTCCTGCAATCCAGAAACCGCAAAATAAGATTATATTCAATTAAAATAGTACAAGAAAATAGTATTCTTAATATGTAATTTTGAAAACCGGCCGATCCGTTTGTGTTTTTCTGCCGACCCACTTATATTATTTTAACCAAAAATGAACCCTTCCTCTTCCATTTCCCGGAGAACCCAGGTTCTCGTCACGGCCATCTGCCTGCTTGCAGCAGCTTATGCGCAAGCCAAAAACAGACCCCCCGCCGCATCGGAGCAGCAGCTCTTCATCGGCGAAGGAATCGCCGAAGCCGACACCGAATACGGCCCCGTCCGGGGATTCCTCCTGCGCAACATCTACTCCTTCCGTGGCATTCCCTACGGAGACGACACCGGCGGCAAAAACCGCTTCATGCCGCCGCAACCGCCGCACGCATGGCAGGAAATCCGGCCTGCGGTAGCTTTCGGGGCCTCATCACCTCAACCCTTCTACGACCGGCGGCCCGAATCCTACTCGATGTTTGTCGACCATTGGAACTACGACCTGATGGGCGAAGACTGCCTGCGGCTCAACATCTGGACGCCGGGCCTTGCCGACGGCAAACGCCGTCCGGTACTGGTATGGCTCCACGGCGGGGGTTTCACGCAGGGTAACGGCATCGAACAGGACAGCTACGACGGGGAGAATATCGCCCGCTACGGCGACATTGTGTTCTGCTCGGTAAATCATCGCCTCGGAGCGTTGGGTTTTTCCGACCTGGCCGGCGCCGGCGGTGAAAAGTACCGCCACTCGGGCAACGCCGGGATGCTGGACATCGTGGCGGCTTTGAAATGGATACAGGCCAATATCGCGAACTTCGGCGGCGACCCTTCGAACGTCACCGTCATGGGCCAGTCCGGCGGCGGTTCGAAGGTCTGCCTGCTGTGCGCAATGCCCGCAGCCAAAGGACTGTTCCACAAAGCAGTAGCCTTAAGCGGCAATACCGTAAAAGCCAACAATGCCGACTATGCCGAACGGCTGGGCAATGCCATCCTGCACGAAGCCGGGCTGGATACCTCGCAGGTCGACTCGCTCCAGTCGGTTCCCTGGGAACAATACCTGGAACTGGCGAACCGGGCGCGGCAGCGGATGGCGGCCGAAGACCCGGGCTCCCGAAGCGGATTCGCTCCCGTGGCCGACGGCATAGACATCCCGAAGGGTATCTTCTTCGAGGGGGAAAACCGCACGACGGGCTCGGACGTCCCGCTGCTGCTCTGCTCGACGTTCCACGAATGGAACCCCGACCGGGACAACCCGGAACTGGAAAGCATCTCTTTCGAAGGGGTCATAGAGCGGCTCACGCCCCAATACGGAGCGCGTACCGCCAGAATCGTCCGTGCATATGCCGAAGCCTTCCCGGCCTGCCGTCCCATCGAAATCTGGGCGATGATTGCCTCGAACCGGCAGGGAATAATACAGACGGCCAACGCCAAATGCAATCAGCAGTCGCCGGTCTACATGGCGTGGTTCGGCTGGGAATCGCCGCTTTTCAACGGACGCCACCGGGCTTTCCATTGCATAGACATCGGGTTCTGGCTGCTCAACACCGACCGCATGGTCACACATACGGGCGGCGGCAGCGCCCCCCGCAAGCTCTCCCGCAAAATGGCCGACGCCCTGCTGCAATTCATGCGCACGGGTAACCCCAACTGCCGCGCCCTGCCCCGCTGGCCGCGCTACACGCCCCAACGGGGTGAATTGATAATCCTCGACTCGAAATGCAGGGCAGCCGAAGACCCCGACCGCTCAGCTCGCAACACCTTCAACGACTAAAACCATGCGTATCATGCTAAAAAAACTCCTGGCCCTGTCCCTCGCCGCCGGACTTGCCGTCCCGGCCGCGGCACAGACCATCCGCTCTTACATCACATGCCCTGACCGGTCGGAACTTTTCGCCCAGCAGAAGCATGCCGCCGAATTTTCGACCCAACGGCAGGAAAACAGAAACTACATCATAATCGACCCCCGGCAGAGCTACCAGCGAATCGACGGCTTCGGCTACGCCCTCACGGGCGGCAGTGCCGAACACCTGATGAAGATGTCGCCCGAGGCCCGCAAGTCGTTGCTGAAGGAGCTCTTCGACCCACAGCAAGGCATCGGCATAAGCTGCATCCGGCTGACGCTCGGCGCCTCCGACCTCAACAGCTTCGTCTTTTCCTACGACGACATGCCCGCCGGCAAGGAAGATTTCGAACTCAAACAATTCTCACTGGCACAAGACCTCCACAACGTGGTTCCGGTCATGCGGGAGATCCTGGCCATCAACCCCGACATCCAGATACTTTCCTCGCCCTGGTCGGCGCCGGCATGGATGAAAACCAATGCCGACGTGCGCGGCGGGCAGCTTCGCAAGGAGTGTTACGGAGTCTATGCCGACTATTTCGTACGTTATGTGGAAGCGATGCGCGATCACGGGATCGACATCGACGCCGTTACCGTGCAGAACGAACCCCTCAACTCGCGCAACACCCCCAGTATGTACTGGTTTGCCTTTGAACAGGCCGATTTCATCAAAAATTATCTGGGCCCCAAATTCCGGGAAGCAGGGTTGTCTACCGGCATCGTAGTCTTCGACCACAACTGCGACCGGCCGGACTACGCACTGGCTGTTTACAACGACCCGGAGGCCGCAAAATATGTCACGGGAGCTGCTTTCCATCACTACCGCGGCGACCTGAGCGCCATGAGCTACGTCCACGAAGCGCGTCCGGACAAGGAGATTTATTTCACCGAACAGATGACCACCGAACGTCCCGGACAACGGCAAATCGCAATCGCCCCGGCCGTCGAGCGGCTCATAGTCGGCATCATGCGCAACTGGAGCCGCAACGTGGTGCTGTGGAACCTCGCGGCCGATCCCCTCAATGACCCGCACACGGACAACGGCGGCTGCTCGATGTGCCAGGGCGCGCTGACCATCGACAAGGATTCGGTATCGCGCAACCTGGCCTATTACGTCATTGCCCACGCATCGAAATTCGTGCGCCCGGGCTCCGTGCGCATCGCCTCGACCGCTCCCGGCGACAGGAGCGTTTCCATCTGCGAAGACGAGCAGCGGCCCAATGTATTCCGCACGAACGTCACCGAGCATGCCGGCGTGGCTGCCAACGTGGCGTTCCGCACCCCCGACGGGCGAATCGTGCTCGTTGCAGCCAATGACTCCTGGTCGCGGCGCAGTATTCGTATCCAATACAACGGACGTTTCGCGGAACTCGAACTCGAACCGGGAGCAGCCGGTACTTTCGTATGGGACGAATAGCGAAATGGCTCGCAGCAGCGGCGCTGCTGCTGGCCGGCCTTCCGGGCCAGGCGCAGGAAAAAAACCCTTTCTCGACCGAAGGCTGGTGGAAACCGGCCGAACCGCCCTTCTCCCCCGCCGTTCACGACGACGCCTCAATTACCTTCCGGTTGCGGGCGCCCCGCGCACACGAGGTCACACTGCTTCTGGGAGAGTGGGAGGTATCCGAAATCCCCATGCAGCGCAACGGCAACGGAGTCTGGAGCGTCACGGTCGGCCCCCTGGAGCCATGCGTCTACCAATATATATTCCGTATCGACGGCTTCGAAACCATCGACCCCGAGAACCCCGCTGTCAAGGCCGGAACCACGGTCTACGGCAGCGTCGTGGAGATCCCCGGTGCTGAAAACCGCCGTTTCGACGAAGCATACCGCCCCGGAGGGGAAATACACACCCTGAATTACCGATCAACCCCTCTGGGTCGTATGCGGACATTGCGGGTTTACGTCCCCGAAGCTGCCGTCAGGCATCCCCGGCAAAAATTCCCGGTACTCTACCTGCGCCACGGGGGCGGGGACAACGAAAACAGTTGGGTTACGGACGGACGGGCCGCAACGATACTCGACAACCTGATTGCCGAAAACAAAGCCGTCCCGATGTACGTCGTGATGACCAACGGCCTGACCGACGGTTCATGGGCCGGAGGCAGCACCCCCGAGGGCATCGCCACATTAGAAAAAGAGCTGCTGGAAGATGTCATTCCCCTGGTCGAAAGGCGCTACCGGGTACATACCGACAAACGGCACCGCGCTATCGCCGGACTGTCGATGGGCGGCGGCCAGGCCTATGTGATCGGGCTGCGCAACCTCGACCGCTTTTGCGCCATCGGGCAGTTCAGTGCCGGCATACTCAGCGACGGACAGTTCGATTACGAACGCTATGTGCCCGGCGTAATCGGCGAGCCGCAACGCATCAACCGTAAACTGGAACTGCTGTGGATTTCATGCGGTACGAAAGACCCGCGATACCAGGGACACCTCGACACCGTGGACGACCTTCGCCGCCGTGGCGTACACTACGAATTCCACGAAGGCCCCTGGGGCCACGAATGGCAGTTCTGGCGACTTCAGCTGCATGATTTCGCACAGCGCATCTTCAAATAAAGACAACTTAAAACCACTGAAATGAAACGACTGCTTATTTGCCTTCTCCTGCTCCCGCTCTGCGGGACGGCCTTCGCAGGCGGCAAACGCCTGAAAGCGCCGGAAAAAACCGTTCTGCAAATGGTCGACCCCCAGGCGACACCGGAAACCAAAGCGCTTTACGCCAACCTCTGGTGCATCGGATTCCGCGGCGTAATGTTCGGCCACCACGATTATCCCTCCTACGGCATCGGCTGGCGGGGCGACCCGGATCGCTCGGACGTGAAAGACATAGTAGGCTCGCATCCGGCCGTCTACAGCCTCGACATGGCAGGTGTCGACGAGCGAAAGATCGAACTCCTCCGCGAAGCCCATAAACGCGGCGGCATCAGTATGCTGGTGTGGCACCAGAACAATCCCCTGACCGAAGGCCCCGGGAAAAAATACCCCGACGGCACGGCCTGGGACAACACCAAGGTCGTGGATCAGATACTCACCGAAGGCTCGGCGATGAACGTCAAGTACAAAGCCCGTCTGGACGATGTCGCCGAAGCATTGAAGAAGATGGTCGACGACGATGGCCGCCCCATCCCGGTGATCTTCCGTCCGCTGCACGAACACACCCAGACCTGGAACTGGTGGGGCCGCTCGGCCACGACCGACTCCGAATTCATCGCCTTCTGGCGCTTCATCGTCAGTTACCTGCGCGACACGAAAGGGATCCACAACGTAATATACGCCATTTCCCCGCAAATGGACGAAGTATACGACGATCCCGTGGGGCGTATACTTTTCCGCTGGCCGGGGGACGAATGGGTCGACTTGGTGGGCATCGACTGCTACCACGGCCGTAACCGCAAGGCATTCGAGTCGAACGTAAAGGCACTCGCCGAGGTGTCGGAGCGCGTGCACAAGCCCGTCGGTGTGACCGAAACCGGGCTGGAAAACGACCACAACGCCGACTATTGGACGCACGATGTATTGCCTGCGCTCCGCAACCGTCCCTGTTGCATGGTCGTGGCATGGCGCAACGACAATCCCCGCCACGCCTACGGGCCTTATCCTTCCGATTCGACGGCGGCCGACTTCAAGCTATTCTTTGACGATGCGCAGACTATTTTTGAAAACGACCTGCCCGACATGTACCGCATGCCCAAGGGCGTAACCGTAAAATAACGACCCATGCTGCGATTACTCATGTCCCTTATGGCCGCGTCCCTGCTGGGCGGATGCGCTTCGGACAATCTGAAAATCTCCCCGGTCAACCCCGACGCGTCGCAGGAAGCACGCCAGCTGCTCGAATTCCTATATTCCATCCGCGGCCGGTATACCCTCGCCGGGCAGCATAATTTCATCAGCGACCCCGGGCGTTACGACAGTGTCGTTTTCGCAATGACGGGCAAACACCCCGTGGTCTGGGGAAGCGATTTCAGTTTCAATGCACAAGGCGACAACGTCCGCGACTACCACCACTGCGGCCCGATGAACCTCACCTCGCCCTGGGGTGAGTGCCTTCCGAACAATAAATCGACCGAAGAACTGCGGCAGGGGCTCGTCGAAGAGATCAAGGCCCGGCACGCCGAAGGCAGGATCATCACCCTGATGTGGCACTGCTGCTTCCCTGCGGAATGCAACGACTGCAACGGTTCGTCGATTTGGACATGGAAGAACCGTCCCCCGCAACTGGTATGGGAGGAACTGACCACAGAAGGCACGCGCCTCAACCTGCAATGGAAGGCACAGATGAACACGGTCATTCCCTATCTCAGGCAACTGCGCGACGCCCGGATTCCGATCCTCTGGCGACCCTACCACGAGATGAACGGCGTCTGGTTCTGGTGGTGCGCCAAACCCGGCGAAAACGGATTCAAAAAGCTGTGGATCATGACCTACGACTACCTGACCCGGGTGCACGGGCTCGACAACCTGCTCTGGGTATGGAACACGAATGCCCCGCGGGACAAGCAGGGTGACGAAGCCGGCCCCTATGCCGACTACTATCCCGGTTCGGAATATGTCGACATATTGGCGGCAGACGTCTATCACCGCGACTACAAACAGTCGCACCACGACGACCTGAAAGCCCTGGCCGGCGGAAAACCGATCGCCCTTGGCGAAGTGGGGCAGCTGCCCGATCCGGAGAGTTACCACAACCAGCCCGACTGGACGTGGTTCATGGTCTGGGGGTATTTCATCAACAGCCAGAAAAGCGGCAAGTTGGATTCCGTCGCCGCGGTGCGGCATATCTACGACGATCCGCGCACGCTGACACTCGACCGAATCGACTTCTCAGACGGAACCTACCGGTTGCGACAATAACAGAAAGCTAAAAACACGAAGATCCGCAGTCCTGGGGGACTGCGGATCTTTTCATCCGTGCAGGGCGCTATTCCCGCGACAGGGCGTCGATTCTCGCCAGTTCGTCGTCGGAGAAGGAGGCGTACTCCAGGGCCCGGAGGTTATCTTCGATCTGGGCGACGGAGCTTGCCCCGATAATGACCGACGTGACACGTTTGTCGCGCAGCAGCCATGCCAAAGCCATCTCGGCAAGGGTCTGGCCGCGCTGCCGGGCGATTTCATGCAGGCCGCGGATCCGTTCCGACATCCTCTCCGTCAGCACGTCGCGCCGCAGCGAACCCTCCGCCGCCATGCGCGAGCCTTCAGGAATCCCGTTCAGGTAACGGTCGGTCAGCAGCCCCTGCGCCAGAGGCGAAAAGGCCACGAACCCGGCTCCGGCCTCGGCATTGAGCGTCAGGATACCCGACGTATCGGGTTCGCGGTCGAACAGGTTGTAGCGATCCTGGAAAAGCAGGCAGGGTACGTCGCGCTGGGCCAGGTAGCGGAAAGCGAAACGTGCCGCGGCCAGCGGGTAGCGCGACAGCCCGACATAGAGCGCCTTGCCTGCGCGGACGATGTCGACCAAAGCCTGGAGGGTCTCTTCGAGCGGGGTCTCGGGATCGTAGCGATGCGAGTAGAAGATGTCCACATAATCGAGCTTCATGCGCCGCAGGCTCTGGTCGAGGCTTGCCATGAGGTATTTGCGCGAGCCCCAGTTGCCGTAGGGCCCCGGCCACATGTCGTAACCCGCCTTGGTCGAAATGAAGAGTTCGTCGCGGTAGGGTCGGAACGACTGCTCCATCAAACGGCCGAAGTTCTCCTCGGCCGTACCGTAGGCGGGGCCGTAGTTGTTCGCCAAATCGAAATGGACGATTCCCCGGTCGAACGCGTAATGGGCCATCTGCCGCACATTGGAGAAGGTCTGCCCGCTGCCGAAATTGTGCCACATGCCGAGCGAAAAGGCGGGCAGCAGCACACCGCTGCGTCCCGCACGCCGGTAGGTCATGCCATCTTCGTAACGCGACGCGGCCGGCTGGTAAATAGGTTCGATCATAGCTGTCAGTTTATTTCAGTATCAAAACAAAAAATCCGGGAACATTCTATTTTCCTGCCGCCTCCCCGTGGGACGCCGGAGCAGGACAAGCGTCCGCAAAAGCGCCGGGGCAGCACCGAAGAAGGAGGCGGCGGTGGCATCGGATATAACGGATACAAGGCATTAACAGGGCGCCTGCATATCCGATGCCGTCCGTTACTATATCTTGCAAACGGACTCAGGACGCGGTCAATGCGCCTCGAGCCAGTTGTCGCCCACACCGTAGTCGACCACCAGGCGCACCTTGAGGGCGGCGGCGGATTCCATGCATTCGGTGACGATGGCCGCGACGCGCTCCTGTTCGGAACGGAGCATGTCGACGACCAATTCGTCATGCACCTGAAGGATCACCCTCGATTGGATGCCTTCGGCCGTGAAACGGCGGTGGACATTGATCATGGCGATCTTCATGATGTCGGCCGCGGATCCCTGGATCGGGGCGTTCACGGCATTGCGCTCGGCCAGGCCGCGCGCCACGGCGTTGTGCGAGGAGATGTCGTTGAGATAGCGGCGGCGGCCGAAGATCGTCGAGACGAATCCCTCCTCCTTGGCCTTGGCGACCACATTGTCCATATACTCCTTGACCTTGGGGTAAGATTCGAAATAACCGTCGATAATGTCCTTGGCCTCCTTACGCGGGATTTCGAGCCGCTGGCTCAGGCCGAAGGCCGAAATGCCGTAGATAATGCCGAAATTGGCCGTCTTGGCACGGCGGCGTTCCTCGGAGGTCACTTCGTCGAGGGTTTTGTTGAAAAGCTTGGCGGCCGTCGCGGCATGGATATCCTCGCCGTGGGCGAAGGCCGCGATCAGCGATTCGTCGCCCGAAAGGTGCGCCATCAGGCGCAGCTCGACCTGGCTGTAATCGGCCGAGAGCAGCAGATGGTCGGAATCGGAGGGGATGAACGCCCGGCGGATGCGGCGCCCCATCTCTTCGCGCACGGGGATGTTCTGCAGGTTGGGATTGGTGGACGAAAGGCGCCCGGTAGCCGTGACCGCCTGGTTGAAGGAGGTATGGATACGCCCCGTCGTCCGGTTGACCAGCTGGGGAAGCGCTTCGACATAGGTCGAGAGCAGTTTCTTGACACCCCGGTATTCGAGGATCAGGTCGACGATACGATGTTTGCGGGCGAAGGTCTGCAAATAATCCTCGTCGGTGCAGAACTGCTTGGTCTTGGTCATCTTGGGCTTTTCGGCGATGCGCATCTTGGCGAAAAGCACCTCGCCCAGCTGGCGTGCCGAGTTGATGTTGAGCGTCGATTCGCCGGCTTCGGCACGGATCGCGGCTTCCAGTTCGGCCAGCCTGCGGCTCAGTTCGACGGAGTATTCGGTCAGCGCCCCGGAGTCGATCCGCACGCCCGCCATCTCGATGTCAGCCAGTACGGCGATCATGGGCTCCTCGACCTCGAAATAGAGGTGTTGCAGCCCGATCTTCTCGACCTGAGGGTAGAGCACGTGTTTGAGTTGCAGGGTGACGTCGGCATCTTCGGCGGCGTACTCCTTGACGCGCTCGACGTTCACCAGATCCATCGTCAGCTGCTTGGAACCCTTGCCGATCAGCGTTTCGATCTCGATAGGCTTGTAGTTGAGGTATTTTTCCGACAGGGCGTTCATGTTGTGGCGCGACTCGGGATCGAGCAGGTAATGCAGGATCATCGTGTCGTACTTGCGGCCCCGGATATCGAGTCCCAGGCGCCGGAGCACCATCAGGTCGAACTTGATGTTCTGGCCGATCTTGGCAATCCCTTCGTCTTCGAACAGCGGCCGCACGATCTGCGTATATTCCGCCGTATTCTCCTCCTTGAAGGGAATGTACCACGCTTCGAACGGCTTTACGGCCAGCGACATGCCGACGATGCGGTCGTTGAAGATATCGAACCCCGTGGTCTCGGTGTCGAAACAGAATTCGCCGTATTTCCCGACCTCGGCAACCACTTCGCGCAACTGGGAGGCATTCTCCACAAGGCGGTAATCGTGGGGCGTGGTCTGCGCCGTCTTGAACTGCATGGCATCGGCTTCGGCCTGAAGCTCGGCAACGGGAACCTCGGCGGCGGGCATCTCGACCACCGGGTCGCCGAAGAGATTGCCCTGTCCGACCAGCGCCGCGCGTTTGGCGGCGGCGGACTTGGCCCGTGCCATCTCCGCAAGCTGGGTCTGCGCCTCCTGGCGGGGGCCTTCGGGTTGCTCCTCGGGGGGCGCAAGGTTCGTAAGGTCGTTCATAAAGGCCTTGAAATCCAATTCGGCAAAGAGGGCCTTGAGTTCGTCGATATGGGGTTCGCAGACCGTGAGGTCTTCTTCGCGGAACGGGATGGGCACGTCGAGGCAGATGGTGGTCAGGGTCTTGGCAAGGCGCAGCTTGTCGCCCCACTCGGCGATCTTCTCGCCCTGTTTGCCCTTGATCTTCGAGACGTTGTCGAGGATATTCTCCACCGTCCCCCACTCCTGCACGAGTTTGCAGGCGCTCTTCTCGCCGATCCCCGGCACGCCCGGGATATTGTCCGAAGCATCGCCCCACAGTGCGAGGATGTCGCGCACGAGGCTGGGGTCGTCGATGCCGTATTTCCCGCGGATCGCCTCCCGGTCGACGATCTCGATGCTGCCCTCGGCGCCCTTTTGCTTGTAAATCTTGCAATTGTCACGTACCAGCTGGCCGTAGTCCTTGTCGGGCGTGACCATGAAGACCTCGTAACCCGCCTCGACGCCTTTTTGCGACAGCGTGCCGATCACGTCGTCTGCCTCGTAACCCTCGACTTCGAGGATCGGGATGCACATGGCTTCCAGCACCCGTTTGACATAGGGGACGGAGAGGAGGATGTCCTCGGGCGTCTCGGCGCGGTTGGCCTTGTACTCGGGAAATATCTCCCGGCGGAAGCTGCCTCCCTTGGGGTCGAACGCCACGCCCAGCAGGTCGGGCCGCTCACGCTTCTGGATGTCGCGCAGGAACTTTACGAAGCCGAATACCACGGAGGTATTCATACCGGCCCGGTTGCGCATGGGACGACCCAGAAAGGCATAGTAATACTTGAATATCAACGCATAGGCGTCGACGAGAAACAGTTTTTTCATATATTCAATGTTGCGTCAATAATAGTTCCCTTTCGGTATTTGCCGTGCGCCTATCCCTTGCGCACCGGATGCTGTCCGGTAAAAATGGCGGGGTATGTCGTTCCGGCGGAACCGCCGGGCGGAAATCAGCGGTTGTCCTCGGCGAACCACTCGGCGAATGAGGTTGCGGTCTCATGCAGGCGGAGCGAATGCAGCTCCACTCCCCGAGGCAGGCGGCGTGCGATACGTGCCGCGAAATCGCCGAGCATATTTTCGCACGTCGGCTGGTAATCCACCGTGACGATGTTGCCGAAACGTTCGGCCAGCACCGCCCGCAGGGGAGCGTCGCGGCGTGTCGCCCGCAGTACGAGCGCATGGTCGAAACGGGAGACGACCTCCTCGTTGACAATGCTTTTCAGGACACCGAAGTCCATCACCATCCCACACTTGGGGTTCGTGTCATCGTCCGCAGGGCACCCTTTCACGGTCACGAACAACCGGTAGGAATGCCCGTGAATCTCACGGCACGGCCCGTCGTACCCGTCGAGGGCATGCGCGGCCTCGAACGAAAACTCCTTTGTCAATCTGATCACTGCCATATCCGCAAAGATATTCATTAAATGCGAAAGGAGAAAAGGTTTTCCGCACTTTTCACCTGCAGGATGCCTTTACGCCCCGTCCCGAATCGGAAAACGGAGGTGCGGGAAACCCCGGCCGCGTATCCTTCCCACAAAACCCGCCCCGGTTTTGATTTGTCCTTATTAAAACGTGTCCTGAATGATCTCACTCCGTTGCCAGGCAACGATCTGTTCATCACACAGTATTGGTTTGACAAACAGACCGATCCGCCCCTTCATTTCCATGAGGATTACATGCTCAGCCTGACCCTGAACGTAAAGGGGACACGTGTCACCGGACAATCGGTCGACAATTTCACGGAAAAAGACCTTATCATCATTTTCCCGCGCGTACCGCACTGTTACAAACGCGACGAAGCCTTTGCGGAGACCAATTGCGAGGCCGTCGCCGTGCAGTTCAGCCGCGACATGCCCAACTGGCAGATATTCGAAACGGAATCCATGCTCCCCATCCGGAAAATGCTGAGCCAGCCGGTCGCCGGGCTCTGGTTCGCCGAAAGCGTCGTAGACCGCGTCCGCGACAGGTTACTGCAACTGCCCGGGCTGCGGGGATTCGCATCGGCGTCGCTTTTCCTGAACATACTCAACGACCTGGCCACGGCTGGGCCGGACGAAACGGGGCCGATAGGTGCCCCGTACTACGAAATGCAACCCGACGGCAATGCCCGGATCAACAAGATCGTACAGTTCGTGGAGGGCAATTACCAACGTAAGATCTCGCTCGAAGACATCGGCGAAGAGGTAGGCATGTCCGCGACTTCGGTCTGCCGTTTTTTCAAAAAGTACACCCACCAGAACCTGTGGAACTACCTCAACGGCTTCCGCATCGTGCGCGCCGCACAGATGATCGTCGAGACCGACGACCCGATCGCCGAGATCGGTATGCGCTGCGGGTTCTACAACATCTCGAATTTCAACCGCGCCTTCCGCGAACGCATCGGCTCCCCGCCGGGCGACTACCGGCGCAAGTTCGGGTCGACGGTCATTTCGCCCGACGCGAAACAGGTCGAGGAGATAGGCCGCAAGCTGGATGAAATGCGCTGCGGGCAGGATTCGGCGGGGGGGGGAAATCCGGCGGCCAAAGTCCCGGCCAAGGGCTGACAAACCCCTTTTCCGGCACGATTGACGTGTTTTTGGACACACAGTCCGTCCCGCCCTGCAAACAGAAAAAGCGACCTCCGCAGAGGCCGCTTTTTATCGTTCCGACATCCGGCGGGGATTAGCGCAGTTCGAGTTTGAAGGGATAGTACATGACAATCCCCTGCTGCGAAGTCGCCTCCTGCACCTGTTTGTATTCCTTCATCATGACTCCCAGTTCCGAACGGGTCATGGCTTCGCGGATGCCGACATTGAGCGACGAGATGAACGCCGCGAAACCCGTCGGCTGCTCGATCACCTCCGTCACCCGGAAATTGTCACCCAACCCGGCCTTGTCCGCAGCGATGGCGATGGCCGTCTTCAGGCCTCCGTACGTGTCGATCAGGCCGATGCCGAGGGCGTTGTCGCCCGACCATACACGGCCGCCGGCGATGTTGAGCACCTTCTCGACAGGCAGGTTGCGCCCCTGCGCCACGAGGTTCGTGAACGTAGTGTACACCTTATCCACTCCGCGCATGATCGAAGCCCTTTCGGCAGGCGTCAGAGGCGAGGTCATGCCCATGCCTGCCGAGGTATTGCTCTTCACGGCGTCGAACGTAATGCCCAGCTTGTTCTTCAGGGCGTCGATGGTATTGAGGTACATGCCGAAGACGCCGATGGAACCCGTCAGGGTCAGTTTGTCGGCCACAATGACATCGGCCGGGCATGAAATGTAGTATCCGCCGCTGGCCGCATAGGAACCCATCGAGACGATGACGGGTTTCTCGGCCTTGAGCAGCTCCATTTCGCGCCAGATGACATCCGAAGCCAATGCGCTGCCGCCCGGGGAATTCACGCGCAGCACCACGGCTTTGACCTTTTCGTCGGCACGCACGCCGGCCAGCGTCGCAGCCAGCGTATTGCCGTAAATCTCGCGGCCGAAGCCCTCGCCGTCGACGATCGCACCGTCGGCATATACGATAGCAACCTGGTCGGCCGAAATATTCTTGAGGTCGGCACTGACCTGCGACGCATATTCGCCCAGGGTGACGAAATTGTATTGGCCGTCGGAATCGGACTGCACGCCCAGCTCGGCAAAGACGTCGTTCATCTGGTCTTCGTAGAGCAGGCTATCCACGAACCCGTGTTCGAGGGCATCCTCGGGCAACGAGACCTCCAGTTTGTCGGTGATCCGGTTCAGGGTTTCCAAGTCGATGCCGCGTGCCTCGGCCACCGAACCCGCGATGGTATTCCACATCGAATTGACCAGTTCCTGCATCTGTTCGCGGTTAGCGTCCGACATTTTGGGAAGTATATAAGGCTCGACGGCGCTCTTGTACTTGCAGGCCGTGGGGCGGAAAACCTCGGCTTTGACATCGAGCTTGTCGAGCAACCCCTTGTAGAACGCCAAATTGAACGAAAGGCCCGACCAGTCCATCCCTCCTTCGGGCTGCATGTAAATCTTGTCGGCCGCCGAAGCGAGGTAATACTGCCCCTGCGAGTAGGTTTCGTTATAAGCGACGACGAACTTGCCGCTCTGCTTGAAATCGACGATCGCCTCGCGCAGCTCTTCAAGCAGGGCTGAACCCGCCACGCCTCCGTTGCCGTTCATACGCAGGTAAATACCCTTGATCCGCGGATCGTCCTTCGCCGCCTCGAGCGCACGCAGCGCCTTCATCAGCGGAAGCATACGCGTGGACTGGAGCGTCGCGAAATCGAAGCCGGCGAAAGGATCGCTCGACGGGGCATCGGTCAACACCTCCGAAAAGTCGAGCTTGAGGATCGACTCGGGGTGTACGGCCACGCTTTTCTCCATCGAACCGGCAATGCCGAGCAGGATGAAAATCCAAAGGAAGACTACCAGTACCGACCCCACGACAAACGCAAGGATGGCAGCCAGAAAAGTTTTGATAAAATTCATAACGAAGTTATTTTTTGTTTGTCCTAATTTTGTTCCGATTCCGGTTTTCTTTCGCAAATATACAGAAATTATATGAAAAACAAATAAAATTTATCGTTTTTCGATAAAAAAGAAGGGTAACCTATATTTATTCTGTAAAATATACGTTATCTTTGCAAGGAAAGTCACTACACAAATATGGAAGAAAAAATCAGACATCTGCTCGCGTCGCTCGTTCATCCCGAAACGGGGCAGGATATCGTCAGCAGCGGTTTTATCGAGCATATCGCCTCAGCGGCCGGAAAAATCACCGTCGTACTCCGCTTCGCCAAGGCCCGCGACCCGTTCGCAGTGAAAATCAAAAACCAGGCCGAGGAACTGCTCAAACGCGAATTCCCCGATCAAACGGTACTGGTAGTCATCAAGGAGGGCGGCGCCGCCCCGCGCCCCGAACCCAAGCTGAAGACGACCACGGGCGGCATCGCCAAGGTCATTGCCGTCGCATCGGGAAAGGGCGGGGTAGGCAAATCGACCGTCACGGCCAACCTCGCGGTCGCCCTGCGGAACATGGGATTCCGCGTAGGCATCCTCGACGCCGATATATACGGGCCTTCGCAGCCCAAGATGTTCGGAGTGGAAGGCTACCTGCCCGACGCCGTGCAGGAAGAGGGCGCAGACCACATCGTCCCTGCGGAGCCGATGGACATCCGGCTGATGTCGATCGGGTTCTTCATCAAACCTACCGACGCCCTGCTGTGGCGCGGAGCCATGGCCGTCAGCGCCCTGAAACAGATGATCCATCAGACCAAATGGGGGACGCTCGACTTCCTGCTGGCCGACCTGCCCCCCGGAACGGGCGACGTACACCTCTCGATCATCGGGGAGCTGAAGATCGATTCCGCGGTGATCGTCTCGACGCCCCAGCAGGTCGCCGTAGCCGACGTCGTGCGCGGCGTGGAGATGTTCCGCAACGAAAACGTCAACATCCCCGTGGCGGGAATCATCGAAAACATGGCCTGGTTCACGCCCGAGGAACTGCCCGAAAACCGCTACTACCTCTTCGGCAAAGGCGGCGCACGCCGGTTCGCCGAAGAGCACGGCGTGGATTTCCTGGGGGAAATACCTATCGTACAGTCGATCATGGAAGGATCCGACGAAGGGAGGCCTGCTGCGGGGATAGATCCGCGCGTCGAAAAATGGTACCGCGGAATCGCGGAAAAGATTGTCGAAAAGGTGATGAAATCGTGTTAGGAAACGTGTTGATAAACGGCGATAACTAATGATAACTTTCCGGTCGGAAGAGTTGCAAATTCCGGAAAGGGCGGGCATATACAAGATTTTCCGGAAACCAAAAAAAGTTATGGGAAATTATAGTCAGCCCCGAACCCCGGAAAACGGAACAGATTGTTCACAACAAACGGCTGTCGAAATGTTGACAACGGTTTTTGACAATTGTTGATTATAATTTCATACATTTGAATACGAATCGGTTGTAACGAAGAATAGGTAAAAGCACGGGAATAAAATGTTGAAAGATATTTTCCAGGGAAACTTGTGAACAGTATCAACAGCTATTATTTCTATTCTTATTTCTTATTAAAATTAAATTATAAAGTAAAAATAAAAAATGAAGGTTGATAACTCCGTGCAAATCCGGAATCGGATCGAAGAACTGAAACGCGAGAAACACGCCGTCATACTGGCCCATTACTATACGCTGCCCGAAGTACAGGAGGTGGCCGACTTTCTGGGCGATTCGCTCGCGCTGTCGGTCAGGGCGCAGTCGGTCGATGCGGAAATCATCCTGTTCGCCGGCGTGCATTTCATGGCCGAGACCGCCAAGGTGCTCTGCCCCGGCAAAAAAGTGCTCATACCTTGTCCCGAGGCGGGGTGCTCGCTGGCCGAATCGTGCGACGCCCGCGACTTTGCGGCCTTCAAGGCCAGGTACCCGGGGCATACGGTGGTTTCGTACGTCAACACGACCGTCGGGGTCAAGGCGCTGACCGATATCTGCTGCACTTCGTCGAATGCCCTGAAGGTCGTGGAGTCGATCCCGGCCGACCGCCCCGTCATCTTCGCGCCCGACCGCAACCTGGGCGCTTACATCAGGAAGCTGACCGGCCGCGAGAATATGGTGATCTGGGACGGGGCGTGCCATGTCCACGAGGAGTTTTCGCTCGAAAAACTGCTCCGGCTCAAAAAGGAGCATCCGGCGGCCCGGGTCGTCGTGCATCCCGAATGCCGGGCCTATATCATCGAGGTGGCCGATTTCGTGGGGTCGACGGCTGCGATCCTCGACTATTGCGGCCGCAGCGGGGCCGATGAGTTCATCGTCGTCACCGAATCGGGCATCCTCGCCGAGATGAAGAGGCGCTATCCGGACAAGACCTTTATCCCGGCGCCCCCGGACGACGAGACGTGCGGCTGCAACAACTGCAAGTACATGAAGATGGTGACGCTGGAAAACATCTGCGAATGCCTCGAGCGGGAGGCCCCGGAGATCGTCCTCGACGAAGAGGTGCGCCGCAAGGCCGAGCGTTCGATCCTGAACATGATCAACATCAAATAATCGTTTATATATATGAAGAAACTGTTTTTACTGATTGCAGCGGCTTGCGTGTCGCTGACTGCTGTGGCCGACGAAGGCATGTGGATGCTGCCTTATCTGCAGAAAATGAATATCCGGGACATGAAGGCGCGCGGATGCAAACTTTCGGCCGAGGATATTTACAGCATCAATAAATCTTCGCTCAAGGATGCGGTCGTCATTTTCGGCGGCGGCTGCACGGGCGAGATCGTTTCGCCCGACGGCCTGCTGTTCACCAACCACCACTGCGGCTACGGGTCGATACAATCCCTGTCGTCGGTCGAACACGACTACCTGAAGAACGGCTTTTGGGCCATGTCGCGGCAGGAGGAGATTCCCGCCCCGGGGCTCAAGGTGCGTTTCATCCGTTCGATCAGCGACGTGACTGCGGATATCCTGGGCAACGTGCCTTCCACGGCCGGGCAGCAGGAGTACGAACGGATCACCTCGGAGAATATCGCCGGCCTGACCGCTTCGCTGCAGGAGGCCAACCCCGGCATGGTGGTCGAGGTCAAGCCCTTCTTCGAAGGGAACCAGTATTTCGCCTTCGTGATCGAGGTCTATACCGACGTGCGCCTGGTGGGAACGCCCCCTACGTCGATCGGCAAGTTCGGCGGAGACACCGATAATTGGATGTGGCCGCGCCATACAGGCGATTTCTCGGTGTTTCGCGTCTATGCCGGACAGAATAACAGGCCGGCGGATTATTCGCCCGAAAACCGTCCTTACAAGGCCGAGAAGTTCCTCAAGATTTCGCTCGACGGTTACAAGGAGGGGGATTTCGCCATGATCATGGGGTTCCCGGGTTCCACGCAGCGTTATATGACTTCGTATGAGATCGACGACATGCTGAACGTTTCGAATCCCAACCGGATCTTTATCCGCGGCGAGCGCCAGGCGATCCTGAAGGAGGACATGGCTGCCAGCGACAAGGTGCGTATTCAGTATGCCTCGAAATACGCCACGTCGTCGAACTACTGGAAGAATTCGATCGGCAAGTCTCGCGGCATCCTCAAACTGGGTGTCAAGGAGCGCAAGCAGCAGCAGGAAGCTGCCTTCCAGGCGTGGGCCGAGAAGAATACGCTGCCCGAGGAAGGGTATATCGACGCGCTGCCGAAAATCCGAGAAGCGATCGAGGGGCTGGCCGGCATCGACGATAACCGCCAGTATCTGGAAGAGGCTTTCCTGCGTGCGGTCGAAATACTGACCCCTGCAAAAATGTTCGACGGGCGGACGGAGATAAAGGATCCCGAAGCGGCCCGAAAGGCGATGGCCGGTTGGTATAAGGATTACAACGCCCCGACGGATCGGAAGGTGGCCAAGCGTATGCTGAAGATCGCCCGCGAGCATATGACCGACCTGCCGTCGTTCTATACGGAGATCGTCGACAAGGAATTCAACGGCGATACGGATGCCTATGTGGATTATATTTTCGATAATTCGTTATTTACATCGCAGGAAAAGGTCGATGAGCTGATCGGTGCTTTTTCGGCCGATAAGTATGCTGCCGACCCCATTGCCCCGTTTGTAAAATCGGTGTGGGAGAAGTATAACGCGCTTTCCCAGGCACGCAAGCCGGTCGTGGAAAAATATTACGAGGGAAGCCGTAAATACGTGGCGGGGCTAATGCTCCAAAACCCGAAAAAGGCGTGGGCTTCGGATGCCAACTTCACGCTGCGGCTCACCTATGGCCGCGTGCTGCCCTATTCGCCTGCCGACGGCATCGAATACAACTACTATACGACGCTCAAGGGCGTGATGGAGAAGGAAAACCCGCAGAACCCCACGGAGTTCACCGTGCCCGAAAAACTCAAGGAGCTTTATGCGGCACGCGATTTCGGCCGTTATGCCAATGCCCGGGGCGAGCTTCCGGTGGCGTTCCTTGCCGACTGCGATATTACGGGCGGCAATTCGGGTTCACCGGTGATGAATGCCAGGGGCGCACTGCTCGGGCTGGCTTTCGACGGTAACTGGGAAGCCATGTCGGGCGATGTGGCTTTCGAGCCCGATCTGCAGCGCACGATATCGGTCGACATCCGCTACGTGCTGTTCATCATCGACAAGTACGCGGGCGCAGGATGGCTGCTCGACGAGTTGGTGTTCGAATAACGATTCCGACCGCCGATAATTAAGAAATATGCCCCGGACTATGCCGGGGCATATTTTTACCCGCTGCTTAATGCGGGCCGATTCATTCCCGCGGTTTCCGTTTTGTTTTCTTATGGCGGGGCCCCCTTGTAGTTTGTAAACAAATAATGGGGCTTTGCTTTTTCTTTCCCTAAAAATTACTAATTTTGACAGAAATTAGTAATACTGTATATCTCAATATGGCAAAAGAGTTCAAGCGTTACCTCGTTACATCGGCTCTCCCCTATGCCAACGGCCCGGTGCATATCGGCCATCTGGCGGGAGTTTATATACCTTCGGATATTTACACGCGTTACCTGCGGCTGAAGGGCTGCGACGTGATTTCGGTCTGCGGATCGGACGAGCACGGCGTACCCATCACCATCAAGGCCCGCAAGGAGGGTGTGACCCCGCAGCAGATCGTGGATCGTTACCATAACCTGATCAAAAAGTCGTTCGAGGGGTTGGGAATGTCGTTCGATATCTATTCGCGGACATCGTCGGCGACCCATGCCGCGACCGCATCGGAATTTTTCCGCAAACTCTACGACGAAGGGAAATTCATCGAGAAAACCTCCATGCAGTATTACGACGAGGAGGCGCAGACGTTCCTTGCCGACCGTTATATCGTCGGCACTTGTCCCAAATGCGGGAACGAGCGTGCCTACGGCGACCAGTGCGAGAAATGCGGGTCTACCCTCTCGCCCGACGAGCTGATCGACCCGCATAGCGCCGTGTCGGGTTCGGTTCCGGTCAAAAGGGAGACGAAGCACTGGTATCTCCCGCTGGATCAATACGAAGGCTTCCTCCGCGAGTGGATACTCGATGGGCATAAGGAGTGGAAGACGAATGTTTACGGACAGTGCAAGAGCTGGCTCGACGGCGGATTGCAGCCCCGTGCCGTGAGCCGTGACCTCGACTGGGGCATCCCCGTGCCCGTGGAGGGTGCCGAAGGGAAGGTGCTCTATGTGTGGTTCGACGCTCCGATCGGTTACATATCCGCCACGAAAGACCTTACGCCCGATTGGGAAAAGTACTGGAAATCGGAAGACACCAAGATGGTGCATTTCATCGGCAAGGATAATATCGTGTTCCACTGCATCGTCTTCCCCTCGATGCTCAAGGCGCACGGGGGTTATATACTGCCTGAGAACGTGCCGGCCAACGAGTTCCTGAACCTCGAGGGCGATAAGATTTCGACCTCGCGCAACTGGGCGGTGTGGCTGCATGAATACCTGGAGGAGTTCCCCGGAAAGGAGGATGTATTGCGCTATGTGCTGTGTGCCAATGCCCCCGAAACCAAGGATAACGACTTTACATGGAAGGATTTCCAGGCCCGCAACAACAACGAGCTGGTCGCTGTGCTGGGAAATTTCGTCAACCGTGCGCTGGTGCTTACGCAGAAATATTACGGCGGCGAGGTTCCTGCCTGCGGAGAGATGAATGATTATGACCGTCAGACAGTTGCGGAAGTAGCTGCCGTGAAGGGTTCGCTCGAGGCCAATATCGAGAACTACCGTTTCCGCGAAGCCCTGAAGGATGCCATGAACATTGCACGTATCGGCAACAAGTATCTGGCGGACACCGAGCCGTGGAAAGTCATCAAGACCGATCCCGGGCGCGTGAAAACGATTCTCAACATCGCGTTGCAGATTACGGCCAATACGGCGATTGCCATTGAGCCTTTCATGCCTTTCTCGGCGTCGAAGATCCTGAAGATGCTCGCCGTGAAGAAATTCGGATGGGAGCGCCTCGGGGCGATGGATCTGATTGCTGCCGGGCATAAGATCGGTGAGGCGTCGTTGCTCTTCGAGAAGATCGAGGACGACGTGATCCAGCGCCAGTTGGACAAGCTTGCGGCGACGAAAGAGGCCAACCTGGCTGCTGAAAATTCGCAAAATATTGAACCTCAGAAAGATACGATACAATTCGACGATTTCCAGAAAATGGATATCCGGGTTTCTACGATCCTTGCGGCGGAAAAGGTCGCCAAGACGAAGAAATTGCTGAAATTGACGGTGGACACGGGGATCGACCAGCGGACGATCGTTTCGGGAATAGCGGAATATTTTACTCCCGAAGAGCTGGTCGGGCGCAGGGTGCTGGTTCTTGTAAACCTCGCTCCCCGCGAACTGAAAGGGATCGTGTCGCAGGGCATGATCCTGATGGCCGAAGATGCTTCGGGGAAACTGCTGCTGCTGGGCCCCGACGGAAATACGAATAACGGTGCTATCGTAGGATAATGCGAGGAAAGGATCGGTTCTAGGTTTGTTTTTGCCCGGTTTACTTGCTGTGGGGATAATTTAGAAAAACCTTTAAATTTTACTATAATGGAAAATATAGATTGGAGCGCCTTGGGGTTCGACTATCACAAGACCGACGTCAACGTCCGTTATTATTTTACGGATGGTAAATGGAGTGATATGGAGGTTACGAGCGACGAGTACATCAAGATGCACATGTCAGCTTCGTGCCTGCATTATGGCATCGAACTTTTCGAGGGTCTCAAGGCCTTTCGTGGGGTCGATGGGAAAGTCCGCCTGTTCCGTGTCGAGGACAATGCCCGCCGCCTCCGGTCTTCGGCCGAACGTCTTTGCCTTCCGCTGCCGACCGTCGAAATGGTCGTTAATGCCTGCGTCGAGGTCGTTCGGCGGAATGAAGCCTATATTCCCCCCTACGGAACAGGGGCCTCGCTCTATCTGCGTCCGGTGATGTTCGGAACGACGGCCGGCCTGGGAGTCAAACCTGCAAAGGATGCTTTGCTGATTGTTTATTGTTCGCCTGTGGGTGCTTATTTCAAGGAGGGAATCAAGCCGATCCTGGTTGCCATCGACCGAGAGCAGGATCGTGCTGCTCCACGTGGAACAGGCGATGTGAAGGTCGGCGGAAATTATGCGGCCAGTCTTTTGTCGGGTGAAAAAGGGCATAAAATGGGCTATTCGAATATCATGTATCTCGACGCTGCGGAGCATAAATACATCGAAGAGTGCGGTGCATGCAATTTCTTCGGCATCAAGGATGGCAAATATATCACTCCGAAATCCCCTTCGGTGCTTCCGTCGATCACCAATATGAGCCTCCGCCAGCTGGCCCGCGATATGGGGCTGGAGGTCGAAGACCGAAAAATTCCGGTCGAAGAACTTGCCTCTTTCGAGGAGTGCGGAGGCTGCGGAACGGCTGCCGTGATCTCCCCTATCGGCACTATCTATGACATGCAGACGGAGAAAACCTACTCTTATGGTGATAAGGTTGGTAAGATTTCTCTGGAATTATATACCCGATTGCAGGATATTCAGTACGGACGAGCTGAGGATAAATACAATTGGTGTACGATTGTCTTGTAGAATACGAACATATTGTTAAGAGGCCGCTTTATAGCGGCCTCTTTTGTTTTTTTTGTGTTAAGGGTTTTGTATATATGTTCCACGTGGAACACTACCCTATCTTCCGAATTTTACTAAAAGAACATTTACGTCTGCGGGAGAAACTCCGGGTATGCGAGAGGCTTGCCCGATGTTTTCAGGCCGAATTCGGGATAGTTTTTGCCGGGCCTCGATAGTCAGGGAATTCATCGAGTGAAAGTCGAAATCCGCGGGAATTCGTATGTTTTCGAGCCGATGTAGCTTTTCTGCAATGAATTTTTCGCGCTCAATATACCCTTTATATTTGATTTGGATTTCTGCCTCTTCGATCACCTCTTCCTCCATCCGGTTCGTTTCGATGAATTTTCGGAGCTTCGGCAGGACGGCTTGCAGCGAATCGAACGAAACATTATTCCGCATTAGTATGTCGTAAAGCTTCCTTCCCTGCGATAAAGGTTCGGAATTTATTGCTTTTAAATAGTCGTTAATTTCGGCTGCTTTGATGCTCTGTTGGCGAGTGAAAGAAATAAGCGATTCTACGAGCGTATTTTTTTTGACGAAATAGTCGTATGTTTTTTGGGTAATAAGCCCGATTTTATATCCGACAGGAGTAAGCCGGATGTCCGCATTGTCCTGCCGGAGCAGGATGCGGTATTCCGCACGCGAGGTGAACATGCGGTAGGGCTCGTCCACCCCTTTGGTCACAAGGTCGTCTATTAGCACTCCGATATAGGCTTCGTCGCGCTGCAATACGACGGCCTCCTCCCCTTTCAGCATCCGGTGTGCATTGATCCCTGCCATCAACCCCTGGGCTGCGGCCTCTTCGTATCCGGTCGTCCCGTTGACCTGCCCGGCGAAATAAAGGGCGGAAACGAGTTTTGTTTCGAGCGAATGGTGCAGTTGCGTGGGTGGGAAATAGTCGTATTCGATGGCATAGCCCGGGCGATAGATGTGCAGGTCTTCGAATCCCCGGATTTTATGCAGTGCTTCCAACTGTATTTCCCAGGGCAGCGACGAAGAAAAGCCGTTGAGGTAGTATTCGTTGGTGCTGCGTCCTTCGGGTTCGAGGAAGAGCTGGTGCTGGTCTTTGTCGGCGAATGTACGCAGTTTGTCTTCGATGCTCGGGCAGTAGCGCGGTCCGATTCCCGTTATCGTCCCGTTGAACAGCGGCGAGCGGTCGAACCCTGTGCGCAGGATGTCGTGCACCTCGGCCGACGTGTAGACCAAAAAACAAGGGAGTTGGTTTTTAACCGGTTGTGTGTCAGGTGAAAAGGAGAATTTGGCCGGGTTTTCGTCTCCGTATTGCGGTTCGAGTATTTCGAAGTCGATCGTGCGGGCATCGAGGCGTGCGGGTGTCCCGGTTTTCATACGCCCGGTTTCGAATCCGATTGCGCGCAGGGATTCCGTGATCCCGTGCGAAGCGGCGTCCCCTGCCCTGCCGCCCTCGGCGTGCGATGTGCCGCAGTGCATCAGCCCGTCGAGGAACGTGCCGGCGGTAAGTATGACGGCTTTACAAGCGAATTCGATGCCCATGCGTGTCCGTACGCCCGTCACGCGTGGTTTAGGTGCAGAGGTATCGAACAGCAGTTCGGTGGCGGCGTCCTGCCAGATGTAAAGGTTCAGCGTGTTTTCGAGCGTATGGCGCCACTCCTCCGAGAAACGGGTTTTGTCGCATTGTGCACGGGGACTCCACATGGCCGCACCCTTCGAACGGTTGAGCATCCGAAATTGGATCGCGGTGAGGTCGGTAATGCGTCCCATCTGTCCTCCCAAAGCATCTATCTCTCTGACTATCTGTCCTTTGGCTACTCCACCGACAGCCGGGTTGCACGACATGGAGGCCATTTTGGACATGTCCATCGTGAGCAGCAGCGTGCGCGACCCCAGGCGTGCGGCAGCCGAGGCCGCTTCACAGCCGGCATGTCCGCCTCCGATGACGATTATATCGTAGTCGAGTGTCATTCTTCTGGTTTGTTTTCTGTCTGCAGATCGACGCTGCCGGTGTTCCTCCCGGCGATCAGGGCCTCGTAATCAGGCTCGTCCCAATCGATTTCGTCTCCGTCGGGCGACTCCGTGAAATCCCATTCGATAAGATCCATTTCGCGGACTGTTTCAGGCGGGGCATAAAGACCGAGGTACCGGGGATTTTCCGGCTCCTCTCCGCTGAACGCGAAAACGGCGATTTTGCGTACGGGATCCACGATGTAGACGTCTACCTGCTGTATATCCAGATAACCCGCCGTTGTCCGGAAGCAGTAGTGCGTGGGGTCGATGCGCTCGAAAGCGTCGATGATCGAAGGAAAAGGGCCGTCCATCATTTGCCGGACGAACAGCGATTCGGTGATCCATATCGGATACCAGTAGAGCATGTCCACGTAATACTTGCCCCGGTAGGAACATATCGGAATCCATGCCCGGGGACACTCCTGCAGCGAATAGACCGGGAGCGGTTCGGGATGCTGCTCCTTGAGTAATTCAAGGTATTGCGCGAAACTATCCCTGTTCCAATCGTTGTAACCGGGTGTCGTGCACGAGGCGAGCAGGCGGTAGGACTCCGATTCCCGGTTCATTTCGATATATGCCCTGCAATGCGAGGTGCGGTCGTGTTCGGGATCGTAAACCGATGATTGGTAAAGGAACGTCGTGTCGTTCTCCACGAAAGGCCCGTGCCGTTCGAAATTCCGGGCTTCCGGGTTTGCTTCGGGGATGGAATCGCACACAGGGGCGACGGCCGTTTCGGCGACGGCCGTTTCGGCGACGGCGGAATCGGCGGCAGGCAAGGCTGCCGTAACGTTGTTATCCGTGTTGTCATTCGCTGTCCTGCGTCCCAGGCAGCCGGCGGACAGTAATCCGATAAGAAGAATCAACAGTCGTGTTTTCATGGATTCAGGTATTATTCTCCGGGTTCTCCCAGAATTTAAGGTATTTATCCTCCTTGCGATGCATCTGCGCGTTGGTGCGGGGCGTCTTGTCGCCCTGGCCGCAGAGGTGCAGCACGCCGTGTACGACGACCCTGCGCATTTCCTGGAGCGTCGTGCAGCCGTATTGCCGGGCATTGTCGGCTACGGTCTCGACGTCGATGAAAATGTCGCCCGAAACGATGCGTTCGCCTTTGCGGTCGCTGTAATCGAACGTAATGACGTCGGTGAAATAGTCGTGCCCGAGCCACTGACGGTTCATCTCCAGGAGCCGTTGCGCCGAGCAAAAAATGTAGCTCACATCGCCCAGCGTATACCCTTCCGCTTCGGCCACTTCGCGCAGCCATGCCGCCGTCAGGCGTTTCTGCGGCAGCCGGAAGGTACAATCGTCGTTATAGTATCGTATTGCCATGTTTGAAGGACGGCCCGAGGCCGTAATCAGTCTGTAAATCTTTGCAAAAGTACAAAAATAATACAGATGAAAACGTCCCGGCGGGCTTTTTCTCGTTGTCCGTGTCCGGGTGGCATTCCGAAGCTGCATCTGCCTTCCCCGCAGGGAAATTCCGGAAAATTAAAAAAAATATTTTTTCAGAAAGGGAGCGGTTTTAGTTACGGATCGTAACTTTTATTTCCGACCCGGGGATACATTGCCGCCATGTCCTGGTTTTTTGTTTCATATTGTTCTGATATACAATTTCTTATTGATATATCGGGGCGAATAACGATACGGAAAAACCGTTATATTTGCCTCGTCACGAAGTATTAACCCAAAAATCTCTCAAAATGAAAATCTTCAAAATGCTTACCGCGCTTGCGGCTTTTTTTGCCGTGGCGTTGTTTTCGGGATGTGATGACGACAAAGGATCCGAACCCGATCCGCAGCCTGTGAAACTCGCTTCGCCCGGGATTGTCTTCAAGGACGTCAAACCCACGTCGTTCGCGGCCTCGTGGACGGCCGTGGAGCATGCTGCGGCTTTCGGTTATAAACTGCTGACGACTGAAGGAGGACAGGAGGTCGTCGTGGCTGAGATCGCTTCGTATGATGCCGTGGAAGTCTCTTTTTCGGGGCTAAAACCCGCTACGGAATATACGCTCGAAGTCGTTGCGCTGGCCGGAGACGCCCCCGGATATACCGATTCGGATCCGGCAAAGGCTTCGACGACGACAGCCGACGAACCGGTCGTCGTGACGTCGCCGTGGGTCGATGTCGAGTTTTCTTACGAGACGGTCGGCGGAAAGGGGACGTTGCGTGTCGCCAACAAAGCCAATGTCAAGTGTGCGCATTTTTATTCGAGTACCGAGACGGTGAATGTCATCGGCGACGGGTATGATGACGAAAAGACGCTGATCGGTTATATCCTGATGGATTACGAGGACGGTGTGCCGGGCGTTTATATGGACACGGCCGGGCACAAGTTCAATAACAACGGCGCCGGGTTCAAGGCCGGGGACAAGCTCTTCTACTATGTCGTGGGCGTGGATGCGGCCGATAAACCGGGCGACCTGAACTGGTTTTGGGTCGAAATCCCCGCCAACATAGGCGACCCGGTGATTATCCTCGATTCGCCGGAGGTCTGACGACTTTCCGGAATAATTGGTAAGCGGGATCCTGTTTTTGCGGGATCCCGCTGTTGTATTCCGTTCTGGCCAGATACAGGGCTGCGGAAAAGGTTTTTTTGATCCGGAAAAGGTCGACGGGAGAGCTGGCCAGGTTTAGAGCGGGATTTCTGCCCGCCGTTGCCAAAAATATTTGATGGGATTTATCCTTCGCCCGAAACGGTTTTTCGGCGTGGCGTGTCCGGGGTTACCGTTCGGAAGGATTCCCGATCCGGTATTTATTGTCGGTGTTTATCGTTCGGAAGGGTTCCCGGTTCGGTGTTTATCGCCGGGGTTTACCGTTTGAAACAGTTTTCGGCGCGGAGCTTCTCGCCGGGGTTCGGCGGGTAGATGCCGAATACCAGTTTGTACTCGGTTTCCATCGTCATGATGTTGACCGACGAGCCGATGGTGCCCAACTGTTCGTTTCTTGCCACTTTCTGGCCCTTTTCAACGCATATCGACCCCATGTTGGCATAGGAGGTTATATATTCGCCGTGAGCCACGAAAACGTCGTATTTGTTCGTGATGCGGTTGCGCTTGATTTCGACGACCTTTCCGTCGTAGATCGAAATGACGTGCGCACCCTTGGGGCCGGAGATCTCGGCCATGTTTTCCTTGTAGCGTTTTACGGAACCGGCCGTGACGGGAAGCCTCAGCCCCGTGGTCTTGGTCGAGAACGACGCACCCTCGGTATTGCCTTTGGTGAGTTTGCGCAGCTCGCTGATGGCCACGTCGAGCTGCTGTTCCTGCGACAGTTTGCGTTGCAGGGCCTGTTTCTCCTTTTGCGACATCTGGCGAATATTGGCCCGGGCGTTGCGCGAATCGCGCTGGAGCTTCTGTTTCTGGGCGGTGAGGTTCTGCGTCACCGAGTCCAACGAGCGTTTGCGGCGGTCGAGCTGCGCCTTCTCGTGGGCGACCTGTTCCGAAAGTGCGGCGATGTCGTGCAGTTTGCGTTCGCGCATCGAAGCCACTTCACGCAGGTTGGTGATCTTTTTCGCGACGTCGGTGAAGTCGCGCGACGAAAAAATGTAGGTCAGGTAATTGTTGTGCTTATAGTTGCGGTAGGCCTCGCGTACCATCTCGGCATACTGCGTGCGGTTGCGCTCCAGGGCCGAGCTGAGATCGCCGGCGACGCTGTCCGTACGGGATATCTCCTTGCGAAGCAGGCGCGCCTGCTTCTCGGTCTCTTCGAGCAGTTGGTTGCGGGAGTCGAGCTGGCGCGCCAGGCGGCGAACCCGTTCCTCGGTGGCGGCGCGGCCTTCCTGTATCTTCGAGATCGCGCGTTCCTCGTCGGCAATCCTCTTTTCCAGGGCGGCGATGACCCGTTTCTGCTCTTCGATGGCATCGCGGCCCCCCTGCGCCGCAGCGGTAAAGGCGGCGAACAGGAAAAGGAGGGTCAGTATGCGGGCGGGCTTCATCACGGTCACTCTTTTTCGGCTTTGCCCTGTTCCATGCGGCGGGTGATCTGGTCGGCGTCGTAGCCCTTTTCGAGTCCCTTGCGCCAGTATATTTCGGCCATGAACTGTTCGCCCATGGCATGCAGGATATCCCCGTAATGAACCAGCAGCGCCGCACTCTCCTGCCCGTCGAGGGCGATGGCCTGCTGCATCACCTTCTTGGCCTCGGCCGTGCGTCCCAGCTTGAAGAGCACCCAGGCATGGGTGTCCAGGTATGTGGGGTTGTTGTCCGTGAGGGCGATGGCGCGGCTCGACATCGTGAGCGCCTTTTCGAGTTCACGCCCTTCGAGCGAGAGGAAATAGGCGTAGTTGTTGAGTACCATGGCGTTATCCGGATCGTAGCGCAGGCTGTGGTCGTAGGCTTTGTAGCACTGCTTCATATCCGCCCGGAACGAACCTTTTCGGACAGCCCGGGCGAAATCGTCGTCGATGTCCTGTTCGCCGGCGGTGGCTTTCTGGTGCCAGGTGTCGCCGATAAATCCCCAGATCACGCTGCGCAGCGAATCTGTCCGGGCATAGCCCAGCGATTGTTTGTAGGCTTTGATCGCCTGGGGGTATTGTTTGGAATAATTCAGCGTATGCCCTTTCGAGAGGTGGAAATCGACCTGCCCGGGAAAGAGCTCCAGGGCGCGCCCGATATAGCGGTTCACCGAATCGGGATGCTGAAGATAGCTCTCGATGTCGATCACCGAACGGAAATACTCCTCGACGGGCGGCTGGTCGTCGAGGTGGAGCTTGTAGAGCGCCAGCGCCTGTTCCAGCTCGCCCGAGGCGATCAGGTGTTTGGCATAAAGTTCCACGACGCGCCTGTCCTGCGGGTAGCGGACGGCAAGCGTCGAGGCCAGCGTATTGAGCTGGGGGTAATATTCGCGGTAGAAACGCATGTCGGAGGTGAAGATCCCGAAACGCTTGATCTTCGTGTCGAGCGGCATCTTGTCCGACTCGAAAAGCCGCTGCGTAACGTCCAGCACCGCCCGGTAATCGTGGCGGCCGTTGTAGAAATCGGCCAGCGACATGAGCGTTCCCACGTCGGTCGAGTCGATCTGCAATGCCCGGTCGTATTCGGCCTTGGCCAGCGAATCCTTGCCCAGAATGCCGTAGAGGTCGGCCAGCACGACGTGGTGTTCGGCCTCGTAAGGCACCGCTTCGACCATGGCCTCGGCCTCTTCGACGGCCTTGTCCATCTGGCGCGTAGCGACCAGCAGCTGCCGTTTCATGGTGCTCAGCACCGGGATGCGGCCGAAGCGCACTTCGGCCGAGTCGAGCGTGGCGATGGCCGAGAAGGGCTGCTGCGCCTGCTCGTAGAGGGCGGCCAGGATCCGGTAGTTGTCGGGGTTCTGCGGCTCGTCGCTGCGCAGGCGGCGGTAGACGGCCAGCGCCTCGTCGTAACGGCGGGCGTAGATGAGTGCCTGCCCGAGGAACTGGTGGTACCACTTGTTGGCGGTGTCGAGCCGGAAGGCCGTGCGTGCCAGATCCACCGCCTCGTCGGGCGTGGAATACATGCCGTTGGCGGCCATTTCGTAATAGGCCGGTGCGAAGGTCGAGTCGTTGCGGATGGCCTCGGCGAAAAATTCCCGCGCCCGGACGGTGTCTCGGGCAATGGCATTCTGTTTGATGCCTTCGGTATAGAGCCACACGCTGCGCAGCGAATCGGGATAGCCGGGCACGCCGGCGGGGCCTTTCCCGGCGGCGAAGGCCGAAAGGAAGAGCACGCAGAGTACCGTGATCGCTGTCAAACGTTTCATGGGCCCGGTGTTTTAGAGTGCCGTGTCGAACTGGTGGAGGAAACGCACGTCGTTCTCGAAATAGAGGCGCAGGTCTTTCACGCCGTATTTGAGCATTGCGATGCGTTCAATACCCATGCCGAAGGCGAAGCCCGAGTATTTTTCGGGGTCTATGCCGTTTGCCTGGAGTACGTTGGGGTCTACCATGCCGCAGCCCATGATTTCGAGCCAGCCGGTGCCCTTGCACACCGGGCATCCCTTGCCCCCGCAGAGGTTGCACGATACGTCGACCTCGGCCGAAGGTTCGGTGAAGGGGAAGTACGACGGGCGCATGCGGATGACGGCCTGCTCGCCGAAGACCTCCTTGGCGAAGTAGAGCAGCGACTGTTTCATGTCGGCGAACGACACCCCTTCGTCGATGTAGAGGCCCTCGATCTGGTGGAAGATGCAGTGTGCGCGGTACGAAATGGCTTCGTTGCGGAACACGCGGCCGGGGCAGATGACGCGGATGGGCGGTTTCTGGCGCTCCATGGTGCGTACCTGGATCGACGAGGTATGCGTGCGCAGCAGGATGTCGGGATCCTTTTCGATGAAGAACGTGTCCTGCATGTCGCGCGCCGGATGTTCGGGCGGGAAGTTGAGCGCCGAGAAGACGTGCCAGTCATCCTCGATCTCGGGCCCGTCGGCGACGGTGTAGCCCAGCCGCGAGAAGACCTCGACGATCTGGTTCTTGACGATCGAGATCGGGTGGCGCGACCCCAACTGTTCGGCCGAACCGGGACGGGTCATGTCTTCGGTCGCAGCGCCGTCGTCGGCGATTGCGTCCTGAAGTTGCTCGCGCAGGGCGTTTATGCGGTCGAGGGCCGTGACCTTGAGTTTGTTGAGCTGCTGCCCCATTTCGCGCTTGAGCTCCGGGGCCACCGTCTTGAACTCTTCCATCAGGGCGTTCAGTTCGCCCTTCTTGCCGAGGACTTTGATGCGGAACTCCTCGATCTCGGCCGCTGCCTTCGGTTTGAACTCTTCGACACGTCGGAGAAGTTCATTGATTTTGTCGGTCATATTTTGATTGTTTACGCTTTTTCCGTATTTTTACCCGTCTTATTACGTTAAGTATAACGTGCAAAGTTATAAAAAAATTGAGATATGTTGCGTAAAACCCTCTCATTTATCTCGGTGCTGTTGCTCGCTGCGACGGTCGCCGGGGCGCAGAACCCCGACGACGGGACTGCACGTCCCCGCTCGGTGGGCGTCGTGATGAGCGGCGGCGGCGCAAAGGGACTCTACCATATAGGCGTGCTCGAAGCCCTCGAGGAGAACGGCGTGCCGATCGATTACGTGGCGGGCACCTCGATGGGCTCGATCATCGCGGCCATGTATGCCGCGGGCTACTCCCCTGCCCAGATGCGGGAGATTGTCGCTTCGGGCGTGGTCAAGGAGTGGGTGTCGGGGCGTATCGACCCCCGCTATACCCCCTACTACCGGCAGATCGGCCACAACCCGTCGTTTATCAGCGTGCGCCTGAACCTGGGTAATTCGGGCAAGCGTTTCCGTGTGACGAACCTGATTTCTTCGACGCCGATCGAGATGGCGCTTACGGAGCTGTTCGCGCCGGCCTCGGCGGCTGCCGGCGGCGACTTCGACCGTCTGATGGTGCCTTTCCTCTGCGTGTCGAGCGATATGAACGCCCGCGAGCCGGTGGTGATGCGCAACGGCGACCTGTGCGAAGCCGTGCGCTCGTCGATGTCCATCCCGCTGGTGTTCAAACCGATGAAAGTCGATTCGATGCTGCTCTACGACGGCGGTATTTACGACAACTTCCCGTGGCGTCCGCTCGACGTGGGGTTCCGTCCCGACCTGATCGTGGGCAGTATCTGCACGGCGGGCAATACCCCGCCGGGCGAGGACATCAACATCCTCGACCAGGCTTTCATGCTGGCGATGCACGATACGGATTACGACCTGCCCAAAGGGCGCAGCGTCACGGTTCGCCGTGCCGTGGATGTCAACATGCTCGATTTCGACAGCGCCGTGGCCGTGATGGATGCCGGTTATGAAGATGCGATGGCCGTCATGCCGCAGATCCTGGAGCGGGTTTCCGAACGCTGGTCACCCCGGCGCTATGCCGAGCGGCGCGAGGAGTTCCGCGCCAAATGCCCGCCGCTGGTCTTCAACGACTATAAGCTCGAAGGGCTCTCCTCGGCGCCCGAGGCCTATATCCGCGACTTCGTGAAGGTAGACCGCCGAACCCCCGGGCGCCAGCGCCCGATGGGTTTTTCCGAATTGCGCGACAACCTCTACGCGGTGCTTGCGGACGGCGATTTCACGATGGATTTCCCGCACGTGGCATACGACACCGTGACGGAGCGCTATTCGTTCCGGGCAAAGTTCCATACCAAACCCAACTTCAAGATCACGATCGGCGGCAACGTCTCCTCGACGGCTTTCAACCAGGCCTACATCGGCGTCAATTACCAGACGATCGGCCGTGTGGGGCAGCAGTTGGGCGCCGACCTCTACCTCGGGCCGATCTATACGTGGGGTACGATCGGAGGGCGCACGGATTTCTACATGTGGAAACCCGTGTTCCTGGATTACTCCTACAATTTCGCCGTGCGGAATTTCCGCCACGGTTCATTCGGCAACATCACCAAAATCGACAACACGCGGCAGGTCAAGAACAGCGAAAGTTTCTTCTCGGTGGCCGCCGGAATGCCCCTCGCCCACCGCGGCGTCTTCCTGATCCGCGCCAACGGCGGGCATGTCAATTACCGGTACGATTCCGACGAGCTTTTCGCCGACGATACCGACCATTCGCGCTATTCGTTCTTCGGGATCAAGGCCGAGCTGGCGCGTAATACGCTCGACAAGTTCCTCTATCCCCGCCGGGGTTCCGACCTGAAACTGTCGGGCATCTTCGTCACGGGGCGCGATAAATACGAGCCGTTCGATGCCGAAAAGTTCCTGTCGCGGACGTCCCGCCAGTGGGTCGGGGCGCGGCTTACGTGGGACAAGTATTTCGACATGCCGGGCTGCAGCTGGTTTTCGCTGGGGCTGAACGTCGACGGCGTGATCACGAACCATCCCGAGTTCACGACCGAGGGGGCCACGGTGATGTCGATGCCGGCTTACGAGCCGGTGCCTCACGCGCAGATGATTTACATGCCCGACTTCCGGGGCAAGCGGTTCGCGGCGGGCGGCGTGATGCCGACTTTCGACCTGATGCCCAACTTCTTCCTGCGCACGGGTTTCTACGCCATGTTCCGCGAGAAACGCAGTTTCGTACCCGGGGTGTCGGGCCCGGTGGAAGATAAGCGCTGGCACTATATCGCCGAGGCGTCGCTGGTCTACCATACGCCGATCGGCCCGGTCAGCCTGGCCCTGACCAAATACGACCTGCGCAACTGGAAGAACATGTACCTGACGTTCAATTTCGGGTACGCGATCTTCGCGCCCAAGGGGACGTTCTATTAGCGTGCCGTGGCGCCGGGCGCATTATTTTTTCTGTTATCGGAATAACACTTTTTTAAATTATTTTCATAAATTTGCCCCGGTAATGCGTATTTGAAAGATCAATTCAACAAAATAATTCAAAATCAAAGAGCTATGTTCGCAATCGACAATTACGATTTCAAAGGCAAGCGCGCGATCATCCGCGTGGATTTCAACGTGCCCCTCAACGAGAAGGGCGAGGTAACGGACGATACCCGCATCCGTGCGGCGATCCCCACCATCAAGAAGGTGCTCGAAAAGGGCGGCTCGGTCATCCTGATGTCGCACCTGGGGCGTCCCAAGAAGAATCCCGATCCCAAGTTCTCGCTGGAGCAGATCGTCCCCGCCATCGAGAAACGCCTGGGCGTGAAGGTGATGTTTGCCGGCGACTGCATGGGCGAGAAGGCCGCCGAGATGGCTGCAAACCTCAAGCCCGGCGAGGTGATGCTGCTCGAAAACCTGCGTTTCTATGCCGAGGAGGAGGGCAAGCCCCGCGGCCTGGCCGAAGACGCTACCGACGAGGAGAAGAAGGCTGCCAAGAAGGCGCTCAAAGAGGGCCCGCAGAAAGAGTTCGTCAAGCGGCTCGCTTCGTATGCCGATTGCTACATCAACGATGCGTTCGGTACGGCGCACCGCGCACACGCTTCGACGGCGCTGATCGCCGATTATTTCCCCAACGACAAGATGTTCGGCTATGTGATGGAGAACGAGCTGAAGGCCATCGACGGCATTATGCTCAACCCGCAGCGCCCGTTCTGCGCCATCCTGGGCGGTTCGAAGGTCTCGACCAAGATCACCATCATCGAGAATCTCCTGGAGAAGGTGGACGTCCTCATCCTGGGCGGCGGTATGACCTATACCTTCGCGGCTGCGGAGGGCGGTAAGGTCGGCAATTCGATTTGTGAGCCCGACCAGTTCCAGACGGCACTCGATATCCTGGCCAAAGCCAAGCAGAAGGGTGTGAAGGTCGTGATGTCGCCCGACGCGCTGATCGCCGACGCATTCTCGGCCGATGCCAACACCGATGTGGCTCCCGCCAACAATATTCCCGACGGCTGGGAAGGCGTCGACATCGCCGAGGAAGGCAAGAAGGTGTTCCGCGAGGAGATCCTCAAGTGCAAGACGATCCTCTGGAACGGCCCCGTGGGCGTGTTCGAGATTGACAAGTTCGCAACCGGTTCGCGCGCCGTGGCCGAGGCTATCGCCGAGGCTACCTCGAAGGGTGCCTACTCGCTCATCGGCGGCGGCGATTCGGTGGCGTGCATCAACAAGTTCGGCCTGGCGGACAAGGTTTCGTATGTTTCGACCGGCGGCGGCGCCCTGCTCGAATACATGGAAGGCAAGGTGCTTCCGGGTGTGGCGGCGATCCGCAAATAAGCCGACATTCCGATCCAGATCCGAAATAAAGACAAGGGGTGTTCCGGCATGGTCGGACACCCCTGTCGTCACTAAAAAACCCGAACACAATGAAAAAAATCATTCTTTTCGCTGCAACAATAGCTTGTATGGCAAGTTGTCAGAATACATCCAAAACCCCGGCCATCGACCTGGCCAACTTCGACCTTTCGGTAGCCCCGAACGCCGACTTCTACGAGTACGCCACGGGCGGCTGGCAGAAAAACAACCCCCTCAAACCGGAATATTCGCGCTACGGTTCGTTCGATATCCTGCGTGACAACAACGAGAAGCGTATCAACGAGCTTTTCTCGGAGATGACCAAGATGAAGGCCGAGCCCGGCAGCATCGAGCAGAAGATCTCCGACCTCTATAAGATGGGGCTCGATTCGGTACGCCTGAACGCCGAGGGCGCAGCTCCGGTGAAGGACGCCGTCGGGGAGATCCTCGCTATCGGCGACCGTGCACAGCTGACCGGTGCCATTGCCGGACTCCACACGGCGATCGCCAACCCCTTCTTTTCCGTGGGTGTGCAGGCTGACTTGATGAACAGCGATATCAATGCCCTTTATATCTCGCAGTCGGGCCTCACGATGGGCGACCGCGATTACTACCTCGACCCCGAGAACGAGAATATCCGGACGGCCTACAAGGAGTATCTGGGCAAGCTCTTCCGTCTTGCAGGCATCCCCGAGGCTGACATCGAAAAAGCCGTGGCCGGTGTGATGAACATCGAGACGAAACTGGCCGAGAAGTCGTGGTCGAACACCGAGCTGCGCGACATACCGGCGCAGTACAACCCCACGGCGAAGGCCGAGTTCGAGAAGACCTACGATGCCATAGACTGGCCCGCTTACTATAAAGCCATGGGCATCGGCGACTTCGACACGATCATCGTGACGACGAAATCGTCGATCGCCAACGCCAACGACCTGATGAAGAACGCTCCGCTGGAGGATATCCGTTACTACCTCGCGGCGCAGTACCTGGACGATGCCGCGTCGTACCTGAGCGACGATTTCCAGCAGGCTTCGTTCGATTTCTACGGCAAGGCGATGGCCGGCCAGCAGGAGATGAAACCCCGCTGGAAGCGAGCCATGTCGGTGCCCAACGGCATCCTTTCCGAGGCCGTGGGCGAGATGTATGTCGCCAAATATTTCCCCGCAAAGGACAAAGAGCGTATGCTCGGGCTGGTGAAGAACCTGCAGACGGCGCTCGGGCAGCATATCGCGGCGCTGGACTGGATGTCGGACGCCACGAAGGCCAAGGCTCAGGAAAAACTGGCGGCCTTCACGGTGAAGATCGGTTACCCGGACAAGTGGAAGGACTATTCGACGCTGGCGATCGACCCCTCGAAGAGCTATTTCGAGAACATCGTGAATGCCAGCCTCTGGTATACGGCCGACAATATTTCGAAGCTCGGCAAGCCTGTCGATAAGGACGAGTGGCACATGTCGCCCCAGACGGTGAACGCCTACTACAACCCGACGACCAACGAGATCTGCTTCCCGGCAGCCATCCTCCAGCCGCCGTTCTACAACCCCGAGGCTGACGACGCCGTGAACTACGGTGCCATCGGCGTGGTGATCGGCCACGAGATGACCCACGGGTTCGACGACCAGGGCCGCAACTTCGACAAGGACGGCAACATGAACAACTGGTGGACGGAGGAGGACGCTGCTGCGTTCAAGGCCAAGACCGACATCCTCGTAAAGCAGTTCGACGCGATCGAGGTGCTGCCCGCCAAGGACGGCCAGCCTGCGATTATGGCCAACGGCTCCCTCAGCCTGGGCGAGAACATCGCCGACCAGGGCGGCCTGCGCGTTTCCCATACGGCGTTCCGTAACTCGCTGAACGGCACCGAGCCCGCGCCGATCGACGGATTCACCGCCGACCAGCGGTTCTACCTGGCTTACGCTACGCTGTGGGCGCAGAATATCCGCGACGAGGAGATCGCACGTCTTACGAAGCTCGACGTACACTCGCTGGGCAAATGGCGTGTGAACGCCACGCTGCGTAATCTGCAGGATTTCTACGATGCGTTCAGTATGACCGACGGGGAGATGTTCATGCCCGAGGAGGAGCGCGTGGTTATCTGGTAGGCGGGTGCCGCCCCGATCGATATGCCGGCGGCAGGGTAATCCCTGCCGCCTTTTTGTTTCCCTGCCGGGCGGGTTGCTATGTTGATTATATCGAAAAACGATAAATATTTTTTGATATTCAAAAATTGTTGTTATATTTGTCGCCGAACAAACCCTAAAAATAACTCTCAGCGACCATGGATTTACTCACAGTAGAACATGTCACCAAGCAATACGCCGGGCACAAGGCCCTCGACGACGTATCGCTCGCAATCCCCCGAGGTTCGGTCTACGGGTTGCTTGGCCCCAACGGGGCCGGCAAGACGACGCTGATCCGCATCATCAACCGCATCACGGCGCCCGACAGCGGCCGCGTGTTGTTCGGTGACCGCGAGATCACGCCTGCGGATGTTTACCGTATCGGTTACCTGCCCGAGGAACGTGGCCTTTACAAGAAGATGAAGGTCGGCGAACAGGCCGTTTTCTTCGCACGCCTGAAAGGGCTTTCGCGCCGCGAAGCCGTCGTGCGGCTCAAGCAGTGGTTCGTGAAGTTCGGTATCCAGGACTGGTGGGACAAGAAGATCGAGGAGCTCTCGAAGGGCATGGCCCAGAAGGTGCAGTTTATCGTCACGGTGCTGCACGAACCCGAACTGCTGATCTTCGACGAGCCTTTCTCGGGCTTCGACCCGATCAATGCCAACCTCCTGAAGGAGGAGATCCTCGCCCTGCGCGACAAGGGCTCCACGATCATCTTCTCGACGCACAACATGTCGTCCGTGGAGGAGATCTGCGACCACATCACGCTGATCAACAAGTCGCGCAACATCCTCTCGGGGTGTGTCGACGACATACGCCGCAGGCACGGGGCAAACATCTTCGAAGTGGCCTACCGGGGCGATGAGGCGGCGCTGCGCCGTGCCGTCGAAGGCCGCTGCGAGATACTCGAAGGTTCGCAGGACAAGTCGGTATACGCTACGCTCAAACTCCATGTCGGGCGCGACGAGGAGGTGCGCGCAGTGATCGCCGCCGTGAACGACGCCGTCGAGCTGCGCTCGTTCCAGGAGATCATCCCGTCGATGAACGACATATTCATCCGCGCCGTCAGCGGGAACCTTTAGCCGGCCATGAACAGCAAGATCGTCAGCTCCGTCTTCGTCGTCGCGGCACTGGGCATCCTCTTTTACGACGTCTGTGCCGGGGAGCGGGTTGCGCCGCGGGCCTACATCTGCGTGGGGCTGCTCGTCGCGGCGCAGCTAATCAATCTCTTCGGGAACAAAACTCATAAAAACAAGTAAAACCATGTCACAAGTAGGTATCATCATAGGACGCGAATTCAACGAGCGCGTCCGTAAAAAATCCTTCATCATCACCACGCTGCTGATGCCGCTGCTGATGGTCGGCCTGATGTTCGCCCCGATGCTCATCATGAAGTATTCGGGCGGCGACGAGAAACATATCGCCGTGATCGACGAGAGCGGGCTGATAGCCCCCAGGCTGCAAAGCGGCAAGGAGCTGATATTCGAGCCCACCGACCTTTCGACCGAGGCCGCGCGTAAGGAGCTGACCGACAAGTTCGGCGTGCTCTACATCGGTTCGGACATCCTCACCAACCCCAACAACGTGAAACTGTATGCCAATTCGTCGTCGTCGCTGTCGGTCGAAAGCAACATCACGGGGCAGATCGAGGATATCATAGAGGCCGAGAAACTCAAATCGTATAACATCGAAAACCTGTCGCAGATACTTCAGGAGGTGAAGACCCGCGTCGGTATGCAGACTTTCCGCAACGACGAGTCGCAGGAAGAGGAGGCGCACGCCAAATCGTCGGTGGTAGCCACGGGGACGGGCTTCGTGCTGGGCATGATCCTCTACATGTTCCTACTGATCTACGGTTCGATGGTCATGCAGTCCGTGATCGAGGAGAAAAACAGCCGCGTGCTGGAGGTGATGGTTTCGTCGGTGAGGCCCTTCGACCTGATGCTGGGCAAGATACTCGGCGTGGCGTCGGTTGCCGTCGTGCAGGTGCTGATCTGGGGCGCGCTGTGCGTCGTAGGGGCGCTTGCGGTGGCGCAGATGATGCCGCCCGAAATGATGGAGGGCGTGCAGGCCATGCAGCAGGGGGTTCCCGGCGCAGCGGCTGCGATCGACGTGAACCCGGAGATGTTGCAGGTGATAGCGGCCGTTACGGACTTCGGCTTTATCCTCCGCATCTTCGCCTACCTGCTGCTGTTCGTCTTCGGCGGTTACCTGTTCTATTCGGCGATGTTCGCCGCGGTGGGTTCGGCCGTGGACAGCATCCAGGATGCGCAGCAGTTGCAGACGCCGATCACGATTCCGATCATCCTCGCCCTGCTGGTGATGATATCGGTCGTGAACGACCCCAACTCGCAGATGGCCTTCTGGTTCTCGATGATCCCCTTCACGTCGCCCGTGGTGATGATGGCGCGTATCCCTTACGGCATCCCCCTGTGGGAGATAATCCTCTCGCTGGTGATCCTCTACGCCTCGTTTACGGCGATGGTGTGGTTTGCGGCGAAGATCTATCGCGTGGGTATCTTCATGTACGGCAAAAAGCCGACGTTCAAGGAGCTGTACAAGTGGATGCGGTATAAGTATTAGTCCGCACCGCGAAACGCGGAATAATCGGGCCGTACGTTGTCGTGCGGCCCGGTTTGTTTTCGTGCTGCCGGGCCGTCCGCCCCGTGCGAAATCGGCGGGTGCCGGGATTTTCCCGGTTTTTACTATCTTTGGGGGTATGAAAGAGTCGAAATTCGTCAAAACCAAGATCGTCGCGGGCTATGTCATCCTGATTGCCGTATGCGTCCTTTCAGTCGGGTATGTTTACCGTGCGGTGGTGCGTTTTTCGACCTCCGACGGCAGTTATTCGCTGCTGCACACCAAGCGCAATGTCGTGGGACAAACCCTCTACCACCTCTACCAGGCCGAGAGTTACGGCCAGCTGATGATCGCCGGATACAAGTCTTACGAGGCGCGGTACAAACGTGAATTGCGCACCGTGCGCGGCTATATCGACTCGTTGCGCAACCTGGCCGGGGAGCAGGATTCGCTCCAGACGATGCGCCTGGACAGCATTGTGAGGCTGCTGGGCGACAAGGAGCGGCGGACGATGAACCTGCGGCGGACGATCCGTTCGGCGGCTACGGCCAGCCTGCTGGACAAGAATATCCGCGAGCTGATCGGCCCGGCGGACAGTGTGGACAGCGTGGGGGTTCTGCGCGACAGCGTGTCGGTGCGTACGGTGGTGCAGGATACGCTGTCCGTGGCGGTGCCGCGGCGCAAGCGCAATTTCTTCCGCCGTTTCGCCGACCTGTTCAGTCCTCCCAAAGAGGATTCGAGCATCGTGATCTCCCACCGTGAGCGGGTCGTCGATTCGCTCCCCGCGACGGCCGTGAAGGATACGATCGCCATCGTCCTCAGGACGTTGCAGGATCGGGTGACCAGCGACCGCATCGGCATTTACGACCGGGCGTGGGACGAAGGGATGCGCCTCCGCTACAGCAACGAACTGGTGAATACGAAGATTTACCGCCTCATCATGGATTTCGAAGCCGAGGATACGGCGTTCCTGCTGGGCAAGATCGACCAGACGGAGGCTATCCGTCGCCGGTCGTCGTACGTGCTGGGCGGTATCGCCGCCGTCGCCGTCGTGCTGATGCTGTTGTTCGTGGGTATCCTGCTGCGGGATATCAACCGCAGCAACCGTTACCGGAGGGCGCTCGAACGGGCCAACCGCGACAACGAGGCGCTGCTGGCGGCGCGTGAGAAACTGATGCTGGCCATCACGCACGACATCAAGGCGCCGCTGGGGTCGGTGATGGGGTATATCGATCTGCTTTCGCGCCTCACCACGGGCAAACGAGAGGGACTTTACCTGCACAATATGAAGGAGTCGTCGGAGCACCTGCTGGCGCTGGTCAACAGCCTGTTGGACTTCTACCGGCTCGATATCAACAAGGTCGACGTCGACAACGTGGCGTTCTGCCCGGCACAACTGTTCGAGACGATCCGCGAGGGGTTTGCGGCCATGGCCCAGGCAAAGGGCATCGCCCTGGTGCTCGAAGCCGGGCCGGGGGCCGGGGACGAGGTGATGGGCGATCCTTTCCGGATCCGCCAGGTTGCCGATAACCTGATATCCAATGCGCTGAAATTTACGGACGAGGGCAGTGTGACGATCCGGGCCGACGTCGTGGAAGGACGGCTGGTATTCTCCGTGCGCGACACCGGGCGGGGCATCGGCCGCGAGGAGAAAGAACGCATTTTCCAGGAGTTCGTACGCCTGCGTTCGGCGCAGGGCGTCGACGGGTTCGGTCTGGGGCTTTCGATCGTCGACCGTCTGGTAAAACTGCTCGGCGGCAGCATCTCGCTCGAAAGCCGCCTGGGCGAGGGCAGTAAGTTCATCGTCTCGGTACCGGTAGGCCGCAGCAGCGGGAAGAAACCCGACGGCCCGCAGCAGCCTGCCCGCACGGCCGCCCGCCCGGACTTGAAGGTACTGCTGATCGACGACGACCCGCTGCAACTGGAGATGACTGCCGGGATGTGCCGCCAGGCCGGGGTGGCTGCCGAGTGCTGCCAGTATCCCGAATATGCCGCCAAACTGGTGGCCGAAGGGGTGTTCGACGCTGTTTTTACCGATATACAGATGCCGTCGGCCGACGGGTTTAGCGTATTGGCCGCGGTGCGCGGGGTCGACTCTGCAATTCCCGTGGTGGCCGTTTCGGCGCGCGGGGAGATGGATGCCGGGGATTTCTCGGCACGCGGGTTCGCGGGATGCCTGCGCAAGCCGTTTACGGCGAATGAACTGGTTGCCGTGCTGAACACCGTCTGCGGCGCGGATGCCGCGGTGGCGCCCGTCGGGTGCGGGGTTGCCGCGGCCGGGGCGGAACAGGCGGACGGAGTGGATTTCAGCGCTCTGACGGCCTATGCGGGTGACGACACGGCGGCGGCACGGGGAATTCTGGAATCCTTCGCAGAGCAGGGCGCGGCCAACTGTGCCCTGCTGGAGCGGGCGTTGGACGAAGGCGATACGGCGGCACTGAAAGCCGTGGCGCACAAGATGACGCCGATCTTCACGATGCTCGGGGCCGTGCAGGTGGCGGCGGCGCTGCGGACGGCGGAAAGCTGGGAAGGCCCCCTGACCGACACGTTATGCCGGGAGGTACGCACGGCGGCAGAAAATATCCGTGCGATTATCGCGGAAGCGCAAAAAAAGGTATCTTTGTCGTGAATATGGAACGGATTCTGATCGTAGACGACGACATCACCTTCGGCCTGATGCTCAAGACCTGGCTCTCGAAAAAAGGGTTCGGGACACAGACCGCAGCCAGTGCGGCGGCAGCCCGGACGGCTCTTGCGGAAGGAGGGTTCTCGCTCGTGCTGAGCGATATGCGGTTGCCCGACGAGGACGGAATCGCCCTTTTGCAGTGGATGTCGGGGCAGCGGATCGAAGTGCCCGTGATCGTAATGACGAGCTATGCCGAGATCCAGAACGCCGTGCGCTGCATGAAACTCGGCGCCCGCGACTACGTCGCCAAACCCGTCAATCCCGACGAATTGCTGAAAAAGATCCGCGAGGCGCTTGATGCCCCGGCGCCCGTGGGCGATGTCCCCCCGGTAACGCCGGAAAAGGCGCCGGAGACTTCCCGGGCTGCGGGCGGGGATATACCCAACTATATCGAGGGGCAGAGCGATGCCGCGCGGCAGCTCTACGAATATGTGCGGCTCGTCGCGCCGACGAACATGTCGGTCTTGGTGAACGGCGCCAGCGGCACGGGCAAGGAACATGTGGCGCAGCTGATCCACCGCCAGAGCAAGCGCGCCGGAAAGCCGTTCGTGGCGGTCGATTGCGGCGCCATTCCGCGCGACCTGGCTGCTTCGGAGTTCTTCGGCCATGTCAAGGGGTCGTTCACGGGGGCTGTCGGCGATAAGACGGGCGCCTTCGAAGCGGCCAGCGGCGGCACGCTCTTTCTGGACGAGGTGGGGAACCTTACCTATGAAACCCAGGTGCAATTGTTGCGGGCCTTGCAGGAGCGCCGCATCCGTCCCGTGGGCAGTAACCGTGAAGTTGCGGTCGACATCCGGCTGGTCGCTGCGACCAACGAAGACCTTGAAGCGGCAATTGCGCGCGGGACGTTCCGGGCCGACCTCTACCACCGGATCAACGAATTTACGCTCCGTATGCCCGAAGTGAGGCAGATGCGCGAGGATATCATGCTGTATGCCGATTTTTTCCTCGACCAGGCCAACCGCCAGCTGGACAAGCATATCGTCGGGTTCGACGGCGAAGCCGCTGCGGCCATGGTGCGTTATGACTGGCCGGGAAACCTGCGGCAGATGAAAAACACGGTGATGTCGGCGACGCTGCTCTGCCGGGGCGATTATATCTCCTGCCGCGAACTGCCGGCCGAAATCGCCGGGGTTTCCGGTGCGGTTGCGGTGCCGTTGCGCAACCCGGCCGGCGAGGAGGAGCAGATACGCCGTGCCCTGGCTCTGGCCGGGGGGAACAAGTCGCAGGCCGCCAAACTGCTCGGCATCGACCGCAAGACCCTTTACAACAAATTGCACCTCTACGGGATCGAGTGATGCGCCTGCGTGTGGAATTTTTCCACATACCTGTGGCGCGATTCCACACTTTTCCACATACCGCCGATTGTGGCACGTTTTGTTAACTGCTGTAATTCAGTGGTTTTCCGTTTTCTGTCCGCATGGCACGCCTCTTGGACTTTCCAAAGTCAGAAAGGTCGACGGGACAAATTACGAACCTGAAGAAATGAAGTGGAACCTTAAATCATTAAGAGCTATGAAAAAGACAATTGTAACGATGGCAGCTTTGATGCTGATGGCTGGGAGCGCATTCGCATGCGCACAGCAACCCGAGAAGAAGGACGCCTCCGCGGCGACCGAAGCTGCGGCTCCCGCAACGGAGTCCCCGGCTACCGATGGACAGGAGAAATCGGAGTCCGGCGATGCGGATAAGACTGATTCGACTGCCGGAGAATCAGCCAAGGAGGAGAACAAGGTTGAGAGTACAAGCACAAGTGAGGGCAACTCCTCCTCCGCATCGGAAGCTTCGGCTACCTCTAAGTAAGCTTCCGGGATAATCATCAGTTAAACGATTGTTTGCCGGGTACCCCGCCTGTATGGGCGGGGTACTTTCTTTGTGCCGCCGGGGCCGGGGGAACAGCGGCCTGTGCCCCGGCATGTACGGACGCAAAAGCGGAAGCCGGGATTCCCGGCCTCCGCCTTTGCGAAAGGGTCGTCGTGCGGACTACTCCTCGATAAAGTCGATGTTCACCTGGCGCTGGAACGCCTCCTGCAACGAGATCTGCGTCTCGGTCGAGGCGACGCCCTGGATACGCAGGATACCGTCGAAAATCGTACGCATGAGGTGCTCGTTGTCCACGCAGTAGAGTTTCACGAGGATGTTGCCCGATCCGGTGATGAAATGTGCCTCCACGATTTCGGGGATCTCCTTGAGCTGTTCCACGGTCTGCTTGAGCAGCTGCGGGTCTTTGAGCGTGATGCTGATGTGGGCGCAGACGTCGAAGCCCATCATCTTGGGGTCTACGATCAGGCGGCTGCCCAGGATCACGCCCGAATCGTCGAGCTTGCGGATGCGCTGGTGGATCGCAGCACCCGAAATACCGCATTCGCGGGCGATCTCGAGAAAGGGCATGCGCGCATTTTTGATCAGGTATTTGAGGATCTTGCGGTCGATTGCGTCTAATGAGGTCTTAGGCATATGAGGATTGGTTATTTAATGACATTCAATTCTTTGCCGACCTTGGTGAAGGCTGCGATGCAACGATCCAGCTGGTCGGTGGTATGGCCTGCCGATACCTGTACGCGGATGCGGGCCTGGCCTTTCGGCACGACGGGATAGTAGAATCCCGTGACGAATACGCCCTCGTCCTGCAGCCTGGCGGCGAAGTCCTGCGACAGCTTGGCGTCGTAGAGCATCACGGCGCAGATGGCCGACTGGGTGGGTTTGATGTCGAAGCCTGCGGCCATCATCCCCTCGCGGAAATGTTCGACATTGGCCACCAGTCGGTCGTGCAGTTCATTGCTCTCGGCGAGCATCCTGAACATCTCGATCCCGGCACCTACGACGGCGGGGGGCAGCGAGTTGGAGAAGAGGTAGGGGCGCGAACGCTGGCGCAGCATGTCGATGATCTCCCTGCGGCCGGTGGTGAAGCCGCCTACGGCGCCGCCGAAGGCCTTGCCCAGCGTGCCCGTCAGGATGTCGACCTGGCCGCGGCGGTCGTAGAGTTCGGTGATGCCGCGGCCGGTTTTACCCAGCACGCCTGCCGAGTGGCACTCGTCGACCATGACCAGAGCGTCGTATTTCTCGGCCAGGGCGCAGATTTCGTCGAGCGGGGCGGCATTGCCGTCCATCGAAAACACGCCGTCGGTGCAGATGATGCGGAAACGCTGTGCCTGCGCCTTCTTGAGGCACTCCTCCAGGTCGGCCATGTCGGCATTGGCGTAACGGTAACGTACGGCTTTGCAGAGACGCACGCCGTCGATGATCGAGGCGTGGTTCAGGGCGTCGGAGATGATGGCGTCCTGCTCGCCGAAGAGCGGTTCGAAGACACCCCCGTTGGCATCGAAACAGGCGGCGTAGAGAATCGTGTCCTCCGTGCCGAAATAGTCGGCAATGGCCTTTTCGAGCTCCTTGTGGATGTCCTGGCAGCCGCAGATGAAGCGCACCGACGACATGCCGTAGCCGCGGCTGTCCATGGCTTTTTTCGCCGCCTCGATCAGGCGCGGGTTGTCCGAAAGCCCGAGGTAATTGTTGGCGCAGAAGTTTAGCACCTTACGACCTGCAACTTCGATCTCCGCACGTTGCGGCGAAGTAATGACCCGTTCGCTCTTGTAGAGCCCTGCAGCCTTGATTTCAGCAAGTTCTTGCTGCAGATGTTCTTTGATTTTTCCGTACATATCCGTTAATGTTTTGATGAATTTCCGGTGTGTGAGGTGTCAATCTGTTAGCAAATATACGATTAATTTTCGAAAACAGCCACCGCCCTCCCGCTTTTTTCCATGTCGGGGTTACAATTTGTTAGCTTCCGTGGCCGGGACGGACTTTCCCCCGCTCCTGGCAGGCCGTCGGGCGATCCCCGGGTACGGCGTCCCGCCGCATGTCCCGGCCGTAGCCGCAGGGCAGGCCGGAAGCCCTCCGGGAAAGGATTTTCCGGCGGCGGCCGAGGTTTTCGGGGCTAATTGGCGGACGAGCGTATTTTTTTGATATATTTGTAGTTCGAATAAAAACCGTCAACTTATGAAAAAATCGTGTGTTTTGGTCAGCGGCGGCGCCGGTTATATCGGTTCGCACACCGCCGTGGAATTGATCGGTGCGGGGTACGACGTGGTGATCGTCGACAATCTCTCGAACAGCGACATGGATGCAGTCGAGGGCGTGCGCAGGATCACGGGCGTCGACGTCCCGTTTGAAAAGGCCGACTGCTGCGACCGCGACGCCTTTGCCCGGGTGTTCGAAAAATACGACTTCGATTCGGTAATCCATTTCGCGGCGTCGAAGGCCGTGGGCGAATCGGTGAGCAAACCGTTGGAATATTACCGCAACAACCTCATGTCGTTCATGAACGTCATCGGCCTGATGCGCGAGTACGGGCGGCAGAACATCGTCTTCTCGTCGTCGTGCACCGTCTACGGCGAGGCCGACGTGCTGCCCGTCACGGAGCAGACGCCCCGCAAGCCCGCCACGTCGCCCTACGGCAACACGAAGCAGATGTGCGAGGATATCCTGCGCGACTCGCTGGCCGCCTACGAGGGGCTGAAAGGCATTGCGCTGCGTTATTTCAACCCGATCGGGGCGCACCCGTCGGCGCTGATCGGCGAGCTGCCGCGCGGCGTGCCGCAGAACCTGGTGCCCTACATTACGCAGACCGCCGCAGGCATCCGCGAATGCCTGTCGGTGTTCGGGGACGACTACCCGACGCCCGACGGCTCGAACATCCGCGACTATATCGACGTGGTAGACCTGGCGAAGGCGCATGTGGCGGCGATCCGGCGCATGATCGAGGACAGGAACAAGGCACGGTACGAGGTCTTCAACATCGGCACGGGACGCGGGGTTTCGGTGCTGGAGCTGGTTCGCAAGTTCGAAGAGGTGAACAATCTGAAACTCAACTATAAGATCGTCGGCCGCCGTGCGGGCGACATCGTGGCCATCTGGGCCGATCCGTCGTATGCCAACAACGAACTGGGCTGGCGGGCCGAGCGCTCGCTCGACGAGACACTCGCGGCAGCCTGGAAATGGGAGAAGCATATCCGCGGCATCGAATAGCGCAATGCACTGCCGCAAACCCGAAAGGGACGGATCCGCACCGGATTCCGTCCCTTTCCCGTAAATACGCTTATGGTGTTTGTATTTACTTTCTGCGCCGTATGTTGTCGGTGAGCGATTCGACCCTGCAAGGGCCGTCGTACGTTATCCGGGCGGCTGTCGAAGCATTTATCCGCAGGGTGCCCGAGCACCACACGTCGGCCTTGGCATAGTTCGATACGGTCAGGTCGTAATCGGCGACCCGCAGCTCGGGGGCGCTGAACACGGCTCCGGACGATACCCTGACCGCGGCGCTGGCGACCTGTGCCGACCCTTTCAGGTTGATCTTGCCGTAACTGCCGACTTCCGCCTCGAGCGAATTCCCGCTGAACGTGCCGCTGAACGAGCCGCCGCTGCTGACGGTCAGTTTCGCCTGCCGGCTGTTCACCGTCACCGCGCCGGAGAATTTGGCGTAGCTGTCGACGCTCAGCGTCAGTGCATCCGAGAACAGCGTACTGCTGACACTGGCGCCGCTGCTGATCTTGAGCGTCAGGACGGAAGCTTTGATGTCGTTCGAGAACTTGGCGTAGCTCCCGACCGTAACTTGGCAGTTGTTGCGGCAGTCGACGGGCGCCTGTGCCGACCCGTAGCTCGAAACCCGCAGCTCGCAGTCGTTGCAGCGTACCGAGCCCGAGAATTTGCCATAGCTCGACACGTTGAGCTGGGCGGTGCCCGGGGTGTCGATGTCGGCGATGACCGATCCGTAGCTCGAAACGGAAACCGCGACCGAGGGCCCTTTCAGCGGCAGCTTGCAGGTCACCTTGCCGTAGGAGCCGGCCGATATCTGGCGCAGGGCGGCCGATGCGGGAACGACGACCGAAACCGAAATGTTCTCCGTATTGTTGGCGTTGACGCGGAATTTCAGCGTCCCGCCGTCGCGCTCGAGCACCAGGTAGTCGATCACATTGTCGTCGGCCGTCACGCTGATGGTTCGTGCCGTGGGGCTGACCGTGACGTCGAAGAACGCCGCGGCCGAAATGCCCGTGTAGTCGCCCGCCTTGCCCCAGTCCTGCGTCACCATGCGCCCGCTGCCTTTCAGCCGCGTGTTCTGGTTGCGGCGGCGGTCGACGGCGGCACGTTTGATGTTGGTGCCGATTTCGCCCTCCGTGTTGTAGAGGCGGCGGATCTGCTCGGCGGTGAGCACAGCGGCGAATTTGTCCACGTAGTCGCGTTTGACCTGCGCCGTGGCGGCGATGTTCGAGAGCTTGGTTTTGAGTCCCTGCCGTTGAGCGGCCTCGTCCGTTCCCGCATCCGGGGTATTGACGGCCTTGTCGAGCGCCTCGCGGTAGGCTTTGTAGAGCGGTTCGAACTCCTTGCGCTGGCGCGAGGTAAGCCCCAGTTCGCGCACGACCTGCTCGCGGGCGGCCTTGTTCAGCTCTTCGATCGACTGGTTGGCGACGGCCCTGCGGGCCTCGGCCATGGCACGGTCGATCTGGCGGTCGGTGGCGTTTACGGCGCGGCGCGCTTCGGACAAGGCCCGGGAGACCTCCCGGTCGGCCGCGTTGCCGGCCGTGTTGACGATAGCCCGGGCTTCGGCCAGAAGCTGTTTCAGTTCGTCACCGGCGGGCGCGGCCTTGCCTGCGAGGGCGAAGAGGAGCGCGCAAAGAAAAGTGAGGAGTTGTTTCATAGCGCATGGAATTTTAAAGTTGCTGGTTGTAGAGTATGTCGTCGTAGTTCTCCGCCGCAGCCTGTTGCAGGGTTTCGGTCGGGGTTGTGGCGAGCATCTGCTCGATGTCCGGCAGCGGGGCCTCGGCGCGGTGGCTGAGGTGTCCGGAGAGGAGGATGCCCGTTGCCAGGAGGGCTGCCGCGACACTCACCCCTGCCGCCAGGTAAAGCCGGCGGGTGCGGGCAGCGGGTGCGGGCCGTGCCGCCGTATTGCGCAGGATGCGTTCGTGCAACGCTTCGAGGCGATGCTCAGGCAGGTCGTAAGGCAGCCGCCTGCCGATATTTCCGAATTCGTGGTTCATAGTTCCCGTGTTAGTTTCTCTTTCAGTTTCTGTACCGCATGGTGGTAATTGACCTTGAGCGTCTCTTCGCGCTGCCCCAGCACGCGGGCGATCTCTCCGTAGGGCATCCGGTCATAGTAGCGGAGGTTGAAGACCAGCCGTTGCTTGAGCGGCAGCTCCAGGATCGCCTGCTGGAAACGTACCAGCGTCCGGTCGGCATCCTCGCCGCACTCCTCCGCCACGCGGCTTGCCAGGATGCGGCTTACGTCGTCGAGCGAGGAGAAGAGCCCCGGCCTGCGCCGCCGCAGCATCGTCAGTGCGGTGTTCGTGGCGATGCGGTAGAGCCATGCCCCCAGTTCCCCGGCTCCGCCCCGGAAGGTGCCGATCTTGTCGTAGGCGCGGATGAAGGTTTCCTGTACCACATCCTCGGCATCCTCGTGGACGACGACCAGCCGTCGTGCGTGCCAGTAAAGCGGCCGCAGGTATGCCCCGACCAGACGGTCGAACGCCCCGCGCCGGGTGGCGGGATTGCGTAGCGCCGAGAGTTCTTCTGCGGGTATGTCGCGGGTCTCTTCCATGAGGGTTTGTCTGTAAGACGCGTTAAAGTTGCAAAAGTTAAATCCCAAACCGAAATTTTTTTGCCCGGAAACGAATTTTTTACGGTTGATTTTTGATTCTTAATATTTTACCTTATCTTTGCGATCCGAAACAGGCGGAATTGGGGCGCGGCTTGCGTGGCCGGGCTGAGAACCGCCGGTGGTAACACATTAAAAAACAAACGTATTATGAAAACTATCTCTGTAAAGGCCGTTAAGCGTGATGAGTACGGCAAGAAAGCGGCCAAGGCCGTACGCCGCGAGGGTATGGTACCCTGCGTACTGTCGGGCAACGGCGAGTCGGTTTCCTTCTCGGTAGACCCCCGCGAGATCAAGGCCCTGATCTACACCCCCAACTCTTACATCGTCGAGTTCGATTTCGACGGCAAGAAAGAGCAGGCCGTGCTGCGTGAGGCGCAGTTCCACCCCATCCGCGAGCAGATCCTCCACCTCGATTTCTACCGCATTGCCGAGGGTAAACCCGTATCCATCGCCATTCCGGTACGCCTGACGGGTAACGCCGAAGGTGTGAAGGTCGGCGGTAAGCTGACGCTGTCGGCCCGTAAGCTCGTCGTGAGCGCGCTGGTCGAGAACCTGCCCGACGAACTGGTCGTGGACGTAACCGAACTGGGTGTCGGCAAGACCATCTTCGTAGGCGACCTTGCATTCGAGAACCTGAAATTCGTCACTCCGGCTTCGACGGCCGTCTGCGCAGTGCGCGTGACCCGTGCATCGCGCGGTGCGGCGGCACAAGCCTAACCGGTAGCGTATGAAATACCTTATTGTTGGGCTGGGAAATATCGGCGCCGAATATGCCGGAACCCGGCACAACATCGGATTCAAAGTGTTGGACGCCCTCGCCGAGGCGTCCAACGCTGTTTTTACGACGGCGCGTTACGGCGATGTGGCCGAGTTGAAGCATAAGGGGCGTACGCTGATCCTGCTGAAACCCTCGACCTACATGAACCTTTCGGGCAAAGCCGTCCGTTACTGGATGGAGGCCGAGAAGATCGCCCCGGAAAACCTGCTGGTGGTTTCGGACGACATTGCGCTGCCGTTCGGCACGCTGCGTATGCGTCCCCGGGGGAGTGCCGGGGGGCACAACGGGTTGAAGAATATCGCCGAGCTGCTGGGAACGGAGGACTACGCCCGGATGCGCTTCGGCGTGGGCGGGGATTTCCCCAGGGGCCACCAGGTCGACTATGTGCTGGGGGAGTGGTCGGACGAGGAGCGCAAGGCGCTGCCCGAGCGGCTCAAGGTGTTCGGCGACGCGATCCTTTCGTTCACGACGATCGGGTTGGAACGGACGATGAATTTCTTCAACAAGAAGTAAATAAACGGTTAAAAAAGAGCCGATAGGCTCGAAATAAAAAACGGACGGATATCGTGCTTGCATGATGATCCGTCCGTTTTGGCGTTTTATCCCGTGGGGATTTTCAACTGTTTGCCGATCCTGCCATAGAAAACCACGCCGCAGGTTCTGGGTGCCGCGGATGCGCGCAAATTCCGACCGGACGACTTCGAGCCTCCTGTTCCTCGTCGTAATAAGCTTCGGTCTGGCGGACGGTCAGGGCTTATCCCCGACGTCCGGATGCAGGAACGTGCCGGCGAAACCTGCCGCAGCCCAGATGAAACAGGACAGCGCCAGATAGCCCCTTGCCGTGCGCAGGGTGCCGAGCGCCTGCCCGCCCGGGATGCGGAGCCCCAGCAGCAGAGCGCCCAGGGCGGCGGCTACGGACGACGACGCGAAGGTCAAGAGTTCGTATGGGGAGACACCGGACATGCTGGCCTACTCGTCCCCGTCGTAGTAGATTCCGTCCATCAGCCCGTCCAGTTCGCGGCGCTCCTTTTTGGTCGGGCGCCCCGTACCGCGGTCGCGGAAGACGAAGATCGTTTCGCGCGGGATGCTGAGCTTGTCCAGCTCCTCCTGCGGGGTGATGTTGAGGCAGTACAGGGGGACATTCTTGGCCGGCTGGCGGCTCGACACGAGGTCGAGCACCCGGTAGGAGTAGGTCACCTGCATCTTGCGCACGGCGATCACGTCGCCGACCTTCACTTCGCGCGAGGGTTTGGCGGCGGAGCCGTTTACCGTGACTTTGTTGTTGCGGATGGCATCCGCGGCGTCGCTGCGGGTTTTGAACACCCGCACCGCCCAAAGGTATTTGTCGAGTCTTATGTCGTCCATGGCCGTGTTATTTTTCGTAAATGGATTCGCTGCGGGGCGTATCGTGCGACTGTTCGTCGTTCTGGCGGCTGACGCTGAGGATCATGCCCAGCGCGATGGTGGTGAAGATGGTCGACGAGCCGCCGCGCGAGATCAGCGGCAGCGTCTGTCCCGTTTCGGGGATCAGGTTGACGGTCACCATGATATGCAGCAGCGCCTGGCAGGTTATCAGCAGGGCGAGCCCCAGTACCAGCAGCCCCGGGAATGCCGTCCCGCAGCGGCGGAATATCTCGATGCCCCGGAAGAATATCCACAGGTAGAGCATCAGCAAGGCCAGTGCCAGTACGATGCCGTATTCCTCGACGAAGAAGGCGTAGGCATAGTCGCTTTCGGGATGGATCATCTCGACGCGCATGGCGCTCTGTCCGGCGCCTTCGCCGAAGACCCCGCCGTTGTGAATGGCGATCATCGACCGCTCGGTGTCGGTGAGGTGCTCGATCGGTTTTTCGGTCTGCGAGCGTGTCCAGAGATGGATCCATGTCGAGACGCGCCCTTCGGCAGTCTCGCTGCGCCCCAGGTTGAGGGTCATGATGAAGACGATGCCGATGCAGGCCAGCCCGATGAGTTTCACCAGTTCGCCCAGCCGGACGCGCCCGATGAGCATCATGACCCACGAGGCCATGAAAACCAGTACGGCCGAGGAGGTGTGGGCCGGGAAGATCACCGCGCACGAGACCACGACGGGCATCAGGATCGGCCATGTCCCCTCGCGCCAGATGCGGCGCTGTTCGCGCGACGAACGCCACGTCCAGAATTTGAGCGACGGGACGATGCGTATTTTGTCGATCTTCGACTGCCGTCCGGCCAGTTGCCGGGCCAGGAACAGTACCGTGGCGACCTTCAGCGCCTCGGAGGGCTGGACCTGGAACGGCCCGAGGGGTATCCAGCGGGCGGCGCCGTTGGTCGTGGCGCCGATGAAATAGACGGCGACGGTGAGTGCTACCGAAAGGAAATAGACGGGGCGGGAGAACAGGTTGTAAATCCGGCAGTTGATCTTCTGCACGGCGACCATGATGATGAGGCTGACGACGAGGATGATGAGTTGCTGGCGCAGGAAATGGGATGTGGTACGCGCCGTGTGGGCGTCGTAGGCCATCTTGGCCGTCGACGAGTAGACCACCAGCACGGAAATCACCGCCAGCGCCGCGACGATGATCCACAGGACGCGGTCGCCGGTAAAGAGCCGGAACTTGTGTTTTTCGGGGGCTTCGGGGGTTTCGCAGGCGCTCTCCCCGGTATCGGTGCCGCGCACGCCGCGGCGTCGGGGCGCGTCCTGCGCCCCGGTCTTCCCGTCCGCTGCGCGGGGGGATTTTCCGGGCGCTTCCGTCCAGGGCTCCTGCGTCGGCCCTTCGTCCTGCGTGTATTTCCGTTCGCCGAGCTTCATCGTGCTATGCCTTTTCGTTTACCCACGCCTTGAACAGCTCGCCGCGGTTTTCGTAGTTTTTGAAGAGGTCGAAACTCGCGCAGGCGGGCGAGAGCAGCACTGCGTCACCGGGCTGTGCGGCGGCTTTGGCGGCCTCCATCGCGGCGTCGAGCGAGCCGGTGGAGACCACATCGGGCACCACACCCGTGAACTCTTCGATCAGCTTGGTGTTGTCCGCGCCCATGCAGACGAGCGTATGTACCTTCGTACGGGCGAAAGCCTTCAGCGGTTCGTAGTCGTTGCCTTTGTCCGTGCCCCCGGCGATCCATACCACGGGGCGCGTCATGCTTTCGAGCGCATAGTATACCGAGTCGACATTGGTGGCCTTGGAATCGTTGATCCACAGTACGCCGCCGCTTTCCCGGACGGGTTCGAGACGGTGGCAGACGGGGGCGAAGCCGTAGATCGAGCGGCGGATCGAGGCCGGCGCGACGCCTGCCGCAAGGGTCGCAAGAGCCGCAGCCATGGCGTTATAGGCATTGTGCAGCCCTTTGAGCTGCATCTTGGCCGTGTCGATCTCGACCGAGGCCTTCCCGACGGCCGCCGTGAATTTGCCGTCGCAGAGGAAGGCGTCGCCGGCACCGCTCGCCACGGCATTCTTTGCGGCGAAGGGAAGTTGCTTCATGCGCAGGTCGTACCTGGGAAGCTGCTGCCAGATCACCTCGTCGTCGCCCGAATAGACGAAATAATCGCGCGAGTTCTGGTTCTGCGTAATGCGCATTTTCGAATCGACGTAGTTTTGGAAACAGTGTCCGTAGCGGTCGAGGTGGTCGGGCGTGATGTTCATCAGCACGCCGATATGGGCGCGGAATTTATACATGCCGTCCAACTGGAAAGAGCTGAGCTCCAGCACGTACCAGTCGTAGTCGCCCGTGGCCACGGAGTAGGCGAAACTCTCGCCGATGTTGCCGCCCAGGGCGGCGTTCAGCCCGGCGTCGCGCATGATCTTGTAGATGAGCGACGTGGTGGTGGTTTTGCCGTTCGAGCCGGTGATGCAGATGCATTTCGACCGGCCCAGGTAACGGCCCGCGAACTCCATTTCCGAAATGACGGGAATGCCTGCCGCACGGATTTTCCGCACTATGGGGGCCGTTTCGGGGATCCCTGGCGACTTGACGACCTCGTGTGCCGCAAGGATGCGTTCCTCGGTGTGGCCGCCTTCCTCGTAGGGAACCTGCCACTCGTCGAGCTTGGCTTTGTAGCGGTCGGCGATCTTCCCCATATCGGAGAGGAATACGTCGAACTCTTTCTTTTTGGCGAGGATCGCGGAGCCGTAACCGCTGATGCCTCCGCCCAGGACTGCTATCTTTTTCATGATTACCGGATCTTTAACGTTACCAGGGTGATGGCGGCCAGCAGCAGCGAGATGATCCAGAAGCGGAGCACGATCTTGGTTTCGAACTGCCCTTTTTTCTGGAAATGATGGTGTACGGGGGCCATCAGCAACAGGCGCTGCCCTTCGCCGTATTTGCGTTTGGTGTATTTGAAGTAGCCGACCTGCATCATCACCGAGAAACTCTCGACCAGGAACACGCCGCACAGCAGCGGCAGCAGCAGTTCCTTGCGGATGCAGAGGGCGAAGACGGCGATGATGCCGCCGATCGACAGGGAGCCGGTGTCCCCCATGAAGATCTGCGCCGGGAAGGAGTTGTACCACAGGAAGCCGACCAGCGCGCCCGCGAAGGCCGCCGCGAAGACGACCAGCTCTCCGCTGTCGGGGATATACATGATGTTGAGGTAGTCGGCGTAGACGATATGTCCCGAGAGGTAAGCCAGCACGCCGAGTACGGCCACGATCGGGACGGAGACGCCCGTGGCCAGCCCGTCGAGGCCGTCGGTGAGGTTGGCGCCGTTCGAGACGGCCGTGACGACGAAGATCGCTACCAGCACGTAGAGCAGCCAGGTCGTGGCGCTGTCCTCGCCCGTGAGCCATCCGTAGTCGAATTCGTTGTTCTTGACGAAGGGGATGGTGGTTTTGGTGGTCTTGGTGCTTTCCGAGCTCAGGACGACGTTCCGCTGCACGCTTTCGATCACCGATCCGTCGGGGTTCAGATAGACGGTCTGCACGGGCTGCGTGACCTTCTCGCGGACGATGATCTGGGGCGAAAGCCACATCGTCGTGCCGACGATGATGCCCAGCCCGACCTGGCCCACGATCTTGAAGCGGCCCTTGAGCCCCTCCTTGTTGTGGCGGAAGACCTTGATGTAGTCGTCCAGCCCGCCGATCAGCCCCAGCCAGACGGTCGAGACGATCATCAGCTGGATGTAAATGTTGTCGAGCCGTCCGAAGAGCAGGATCGGGACGAGGATCGCCAGCAGGATGATGACGCCGCCCATCGTGGGGGTGCCGCGTTTCTGGAGCTGTCCCTCGAGCCCGAGGTCGCGGATGTCCTCGCCGATCTGCTTGCGGCGCAGGAAGTCGATGATCTTGCGGCCGAAGATGATGACGATCAGCAGCGCGAGGATGATGGCCGCCGCCGCGCGGAACGAAATATACTGGAACATACCCGAGCCCGGGATGTCGTAATATTCGCCTAAATACTTGAAAATGTGATAGAACATGTCGTATGTCGGGTTTTTAGTTTCTGAGTGTGCCGAAGGCCTTGCCGACCTCCTCCTTGTCGTCGAAGTGGTGTTTTACGTCGCCGATGATCTGATAGGTTTCGTGCCCTTTGCCCGCGATGAGCAGGATGTCGCCCGGCCGGGAGAGCATTGCGGCGGTGCGGATGGCCTCGGCACGGTCGACGATGCGCAGGAACCGGGCGCCGGGGTCGAGGCCGGCGGCCATCTCGTCGAGGATCGCCCCGGGCGACTCGTGGCGCGGGTTGTCCGAGGTGAAGATGGCCGTATCGGCGTATTTCACCGCGATCTGCGCCATCTCGGGCCGTTTGGTGCGGTCGCGGTCGCCGCCGCAGCCGCAGACGACGATCAATTGTTGCGCCGGGGTGCGGATCTCCTGGATGGTCTGGATGACGTTTTCCAGTGCGTCGGGCGTATGCGCATAGTCGACGATGGCCGTGGTTCCATTCTCCGCCCGCACGAATTCGAAGCGCCCGCTCACGGCATGGAGCATGCTCATCGCGCGCAGCACTTCGGCGCGGTCGAGTCCCAGCAGCACCGCGGCGCCGTAGACGGCCAGCAGGTTATAGGCGTTGAAGCGTCCTACGAGCCCAACCCATACTTCCTGCCCGTCGATGCGCAGCAGCATGCCGTCGACGTGCATCTCGACGATCTTGCAGCGGAAATCGGCCATCGTGCGCAGCGAATAGGTGTGTACCCCGGCTGCGGTGTTTTGCACCATGACGCGGCCGTTCTTGTCGTCGGCGTTCGTCAGGGCGAAGGCATCCTTGGCGAGGGAGTCGAAGAAGAGTTTTTTGGCGCGGATGTATTCGGCGAAGGTCTTGTGGTAGTCGAGGTGGTCGTGGGTGATGTTCGAGAAGATGCCGCCCGCGAAATGCAGTCCCCGCGTGCGTTGCTGCACGATGGCATGCGACGAACACTCCATGAAGCAGTATTCGCACCCTTCGTCGGCCATCTCGCGCATCATGGCGTTCAGCCGCACGGGGTCGGGCGTGGTGTGGGTCGCCTCGACGATGCGTTCGCCGACCTTGTAGACGACCGTCGAGACCAGCCCGGCCTTGTAGCCCAGTGCCCGCACCAGGTCGTAGAGCAATGTTGCGGTCGTGGTCTTGCCGTTGGTGCCGGTGATGCCCACGAGTTTCAGTTCGCGGCTCGGGTGGCCGTAGAAGGCTGCGGCCATGTCGGCCAGCGCTCCTGCGGCGTCGGGGACGACGACGTAGGCCACCCCGTGGGCCGTTTCGGCAGGCAACTGCTCGCAGACGACGGCCGAGGCGCCTTTTGCGACGGCGTCGGGGATGAAGTCGTGCCCGTCGGACTGCGTGCCGCGGGTGGCGAAAAAACAGTCGCTCCGCGTCACGGCCCGCGAATCGTAGGCCAGGGCGGCCACCGTCGTGGAACCGTCGCCGTGCAGCGCCGTGACGGGCGTATCTTTGAGTAGGTCTTTCAGTGTTTTCATCTTATTTCAGTGTTATGCCGACCGTCGAGCCAGGCGTGATGCGGGCTCCGGCGGGGATACTTTGCTGTGTTACGGCGCCCGCGCCCGAAAAACGGACTTTCAGCCCGCGGCTTTCGAGTACGAACAGTGCATCCTTGAGCCCCATGCCGCGCACGTCGGGCATCGTTCCTGTTTCGGGCGGGAGGCTCGTGATGATTACGTTCGAGAGGCTGTCGACCCGGGCGCGCCCCCAGCCCGTACGCTGGTCGAACGAGGCGCGGGGCGAGAACTTGTCGGCCACGCGGCGGATCTGGGCGATGTCGCCGCCCTTGACGTGCCCCGGGTAGCAGCGGCCGCCGTGCCGTTCCACGCGGCCGTACCAGTCGCGGTTGCGGTTGTAAATGTAATCGACCATCCGTTTGACCACGGGGCCCGCCAGCGGCCCGCCGTAGTAGGCTTTGCCCGGTTGCGCCCGGGTTTCGATGGTCGTCAGCACCGTATAGCGGGGATTGTCGGCCGGGAAATAGGCGACCATCGAACCGAGGTAATAGCGTCCCTCGCGGCTGCGGGCGTCGGTGATCTGCGCCGTGCCGGTCTTGGCGGCCACGCGCAGGCGCGTGGAATCCTTGAAATAGAGGCTTGCGGTACCTTGCGTGCAGACCAGTTCGAGGCAGCGTTGCACCTCGCGCAACGCCGCGCGCGAGCAGATCGACGAAGCGATGGTCTGTGTCTCGAACCGCTCCTCGACGCGGTCACCGCGCCGCAGTTCGCGGATCAGCACGGGCGAGATCATCTTCCCGCCGTTGGCGATGGCGTTGTAGAACGTGATCATCTGGATCGGCGCCAGCCGCACGCGGTAGCCGTAGCTCATCTTGACGAGCATGACGCCCGGGTCGGGTACTTTCCAGTCGGCAGTGATCGACGGGGCGCGTTCGCCGAGCCGTTCCAGCCCGACGGTCTTGCCCAGGTGGAGCTTCTCGTGCAGGAAGTCGCTGTATTCCTGCTTCTTGCCCGTGATGCCGTAGCGATCCCAGATCGCCTTGGCGAAATAGACGTTCGACGACGAGGCTACGGCGCGGCGGAAGCCGATGACGTGGTCGCCCCGGTGCGAGTCGCGGATATTCCTGGCCGGGCCGACCGTCACGGGGTCGCCGTTGTGCGTGTCGTAGGTCGTCTCGGGCGACATGCCGGCGTCATCGAGCAGCGTGAGCATCGTCGCCAGCTTGAAGGTCGATCCGGGCTCCATGCTGCGTCCCAGCGCGTAGTTCTCCCTTTCGTAATAGCTGCCGCCCGAGGAACCCGAGCGGCCCAGGTTGGCCATGGCGAGTATCTCGCCGGTCTCCACCTCCATGACGATGGTCGTGCCCCAGATGGCGTTCTGGGCTTCCAACTGGCGCCGCAGCGCTTTGTCGGCCACGTCCTGCAGGTCGAGGTCGAGTGTCGTCACGATGTCGTATCCGTCCACCGGGTCTTCATGCCCGGCTCCCGCCACGCGGCCGTAGAAGCCCCGGGCGATACGCTGCCGCAGCGCCTTGCCGTCCCGTCCCGCGAGTTCCTCGCGGTAGGCCTCCTCGATGCCGTAATTGCCCTTGTCGCCCGTGAGCCCGATCGTACGGCGCGCCAGTTCGCCCTGCGGGTAGATGCGCTGGTCGCGTTCGACGAGGCGGTAGACCATGCCCATGTTCCAGTTCAGCATCGGGTAACGCCGCAGGGTCTGCCATTCGGCATAGTCCACCTCGCGGGGGAAGATGTTGACGGGTGTGTGGTCGCGGATCGTGTCGTAGATTTTCCGGGTGACGTACTCTTCGCCCCGCAGGCGATCCATCATGCGCGACAGCCACCCTTCGGAGCGCAGGTAGGAGGTGTCGCGGCCGTTGACCAGCCGGTAGCGGCGGGCGTGCTCCTCGCGGAAGCGGCGGGCGTATTCCGAGGCGGGTTTGTCCTTGAAGAAGGCGGAGAGCAGCTTGGCGAGCGAGTCGCTCTGTTCGCGGAAGGTCTTGAGCGAATCGAGGCCGGGCGAAGCGAAGTCGAAGGCCGCCTGGTAGCGGAAGATCGAGGTCGCCAGCGGTGCCCCGTTGCGCGAGAGGATGCTGCCCCGCTGGGCCGGGATGGTCTCTTCGGTGAAGATGCGGCTGGCGAGCCGGTCGGCGTTGTAGGCCACTTCGGCGCTGAAAAGCTGTACCCAGACCAGGCGTGCGAACACGGTGAGCCCCGCGAGTATGAACAGCACGTAAAGCAGCCGTACCCGCAGCAGAATGTCGCTTTTGATCTTCGAACGCTCCTGTTTCATCGCCGTTTAATTTTCGATGATTTCGCCCGGGGCGGAGGGGTCGCTCAGGTCGATGCCGCGTTCGCGCAGCCGCTCGACGATGGCCGAGTGGGTCGTACGGCTGTAACGCTGCTCCTGCAGGCGGATCGACCGTTCGCGCAGGATCTGGACTTCGCGTTCGAGGCGCGTGTATTTCATGTCGAGGTGCAGCGCCGTGAACATGACGGCGATGCTCAGGAAGAACATGCCCGCGATCGAGAGCATGTAGGGGTAATATTTCGATACGCCTTCGCGTACGAGGATCGTGCCCGAGAAAAGCAGCCAGAAGGTGCTGGCCCTGCGGCGGCGCTCCCTGCGTTCGCGCTCCTCGGCTTCGGCCTTTTCTGCTGCCTCGCGTTCCAGGTCGGCGCGGATCTCCTCCTCGGCCTCGCCCCGTTCGATGCGCAGTACCTCGCGCCGCACGCGGCGGGCGAATTCCGCTTCCTGTGCGCGCTGCGCCTCCTCTTCGGGGGTTATGGGGTCGAATTCGTGGTCGGGATACATGGCCGGGTCATCGTTTTACGGCGGCGCGCAGCTTCGCCGAGCGCGACCGGGGGTTGCGTTCCAGTTCTTCGTCCGAGGGGACGACCGCCTTGCGCGTGAGGATTTCGAATGGCGTGAGGGCGCGGCCGTAGAAATCCTTTTCCACCGCGCCCGCGAAATTGCCGCTGCGCAGGAAATTCTTTACCAGCCGGTCTTCGAGCGAGTGGTAGGAGATGACGACCAGCCGTCCGCCGGGGCGCAATACCCTGAGGCTCTGTTCGAGTGCCATCTTGAGTGCCTCCATCTCGCCGTTGACCTCGATGCGGAGTGCCTGGAAGAGCTTGGTCAGGAACTTCGACTCGTCTTTCTTCGGCGTGCAGGGACGGACGGCCTCGACCAGCTGCGCCGTGGTTTGAATCGGTGCCGTTTCCCGCGCCCGGACGATGCAGTTGGCGACCTTCCACGGGGTGTCCAGTTCGCCCCAGTCCCCCAGCAGCTGCGTCAGCGTCTGGGCCGGGTAGCTGTTGACGACCTTCGCCGCCGTCAGCCCGCCCCGCTGGTTCATGCGCATGTCCAGCGGCGCCTCGCCCCGGAACGAAAAACCCCGTTCCACGGCGTCGAAATGGTGCGACGAGACTCCCAGGTCGGCCAGTATGCCGTCTGCCTCGGTTACCCCGCGCAGCCTGAGGGCTCCGCGCAGGAACCGGAAATTGCTTTCGACGTAGTGGAACCGTCCGTCGGTGGGGGCGTTGGCGAGCGTGTCGCGATCCTGGTCGAAGGCATAGAGCCGCCCTTCGGGCCCCAGTTCTTCGAGGATACGGCGTGAGTGGCCGCCCCCGCCGAAAGTGAGGTCGACGTAGGTGCCTGCGGGGTCGATGCCGAGCAGACCGACGGACTCTTCCAAAAGCACAGGTGTATGGTACTGAGACATATTCGTTGCCGATGAGGTCGATTTGGGTGTAAAGTTAGGGATTTTTCGAAAAACAATACCTATATTTGCGGATATAATTTTTTGAACATCCCTATGCCCAGAATAGATATCGGAGCGGTACTCGCCGAGAAAGCCCCGCGGTTGGCCCGCTGGGTTCCCGGGTTCGTCCTCCGCTGGCTCCGCCGTACGATCCATGAGCCGGAAATCAATTACATCCTCGAGCATTACTGGAACCTGCCGCCGCAGGAGTTCATCCGCGCCTGTTTCCGCGAATGGCAGGTGACCTATTCGGTCGAAGGGCTCGAAAAACTCGATCCCAAAGGCCGTTATCTTTTCGCATCGAACCACCCGTTCGGGGGGATGGACGGCATGATGCTGGCCGACAAGCTGATCGACCGCTTCGGCGATGCGCGCGTGGTGGTCAACGACCTGCTGATGCACCTCGAACCCCTCCGCCCGCTGTGGATCCCGGTCAACAAACACGGTTCGCAGAACAGCCTTTACGCCCGCAAGTTCGACGAGGAGTTCTTTGGCGAGCTGCCCATCCTCACCTTCCCCGCCGGGCTGTGCTCGCGCTGCATCGGGGGCGAGGTGACCGACCTGCCGTGGAAGACCAATTTCCTGAAGAAAGCCTATGCCTCGCAGCGCCAGATCGTGCCGGTGTTCGTCGAGGGGCGGTTGTCGAACTTCTTTTACCGCGTCGACCGTATCCGCCGGATGCTGGGCGTGAAATTCAATATCGAGATGCTGTGGTTGTCCGACGAGATGTTTTCGCAGAAGGGCAAGCATTTCCGCATCCTCGTGGGCGACCCCATCCCCGTCGCCGAGCTGCAACGCTACGGCGCCCTCCGCGACCAGGCGGACTACGTACGTAAAAAAGCGTATTTTTTGGAAAATATGCTCCTCCCGGCGGAAAATAACGGGTAAATCGGTATTTTTGTCCCAAGTTATGCAAGCACGAGAAATGGAACCTATCATACCTCCCGTCGACCGGGAATTGCTCCGCGCCGAGCTTACGCCCGAGCGCAAAGCGCGCGACACGAAGAAGGCCGGGAACGAGATCTATATCTTCCCGGCGTCGGAGTGCCCGGCGCTGATGCGTGAAATCGGACGGCTGCGCGAGATCGCGTTCCGCGGCGCCGGCGGCGGTACGGGCCGGGAGGTGGATATCGATGCCGAAGACCTGGCCGAGGACGGGTATTACCAGCTGATCGTCTGGGATCCGGCGGCCGGGGAGATCGTCGGAGGCTACCGTTTCATCATCTGTACGGACGAATATCCCCGCCACCTCTCGACCGAACACTATTTCCGTTTCAGCGACAAGTTTCGTCGCAAGTACCTGCCCCGCACCATCGAGCTGGGACGCTCGTTCGTGCAGCCCTCCTACCAGGCGCGCGGCAACGCCAAGAGCATCTATGCGCTGGATAACCTTTGGGACGGCCTCGGGGCGCTGATCGTGCTGGATCCGAATGCGAAATACCTTTTCGGCAAGGTGACGATGTATACGACCTACAAGGCCGTGGCGCGCAATGCGCTGATCTGGTTCCTGCGCCGCTATTTCCCCGACCGCGAGAACCTCGTGGAGGGTATCCATCCGTTGAAGCTCGACCTCGACGACCCCTATTACGAACAGCTTTTCACGGGGCGTACCTATCAGGAGAACTACCGGATACTGATCCAGAAGATCCGCGAGTTCAACGAGAATATACCGCCGCTGATAAATGCCTATATGAACCTTTCGCCCACGATGCGGGTCTTCGATACGGTGTCGAACCCCGATTTCGGCGGCGTGGAGGAGACGGGCATCCTGGTGACCATACGCGATATTTATCCTGAAAAGCGCGAGCGCTATACCCGCTGGCTGGGTTGGCAGGCCGATCTGAAATACCGGCGGGAGTTATTCCGCGAGCACATCCGCGGGCATTTCGACCGGATCAAGAAGAAAAGAAACGGCTAACTCCTCGTTTTCAATGACAAAGCCGCACGGAGACAACCCGTGCGGCTTAAATTTTACTGTTATTTTCCGCGGGAACGCAGTAAAACGGGATTCGCGGCGTTTATATAGGCAGTATCATAAAACAATTCGCCTTATGAAAAAATTATTCCGGCTCTTCCTTTGCCTGGCGCTGTTTTCGGGCACCGCGGCGTGCAGTGATGACGAAGCATCGCAGAACCTGATCGTAATCAACGGCGGGGAACATTTCCTGTCGCTCGACGGACTGGCCCGCGCAGGCAAGATTTCCGTGCTGGCTCCCGCCCCGTGGCGTGTGACGAAGGCTGCCGGGGATACGTGGTTCAGGCTTTCCGCGACCGAGGGCCCTGCGGGATATTCCGAGGTCGAACTGAGCCTCGACGAGAATCCGGGTGCCGCACGCAGCGCCCAGCTCGCCTTTGCATGCGGGGATGCGATCGTGCCTTTCCGCCTGTCGCAGGGGGCCCTGTCGGCCGGCTACGACTCCCCCGATTATTATTTCTACGTGACGTTCGGGACGATGCCTACCCTGTATGCGGGCATTCACCTGCTCTCGCACGACAAGCCCAGCTACGTATTCTATTCGCGCTCCAGGACGTTCGACCCGGCGGAGTTCCCGGGGCGTGCCGAGGTTACGACCGCCGCAGACCGAACGGCCGATGCCACGCAGGCCGAAATGGAAGCAATGGCGCGCGAAATGAAGCGCCGTATCCTGGAGATCAACAGCGCCGACCCGACGGCCGTATTCGGCCTTTATGTGGACGACCTCCGCTGCCGGATCGGTTACGACTGGTTCGTGGCGCAGGGGATCGACTCGGCACGGGTCAAGGTGAGTATGCTCTCCGACGGTACGGGAACTTATAACAATTTCTACAACTACTTCGGCGACGCGGCGACGGCCGAGCAGAACTGGGAGAGCTATGCCTCGGAGGTCGAGGCGCTGGACTGGAATCACGGCGGACGTTATCCCGAGACCCGTTCGCTGCCCGAGTTCGAAAGCTATACGTGGCCCTATTACCTTTCTACCCGTCCCGACTACCGGCTGGTGGTGCAGGACGGTTCGCTGCTGGAAAGTTCCTGTCCGTTCATCACCGAAAAGCTCGGGGAGATGGAGATCGAAAGCATCCAGCCTTACGAGATGCTTTCGGCGTTGCCCGAGTCCGCCCGTAAGCGGTTCTACGACATGGCGGGATTCGATTACGACAAATTCGCGGCCCTGTTCGACGCTTCCTCGAAAAAGAACCTGGTCATCATCGGTACCAGCCACGGGAGCGAGGAGAGCGCACGGCAACAGCGCGACTATGTCGCACGGATCGTGGAGCAGTACGGCAAGGGGTATGACATCTTCTTCAAGCCCCACCCCGCCGATACCTCGTCGGCTGGTTACGAGACCGAGTTCCCGGGGTTGACGCTGCTGCCCGGCCAAATGCCGTTCGAGATATTCGTGTGGGCGCTGATCGACCGCGTGGACATGATCGGCGGCTACCCCTCGACGGTGTTCCTGACGGTGCCCCTCGATAAAGTGCGGTTCATCTTCGCCGCGAATGCCGAGAGCATGGCGCGACCGCTCAACATTCTGTTCCGCGACGCGACGGACGTGGAATGGATGCAATAGGTGCCTTTAGGCAGTATATGGAAAAGCCGGGCTTCGCAGGAAGCCCGGCTTTTTCGTGGCCTTTTCGGAGCGGGTTTACCGCGACGCCGCCAGCGACGACGGGGTGACGCCCTCGGAGTTTTTCGCCCAGTCGCCGCGGGCGCGGAGCACCTGCTCGACAATGTCGCGCACGGCCCCTTCGCCGCCCCGGAACTCCGAGACGTAACGCGATGCCTCGATCACTTCGGCCGCGGCGTCGGCCGGGCAGACCGGGATGCCCACCTCGCGCATGCACTCCAGATCGGGGATGTCGTCGCCCATGTAGATCGCGTGCGCGGGGTCGATGCCCTCGTCGGCGAAATATTCCCGCATGGCCGTGATTTTGTCCATGCAGTCGGTGTAGTAGCGGTTGATACCCAGCATCCGCAGGCGGTTTTCGAGCGTCTTGCCGCGTCCGCCGGTGATGATGCAGACCTTGTAGCCCATCTTGACGGCGTAGCCCAGCGCATAGCCGTCCTTGGCATTGTAGCGGCGGATGAAATCGCCGTCGAGCGTGGGGATGATGCCGCCGTCGGTCATCACGCCGTCCACGTCGAAGATAAACGCCTCGGTGCGGGCTATATCTTCTTTGAAATTTCCCATATGTTGTTACTTATTATCGAGTAGATGTTTTCGAGTCGGGGGGCGGCGGCGAGCAGTGCACGGTGGCGTGCCATCGTGGGCAGGTCGTTGCGCACGGCGGGGCCTGTCTGCACGTCGGCCGGGGAGGCGGCGTCGAGTGCCTTGGCGGCGGTCTCGGCCAGGAGCGGTTTGAGAACGTCGAAGGGCAGGCCCGCGCTGCGGACGATGCCTTCGCCGACGGCGTACATGTGGTTGACGAAGTTGCAGGCGAAAACCGCCGCGAGGTGCACCTTGGCGCGGCAGGCCGAGTCGGCCCACACCACCGTGTGCGAAAGACGGCGGGCGAAGGCTTCGAGTGCGGGACGCAGGGGGGAGTCATCGGTTTCGAGGAAGAGGGGGATTTGCGAAAAATCCACGCTGCGCCCCTTGGTGAAGGTTTGCAGCGGATAGAAGACTGCGCGGCGTGCATGGGCGGGAAGCGCATCGAGCGGCACGCTCCCCGCGGTGTGGGCGACGACGGCTCCTGCTGGCAGGGGCAGCGCCGTGGCTACCTCCCCGACGGCCTTGTCGCTCACCGAGATCAGGTATATGTCCGCGTCGGCCAGCCGTGCCGGGTCTGCCGTCCACTGCGTTCCGGCGAGTGCGGCGACAGCCTCCCCCCGTGCGGCGTTGCGGGCGAACAACTGTACCAGTTGCAGGCCGCTTCGGGCGACGGCCTGTGCCAATGCTTCGGCAAGGTTTCCGCTGCCGACGATCACTACGCGTTCCAAAGGTCTCTCCATATCGTTTTACAGTAAATCCACCAGCCGGACGTTGTCCTGCGATTTGCGGGCGGTCTCTTTGAGCGCTTCCAGTTCCTGATCGATGCGGGTCAGTTCGGCGCTCTGGGTCAGGTCGACGGTCGTTTGCCCTGATTTTTCGACCGCTTCGAGTATGCCGTAAACGGTCATCGACTGGGGGTCGTGCGCCGGGGCGAAGGCCACTTCGCGCTCGCCGTCGCCCGAGGGCACGGCGATCAGTTGTCCGGCCTGTACGAGCTGGTAAAGGATGTCGTTGACGATGCGCGTGGGCAGATCCAGTTGTGCCCGGATCTCGTCGGCCGGGGTGGCGCCGCCCTGGCCGCGGAAGCGCCGCACGACCGTGAGCATCACGGCCAGCAGGATCTTGCGCCGCTGGTCGTAGCTGATGAGCAGCGATTCGCGCTCTTCGCCGAAACGGGCGATGTTCTGGTAGGCGAACGACAATTCGCCGCCGAACAGCAGGATCTGCCACGAGGTCTGGAGCCAGATGAGCAACAGCGGCAGCGCTGCGAAACTGCCGTAGATGGCGTTGTAGGAGGTCATCCACCGCTGGATGTAGAGATAACCCCACTGGAAAAGCAGGAAAAGCGTGCCGGCGACGATGCCCGCCATCAGGGCGCTCCTGAATTTGACCTTCGTATTGGGGATGATGATATACAGGATGGTGAACATGATCCAGATGATGACCATTGAAGCCAGGTGCGAGAGCAGGGTGAAATACCAACTGCCGTCGAAGCCCAGCATCTGCTGGGCGTAGCTGCCGACGGCATTGGCGACGATCCACAACACAGGGACGATCATCACCACGGCGATGTAGTCGGTATACTGGCGGGTGAGGCTGCGTTCGACCTTGACCTCCCAGATGTTGTTGAAGGCGCTTTCGATCGAGCCGAAGACCCGGATCACCGCCCAGAAGAGCATGACCAGCGCCACGGCGGCCACCACGCCGCCCTGCGTACGGGCAAGCGCCTTTTCGGCGAACGTGACGATGTAGTCTACGATCTCGGGGTTCTGCGGGAAGAGGGCGTAGAGGTTTTCCACCAGCCCGTCGGCCAGCCCGAAGCCCTTGACGACGGCGAAGACCACCGCGACGATCGGTACCAGTGACATCAGCGTGTAGAACGTGAGTGCCGCGCTGCGGACGATGGTGCCGTGTTCGAGCAGGCCCCGCGCCGTGTAGAACAGCAGCCGGTATTGCTGCACGAGCCAGCGGATCACCGGGTTGCGCCATTCGCGGATGTCGCGCCGGAAGATCGTGTCCGTAAAATAGGTGAATATTTCGCTGATTTTCATAAGCCGTTTCCGTTCCCGTAACCCGGAGGCGCCGTGCCGAGGCCCGTGTGCCGTCGGGGCGGACGCTGTCCCAGTCGTGCAAATATAGCTATTCCAGCCGTACAACCCAAAAACCGCTCCCGATTTTCGTGAAGGCCAGCCGAACGTCGTTGCCGGCATGTACGCCCAGCCGCCGTGCCAGCTCTTCTGCGGCGAACGGGAAATCCCGTTTCATCAACTCCGCGCCGCGGCCTTTGAACGCGCGTTTCAGCCGCCGGGGGTCGTAGGGCTCGATACGTTCGATTGCGAATACTTTGCCAATTATCCCCTCTGGCCGCTCCGCGGCGAAACCGTACCCGTTTTCGCTCCATATGTCGGCTTTGCCGCGCAGGTGCAGCCGTGCCAGCCGCGCTTTCTGCAACGCCACGTCGGGTACCACGAGCCACCGGTAACGATCCGGTTCGAACGCCCCCGGGTGCGGGGGTGTGCCGGCTTGGGCGGGCGTTGCCGTGAACGAGCCGCGTCCGAGGGCGGTCGCGGTAATGCCGGGGCCCGTGCCGTCGGCATAGATGACGACCTCCTTGCATTCGTCGCCCAGCGATACGGCTTCCACGCGGGCTCCGGGGAAGAGCCGCAGCGCCTCGCCGATGTCGAACAGCGGGGAGTTTTTGACGCACAGTCGTCCCGAAGCCCTGCTGATGAGCGGCATCAGGGAGAGTATGTCGGGCGAACAATCCTCGAGCCGTACCAGTTTGCGTCCGTCGCCCGAACGGCGGTCGGGGTCGGCATAGACCCAGTCGAAATGCAGTCCGGGCTGTGCGAGGTATGCTTCGGCTGAGGTGTTGACGACCTCGATGTTCGTGGCGCCGAGCCGCCGGAAGTTCTCCGCGGCGATGCGGGCGAGCGTCTGGTCGCGTTCGAGTGCCACTACGCGGCGGAAACGGCGCGCCAGGAAAAAGGCGTCGGCGCCCAGTCCGCAGGTGAGGTCGAGGACGGCTCCGCCCGCGATCCGCTTGTGGGCGGAGCAGGCTTCGCTCGAAGCCTGTTCGAACGCCAGCGGCGGCAGGATGCACTGTGCGGCGGCGTATGAGGGGAGTTTCGCCTCCGCCCGCGCGAGGTACTTGACCTGCGTGGCGACCAGCCGGGCGTGGGGTGTGTTGCGGTCTAAGGCCACCTCCAGCGGGTCGCGGCCGCGGTTGACGGCGATGGCCCGCTGCACTTCGTCCGTCAGCAGCAGCGTATATTCCCCGGGGGTTATCATGCCGGCAAATGTACGCTTTTTTTCGGCTCGAAAGACCATGCCGCCAGGGTGGTGAGCAGAAAAAACAGGTAGATGCCCGCCGTCGCCCCGCCGCCGAGGGTGTATTCGGCATATCCGCCCGGGAGCGCTGCGGCAGCTCGGGCCAGCGTGTTGAGTAGGCCGGCCGTGCCCGAAAGCACGGCGTCGAAGGCCGGGGCGAGCCAGTTTACGGGGAAGATCATCCAGACGGTGCCGCCCAGCACGACGATGCTTCCCGCGAGGATCGCCACGGGATTGACGAGCAGTCCCGCCAGCGGGATTATGCCGAAGGTGTGCGATACGAGGGGCGCCGTGGCGATGCCCGCCACGAGGCTGATGGCGAGGGCGTCCGTGAGCAGGTTGAGCGCCCGCCGGCGGGTATGGAGCAGTCGGCAGAGCGGCACGCCCCAGACGAGGATGGCCGCGACGGCGATGAACGAGAGCTGGAAACTGATGTCGCCCAGCCAGGCGGGGTTCCACAGCAGCATCCCGAAGCCGGCGGCCGCCAGTGCGTTGAGTGCGACGTACTCCGAAGCCGAGGCCAGGGCGAACTGGAGCATCGTGCACATCACGGCCGCCCGCACGGCGCTGGGCGGGAATCCGACCGCCGCGACGAACAGCCAGATGCAGACCGTTGCGAGCAGGTTGCGCACCAAGTGCCCGCGGTGCAGCAGCGGCAGCCACCACAGCATGAGGTTGACCAGTGCGAAGACGATGCCCGTGTGCAGTCCCGAGACGGCCAGCAGGTGCGACAGCCCGCTGCGCGAATAGGCCGTGCGCAACTCCTGCGTGATGCCGCTCCGGTCGCCCGTGACCATGGCGCGGCAGACGGCGCCCGCATCGCCCTGCAATCCGATCCGTTGCATCCGCTCGACGGCGTGCAGGTGCAGGGCGCTGCTTCGTCCGGGCAGGCGCTCGACGAGGGTGCGCTCCGACAGCCACAACGTTCCGGCGAACCCCCGGCGTGCCATCAGCCGGCGGTAACTTTCCGCTCCGCCGCGAAACGGCCGCACCGAACCCCGGCAGCGGATTCTCTCGCCGGGGTAGAGGGCCGTAAGGCTGTCGGCATAGAGCATTATACGGTCACCCGAGGCGTGCCAGGTTCCGTGTGAAGGGTCGCGCCACGCTACGGCCGTCGCTTCGGCCAAAGTGTAACGTCCGCGGTCGGAGGGGATATCCTCGACGGTAAGTTCGTAAGTCGTGTATATACCGCGGGGCAGCGTGTGCGCCGTGTCGCGGAGCTGCGAGGCGGCGAATCCGGCCGTGAGCAGCATTACGAGTGCGCCGGACTGTGAGTGCAGCAACAGCGCCAGTGTCCCGGACAGCAAAAAAGCCCCTGCGAGGAACCACAGGGGCAGCGTGAAGCAGTCCGCGGCGAGAATCCCCGCGGCGAACGGTGCGACGGCTTTTACCATCGGCATACGGTCGAGTCGTGCGGACAGGGAGGCGGCTTTCATCTCTGCAAAGATAGTAAATTCGGATTGTTTTGTGCGGCATTCGGGTGGGTGTCCCGGTTTTTGTTGGCTGCCGGCTTTTTTGCGGATCCTCGCAACCCGCCTCCTTTTACCGCTTCCTTTCGTCGCCCGCCGGGCAGGTCAGCCGAATACGGACTTGTCGCGGACGAACAGTTCCCACCCCAGTTCCACCTCGCCCATATCGGCCGCGGCGCCGTTTTCCACGCGTGAAATAGCGGCTGCCATGCGTAGCATCGTCGTGCGGTCGCGGGTGTCGAGCGGTTGCCCGTCCGGGATTCCGACGGCGTCGGCCACGGCGCGGATGTAGGTTTCGGTGTGGTTTTCCGAAGGCGGCGCCCACCGCGAAATCATGCCCCGGATCGTGTCGAGCCCGTAGCGTATCCGGTAGGTGTCAAGCAGTACGAATATCGCGCGGTAGCCCCATGCAAGGGACTCGAACTGTTTGAACGCCGGGTCGCGCGAGGGGCGCACTTCGCCCTTGTAGCGCACCTTCGACTGGCGGATATTGCCCGGGTTGCAGTTTTGCAGCCCCCTACTCATCGCCCGCCTCCTTTCGGATACGGCGGCGGACATACCGGCGCAGCCAATGGAACAGCGGTGCATCGGAGAGCTGTGCGGCATTTTCGAGGAACGACCACAGCTCCACGCCGCAGGTGAAGCCCGTGAAGAGCCGGGCCACGTTCAGCTGCATGAAGTCGAGGATACAGCTGTCTATCAGCCAGGCCATGGCGATGGCCGTGACCGTAAGTCCCAGTTTGAGCACCGTGCGCCAGGCCTCGCAGCTTTCGAAATACCAGGTGTGCCCCTTGCGGCGGGCAGCGGCGCGGCTGGCGGCTACGCCCGAGAGGAAGTCGATGCCGATGAACGCCATGGCACATGCCACCAGCGGGCCTATGGGGGCGAACAGGGCGATGAAGCCTGCCGTGAGCCCGCTAACGAGTCTGTATAAGGTTTCCATCGGTCGTGCAGCGTTTGAGGATGTTGTTATCGGGATCGTATTCGGGAAATTCCGCGGCATGTGCTTCGAGGTATTCCGCAGCGCGGCGCAGGAGCGTGCGGGCCTGGCGGCGCAGGCTGCGTTGCAGTTCGCGCAGCGACTGGGCATCCGCCGGCTGGTAGGAACCCGATTTGGGGGCTACGGTGCCGCACTGTCCGGTGCGGATGTCGAGCCGCGGCTGTACGGCGATGCGGGTGAAGAGCGCTACCGGGGCTGCGAGGTATTCGGCCGTGAAGCCGGCATGGAGGCCTGCGAGCAGTTTTTCGTGGAATGCCCGTCCGATGACGGGCACGATGTAGCGTTGTTCGGCCGCCGCGATATCGCCTTCGCCGATGGCTTCCGGCGCAAGGTACTCCCCGTCCGTAAAGGCCGATGCGACGGCTTGTGCAGGGGTGATCAGTGTGTTCATGATTGTCGTGGTTGAAATGAGTGTTCGAGTGCCGCCGGAGGCGGCGAACGGCAAGTTTCGAAAGGCCCGGAGAACCGGCCTTATTCTATGCTTCGTATGTTGTATTTCGTGATCTCCGACAGGAACGCCTGTTGGCGCTCGTCGTCGGGGTCGTAATCCAGCCCGTCGGCCTTGCGGGCTTCCCAGACCTTCATGTAGATGGGTTTGGAGCGCGTCGGCGGACGGTTGATGACCTGTAACGACGAGGCGTCTATCCCCAGGATGGACGTGATCGCCTCGCGCACGGGCTCCGTCAGTTCGGCCTGCTCGCCGAGGATGACCGTGTTGAGCGCCACTTCGTACTCGTGCAGGATACGCTCGGCGCTGAATCCCGAGGCGTACTCCAGTCCGCTCAGCGTCCGGAACCATGAGTGTGCCACGACGATGTCCGACACGGCCTGTTCGTGCAGCGCCTGCCAGTCGCCTTCGTTCTGCGACGCGATAGGGATGAAGCGCGAATTGTCGCTCTCGCCGCCGTCGCGGATGACGAACATCACCTGCCCGGGGTTGCCTGCGAATTTCTGTTCGGCCAGCCGTACGATGCGCTCGGCTTCGGATTCGTTGTCCACGGTGCTGTCGAGCATCATCACCCCCGAGAGCTGGAACGAGTTGTCGAGCCGCGAGATGTTCCATTTGTCGGTCTTGTAGGCGATGGCCGAGACGTTGAACCCGGCGATATAGGGCGGTACGCCGTAGTGTTCGAACATCGGTTCGTAGTCCTTGTAGTGGATCATGGCCCGCAGCGTGCCGTCCTCCTGTCGTTCGAAGGCCGGGTAGAGGGGCAGCGTCCGTGCCTCGGCGGCGTTGAAGGCCGCCCAGTCGTGGTGCAGCAGGATGTGCGCCGAATCGCGGGCCACGCGGCAGCGCGAAGCGTCCTGGTGGTGGAACGCGAGGAACGAGTGTTCCACGTCGGTCACTATTTCGAGGAAGGCGTTGCCGAACAGGGCCTTGTCGAAGGCCAGCTTGTTGAGCACCTGCCGCAGGCTCTCCCCGTCGCCGTTCACACGGCGGATGAAGGCCGCGAGCAGGGGTTCATGCCCCTCGTCGCAGGAAAACCCCTTGCCCGAGATGTAGTCGGCCTTGTCGTTGATGATGCGGCGGTGCGTGACCGAACGCCGGGCCATCAGCGCCAGGGCATTGGGGAAGAGATTGTCGTCGCCCCAGCGCCAGAACTTGTCGCTTTGGACGCTCCCCGCGCCCGATGTGATATATGGGTCGTCCGCACGGTTGGCGACCGCTACGGCCGGCTTGAATTTCTGTTTTCTGCTCATGCTTCTTGTTCTTTGAGCTCGGCGGCCGGGTCGGTGTCCTCGCTCGTAAGCGTCAGGACGGCCGGCGTGCCGTCGAGGGGTTTGATGCCCGACTCCATGGCGAAGGAGTCCGGGCGCAGGGGTTGCGAGGTGCCGAAGCGTGCCGACCATCCCGCCAGCAGCCGCTCGCCCGAGGCCATCGTGACCAGGGCTATGAGCCCTTCGGTCTCGGCCGCACGGCGGAGTGCCGGGGTGAAAGCCTTGCGGAACGCCTCGCGGTTCACGACCAGCGTGAGCGTGTGGCGCACGCGCTGTGGCCCGGCGTCGGTGTCGAGCCGTTCGGCATAGGACGAGCGTTGTTCGGCGAGCGGCAGGGCGGTGAGCTGCGTCGCGTCACGGAAAATCGCTTCGGCGCGCCCGTCCGCCGCCACCGCCGCCCGCAGGAGGTTTCCTGCGGGGGTGACCGTGACGGCTGCGACGCCCCCAGCCGGTTTGCGGGGTGTGGAGTCTGCCATCGTTATGCCGGGTTGTAGGCGTAGGTCATCAGCGTCTCGTCGAGCACGTCGCACCCGGCCATGAAGACGGCACGCTGGCGGTTTTCCATCAGGTCGGGGTTGTACCACATGCGCACTTCGTTGCCGGGGAAATCGGCCGTGTTGACCGCCAGTACCAGGTTGCGGCGGTCGGTCAGCAGGCAGAACGACTTGTGCAGCGACGTACTGGCGAGGTAGGAACCCAGACGCACGTCCACGAGCGGTATGCCGTGGTAGGCGAGGCTCGGACGGCCTTCGGTGGTCGCCATGTAGGCGGCATCGGCACTCTTGCCGTCGAGGTATTTCTCGAAAGCGTAGTAGATGTCCGACGTGACGAAGAAGGCGAGCTGCCCGTCGGCCTTCATGTCCTTGACACGCTCGTCGGCGTTCATCCAGAGGTCGTCGAGGACGGCGACTACCTTCCCGGGATCGGAGAAATCCTCAGCCTGGCAGATCGAGTTGTAGAACTTCTCCTGCATGGCTCCGGCCTTCACGGTCTTGAGGAACCCGTCGAAGGTGTTGTAACCCGATGCCGCCGAGGTGTCGCCCACCCACATCGTGGCGCGGATGCTTTCGGCGACGGCCTGTTTGAAGAGTGCTGTCTCGGCCTGTTCGAGTTCGGTGCCCGTCAGGTCGTCCATGTTGACGTCGGCGCGTGCGGCGATCTTTTCATAGACCAGCGAGAAATAGTCGGCGGCCGAAAATCCCAATTCGGCCTTCACGCGGCCCAGGCTGATGGTTTTCTGCAGCTTGGTCGCCGCGTTACCGCCCGTCCATCCGGCGGCGGAGTATTTCTGGAGGACGTTGCGCTGTCCGTCCCAGAGCTGGATGGTCGTGGGTACGGGCATGTTATAGAGTACCCGCACGCCCAGTTCGCGGGCGGAGTCGCCGCTCAGGATCGGACGGAAAAAGATGGTTTCGAGGTCGGAACCGGTGTACTGTTTTGCACTTTCTAAGAAACTCATGGCTGATTTGTTTTTGGTGTTGGGTTATGTCGTGTGTGAATGTCAGATGCCTTTGAAGCGTTTGACGTCTTCGGCGTAGGCGCGTTGGTTCGCCGTCCGCACCGTGTCGCCGTACGACGGGTCTTCGCGCGGTTTGGTGCAGGTGGGCGAGGCGTTCTGCTGCGCTTGCCGTATGGCCGTGGCCGAGCGGCGCAGCAACTCCTGCCGTTCTCCCGCGGTGAGCAGTACATTGCGGTCGGCGGGAAGCTCCTCGCGGCGGTTGAGCCCGATGCCTGCGAGCAGCCGCTCCCAGCCGCGGGCGATATTCCCTGCCAGCGAGGGTGCCGTGCGCTCCCCGTTGTCGGTCACCGTGTCGGCGAGCCCTGCTGCGACGGCCTCTTCGGGCGACAGCCAGCGGCCGTTGCCGTTGTTTTCGGCCATCAGCGCCTCGAACTCCCCGGCCGGGCGACCGGAACGGGCGGCATAGACCGCGGCGATGCGCGTGTCGGTCTGGCGGAGCAGGTCGAGTTTTCCCGCTATCTCTGCGGCGTTGCCTTCGGCGGCACAGATGGCCGTGTGGATCAGGTAGAGGGCGTTGGCCGAGATTTCGCGGCAGCCGGGCGATGCGGCCTGTGCGATGATCGTCGCCGCCGAGGCCGTGTAACCGTAACAGCGGGTGATGATGTGCGCATCGAGCGAGCATAGTGCGTCGTGGATCAGGAGTGCGTCGTTGACGTCGCCGCCCGTCGAGCGGATGTCGACCACGATCTGCGGGGCGTCGATCCCGGCGATGCGCTGCACCGTGTCGCGGAACTTCTCGTAGGTTGCGACGCGCGCTTCGGGCTGGTCGAACTGCCACTCTTCCGGTACGCCGATGGTGCCTTCGATCTCGATGCGGCAGACGCCGGCGCTGTTTTTGATTTGGATTTCCGATTTCATGTTTCAGGATTTGTACGTGTTGTAATAGTAGCTGCGCACCTTTTCGTAGGAGCAGCAGAATTCGTCGGCCGTGACGTGCATGGCCTCGCAGCGGGGTACGCCTTCCTCTGCCAGCCGGTCGACCCGTGCCCGTACGGCCCGTTGTTCGCAGGCCCGCAGGTTGACCAGTCCCAGTCCGAACAGCCGTTCGACGGCCTGCTCCCCTTCCAGGCCGCCTATTGCGCCGAGCAACACTTCGGCGAGCCGTTTTTCGTGCCGTGTCATCATCCTTCGCTCAGGCGTGTGAAGGTGCATCTGGCCGATGCCGCCTGCGGGTCGTAGCTTTCGATAGCATGGAGCGTGGCGCGGATTTCCTCGCCCCCGGTGTCGAGCCGGAATACCGAACGCAGGTCGGGCATCCCGGTGCCGGGCGTGAAGAGGCTTTCGAATTCGTGCGGCGCGAGCCGCAGCGAGAGGGTGATGCGCTGGCAGGTGGCTTCCTGTGCTGCCTGGCGGTCGTAGCGATGGTGCAGGCCGCGGATGCCGTCGCGGTCTTCGAAACAGAGCGTGAAGCCCTCCGTCGCTGCGTCCCCCGGGAAGTGGAATGCCGCGAGCGGGTATTCCGCCAGCCCCGAAGGATACCCCCAGCGTTCGCCCGCGGGCAGCGGGTGCAGCCCGGCGAAGCGCACGATACGGGGCGTGAAGTTGGTGCCGTCCTCCTGCACGTCATCCCGGTCGCCGACCTGCATGATCTGCGCCGAGGGGGCGTTGGCATAGTGCCCTGCCTCGCTGAGCGTGGGCCGGAAGAGGGGGTTGCGCAATACTTGGTCGCCCTCTCGTGCGGCATAGGAATCGGTGCGGACGCTCCACTCCCCGAAGGGGCTCCCGGCTCCGGCATTGAAACGGTTCACGGCGCCGTCGCCTTCCTGGTAGCCCCACGTGCGGCTTTCGTGTATTTCGGGGGCGATGTCGGCCAGCACCACGGGCTGCGAGAAATCGCTCCTGTCACGCCAGTCGGCCGTGGTTCCGCTGCCGAAAAATTCGTCGGCGGGTTCGATGCGTACGGTCTTGGTCTCCTCCTCGGTGTGGAACCTCAGGTTGAAGAGGTGTTGCAGCGCTTCGAGCAGTGCCGACTGCCGGATTGGGTGCCGGGCGACGTCGGCGAAAGTGATTGCGGAGCCGTAACCCGGTGCCGACGAGAACCGCGGTCGGAGTGAACACTCCTTGTGGAGCGTGAGCGACATTCCCTCCTCTGCGCCGTAGAAATAAATCCGGTCGAAGAATTTGGGTGATGCGGGGGCGATGCGTTCCGGGGCGGTTCGTACCCGCAGCTCGACGGTCGTCCGTCCCGATTCGGTGACGTATCCGTCGTACAGCGCCCAGTCGCCCGCATAGCGTACCCAGCGGGTGCCGCTGCGGATGAGCAACACGGGGTCGGCGACGGTGCCCGAGGCCGGGGTCGTGACCTGCGCCGTGCGCGCCGAAAACTCCGTCCAGAGAGCCTCTGCCACTCCATCCTTCGTGTAGGCCAGGCGGTATTGTGCCCCGTCGGTGTGGTCGAACACGATAGCCAGGTAACGGTGCCCGGGAGAGATGTCCGTCCGGCGGTCTTCATATCGGTTCGCCAGCGTGAAGGGCATGTCGGCGCCCGTCCCGAGGTAAACCGAGTCGAATCCCCGGAGCCGCTCACGCGTCAGGATACGGTGGTCGGTGGTGTATTTCAGGTAGTATTCGAAGCCCACACTCACTTCGGTCGTGGGGGTGAAGACGATGCGCCCCTTGTCGAACCCGAAGCAGTTGCCGTTGTTGCAAAGTTCGGGAATCGGCTCCCCGTCGGTGTCGAGCGTCTGCGGCGTGGCCGTTTCGACGATGTTGCCCACGCTGTTGGCCGTTGTGCTCGGGTTGGCCGACACCCGCCCCAGGTGGTTGCCCTGTGCGGTGGCCGGAGCCAGCCTGCGGGCGTAGAAGCCCATCCGCGCAGCAAGCGCCGCCGTGTCGCGCGACGGGTAGGCACCGCTCATGTAAAGCGAGCGGAACTCCGGACTGCCCGTGAAATTGCTTTCGATGCGGTAGCCGGCCTCTGCGAAGATCGTCTCGACGAGCGTCGCCACGTGCAGGAAGGGATGGTAGTCGTCCACCGAGAGGATCCTTTCGGCGGGCAGCAGATCCGACGGGCTGTTCTGTTGCGGGTATTCGTCGCGGCGGATCGGGAAAAACTTTACGGGCGAATCGTCCGTCCAGCTGGCCGAGACGGTCGACGGGAGCAGGCGCGCATGATAATCGATGCCCAGGGCGCTGAACACCCGTCGGGCGGCATTTTTCGCCCAGCGGGCACCGCCTTCGCGAATTTCGATCCGGTACCCTTCGTCCGAAACCTTGAGCAGCCGTACCGTCCCGGCCAGCAACTTCGCCCCTTCGGCCGAGAGCACAGCCCTGTGGAGCGAGGCGTTGAACCGCCCTGAGGTATGCGGGTCGCGGGCGAATCCCAGAAGCGCCTCGTTACGGGGCGTCGCGGGGAGCGTGAACTCCTGCGACCGGCCTTCCCGTGCGGCTTCCACGTCCGCGAGTTCCGCGGCGGCGTAACCCCCGACGGCGATGGGCTCCCCGGCCAGGTCGCAGGGCTTCGAGTCGATCGTCAGTTCCATGGCATCCCGGTTTTACGTTTGGGACGGATTTCGATTTCGAGGCAGGTCACGGCGCCATGCCGGTGCAGGACGCTCTTTTCCGTAACGACGTCGACCGCCGTGTAGCCGTCGTCCTCCGCCAGCCAGACGTCGGGCGAGGAGAGGACTTCGGAAAGCCCTTCGAGGGTCGCCCGGGGTTCGTAGGCCGACACGAGTACCGTCCGCCGTTCGGCACGGGTTCGGGCGACCAGATGCCCTTCGGCTCCGTATGCCCGTTGCCTGATTGTTTCGACGGACTCCGACTTTTCGACCGGGAAGGTGTAATGTTCGATCCCTCCCGCGCTGCTGCGCCAGGCCAGCCGCCGGGCTCCGGTGGGGGCGGAGATGACCGTGTAGGCTACCGAGCCGCAGGCTCCGGCGTCTACGGTCAGTGTTTCGGCTTCGGGGAAGTCGCGCGTGTCGAGCCGGAAGACATGCAATCCTCCCGTGGCCGTGCGGTAGCTTTCGGCGGTCGTGGTCGTCCCCGATTGTGCCGTGACGGTTACCGTGACGGCTTCGTCCGAGAAGAGCGTCAGTTCGTCGCTCTCGCCGTGCGAGATCAGGCGGACGAGCGGCATTGAGGTCAGCAGGGCGAATGCCGTTACGTTTGTCCGGCAGGGGAGGAACGTCCGCAGCGGGGAGTGGACGGTCGGGGCCGTTCCGGTTGCCTGTGCCGCTTGGGCCTCGATGTAGGCCGTCACGGTACGCCCGTCTGCCATGCGGAATCCCGTGCTTCCGGTCGTCGGGACGAACGCGACGGTGCGCCGCAGGTAGGGGGCGGCATCGAACGAGGCGGACGTGACTCCGGCGAAGCGTTTGGCGCCGATCAGCGTGCCGTTCCCCGCATCCGCGATGCGCAGGTCGAGGGTGGCGGTTTCCTGCGTGGTGACGGTGTAACGGAGTTCCCCGCTGAGCGGGGCGTACTCCGGCGGAATTTGTGTGAATGTCATTTGGATGGATGTTTGGGGTGTTGTTGCGGCGGATTGCAGGAGGGTGTCCGTCGCCGGCTGCAGCGTGCCGGCGTTTCTGTTGCGTGCCCGTAACCCGGGCCGGGTTGCGGCCGTGCGGACGGCGACGGTACGCCGTGCTAAAACCACGTTACGATGCGGGCGGTGGCGGTTTGCGAAATTTCGCCGTGCGGGGTGAGCGAGAACGAGCGCGGGCGGACGGAGAGCCCTTCGACGGCGAGGATGCGTTCGTAGAGCGAGAGCTCCGCGAAGATTTCGAGCATCTGCGTCTCCATTTCGGCCAGTGCCGTGCGCCGCTCCGCAGGGGAGATGCGTGCTCCGGGGCGGAGCAGGTGCAGCGTCATGTCATAGGTCGCCCGTCCGTGAGTACGCCCTTCGACGGCGTGCAGTTCCGGGGGTGCCAGCCATGCCGCGGGGTAATTCCGCACGGTGTGGCCCATGTCGCCCTCCGGCCCGGTGTAGAAGGTGTAACCCCGTTGTGCCGTGAGCTTTTCCGCCGCACCCTCGAGGTGGGTGCGATTCATTGTTGATAAACAGGTTGAAAGGTTGTTGAAAAACGAGAATAACAATTCGTAAACGACTGGCAGTGAGTTCTGTCCTGATGTCGATAACTTGTGCACTGTGCACCGTGCGGTGTGAATTGTGTGGCAAATATACGACGGCGTATACCCCCTTGTCAAGAGGCGGAAGCACTTTTTCTAAAATTTGTGGAAAAACTCCCGAATTTTGATTACCTTTGCAACATCGAACCAACAGTTTTATACCCTTATGGATGATGGTCATAGTTCCACGTATAGCGGCCGTGTCGTATCTCAATACGATACCGTTCATCTATGGTATCGAGCACGAAGGTAACCTCCGTGCCGAACTGCTGTTGTCTCCGCCTTCCCTCTGTGCAAAGAATTTCGCCGAACACAAAGCCGACATCGCACTGGTGCCGGCCGCAGCCGTGCCGTCGCTGGCGGATGCGCAGGTAGTGACCGAATACTGCATCGGAGCCGCCGGCCCCGTGCGGACGGTGGTGCTCCTGAGCAATGAGCCGATCGAAAAGGCGCGCCGCGTATTTCTCGATGCTCATTCGCTCACTTCGGTGCAACTGGCCGGCTACCTGCTGGCGAAGCACTGGAAAGTCACCCCCGAATACTATACGCTCGAAGATTATGCGCAGCTGGGGCACGCCCTGCCGGGCGACGCCTTTCTGCTGATCGGCGACAAGGTCTTCGACCACGAAGGACGTTTCGCATACTCGTACGACCTGGCCGCCGAGTGGAAAAAGGCCACGCGGCTGCCTTTTGCGTTCGCCGTCTGGGTCGCCCGCAAGGGTACCGCCCCCGACCTCACGGAGGGGTTGCAGCATGCGCTGACTTTCGGTATCGAGCACACCTACGAAGCAATTCTCGAACATGGTTTCGACAACAAACCGTACGATGCGTATGCCTACCTTACGCAGAATATCGACTATATTTTCGACAATCAGAAGCATAAAGCGCTGCAAAAGTTCTGGGACTCGGGTATCAAGGTAACCCCGAGGGCCAATCCCGGCTGAAGAGCTTAGCGGACAGCCGATCCGCCTCTCTGCCGAACAGGATTTTTAACTTTAAGAAGGAGAGCGTTTTATGATTACAATTTACCTCAAGCAGTACAACAAGATTATCCGGAATGCCGATACGAAGCTCTTCGACGAGCTGGGTTACGACGACATTCTGTGGATTGACATGCTCCTGCCGACCATTAAGGAGCAGAAGGCCGTCGAGAATTTTATGGAGATCAGCCTCCAGACCAAACAGCAGGTTGAGGAGATCGAGTCCACGTCGAAATATTCGGAGAACGAGAATGCCATCATCTCCAACTCCAACTTCTTCGTGCCGACGGGCGATACGTTCATCGTCGAACCCGTGTCGTTCATCATCTCCAACGAGGGTGTGCTGGTTTCGGTGCGCAGCGCCGAGTTCCGCACCTTCCGTGAAACGGAAAAACGCCTTCAGATGAACTACCGCAGCTATTCGACGGGCTACCACCTTTTCATTTCGCTGCTCGAGGTGCGCATCGATTTCGACGCCGACCTGGTGGAGCTGATCGCCAAGCAGGTCGCGGCGCTCTCGAAGGACATCAACTCCGAGGACTCGATCGACAAGGCCGTTCTGCACCGTATCAGCGCCCTGCAGGAGAGCACGATGTCGCTGCGCGAGAATATCTTCGACCGCCAGCGCGTGTTGTCGGGCATCCTGCGTTCCGAGCGCTTCCCGAACGATATCTACCCCCGCCTGCAGCTGATGATCAAGGACGTCAACTCGCTGATCAACCATGCCGATTTCAGCTTCCAGCGACTGGACTATATCCAGGACGCCGCGCTGGGTCTTATCAACATCGAGCAGAACGAGATCGTCAAAATTTTCTCCGTGGCCGCGGTGATCTTCATGCCCGCGACGCTCATTGCGTCGATCTATGGCATGAACTTCAAATTCATGCCCGAGTTAGACTGGACGCTGACGCTCGGAAACGGCTGGAACATCCCCCTGGGCTATATCTTTGCCATCGGCCTGATGATCTTCTGCTCGGCGCTGACCATCTGGTATTTCAAATACAAAAAGTGGCTGTAATGCAACTGGCCGAATCGACGTTCTGCAGCTGACAGCCCTCCCCCGCCATGCGGAGCGTCCTCCATGCGCGGCCCGTGTCCTGCGGCTGTTTGCGACACGGCACGCCGTTCCGTATGCGGAATCTCCGCACCCCGCGGATTTGCGGATTTATCCCGCCCTTGTCGGGGGCGGGATTTTTGGTGTCCGGCCGGAGCGCTGTCTCCGTAATCGGTGCGACCGCTTTCCCGGCGGCTTCATGCGGTAGCGCTTCCGGCGTTCCGTGCCTGGTGTTCCATCCCGGTATCCGGCCTTTCCCCTCGGCTCCGGTTCCCTTTTCCGTTTCCGGGGGCACGCTTTTTCTGTCCTTTTCGCCCCTCCCGTTTTCCTCCTCGCGCATCCGTTTTCCGGCGCTCCCCGTTCCACGCTTTCCTGCTCGGGTTTTCTCTTCTTTCTTAAGAAAGAAAGAGAATGTAGCCTTTTCCCCGCAAATTTCGTATATTTGCAAACTATAAGCTGTGTCCATGCTCGAAAAACTTGCAAAACAGACTGCCGTCTACGGTATCAGTACCATTGCCGTAAGGTTCCTGAGCTATCTGCTCACGCCTTACTATACCCGCATTTTCGGGCAGGAGACCTATGGTATCGTCACGGATATCTACGCCCTGATCCCGCTGGCGCTCACGCTGCTGACGATGGGCATGGAGTCGAGCTATTTCCGCTTTTCGGCCAAGGCCGAGGAGGCGGGCGGTGATGTGAAGGCCGCCAAACGCAGGCTTTTCGCCACGACATGGGGCGTCACCTCGCTTGCCGCGGCCGTTTTCTTTGTCGTCGTCGCCTTTTTTCGCGACGGGATTTCGCACCTGATGGGCGAGGCTTATGTGGCACACCCCGAATACATCGTCTGGGTAGGGCTCATCATCCTGTTCGACGTCTGGTCATGCATCCCCTTCTCACGGCTGCGCGAGCAGGGACGGGCGTTGCTGTTCGTCGGACTCAAGGCGTTGGGCGTCGTGCTCAATGTCGTCCTGGCCGTGGCATTCGGCCTCGCCGGGCTTTTTTCCACCGGGTTTGGCGTGGGGTGGGTCTTCGTCGCCAACCTTGTCGCCAGTGCCCTGACGTGGCTGGTAATCCTCGCCACCGTCGATCGTACCGTGCCCAAGATCAACTGGGCCCTGCTGGCCGCCGTTTTCGCCTATTCGCTGCCATTGCTCATCGGTGGGCTGGCGGGTACGGCCAACGAGTTCATCGACCGCCAGCTGATCAAATACCTCGTGCCCGAGGGGGCCATGGCGGAGCTGGGGGTTTACGGCGCTATCACCAAGATCGCCGTGGTGATGATGCTTTTCTACCAGATGTACCGCCTTGCCGCCGAGCCGTTCTTCCTCTCAAACTTCAAAAAGTCCGATTTCGTGCAGATGAACGCCGCGGCGCTGAAATACTATGTCATGGCCTCGATGCTGATCTTCCTGGGCATCGCCCTGTTCCGCGACCTGTTCGCGCTGATCGTGGGACGCGATTTCCGCGAAGGGATCTTCATCCTCCCGGTCGTGCTCGGGGCCAACGTGCTGACAGGCGTGTGGCTCAACCTCTCGTTCTGGTATAAACGCGAGGAGAAAACCTCGCTGGCGATCGTCGTTACGGGTGCCGGGCTCGTCGCCATGATGGCCTTCGGTTTCTGGTTCATCCCGCTGTGGGGATACTACGGGGCTGCCTGGGCCCGGCTGGCGAGCGAGTCGGCGATGGTGGGTGTGAGCTGGTGGCTCAACCGCCGGTTTTACCCGACGCCCTACGACTGGCGGCGCATCGGCGAGTATGTGGCCGTGGCGCTTGCGGTCTTTGCGGCCTGCGAAGCAGTAACGGCCTTCGACGGCAATAAATTGATAACCTATGCGTTTAATATAGTGCTGTTTGCGGCTTATGCCGTCTACCTCGTCCGCCGCGAGCGGATCGATGTCGGGGCGATGCTGAGAGCGGCGCTGAAACGGAAATAGACAATGCCGAGACACCTGTATATCCGAACCGTGCTTGCCGGGGCGAGTGTGAACCCGGTGGGGAAATGATATGGCGATGAAACGGAAGGTGAAAGAGAAGGCCGTGGTGCTGGCGATGAGTTTCGTGCTCTTCATGGGAGGTGTATTTGCGCTTTCGATGGATCGCGGCAACGGCCGTACGATCGTCCTGGTATTCGTTGTGCTGGCGCTGCTGGCTATCGCCGCCCGGCAGACGATACGGAGTTTGAAGAAGAAAAAGGAGTAGAAGATATGCGTTTTGCAGACATAACGGGACAGGAGGATCTGAAACGGCATCTGGTGCAGAGTGTCGATGCAGGGCGGGTGAGCCATGCCCAACTCTTCACAGGGCAGGCGGGTGCGGGTGCCCTCGCCCTTGCCGTGGCCTATGTGCAATACCTTTGCTGCCACCATCGCCATGACGGCGATTCGTGCGGCGAGTGTCCCGACTGCAGGCAGATCGCTGCGTTGGCGCACCCCGATCTGCACCTGGTTTTCCCGGTCAACAAGCAGGGGAAGAAATCCGGCGAGGTGATGCGCAGCGATGAATTCCTGCCGCTGTTCCGCGCGGTTTTCTCCGAAAACGGCGGCTATTTCTCGGCGCAGGACTGGTACGAACGCCTCGACCTGGGCAAGACGCTCAAAGGCATGATCGCAGCCCGTGAGGCCGACGAAATCATCCGCAAACTCTCGTTCAAGAGTTTTGAGGCCGACTATAAGACGATGCTGATCTGGCTCCCGGAAGCGATGAACGAGGAGGCGGCTAACAAGATCCTCAAGATCTTGGAGGAGCCTTGGGAAAAGACGCTTTTCCTGCTGGTTTCCGAGCAGCCCGACCGCCTGTTGCCGACGATCATTTCGCGTACACAGGAGGTCGCCGTGCCGCGCATCGCACCCGACGTCCTGGAACGTGTGGCCCGCGAGCGGGGGATCGCCGATCCGGTGAAAGCCCGTAACATGGCCCGTCTTGCAGGGGGCGACCTGCTGGAACTGAAACACCTCGTGGCCGGCGAGAGCGATGCCTTGCGGAAAGAGAATTTCGACCTCTTCTGCGGGCTTATGCGGCTAAGCTACAACGACAAGCATCTGGAACTCGTCGCCTGGGCCGAAGATGCCGCACAGCTTTCGCGCGAACAGCAGCGTGCTTTCCTGCGGGATGCCGCGCGCCTCTTGCGCGAGAGTTACATGCTCCATGCGGGCATCAATGAAGTCTGCTACCTCTGGGGCGAGGAGCTGGCTTTCTGTACCAAATTCGCCCCTTTTATCGGATCGCAGAACATAGAACCGCTCATCGGCGAGATCGAAAGCGCTTTGGCGCAGATTTCGCAGAATGGCAATCCGACGATCGTATTCACCCATTTTGCCCTTGCGGTGAGCAAAATGATAAAACGACTCTGACTTATGGCACGTGTAGTACTTCTTACCGGCGGCAATACCGGCGACGTGAAACGGACGCTCCAGGCTGCGCAACAACTCATCAACGCCCGCGTGGGCGCCGTGCTGCGTTGTTCGCACCGTTACGAGAGCAAGCCGTGGGGCTTCGATGCCGAACAGCATTTCTCGAACCAGGCGCTAGAGGTATCCACCGACCTGCAACCGCTCGAGGTGCTTGAGGCCGTGCAGGCCATCGAGCAGGAACTGGGCCGCAACCGCGCGGCCGAAGCGGTCGAGAAAGCCCGTACGGGCGTGGCCTACACCTCGCGGTCGATCGATATCGACATCCTCTTCTACGACGACGAGGTGATCGCAAGCGAGCGGCTCACCATTCCCCACCCGCTTCTCTCCGAGCGGGAATTCGCCCTGGCTCCGCTGTGCGAAATCATGCGCCAGCGCCGCCACCCGGTCACGGGGCAGACTATGGAGGAGATGTACGAGGCCCTGCGCCCGAACGAAAATTAAAAAAGAGAGAACATTGAAAAGGGGACGATTAATAGCGTTGTTCACGGCCGTCGTGCTGTTCGCGGGATGTTTCAAGGAGGTTTCGTACAGGACGGACTATGTGCTCAAGCCGCTTGTGCAGGAGAATTCGGGCGATGTCGCCCAATTGCTTCCCGAGGGGAAGGCGCAGGCTTTTGCCCATGCTGCCGACACGGTCTTTTGGGAGGTCGCTTCTTACGAAGACGCCCTGGCCGGGATCATTACGCGGCGGGACAACCCGTCCGAAAAGCAGACCGTGCCGCTTGTGACGGCCGAACCTTATGATCAGGAAGGAATTGCCGGATGGCTGTCGATGCGGATCGACAAACCGTCGGTGATGGTCGTTGCGGTCGATACCGAGCACAGGATTTACGGCTATACCCAACAGGAGATCGCCGAGAATTTCCCCAAGCTCTACGTTTCCGTCGTCTTCAAGCCGTGGAAGGAGGGGACGGAATACAAGGACGGCAATTGGATTTTCCGCAACCAGTTCTATGTGCCTCCGACCTATCTCGATTGTTACATCGCACCTTCGGTGCAGGCCGAGGAGGGCGGCGAAACGACCGAGCCTTCGAAACTCAAGGCCTATGCCTATGCCGTCGATACGACGGCGTGGAGGATCGCCTCGTACATCGACGCCGCGGCCGGAGTCATCACCTCGAAGAACGACCCGTCGCAAACCCGTTCCAACCCCAATTTCACTGCCTCGAAAGAGGAGTCGGGCGCTTACGGCATGGAAGTGAGCAGTCCGACGCTGATGGTGGTCGTGGTCGACCAGACCAACGAGGTTTACGCCTATTCGAAACAGGAGGTCGACCTCGACGGCGAGCCCGTGACCTTCCCGATCGTCTTCCGCACATGGCGCCCGGAATACCTCTATGTCGAGGAGGGCTGGCGCGTGGTCAATGAAAAGAACGCCGACCCGGAACAGGAGGGTTCGGATACAACTAAATGATAACGATGGATATCCGCAAAAGACATATCGTCCGCACGCTGCGTGCCGCCGTGCTGCTGCTTTTCGTTTCGGCTTTCCTGAGCCGTTGCGCGAGCATGATGACCCCCACGGGTGGGCCGCGCGATTCGCTGCCCCCGGTCATCGTGAACATGACGCCCGACAACTTTTCGACCAACCGGCCGCTCGTGAACCATGAGAAGATTTACATCGAGTTCGACGAGTTCGTGCAGCTCAAGGATCAGCAAAAGGAGTTCTTCACCTCGCCGCAGATGAAGAAGAAACCGCTCGTTTCGCTGCGTGGCCGTGGCGTCGTCATCCAGTTGCGCGATACGCTCGAGGCGAATACGACCTATTCGCTCAACTTCGGCAGCGCCATCCGTGATAACAATGAGGGCAACCCGCTCTACTCGATGCGTTATGTCTTCTCGACGGGGCCCGAGATCGACTCGATGGTCATGTCGGGTTATACGGCCGACAGCTATAAGGCCGACTCCGTGTCGAAGAGCTTCATCTGGTTCTTCCCCGCCGATTCGGTGGAAAACGTCGCCGAATACGACTCGACGATCTTCAAGTACAAGCCGGCTGCCATCGCCCGCGCCGAGAACAACGGTATCTTCATCGCCCAGAACCTCAAGCCGATCGCTTACCGCGTCTATGCCGTCCAGGACAAGAACGACAACCAGATTTATGAACCCGGTTCCGACCAGGTAGGCTTCCTCGAAGGTACCTACAACCCCCGCGAGCAACCCGATTTCGCCATGTGGTACGATTCGATCCGCCAATATGTCGTGGCCGAACCGCAGCTCTACCTGCGCATGTTTACCGACAAGGCGTTCCGGCGCCAGGTGCTTTCGCAGTCCGAACGGCCCCTGCAACACAAGGCGATGCTCTATTTCGCGGCCGCACACCCGCAGATCGAGCGTATCCGTTTCGACAGCATCCCCGAAGACCGGGTCATTTTCGACCCGCAGACCGTCGGGCGCGACACCATCGCCCTGTGGTTCAACATGCCTTCGTCGGCACTCCCCGATACGATCAAGGGCGAGATCACCTATTTCAAGCACGATACGGTCAATGTCCTGCAATCGGTCACCGAGCCCTTGAAGCTGGCCTGGAGGTTCATCGAAACCAAAGAGCAGGAGAAGGAGCGCGAGAAGCTCGAACGCGACCGCCGCAAGGCCGAGGCCGCGGGCGAGGAGTGGGTCGAGCCGAAGAAAGAGAACCCCTTTGCCTACAAACTCCCGCTGTCGGGCGAGGTGAACCCCGAGAACCATCTGACGATGGATTTCGACTATCCGCTTACGAAGCTCGATTCGGCCGCCATGCTCCTCACGCTTACGCATCCCGACAACAGCATCGAGGATATTCCCGTGCGTTTGGTGCGCGATACGGCGCAACTGCGCCGCTATTACATTCGTGCGCCCTGGAAAACCGGCGGGCAATATACCCTCACCATCCCCGAAGGGGCCATTACCGATGTGGCGGGATTTTCCAACGACTCGATCATCGGCAAGTATACGGTGCTCGACCCCGAGAAGTTCGCCACGGTGAAGATCCATGTCACGGGCAAGGACGACAGTTCGAAGTACATACTCCAGCTGCTCGACGGCAACAACGCCCTTAAACAGGAGAAGCGCGACGTTACCACGGGCGACTGGCAGTTCAATTTCGTCCCGGCCGGTGAAATTAAGTTCCGTGTCATCGAGGACAAGAACGGCAACGGCAAGTGGGACACGGGCAATGTGGTCGAACGCCGCCAGCCCGAACGCGCCGAAATCTATGCCAACGACGAAGGCGAAGACACCTTTGCCACGAAAGCCAACTGGGAGGTCGAGTTCTCGATCGACATGAACACCCTGTTCGCTCCCGTGACGATGGAGTCGCTTTCGCGCACGCTTGAGGAACGTGAGGCCCAGCGCCTGCGCCGCGAGGCCGAGAAACGCGCCAAGGAACCCAAGAAGAAGGGTCACAGCCACGATAACAACCAGAATAATAACCGCATGAACAACAGCATGAACTCCACGGGCGGCATGTTCAATAATTTCCGATAGCGCGATGATGAAGAGACGATTCAAAAACCTGTTGTTGTTCGCGGCTGCCGTATGCTGCTGGCATGGTGCTTCGGCGCAACATACGCTCGGTTTTACGGCCGGTTACGGCATGGCCAGCGCCCGCTTCGACCCCAAACAGGAGATGAAGGGGATGTGGGGTATCTATACCGCCGGCCTTACTTGGCGCTACTATGGTACGCAACGCTTCGTGGGCGGTTTCGGTATCGACCTCGAATTCCTGCAGCAGGGCTTCTCCTTTGCGACCAATGCCTCGCTGGTCGAGGAGCCGAAGGATTTCCGTTACTATACGCGCCATATCAATTCGGTCATGTTGCCTATCGTCTGGCAGCCCCATATCTATATGCTGCGCCACCGTGTGCGCGTTTACCTCGAAGCTGCGGCCACCTTTTCCTACCAGCTTTCGTCGGATTACGAGGATGAGAGTGCCAAGGCATCGGGAATGGCCGACTGGAAGGGGGATTACAACTACAAGACGGCCCGCGACAGCCGCTGGGGCTACGGGCTTGCGGGCGGCGGCGGTATCGCCTTTCTGATACGCCGCTTCGAGATCAATGTCCGCGCCCGTTATTACTTCGGGCTTTCGGACGTCGTCCGCAACCGCAACAAGTATGCGGACAACGGCATCGACGGTTCCGAAAACCCGTTCTGGACGACGCCCATGCGCTCGCCGCTGGACAACCTCACTATTTCGGTGGGGTTGAGCTACCGCTTCAACAAGGAGGGCTTCTCGACCTGGAAACCGCGTCCCAAACGCGAAAAGAACCGCGAAGTCTTCAAATACGGATTATAAATATTCAAGCCATGGAAACCACACGACAGCAAAAAATCGCCAAACAGATACAGAAGGACGTGGCCGAGATCTTCCAGAAGGAGGGGGCCGGCATCGTCCGCGGGGCGCTCGTCACGGTCACGGCCGTGCGTATCTCGCCCGATTTCGGCTATGCCAAGGTCTACGTCAGCATCTTCCCCTTCGACCGGAGTGCCGCGACGATGAAGGAGATCGAGCATCAGAACTGGTTTATCCGCCGGGCCCTCGGGCAGCGGATCCGCAACCAGGTCAAGAATGTGCCCGAGTTGCAGTTCTTCCTCGACGATTCGCTCGAATACATCGAGCATATCGAAGAGGCGCTCAAGCACGACAAGCCCGAATAGCTCCCGCTTCCCGACGTCATGTTGCCGCAGTTTTTCGCCCGCCGCTACCTTTTCTCGCCCAAATCCCGTTCGGTCGTCAACCTGATCTCAGGACTGAGCGTGGTAGCCGTCGCGATGCCTGTCGCTGCGATGATCATCCTGCTTTCGGTCTTCAACGGTTTCGAAAGCCTCGTGAAGTCGATGTATTCGGCCTTCGCCGCCGACCTGACCGTCTCTGCGCGGCTGGGGCAGACATTTCCTGCCGACGCGATAGACACGGCCGCCGTGGCACGGATTCCCGGGGTCGAAGCGTTTTCGTTCGTCCTCGAACAGAGCGCCCTGCTGGAACATGCCGGACGCCAGGCTACGGCGACGGTGCGGGGTGTCGACGATGCGTATGCCGCGGTGTTTCCGCTCGACAGTGTCGTTTCAGCGGGTGAATACCGGGTGCGCCTGGGGGATATTGAACGACTCGTCATGGGGCAGTCGATGACTTATATGCTGGGCATCCGCTCGCTTGCCGATGCCGATGTCAATGTCTACGCCGTGCGCCGGGGTTCGTTCTCCTCGCTGCTGCCTTTCGACAACTATACGCGGCGGACGGTGCCTCTCGGCGGGGTTTATTCGCTCGACCTGGAGACGGAGCGGACGTATGTCCTGGCGTCGCTGCGGCTGGCACAGGAACTTTTCAGCCATCCCGGCCGTGTTTCGGGGCTTGTCGTCCGCCTGCGCGAGGGCGCCGATGCGGAGCAGGTGCGCCGGGCTCTGGCGCGGCTGTCGGGTGACGATTACCGCGTCCGCACGCGCCACGAACTGCGGGCCTCCTTCTACCGGATCATGACCTATGAGAAATGGGGTATTTTCTTCATTTCGCTGCTGGTACTGGTCATCGCGTCGTTCTCGGTCGTCGGGGCGTTGGCGATGCTGATCGTCGACAAGCGGCGCGACATCGTGACCCTGCGTGCGCTGGGAGCCGACACGTCGCTCGTGCGGGCTATTTTCCGCAGCGAAGGGTTGCTCATCTGCGGCCTCGGCGCTGCGTGCGGGGCGTTGCTGGGCGTCGGGCTGAGTCTTTTGCAGCAGCACTTCGGCCTGATCGAAATCCCGGCCGAAACGCTTCTTGCCAAGAGCTATCCCGTCGAATTCCGCCCGGGCGACCTGCTGGCCGTGCTGGTGGCCTTCGGCCTTGTCGCCTATGTTATTTCGAACATTACCGTGCGCAGCATGGTGAAACATAATGCCTGATTATGAAACGCATTTTCCGTATATCGCTCTGCGCGTTCCTGCTGCTTGCAGGCGCCGCCTGTACCCGCCACAAGATTATCCCCGATGAGAAACTGGCGCAGATCTTCCACGACGCCTTCCTCACGAACGCCTATATCGGCGACGTGCGGGTCAATATCGACTCGCTGAACATCTACGAACCGATCTTCGCCCGCTATGGCTATACGACCCGCGATGTCTACTATACGATCGGGAACTTTTCGAAGCGCAAGAGCGCCCGTCTGGGCGACGTCGTCGAGATGGCGATCGATAAACTCGAAGCCGAGGGTAAATTTTACGACCGTGAGGTTGCCGTGCTCGATACGATCGACAACGTGGCCCGCCGTACTTTCACGCGTACGGTCTATGCCGATTCGCTGATCCGCGTGGGGGCACTGCGCGATACGGCGCGCCTGCGGATCGCCGTCGATGTGCAGCCCGGCGAGTACGAATTGCGGCTCAAATACCTCGTCGACTCGCTCGACCGGAACGAGAAGGGGTTGAGGGGCGTCGTCTGGCTCGAAAACCGGGACGGCGGGCGCAGTAGCGTCTATTCCACGACGCTGCGCCGTAACCGGACGGAGAATTTCACCCGCCGTTTCACGGTCGATACTACCCACCGGCGCCTGCACCTGGATTTCCTGGATTTCCGCGAGAAACCCCTGCGTCCCTCGGTGACGGTGACCGGCCTCGAAATCGACTACATCCCCACGACGTCCGTTGCCGTCGACAGCCTTTACCGGCAACAACTCGACCTGCGAATCTTTGCCAATGAATTCCTCCGCGCAGCCATCCAGGCGGATAGCCTCTAACCTGCTCTGGACACCGCAGGGTCTGCTCCGCAATCCCCTGGTCGGGGTTGCGGCCGACGGCCGTATCCTCTCCGTCGGGACGTGTCCCGAGCCCGACCGGTGTCCCGGCACCGAGTTCTATGCCGGGGTGCTCGCTCCGGGGCTGGTCAATGCTCACTGCCACCTCGAACTCTCCTATTTGCTGGGGACGATCCCCGAACGGTGTGGTTTTGCGGGGTTTGCCGGTGCCATGTCGCAGGTGCGGGAGCGCTTCTCCGCCGAACAGCGTGCACAAGCCGTCGAAGCCGCCGATGCCGCCATGTGGCAGGCCGGGATCCAAGCCGTAGGCGATATTTCGAACGGGGATACCGCTTTCGCCGTAAAATCGCGCAGCCGTATCGCCTACCATACTTTCGTCGAGTTTTTCGGTCTGCGCGCCGCGTCGGCCGAGCACCTGCTGCCTCTGCTCCGCCATCCGCAAACTTCGCTGACCCCCCATTCGCTCTATTCTGTGCAGGATGCCCCCCTGCGTGCGATCGCTGCCCGGGGCGATGCCCCGCTTTCGATCCATTTCATGGAATCTCCCGGCGAAGCGGCGCTCTTCGAACACCGCGGCCCGCTGTGGGAGTGGTACGCGAAGGCCGGTTTCTCCTGCGATTTCCTGCATTACGGCTCCCCGGCCGAACGTCTCGTGGCCTGCGTGCCGCACGACCGCCGCGTGACCCTGGTGCATGACTGCTGCATAACGCAGCGCGACATAGACATCGTTATGGGCCATTTTACGGCGCCCGTATGGTGGTGCCTGTGCCCCCGTTCAAACCGCTATATCTCCGGCCTCGAACCCCCTGTGGAGCTGTTACGCCGCAATCGCCTCAATATTTGCCTCGGAACCGACTCGCTGGCTTCGAACGACCGGCTTTCGGTTTTCGAAGAAATGCGTATGTTCCCCGGCATCCCGCTTCCCGAACTGCTCGCCTGGGCTGCCGGGGGCGGTGCACAGGCATTGGGTATGGAGGATGCACTCGGCGAAATAGCTCCCGGCCGTCGTTGCGGCCTCACGGTCATTTCAGGGTTGGATTACGGCACGCTGTGCCTGACCCCGGCGTCGCAGATCCACCGCATCCTCTGACCGGGATACTTTCCCTCCCCGTATGCGTGGTTATCGTACGGATGCTTGCCGCCGGTAGATGAAAACAAAAAGGAGCTTCCCCCGTCGGGAAGCTCCTCGTATTTTGAGGCCGGATGCCTATTTACCCAGTGCGTTGCAGAGTTTCTGGTTGATCTTGCGGATACGTTCCGGCTCGACCTTCATCTCCTTGCGGTCGTAGGTCATCAGTCCGTTGACCTCCATTTCGACGTCGGTGGTCTGCGTGTATACGCCTGCCGAAAATCCGCGACCGATCAGCTTGTAGAGCATTTCCGCATACTTTTCGTATTCGTCCGTCACCTCCTTGGGCGAGTTGAGGCGGATATAGCCCCAGTTGCGGTCGGGTTCCCAGAGGTGCCCCTTCATCACGAAGCCGATGCCGCCGTACTCACCCAGCACCGTTGCGCGGTTGGTATCGAGCAGCGTCAGGCGCGGGTTGGGGTAGTGGTGCGTGTCGAGGATGTCGCCCGTAAGGTAATGGTTGCCGCCGCTGGCGGGGTTGACCAGGCGCGAAGGATCGTAAGCCTTCGTCCACTCTACGATTTCCTGGGTCTTGAACTGTCCCCAGCACTCGTTGAAGGGAACCCATACGCCGATCGAGGGGGACGAGTAGAGGTAGTCGATGATCTCTTTCCACTCCTTGCGGAAGTTGGCCTCCGATTCTGCCGACCGGTGCTTCTCCTCGCCCGTGAAATAGTTGTGCATCTGCCACTGCGGGCCGCGGTCGCCGCTGGGCATGTCCTGCCATACGATCATGCCGAGTTTGTCGCAGTGGTAGTACCAGCGTGCGGGCTCGACCTTTACGTGTTTGCGTATCATGTTGTAACCCAGATCCTTGGTCTTGATGACGTCGAATGCCAGCGCCTCGTCCGAGGGGGCTGTATAGAGGCCGTCGGGCCACCAGCCCTGATCCAGCGGGCCGAACTGGAATACCGGCTCGTTGTTCAGCTCCAGGCGGACGATGTCGTCGGCATCGCGGCCGATCGAGAATTTACGCATGGCCGTGTAACTTTCCACTTCGTCTATTTTCTTGCCGTTGCGTACCAGGCTTACCTTCATGTCGTAGAGGAACGGTGACTCGGGGCTCCAGAGTTTGGGCTCGGCGACGGACAGTTCCACGGCGGCGCCGTTGAGCGAGCTGCCCTTGGCGACCTGCGTGTCGCCGTCGAAAAGCGCCACTTCGATGCGGTCTTCGGGCTGTGCGCCGCAAACAGGAACCTCGATGCGGAACGACTTGCGGTCGAGGTCGGGCGTTGTCTTCACCTGCTTGATATATTGCTGGGGCACTGCTTCGAGCCATACCGTCTGCCAGATGCCGCTCACGGGGGTGTACCAGATGCCCTCGGGGCGGTTCACCTGCTTGCCGCGCGGCTGGTAGCCGTCGTCGGTCGGATCCCATACGCGAACCCGGATGTCGTTGGCACCCTTTTTCAGGGCCGACGTGATGTCGAACTCGAACGGCGTATAGCCGCCCGTGTGGCTGCCTACGCTGACGCCGTTCACCCAGACGTCGGCTTTCCAGTCTACGGCGCCGAAGTGCAGCAGCACGCGCTTGCCGTTCCATTTCGCGGGTACCGTGAAGCTGTGGTTGTACCAGAGTTCGTTATCCTTACCCAGGCTTTTCCCTACGCCCGAGAGGCTCGACTCCACGGCGAACGGCACGAGGATCTGTCCCTGGAATTTGTCGGGGGTCTGTCCTATGGGCAGGATCGCATAGTCCCACAGGCCGTTGAGGTTTTGCCAGTCGCCGCGTACCATCTGAGGACGCGGGTATTCGGGCAATACGTTCTGCGGATCGAGCTTTTCGCCCCACTGGGTGCGGATACGGTCGCCCGCGGGTTGCCATTGCGCTACGCCGGCAAGGGTCGTCACCAGGGCGGCAGCGGTCAGGAGAATGTTTTTCTTCATACTTCGGGTTATTATTAGGTTAAAATTGTATTTCAAATCCGTACAAAATTAAGCCATCTTATCCGGAAAACAGTCCGCATATATGCACAAAAAGTATATTTATGCTTGGAAATGCGGTTTGAACTGCATTTTTACGGACTTTTCATGCGGGGCACATTTCTTCGTCCTCGGGGCCCCGGCTCCCCTATATCCCGAGGTGCTCTTCGAGCGTATGGCGCAGGTGGTCGCTGTCGAGGTGCGTATAGATTTCGGTGGTGAGGATGCTTTCGTGTCCGAGCATCTCCTGTACCTGCCGGATACTGGCGCCCCCTTCGAGCAGGTGCGTGGCGAACGAGTGCCGGAACGTATGCGGGCTGATGTGTTTGTCGATGCCGGCGCGTTGGGCGGCCTGTTTCAGGATCGTGAAGACCATCACGCGCGTAAGCTGCCCGCCCCGGTTGTTGAGGAATACGACCTCTTCGCCCGAACGTGCGCTGCGGCGCTCTTCGAGATAGCGCTGTATCTTGTCGCGTGCGACGGTGCTGATCGGCACCAGCCGCTGCTTGTCGCCCTTGCCGATGACGCGGATGTAGCCCTCCCCGAAAAAGAGGTCGGAAAGCCGTAGCGAGGTGAGCTCCGAGACGCGAAGCCCGCACGAATAGAGCACTTCGAGCATGGCGCTGTCGCGTATGCCCTTGGTCGTGCGCGTGTCCACGGTGGCGATGATGCGGTCGATCTCTGCGGTGGTGAGGACGTCGGGCAGGTGCCTCCCGAATTTCGGCGTGTCGACGAATTCGGCGGGCGACGCCTCGATCTGGTCGCTTATGAGCAGGAAATTGAAGAAGCTGCGGATGCCGCACAGGCAGCGGGCCTGCGAGGTCTTTTCGCGGCCGCGCTCGAAAAGCCAGCCCATGTAGCGTTCGATCATCGTCCGCTCGACCTTGCGGGGCGTCACGTCGTATTGGCGCAGGATGAAATGGGCGAATTGGCGCAGGTCGCGCATATACGATTCGACGGTATTCTCCGAGAGGCGTTTTTCGAGTTTGATATAAGTACGGTAACGTCGTCCCGTCTCTTCCCACTTTTTCGTGTTTTCTGCCATCCTTTTCCTGCCTTATTTCCGAGATTATCGTTAACTTTGTACGGGCGAAGATACGTAAATTTTACATAATATGAACTATATATCCTTGAATATTGCCTTTTCGGACGACCTGCAGGCCGAGATCCTGACCGCCGAGCTGGCCGACTATCCCTTCGAGAGTTTCGAGGCCGATGCGGGGACGCTCAAGGCCTATATCCCTCAGGAGCAGCTGGCTGACTGTAAGGGCGAGGTCGACGCCTTGCTGGCGCATTACGGCGTGCAGGGACGCTATATCGCCATCGAGACGCAGAACTGGAACGCCGTCTGGGAGAGCAATTTCCCGCCTGTGGACGTCGAAGGGCGCCTGTTGATCCGGGCGCCTTTCCATGAGCCTGCCCCCGCAGGGGTGATGGAGGTGGTCGTCATGCCCAAGATGTCGTTCGGCACGGGGCACCACGCGACCACCTGGCTCGTGTCGCGTGCCGTACTCGACCTGGGCGTCGCAGGCCGTCGCGGGCTCGATATGGGCAGCGGTACGGGTGTGCTGTCGATCGTCGCTGCCAAATGCGGTGCCGCCCATGTCGATGCGGTCGACATCGACGACTGGGCCGACGCCAACTGCCGCGAGAACATCGCTTCGAACGGCGTCGCCGACCGCATCGAACCGATGCTGGGCGACGTGCGCCGCATCGCCGGACGGCATTACGGCTTTATCCTGGCCAATATCAACCGCAATATCCTCACGGCCGATATGCCGGCCTATGCCGCAGCGCTGGAGCCGGGCGGCGACCTGGTGATGAGCGGCTTCCTGGAACAGGACGTCCCGGCGATTGTCGCCTGTGCCGGGGAACTGGGCCTGCGCCCGGTGGCGACCGCTGCCAGGGACGGGTGGATGATGGTTCACATGCGCAAAGGGTAGGTGAAGACGTACAAAGGGCGCGGAGTCGTTCTCCATACGCTCAAATACGGCGACTCGTCGATGGTCGTCTATCTGCTGACCGACACCGGGGGGCGCCGCAGCTACATGGTACAGGGCGTCCGCAGCCGCAACGGGCGGGGCTCGAAGCTGGCACTTTTCCAGCCGATGTTCCCGGTCGAGTTCGAAGGGCTCGAATCGTCGCGTCAGCAGATGCACCGTTTCAAGGAGGTGCAGGGCGGCTTCGTACTGCAAAGCCTGCCGTTCGACGTGCGCAAATCGACCATGGCGCTCTTCATGGCAGAGGTTTTGTACCGCCTCGTCAGGGAATACGACGAACCCAACCAGGCGCTTTTCGATTTTGTATGGAACAGCGTCGGGGCGCTCGATTCGATGGACGAGGGGGTGGCCAATTTCCACCTCTGGTTCCTGGCCAACCTGAGCCGTTTCCTGGGTTTTTGCCCGGGCAACGACTACTCGGCCGACGATTGGTTCGATATCCGTGAGGGACTTTATACCAAAACGCGGCCGCAGCACGTTAGTTTTATGACACAGGAATGCACACGTATCCTGCGCGATATGATGGAGTGCGACGTACGTTGCCTGGCTGAAATCGGTCTCAACCGTACGCAGCGCGTCGAGTTCCTCAATGCCGTGCTGGTCTATTTCGGCTACCATCTCGACGCCATCAGCGCGGTGCAGTCGGTGCGGATTCTGCGGGAAGTGTTCTGAGGGAATTGTAATTTTGGAGAGACCAAATAAAAGATAGGAGGGATAGTTATGAAAAGGATGTTTATTCTGGCGGCCGCCCTGCTTGCGGCCCTTGCGATTTCGGCGCAGGAACCCAATAAGTTCGGGCTGAAAAAACCCGATTCGCCCCGCTCGGGGAAGTATGAGCTTCCCGATTCGCTCCGTAACAAGTTCGAGCTTCCCGACTCGCTGGCGCATTTGTCGCCATGGAAACCCGATTACCGTGCCGAGGGAAAGATGAAGGTCAAGCCTTCGGTTACGATGACTTCGGTGGTAGTGATCCAGAAGGAAAACCTGCCGTCACGTGTTACGGTGATCGACAACAATACGTTGCGTCTGGGACGCCATTTCACCATCTCGAACGGTCAGGCCTGGAACAACGGATCCTTCCCCGATGCGTTCCTCGATGCGCGGACGATCTCGATGCCCCTGCCGCGGTAGGGTGTTGCTGCCCGTTCCGGAGGAATGCCGATCCCGTCCGCACTTCGTTTAGGCGGGCGCAGTTTCCTGATGGTTCCGTGAACTGGAAGTCCCCCGGGACGGCAATACGAGGCGTATTGCAGGCACCTATCCGAACAGGAGCGTGAAGGTTACCCGGTTGTCCGTGTTGGCCGTCAGGCGCAGCGAACCCTTGTGCAGTTGCATGATGCGGCGCGAGACGCTCAGGCCGATGCCCGATCCGTCGGGCTTGGTCGTGAAGAAAGGCGTGAAGATATTTTCGGTTACTTCGGCGGGGATTGCCCCGCCGTTGTTGCTAATCTCGATAACCACGTTTTCCTGCGGGTCTATGCGCGACGTGACTTCGATGCAGGCGTCTCGCCGTGTCCCTACCGCTTCGCGGGCATTCTTGAGCAGGTTCACCACCACTTGTCCGACCAACATCTGGTCGGCATAGATCATCGTGTCTGCCGGTTCGACGTCGAGCCGGATGCGGATGCCTTCCGCAGCGATCAGCGTCATGGCGTGCTCCAGCAGTTCCCGCACCTCGAAGGGTGCCTTCTGTGGCACCGGGATCTTCGTGAATCGGCGGAAATTCTCGACGAAGGCCATCAGCCGCCGGCTCGTGGCCGAGATCGTATCCAGCCCACGGGCTACGTCGGCGTTCATCGTCCGGTCGATATGCAGCAGTGTGTCGCTCAGGGAGGTGATCGGTGCGAGCGAGTTCATGATCTCATGCGTCAGGATGCGCGTCAGCTTGCTCCACGATTCGATCTGCATCTCGCTCTGTTCGCTGTTGATGTCGCTTATGACCACCACGCGCAGCCGGCGTTTTTCGAGTACGATCTCCGAACACCCCAGCGAGAGGCTCATTTCGCCCGTTTCGGTCACGCACGACACATGGTGCTTTTCTCCCGGTCGGATCTTCGTCAGTACCCGGTATGCCTCGGGAGCGGGCAGTTCCAGTTGCTGGATGTGGGTTATGCGCGGCAACCCGAAGATGCGCAGCGCCTCGCCGTTGGCCTGGTAGACGCTTCCCGCGTCGTTGATGGTGATTAGCCCCGTGCGTGCATACTCCATGATCAGCTGGTAGTAGCGTTCCCGCTCTTCGGCGCGTACCTTGGCGCGCACCAGGATCTCCTTGATACGGTTCAGGGCGGCGTTGAGCATGCCGTTGTCCACTTTCGACGGGTCTTCATGGAAGCGGAACGTGAAGTCGTCGTTGTCGATGGCGTTGAACATGAAGGTTACACGGCGTATCGAATCGCTGTAAAGCCCTATGAGGCGGTATGCCGCGATCCCGATCACCGGGACGAGCAGGATCGCCAGCGGGTACCATGACCCTGTTACCACCCATCCGAGTGCTCCCGAAGCGGCGATGAGCAACGCCGTGTACCCGATTACGGGGCCGTAGGCTATTCCTTCGCGTTTCATAACCCGTAGCGTTTGATCTTGTTGTAGAGTGTCTGGCGCGTGATGCCCAGCTGCCGCGCCACCTCGGTAAGGTTGCCTGCGTAACGCGCCATCGCCTGACCGATCATGCCGCGCTCCATCTCTTCGAGCGTCGAGAATGCCAGGGCCTGCACTGCGGCCGGAGCCGGCCGCAGCAGCAGTGTCGCGGGGGTGATTCGCCTCCCGTCGCTCATGATGACGGCTTTTTCGACGGTATGCTGCAATTCGCGGATGTTACCCGCCCAAGGGTATTCGTCCATTTCGCGCACCGCTGCCTGGTCGAAACCCTCGATCGGTTTGTTGTACTTCGTGGCGTAGCGTTTGAGGAACATTTCCGCCAGCGGCAGGATGTCTTCGCGGCGCTGCCGCAGGGGCGGCAGGTCTATATGGATCGTGTTGATGCGGTAGAGCAGATCTTCGCGAAACTCCCCCCCCCGCGCTACCATTCCGAACAGGTCGCGGTTCGTGGCGCAGATGAGGCGGATGTCCACCGCTACGGGCGTGTTGCTGCCCACGCGGAAGATACGCCCGCCCTGGATGGCCGTCAGCAGCTTCGATTGCAGGTGGGGCGGCAGGTTGCCGATCTCGTCGAGGAAAAGCGTGCCGTGGTCGGCGACCTCGAATTTCCCGGCGCGGTCGGCCCGGGCGTCGGTGAAGGCTCCCCTGACATGGCCGAACAGTTCGCTCTCGAAGAGCGTTTCGGGTACGGCTCCCATATCCACCGAAACCATCAGTTCGCCGCTGCGCGCCGAGCGGTTGTGTATCTCGCGTGCCAGCATCTCCTTGCCGGTGCCGTTCTCCCCCGTGATCAGGATGTTGGCGTCCGTGGCCGCAACCTTCTCCACGATTTCGCGGATGCGCGCCATGGCGGGGCTTTCGCCCCAGAACATCGGCTGCTCCGAGGCCAGCTCGCGCTTGATCTCCTTGAGCTGCTTCACCTCGCGAGCCGACCGCGCCAGATTGTATGCGTTGCGCAGCGAAGCCACCAACCGGTCGTTGTCCCACGGTTTGACGACGAAGTCCACCGCACCGTCGCGCATTGCCCTCACGGCCAGGTCGATATCGGCGTATGCCGTGAAAAGCACGACTTTGATATCCGGCCTGCGGGCGTGGATCTCGCTCAGCCAGTAGATGCCTTCGTTACCGGTGTTGATGCCCGCCGTGAAATTCATGTCGAGCAGGATCACGTCGATCTGTTCCTCGCGCAGGGTCGTCGCCAGCCGGTTGGGGGTGGGGAGGGTCAGCACCCGTGCGAAATATTTTTCCAGCAGCAGGCGCAATGCCGCCAGGATGCTGCGGTTGTCGTCCACGATCAGTAGTGTTCCCTCTTTTGCCATGGTGTTTCCGGTTTGTTTTGCGGTAAAATTAGCGTTAAAATCGTGAAATCGTCCCTTCGTGTCCACAAAATTTACAAGGGCGTAAAATTTTTTTACACTTTGTCTGTTGTGCGTATGATGTATTAATTTGTAATACAGTTGTTTAGTTTCTTTGGCACGGGGTTGGCTCCGAAATGTCCCGAACGAACAATACCCGCTAATCAAGGATGAAACGACTGTTATTACTCCTCATTCTGTCAATTTTTTGGACACTCGCCGCGGCGCAGATATCCCTGCCCGCCGCCTCTGTGCAGCCGGATGCTGCGCCCGTTGCTCCTGTGGGGGCTTCGGCCGCAGATACCGCGGCAACGGAAACCGTCATCGTCGCGGATCCTGCCGTGGATTCCCTGTCCGAACCCGCCCCGAATGCGGCCGAGCCCGTCGTGCGTATGACCCTCGACGAGTGCATGGCCTATGCCGTCGAACACAGTCCCGTCGTGCGGCAGCAGGATTACACCAACCGCAACTATCGCCAGGACTATATCGAATCCGTGGCGGCGCTCGTACCCTCGGTCAGCGGCTCGGTCAGCGCCACGACCAGTTTCGGCCGTTCGGTCGACCCCGAGACCAATACCTATACCGACGTTTCGAACCTTTCCAATAACTACGGCGTTTCGGGGCAAATGCCTGTTTTCGCAGGTTTTACGGGGATCAATACCATCCGTGCCGCGAAGGTGATGCGCCTGATGGGCGTCGAGGAGTTGCAGCGGGTCAAGGACGAGGTGGCGCTCAATACCATGCAGGCCTATTTCGACGTCGTCTATTACACCGAAAGCGTGCGCCTTGCCCGTGAACAGCTGGAAACCAGCACCGGCAACCTCGCCAAGAGCCGCAAGCTGCTCGAACTGGGGCTCAAGAGCGCCGCCGACGTGGCCGAGCAGGAGGCGCAGTGCGCTTCGGACGACTACCTGCTCACGCAGCAGGAAAACAACCTCGAACTGGCCAGGATCACGCTTGCCGAAACGATGAATTATCCGCCCGACCGCCCCCTGGGGATCGAGACGGATCTCGCCATCGAAACCCCGGCCGGCACGGCGCCCTTCTCCGATGTGGTCGCCTATGCCCTCGACAACAATCCCAAGGCCCGCAGCGCCGGTTATAACGTGCGGCAGTCGAAACTCCAGTATTCGGTCGCCCGGGGCGGCTTTTTCCCGTCGGTCTATGTCGGCGGCGGATACTCGACCAATTTTTTCATGAGCCTCGACGACCATTCGTTGTACGAGCCGTTCAGGAGCCAGTTCCGTGATAACCGCGGTTACTACTTTTCCGCCCAGCTCAACATCCCCATCTTCGGGGGGCTTTCGCGCCGCACGAGGACAAACCGCGCCCGCAACAACTGGCGGATCGCCGAGCAGCAGCGCGATCAGACGTTGCGTGCCCTGCAAAGCGAAATCGCCCAAAACTACCAGCAGATGCTCGGCTACGGCAAGGAGTTCGTGCAGGCCAGCAAAAAAAGCGCGGCCTCCGAGCTGGCCTACAACGCCGTCGCCGGCAAGTACGACCGGGGCATGGTTTCGGCGCTCGACCTTCAGACCGCCGCCAACAACCTGTTGCAGGCCCGCTCCGAACGGTTGCGCGCACGGTTGCAATACATTATCAAAACGCGCCTGGTCGAGTATTACAACGGTGCGCCCCTGATCCGCTAACGAAAAACAGAAAATAACATGGACATCCGTATCGAAAAGAAAAAGGGCATCCGCGCCCTGTTTACCAAAAAAGGCATCCCCTATCTGGCCGGGGCGCTGTTCCTCGTCTTCGTGTTGTGGCTCCTGTTGCGCGACAACTCCTCGACGCTGCGCGTCGATGCCCGTACGATTTCCGTCGGGCAGGTCGTGCGCGGTGAATTCAACGACTATATCCGCGTCACCGGGCAGGTACAGCCCATCACCACCGTGCAGCTCAGTCCCCTCGAAGCGGGCATCGTCGAGCGGCTTGTGGTCGAGGAGGGTACCTCCGTCAAAAAGGGCGATGTGCTGGTCGTGCTGAGCAACACGTCGCTCACGCTCGAAATCCTGAACAGCGAGGCCGAGCTGGCCGAAAAGCAGAACATCCTGCGCAATACGCTGATCTCGATGGAGCAGGAGAAACTCTCGCTGCGGCAGGACAAGGCGCAGCTGGATCTCGACGTGTCGCGCAAGAAGCGGGCCTGGCAGCAGAACGAGGAGCTTTACAGGAACGCCCTGATCGCCCGCGAGGAGTGGTTGCAGTCGAAGGAGGACTACGAACTGGCCGAAAAGAAACGCGAGCTGAACATCGAGCGGCAGGTGCAGGATTCGCTCTACCGTTCGGTGCAGATCGAGCAGATGGAGGAGAACCTCGACAACATGAAGCGCAACATGCAGCTCATCCGCGAGCGCATCGGCAACCTCAACGTCAAGTCGCCGATCGACGGCGAAGTCGGTCTGCTGGACATCGTGCTCGGGCAGTCGGTCTCCACGGGGCAGAAGATCGGGCAGATCAACGACTTGTCGGACTACAAGGTCGAGGCACAGATCGACGAGAGCTACATCGACCGTGTGCGTGCCGGTCTCGAAGCCACCTTCGACCGTCAGGGCACCGACTACAAGGTGCGCCTGCGCAAAGTCTATCCCGAGGTGCGCAGCGGCCAGTTCCGAGCCGACTTCACCTTCCTGGGCGACCATCCCGAGAACATACGCAGCGGCCAGACCTACTACCTGCACCTCGAACTGGGGCAGCCTACCGAGGCGGTCATCATCCCCCGCGGGTCGTTCTACCAGACTACGGGCGGCGCATGGATCTATGTCCTTGCACCCGAGGGTGACAAGGCTTACAAACGCCCCATCCGCATCGGCCGCCAGAACCCGCAGTATTACGAGGTGCTCGACGGGCTGGAGCCGGGCGAGCGGGTCATCGTTTCGGGCTATGAGAATTACGGTTCGAACGACGTGCTGATCCTCAATAAATAATTTTCCGCTGAAATTTCTCCGCACCCGTCAAAACCGAATAATATGTTCCGTCAACTCAATTTCCGCTCGTTTTTCAACTTCCTGGGGCGCAACAAGCTCTATGCGGCCATCAATATCTTCGGGTTGTCCGTCTCGCTGATGTTCGTGATCCTGATCGCCGACTACACCCTTCGGCAACTTACGTGCGACGACTACCACGCCAAGGCCGACCGCATTTATGTCATCGGCAACGAGGAGTGCATTACGAGCGGTTATTACCTGCAGAAATACCTGCGCGACCGTTATCCCGAGATCGAATCGACCTGCGCCGTCGCGGTGTCGGGACAGTCCACCGATGCCATGCAGCCCGTCGAGGCCGGACAGGGGAAATATTCGGCGACGATCCTCTTCGCCGATACGACTTTTTTTCGGATATTCGATTTCGAACTGCTGGAGGGCGACCGGGAGCAAGCCCTCGCCTCGCGCGACAACGTGGTGCTTTCCGAGTCGTTCGCCCGCAAGGTTTTCGGCACGTTCAACCCGATGGGGCAGGTGATCCGCTTCCCCGACGAGGAGAAGTCGTACGTTGTGAGCGGCGTGGTGCGGGATATCGACCGCTCGGTGATTCCCAATATGGACATCATCATGCGGGCCGAGCGCCTCTGCGATATCAATTCGGCCAATGACGAGCATATGAGTAATTCCGGTGCCGTGACGACTTTCATCCTGGCGCGTCCCGGTGCCGACCTGACGGCCAAGATACCCGATATGCTTGATTATTTCAAAGAGATATACTGGATCTACAAGGGCAATGTCTATCAGCATGTGACCCTTACGCCTTTGCGCGATGTCTATTTTTTATCCCAGAATAATGATGGGGGCTTCAACTACGGCAGTTGGCCCTTCGTGATGATCCTTTTCGGTGTGGGCGCCGTCATCCTGCTCTTCGCCGTGATGAATTATATCAACCTGACGGTTGCCCAGACCGGGTTTCGCGCCAAGGAGATGGCCGCCCGCCGGCTGCTGGGCGCCTCGCGCGGCGAAATCGTCCTCAAACTGATCCTCGAATCGACATTCCTGTGTGTCGTGGCGTTCGTCATCGCGCTTTTCCTGGCAGCCGCGGTGGAGCCCGGCGCTTCGCGGCTGCTGGGGTCGAAAATCGGCGTCTGGCAGGATATGACGCCTGCCGTCGTGGCTTGCTATGCCGCGTTTATCGTGGTGCTGGGCGTCGTTGCGGGCTTTATCCCGGCGATGATGGTGTCGCGCTACAAACCCGTGGACATCGTCCGGGGATCGTTCCGCCACCGCACCAAGATGTTTTACAGCAAGGTGCTTATCACGATCCAGAACGTCATTACCATTGTCCTGATCGCCACCTCGCTGACCATTGGCCTGCAGATCCGCCACCTGATTTCTGCGCCGATGGGATATAATACGGCCGACATACTCGATGTCTCGACCGAGATCTTTACCGGAAAACCTCAGATCGCACAGTTCCGCGAAGAGTTGCTGCGCGAACCCTGCGTCGAGGCCGTCGCCCTGGGTTGCGGCACGCCCCACGACCGGGGCAACAACAATACGATGCAGTATGGCCCCGACCGGATGATCGGGTTCCAGATATTCATCGGCGATTCGACCTATTTCCGGATACTGGGGCTGGAGCGGCTGCGCGACAACCACCTCGCCCGTATGAACGACGACAATATGGTCTTCATCAACCAGCACGCCCTGCGGGAACTGGGTATTGCGGAGGACGCCGAAGAATTCAAGGTAGGCATGGATTACTCTTATCCCTACCAAATCGCAGGTATCTACCGCGATTTCCAGATCGGGTCGGCGCTCGACAAGCCCCAATCGGCGATGCTGTGGCAGACGGACGACATTGCGGATATGTACCCGTGGAATATCCTGGTCAAAATCCGCGGGGACAAAACCGCGGCCTACAATACGGTCAAATCGGTATTCGAACGTATTTCCGACGGTGCGGTCTTTACCGGGGCGGAGTATATCGAGCAGGAAATCGAAGCCGACTATGCCGAGCAGCGGCGGATCCTGCACATCGTCGGCATCTTCACGCTCGTGGCGATCCTGATCTCGGCGCTCGGTCTGGTGGCCATGTCGACTTACTACATCCAGCAGAAGGAGCAGGAGGTCGCCGTGCGCAAGGTCTTCGGCTCGACGCGCGGAGAGGTGCTCGTGCGCCTGGTGGGAAACTTCATGCGGCTGGTCGGTGCGGCGTTCGTCCTCGCCGTGCCCGTGGCGTGGTACCTGCTCGAACGCTGGTTGCAGGATTACAGCGTCCGGATTTCGCTCTCGCCCCTTATTTTTCTGATTTCCGGGGCTTTTGCCGCCGCGGTGGCGTTCGTCGCCGTCTTCTGGCAGAGCAGCCGTGCGGCCGATTCCAACCCGATCGACTCGATTAAAAACTAAGACATACCCGGTATGAAAAATTTTCTCTTCGCATTACGTTACCTGCGCAAATTGCGAGGCGGTACCGTTGCCCGCGTGGTGTCGCTTTCGCTGGGGCTGGCCGTCGGCCTGCTGGTCTTTTCGTATGCCAATTACAACCTCACCTCCGACCGTTGTTTCCGCGACGGTGACCGCATCTACCAGTTGTGGGTACATTACAATGCACCGCAGATGACGGGGTATTCCTCGTCGCTCCAGGCGCCGATCGCCCCGGCGCTGGCCGAAGAGATTCCGCAGATCGAGGCCGCGACGCGCCTTTGGGGAACGACATCCGACGATGTGGTACGCGGGGACAATTCGTTTCCGATGCAATATATTCTGGCCGATACGATGTTTTTCGACGTGCTGGGCTTCGATGTGCTCCAGGGCGATCCGCACCGGGCGCTTGCGCAGGAGAACCAGGTGATGATTTCGGAATCGGCCGCCCGCACCATCTTCGGGAAGAAAGATCCCGTCGGGGAACTGTTGTTGCTGAAAGGCACCGATTCGCTGACCGTTTCGGGTGTCTTCCGCGATCCCGATCCCAACCAGCACCTCGGGAAATTCAACATGCTTCGTTCGTTCGAATATGCCCGCCGGACGATGAACACGTCGTGGCGGGGCGGCGACTCGTTCGCCAGCTATGTCAAATTGCGCGAGGGCGTGCAGATCGGCCAGGTCGAGGCGCAGGCGGAAACATTCATCGACCGCCACGAGCTGCGGGGCATGATGGAAGAGTGGGGCATGAAGTGGTATTTCTTTCCGATCACCGAATCGTCACGCGTCGATTCTTCTGTCGAGCTGATTTCGTGGGTGCTGATGGCGCTTGCGGCCCTCACGCTTTTCGTTGCGGCGATGAACTACGTACTCATATCTATTTCGACGCTGGTCAGCCGCTCGAAGACCATCGCCATGCTCAAGGTCGGCGGCGCCCGGCGTTCGGACATTTTCCGCATCTTCTGCTCCGAAACCGCCGTGCTGACCCTCGCTTCGGTCGTCGTGGCCGCTTTCCTGCTGTGGGCCCTGCAGGATCAGGTACGGGAGATTACCGGTACGCCGATGGCCGAGCTTTTCGCCCTGAAATGCATCTGGGTGCCGCTGATCGTCATCCTCGCCGCATTCGCCCTCGCGGCGCTCGTCCCGGCACGGATTTTCACCTCGATTCCCGTGACATTGGCGTTTCGCGGTGCGACGGACAACCGCCGCCGCTGGAAGCAGGTTTTGCTCGTCGTCGAAATTGTCAGTTGTACGTTCACCCTTACGCTCCTGCTGCTTGCCGTGCTGCAGTTCGACAAACTCCGCAACGGCGACTTCGGATTCGTGCACGGCCGCATTGTCTATACCCGGCTCAAGACGCCGCTTCCGGGCATGGCCCCCATCTGCGACGCCGTGGCCGCCCTTCCCGAGGTCGAGGCAGCGGGCGCTTCCGAGGATCTGCCCATCTGGGGTTATTCGGGCCAGCCCTGCTACGATGAGAAGAGCAAGGAACTCCTGTTTTCGTGCCGTTATACGCTCTGCAACGAAGCCTATATGCCCGCGATGGGCATGCAGATTGCCGCCGGCCGCAATTTCGTTCCGCAGAGCAACCCGTTCGAGGTCATTGTCAACGAAACCTACGTCCGCTTGCGCGGCTGGACGCCCCGGGAAGCCGTAGGGCGCCAAATCATCGATGAGGACAGCGCCGATGCGCGCCTTTATACCATCGTCGGCGTCGTGAAGGATTTCCGTACGGTTATCGCCACGGGACAGGTCGACCCGATCGTGATGCATCCGCTGAATTATTATACTTCGTTTCCCCGGTATACGCCGGAGATCAAACTCAGGTGGTACCTGATGATCCGCCTGCGCGAAATGTCGCCCGAGGCGCTGGCCGCCGTGCAGCGCAAGATCGAGGAATACCCTTCGGACAACAACCACGTGCTTACGGTCTACGACGATCTGCTGGGCGATACCCTTTCCGAGATACGCAGTTTCCGCAACATCGTCTTCACGGTCAGCGGCATCACCCTGCTTATCGCCCTGATGGGGCTTGTGGGCTATCTGGGCGACGAGATGCGCCGCCGCAGCAAGGAGATCGCCCTGCGCAAGGTCAACGGGGCTTCGACGGCCGACGTGCTGCGCCTGCTCTCGCGCGATGTGCTGTGGATTGCGGTTCCTTCCGTCATTGTCGGAGCCGCCATAAGCCGCTGGGGTGCAGACCTGCTGGTCAGCAACTTCGTCGAGCGTGTGGCGCTCCGCTGGTGGCTCTTCGCCCTGTGCGGGGCAGTGGTGCTGCTGATCGTATGTGCCGTGCAGCTCGTCCGCACGTGGCGCATCGCCAATGCCAACCCGATCGATATGATTAAAACCGAATAAACGCCATGAAGATCGCCTTTCGCAATTTCTTAACGACACTGCGACGCTACAAGGTTTCGTCGCTGCTCAATGTCATCGGGCTGACGCTCGCTTTTACCGCCTTCTACGTCATCATGACCCAAGTGTGGTGGGAGTTGGGCTACAACCGTTCGCTGCACGATGTCGAACACATCTACCTCGTGGAAAACGAGGACTGGTACGAGCCCGGGAAATGGTCGTCGTGGCTTAACCGGCCGGTGCCCGAGCGTGTCATCGCTTCGACAGCGGGGGTCGAAGTCGGGGGCTGCATGTGGGGCGGTTTCGGCTCCGGAACCTGTTGGACGAGCAACGAGCCTTCGTTCGGGTATAATAAATTTTCTGCTTCCTGCGGTTCGGTATCGCTGCCTTTCCTCGATGTTTTCGCTTTCCGTTCGGTCGAGGGCGATGTGCATGACCTCGGAAAACCGAAGAGCGTCATCGTTTCCCGCGAGGCGGCCGAACGGATGCGGGTCGGCGTGGGCAGCCTCATATGGGTCGACACCGACGAACCCCAGCCCGACGGGGCGATGGAAGTCGTGGCGGTTTTCGAAGACTTTCCGGACAATTCGTTGCTGGGAGAGTGCGAGGTGGTGAAAAATCTGGGCGAAACGAACCTTTATACCACTTCGGAGTGGAGTTTCAATTATTTCGTCAAATTCAGGCCCGGTGCCGATCCCGACGAGTTTGCGCGCCAGTGGACGAACGTGAACCAGGAGATGCAGCGCGAGGCGGCCGAGAAACGTGTGGCGGCCGGGGACGCCGCAGATGACGACGACGAATCGGGTATCTACGGCGTGCGCCTTTCTCCGGTATCGGAACTCTATTTCGAGTCGGATTCACAGGCGCCCTGCCGGCAGGGGTCTGTCGTCACGACCTATACCCTGCTGGGTATTGCCGTGTTGGTTATCGTGCTGGCTTTCATTAACTTCGTCAACTTCTTCTTCGCACTGGTGCCGGTGCGCATCCGTACCGTCAATACGTTCAAGGTCTTCGGCGCTCCCGCCTCGTCGCTGCGCTTCAATTTCGTGTTCGAGGCGTTCGGGCTCGTCCTGATCGCTTTGTTGGCGGCCTGGTACGTTTCCTTTGCCTTGCAGGGCACCGAATTCGCCAGCTACATTTCCGCATCGCTGGCGCTGTCGCAGAATTTGGAAGTCGTGGGGCTGGTAGCCGTTGTAGCTTTCGTCATGGCGCTCGCAGCCAGCCTCTACCCGGCGTGGTATATCACGTCGTTCGCCCCGGCGCTGGTCGTCAAGGGATCCTTCGGCGGAACCCGCAGCGGCCGCCGGCTGCGTACGCTGCTGCTGGGCGTGCAGTTCTTCATCTCCATCGGGCTGATCATCGCGACCAGTTTCATTCGCCTGCAACACGACTACATGATGCACTATGACATGGGTTTCGACAAGGAAAACCTCCTCGCCGTGCGGCTTTCCGAACGTGGGGCGGCAAGTTATGACGCCCTTCGGCAGAAACTTCTATCCGACCCTCAGGTAAAGGATGTTACGGGAGCTACGAGTCGTTTGGTGTCGGTCGGGCGTATGGGCTGGGGCCGGGAGTTCAAGGGCCGTCAGGTCGCTTTCCAGAGTTATGTCGTACAACCTGATTTCTTGCGCGTGATGGGTATCCCGATTACCGACGGACGCGATTTCCTGGAGAGCGACTTCGACAAGGAACTCGGAACGATGATTTTCAACGAAGCGGCGCGGCGGGAATTTGAAATGCAGGTCGGCGACCGTATCAACGGTTTCGTGTCGCCCGACGAGCAAATTGTAGGTTTCTGTGCTGATTTCAACTTCAAGCCCCTGCAATACGGTGTATCGCCCTTCTGTTTCTATCTTCTTCCGAAGAAAATCCAGCAGGAAAATTACTGGCACCTGCCTCATGTGGTCTATGTGCGGATGACGCCCGGAGCCGATATTGCGGCTGTTACCGCCCATATCCGCCGCTGTATCGCGGAGGTCGATCCCCGCACGGAGCCGGGCGATATCGTCGTCCGTGTTTTCGACGAGGAGCTGGGCCTCGAGTACGACAACGAACGCAAACTGACGGCCATCGTCGGGCTGTTCGCGCTGTTGGCCGTCGTGATCGCCCTGATGGGCGTCTTCGGGCTGGTGCTGTTCGAGACACAGCACCGCCGCCGCGAAATCGCCGTGCGCCGGGTAATGGGGGCTTCGCGGGGCGAAATCCTCGCCATGTTCAACCGCCGCTACGTCATGCTGGTCGCCGTGTGTTTCGTGCTGGCTGTCCCGGTAAGCATCTGGGCCGTCAGGCACTGGCTCGCAGGCTTCGCCTATGCCGTGCCGCTGTATTGGTGGGTCTTTGCCCTGGCACTGGCGGGGGTGCTGGCCGTCACGGCACTCACCGTCACCGTCCGCTCGTGGCATGCCGTTAACGAAAACCCGGCCGAATCCGTGAAATCCGAATAAATCAAATCAATATCAACAATAAAAACCTGTTTGTTATGTCAATGCTGAAAGTTGAGAACCTCAAGAAGGTTTTCCGTACCGAAGAGATCGAGACCATCGCACTGAACGGCGTGACGTTCGAAGTGAAGGAGGGTGAATTCGTCGCCGTCATGGGTCCCTCGGGCTGCGGCAAGTCCACGCTGCTCAATATCCTGGGGCTTCTGGACAATCCCACCTCGGGCAGCTATACGCTGCTCGACCACGAGGTCGCCGGGTTCAAGGAGAAAGACCGCACGAAATTCCGCAAGGGGAATATCGGGTTTGTCTTCCAGTCGTTCAACCTGATCGACGAACTGAATGTCTTCGAGAACGTCGAGCTGCCGTTGATCTACATGCGCGTCAAGGCGTCCGAGCGCAAGCGTCGTGTCAACGAGATCCTGAGCCGCATGAATATTTCGCACCGCGCCGAACACTTCCCCCAGCAGCTCTCGGGCGGACAGCAGCAACGTGTGGCCATCGCCCGTGCCGTGGTGTCGAACCCCAAGCTGATCCTGGCCGACGAGCCCACGGGTAACCTCGACTCGAAGAATGGCCGCGAGGTGATGGAACTGCTTTCGGAGCTGAACCGCGAGGGTACGACCGTCATCATGGTGACCCACTCGCAGCACGATTCGACTTACGCGCACCGGGTGCTGCACCTGTTCGACGGCGAGCTGGTCAAGGATCTCGCCAACAAACTGTAATTCCTGTCCCTGACCGATAAAAAGTTCATTCCATAAGCGGGGAGGCCGGAGTATTCCGGCCTCTTTTGTGCCGTCCCTGTTCGTGTCCCGTGCGGAGCCTGTTGTGTTTCCGGGGTACGGGCGGCACGCGGCGGTGCCGGACTGTGCGGCCCGAATACCTTTCCGGGGAGGGGCTCCGGGGAAGGGCGGGCATGTCGATGCAGCCACGGGCTGCGGGTAACAGCGGCAGGATGCAAAGATTCGGGGCATGGGCTTCCGGAACGTCGAAGTACATAATTGCCGGTAATTATACGCCCCCGGATGCCGCCCGGAGCCGTTTCGGGTCATTTTAGGTATTTTCGCGTATTGACCTTTTGCGCCGGAATCACGACTTTTGTGAACCCAAACGACCTTGTTTATGAGAATGATTTTGCCCGTATTGCTGCTGCTCGGCGTAATTGGAGCCGCTCGTGCACAGCAACCCGACACACAATCCGCGACAGCTTCGGTTGAGGAACTTTCGGCGGAAGTCGCGGCGCTCAAAGCCAAAACATCCACCTGGGACAAAGTGCTGGCCGCCCTGCCGAAAATTTCGGGATATGTCCAGACCGGTTACGAATGGAGCGACAATTCGTCGACCTTTTTTATCAAACGCGTACGTCTGAACCTGGCGGGCGCCATCGCTCCGAAACTGGATTACCGTGTCCAGATCGAATTCGCTTCGCCGAAAATCGTCGACGCCTACCTGTGTTACAAACCGTTCGATGAGCTCAACGTCCAGCTGGGCGAATACAAGCTGCCTTTTTCGATCGAGAATACCGACTATGTGCCGCTCAGATATGAGTTCATCGAATACCCCCTTTCGTTGCGCAAACTGATGGGTTTCAACGATCTATGCGGGCTTTCGGCCACTGGCCGCGACATGGGCGCGCAGCTGTTTGGAGGATTTTTCAAGCGCGACGGATACAGTATCCTGAACTACAACTTCGGCGTTTTCAACGGTGAGGGGCTGAACGTCAAGGATAAGAACAAAAGCAAGGACATCGTGGCGCGCCTTACGGTCAAGCCCGTCGCCGGATTGCAGTTCGCGGGATCGTACTACTGGGGCGAGTACGGCGAGGATTACCTGAAGCGCATCCGTTACGGTGCCGGTGCCTGCTACGATTACGGGCGCCTCGTCCTGCGCGGCGAATACATCTGCGGCACGACGGGCGGCCTCGACAGCGAGGGGTGGTATGCCGTGGCCGGCTGGCGCGTGGCCCGGACATTGTTGCCGACGGTGCGGTACGATACCTTTCTCGAAGACTGCTCCCGCGGTTCGAGCCGCCAGACCAATTATACGGCCGGGCTTACGTGGCAACCTGTGAAATACCTGCGCTGCCAGCTGGATTATACCTACGAAGATTTCGCCGCGCGGGGTGTCGCCGGTCGCAATGTGGTGGCACTGATGCTCTCCGGCATATTTTAACCTGAAAAAATAATAAAGATGAAAAAGTGGATGGAACAATTCCGGGTCGAGGACTGGGTGGTGGTCTGGGTGAGCATTCCCCTGCTGGTGCTGGCCGCGGTCGCACCTTCCGCGCTGCCCAAAGTCCCCGCGACGCTGCTGGGCGGCGCTGCGTGGAGCAATATCGCCTGTCTCTTCGCCATCGTGCTGGTGGTGCTCTATGCCGGGTGCCTGATGCTGCGGCGACCGCTCAGGGGGCTGCTTGCGTCGCTCGTGGTCGTCTTCGCCGTCTCGTTGCTGGCGCAGATCGTCGCCAAGATCCCCTCCGTGTCGTATTACGGCTTCGAATCGGTATTCTTTTCGGTGCTCTTCGGGTTACTGATCCGCAACGTGTGGCATGTTCCCGCGTGGCTGAAACCCGCGATCCAGGGTGAATTCTACATCAAGATCGGCGTCGTGTGCCTCGGTGCCACGATCCTCTTCAGCGATGTGATGAAATCGGGTGTCTTCGGCCTCGTGCAGGCCTGCCTGGTGGTCGCCGTCGTGTGGTTCTTCGCCTTCCGGCTTTCGCGCCGCATGAAGGTCGACGAACGCTCGGCGATGATCCTTTCGAGCGGCGTGTCGATCTGCGGCGTGTCGGCCTGTATCACGGCGGCCCGCGTGGCGGGCGGCGACGACCGGAAACTTTCGTACATCGTTTCGTTGGTACTGATCGTCGTCGTGCCGATGATCTATCTGATGCCGTGGCTGGCGCATGTGATCCTGCCGCATATTTTCGACGATCCGCATGTCGTGCAGGAGGTTGCCGGGGCGTGGATCGGCGGTACGATCGACACTACGTCGGGTGTCGCCGCATCGAGCATGATCGTGGGCGAGGTGGCCAACCAGCATGCCGTCATCATCAAGGCTGCGCAGAACGTACTGATCGGTGTGGTGGCGTTCTTCATCGCGCTTTACCTCTCGACACGCCGCGGCGATAAGACCGGGCAGGCCCCGTCACTGGGGATCGTGTGGGAGAAATTCCCCAAATTCATCATCGGATTCGTTGCCGCATCGCTGGTGTTCAGCCTATTGCAGGGAAACGGCCTCTTTACGGCCGATGCCAAGGGTAAACTTGCCGAGCCGGGTGTCGCCAAAATGTTCTCGACGGTATTCTTCTCGCTGGCCTTCGTCTGCGTGGGGCTCGATACGCGCCTCAAGGATATCGTTTCCCGGGAGAACCGCAATCTCCTGTGGGCGTTCCTCGCCGCCCAGACTTTCAATATCGTCGTTACGCTCCTCATCGCGCTCGTGCTGTTCGGCGTACTGAAACCGATGCTGGGATAATCCCCGGCAGATGCCTTTCCATAGCCCCCGGAACTTCTGTCCCGGGGGCTTTTCATGCTTCCGGCCGGGCTGTAATGCTCGTCTGTCGTCTGTCGTCTGTCGTCTGTCGTCTGCCGTCTGCCAACCCTGCCCCGTCGATCCGTCCGTCCTTTCCGTGCGTTCGCTGTCCTGTCCGCCATGTCCTGCCGGCTCCGCTTGTCTGTGGCCTGCTCTGTCCTGCCTGTCCGGTTTGCGGCCTACACGTCTGTCGAGTCCCGTCCGCCAGTGCCTTGTGCTGCGAGGGATTTTCTTGTCCGGAATACCTTGGACGCAATGCCGTTATGGCCGAATAACATATTTTTCAGCCTTTTTAAATTGTCCGATGGTTAGTTTTGCTGCCATGATCCCGCCGGGACATGCATCCGTGCACCTCCGGCGGCGTGGAAAATTCCAATTCTAACCATAAACAACTAAAATGTATGGCAACAGTAAAAGTCAAGCTCAGGGAATCGACGGTCGGTGGGAAAGCGGGAGTAATATATTACCAGCTTTGCCATCGGCGCAAATCACAGCAGGTAACTACCTCCATGCGTCTCCAGCCCCGGCAGTGGGATGCAAGGCGCGGGTGTGTCATCACGCCCCTTTCGGGCGAAGCCCATGCGTTGCTGTCTGTGCAGCAGCGGATCGACCGTGATTTGTGTCTGTTGCATACGATCATCCGGGATTTCGAATTCCGGCAGGAGGGGTACTCGCTCAGGGATGTTGTCGATCGGTTTCGCAAGTCCCGGCGGAGCACCGTGCTCGCCTATGTCGAAACGCAGGCCGCAAGGCTCGAGGCGAACGGAAAGTTGGGGACGGCGCGCAACTACCGGCGGACACTCGGGAGTTTCTCCGATTTCCTGGGCGGACGGGACATTCCCTTTTCGCTCGTCGATGAACGGCTTGTGGGGCAGTATGACGACTGGCTCCGGCGCCGGGGCGTTGTCCGCAATACCGTCTCGTTTTATATGCGGATATTGCGTGCAGTCTATAATAGGGCCGTGAAGGAGGATGTCGTGCCACAGACCGATCCTTTCCGGCATGTGTACACCGGTGTCGACCAGACCTGCAAGCGTGCCGTCGGCGAGGATGTCGTCGTGCGGCTCCGGCAGCTGGATCTGACACATTCCCCGTCCCTGGCATTGGCCCGGGATATTTTTATTTTCAGTTATTGTACGCGCGGGATGGCGTTCGTGGACATTGCTTTCCTGAGGAATCAGGATATCGTCGGGGATACGATCCGTTATGTCCGCCGCAAGACCGGGCAGCGCCTCGTTATCCGTATCGAGCCCTGCATCGCGAAGCTTATCGGGCGCTATGCCGGTGCAGGGCGCATATCCGGCTATGTTTTTCCGCTGCTCAGTTCGGACGATCCGGTCAGGGCGTTTTCCCAATACCGTACGGCCCTCGATTATTATAATCGTCGGTTGAAAAAGCTGTCCGGTTTGCTGGGGCTCGAAGTCCCGCTCTCCTCCTATACCTCGCGGCATACGTGGGCGACTGCTGCCCGGAACCATAACATTCCGTTGTCGGTCATCAGTGCGGGAATGGGACATGCTTCGGAAAAAACCACGCAGATTTACCTGGCTTCGCTCGAAAACTCCGTCATCGACCAGGCGAACCGGAGCCTGATAGCATCCTTATACGTGTAAGGTCTCTATATAAGAGATAGTTTTACCTTGATTGCCATTTGATAATCAATTATATAACATATAATAAAAGTTGTTTTTACCGACCTTGTTCGATTATTGTCTGCAAATACCCAAAGTCGGATTAAAAGAGCACTGAATTCATCCACTTGGCGAACAATTCGTGCAGACAATCGGGTCAAAGATGGTAAGTTTTTGATAATCAATTTATTTTCGCATCGATAAGCGGTGCCGGGAACAAAAATATGATTTAAAAAATTTGGGCATATGCTTTATTTTTAGTACTTTTGCAAAAGTTATGAAGGTCTCTTATATAGAGACCGCACTTTAAAATACGGAAGTGTTCTTATGGGAGGCGCGTAATTGATTGAAAATCTTGGTTTTAAGAGGTTTTCGATGTCCCCATGGAACGCTTTTTTCTCAACTGTACGCCTTTCCCGGGTGCCGAATCCCGACTTAACGGATCACAATAATGGACTGTCAGGACACAGATGCCAAATGGTATGTGCTTCGGGTTACCTATCAGCGCGAACTCTCCACCAAGGAGTATCTCGACAAACTGCATGTCGAGAATTTCGTGCCGGTAAGGGTCGTACGCCGCCGGGATTCCAAGGGCCGGTTTTCCCGGGTACGGGAAGCCGCAGTGCACAACTATATCTTCGTCCGTTCCACGCGGGAGGTTATCGACGACCTGAAGACATTCAGGCTGCCGATTCTGCGCTATGTGATGCATCAGCAAAACGGCGAGAACCAGATTATGACCGTGCCCGAGTCCCAGATGCGCAATTTTATTGCCGTGGCCGCCAATATCGACGAACCGGTGATTTTCCTTTCGCCCGAAGAGGTCGCGTTGTCGAAAGGCGACAAGGTGAGGATTAAGGACGGCGTATTCATGGGTGTCGAAGGCACGTTCATGCGGGTGAAAAACACCCGGGACAGACGTGTCGTTGTCAAGATCGACGGCATTACGGCGGTCGCTACCGCTTCCATTCCGTCCGCGTTGGTCGAAAAAATATGATCCCTGGCCTGTAAACCTGCAAAAGGAACTATTCCGGTTCCGATAAATTACTGACATGACACCGAATTACCTGAAGAAAATGTTGCCATTGCTGCTGGGTGCCGATCCCGCCCAGGCCACGAATGTGCAGCTCGTGTCGTTGGCAAAGGCTTTTGCCGCGGGCTATGGGTTGGTGTCGTCCGTGGCGCCTGCCGGGGAATTCGGTACGGAGGAAACCTATCGCAACAGGATCGACAGCTTGTTCTGGGCGCTGTCTGAACGCTCTGAACACGAGCCCGACACAGCGATCCGTAGCCGGATGGTTCATGCCATGTATTCGCTTGCCTGCGAAACGGTGTTTTCCGTCGATCTGCGGAAGAAAAACTGTTGCTACCGGGCTGCGGACGCACTTGTCCGGGATTTTGTGGGCGTCGTCGGTGCCCGACCGGAAAACGGTCTGTTTCAACAGACGGGCGTCTGCATGTGCGCGGCCGACCTGCTCTATCCCGCTCCGGCTGTCGATGACGAATACCTGCTGTTCCTGAAACGGCAGATGGCCGGCTGGACATTCGCCCTGGATGCTGATGGCTGCTGGCCGGGGGTGTCGTCCGAGGTCGCATTGGAACGTATCGGGGTGATGAACCGGGTTGCCTGGATGTTTCCCGACTTGGAGAACGATGCCGTGATAAGGCGGGCGACGGGGTATTACCGCAGGTGCGTACGTGTCCCTGCCGACCCCCTGAATTTCGACGAGGGGTACCTCTGTACGCTGGGGCGGATGTACGAGGTCGCATTGCAGGGCAATGCCCTCCCTGTCGATAAACCCGCAGCGCGGCGGGTCGCCCGGTTCATGTACGATTACAGCCTGACGCTGCCCGTGCGCGGCGACGCATGGTATTATTGCACTTCTTATGTCATACATTGTATTGCCGAAAGTATCGGGGCGCGACTGGAGGCTGAAATGGAACGGCATATCGCATAAATGAAAAAGCCTGTTGAATTTTCCATTTGATTGCTGTCGATGTAAAACCTCTTCCTTTTCCGGATAATAAAATGAATCAGTATGGCAACGCCTCTTTGCTACACAGTCATCATTCCTTTCTTTATAGCCCTTTTCTTAGTCGGCTGGATCCACCCTAAACTGGTGAAGATCGCCCTGTTAAAAAACATTGTCGATAATCCGGATGCCCGTAAACTCCAGCGTACGCCTGTCCCGGTCTTGGGCGGCGTCGCCGTTTTCTTCGGGGTCGTGATCGCGATCGGGTGCATGAGCGCCGTCGTGGACTGCTCCGGACTGCCCGTCGTGATCATGGCCATGATGGCGATGCTCTATACCGGCACGATGGACGATATTCTGAACCTCTCCCCTTCCCTGCGGCTTTTGATCGAGATCGTCGTCGTGCTGCTGCTTGTCTTCGTCGGCGGCTATTGCATAAACGACTTCCACGGTTTGTGGGGCATCGGGCCGATCTCTTCGTGGTATGCCGTGCCCCTGACTGTTTTTGCCACCGTTGGCATTATCAACGCCATCAACCTGGTGGATGGCGTAAACGGTCTTTCTTCGGGTTATTGCATCATGGCCTGTACCATCTTCGGCATACTTTTCCATCTCGCCGGCGAAGAGGCGATGACCATCCTGGCGGTAGTTTCGGTCGGGGCCTTGATTCCCTTCTTCCTGCACAATGTTTTCGGTAAAACCTCAAAGATGTTCATCGGCGACGGCGGGACGTTGGTCATGGGCACCGTCATGTCCGTCTTCGTGATCGCCATCCTGCAATCCGGCTCGCGGGTCGCAGCCTTTGTCGACCCCAATGTCGGGCTTGTACCGTTCACGCTGGCGGTGTTGTCGGTTCCCGTGTTCGATACGCTGCGCGTGATGTCGACGCGTATGCTGAAGGGCTCGTCGCCATTCCGTCCCGACAAGACGCACCTGCACCATATGTTCATCGACATGGGTTGTTCCCATGTCGCGACGACATTGGCTATCTTGGGATTGAATACGGCGGTCGTATTATGCTGGTGGGCGTTCGAAGCGGCCGGTTTTTCAATCGCCGTTCAACTGTATGCTGTCGTCGGCATGAGCCTTCTGGCCACGTTCGGGTTGTATCATTTCATGCAATGGCATATCCGCCGCGACACGAAATTCATGGGCATTATCCGCCGGCTGGGGTACAAGACCCATATCAGCCGTACCGGAATTTTTTTCTGGTTGCAGCAGGTCATGGATAAGGTTTGATTTTTTTATTCGCGACCCTGTATGTCCGGGACACATTATTTATAAAATATAGATTTAACTTACTGTAATGAAAGGCATAATCTTGGCAGGTGGCAGCGGTACACGGTTGTACCCGATCACGAAGGGCGTCAGCAAGCAGCTGTTGCCTGTTTACGACAAGCCGATGGTCTACTACCCCTTATCGGCCTTGCTGCTGGCTGGCATCCGCGACATCCTCCTGATCTCTACGCCAGAGGATCTGGGCGGTTTCCGCCGTTTGCTGGGCGACGGCTCCGACTACGGGGTTCGTATCACGTATGCCGAGCAGCCGTCCCCGGACGGTCTTGCCCAGGCTTTCCTGATCGGCGCGGATTTCATCGGCAATGACTCCGTGTGTCTGGTTCTGGGCGACAACATCTTCCACGGCTCGGGCTTCACGGGCCTTCTTCGCGAGGCAGTCCGCACGGCCGAGGAGGATGGCAAGGCTACGGTCTTCGGCTACTGGGTCGACGATCCCCAGCGTTACGGCGTGGCGGAGTTCGATGCGGCGGGCAACTGCCTGTCGATCGAGGAGAAACCGGAACACCCGAAATCGAACTACGCGGTCGTGGGCCTGTACTTCTATCCGAACAAGGTCGTGGATGTGGCCAAGGGTATCCGGCCCTCGGCGCGCGGGGAGCTTGAGATCACGAGCGTCAACCAGTCGTTCCTGCAAAGCGGCGAGCTGAAGGTGCAGACGCTTCAGCGCGGCTTCGCGTGGCTGGACACGGGCACGCACGACTCGCTGGCCGAGGCCTCGATCTTCGTGGAGGTCATCGAGAAACGCCAGGGTCTTAAGATCGCCTGCCTGGAGGGCATCGCCTACCATAACGGCTGGATCACGGCCGCGAAGCTCCGGGAGTTGGCGCAGCCGATGCTCAGGAACCAGTACGGGCAGTACCTGTTGAAACTCACCGACGAAACGGAATAATAAACTATGATAACGGTTGAGCAAAAAGAGAATAGTCATGTATTCTCGATCATGAAAGGATTGGGGATCATTTTTGTGGTTGTCGGGCATACGTCGTATTCTCCGGTTCATAACTTTGTATATCTGTTTCATTTGGCTGTTTTCTATTTCGTAGCCGGTTATTTCTTCAAGGATAAATATATAGACGATAAACTTTTATTCCTTTGGAAAAAAATTAAAAGTTTGTGGTTTCCGCTGATCGGATACGGAATCGTATTCATGCTGTTGCACAATCTTTTTTTCAGAGCTCATTTTTATAATCCTCAGACCTGCCATTTGTACACACGACAAGACTATTTGGATTGTCTTAAAAATTTTTGTACTTGCGTCACTACGGAGCAATTGTTGGGTGCATTGTGGTTTCTGAGAAGTCTTTTTATCGTTTCCTTCTTGTTCATGATTGGAGTTTGGATTTCTAAACGACTGTCAGACAGATATTCCGATATAATTTTAGGGGGGGGGATTTTGTTCGCAGTGGTTCTTTGCTCTGTTTTTGATGCAGAGATACAGCAGATTAATATCCCGATTATACGACGGATTTTATCTAACGAGTGTTATCTGACCGCTGTTTTGTATATGGGGCGAATGTTTCGGAAATACCAGCGATATATGCCTGTTAATATATGGAGTATCGCGATTTTACTGATGTTACTGCTCTTCTTGCAATATAAAAATGTAACGGTGGAAATCGTCAGTTCGATTTTCCCTCCGCTACCCGTTTTTTATTTTGCATCGGTCGTCGGTTGTCTGTTCACTTATATTTTGGCTGTATACATACATAAGCTGCCGACTCTGTCGCGTATTATGATTTATGTAGGAAATGCGTCTTTAACTATCATGGCTTTGCATTTTCTTGCATTCAAAGTTGTCGGCCTGCTCCAGATTCTGATATATGGTTATAGTATTGATTATTTGTCCGCATTTCCTGCGATTTCGGATCGGATAAATATCTGGTGGATTCCATACGTGTTTTGTGGTGTTGCTTTACCGTTGTTATATACAAGTGTTAAGCAAATGCTTGTCCTTCAATTTGGTCGATTATACAATCAACTGATCTTAAAATTTAAACTATGAAAGTCATCCCTACCGCTATAGAAGGCGTGGTTATTCTCGAGCCGGAGGTTTTCGGCGACGCGCGGGGTTACTTCTTCGAAAGCTACTCGCAGCGGAAGTTCGACGAGCAGGTGCGTCTCGTGCGCTTTGTGCAGGACAACGAATCGCATTCGCGCTACGGCGTACTGCGGGGCCTCCATTTTCAGAAGGGCCGCTGCGCCCAGTCGAAACTCGTGCGCGTGATCCGGGGATGTGTGCTCGACGTCGCGGTTGATATCCGCCGCGGCTCTCCCACGTTCGGACGACACGTCTCGGTGGAACTCTCGGGGGATAACAAACGCCAGTTCTTCATACCTCGCGGCTTCGCACACGGCTTTGCCGTGCTGAGCGATGAAGCGACGTTCCAGTACAAGTGCGACAACCCCTACGCCCCCGAGTCGGAGGGCGCTATCGCGTGGGACGACCCCACGCTGGGCATCGACTGGCACCTGCCGCCTGGAGATGTCGTGCTCTCGCCGAAGGACAGCCGCCACCCGCGGCTGTCGGAGGCCGGGGAGTTGTTCGACTATAATACGGATTACTATGCTTAATATCCTGATCACGGGAGCGAACGGACAGCTTGGCCGCTCCCTGCAGCGTCTGGGCGGTGTCTCGCCCCACAACTATATCTGTACGGACGTCGCGGAGCTGGACATCACCGATGCCGGGGCGGTTCTGCGTGCAGTCCGGGAACACAGGATCGACGTTATCGTGAACTGTGCGGCCTATACCGACGTGGAGAAGGCCGAGGAGGCCGAGGCGAGGGCCGACCTGCTGAACCACAAGGCTGCGGGCAATCTCGCGGCTGCGGCCAAAGAAACGGGTGCGACACTGTTCCACGTCTCGACGGACTACGTCTTCGACGGCACAGCCCATACGCCCTATACAGAGGATGTAACGCCTTCGCCGCTGGGGGCGTACGGCCGTACGAAACTTGCGGGTGAACGCGCCGTCATGGCCTCGGGCTGCCGGTATCTGATCTTCCGCACGGCGTGGCTCTATTCGGAGTACGGGAAGAACTTCCTGAAGACGATGCTGTGCCTGAGCTCGGAGCGGGAGCGGCTGCAGGTGGTCTTCGACCAGATCGGCACGCCGACCTACGCCGGGGACTTGGCGCTGGCGCTCTTCTCGATCATCGAAGCGGGGCGCTATGCGGGCAATGAGGGCGTGTACCACTTCACCAACGAGGGCGTGTGCTCGTGGTACGACTTCGCGACGGAGATCGCCGCGGCCGCGGGACATGACAAATGCCGCATCATCCCCTGCCACACGTCGGAATTCCCGACCAAGGCGACCCGCCCGGCCTATTCGGTGCTGGACAAAACAAAGGTAAAACAGACCTTCCAAATGGACATCCCCCACTGGAGGGAGGCCATGCTGTACTGTCTTGAAAAGTTAAGATAACTTACTCCCGATATGCAGTTGATTCCCCCCCCCTCCAAAATTAAAAAATATCTGAAGTATATTCCCTATTTACCTAAAACAATTTGGTTTAACTTTCATTATCTGCCATGGCGACAGGCTGTCAAATTGCCTATATTTCTTTATCGGGCAAAGATACTTCGGGCAAAAGGCAGTATCACAATCTCTGGAGATATATCTACAGGGATGATACGATTAGGGGAGCCCACAGTAAGTCTCTATCCGAGTACCGGATTCATTTGGGAAAATCATGGAGGGCGATGTTCGTTTGCCGGAAAATGTGTTATCGGCAATGCATCCGGGATATCGTTGGGAAAGCATGGAAATCTGATATTCGGAAATAATTTTGGTGCGACTGCAGCTTTGAAGCTCATTGCCTACCATCATATTGAGTTTATGGAAAATGTCCTTGTCGGGTGGGATGCCATCATCATGGATACCGACTTTCACCGGATGAGAAACCGCGAAACGGGAACATTCACCAAAGGATATGCTCCTGTACTTATCGGCCGGAACTGTTGGATAGGATGCCGCTGTACGATACTCAAGGGAACGCACCTGCCGGCCTACTGCACCTTAGCAGCCGGAACGACGATCGGCAAAAAAATCGACGGAGAGGGGTATAAGATCATCTCGAACACATCAGAACTTAAAATCGTGAAGGAAAATTACTATCGAGAACTTGGCAATGATGCGATAGTTTACCCTGTGGATTCTATCAATAATAGATAAATTAAAGCATAGATAATGGAATCGAAACGTACTATCCTGATCACGGGCGGCGCGGGCTTTATCGGCTCGCACGTAGTCCGCCTTTTCGTGAACAAATACCCCGATTACCGGATCATCAACCTCGACAAGCTGACCTATGCCGGGAATCTTGCCAACCTGCGGGACATCGAGGATTCCCCGAACTACGTATTCGAGAAGGGGGACATCTGCGACCTGGATATGCTGCGGGCGCTGTTCGGTCAGTATGACATCGACGGGGTCATCCACCTCGCGGCCGAAAGCCATGTCGACCGCTCGATCAGGGATCCGTTCACCTTCGCGCGTACGAACGTCCTGGGCACGCTCTCGCTGCTCGAGGCGGCACGGGAATACTGGAACGGAGAGTGGGAGGGCAAATTGTTCTACCACATCTCCACCGACGAGGTGTACGGGGCGCTGGAGCTTACCCGTCCCGAGGGAGATGCTTCGGGCGGGGAGAGCGGCGGCGGGCCCTTCGGCGAGGAGTTCTTCACCGAAGAGACGAAGTACGCCCCGCACAGCCCCTACTCGGCCTCGAAAGCCTCGTCCGACCACTTCGTGCGGGCTTACCACGACACGTACGGGATGCCGACGCTGGTGACCAACTGCTCGAACAACTACGGGCCCTACCAGTTCCCGGAGAAGTTGATCCCGCTTTTCATCAACAACATCCGCCACCAAAAGCCGCTGCCCGTGTACGGCCGCGGGCAGAACGTGCGCGACTGGCTGTACGTCGAGGATCATGCACGGGCCATCGACGTGATCTTCCACAGGGGCAAGGTCTCCGACACGTACAACATCGGGGGCTTCAACGAATGGAAGAACATCGACCTGATACGGGTGATCGTCAGGACGGTGGACAGGCTGCTGGGCAACCCCGAAGGGTCGTCGGAGAAGCTCATCACGTATGTCACAGACCGCGCAGGCCACGATCTGAGGTACGCCATCGACTCGCGCAAACTCAAGCGCGAACTGGGCTGGCAGCCCAGCCTGCAGTTTGAAGAGGGGATCGAAAAGACGGTTCGCTGGTACCTCCAAAACCAAAAATGGATGGACGACATTACCTCTGGCGAGTATGAAAAATACTATGATGAGATGTATAAGGAGTAGTTTGATGCCGCAACGATGGATATGTGTTTGGTGATATGGAACATGATCAATTATGGGACTGAAGAAGAATGTTCTGTATAGTGGGTTTTTAACCTCTTCTTTATATGTATTTCAATTTATTACATATCCGTACGTTTCTCGTGTCTTAGGTGTGTCGGGTGTTGGGATATGTAATTTTGCTCAAACAATAGTTCATTATTTTATACTACTTTCTACATTAGGTATTACTTCTATTGGTGTTAGAGAGATTGCAAAATGCAAGGAAGATAAATTTAAGTTAAATAAGACTTTTTCAGGAATTTTTCAGGTTAATGCGATATTGACGTCTTTAGTCCTTGTAGTATATGTAATTTTAATTGAAATATTACCTCAGCTACTCCCTTATCGGCGATTATTATATATCGGAGTTGTCCAAATTATATTTAATACATTATCGATTGATTGGTTATTTAAAGGATTAGAGAATTTCAGATATATTACTATTCGGACATTTTGGGTAAAAATATTATATGTAATCAGTGTATTCGCATTTGTCCGGGATAAAGATGATTATGATTTATATTATGTCATAATTGTTGGGTCTGTAATCATCAATGGGATTATAAATTGGGGATATGGGCGGCGTTTGGTGAAATATGCATGGCAACCTCTTTATGAGATATGTAGGTTATATGTCCGACCGCTATTTTTACTTGGATCTCAAATAATATTTCAAGTTTTATATACGGATTTTATAGTTATTTATCTTGGATTTATTTCTAATGATGCTCAAGTTGGTCTTTATACAACCGCAACAAAGATATTATCTATTGTGCTTGCTTTGTACTCATCGTTTACATTGGTAATGATGCCGCGAATTAGCTCATTGTGCGCAGAAAGAAATTATGAACAAATAAAGTTATTGACCAATAAATCGTTTGCATTACTTTATTCTTTTGCTCTCCCTTGCGTATTCTTACTTATAATATTTGCCCGTGAAACTATCGGTATTATATCCGGACCGGGATATGAGGGGGCGATTCAATTACTAAAAATAGCTGCTCCGATAATTTTGATTGCAGGAGTAGAACAAATTCTGATCCTGCAATTGATATTGCCTTTGCACATGGATAAGGCTTTTTTTTATAACTCAATAGCCGGGGCAACAGTTGGACTCGTATTGATTTTTACTCTTGTCCCATCTTTATTGAGTTTGGGAGCTATTATCGCATGGGGAACATCTGAATGTGCTGTATTGTTAGCCGCATATTATTTCGTCAGAAAAAAAATAGGCAAGGTGTTGGATCTAAAGATGACGTGTATTTATTTTATTTCTTATCTCCCTTTGTTGGCGATTTTTATTATTTCAACTTTCCTATTTTCTGATAGGTATACGGCATTTGTTTTTTCCCTTTTTACAATGGGGATATATTCTCATGTCAATCTGTTATTTATTCTTCGTAATGAAATATATATTAAGATACTGGAACAGATGAAAGATAAGTTCAAGAGGAGTATAACTAGAATATGTAAATGAAAAAGCTTTTCTTAAACATCTATAGTTTTTTCAAGGTAAGTTGGGTGAATACTATTATTTTGAATTTCACAAAATTACCTTTTAAGCAAGCTTTGAAAATCCCTATTTTGTTATATAGAGCGAAAGTGAATTTTCGTGGGGGGGGGAGAATCTTGATTGATGCTTCCGATATCTCGTTCGGAATGATAAAGTTGGGAATTAAGCATGAATCAGGAGTTATATCAAAAGGATTTTGTCTTGATAACCGAGGCTTAATAACGTTTATGGGTGCCGGCGTTATGGGCAATGGAAGTGTGGTTGCAGTGAAAGAGGGGGCACATGTCGTTTTCGGACGTAATTTCGGAATAACCGGGGATTTCGTATTGCATTGCCATAAGTCGATTGTTCTGGGTGATAACTTTTCTTGCAGTTGGAATGTATCCGTGTGCGATACGGATTTCCATCAATATCTGAATGCCAGAACTGGGGAGGTTCTGCCTGTAGCGAAAAAGATAATAATAGGAAATAATGTTTGGCTTTGTCAGCGGGTGCTAGTGCTTAAAGGTACGGTTATTCCGGATTGGTGTGTTGTTGCGGCGATGAGTTTGCTCAATAAGGAATATTGCTGCCCTAATTTTTCGGTAATAGCAGGAAGCCCCGGCCGGGTGTTGGACCGGCAAATTCAAAGATACGATATAGCAGCAATAAATTCATGCAAGAAGTGGATGATAACCAGTGGGCTGCACCTATTTAACGATTTACCCCGGAATTAGTGTAGAAATAAATTAATGACACAAAATAAGATTTTGCTATATGCGTTATACGGGCTGCGAAAAGCAGGTCGTAAGTTGGGTGTGCTCGCCAGCCCCTCCCCGGATAGTTTTCTGTGCTCCCGATATGTGGAGTTGTTCGACCAAGAGGCGAATGATTTTGTTTATGAGACGCTCCGGGAAGGGAAGCCCTGCATGATCTCGAAGTTCGGAACAACCGAACTTAATGCGGTGGTAACCGACCTTGTTACATCCGAACCGCTGTCTTGGAGCGTATTGAAAGAATTTTTCCGAGGAGAATTATCGTTGTCTCGGGTACAATCCATCCTTCAATTGCAAAAATTATCGGGATTTTTCCCTGTTTCTCCGGATTACGGCCGGAGGTTCTGTGAACGGGTCGTGAACGACATTCCGGAAATAAATATTCTTGGGTCTTATATCGAAAATGAAAAGTATGTATTGCCGTACATGCATTGCAAGCGAATAAATCTGGATGGATATTACGCTCCGTTTCTTTGGAAAAATCCATGGACGAAATATCTGGAAGGGAAAAAGGTATTGGTTGTTCATCCGTTCGTCGATTCGATTAAATCCCAGTACGAGAACAATCGAGAGCGTCTGTTCGATGATCCGGACGTACTTCCCCGATTCAAGGAGCTGATTCTGGTTAGGGCCGTGCAGTCTATCGTTGGAACACGGACGGATTATGTGGATTGGTTCGAGGCGCTCAAACATATGGAAGATGAGATATCGCAACTTGATTTCGACATTGCGCTGATCGGTTGCGGAGCTTATGGGATGGCGCTTGCCGCCCATGTGAAGCGGATGGGTAAACAAGCCGTCCATTTGGCCGGATGGACTCAGATGCTGTTCGGTATTTACGGAAATCGTTGGCTTCGGGACCAACCTGCCTATGCGAAATTCATCAACGGATATTGGATTCGGCCTTCGGAGTCGGAAAAGCCTAAAGGAGCCGAGAAAGTTGAAGGTGGATGTTATTGGTAACTATGATGACCTCGGCTGACCAAGATTATTGACGAACTGCACTATGAAATACCTCATTTATATATTATTTCTATATTTTATAGGAGCTCTTGAATTTCTTGGGAGCATATCTTTGTTGGTGGGATGTCATTATTTGTTTTTATTGATAGGATTAGGGTCATTTGCTTATTATATAATAGTAAAACGTATTTCTGCCGTTGCTACTTTTATTGGTCTATACTGTGTTATATTTCCTATATATGCTACGTTCCAGAGCCATGGAATATTCGGGCAGCCATATTTTATGGGTTTTGCTTCTTTGCGTTATCTATGGTTCATTTTGTTGGGCTTCTTTTTATATAATATAAAATATGACTATAATTTATTACTCAGACAAATTAACAGGATCAATATAATTGTCGCGGTCATTTCGATTGTTGCTTTTTTCTTTTTTGGAGTGAATCATGTGAATGTCCAGAATTATTTAGTAAATACGAACGCTTTGGAACTGGTGAAGTCAGAAGATTTGGTAAAAGGTTTCAAACTTACAGTGTGTTCTGATTTAATGGTTGTTTCATATGTTTTTTATTTGTTACGTTTTGTAAAAAAGCCTGCAGCAAAGGAGAATTTTCTTCCGCTCCTTGTTTTAATGATTTATTTGTTGTTTGTGAACAAAGGACGGCAACCTGTTGCGTTGTTGGCTGTTATATATGCGATTTATTACATTAGGATGAAAGGGTTATCGTTGAAGCGCTTGGTACTTGGTATTTTACCTCTAATCGGAGCTTTTGTACTCCTTTCGTTTAATAATAAACTTGTCGATTCTTTGGTCGAGGCTACAAAATGGGAAAAAAGTAGCGACTTCTCTACACTTGCACGGGTGAACTCTATTGAGTCCGTTGTTCCCTATATTCAACAAAATCCGATGTTCGGATTTGGTAATTTGTCTGTGCATTTTCGAGATGAGGGATTTCATACGTTTTTTGGCGGGGCATTCTATTTGGCAGATATAGGAATTTGGGGAACTTTGGCGCGTGGGGGAATTGTCCTTGTCCTGATATATTTGGGACTATACTACAGTATATATAAAAAAACTGCTTTAGTTAGAAATAATGATATTCGTAGTTATATGAGATATATGCTTCTATCTTTTCTGATTTTGTTAATTGTGCTGAATAATGACACCTTGTATGCAGAAAATTGCCTGTGTGTTGCATTGGTATTTTATCCGTTATTCGGACGATTAGACCCTAATATATTTATTAAAAATACGTCTTTATAAATGGATGTATCCATTATCATAGTTAATTATAATACCCTTGGACTGACGTCGGATTGTATCGAAAGTATCGTCGATAAAACCTCGGATCTCGAATATGAGATCATATTGGTGGATAATGCATCGACGGATAGCAGTAAAGCCGTTTTTTCACAGGATCCGCGCGTAAGATATATTTATAGTGACCGGAATTTGGGATTCGGTCGGGCGAATAATCTCGGGATCCGGGAAGCAACGGGGCGTTATCTTTTTTTCCTGAATTCGGATACGATCCTGCTCAATAATGCCGTGAAATATTTTTTCGATTTCTGTGAAAAGAATCCGGAGCATAAAATCGGCGCGTTAGGAGCTGTCCTCAAAGACAGGAACCTACGGAATATACATTCGTATGGGCGGTTTATAACGCCGCTGGGCGAGATCGTAGAAGTGCTGGGTAAGTATTTCCGGTTTCTGAAAAAACGCAACCATCTCTATCCGGCATCGGTTCAACAGCCTAAACAGGTTGATTATATTACCGGTGCCGATCTGTTTGTTCCCCGGACGGTTTATGACGAATTGGGGGCGTTTGATCCTGCATTTTTCATGTATTGCGAGGAGGTTGACTGGCAATTCCGGATGTCGAAAGCCGGTTATGAGAGGCTTATTATAGACGGGCCCGAGATAATACATCTCGAAGGAGGAAGCGATCCTTCGAATACAAGATCGTGGTCTTTTAACCGTTGTTGTAATCTTTTGAAAAGTAAATTTAAGTATGTTAGGAAATATTATGGCCGTTTTTCGTTTCATTTTTATAGGGCTATTTATGCTGTGTGCTGGCTGCCTATACTCTTTTTTGTAAGGAAAGATTCTATTTTTCAAAAGAAACAAATTCTGAAAATCTTATTCAAGGCCAATTTCGATAGTATTTAATACTAGCTTATGATGAATACCCCCCCCCTCTCGGAAAAAGATTACTTGGCTGCTATTATTGCAAAGTTGGGCGATGTTATGGGTGGTTATTGGACATTCTCCGCTTTCTGTTCCTAATTTGTCATCGGCCTTTGATACGGATTACCATGAATGTGCGATGTTCCTCAAGAAGATAGCTTATTCTTTTCATATGCCGTTGTTTATTATGATATCCGGTTATCTGTTTTATATTACCCGAATCAATAAAGGTTCCCAATATAAAAAGACACTCTCCGATAAATTTGTAAGGCTTGGTATTCCGTATGTATTTTTTACTGTATTTGCATTCTTTCTGAAGGTTTATGCCGGAGGTGTTCAGAGACCGGTTGCGTTGTCGTTGAAATCGTTTCTCTGTGCTTTTGTATGGCCGTTCGATGGGCCGTTGCAGGAAATGTGGTTTGTTGCGGTTATCCTGATTTACTTTTCCTTATTGGGAATGTATAGGAGATTATTAAAAAGCAACTGGTTGTCCACACTTTGTCTGTGCTGCGCTGTCGGTTTGTTCTTTATCCCCGTGAGCGATATGAGCGGAGTATTTGCATTCAACCGAGCTGTCCATTTTTTCATATTCTTTTTCCTGGGAATATTAATAGCCGCTCATCACCGTTTTGAAAACATAATAAAAAGGAAAGGCAGTATAGTAATCTGTTTGATCCTTTATCTGGCATCGTTCTGGGCGGACATAATAGAAGAGAATGCTATCACGCTTATCATGTCGTTATCCGGTTGCTTGTTATGCTGGGGATTGGCTGGTACGGTCGATCGGAAGGTGTCGGATACTTTATTCGGATCGTTTCGAAATTATACCTACCAGATCTTTTTACTCGGAATTTTTATTCAGATAGGGATAAAACTACTTTATGATAAACTGGGGATGCAAGGGACATATCCGTATTTTTATGTATTGTGTGTCCTGTCCGGGATTTATATCCCCGTACTTATCTCAAAAGTAATCCAACGAGTTGGCAATAAGTATTTGAACTTGCTCATAGGATTATAAGAATATACCATGAAAATATACCTTGTCGATTACATCGGGATGCATTGCGGAATGCATTATTACAACGATGCATTTTGCCGGGTTTTGTCTGCAATTCCAGGACTGGATATTTCCGTTCTGTCGAATTATGCAGATAAAAACACTAATAAGCCTTTTTTCTTGCACCAATACAAAGGGTGTAAACTCCGTAAAATATGTTGTCTGCTGTGGAACTATTTGATGTTGTTGGGTTTTGTCTTGCGTAACAGAAAGTCCTGTTTCATTTATCTGACTTATGGGAACTCCATTGATCTGCCTTTTATGTATATCGTCTCCCTTGCCGGGAAAAGCATAATCGACATTCATGAAGCGATTGCGCAAAACGTAGATGACAATGCCGATTTGAAGCGACGTTTCAAAAAAATATACTCCGAGCGGATCAAGAGTGTCATCGTACATTCCCAGCGGACGAACGATCTGCTGGATGAGTACGGGTACGGAGGAGTCCGGCTGTTTGTACCGCATTTCAAATATTGTTTCTCGAAAAAATACGATATTCGCCGTGTCGGAGCAGATATCGTTTCCTCAGTTGCAGAAGATAAGGTAAATATCCTGTTTTTCGGGAATATCACCTATGACAAAGGTGTTGACATCCTAATATCAGCGGTCAATATGCTGGAGCCGAAGCTTCGCAGCAAGGCGAACATCATTATTGCTGGAAAGGATTTCGACGGGACTGTATACCGGGTGCACCCTTTGGACAAAGCTGCATTTAAGATTATACTCAGGCATATCGGGGACGACGAACTGGTATATCTTTACAAACATACCGATTATGTGGCGTTGCCGTATCGTAAAACATCGCAGAGCGGAATCCTTGAAATGGCATTTTATTTCCGTAAACCGATCCTTGCGAGCGACGTCCCTTATTTCAATAAAATGCTGACTGAATTCCCGAGTTTCGGCATCCTGTCTGACAAGGATGTCCCGGCATATGCCGCGACACTTGCTTCGGTTATAGGGCAGCATTCCTCTGCGGCTTATTTTCTGGACGAAGATTATTTTCGGTATACTAACCGGATTGAAATAAAGGTGTTTAAGCAGCAATTCGATGCGTGGATAAAACGGTAATATGAAAAAGGTCGCGATTATCGGAACCGTCGGTGTACCGGCGAAATACGGAGGTTATGAGACTTTGGTCGAAAATCTTCTTGATAAAAAGATCAATGCGGAAATACAGTATCTGGTGTATTGTAGTTCAAATGTTTATAAAGAAAAATTTCATGAATATAAGGGAGCAAAGTTGGTTTATTTGCCGTTGAATGCAAATGGGTGGCAATCTGTATTATACGATTCTTTTTCTTTGGTGCATGCCTTTTGTGTATGTGATGTGATCTTGTCTTTGGGCACGGTCGGGAGTTTTATTTTGCCTTTTTTGCGCTTGTTTTCCCGTAAAAGGGTAATTATAAATTTAGATGGGCTGGATGATCGTCGAGCCAAATTCAATCATTTTTCTCAACGTGTCATTGGGGCGGCTCGGCGATTGGCTGCGAAATATGCGGATGTATGCATTTCTGATAATCAGGGAATAAAAGATTATGCCTATAAAGTGTATCGAAGGGATTCCGAATTGATTGAGTATGGAGGCGATAATGCTTTTCCGGTAGAAGATAATGAAAAATTATGGAATAAATATGGACTTATAAAAGGCCAATATTGCTTTAAGGTCGCGCGTGTTGAGCCGGAGAATAACATAGAAATGATATTACAGGCATTTGCTCAGTTGCCAGAAGAAAAATTGGTGCTGGTGGGTAATTGGTCGCGGAGTGAATTTGGTAAAAGAATGAAAACAGAGTATTCCGCATATAAAAATATCATGATGTTGAATCCGATTTATGATGCGCTGGAGATAAATCTGCTACGTAGTAATTGTAAAATTTATATCCATGGACATAGTGCTGGCGGAACCAATCCCTCTCTGGTTGAGGCGATGAATCTGCATCTGCCGATCATAACTTATGGTGTTGTGTATAATCGGGAAACTACGGAAAATCAGGCTCTATATTTCGAGGATGCGGAATCGTTAATTTATTGCATCCGATCTTTTGGGGAAAAAAGACGAAAAGCAGTGGCAGATGCGATGTATGCAATTGCTCGGCGCCGATACTTGTGGAGTATTATATGTATGAAATACGAACGCTTATTTTTATGAGAACACGTGTCTTATTGTTAGACGGTCATACTATTCAAGTTTTGCCATTTTTAAAAGCATACGCCGCCTTAAATGTCGAGGTGACAATATTTTGTGAAAATAAATTGTCTTATGGATATTTTTCCCGATATAACAAGCATACTGTAATTTGTCCTCCGATTGCAGAAAATGTGATTGCCTATAAAACATTTTTGCTCGATTATATCAGGAAATATCCGCAGGATATGGTTATTCCCTTATTTAATGATACAGCCGAATTTGCGAGTAAGTTTAAACAAGAAATCGAACAATATGGATGTAAAGTGGAAATTCCGGACTGGGAAGTATTCATTAAAGGGCATGACAAAGAATCTTTGATGGAAATATGCAAATTTTTGGGTGTTCCTCATCCGCGTACGGCCAATCCAGATAAGATGGGCTATGAAGAGGCTATAAACTATGTTGGTTACCCATGTTTGATAAAACCCAATCTGAGTGCCGGAGCCAAAGGTATTAAGATCATTCGGAATAAGGCGGATTTTGATAATTATTTTCAGGATATTACATCTCATTTCGGGAAGTCTACTATACAAGAGTTTATACCTCAGACCGGCAAACAGTTGAAGGTGCAAATATATAGGGCAGAGAATGGGCAGGTTGTAGCATCAAGTTGTTACGAGAAATGTCGTTATTATCCTATCGACGGTGGCACCAGTACTTGTAATAAGGTTGTAAAACGAGATGATCTGGTTGTGCGCTATTCAAAAATCCTTGATTATTTAAATTGGGTTGGGATAGCGGATTTTGATTGTATTGAGGATCCTCGGAGCAATGAAGTGTTGTTGATGGAAATTAACCCGAGGGTTCCAGGGACGATTAAGGCTTCTTTTCTTGCGGGGGTAAATATTGCGGAGATAATGTTGTGCCATGTAACCGGGATGCCTTATAAGAAATATGAATACAAAACTGATTTTTATATGAGAAACCTGGCGACTGAAATCTTGTGGTTTTTCGCTTCCCGCGAGCGTTTTAAGAGTAAACCTTGTTGGTTTAAGTTTTGGGGCTTCGATCTTTTTTATGTGGATGGCTCTTGGGGAGATCCTATGCCTATGATCGCTGGGGTCTTGTCTGGAATAAAAAAAATGGCTAATTCCGATTTTAGGAAGAGTAAAAGAAAAAGTTGACTGATGCGCGATCTTAAATATGATATTGCACGAAGTTTTGCAATGATATGGATTGTTGGTATATACCATATGTCTGAATATGTATCATTGCCCTTACATACTCAGCAATGGGCTCGAATTGTTACCTGGAGTTGTTTAGGGGTGTTTACGTTTATATCTGCGTATTTCCTTTCCGGGAAAAATACTTTTTTTAATTTTTCTGATATATTTTTATTTTATAAAAAGAGGTTGCTTCGTTTCTACCCTCTTTTTTTCGTTGCAGCCATTACAATGTTATTGATTGATTTCAATGATTGGGATCAGACATGGCGAGGGCTTTTAGGCGTCTCATCATATTATGCTCCTCAAATCAATACGCTATGGTATATATCTATGCTCATAGGTTTTTATCTGATTACCCCCCCCCTTGTCCTATGTGGAAAATTACAATATAAATTATTGTTATATACAATTATCATCCTTGGAATTTGCATTTGTAAATTTATATTTAGAACCGGAGTTGATAATCGGGTTTTTTATTATTTTACAATATATGTGTTGGGGGTTGTATTTGCTCGACACGTTTCGATTTCAGGGCAAATGAAATTGTATGCATCCAAATGTTTTTGGGGGGGGCGCCCTTTTCGCATTGTTGTTGGGTGTAAGTGTTTGGGCGGCAAATTATTTCATAATGTTAGCTGGCGGAATCATAGGCATGGTGTGCCTGTTAATTTGGTCTAGTCGGTTGGCGAGAATTCCTTATCTTACTAAGATGATCCGCTTTTTGAGTTATGGAAGTATGGCTGCGTATTTATTTCATCGTCAAATCTATTACTGGGGTTTGGCATTATGGGATCCGTCAGATATAGGTGTAAAGATCGGATATCTGACTTTAATTCTGCTCCCTATTATCTTTATTGTGGCCTATGGTATACAGAAGGGGTATGATAAAGTAATAACTGATTGCCGTCAATAAAATACTACGACAAAATGAATATATTGACATTCGATGTCGAAGAGTGGTTCCATCTGCTTGACAATGATTCCACGCGCTCTGAAGTTGAATGGATTAAATATCCGGTACGCATTCATGAGAATATGGATCGTATTTTCAGGATTCTTGACGATACGAATTCAAAGGCGACGTTTTTCATTATCGGTTGGATTGCCAAAACCTATCCGGACCTTGTTAAACGTATTGCTGAACGATATGAAATCGGTAGCCATACGATGAATCACCAATTGGTCTGGCAACAGGATCGGGCCACTTTTAAAGAAGATGTAAGTTCTTCTATAAAATTGCTTGAGGATATAACCGGAAAACCGGTTAAATACTTTCGAGCGCCAGGCTTTTCTATTCGGGAAAGTGAACCTTGGGCATTTGAAGTAATCAAAGAATGCGGAATAGAAATTGATTGTTCTGTTTTTCCCGCACATCATGCCCATGGTGGAATCCCTTCTTATGGCAGGGCTATTCCGAGTATTATTAAATATGAGGATGTCGAGCTAAAAGAGTTCCCAATATGTACTAAAGAATTGTTTGGGCGTCATCTGATATTTTCCGGGGGCGGATATTTCAGATTATTTCCTTATTGGCTGATAAAAAAGTGGGCGATTGAAAAACAGGATTATCTGATTTCTTATATCCATCCTCGGGATTTGGATGCAGGTCAGCCTGTTATAAAAGAACTCCCTTTTCGCCGAAAATTCAAATCGTATGTGGGGCTTGGAAAAGCAGAAAGAAAGCTACGGCGCATGTTGACCGATTTCTGTTTTACAGATATTTCTGAGGCCGCAAAACAGATTGATTGGACGCAGGCGCCGATAATAACCTTAAAGTAATGAAACCGACCGACAGGATGTTGTTGCAACTGCTTTCTGCCGCGATAAATGCACAGAATCCGACCCTCGATAGGGCATTGTCCGATTCGGAGTGGAACCTGGTATATGGACAGGCGGCAAAGCAGGGCGTTCTGGCTGTGATGTGGGAAAGTGTCCGGCGGTTGCCGCAGGATTTGCAGCTGGTGCGGAGTTTGAAACTGCAATGGGCGTATGGGGTGGAGCAGATTGTTTCTAGGTCAAAGAGGCAGATGCAGGAAGCAGCCCGTTTCGCGGCTCTCTGCGCCGATGCCGGATGCCGGTTGATCCTGCTTAAAGGAATCGGATTGTCCCGCTATTACCCCGTCCCGTTACAGCGCGAATGCGGTGATATAGATATTCTTTTGCCGGAAGGATTCGAGATCGGGAACGAGATCGCGAAGTCGCATGGGATGACGATTTCCGGCCTGGATTACAAACATAACCATATCTATTCGAATGGTATCATGTTCGAAAATCATCGTTATCTGACCTCGTTCAAGGGAAAGAACGATATCAGACGCTTGGAGAAAATACTGCAAAATGCTATAAAAGAGGGGAATTTTGCACCGTTCGGCGATGCCGGGTTTTATGCGTTGTCTCCTACGGCCAACGCTCTGTATATTACCTACCATAGCTTCTTTCATTTCTTGATCGAGGGGATAACTCTGCGCCATTTGCTCGATTGGGCTTTGTTTGTCAAGGCTGAACAGGACACGATAGACTGGATCCGTTTTTATAGTATTTGCGACGATCTGGGTTTCTCGCGGTTTGCGAATACGTTGAATGCCATTGCCGCCGATGTCTGGGGAATTTCTTTGGCAAATCCGGGTATGTCGTTTGACCGCTGTTTATTGGACAGGGTGTTGGACGATGTGTTGGCCCAAAGGAGGCACGTCAGCGGATTGCCCCTCTATAAAAGGCGGCCGTTATTGATCTGTAATATGTTGTTGTCGCGGTGGAAATACAGGCAACTATATGGACGCAGTTTTCTCGGGGAGATGATGCGATCGGTATCTGGTGTTCTATTCGATCGTTCCCCTGAATTGGAGTAAGTTACTGTTGACTCGTATTCATCGGATAATTGGAATATGAAGTATTTGCTCATCTGGGCGGTATTCCTCGTCCTGTTCTATATTTTCCTGCGGTGGGTTATTCGCCGGACGCCGGTCACGGAGGACGACGACCTGAAAGTGCGGCGTATCTCCCGCCTTCTGGAACGCCTTAATGAAAAGTGGAACCCAAATAGAAAATAATAAAGGGGCTGTCTAAAACTTGTTAGACAGCCCCTTTCGATTGTACGGCTCGGCACCTGCGTACGTGTTTGGCGGCGGCCATGTTTGCGGCAAACCTTGTTACGCCTCGGCTACGACGGTCGCGTGAGCAGGCTCCCCCGCGGTGATGCCGTGCCGGGATTTTATCTTTTGCGATGCATTCCCGGTATCGGGCGCGTTGTCCGGCTGCCTCCCGGCCGTTCTCCCTTGGAGGACGTCGTTTTGGCGCTAAGCTCCCGCGTGGCTTTTTTGCCGGCTCCTGCTTTGTCTCCCGGGCGTGCGCTTTGGGGGCGGGATGCTTTCGCCGGCACGCCCTTCGATCCCTTTCTGTCCGGCACCTCTTTTTTTTCAGCCGGCCGTTCACCGAAGAAATAGGCTTTCTGCCGCCGTTTCTCCTCCTGCGAACGGGCGACGTAGACTTTTTCATGTGTATAGGGGTTCTCCCCGGTGTAGAACATCACCGACGAGAGGGTCATTGGCGTCGGGGTGAGATCCTGTACCTGTTCGAGGTTGAAATGGAGCTTGCCGAGTACTTTCGCCGACAGCGAGCACATGTCACGTTCGGTGCAGCCCGGGTGTGACGAGATAAAGTAAGGGATCAGTTGGTAGGGCAGCCCCTCGCGGCGGCAGATATGCTGGAAATCGGCGTTCAGTTGCTCGAAAAGTGCGAACGGAGGCTTGCGCATCAGTTTCAGCACGGCATCTTCGGTGTGTTCGGGGGCGACCTTCAGGCGTCCCGAGGTGTGGTGTTTCACGACCGTGGCGAGGTAAGGGCTGTCGTCGAACAGGTCGTAACGGATGCCGCTGCCGACAAAGGCCTTCTTGATGCCCTTCACGGCTCGGATCTTTTCGTACAAAGCCAACAGAGGCCGGTGGTCGTTGTCCAGGTTTGGGCACATCTTCGGGTGCAGGCACGACGGACGGCGGCACCTGCGGCACAATTCCTTGTCGCGGCCGCCCATGCGGTACATGTTGGCCGAAGGTGCACCGACGTCCGAGAGGTAACCCCTGAAGCCGGGCATCGAGGCGATTCGCCGCACCTCGTCGAGGATCGAGCGCTCGCTGCGCGAGTTGATGAATTTGCCCTGGTGAGCCGATATGGTGCAGAACGAACAGCCGCCGAAGCATCCCCGGTGGATGTTGACCGAGTGCTTGATCATCTCCCACGCCGGGATGTCTCCTTTGCCGTTATAGCGCGGGTGCGGTGCCCGTTCGTAAGGCAGGTCGAACGAGTGGTCGAGCTCTTCGGTCGTGAGCGTCGTGTTGGGCGGCGTGACGACCACGTAGCGGTCGCCGACGGCCTCGACCAGCGTCGCTGTCGGTTCCATCAGGTTGCTCTGTGTCTCGATGACCGTGAAATTCTCCCCGAAAGCCCGATTGTCGCGCGCACACTCCTCGTAGGAGTGCAGCCGGATCGTCTCCGCCGGGTCGAGCCGCTCCACGTAATCTTTGCCGGCCATGAACGCCACCTGCCGCAGTTTGCGCAGCAACTTGGCATTGTATCCGTTGCGCAGTGCCCGGGCGACCTGCTGCACGACCCGTTCGCCCATGCCGTAGATCAGCAGGTCGGCGCCGCTTTCGGCCAGCACCGAAGGCTTGAGCGAGTCGTTCCAGTAGTCGTAGTGCGTCAGCCGCCGCAGCGAGGCTTCGATTCCCCCGACCACCACCGGGACGTGCGGGAACAATCGCTTGACGATTTGCGTGTAGACCCTGACGGCATAGTCGGGCCGAAACCCCGCTTTGCCGCCGGGCGTATAGGCGTCGTTGCTCCTGAGGCGGATGTTGGCCGTGTAGTGGTTGACCATCGAATCCATCGACCCGGCGGTAATGCCGAAGAAGAGCCTCGGCGTGCCCAACTTGGTGAAGTCGCGCAGGTCGTCCCGCCAGTTGGGCTGCGGCACGATGGCCACGCGGTAGCCTTCGGCTTCGAGCAGGCGGCCGATCACTGCCGCGCCGAATGCCGGATGGTCGATGTAGGCGTCGCCCGAAAAGAGGATGACGTCCAACTGCTCCCACCCGCGTGCGCGGACTTCCTTTATCGTGGTCGGTAAAAACAAGGTACGGTGAGTTTTTTTGTTTCGTCCCGGAGTAATTCCGGTCTGTATCGTGTGTTTGAGGGGTGCGGGCCGGCGGCTTTATGCTTGGGGGTTGCCGTTTTTGGTGCCCGCAGATGCGAGCCGCCGTATTGCCGTGAGTCAGTCCGCTGCCGTGCCGTTTATCCGTTATCCGTCTCTTTCGATGCCGCTGCGTAGGTTTCCCATTTGCCGAGCAGCGCACGGAAATCGGCGGGCAGTTCGCTCTCGAAATATACCGTTTCGCGGGTCGTCGGGTGTACGAACCCGAGTGACCGCGCGTGCAGTGCATGGCGGGACAGCACGGCGAAGCAGTTTTCGACGAATTGCCTGTATTTCGAGAAGGTCGTGCCCTTCAGGATGCGGTCGCCGCCATAGCGTTCGTCGTTGAAGAGCGGATGTCCCTGCCACGACATGTGGACGCGTATCTGGTGCGTGCGGCCCGTTTCGAGCCGGCATTCGACCAGCGTCACATAGCCGTAACGTTTCAGCACCCGCCAGTGGGTCACGGCGTGCTTGCCGTCCGACCCGTCTTCGAATACGAACATCTTCTGCCGGTCGCGGGGGCTGCGGCCGATGTTGCCCGTGATCGTCCCCTCGTCCTGGTCGAAATTGCCCCACACGAGTGCCACATAACGGCGCTGGATCGTATGGTCGAAGAATTGCTTGGCCAGCCGTGCGTGCGCCTGTTCGTTCTTGGCCACCACGAGTAACCCCGACGTGTTCTTGTCGATGCGGTGCACCAGCCCGGCGCGCATGTCGCCCTCCTGGAACAGGGGCAGGTTGCGCAGGTGGTACGTGAGTGCGTTTACGAGCGTACCGCTGTAATTTCCGTGCCCGGGATGCACCACCAGCCCGGCGGGCTTGTTGACGATCAGCAGGTCGTCGTCCTCGTAGGGGATTTCGAGCGGGATATCTTCGGGGATGATCTCCACTTCGCGCCGCGGGTAGGGCATCACGATCTGGATACGGTCGAGCGGCTTGACCTTGTAGCTCGATTTCGCGGGCTTGCCGTTCACGAGGATGTTGCCGCAGTCGGCAGCCGCCTGGATACGGTTGCGCGAGCATTTCTCCATGCGTACGGTCAGGAACTTGTCCAGCCGCAGCGGGGTTTGCCCCTTGTCGGCTACGACCGCAAAGTGCTCATACAGCCCGGCTCCCTCGCCGTCCTCTTCCGTGGCTTCCGATCCCTGGTCGAGTTCGGGATCCTCCTCTATGTAGCGTTCGTCGGCCATCAGTCGAAAAATCCTTCGTCGTTTCCGGCTGCCGCAGGCTCGTCGGCCGGCTGTTCCTCTGCGGAGCCTGCCGCCGCCCGTTCGAACTCCGCCTGAGCCAGTGAATCCGCATGTTCGCGTTCGGATTGCAATCGCTCTTCGGCCGCCTCCTTCGCCTGCTTTTCGGCTATGGCGCGGTATTGGGCGAGTTTCTTCTCGTCGAGCGTCAGCCTGAGGTCGACGCGCGAGCCCAGCCCGGCGCTCCGCTCGGCCGTGGGATGCTGGATATAGACGCGGGCATCCTTCTGGTTCAGGAGGTTGATCCCTTCGTCGAAATCCACCTTGCCGACGTTGAGCCCCAGTTCCCACAGGCGGCCCTTGGCCTCCTTGAGCGGGAACCCGACCAGACGCGGTACGACCGTCGTGCCGTAGCCGCCTTCGACACCCACATAGAGCGTCACGCCCGAGCCCAGTTCGGCCTCGATCTTGCTCGTCGCCGCTACGGGGCGGCCGTCGCAGTATTCGTCCAGTACGTAGTTGGTCGCCATGTCGGCGCGGTAGACCAGCTCGTCGATCTCCAGCCCCGCGATCTCCAGCATGTTCTTGGCCTGCCGCAGCGAACGTCCCGCCACGTAGGGCACGGGCACCATCTTCTGGCGGAAGGAGTTGATCGTGATGTAGACCGTGCGGCCGGGCTTGACCTCCACGCCCCCTTCGGGCAGCTGGTCGAGGACGATGCCCCCTTCGTAAGCCGGCACGAACAGCGAGTCGTTGATGTGCAGCTTGAGGTCGTACTTGCGGGCCATGCGCTGTGCCTGGTCGAGCTTCACGCCCGAAAAGTCGGGCACCGTGCGCCGTGCGCCGTGGCGCGTGCCGACCTGCATGACGATGTGGGCCGCGACGGCCATCGCCAGGATGATCGCCCCGATCAGTACGAGGTTGTATGCCAGTAGGTTTTTCCGGAGCCGTTTCCAGTAATATGCCAGTTTCTCCATTCGGGGTAGGGTTATATTTCGTTATAGAAGGTATCGCGTTCCACGGCGCGGTAGCCGGCCGCCCGGACGATGCGGTGCATGTCGTCGATGCTCATCGAAGGCTTCCGGTCTTCGGCCCCGGCCATCGAGTAGATCCTCGTCGTGTCGTCGATCGTGCCGTCGATGTCGTCGGCGCCGAACGCCAATGCCAGTTCGGTCGTCGCCTTGCCGTACATCACCCAGTAAGCCTTGACGTGGGGTATGTTGTCCAGGTAGATCCGGCTCATGGCCAGCATCCGCAGGTCTTCGATCACCGACACTTCGCCGATTTCGGACATCGGGTTGCCGAAATTGCGGTATTTGAGCGGGATGAAGGCGTTGAACCCGCCTGTGAGGTCTTGCAGTTCCCTGAGGCGCCGCAGGTGGTCGATGCGGTGGCGGAGTTCCTCGACATGCCCGTAGAGGATCGTGGCGTTGGTCGGGATGCCGAGCCGGTGCGCCGCCTCGTGCACTCCGAGCCATTCGGCCGTTGAGCCCTTCTCGGGACATATCCGCTGCCGGATCCGCTCGTCGAATATCTCCGCCCCTCCACCCGGTATGGCGTCCATCCCGGCCTGCTTGAGCTGCCGCAACCCCTCCTGCGTCGTCAGTCCCGCCTTGCGGATCATGTACGATAGTTCGATCGCCGTAAATGCCTTGACGGCCGTCCCGGGCAGTATGGACTTCACGCGGCGGATCATGTCGGTGTAGTAATCCAGCCCGTGGTCGGGGTGTACCCCGCCTACGATATGCACTTCGGTGATGCCTTTTCCCTGCCGTTCGCGGGCGATTTGTTCGATTTCGTCCATCGTATAGTCCCATGCTTCGGGGTCGCCCGCCGGACGCCGGTAGGAGCAGAACCGGCAGTTGAAGACGCAGCGGTTCGTCGGCTCGATGTGGAAATTGCGGTTGTAGTACACCTTGTCGCCGCTTACGCGCCGTTTGGCTGCGGTCGCCAGTTCGCCCAGCAACCACAGCGGAGCCTCGCGCCAGAGCCGTGCGGCTTCGGCGTCGTCGATGCGCTCTGCGCGGCGCACCTTGGCGGCTATGTCGTCGATGTGTCGCATGTTATTTCGGGGCCTTCCGGTAGAGGTAGATGGCGATGAACAGGTAGATGATATTGGGTAGCCATACGGCCAGCCCGGGCGGCAGGGTGCCGCTCTTGGCGAACTCCTCGAAGAAGCGGTTGAAGAGGATGTACGAGAAACAGAGTCCCGTGCCGATGCCGATATGGAGCCCCGTGCCGCCCCGCACCTTGCGCGAGGAGAGCGATACGCCGATCAGCGTCAGGATGAAGGTTGAAAGCGGATAGGCGAAGCGGGCGTGCTTTTCCACCTCGATGATGTTGATCGAATCGGAACCCTTGGCGCGCTGCTGGTCGAGGAACTCGTTCAGTTCCGTGATGTTCATGGTCTGTATCAGGTCGTTGATTTCGCCCAGTTCGGCCACTTCGAGGTTGATGAGTGTATCGAGGTTGCGGAACTGCTCGAATTTCTCGACGCCCAGCGAGTCGAATTCGCGCTTGGTGTAGCGCGGTGCCGTCCAGCGTTTGGTCTCGGGGTTGAATTTCACGTCGGCAGCTTCGAGCGAGCGGGTCATCGTGCCGCTGTAATACTCCTCCAGCGCGAGGAACGACGCCTGCTGCGAACCGTCGTTGTAGCCGCGGATGTAGGCGAACGTCCCCGGCTCGATCTGCCGGTAGATGTGGCGGTTGAACTTGGCGTTCTGCTTGCGTTTTATGTACTGCGACTCGAAATTGACGATGTGCCGCTGCGAAATGGGTATCAGCCAGAGGTTCAGCGTCAGCGAAAGGCTGCCGATGATCAGCGCCCCGAGGAAATAGGGCCACATCAGGCGGCGGAACGACATGCCGCCCGAGAGCATGGCGACGATCTCGGTCTGGTAGGCCATCTTCGAGGTGAAGAAGATGCAGGCGATGAAGGTGAACAGTCCGCTGAACTGGTTGATGAAGAACGGGATGAAATTCAGGTAGTAGTCGAATATCACCTCGTTGAGCGGGGCGTGCAGTTCCGTGAAGTCGTCGATCTTCTCCACGTAGTCGAACAGTACGACCACGACGATAATCATCGCGATGGCGAAGAAGTAGGTCGCGAGGAATTTCCCCAGTATGTAGCGGTCTAAGATCTTAAACCCCGGAAATCGTAATTTCATCGCACAAAGATACAATTTGTTTTCATGCCTCGGACGCAGTGCCGCCATTATTCGCTTCGTGGCCCGTGGCCCGACGGGTTTGCCTCCTGCCCTCCCCCGGCCTCGGTTCTTTACAGGCGCCTTTGGAGTTTGCCGACCATCGCCTCCTTCCACGGCTTGAAATCCCCGGCCGCGATGTGCTGGCGGGCCATCGTCACCAGCCGCAGGTAGAAGGCGATGTTGTGCAGCGAGGCGATCTGCGCCGCCAGCATTTCGCCGCATGTCACCAGGTGGTGCAGGTAGGCCTTCGTATAGAGCGTGTCGACGAACGCCGTGCCCTCGGGGTCGATCGGCGAGAAGTCGTCCTCCCATTTCTTGTTGCGGATGTTGATGACGCCTTCGGCCGTGAACAGCTGCCCGTTGCGGCCGTTGCGCGTCGGCATCACGCAGTCGAACATGTCCACGCCGCGCTCGATCCCTTCGAGGATGTTCACCGGCGTGCCCACGCCCATTAAATAACGGGGACGGTCTTCGGGCAGTATGGCGTTGACCACTTCGATCATCTCGTACATCACCTCGGTCGGTTCGCCGACCGCCAGTCCGCCGATGGCATACCCGTCGGCGCCGTACTGTTGCACGTTTTCGGCCGCATGCGCCCTGAGGTCGGGGTAGGTGCACCCCTGTACGATGGGGAACAGCGCCTGGTAGTGGCCGTATTTGGGTTCGGTCTGATGGTAACGGTCGAAGCAGCGATCCAGCCATCGCTCGGTCAGTGCCAGCGATTTGGCCGCGTATTCGCGCGGGGCGTCGCCCGGGGGGCATTCGTCGAAAGCCATCATGATGTCGGCGCCGATCGTGCGCTCGGTGTCCACGACGCTTTCGGGTGTGAAGAGGTGTTTCGAACCGTCGATATGCGACCGGAAATGGCATCCCTCCTCCCTGAGTTTGCGGCAAGCTGCGAGCGAGAAGACCTGGAAGCCGCCGCTGTCGGTGAGCATCGGCCCTTCCCAGGTCGAGAAACGGTGTACGCCCCCGGCCTTTTCGATGATCTCCATGCCGGGGCGCATGTAGAGGTGGTAGGTGTTCGCCAGAATGATCTGCGCCCGGGCCTCGTCGCGCACGTCGCGGTGGAAAATGCCTTTGACCGTGGCGGCTGTACCCACAGGCATGAAAATCGGGGTGCGGATGACGCCGTGGTCTGTCGCCAGTTCGCCCGCGCGGGCTTTGGACGCCGGATCCTTATGCTGTAATGTAAACTTCATGCTCATATATTCGGCAAAAATACATAAAATAATCTGATTTGGGAATTCTGAATTCTGAATTGTTTTGTACCTTTGCACATATTTCGCCTGTATGCAATTTTTTGATACTTTTCTGACATGCTACGGCTGGGAAGGCATTGCCCTCGCAGGGGCCGTGCTCGCCATGTTCGGCGTGCAGTTGTACTACTATATTTTCGTTTACGGCCGTATTCCCGGCTACAAGAACAACCGCCGCCCGGCCGTGCTGGAGGCCGATCCCCAGGTGTCGGTCGTCATCCCGCTCTTCTCGGAGGACTATTCGTTCGTCGAGGAACGGCTGCCGCTGATCCTGGCGCAGAACTACCCCGATTTCGAGGTGGTGATCGTCTACGTGGGCCACGATTCCGATTTTTACGAGGAGCTCGTGCGGCTGAAACAGTCGTTCCCCCAGATCGTGACGACCAAGATCCACCTCGATCCCCGCTTTCCCATCTCGCGCAAGATGGCGCTCAACGTGGGCATCAAGTCGGCGCACCACGAGTGCATGGTCTTCACTTCGACCGATGCCGTCCCCCAGACCGACCGCTGGCTGGCATTGATGGCCAAGGGCTTTACCCGGGGCGAGATCGTCGTGGGTTACTGCGGCGTGGAGCGCGGGAAAGGCTTTGCGAACTACATGATGCGCGCCTGGCGCATGATGCACGGCGTTGACTGGATCGCCCGTGCCGTGCGCCGGAACCCTTACCGGGGGACGCTCCACAACATCGGGTTTACCAAGAACATCTATTTCGGCTCCAAGGGGTTCAGCCATCTCAACATGAATATCGGGGAGGACGACCTCTACATGCAGAAGGTCATGACGCATGACAATGTGAGCGTGATCCTCTCGCCGCGTGCAACGCTGCGCGAGAAGACGTGGGGCGGCATGCGCTGGTGGATGGGGCAGCTGCGTTATTACGGTTCGGCATTCCCGTTCTATCCGCAGCAGGTGAAGAATTACATCCAGTGGGAACTGGGATCGCGGGCGCTTTTTTTCATCACGGCCGCCTGTGCGCTGGCGGTGATGCCGTTCGAATATAAGATCGCGGCCCTCGTCCTGGTGCTGGTTCGCTACCTGCTCGTGGCGATTCAGGTGCGACGCATCGCACGCCGCCTGGGAGAGGCGGGCATGGCCGGCCGTTATTTCGTTTACGACCTGCTCAGTCCGCTGTGGGCGTTCCTGCTCGGGGTGCTGCTGCTGCGACGAGACGACCGCGTATGGAGATAGCCGACTATATCGTCGCCGAAGACCGGCGCCTGGTGGAACTCGTGCTCGAAGGTGACGACAGGGCCTTCGAATACCTGTTCAACCGTTACCGCGATGCGATCCACCGCCTTTTCGTACAGCGGCTGGGGGGTGTCAACGATGCCGACGACCTGCTGCAGGAGACGTTTATCAAGGTCTACATCAACCTGCACCGTTACAGTACCGCCTATACCTTCGGGCAGTGGGTTTACACCATCGCCCGCAATACGTTCATCGACTTCGTGCGGCGCCGCCAGGACGACCTGTCGATCGACGAACGTTTCTCCTCGCCTCCGTCGACGACTCCGACGCCCGAAGAGAGCGTCATCAGCATGCAGCAGCGGACGCAGATCGAGCATTACCTCGAACGCCTCGCCCCGCGCTACCGGACGCTGATCGTCATGCGGTTCTTCGACGAATACTCTTACGAAGAGATCGCCGCCAACCTCAAATTGCCGCTCGGCACCGTCAAGACGCAGATACACCGTGCCCGCGAACAGATGTGCCGCCTGATAACCGAAGGCGAGAAAAACTGACCCCCCCCCGGAAAAAACGATCCGCATGGAACTTATCGACAAATATTTCCCCGGCCTGACGGAATTGCAGCGGCAGCAGTTCGCCGCCCTGTACGGCCTTTACGCCGACTGGAACGCCAAGATCAACGTCGTCTCGCGCAAGGATTTCGACCAGCTCTACCTGCGCCATGTGCTGCATTCGCTCGCCATTGCCAAGGTCTGTACGTTCGATGCCGGTGCCCGTATCCTCGACGTGGGGTGCGGCGGCGGCTTTCCTTCGGTACCGCTGGCGATTCTCTTTCCCGAGGCGCATTTCACCGCCGCCGATTCCATCCGCAAGAAGATCACGGTCGTCGGGGGCGTCGCCGCCGGGCTCGGGCTGCGGAACCTCGATCCCCGCTGCGTGCGTGTCGAGACGCTGCAGGAACGCTACGATTATGTCGTTTCGCGCGCCGTCACGGCAATGCCGGAGTTCGTCCGATGGATCTGGGCGAAAATCGGGAAGGGACAGAAAGGCTCGCTTCCGAACGGCATCCTCTACCTCAAGGGCGGCGACCTGGCCGAAGAACTGGCGCAGACCGGTATGCGCTGGTATATCTACGATATTCCGCGGTTCTTCGGAGAGGAGTTCTTCGAGACCAAGAAAGTGGTCTATACCCCTAAAAAATAAATCCGTATGGCGGACGGCGTGCTCCTTCCCGGGTTGCTGTTGTGGTCGCTGCCCGCGATGTTCCTGCTCCACGATGCCGAGGAGGTGCTCTTTCTTCCGCCGTGGCTTCGCCGCAACCGGGAGTGGCTGGCGCGGCGTTTCCCGCAGCTCGCCCGCCGCATGCTTCCGCATTTCGATGGGATCACTCCCTTGCGGTTTGCAGCCATGGCTGTCGAAGAACTGGTTTTGCTGGTGGCGGTAACGGCCTGTGCGGCCCTTGCCGGCTGTTATTATCCGTGGCTGGCCCTGTTCCTTGCGTTCGGGATGCACCTGCTGATCCATCTCGGGCAGTGGGCTGCCGTGGGACGCTATGTCTCCGTCATTGCGACGTCGCTGCCGTGCCTGGCCTGCTGTGGCCGGGGACTGTGCATCATGATAAACTCCCGGGCCTTTTCGCTCCGGGAGTTCGTGTTATGCGGGATGGCGGGATGTGCCGTCGCCGCGGTCAATCTCTGGCTCGTGCATCGTCTGGCGGCGCCGCCAGTTTCAGACCGCGAGCCCAGGTGATTCCTTTCCCTGTTTGGACTGCTGTCTGTCGAGGATCGTTTGCAGGTCGGCCATGAATTCGTCGGGCTTGGCCGCCCCCTGTATGCGCCCCAGCAGTTCGCCCTGCGTGTCGAAGACCAGGTAGAGCGGGATCGCCCCGCTGCCATAGCGTTTGAGCAGTTCCTTGCCCGTGGTTTTGTCCACGTCGTATTTGGCGGCCACGAAATGCCGTTCCATGAAATCCCCCACGTCCTTGCGTGAGAAAACCTCCCGTTCCATCGTGCGGCAGGGCGGACACCACGTGGCGTAGAGGTCGATGAAGACCAGTTTCCCGGTTTTGACCGCCATCTCCCGGACGGCGTCGGTCGATTTTGTTTCGAATTTTACCTGTGCCTGTGCGGCGCCCGCTCCGAGTGCCAGCATCAGTAGGAAAATCAGTTTTTTCATGCGGATTCGTTTTCCGTATAACGTGCAAGAACCGTGCTCTATTGCCCGCCTTCGAGCGCCGAAGTGCTCAGCAGGCCGCAGGCCGCCTGGATGTCCTCGCCTCGCGAAGCCCGGATCGTGGTTTGTATGCCCTTGGCCGTCAGCGTGTCGCGCAAACGTACCATGGCCGCGTCGTCCGGCGAGAAATAGGGTGACCCGGGGATTTTATGGAACCGGATCAGGTTGATGCGGCACTTGATGCCGTCCAGCAGGCGGCACAGTTCGCGGATATGCCGCGGCGAGTCGTTCAGTCCGCTCATGACGATGTATTCGAACGATACGCGGCGCTGGTGCGTGAAGTCGTATCTGCGCAGGATTGCCGCGACCTCGGCGACCGGCCATGCCCGTTCGACGGGCATGATGGCTGCCCGCTCCTCGTGGAAGGGGTTGTGCAGGCTCACGGCCAGGTGCACCTTCGTGCTGTCGAGCAACCGCCGCAACTCGGGGACGACGCCCGCCGTGGAGAGCGTGATGCGCGTGGGCGACCAGCCGAAGCCCCACTCCGCCGTGAGGATGTCGAGCGCCCTGAGCACGTTGTCCGTATTGTCGAGCGGTTCGCCCATGCCCATGAAAACTACGTTCGTCAGCGTGTCGCGTTCGGGCAGGGAGACGATCTGGTTGAGGATTTCGGCCGCCGTAAGCGAGTGTTGCAGCCCCTGCCGCCCCGTGGCGCAGAATTTACACCCCATGCGGCACCCGGCCTGCGACGAGACGCAGAGCGTGGCCCTGTCGCCGTCGGGAATATAGGCCGATTCGATGTAGGCTCCCTGCTGTGTGCGGAAGAGGTATTTCTTCGTGCCGTCGGCCGATTCGGTGACCCGTTCGGGCGGGGTCAGCACCTGCCGGAACCGCTCGGCCAGCAAGGCGCGCCGGGCAGCCGGGATATCGGTCATCAGCATCGGGTCTTCGATGTGCTTCACATAGAGCCAGCGGGCGAGCTGCCCTGCCGCGAAACGCGGCAGGCCCGTCTCGGCGCAGAGGGCGGCGAGTTCCGCAGGGTTTTTCCCGTATAGTGGTTCCGAAACGGCCATTTATCAATCTCCGATGTGATCTTTTACCCTGCAAAAGTAGGCAAAAATTAAAGATTTTCGTGCCGGATGGCGCATTTTTGAATTTTTATCCATATATTTGTGGTGCATAGCATGCCTATGTGCGATTTATCATTGCCGAACAATTAAATTTAAAATAGATGGAAATCAAGAAATCACCCAAGGCAGACCTTCAGAACAAGCGGGGTCTTTTGCTTGAAATCGGACTTGTCGTAGCCCTTATCCTGGTTATTGCGGCTTTTGCCTACACGCCGAAGGAGTACCGGATCGAAAAGCCGGACTTGAACTACGGCCCGGTTGAAGAAGAAATTACCGAGATTACCCGTCAGGATCAGAAGCCGCCCGAGCCTCCCAAGAAGGTCGAGGTGAAGGTGATCGCCGACCTGTTGCAGGTGGTGACCAACGACACGAAGATCACGACCGAGGTGGACTTCGCCGAATTCGACGAGAACACCGAGGTGATCCAGCAGGTCGACGTGGTCGAGGAGACCATCGAGGACGACCAGCCGTTCCTGATCGCCGAGACGATGCCTTCGTTCCAGGGCGGAGACCTCAATACCTTCCGTACGTGGGTTCAGCAGAACGTCAAGTTCCCGCAGATCGCCCTCGAAAACGGCATCCAGGGTCGTGTGGTTCTTTCGTTCGTGATCGAGAAGGACGGCCGTCTGACCAATATCCAGGTGTTGCAGACGCCCGACCGGTCGCTTTCCGAAGAGGCCATCCGCGTACTGAACAAGTCGCCGAAATGGAGCCCCGGCAAGCAGCGTAACCAGGTTGTACGTGTAAAGTACACCCTGCCCGTTGACTTCCGCGTGCAGAACTAAGCCGGGACGGTAGGGGGTTCCGGCGGCAGCGACCCGGAATCCGACGATACATACGCTGCACTGGATTCGCGTACTAACCACCTAATTCTGATTGATATGGAGATTAAAAAATCATTCAAGGCAGATCTTAGGAATAAGAGAGGCCTTTTATTGGAGATCGGTTTGGTCGTGGCATTGTCCCTGGTCATTGTCGCATTTACCTATACGCCGGACGAGTACAGAATTCAGAAAGTCGCAGTGGATGTTATGCCCGTCGATGTCGATATTGTCCCGGTTACGACCGACGCGCCCAAACAGAAACCCCAGAAGGTTGAGGTAAAGGCCCTTTCCCAGTTGATCGAGGTCATTCCCAATCACCGGTTCGTGCAGACGGATCTCACATTCGAGGATTTCGATCCTGATGCGATTGTCGAAATAGTGCCGCCGGCCAAGGACGAGGATTTTGCGGACGACACGATTTTCATTACCGCCGAGACGATGCCATCGTTCCAGGACGGAGACCTCAATACGTTCCGGGCGTGGGTGATGCAGAATGTCAAGTTCCCGCAGGTTGCCCTTGAGAACCGGATTCAGGGCCGTGTCGTTCTTTCGTTCGTAATTGACAAGGACGGTCGCCTGACCAATATCGAGGTGTTGCAGTCGCCCGACCGGTCGCTTTCCGAAGAAGCCATCCGCGTGCTGAACAAGTCGCCGAAATGGAGCCCCGGCAAGCAGCGTAACCAGGCTGTGCGTGTCAAATACACGCTCCCGGTCGATTTCCGCGTACAGAACTGACCGGGCGTATGTGGTTTGAGTTGAGAATGTTCTGCATGACAATTTAATAAATAGGGTATCCGCCGAAAGCAGGATACCCTTTTTGTAGCATAATGTTTGCTCCCCGCAGGGAGCACCTTCCCTGCCGCATGTTGCGGCACGATGTGACTGTTTAAAATTAAGTGTACGACTTTGACTGAGAATAAGAATATAACCCCGAACTCCGAGGCCGTTCCCGATTGCAGGGAGCGCGCCGTGATGGTCGCCGTTATCCGCGACAACCAGGATCCGCGGCAGGCCGAAGAGTTCCTCGACGAACTCGAATTCCTGGCCGAAACGGCCGATATCGTGAGTGTGAAACGCTTTACGCAGCGGCTGCCGCAGCCTTCGGCCCGCATATACGTCGGCCCGGGCAAGTTGGAAGAGATCGCCGGTTACTGCCGGGAGCAGCAGATCGACGTGGTGATTTTCGACGACGAGCTCTCCCCGTCGCAGACGCGCAATATCGAAAAGGCCATGCCCTGCCGCATCCTCGACCGTACGCGCCTGATCCTCGACATTTTCATGTCGCGGGCGCAGACGGCCTATGCCAAGACGCAGGTGCAGCTGGCCAACTACGAATATATGCTGCCCCGCCTTTCGGGCATGTGGACTCACCTCGAACGGCAGCGCGGCGGTACCGGAACCCGCGGCGGTGCCGGTGAGCGCGAGATCGAGACCGACCGCCGTATCATCCGCAACCGGATCTCCAAACTCAAGGAGGATCTGCAAAAAATCGACCGTCAGATGGCCGTGCAGCGCTCGAACCGCGGTTCGATGGTGCGTGTGGCGCTGGTAGGCTATACCAACGTGGGCAAGTCCACGTTGATGAACCTGATCTCCAAAAGCGAGGTGTTTGCCGAGAACAAACTCTTTGCAACACTCGACACGACGGTGCGCAAGGTGGTTTTCGACAACCTCCCGTTCCTGCTGTCCGATACCGTGGGATTCATCCGCAAACTTCCCACCGAGCTGATCGAGTCGTTCAAGTCGACGCTCGACGAGGTGCGCGAAGCCGACCTGCTGGTGCATGTGGTCGACATCTCGCATCCGCAGTTTGAAGAGCAGATCGACGTGGTGAAGCAGACCCTGCAGGATATCGGCGCGGGCGACAAACCCGTTTACCTGGTCTTCAACAAGGTCGATGCCTATACCTATGTCAGGAAGGACGACGACGACCTCACGCCCGCCACGCGCGAGAACCTGTCGCTCGACGACCTGAAAAAGAGCTGGATCGCCCGGGCCAATACCCCCTGCATTTTCCTTTCGGCGCTTGCCAAGACCAACATCGAGAAATTCCGTTCGGATCTCTACGGGATGGTACGCGAGATCCATGCCGGGCGTTACCCCTTCAACAACTTCCTCTATTGACAACCAAACTTCTTACCTATGACCCTGCATATTTTGAGTAAACAGGACACTGTCCTCAACAAGTTCATCGCACAGATCCGCGATAAGTCGGTGCAGAAGGACTCGATGCGCTTCCGTCGTAACCTGGAGCGTATCGGGGAAATCACGGCTTACGAGATCTCGAAGGAGCTCGCCTATTCGCCCCGTGTCGTCGAGACGCCGCTGGGCGAAGCGGAGGTCGGGCTGATCGACGACCAGGTCGTCGTAGCGACGATTCTGCGGGCCGGGCTGCCTTACCACCAGGGATTCCTGAACTACTTCGACGATGCCGAGAACGCTTTTGTTTCGGCTTACCGTAAAAGTACGAAAGACGGCAAGTTTACGGTCAAGGTCGAGTATATCTCGTGCGGCGACCTCGAAGGCAAGGTCTTGTTGCTGGTCGATCCGATGCTCGCCACGGGCTCTTCGCTCGTGCTGGCCTATAAGGCCCTGTGCGAGAAGGGCGGTACACCCAAATATACGCATGTCGCGGCGGTGATCGCCAGCGAACAGGGGATCGACTACGTGCAGAAGAATATGCCGCGCAAAACCACCACGGTCTGGGCGGCCGCCGTCGACGAGGAGTTGACCTCGCGCTGCTATATCGTCCCGGGTATCGGCGATGCCGGTGACCTGGCCTACGGCGAGAAGGTCTGACCCCGGCATCCCTGTGCCGGATTCATCCGGCACCGATCTGTCTCGGAAAATCCCGGTGTCGGGGGTGCCGCCGACCTCAAGCCCTGCGGTAGGGGGCGGAGAACCCGGTGTCGACCGACAAACGAACCTCTGCTCCGTATGGCGGAGGAGCCGGTGTCGGTTTCTTGCGGTGGAAAAATCCGATCCGCTGCTTCCTGTGGCCGTCTGTTCGGAACGGATGTGCCCTGCCGGGGCGGGCTTTCGGCGGGTTCCGGCACTTTGATAGGTATAACCGCCAAATTAAGATGTGCGCATGGTAAAGAAGAAGATAGCTTTTGTTTTAGCGGTGTTCTGTGCGACCGTCCTGCTGATGGCCGTCCAGAAACCCGTTTTCCTGGCCTACTATGCGGCCGATGCCGCGCAGGCTTCCGTCGGCGAATGGCTGGGCGTCGTGTGGCACGGGCTGACGCTCGACAGCACCGTCGCCGGGTATGTCACCGCACTGCCGCTGCTGCTGACCCTTGTGTCGCTGTGGGTGCGGCTGCCCGGGAGAATATGGCGGCGGGTGCTGACAGGCTATTTCGTGTTGATCGCAACCGTCACGGCGGTCATCTTCGCCGTCGATGTCGAGTTATACCAGCATTGGGGCTTCCGCCTCGATGCGACGATCCTGATTTACCTTACCGATCCCCGGGAGGCCATGGCGAGCGTCGATTTCTGGCTCGGGGTACGCCAGACCCTGCTGGCCGTCGCATACGCGGCACTTATGGTTTGGGTCTACCGCCTTGTCTGCCGCCTGTTCGACGGGGAGCCGCTCCGCCGGCGTGCGGCGCTGCTGTGGAGCCTTGTCCTGCTGCTGCTCGCCGGGTGCGATTTCCTCGCCATCCGCGGCGGGCTGGGGGCTTCGGTCGCCAATGTGTCGAAGGCCTATTTCAGTGCGAACATGTTTCTGAATCATGCGGCGACCAACCCGGTCTTTTCGTTCCTCACGAGCCTCGGCGATCATACCGACTATGCCGCCGAATACCCCTTCTTCGACGAGGCCGGACGCGAGGAACGGTTTGCCCGCTTGCGCGGGAACGACCCTTCCGCCGCTGCTCCCGAGCGGGTGCTGACGACCTCGCGCCCCAATGTCGTGGTGGTTATTCTCGAAAGTTTCGCCCGTACGGTCATGGATGCCGATGTCGGCGGCCTGCCCGTCATGCCCAACATGCAGCGCCTGAAGGGCGAAGGCATCTGGTTCGAAAATTTCTTCGCCAACTCGTTCCGCACCGACCGGGGCGAGGTGGCTATCCTGAGCGGATTCCCTGCCCAGACCCGCATGTCGATCATGAAGCTCCCGGCCAAGAGCCGTAACCTGCCCTCGCTGGCCCGTTCGCTCTCCGGCGCAGGATATGCCACCAGCTTCTCCTATGGCGGCGATCTGAACTTCACCGACCAGGCGTCGTACATGTACGCTACGGGCTGGCAGCAGCTTACGTGGCAGAAAGACCTGCGCTTCGATACCCCGCCGGCCGACTGGGGCTATGACGACGCGGTGATGTGCGATTGGTTCGCCGACCGCGTGATCGCCCTGAGCGGGAAGGGCGAGCCGTTCCTGGCCGGCATGCTGACATTGAGCAGCCATCGCCCGTTCGACGTGCCGTTCTCGAAGTTCGATGACAAGGAACTCAACGCCTTCGCCTTTTCCGACGAGTGCGTCGGCCATATGGTCGACAAACTGAAGGCTTCGCCGGCATGGGACAACCTGCTTCTGGTGCTGGTCGCCGACCACGGCTATCCGTGGCCGCGGAGCCTCTCCTATAACGAGCCGCTGCGCCACCGTATCCCGATGATCTGGCTGGGCGGTGCCGTTGCTGCACCGCGTGTGGTCGATACCTACGCTTCGCAGATCGACATCTGCGCCACGATCCTCGGACAGCTGGGGATCGACCACTCGGATTTCGATTACAGCAAGGATATTTTCGCCCCGACCCCCCCCCGTAAATTCGCGTACTATACGTTCAACGACGGTTTCGGCGTGGTCGATGCCTCGGGGGAGGCCGTGTGGGACGCTACGAGCGGCAAGGCTGTCAGCGAGACGGCACCCGGCCTGCTGGACATCGGCCGCACGATGCTCCAGACGACCTATGTCGACATCGGAAACCGCTGATTCCGGGATAAATACCTGGATTTAGGTATTGCGTGGGGTGCGGTAATTCGTTATTTTTGCAGATATTGAGCATACTATGTATAGAATAGGACGATACAATTCCGATGACCGCATGTGCGACCTGGTTTGCGACCGCTACCCCGTGCTGCTTATCATGAGCCGCTTCGGTATCGCACTGGGTTTCGGCGACAAGACCATCGGCGAGGTCTGCCTCGACAGCGGGGTCGATACGGCGACTTTTCTGGCTGTGGTGAATATGCATGTCGACGACAAGGCCCCCGATCCGGAGACGATCTCCGTGGCCGCGCTTGTCAGCTACCTGCGCAACTCGCATAACTATTTCCTCGATTTTCGGCTTCCGGCCATCCGCCGCAAGCTGATCGAGGCGATCGATTGCAGCCATAACGACGTGGCTTTCGCCATCCTGCGGTTCTTCGACGAGTACGTCGCCGAAGTGCACAAGCACATGGACTATGAGGAACAGAAAGTTTTCCCCTATGTCGAAGGGCTGCTCCGGGGGGAGCATCCCGAAGGCTATTCGATCGACATATTCCGCCGGCACCACGACCAGGTCGAGGCGAAACTCGCCGAACTGAAGCGGATCATCATCCGTTATTACCCTTCGGGCAGTACCAACGAGCTGAACGGCGTGCTTTTTGACATCTTCACCTGCGAACGCGACCTTGCGTCGCACAACGATATCGAAGACCGTCTGTTCATCCCGGCGATCAAGCGGCTCGAAGAGCGGACGGGGAGCGGGGTGTCCGGCGCACAGCCCGGGGACACGCCTCCCAAGCAACCCGTCCCCAAGAAAGGAGGCCGTCGATGAAGGCGTTGAAACTCGCCGTCGCCGAGCCTTCGGCCATCCTGCGCTGTGGCATTATCGCCGTGTTGCGCCGCCTGCCGGCCCCCGACGTCGATATCCTCGAAATCGCCGATATTTCGCAGCTCACCGCGCAGTTGTCGCGCCATCGTCCCGACGTGCTGGTCGTCAACCCGGCTTCGCTGGGATTTTGTACGCCCCAGCAACTGAGGGTGCAAACCGGTTGCGAGGGCCTGCGCTGCATTGCGTTGCAAATGTCCGTGACGGACGCCGCGACGCTCAACGCCTATGACGACGTGCTTTCGGTCTACGACCCGGTCGAGACGCTGCGCGAAAAGATCATGCAACCGGTCGGCGATGCTCCCCGTGAAGAGCGCCAGGAACCGTTGAGCGCCCGCGAACGCGAGATCGTCGTCTGCATCGTCAAGGGAATGACCAACAAGCAGATCGCCGATGCACTCTGCATTTCGACCCATACGGTCATCACACATCGGCGCAACATCGTGGCCAAGTTGCAGATACACTCTCCGGCAGGGCTTACGATCTACGCCATCGTCAACAAACTGGTCGATCTCTCGGACATCCGGGATACGATCGCCGAAATATAACGGTTATGGCACACGAACACCATCATCACGACCATACGGTCACGTCGCTCAACAAAGCCTTTATCCTCGGCATTGCGCTCAACGTGGCATTCGTTGTCGTCGAATTCGCCGTCGGGCTCTATTACGGGTCGATGGGGCTGCTGTCCGATGCCGGGCACAACCTTTCCGACGTGGCGAGCCTGCTGCTGGCCATGCTGGCTTTCCGCCTTGCACAGGCCCATGCTACGCCCCGGTATACCTACGGCTATAAGAAGAGCACGGTGCTCATTTCGCTGCTCAACTCCGTGATCCTGCTCGTCGCCGTGGGGGTCATCGTTGCCGAGAGCGTGGGGCGGATGCTGCATCCGGCACCCGTCGAGGGCGGAGCCATTGCCTGGACGGCCGGCGTCGGGGTCGTAATCAACGGCTTTACGGCCTGGCTTTTCATGAAGGATAAGGACAAAGACCTGAACGTGAAAGGGGCTTATTTGCATATGGCCGCCGATGCGCTGGTGTCGGTGGGGGTGCTGGTGTCGGGTGTCGTGATCTCGTGGACGGGATGGGCGATCGTAGACCCCGTCGTCGGGCTTGTCGTTGCCGCCGTGATCGTGGCATCGGTCTGGTCGCTGACGCGCGACAGCCTGCGTCTGTCGCTCGACGGCGTTCCCGTGGGTATCCGCATCGAGGAGGTGGAAAAGACGATGGAGGCCGTGCCGGGTGTCAAGGCCGTGCACCACATCCATGTCTGGGCGATCAGCACTACCGAAAATGCCCTTACGGCGCATGTCGTGTTGGCAGAGCTGCCCCGTATGGAAACGGTCAAGAGACAGCTCAAAGCGGAGCTGGAAACGGCCGGGATCCATCATGTGACGCTCGAATTCGAATCTTCGGCCGAACATTGCCCCGGGACGTGCGACTGATAGCGCGACCGGCCGGGAGGGGCTGTGTGCCTGCCTTTTGCGGGTTCCTCCGGTTTTTCCGCCCTGCGGGGGCACGTATATGCTGTCTGAAAAAACAATCCGACCCGGAAAGGTCGGATTGTTTTTATTGTCCCGGGCAGCATTTGTGCCTTTCGGGCATGTCTACCTGCGGGTTCAGGGTACCGGGTCGTAACCGCTGCCTCCCCACGGATGGCACCGTGCGAGCCGCCGGAGCGTCAGCCACAGCCCCTTCAACGGCCCGTATTTACGCAGTGCTTCGAGGGCATATTGCGAGCAGGTCGGCGTGAAGCGGCACGACGGAGGCGTGAACGGGGAGATGCAGAGCTGGTAGAACTTCACCAACGCGATCAGCGGCAGAGCGCAGATGCGTTTAAAGGTGTTCCACGACTGTTTCCAGAATCCGGCGGACTGCATTTTGAATGGTTTTATAGGGCAGCACCTCTTTCGAGGAGTAGATCAGCGCCAGGTCGAGGTTCGCCGGGCTGCCGTTCTTCAACGTCTGTTTCTGCAACCGGTATGCCTCCTTGGTACGGCGCCGCAGCAAGTTGCGTTTGTTGGCCCGCTTGTGGAATTTCTTGGGCACGGAGAACAATACCTCGACCGAAGGTATCTCGTCGGCCTCGGCGAACCAGACGTACCGGAACGGGAAGATGAACCCGCTCTCCCCGCTCTCGAACATGCGGCGCACGGCACCGAGCGAACGGAGCCGTTCCGTGCGGGGAAGCGAGCAGTCGGGCATGGCTATTTTATTTGCGGGGTTCGGCAGTGCGGCGCGTGCGGCTCTTTTTGGCCAGTTTATGCTGCTGGCTGCGGATGAACTCCTCTTTTTCCGTATCGGTAACCAACTCTACAGGTTCTATCTCCTCGCCTTTATGAACCTTCTGCAAATAGATGTCGACGGCCTTGGCCATCGACGGGGCCACCGGGGTCGGGGCATTGGCCTGTACCGTGATGCCTGCCGCAAGGGCAGCGCGCAGCGTGCCTTCGCCGAATACCGCCACGGCGGGCAGGTTTTCGGTGCCAAACTTGTCGACAAGGGTCTTGACGTCCGAAGGCGAATAGAGCGCCAGCAGTCCGTAATCCACAAGCTGTACGTCTTCGAGCTCCGAAGCCACCGTGCGTGCCAGAATGACGGGGTCTACCGCCAGCTTGAGCTTGGCAAGCGTCTCGGGCAGCTCGGGTTTGTGGGGCTCGCTCAGCGCCAGCAGGAATTTCTCGTCCTTATGTTTGATTATCAGTTCGATGAATGACGTGAACGATCCGTCGGCGAACGAAATCTTGCGTTTGCGGTAAACGATATATTTTTGCAGGTAGAGTGCCACGGCTTCCGTCTGGCAGATGTATTTCATGGTTTCCGGCACGGTGATGCGGGCTTCCTCGCAGATATGGAAAAAGCTGTCTACCGTCGTGCGCGACGTGAAAATAACGGCCGTATGTGTCAGTATCTCGACCCGCTGGGCACGGAACTCCTTCAGGGATACGCCCACGACACGTATAAAAGGTTTATAGGCGATCTCTACGTTGTATTTCTCGGACAATTCGTAGAACGGGGACTTCTCTATAACTGCGGGCCTCGGCTGCGAAACCAATACTTTTTTAACTTTCAATGCTGACCTAAGTTTTACGTTGTTCTTCAATCACTGAATCACCTTGCCACGAGCAGCCATAACAGGCTGACCGGGAAGACTTCCACGATGCAAAGGTACAAAATCCAATGCAAAATCGAAACTTTTTTGGAAATAAACAGGTTCAGCACCTCCCTGAGGTATAAGATAGCCGTTACGATCAACTCGATGACAATGATGCAGAACCAGACGCCTCCGGTACCCCGGGGACAGAGGGCGAAGAGCAGGAGTACGGGTGACGTGACGATGACGGCAAGGGTGAAGTAGGTGCGTTTCAGCAGGATGACCTGCGAGATGAAGGGCTGCGAAAGCGTTACCGCCCCGGCCATCCTTACGGTTGCCAGCTGGAAGAGCACCACCCCCATGCAGGCAAGCGTCGCCAGCAGGCTCAGGGCCAGCACGGCTCCGTGCGGAAGGAGTTCGGTCAGGCGTCCCGGCATCAGGGAATCCCCGTATTTGACGACCATGACCCCCATGAAGAGCATGCCGATCGTCGTGGCGATATTCAGGAAGCGCGAGAACCCGCTGCCGCCGGGGTCTTCGGTCAGGCGTTCTCCTGTGGCCCTGTCGCGCGAAACACGTGTCAGCAGCAGGCGCACATCTTCCAGATTGCGGTAGAGGAGCATGGCATAGGTTGCGGCCAGCAACAGCACGAAACCCTGGAAAACGGGATTCTCGGTGAGCGACTCCGCCCGGGCGGAATATATCGGCTGCGGCGGGGCAAGCACGGAGGCCGTGCCGAAGACCTCCGCCGCCGGGACGTCGTGCCAGGGTGTTGCCTGCAGCTCCGGGAACGGGTCGCCGAAGGGGAGGAACGGAAATTCGCCGTCCGCGGCACTGTCTGCGGCGAGCGTGTCGCCTGCGGCCGTATTTCCCGTACTGTCCGTCGGGGACTGAGCCTGAAGAATCCGTGCTGCGGGCGAGTCCCCCGGGCGCGTCGCGGGCATACCAGCATGGCGATGCGGTACGGAATCCCCGGACGGGGCCGCGGCCTGTGGCGTGGCGGAACCCCCGGTGCCGTGTACCGGCGCAACGCCGGATTCCTGCGTTGGGGGCAGCGGAACCGGCACGGTATGTCTCAGCGTGTCGGTCATTCCTCGAATATGCGTTTGAGCGTGATGCGGATCGTCGTGCCTTTGCCGATCTCCGATTCCGTCACGCCGATCTTACCCTGGTGGTAATCCTCCACGATGCGGCGCGAAAGCGAGAGTCCGAGCCCCCAGCCGCGGGTCTTGGTCGTGAATCCCGGTTCGAAGATACGCTTCCAGTTCCCCTTGGGGATGCCCTTGCCGGTATCCTTGACGTCGATCATCACGTTCTTGTCGTCCGACGAGATGCGCACGTCGATCGACCCGTGCCCCTGTAGGGCGTCGAGCGAGTTTTTCATCAGGTTCTCGACCACCCATTCGAACAGTGCGGCGTTGATGTTGGCCTGCACGGGGGCGATGGCCAGCCCGTTGTAGTCGAGCGTCACGTTGCGCGGGATGCGCTTACGGAAATACATGACCGACTCGCCCACTACTTCGTTGATGTTGGCCGGGGTAAGGGGTGTTTCGGAGCCGATCTTCGAGAAGCGGTCGACGATCTTCATCAGGTGCGTGAGGTCTTTGTTCATCTCCTCCACGGCGCTCTGATCCACGTCCTGCGAGCGCAGGTATTCGATCCACCCGAGCAACGACGAGGTGGGGGTGCCCAGTTGGTGTGCCGTCTCCTTCGCCAGCCCGATCCACACCCGGTTCTGCTCGTCGTGTTTCGAAGACCGGAATGCGATGAACCCCAGCAGGATAAAGGCCGTTATGACCAATATCTGGACATAGGGGAAGTAGTAGAGCGATTTGAGCAGTGCCGATCGCCCGTAGAAGATGATGTGGTAGTGGTCGTTGGACCACCAGAAACGCACCGTGCGCGGGGTGTTCTCGGCCGTGAATTTGTCGATCTGCCTGCGCAGCCGGTCGGGGTGGTCGATGATCTTTTCGGGAACCAGGTGGAATTGGAGCACCTCCAGGTTCTCGTTGGTCATGATGAACGGGATGTTGTTGCCGTTCGACACGATGTCGGTGATGAGCGGGTCTTCCATCGAGCCTCCCATCACGTTGCGGTTCGCACGCTCCATCGCATGGGCCCACAGCGCCACGTCGTGCTGCTCCTTTTCCTTCAGGCGCTTGGCCATGTTGTTGGTGTAGAGCAGCGACACCATGCCGAGGGACACCCCCACGATGATGACCACCACGCGGTTGCGGAACGAGAATATGTCGCGGCGGATTTTCATGGCCTGTGTTTATTTACGCGGGGTGTCCTGCTCGGTGACGATCCGCGCGTACTCCTGCCTGTTGCCGAGTATTTCGATGGCTTTCAGCACGTCCCCGTCGTCGGGAAGCGAATGCTCGATGACGCCTTCCGAATAGCCGTGGCGCAGTACGATGTCGTTATTGATCGACTCGACGATCTCCTTGCGGTAGGTTTCAAGATTGGTCGCCGTGTCGTCCCGGAGCGTCGAGTCGATGGCTGCGATCTGCTGTTCCACCTCTTCGAAGCGATCCGTTTTGGCAGCCTCGCGCAGTTTCTTGAGTGCCCGCCGCGTATCCGACTCATAGGGAACCTCCTTGTCCTTCATGAACTCGGCGAACTCGGCGTAATCACCGTCCGTGATCGAGAACGTGCGGATGTCGATCTGTTGTCCCGGGTGCCGGCGCACGTATTCGTCCCCGAAATCCTCGATGAATCCCAGCGCATAGAGCGTCATGGCGAAGCGGCTGATGTACTCCGGTTCAGTGCGGATGTCGGGCATGATGCCGCCCCCGTCGTAGACCTTGCGTCCGGCGCGGGTCGTGTATTCCGAGATGAGCGAGTCGGGTACCGAACGGACGGTGCCCTCCTGCGAGTGGGAATAGTCGATGGCCTGTATGCAGCGTCCCGAAGGGATGTAGTATTTGGCGGTGGTGAGCTTCAGCATGGCGTTGTATCCCAGCGGGCGCGGGGTCTGCACGAGCCCTTTGCCGTAGCTGCGCTGGCCGATGATGACCGCGCGGTCGAGATCCTGCAACGCTCCCGTCACGATCTCCGATGCCGATGCCGAGTTGCCGTTGACGAGTACCGCCAGCGGCAAGTCCGGGAGTATCGGTTCCGATTCGGTGCGGTATACCCGGCGCGAATCTTCCGTGCGGCCTTTGGTACTCACCACTTCGGTGCCTTTCGGGACGAACATGCCCAATATCTTCACGGCTTCCTGCATGATGCCGCCGCCGTTGCTGCGGTAATCGAGGATCAGCCCCTTCAGTTCGCCTTCCGAACGCAGCCGTTCGATGGCTGCCCGCATATCCTCGTAGCAACCTTCGGTGAAATCGCTGTGGCGGATGTACCCGATGCCTTCGCCCACCCATCCCGCGTAGGGTACGCCCGGAATGGCGATCCGTTCGCGTTGCAGAGTGACGGTCTCGGTGCCGCCCGTCAGGTGTTCGACGGTCACCCTGACCTTGCTGCCCGGGTCTCCCTTGAGGCGCGAGCTGACCTGCTCGGTGGTGAAGCCCTTGGCATCTTTGCCGTCGATGGCGAGGATCTTGTCGCCGATCTTCAGCCCGGCGCGGTCGGCGGGCGATCCCTTATAGGGCTGGGCGATCGTTACCCAGTCGCCTTTTTTGCGGATGAGGGAGCCTACGCCGCCGTATTTGCCGGTGGTGAGCAGCTCGAAGTTGGACATCTGGTCTTCGGGGATGAACTCCGTGTAGGGGTCGAGGTCGCTGACCATACCTTCTGCGGCACCTTCCATCAGCTTGTCCGGGTCTACCGGGTCGACATAGCCGAGCGAAAGTTCGCGCATCATATTGACCGTGATCTCCATGTTGCGCCCCAGCCCGAAGTCGTTGCGGGCCGCAAAGGTCAAAAGGGCTGCCGCCGAGGCCGCAATGACGGCCGTGAGCAGGTATCTGTATCCTTTCCTAATCATGTTTACTCATTTGTATGTACGAATCCAGCCGGTATTCGACCCGGGCGACGCCGCGGCGTATGCCGTCGATCTGAATCCACTGTCCGTATTGTGAAACCTTTATTTCGTCCTCTCCCAGCAGCATCAGCTTGCGCAGCGGGCCGTCTGCGCGGAATGTCATCACCCCGTCTTCCTCTCCGCGCAGCGAAAAACCTGCCGACTTGAAGGCGTTGACGATTTGTTCGCGGTTCTGCTCCACGTCGCCTTCGACCTTGCGCACCACGAACCCGAATCTGGGGTAGAGCGCCGCAAGCACCACGATCGCCGCGAACAGCGTCGCGTAACGGCTGGTGTGGAACATTACGTAGACCGTCTGGTCGAGCGTGAGTGCCGAAGTCCCCGTTGCGAGCATCAGGGCCAGGATGGCTACACAGATAACGCACAGGGCGACGAAATATTTTAACGAGCGGATGAAGTATTTCATAACAGTGATTTTTGTTGGATTTGTATCGTTACAATGCCTTTGTCGGTCGTAGCCGCCGCCGGCGCCGTTTGCAATTTTGACCCCATCCCAAACCCCTTCCTTGGGAGGGGCTTGTTGCATGCGGTCGTTTTTCTGTGTATCATCTTCTCCCAATTTGCCCGATGCGGTCGGCAACCTCCTGCATCAGCCATTTGGGGGTCGACGTGGCGCCGCATATTCCGACCGACTCGGCACCCGGGAACCATGCCGGGTCGATCTCGGCGGCCTCCTCGACCGTATGTGTCCGGGCGTTCGCCCTGCGGCACACCTCCGAGAGCACCTTGCCGTTCGACGACTTGCGCCCGCAGACGAACACCACCACGTCGAAGCGGCGTGCGAATTCTGCCAGGTGTTGTTCGCGGTTCGATACCTGCCGGCAGATCGTGTCATCGATCCGCACCCCGTCCGGATGTGCTGCCCGGCGGCGCATCTCGGCACCCAGGGCCTCGAACAGGGCGATGCTCTGGGTCGTCTGCGACAGGAAATAGACCGGCCGCGTAAAGTCGATCAGGCCGAGGTCTTCCTCGCCTTCGATGACGATGGTCGGTGCCTGCACCTGTCCCGTGAGCCCCACGACTTCCGCATGGCCCCGTTTGCCGAGGATCACAACCTGTCCTCCGACGGGGTGCATCTGTTCGTGTGCCTTCACCACGCGGTTCTGCAAACGGGCGACCACCGGGCAGGTGGCGTCGATCACCCCGATGCCGAGCTTTTTCGCGCGCGCGAAAGTCGTGGGCGGTTCCCCGTGGGCGCGGATGAACAGCCGCCGGCCGCCCAGTGCGGGCATGTCGGCGTGGGTTACGGTGCGCAGCCCCAGCCGTTCGAGGCGCTGCACTTCGATGCGGTTGTGGACGATGTCGCCCAGCGAATAGACCGTACTCCCCTCGGCGAGGGCTTTCTCGGCCTCCGAAATAGCCCGGACTACGCCGAAGCAGAAGCCCGATTTGTCATCGATCTCTATTCGCAACCCTTTCACTGTGCCCTGCGCACGGCGATCCGTGCTTCTATCTGGTAACTTGTTCGAATTCCTTCCTGAACCACGCCATCTGCTCGCCGACCGTCATGCAGCTGTTGTCGAGTACGATGGCGTCTTCGGCCTGCCTGAGCGGCGATATCGCACGCCCCATATCGGCCTTATCGCGCTCGCGCACGTTGCGTTCGATCTCCTCGAGCGACACCGGGTCTCCCTTGGCGCGCAGCTCGTCATAGCGGCGGCAGGCGCGAACCCGCGGGTCGGCCGTCATAAAAATCTTCAGTTCGGCATCGGGAAAAACCACCGTGCCGATGTCGCGGCCGTCCATCACCACGCCGCGGCGGCGCCCCATCTCCTGCTGCATGGCCACCAGTTTCCTGCGTACTGCGGCGATGGCGCTCACGCGGCTCACGCAGTTGCTCACCTCGATCGTGCGGATCTTGCCTTCGACCAGGTCGCCGTTGACGTAGATGTCGCTGGCACCGCGTTCGGGGTTGAAACGGAACGTGATGGCGATCTGGTCGAGCAGCCTGACGACTGCGTCCTCGTCGACGATGCCCGACCGGATCGCACCGTGTTCCAACGCATAGAGCGTGACGGCGCGGTACATGGCACCGGTGTCGATGAAGATGTAACCCAGCTCGCGGGCGATGGCTTTGGCGAACGTACTCTTGCCGCACGACGAAAAGCCGTCGATGGCGATTATGATCTTGTGTTTGTTATCCGACATTGGGGAATATATCAAAGAATGTTGAAAGTATCGTGTAAATACCCAGTATCCCGATGATAAGGCCGGCGACATGGTTGATCGTCAGCATGTGGCGCGGGCGGAAGCGGCGGCGGAAAAGGTTGATGACGAAGGCCAGCATCGTCCACCAGGCTGCGGCGCCGCCGAAGAATCCGGCGATGATGAACATGGCGCGGAAGAAGCCTCCCACGCCTTCGTGCGTGATGTCGCCGCCCGAAATCTTGAATACCGCGAAGAAGGCGAGGATGTAGGGGATCACCATGATGAAATTGGCGATCGTCAGCCCGAAGATCGAGGCGAAGTCCTGCCACAGCGACGTCTTGCCCGCCCGGTTGCGGCGTATCTGCGGTACGGGGTTCTGGGCGAAGATGTAGACGCCGACGATTACCACGAAGATGCCGCCTATCACGCGCAGCAGGGTGTTGTACTGCTCGATCTGGGTCTGGAGCATCGAGTAAAAAAACAACGCCGCCATGGCCATGAAGGTGTCGGCACAGGCTACGCCCAGGCCGGAGACGATTCCCGAACGACGGCTTTTCGACAGGGTGCGCTGGATGCACAGCACGGCCACGGGGCCTACCGTGATCGATGCCGCCACGCCTACGCAGATGCCGCGGAACATAACGTCCAAGATTTCCAATCCCATTTTCTTCGGTTGCGGAGTTTCAGGCAACAAAGATACGAAAAACCTCGGACATCCGTCAAGGCCGCGTGAAAAAAGGGCGTGGCCGATTGTCGGAAATGGCCGATATGTTGATAAAATATCGAAAACTTTGGCCGCAGAGTTGTATATTGGCAGTCGAAAGTCGGTAAATTTGCAGAAACAACAAGCGGGCCTATGGCAGAAATGAAACAATTCGGGATCGACCTCGAACTCGACGATACGGTGGCCCAGGGCCACTATTCGAATCTGGCGATCATATCCCACTCCACCTCGGAATTCATTATCGATTTTGCCGCGGTGCTTCCCGGCGTGCAGAAAGCCCGTGTCAAGAGCCGCATTATCCTCACGCCCGAACACGCCAAACGGCTGTTGCGTTCGCTGCAGGAGAATATCGTGCGTTATGAAAGCAATGTGGGCAAGATCGAAATACCCACTCCTCCGCCGGTTCCCGAAGCGGGTCCCAAGATGGGTGAAGCTTAAAATCGCAACAGCCCGGCCGTTTTACGGCCGGGCTGTTGTAGGTAACCGGAAGTGCGAAAAAGAGTAAATATCTTGTTTTCAGGTATTTAATTTTATTTTCTGCATGTGCTCCGAGTAATAAAATTGTAAAATCGGGCAGGTTCCCGTCAGGGGCCGTATTACGATCAACGGTACGATGGCGCAGTTCAGCTGCAAACTCTCCGTTCGTTCTACTCTCTGGAATGCCAAAGCAAATAAAACTGCCGGCAAAAGAAAGCCTCGAAGCCCAGCGTCTCAATGAAAAGTTGGAGAACTTCCGAAACCTTCGATAGAAATCCTCCGCCGCGGATTTTTGTTTTCGCCAGAAAACAGCGAGTTGTACCTTTGTCCGACAAATTTGGGTTTGTCCGACAAAGGTTCTCGCTCTGCGAGGCCCGGGTCGCTCCCGAGTCGCGACCCTTTTTTAAGCCATATATGGATATGAACCGAAAACCGACAGACAAGACCGATAAGAAGCCCCGAACGCCGAGTTATAAATACTCTTTCCGGCTTAATGAAGAGTAGAACATCCGCTTTTGCGAGCTGCTCAGCAAAGCCGGATTGGAGCATAACCGGAGTCGTTTTATTGTTAAAAGAATCTTCAACGAGGAGGCCGTCGTTATCAGACGCGACCCGTCGAAGACGCAGTTCGTCGCCCGACTTAACGACTTTTATTTCCAGTTTCAGCGCATCGGCAACAACTATAACCAGATTGTAAAGGTCATCAATACGCACTTCACCAACATTGCAATACCACATCAGATCGCCGCACTGGGACAGCGGACACGCGAGTTGAAAGTGTTGAGTATCGAGATCCTGAACCTTGCAAAACAAGCTGCGGAATGGTTGCGAATATAAGATCAGGAGCATCGCCTCCGAAATAGAGGGGCAATTGCGATGTATTCTCTCAGGATCTTCATTTTGTGCTTTATTATATTTTCATACTGTACTCCGTACCATATCCGAAGAGGATGTCCGCGAAACTGTCCGTATGAAACTCAATAAATTACAAGAAACATCCGCTTCGAACAGACACAATACTCAGGATCAGGCATTATACCATATAAAACGAGGCTCCATGGAGCCTCGTTTTCGAATATCTTGCCATGCGGGTGTCAGGCCTGCGGCGCCTGGCTCTGCAAAAACTGTTGGTACTCTGCCCACATCTGCTCGATGCCTTTTTCGGGGCCGAACATCGCACGCATGGCCTTGTCGAAACTCCAGACATCCATATCGCGAACCGTAACGTGGAATTCACGCAGGGCGTCGGGATTCATGGTCGTCAGCCACTGCAGGAAAAATCCGGTCGTCTTATAGCCGTCGAGCCAATGCCCGCCCGGTTTGCGGAGCGCCGCAATGTCGAACAGCCCGGCCTCGGCGCGCACGGCGTCGGCAAGACCCTCGATGCAGGCCCAAAACTCCCTGTTGGTTGAATAGCTTCCAATCCCTTTCGGCTCGAACTGGTAGGCGTGCACCAGCTCGTGGAAAAGCACGCCGCGCGTTTCATAGTCGAGTTTGTAAAGCGACTCGCGCGCCGACTTCTCGATGTGCTGCGTACTGTACACGATCGCCGTTTCCGCAGGGTTGCCCGATTTGGCTGAAACCCCGGCATAATCCTTCAGCGTATAGTCAATTTTCCCCACCGTGTTCATCGTATCGGCAGCTGAGTAGAAAAGTATTTCGGCAACCTTGCGGGTGTGGTAGCGGACATACGCCCCGGGATCCTGCACCAGCGTGGCGTAAATCGCGGCACCCTCGGTCTGTGGGTCAAGCACCTCGAAATCCACCGCGGGATAGACGAAACCGCTCCACGCCTCCTCCCTGTCGCGCTCGTAGAAACGCACGTCGCCCACGGCGACCGTATCGGCCTCTTCGCGCGGCAGGAATTCGATTTTGTAGGCCGTATAGTTCGAGGGTTCGGCAATCCGCCCGGTGATCTCCTGGAAACGCGAGCAGAATACGCATCCCTCCCGGCGGTCGAGTTCGACCCATTTGCGGCCGTCGTGCGAGCCGCTCAACACCCACCCGGCCGGATCTGCGGCGGGCACTTCGCCCGAAGAGTATACGCGGTAACTCCGCATCGGAGTGTCGAAGCCGTCGAAGACGACCCGGCAGGGGCGGGACGCCGGCATCGCATAAGATGTCGAGGGGTCGTCGTCGCAAAGTTCCGCAACATTGCGGGGCGCCTCCTGCGAGCAGGAGAGCATCGTAAGCGCCGTAAGCGCAAAAATAAAGTGTTTCATAGTGTAAAGATACCTGTTTTTCGGTTGTTCATATTATCTGTCCGGCCTTGTGGCGACGGGAAGCGACGGCGGGACGGCTGCAGCCGACACGGCGCGCCGCTTGTCGGGCCGCGAACCCATCACATAATGCAGGTGTACGCCGTCACGGATGTCGTCGTACGTGATGTACGACTTGTCCCACACGCGGCCATCGACGTACATGCGGCGAATGTAGACGTTCTCCGGGCTCCAGTTCTCGGTCGTCACGCGAATGGACTTCCCGTTGGAGAGGCGCAGTTCGACGCCTTCGACCGTCGGCGAACCGATGTTGTAGACATTGCTCGACGGCGCCGTCGGGTAGAAGCCCATCGTATTGAACAGGTACCACGCCGACATCTGGCCGCAGTCGTCGTTGCCGCTCAACGAGCCTGGCTCGTTGCCGTAGAAGGCGTCCGATATGCGGCGCACCCACTGCTGGCATTTCCACGGCTGCCCGAGGTAGTTGTACAGGTAGACGATGTTGTGGCAGGGCTCGTTGCCGTGCCAGTAGGCGCCGATACGCCCCTGTATGTCATGCGCACCCGGAATATCGTCGGGCAGTTCGGTCACGAAGAGCGAGTCGAGGCGCGTTTCGTACAGCCTGCGGCCCACGCGGTCGATATGTCCCGCGACGTCGTGCGGCACGTACCACGTATATTGCAGCGTGAATCCTTCCGTAATATCGCCCCAGCCGTGCACCGAGCCCGGCCCCTGATAGGCGACGGGCGTAAAGGGCGTGCGCCAGCGGCCCTGGCTGTCTCGGCCCCGCATGAACTTCGTTTCGGGGTCAATCAGGTTGCGGTACGAGAGCGAGCGGCGCAGGAAATAGTCGTAGTCCTCCTCCTTGCCGAGCGCGCGGGCTGCCTGCGCGATGCAATAGTCGTCGTAGGCGTATTCGAGGGTCTTGGAAACCGATTCGCGCTCCTTGTCGAACGGCACCCAGCCCAGTTTCGTATATTCGGGCAGGCAGTCGTAATTAGGATTGGTCGCCGTGCGTTTCATCGCTTCGAAAGCCCGCTCGTAGTCGAAGCCGGGAACCTGCTTGACAATCATGTCGGCCAGTACCGATACGGCATGGTACCCGATCATGCACCAGGTTTCGTTGCCGTAGAACGACCAGACGGGCAGCATCCGCTCGACGCTCTTGTCGTAGTGCGCCAGCATCGAGTTGGCCACGTCGGCACTCATGTCCGCCCGTACGAGGTTCATCAGCGGATGGAAGGCGCGGTAGGTGTCCCAGAACGAAAAGGTCGTATAGTTGGTAAATCCCTCGGCGCGCCCGATACTCTTGTCGTGCTCGCGGAAGCGGCCGTCCGCATCCTGGAAAAGGAACGGAGAGAGGAAACAGCGGTACGCCGAGGTGTAAAACGTCTCCTTAACCCGCTGCGGGCCCTCGACCGTGAACCGCGAAAGCTCCCGCTCCCACAGTTGCTCGCCGCGGCTGCGCACCTCGTCGAACGTAAGGCCGTCGATCTCGTGCAGGCTGCCCCGGGCGCCCGCCGGGTCGACCGACGAAATGGCGACGCGGACGGTCACCTGCTGCTCCTGCCGCGTGGCGAAACGCACCCAGAATTTCAGGTCTTCGCCCCACGCCTCGCAATCGCTGCGGAAACGTTTCGTGTCGTAGCACACCCGTTTGCCGCCCTCCATGATGCCGAAGTCGTCGAGCGGCTCGGAAAACTCGGCCACGAAATAAACATGGCGCTCGGCGCCCCAGCCCTGCACGAGTTTATAGCCCGTGATGGTGTGGTCATCCTCCTTGCGCAGGTTGGCCCACCGGCATTTCCACCACAGCGTATGCCGCATGTCGACAAGTATGAAGGCGTCGTCAGCCTCGGGATAGGTGAAGCGCAGGATGCCGCTGCGCTGCGCCGCCGTCATTTCGGCTTTCACGCCGTAGTCCGTGAGGTTCACGCCGTAATAGGCGGGCGAGCACCACTCCTCGTCGTGGCTGTACCGCGATCGGTAACCGGCGTCGGGGTCGTCGTGCGTACCGGGTTCGAGCTTGATTTCCCCCACGCCCGGCATGAAGAGGAAGTCGCCCAGATCGGGAATACCCGTACCGCTCAAATGGTTGAGCGAGAATCCCATCAGCGTCTTGTGCGCGTATTTGTAGCCCGAGGCGGCATCGTAATAATCGTCGTCCGTATCGGGGCTGATCTGGATGCCGCCGAACGGCACCTGCGCCCCGGGATAGACGTTGCCGAAGCCGTCGGTGCCGACCAGCGGACGGACATAGCCGATGCGCGGGGCATCGTCGGCCGTAACCGCGAACGCCCACAGCAACGCAGCGCATGCGGCAGCAAGCTTTATCAGCGTAAATTTCATGTTTGCAGTCGTTTTACTGTTCGCAACTCAGGGAGTAGGGCCGTTCTTCGGCCGAAAAGCAGCGGCGCTTGTCGGGCGTGGAACGCATGTCGAATTCCAGCACGGCGCCCCCTTTCAGGTCGGCATAGGTGATATACGCCCGGGTGTAGGGTTTCCCGTTGAGTTTCACCCCATGCACATACCGGTTCTTCGAGCTGACGCCCGGCGCCTTAATTTCCAGGTAACACCCCTCCCCGATCCTCACTTTCATATAAGGCAGGTAGGGTGCGCCCAGCACATACTGGTCGGTGCCCGGGCAGACGGGATAGAATCCCATCGCCGTGAAAATGTACCACGCCGACATCTGGCCGCAGTCGTCGTTGCCGCACAGGCCGTCGACCGTCGGACGGTACATGCGATCCATGATCTCACGCACCCAGTACTGCGTTTTCCACGGCTGCGAAGTCCACATGTAGAGGTAGGGTACATGGTGGCTCGGCTCGTTGCCGTGGACATACATGCCCAGCAGCCCCTCGCGCGTCACGTCCTCGGTCTGCGCGAAATACCTGTCGGGCAGGTACTCGGTAAAGAGGCTGTCCAGACGCGCCGTGAACTGACCATCGCCGCCCATCAGGGCAATCAGCCCCGCCGGGTCGTGCGGCACGTACATCGAGTAGTTCCACGAGTTGCCCTCGATAAACCCCTGTCCGTGCGTATCGTAGCGGTTGAAGTCGGGTTTCCAGCTTCCGTCGCTCATTCGCGCCCGGGCAAACCCCGTCTCCGGATCGAAGACGTTGCGGTAATTCAACGCCCGGCGGCGGTAGGTTTCGGCCTCATCGGAGAGTCCCATGCGCCGGGCCGTCCGGTAGATCACCCAGTCGTCGTAGGCATATTCCAGCGTCATCGACGAACCGGTGGACTTCACGTCGTAAGGGACGTAACCCAGTTGCTTGTAAATGCCCGTTCCGTCGTAATAGTCGCAGTTGGCGCTGCCGATCATCGCCTCAAGCGCCAACTTCCGGTCGACGTCGATTTCTTTGTCGAGGGCGTCGCCCACCACCGACACCGAATGGTAACCTATCATGCACCAATTCTCGTTGCCCATGTGCGACCATACGGGCAGGATGCGGTGCACGCTCTGGCGGTAGTGTGCGAGCATCGAGTTCACGATGTCGCGGCTGCGGTCGCGGCAGATGAGGTTGAACAGCGGGTGCAATGCCCGGTAGGTATCCCAGACCGAGAAAACGGTATAATTGTTGAAATCCCGGGTCTGGTGTATCTCGTGGTCGACACCGCGGTATTTACCGTCCGTATCCATATAGACCGACGGGTTTATCATCGTGTGGTAGAGCGACGTATAGAGCATACGCAGCGCCTCGTCGCTGCCTTGGGCTTCAATTACCGACATCTGCTCCTCCCACTTGCGTGCGGCGTCGGCCGCCGCCTGGTCGAACGTGCGCCCGCCAGCCTCGGCACACAGGTTGGCCAGCGCCCCGCGCGTTCCCACGGCCGACAGCGCCACCTTGACCTCGAGCGGTGCGGAATCGTCGCCGAAATCGAAGTGCATCACGATGCCACACCCGCCGATTTCGGGGAAGTTACGCTCCGTGTCGAACTTCCGCCAGCCTCCGCCGTAATCGAGCGGCCGGCGGTCGCGCGCGCCGTATTCGCGCACGGGCTTGGAGAAGCTCATGGCAAAATAGGTGTAGTTGGTGCGCGCCCATCCGCTGGTGATGCGGTAGCCCGTCACCAACGTGTCGTTCTCGACACGCACCTGCGCCCAGCGGGTCTTGCCCTCGTAGTTGTAGATGCCGTGGTCGAGGTCGAGAATCAGGTGCTGGTCTTCGCCCGCAGGATAGGTGTATTTGTGCAAGCCCACCCGCTCGGTGGCGGTCAACTGGGCCCGGATGCCGTAGTCGTCGAGCATCACCTCGTAATAACCCGCCGCTGCGCGTTCGCGCTCGTGCGAGAAGCGCGAGCGGTAGCCCGTTTCGGGGTGTTCGGCCGTGCCGCGTTCGGTGCGTATCTCCCCCACGGTCGGCATCAGCAGGATGTCGCCCAGGTCGGAGTGCCCCGTGCCGCTCAAATGTGTGTGCGAGAAGCCGACGATCGTCGGGTCGTCGTACTGGTATCCGGCGCAGTAGCGGTAGGCCTCGGGCTGGTACTTGCCGTCGATGTTGTGCGGCACCATCTCCGTGTCGGGGCTCAACTGCACGATGCCGTGCGGCACGCAGGCCCCGGGGAAAACGTGCCCCATGCTGCGGGTGCCTATCATCGGGTCGATGTAGTCCGTCGCCGGGCGTGTCTGCGCGGCGGCCGCAACGACCGGGCAGGCCGCAATCAGGGCAATCAGGTAATTCTTCATAACTGTCATTTCGGTTTGTTGTGCCGCAGGACGGGAGATGCCCCGGTCAAAGCCGGAACACCTCCGTCCGCAGCAGGCTATTAAGCCTCGCGTATCTTAATCCAGTAAGGATAGGAAGGATCGGGGCTCACCAGATAGAAATAGTGTTTGTTGCCGTCGTAGGAAACGCTTTCTGCCTTGTAGACGTGGAATCCCCGCTCGCCGAAGAGCAGCCGCTCGAGCGGTTTGACGAGTTTCTGCGACTCCTCGCTGCTCATCTCGTTGCCGTCGGCATCCACGAATGCGCCCGTCACGTCGCCTTTGGTGAAAATCATACGGTCGTCTTCGACTTTGTAGGCGCTGACGGCGATGGATACGGGATGATTTTCGAACCCGTTACGGAACGACTTGATGTCGATGCGCTGTCCCTTGCCCACCGCGAAAACCTCGATGGCGCAAGGCCCGGCGGGCGTGCCGCCTCCCGGCTGCGTGTAGGGATAGAAGATATAGCGTTCCGTGCCCGTCATGCCCGGAATATCGTCCTCAGCCGTCGGCAGGCAGAGCCGCGAATAAGGAATGAATACCGGCGTGCCGCCCTCGTACTTGTTGACCGGATAGGTGAAGAAATACTCCAGCGGATGAGCCTCGCTCTGCAGCGGCGTGCGGATCGTGCAGGAAAGCCCGTCCACGTTCGGCGTGTAGGGGCCCGTCCACGTAAGGCCCTTGTAGGTGACGCTGCCCACGGTGAGCGGCTCCCGGAAGGTGATGACGCCCGCCTCGGTCGCATCGACGGCCACGGTCTTGTACTGCGCCTTGTTGCGCGCCATCTCACGGTAATTGCCGTCGGTGTAGACCGCCTCGGAATCCTCTATCCAAATCAGGTCGGCTGTACCTGCCTCTGCATCGAGGGAGTAATGCAGTTTGAAATTCTTGTTGTCGTTGTCGAAGAACGTACCGTAGGGTTTCATGCCCTGCGCCACGAGCTGCGGCAGGAAGTTCTCGCCGCCCGGCTCCTCGCCCCCGCCTTCGGAGTAGAGGCCGTCGCGCACCTTCACCCAGAGGTTGCCCGTCTTGGAAATCAAGTAAAAGCCTTTACCGCGCGAATCGCTCTCCTCGATTACGTACAGGCCGTCGGCATGGAAATAGAAATCGGTGAACGGTTTCAGGTCGGCGGCCGCCTGGCTGATGGGGTACGATGCAATCTCGGAACCGGTCGCAATCTTCAGGAAGTCGCCCTGCACGCTGGCGTAGAAGCGAATCCAGTCGGCGTCGCTGTCGAAGCGTGCGGTCTTGGGATCGGTCGTATAGTCGTTCACGAAGAGATAGTTGCCCGTCGTGCCGTCGCCCACATAAACTTCCACGCGCAGCGGAATGTCGTCCGCATAGGGATAGAAGAGGATGCTGCGGAACTTGTCCGAAACCAGTGCCGACCAGAGCGTCGGGTGGGCCGTGCCGCACTCGAGCTTGCCACCGAGGTTATACTGCTTGGAAGCCTTGTCCACGAAACCGGGATGCGCCTCGGTTACGGCGGTGATTTTCGCGTCCGCCACGTTGAAGGCGAGGCTTTCGCCGGCAATCGTGTAGGTGAGCGAACTGTACCCCACACCGTTAATCGTGACGGCCGGCCACTGGATGCCGTACTGCGTGTCGGTCACCTCCAGCTCGAAGCCTGCCGACTCGTGTTTGGCGTCCTTGTTCGCAGCGTCGATCCAGGTGAACTCCATGCTGCGCGACTTCTTGTCGACGGCATAGCGGGCCAGGAACTTGTTCTCGCCGTCGCGCAGGACACCCTGCATGGCGTTTTTCTTCGACAGGGCCAGCCATACCAACTTCTCGCCCAGCTTGAGTACGTCTTCCGACGTGGCTTTGGTCAACACGACTGGCTTGCCCGACGAGGCGCCTATGCAGTTGATGGTCGTCTCGGTCGTCGACTCGACGATGAGCTGCCTTTCGCGGAACTCCGAATCGACGATTTCGTCGTTGAGCATCGTGGGCCCGTCGAACTTGATAATCACGCCGCCCTCCTTGAGCGCCGAAACGCTGAAAAGCGCCAGGTTTTTCTCGTTTTCCGAAACGGGCGAATCGGTCGCCACCGAACTGTCGGACAGGAAGTTGAACAGAATCGTATAGCTTTTTCCAGCAGCGGGGGCATATTCTGCCACCCAATTGTATTCCAGCGCGCTTTCGTAGGTCAGCGCCTCTTTCACGGCTATCGACTCGGCATTCTCGCCGGCCGAGGTACCCTCCTCCTTAGTCTGGGACTCGAGTCCGTCGAGGGAAGCATCCTCACGGCATCCCGCAGCGAAGACGAGCAGCAAGGCCGCCAGAAATATCGTTATCTTTTTCATGGATGTCATTCAGATTTAGCGTTTTTGGTAATTGGTTTTATCGGCCTTGTAGAGCGCCCAAAGCGTCTGCTCATTGGCATCCTCGCCGAGCGCGTATTTGAGCGCCGCGTCCCAGCTCCACGGATTGATCGTGCGCATCGACGCGTTGATATTGCGGATGGCGTCCTTGTCCTGCGTCTGTGTCAGCCAGTAGCAGAAGAAGCCCGTCGTCTGGTAGCCCGACATCAGGCTGCCGTTGGTATTGCGGGTGGCATAGTCGTGGTAGCCTGCCACCGTGCGCACCGCGTCGGCCAGACCTTCGATTGCCGCCCACGACATGTTGCCCTGACTGTAAGCCGGAATGCCCTGCGGTTCGAGCTGGAAAGCGTGTACCATCTCGTGGAAAAGCACGCCGCGCGTTTCGAGGCTCAACTTGAGCAGCGACTCGTTGGCCGATTTCTGAATCCAGTCGGTCGAGTAATGGATGTTGATTTTGGGCGACGAGCCTCCCTTGTACGACACCTCGCCGGGCATCGGTTCGAGGAAATACTCGATGGTGTTCACCGGGAAACGCTCGTCCCGGTCGTTGAAGTAGAGGTAGGTGCAAATCTCCAGCGCATGCCACTTCAGGTAGGCGATCTTGTCCTGAACCAGCACGTCGTAGAGTTTGGAGCCCTTGTCCTCGGCCAGGTCGATGAACAGGATTTCGGGCGACTCAAAGTTCTTCCATGCGGCATACGGGTCTTCCGTGTGGAAAAGGATGTCCGAAAGAGTCAGCTTGTCGCCGCTGTTGGCCTTGAACACGAATTTGTATTTGGCATAGTCGGCCGGCGCCGCCAGGTAATAGATATGTTTCTGGAAACGGGCGATGAACGCGACCTCCGAACGGCTGTCCACCTCGTTCCACGACGCGCCGTCGTCCGACCCGTAGACCTTCCACGACACGGGGTCGTACAGCGTTTCGACGCCGTTGTCGCCCTGCTCCACCACGCCCGACGATACGAGCGTGTAGGCCACGATCCGCCCGGCGCTGCAATCCACGACCGCCTCGACGCTGTTCTCCGCGCCGACTTCGGCCTCGAAGTAGGTCGTAAGGTCGTCGTCAAGGAGCGCCGCCGCGTCGGACGACGGTGTGGCGCCGATGCCGCCGATCTCCACGGTGCCGCCCGGGGCCGGCAGGAAATGCGGCTTTTCATCGGCACAGGAGCAGAGGAGCGCCCCCGCTAAAAGAATATATGTTATCTTTTTCATCATTTTTAGGTTTTAAAGTCCGTTAATATCCGTAATTCTGGTCGCTCTCCGAGATGCCCGAGTTGGCGTCGATTTCGGCCTGCGGAATCGGCAGCGTCAGGCGGTAGTCGTCGGCGGAAATCGTCTTGCCCTCGCGCGTCATGGTCACTTTCAGGCGGCGCGCGTCGAACAGGCGGTGCCCCTCCCATACCAGCTCGCAGCGGCGCTCCTTGATAATCTCGGCCAGCAGCCCCGGATAGGTCTGCGCCGTGTAGCCCTCGATACGTTCGGCGCGCAGTTCGTTGAGCAGGCGGTTGGCCTCAGCCAGATCGGGGTTCTCACGCATCATCAGCGCCTCGATGGCAATGAGCTGCATCTCCTCGGCACGGAACATTTTCTCATCGAGACGGCCGATATCCGACGCGTCGCCGAACCACTTGGTGACCATCCACACGGGCGCCCCAGCGCGGTCACGGCCGTATTCGAAGAAAACCGGCCCGCGGACGTCTTTTTCGGAAAACTGGGCGCGCAGTTCGTTGCTCGGGCGGAAAACGCTCGAATAGTCGCGGCCCACGAAGAGCGTCCCGATCGTCGACGAGCCTGCGGGACGCGACAGCTTGAAAATCGTACCGGCGTTCGACTTGTCCAGCCAGAGGTTCTGCACCTCGCCAAGCTTGGCGATGCCTACGGCACGCAGGGCATTGCTGGCATAGATGTAGGCGTGGGTGTACTTTTTGTGGTAGAGCGAAACCCGCGCACGGAGCGCATCGACCGCGGCCTGCGAAATGTATGCCGTCGAGTTGGTCGCCTTGTTGTCGGCCGCCAGGTCGGGAGCCGCTACCGTCAGCATGTCGTACGCGCGGGTGAGGTCGGTCATAATCTGCTCGTAGCATGCGCCGACTTTGTCGCGCGGGGGATTGCCCACCACGTGGTAATGGCTGACGTACGGGATGCCCAGCGCGTCGTCGTTCGAAAAATCGGAGAAGAAGCAGAGCAGCTCGAAATGCGCATAGGCGCGGAAGAAGTAAGCCGTACCGAGCGACACCTGCAGCGAGGTTTCCTCCTCGGCGTTGAGCGGCTTCACTTTCGGGCCGTAGTTAAGCACGCGGTTGGCCTGATTGATGATACCGTAGTAATGCGCCCACAAGCCGCTGACGTCGCCCGACGTGGCGGTGTAGACCCAGCCGGCTAGGTCGGTTCCGGCGCCACCCGAATCGCCGCCCTGCACGCAGTCGTCGGCGATATATTCCGTAACGGCAAGTTTCGAGCGCAGGCTGGCCTTGCCGTAGATGCCGACCACGGCCTTATGGACGTTCTGCACGTTGCCGAACGCCTTGTCGGGGCCGACCATGTCCGTGGGATCGAGGTCGGTATAGTTACATGACGTGAGCGCAAAAGCCGCCAGCAGCGCCACGATGCATATCGATTGTATTTTTTTCATTGTCTGGTTCATTTTAGGATTAGAAATTCATATCCACACCGAATGTGATGGTACGGGGCTTCGGATAGGACATGACGTCCTGCGCCCCGTTGACTTCGGGGTCGGCACCCGTATATCCCGTCCATGTCACGAGGTTCTCGCCCTGTGCATAGAGCGTCAGGTTGCGGATGAAGCGGGTCTTCCGCATCCAGCGGTCGGGCAGCGTCCACGACAGGCGCAGGGTCTTCAGGCGCAGGTAGGAGGCATCCTCGAGGAACTGCGAGGCCATCGGCGAGGGCTGAATGCCGTCGCGGAAAGCCGGCACGTCGGTCACATCGCCCTCTTTCATCCACATGCGGAGCATGCGCACGGGCTTGTTGCCGTTGAACTTGTGGTTGTCCATATACCAGCGCTGGCAGTTCATCACCGTATAGTGGTAGGCATAGGTGAACTGTGCGTCGAGCTGCACGCCCTTGTAGCGCAGCCGGGTCGTGATGCCGCCGAAGACAGGCACTTCATACGTTCCCAGATGGTCGGCCATATACGCCTGGTTGATGTCGGTCGTGAGCTGTCCGTAGTTGTCGTAGAAGACGGGCATGCCGTTAGCGGGGCTGACGCCTGCGTAGTAAGGCATGATCCACGTACCGAGCGGGCGGCCCAGTTCATAGAGCGTGTTGCCGTTTTTGTAGCGCCCCTCCTTGTTCGACCAGGTACCCAGATCGGTAATCTCGCTCTTGTTGTAGGTGTAGTTGAACCCGAGATCCCACTGGAAGTTCTGCGTCTTGACGGGCGTGGTGTTGACGCCGAGCTCGACACCGCGGTTGACGATGGAGCCCGCATTGGCCAAAATCGAGCTGAAACCGCTGGTCATCGAGATGTTCTTCGACATGTAGAGGTCTTTGGTCTTGATATTATAGAAGTCGAAGGTGACGTTCACGCGCGAATCCAGCACCGACACGTCCAGTCCGACATTGGTCTGGGCCGAGGTTTCCCAGCGCAGTTCGCTGTTGCCGAGCTGGCCGTGGCTGTAACCCGATTCGCCGTTGTAGGACGAGTTGTAGTAGCCGTCGAACGTTCCGAAGTCGCTCACGCCGTCCTGGTTACCCGTCGTACCGTAGCTGGCGCGCAATTTCAGCTGGTTGAGCCACTTCGCGTTGTCGAACCACGACTCCGACGAGATGAGCCAGCTGGCGCCGACCGACCAGAACGTGGCGCTGGCGTTGTCCTCGTAGAATTTCGACGAGGTGTCGTGGCGAAGCGAGGCCGAAAAGTTGTACTTGTTGGCGATCGAATAGCTGGCCTGCGCGAAGAACGACATGAGGTTGCTCATCGTGCGGCCGCCGCCGATCGAGGGCGGGAAAAGCGACGAACCCGACTTGTCGCCGATACCGGCCGGCGACTGCATCATGTCGGAATTCAGGTCGTAGCCCGTGAAGTTCGACGTGTACCATTTGCCCTGGAACATCTCCATACCGGCTACGGCGTTGAGCGAGTGTCCGTTGGCGAAATCCTTGTTGACGTTGATGGTATTGGTCCACGTGTAGCGGAATAGCTCCGATGAGGTCTGGCCGTAGTAACCGTGGTTCTGCTGCGCATTGGGATGGTCGCGGTGCAGCGTCGACACGTTGCGGTTGTACATGAAATCCAGTCCGAAATTGGTCTTTACGGAGAGCCAGTCTGTGATGGAAGCTTTCGCATACACCGAAGCGACGGTTTTCAGGCGGCCCGTTTCGCGGTCGTAATATTTGGTGATGAGCGTCGGGTTGTCGACGTTGTACCAGTCGTCGGGCGACTCGTAGGGATAGGCCAGCAGCGTAGTAAACCACGGGTTGCCCCAGTTCTGGCGTCCGGCACCGGCTTCGGGGTCTGCGAAGTTGGTCTTGCTGTAACCGACCGTGGCCTTCAGTCCCAGGTCGAGCCACTTGGTCGCCTTGTGGTCGATATTGAAACGTGTCGAATAACGGTCGAGGCTCGACTTCTTGAGAATCCCCTGCTGCGTCAGGTAAGAGCCCGAGATGAAGAACCGGGTCTTGTCGCTGCCGCCCGAAACCGAAACGCTATGCTCCTGCAGGAAACCCGTCTGGGTCATCAGGTCCATCCAGTCCGTGTCGGTGGCGCGGGCCTTGGCCAGACGCGCGAGGTCGGCCTCCGAGGCCGTGCCGTCCATTTCGCGCTTGAGGTACTGCATCATCGGATAGAAGTTGCTGTTGGGTTCCGACATCACGCACTGCAGCTGGTACTGGAGGTTCTGCTCGCTGTTCATCATATCGATGTAATCCACCAGGAACGAGAAACCGAACTGATTGCGGTAGTTGATGTTCGTGCGTCCGCTGCGTCCGCTTTTGGTCGTGATGACAATCACGCCGTTGGCGCCGCGCGAACCGTAAATCGCCGTGGCCGAAGCGTCTTTCAGCACCTGGATGTCGGCGATGTCGTTGGAGTTGAGCGCCGCGAAATCGGCCGATTGCACCATCACGCCGTCCATAATATAAAGAGGAGTGTTGCTACCGTTGATCGATCCTGTACCGCGGATGCGGATCGACAGATCGTTGCTGCCCGGTTGTCCCGAACCGCTGGAGATCATCACACCGGGCGTCTGGCCTTGCAATCGGTTTTCGAGCGTCGGCGACGACTGAAATTCGAGCTTCTCGCCCTTCACTTGCGAAAGAGCTCCCGTGGTTTGGGCGCGGCGTACGGTGTTGTAACCTACGACTACGACCTCATCGAGCCGCTGGGCGTCCTCTTCGAGTCTGACTTCGATCGCCGTGCGCGAAGCGACGGCTACCTCCTGCGTACTGTAACCTACATACGATACGGAGAGAACGGCATCGTCCGGACAAGCGATAGTTGTAACGCCATTGACATCGGTCGAGGCGCCCGATACGGTTCCCTTGATCACGACACTCGCACCGATTACCGGCCCCGCCTGGTCAACGACAATCACCGTACGCGCGGCGGTCGTCTTCTGCTCCTGCGCCGATACGGTCAATCCCGGCAACAGGGAGAGCAGAACCATACAAACAGAGTAAAAGTGTAATTTCATTAATTTTTGGTTTAGGTTGATAAAATGGTTTCCGTAGAACAATAGTTTCGTAAATCATGCGGGAGCGGTAATTTCGGGCCCTGAAACGCTGCCCGCAGTTTTGAGAGAATAGACTATTTCAAAGTCATGGGAAGTCAGTTGGTTCGGTTTGAGGTTTATACAAATTTAGCAAACAGCCCCGGGGAAAGGGATGCATCGCGGACAAAAAAAGTATCCTGATTCGCACAAGGTAAATCACCACCTCTTTTATGCGAATCAGGATACTTTTCCGCTCCCGGTGCAAACTACTGCTTCGTACGGTATTCCTTGGGTTTGAGCCCGTATTTCTTCTGGAATTCGCGGTAGAAATAGGACTTGTTCGAAATCCCCACGCGGTACATGATCTCCTGAATGGTGAGGTGGGTGGTCGTCAGCAGGCGGGCCGCATACTCGAAACGGTACTCCTTGATGAATTCGCTCGGCGTGCGTCCCGAAATCTTCTTGAACTTCCGGTAGAAATTGCGGGCCGTCAGTCCGAGGCGTTCAGCAATCAGTTCCATGCGCAGGTTCTCGCTCTCGATATGCTCCTGTATGGTGTCCACGACGGTGTCCATGAAAAGTTTGTCGGTCTGATGCATCTTCTGTCCCTCGACGACCGTATAGACGCTCTCGGGCGTATTGTAATAATCCTTCAGCATCCGGCGGCTGGCTATCAGCCGTTCGACCGTGGCGCAGAGCACGGGCACGGAGAACGGTTTGGTCAGGTAGGCGTCAGCTCCCGACACCAGCCCTTCGACCTGCTCGCTCTCGGTAATCTTCGCCGAAACGACGACGACCGGGATACCGCGCAGGAATTTATCGCTGCGCACGGCATTCACCAACTCCAGTCCGCTCGCGCCCGCCATGACGATGTCGGTGATAATCAGGTCGGGCGTCATCTCGCCCAGGCGTGCGAGCGCCTCGGCCACATCGTGGCACGTGCTGACGCGGAACTGCCCGGAAAGCGCCGATTCGATCAGCCATACGATGTCCTTGTTGTCGTCCACGACCAGCACGAGGGGTTTTTCACCTCCGCGCGGCAGGGTCGGAGCGACACCGGCCGGCTTCTGCACCGCCTCCGCACCGACATCCCCGTCCGCCACCTCCCGGTATGGCAAGCGCACCGTGAATTCGGCATACCGGCCGACCTCGCTATCCACCGAAATCTCCCCGCCGAGCGCCTGCACCAGCCCGCGGCAGATGAAGAGCCCCAGCCCGTTGCGCGACGTGGAGTCGGTGTACATATTGCGATCCATACTGTCCAGGATACGGTAACGGTCGAAGACATGTACCAACTGCTCGGGGGCTATTCCCCGCCCCGTGTTCCGGACTTTCAGCTCCAGCCCGTTCCCAGCTGCCGCCGCCGAAATGCGGATACATCCCCGCTGAGGCGTGTATTTCATCGCATTGGACATGAGGTTGAAGACCACTTTCTTCAGGAATGCGGCATCAGTGTTCCACGTCAGCTCCGGCGGTACCTCCAACAACAGTTCGATGCCGTTGCGCTCCGCAGCGTCGGCGAACGAGCGTACCTGCACGCAGAGCATCGCGGCGATATCGACGCTATGGATATGGACGCGGCCGAATCCCTCCTCCTCGATTTTCCGGAAATCCAGTATCTCCTGAATCAGGTCGTTCAGGCCTTTGACATTCTCGTGCATCACATCCGTATACTTGTGCAGCTGCGGATTCTCCGCGCTCAGTTGTGCGATACGCTCGTTCATGCCGTTGATAAGCGTCAGCGGCGTACAGAGTTCATGCGAAATGTTGACGAAGAAATTGAGCCGCGCCTCATAGAGCTTCTCGCGCTGTTCCTCCTCCAGCCGGGCTACGACACGCTGTTGCTGCCTGCGGTAATGCCTGCGCAGCAAGGCGGCAAACAGCCATACGAGCCCCACCGCGAGCAGGATATAGCACACGAGGGCTGCCGTCGTGCGGTACCACGGCGGCAGCACCGTCAGGGGCAGCGTGTAGACCTGCGTGGCACGATCCATGACGTTGCTCTTGTAGCGCACGTGCAGCAGGTAACTGCCCGCGGGAATATTCATAAAGGCGACGCGGTTGTTTTTCTGTAATTCCACCCACTCGTCGGAATAGCCCTCCAGCATGTAGGAATACTCGTAGTTATCGCCATTCAGGTAGTCGACAGCCACGAAAGAGACGGCGAAGCCGGTCGTACGGGGCGCAATACGCACCGGGAGGGGGTCGTGTCCGTCGCCCGTATAATCCGACAGCGGCACGAGTGTTCCGTCCGGCAGTTCGAGATCCATGAAGCGCAGCCGGGGTTTGTAGTTAGAGGGCGGCTCGGCCGCGGGGTCTATCCACACCACGCCGTTCACGCCGCCGAAAAAAAGCCGGTCGGTATAGGGACATTTCCAGTAAGCGTCGTCGCAGAACTCGATGACGCGCAAATCTGAGGAGGAGTAGTTGTGGAAAAAGTCATGGCCGGGGCTGTACTGCGCGAGGCCCTTGTTCGTGCTCAACCAGATGCAGCCGTGCGCATCCTCCAGCACGCCGTGTATCATGTCGTTGACGATGCCGTTGCGGCGGTTGAACTGCCGGATGTCACCCTCGGGCGTAAGCAGTATCAGCCCCGAACTGGCGCCGCAGTAGAGTCCCGACTCGCGGCTCTTGCACAGGCAGAGCAAATCGCCCAGGGCCCGGCTTTGCAGGCGGTGCATATCAACAAATACGTACTTCTTCGTCCGCATGTCGAAGCGTATCAGCCCGTAACCGCCGCGCATGCCCAGCAGCAGCGTCGAGTCGCTTTCGCGTATCAGGGCATAAAACTCATTGCAGTCGCGGCGCTCCAGCCGGAACCGGTAACGGCGCATCGCCGTCACGACGGGCCTGTCGCCCTTTCCGATTGTCAGTTCGACCAGCGCATCCGTATCGCAGGCGAGGTAGAGCGTCGAGTCATTCACCTCGCACATCTGGTGGACGCCGCGTATCTCCGGCATTCCCGGCTGCAGGGGTAGCGTCCGCATCCGGTCGTCCCCGTATGAATAATAGGTAAGGCCCGGGCCCGAGGTTCCGAGCCATATGACATTCCGGGCCGGGCTGCTGCAAAAACTGAAAACTTCGTTGCTCGTAAGTCCCTTGCCGCGGTCGAAACGGGTCAGGTGGTCGACGGGAATATTCCCGCCGGCATAGCTTTCATAATCGCGGATGCGGATTACGCCGTCGCCCTTGGTGCCTATCCACAGGTTTCCCCTGTCGTCGGTATGGATGGCCCGCACGGGTTTGAGCACCTTTTGCGGCATGTCCTCCATGAGCAGCGTCGTGAACAGCTCCTCCTTGTCGCAGTACATATGAACCCCGTAGCCGTCGGTTCCGACCCAAAGGATATCCTGGTTGCAGTCGGCCCACAGGCAGAAAACGCGGTAGTCCGAGGCGATCAGCTCGCAGCGGCCTCCTTTCTCGGGAACACGGCCCAGGGCCCCGGCCAGGAAGCCCACATAAACCTCGTCCCCGAACGAACAGACCGTCGACACGGTAAAGCCCGTTTCGCCCAGCTGCGAAAGGTCGGATAGCAGCACCAGCGATTCGTCCTTGTACGTATACCGCCACAGCCCGCCCGAGGTGTCGACGAAATGGAGCCTGCCGCCATTGAAGAACGCCTTGCGCACCGGACGCGCGGAGAGCTGGCGCCCGGATACCCGCACGAGACTTTTCCCTTCGCCGTCGTTGAGCCGGTAACGCACCAACTCTCCGTCCCGCCCCAAGGTGCAGAACACCCGGGGTGCCTCCGACCAGACGGTGACAATCTCCGCAGCGCGGACGCCCGGAATATACACGTCCTCGAAAAAGGCGCGCCCTGGGCGGTAGCAGGTGATAAAATCCTCACCCGAGAAAAGCACGGTGTTTCCCTCGCTGTCCGAAGCGATATTCTCCACGTCGACGTACTGCATATAGCTTTCGACGACGCGTCGCTCGCGCAGGGAAAATTTATTGATCCCCAGCGAAGTGGCTACCCATAGGTAGCCCTTTTCGGCCGGGGCTATCTCCAGCACGATATTGCTGCACAGCGAAAATTCGTTGTCCAGCTCCATGCGGAAAACAAAGGTGTTCTTGCCGTTGTAGAGGTGCAGTCCGTCGTAGGTTCCGATCCACATATTGGCATCCTCGTCCTGATACATCGCCAACACGGCGTTGTTCGCCAGCTGCATGTCCGCCTTGACCAGCGACCGCGCCGAAAGTCCCGCCGCCAGCGCCAAAGCGGGTAGCAACAGCAACAACCGGCGGCAGGCCGGCAACCATGACGAATGCGGGAATCGGAAAAGCATGCATTAAAGATAATAAGTTTTAAGGAAAACAGGAAACGGACTATATTAAAAATTAAAATGAACAAAAAAGTAAAATAATACAAGGGTTGACCATTGTCGTGTTTTGAGATTCATTGTGGTGATAATCTTTCAGTTTTATTTCTTCTTGAACTTCAGATATAATCTATGAATTTTAATTTACTTTGATCGGAATAGGCTGAAAACAAACCGTTGCCTTGTCGTTATCTATTATCCCTATACAAAGATGTAATGACCTGAATAATCAAGTCATTACATCATTATAATCCTACGCCTTTACGGCCGGGCTGTTTTTATCCGTTATCTGGAAAGTTCTTTTTCGATAGCCGCCGCTATGCGTTCCAGTTCCTCCTGTGCCGCACCCAGCGACCCGAGGACGATGCGGCCGTTGCGGTCGATTACGAAGGAGCGCGGAACGCCCTGCTCTGCATAGAGGCCGAATACCCGTTTGTCCGGATCCATTGCTGTCAGGTCGCGCAGATAAGCGTAATTCTGCTGTTCGTCGCCTGCGAAAAACTTGTCGAGGCTCTCTTTTGAATCGGTATAGGCGACTGGCAGGAATACGAATTCGCTGTCTGCGGCAAACCGTTCGAGAATGATTTTCGGCAGGGCTTCCGGCGCCAGTTCCTGCAGGCAGGGGCCGCACCAGGTAGCCCAGAAGTTCAGCAGCACGACTTTGCCGCGCAGGGCTGTAAGCGTGAGATCCCCTCCGGCATATTTCGTAGCCCGGAAATCGGCCGCCAGGTCGCCCTCCTTGAGCAGGGTGTGCTGCTCGTAGATTCCTCGTACCAGTTGCATCGCTTTTTCATGCGGGGTCGCAGTGTTTTTTTCCTGTTGCCCGGTGGCCGGAGCCTGTTCCCCGCCTTCGGGTTTTAATTTTATACGCACTACGGGCAATCCGTTTTCCACCGAATTCGCCATGGATTCGATTGTACCCGCGGGTAGCTTCAATAGCTCTTCACGGGTGGTTTCCCGTCCGTCGATGTAATATTTGCCGGTTTGCGCCTTGCCGGGGAGTACGGTTGTCAATGCGATCATGGCCGCCAGGAGCGGAAGGATTCGTTTCATGCGATTGGTTTTATGCAAATGTAACTAAAAATTTTTCACATGAAACTATTTTTTATAGTTTTGTTCGGGATGACAAAAGAAAGTCCGTCCGGAATTCCCGGACGGACTTTATGCGGGTTCTGAATATCGTATGTATCAGAGCGCTTCGGCGACGACATAGGTGCTGCCGCCGATGAAGACCATATCGTCCGCAGCGGCAAGTTCCCGGGCGTGTGCCACGGCGGCCGGCACTTCGGGGATGGTTTCCCCCCTGAGCCCGTAGATCGCAGCCTTGGCTGTCAGTTCGGCGGCGGGCAATGCCCTTTCGGTCTGAGCCTGCGTGAAGATGTAGTGTGCGTCGCGGGGCAGCAGGGGCAGGATGTGTGCCAGGTCTTTGTCGCGGACGAACCCGATCACGCAGTAAAGCTCCTTGTGGGGCGTCGCTTTGAGCTGTTCGGCCACGTAGGCGATGCCGTGGGGGTTGTGCCCCGTGTCGCATACGACGAGCGGATTTTCACCCAGCTTCTGCCAGCGTCCCGCCAGCGAGGTGATGGCCGCCGCATCGCGCGTCCCTTCGAGGAAGGCACGGCGGGAGATCGTCAGCGGGGTCTCCTCGTGCAGGAAATCGACCGTCGCCGCGGCCGTCAGGATATTATGGCGCTGGTAATTGCCCGTAAGGTCGAGGTCTACCTCGAATTTGCGGTCGTCGCGCATGCGGTGCATGCAGAAGTGCTGCCGCCCTTCCCTACAACCGCACTCTTGGCACGAGAATACCTTTTCGGCATAGATGACTTTCGATTTGTTGGCCGCAGCGACCTGCTCGAACACGTCGTTGTAGCGCAGGTCGCCCTCGCCGATCACGACCGGGATGCTCTTCTTGATGATCCCGGCTTTTTCGGCTGCGATCTTCTGGAGCGTGTCGCCCAGCAGCGCCGTATGCTCCAGCCCGATGTTGGTGATGACGCTTACGACCGGTACGATGATATTCGTGGCGTCGAGTCGTCCGCCCAGTCCCGTTTCGATCACCGCGACCTCGACGTCGCTCTGTGCGAAGTAGTCGAAAGCCAGTGCCGCGGTCATTTCGAAGAACGACAGTTCCAGCTCGACCATCTTGTCGTGGTGTTTGTCCACGAAGTTCACGACCTTCTGTTTGGGAATCATCTCGCCGTCGACACGGATGCGTTCGCGGAAATCCTGCAGGTGGGGCGAGGTGAAAAGCCCCGTGCGGTAGCCGGCCTGCTGCAATACCGAGGCGATGATATGCGATACGGAACCTTTGCCGTTCGTGCCCGCCACGTGGATCGTGAAGAAATTGCGCTGGGGGTTGCCGATGTGGCGGCAGAATGCGGTGATGCGCTCCAATCCCGGCTTGTAGGCCGTTGCGCCTTTGGTTTCGAAGGCCGGCAGCGACTGGAAGAGGAATTCGAGGGTCTGGGTGTAATTCATATCGGGTTTCGGGTTTTATTTTACGAGGTGGTTCTTTTTCTTGGCCCGGTAGGCGATGTAGTAGAGCACACAGAGCAGCATCAGGTATTCGGAGATGCGTCCCAGGTAGTCGCCGTACCGGGTGTAGAAGGTGAGTTCGGAGTTGAGGGGCACGGCCGCGGTGAGCACGCCCCGTTTTTCCCAGCCGAGCGTCTGGCCTATGTCGCCGCGGGCCGATATGAAGCCCGACATGCCGGTGTTGGCCGACCGGGCGATGGCACGGCGGTGTTCGATGGCGCGCAGGCGCGAGATCGTGAAGAGGTGTTTGTAGCCGGGCGTGTCGCCCCACCAGCCGTCGTTGGAGATGATGGCCATGAACTGTGCCCCGCGGCGCACGAAATCGCCGAAGAAATCGCCGTAAAGTCCTTCATAGCAGATTGCCGGGCCGGTTTTCACGCCCCGGTGTTCGAAGGCAGTGCCGTGCTGCCCCATGCCGATCTGTCCCACGACGCCGCCCAAGTCGATCACGAGGAATTGCAGGATGTCGAAGAGCAGTGTCGGGGTATTTTCCACGCCGATCACCAGTTTGCCTTTGTGGTGCAGCTGCATCCGGCCTGCGGAGTCGAGCCCTACGGCCGTGTTGAATACGTCGTAGTAACCTTCGCCGAACCCGTCCCTGCGTGCCGTGCGGGGTTGTACCCCGGCGGCATAATAACGCAGGGTGTTGGCGCCCGTGACGAGCAGCGCCCCGGGGTGCGACCGGCGCAGGCTGTCGGTCAGCTCTTGCCAGAACATGCCCGGTTCGTCGGCCGGGCGGAATTCCGAAAGACCCGGTTCCCAGTAATGCCCCGGGACGGCAGTCTCGGGCAGCAGGATGAATTGCGCCCCGGCGGGCACCTGTGCCAGAAGGTCGGTGATGTTATCTTCCTGCCAGTCGGCGCGGCCGTTGAATTTGTCGTAGCAGTCGACGTTGGGTTGGAGGATGCTCACCTCGGCCGTCCCCTCGTCGGGCTGCTCCCAGCTCCACCAGATGCTCAGCGACACGGCGGCCGGAAGGAGCAGGACGCCCGCGGCCGGGATCCACCGCCCGATGCTGCGGCGTGCCCGCAGCGCCTCGAAGAAGAGGATATTACAGAGCAGCACCCACAGCGAACCGCCGAAGACACCCGTGTATTCGTACCACTGTACGAGCCATACGTCGTGCGAGAACCCGTTGCCCAGGATCAGCCACGGCCACGAGAATTCGCCGACCGTATACCAGTATTCCGTTGCGATCCACCCGGCAATGAGTAAGGTGTATGCCAGAGCCTTCGGCCCTTTCTTCGAGACGGTGTGGAACAACATGAAGGCGATCATGTTGAGCGTCGTCGAGGCGAGCGTCGCGGCCACGGGCCCCACCGGAGTGGCGTTCCATATCCACCAGACGGTCGAGATGTTCCACAGCGCGAAGGTCAGCGCCGCCCAGCCGAACATGCGCCACCACGAGCGGCGCGTCTGGTCGTACGATGCGCTGATCCACAGCAGCGGGATCATGGCGAAGGGCAGCGTGAGCCCCGTCATGCCGAGCCAGCCCGGTGAGAGCAGGACGACCGAGAGGATTACCGCCGCTAATCTACGAAACATGGTGTGTGATTTTTACGTCGGCAAAAGTAGTCAAATGAGCGCAGATTTCAAAATATTTCATACTTTTGTCTAAACATCTAAATATCCCGGATATAATGAAGAAATTTGCCTTTTTATTGTTCTCGGCGGCGACCGTATTGTTCTGCGGTTGCAGCACCTCGCCGAAGGAAGGTTACAGCATCGTCGACGGCGTGATCGTATTCGACGTCCCGGCCCGCGCCGAGGGCCAGCATTCCGTATTGCGGCTGACGGTCGACCCGATCCCGGTCGTACGCGTAGGGTTCATCGGGTTGGGTATGCGCGGCCCGGGCGCCGTGGAACGCTTCGCAAATATCGACGGGGTCGAGATCGTGGCGCTCTGCGACCTCTACCCCGAGCGTGTCGACAAGTCGCAGGAGATCCTCGCCGGACATAACCTCCCGGCCGCCGCCCCGTACAGCGGGGAGGAGGGGTGGAAGGAACTTTGCCGGCGCGATGACATCGACCTGGTTTACATCTGCACCCCGTGGCAGCTGCACGTCCCGATGGCGGTTTATGCCATGGAGCACGGCAAGCATGTCGCCGTCGAAGTCCCAGCCGCCATGTCGCTCGACGAGTGCTGGCAACTGGTCGACACTGCCGAGAAGACACAGCGCCACTGCATGATGCTCGAGAACTGTGTCTACGACTTCTTCGAGCTGACGACGCTCAACATGGCCCAGCACGGGCTGTTCGGCGAGATACTCCACACCGAAGGCTCCTATATTCATAACCTCGAACCCTACTGGGATTATTACCAGGGCAACTGGCGCCTCGACTTCAACCAGTCGCACCGCGGCGACGTCTATGCCACGCACGGCCTCGGCCCCGCCTGCCAGTTGCTGGACATCCACCGCGGCGACAAGATGAATTACCTCGTGGCGATGGATACCAAGTCGGTCAACGGCCTGAAACTCGCCAAGGAGAAGATGGGTGCCGAGACCTTCGCCAATGCCGACCAGACGCTGACGCTCATCAAGACCGAGCGGGGACGCACGATTCTGCTCGAACACAACGTCTATACGCCCCGTCCTTACAGCCGCATGTACCAGCTTACGGGCACCGAGGGCTTCGCCAATAAATACCCGGTCGAGGGCTATGCGTTCCGTCCCGAGCAAATCGCCGGCGAGGAGATTCCCGACCACGAGAATCTGAGCGAGCATTCGTTCATCCCCCAGGCGGCGAAGGCGGCGCTGATGGAGCGTTACAAGCATCCGATCGCCCGGGACATCGAGGAGAAGGCCCGCCGCGTGGGCGGCCACGGCGGCATGGATTTCATCATGGACTATCGCCTCGTTTACTGCCTGCAGCATGGCCTGCCGCTCGATCAGGACGTTTACGACGCTGCCGAATGGTCGTGCATCGGGTCGCTGACCGCGGCGTCGCTCGAACACAACAGTATGCCGGTCGCCGTGCCCGATTTCACGCGCGGCGACTGGGACAAGGTGGACGGGTTCCGTCATGCCATGGCACAGTAAAAACCGCTTATGACATACCGAAAAGCCGGACATTTCGTCCGGCTTTTTTCGTTTGTGGCAGCGCCTTTGCAGTCCGTGTCATAAACTTTAAAACGGTTTGTTATGGATCATCTGAAGGAAGCTCCGGATTATTTGCAGGACGACCACCTGTCGCGGGGAACCAAAGCTTATCTGAAAGTGTTGAATGGCGGCGCTCCCGTCGAATCGTTGCCGGTCGGGGAGGCCCGTCGCGTCCTGACCGATGTGCAGGCGGCCGTGCATGTCGATCTGTCGGGCATCGAGGAGTCCGAACGGACGGTCGAAAGCGAAGGGTATACGCTGCGCCTGAACCTCGTCCGCCCTTCGGGGGTGGGGCGCGTGCATCTCCCGGCGTTCGTGTTCATCCACGGCGGGGGCTGGGTGCTGGGCGACTATCCCACCCACAGGCGGTTGGTGCGCGACCTTGTCGTGGAGTCGGGTTGTGCGGCGGTATTCGTCAACTATACGCCTTCGCCCGAGGCGCATTTCCCGAAGGCTGTCGAGGAGGTCTATGCCGCAGTGAAATGGGTGGCCGAAAACGGCCGGGAGATCGGGGTCGACGGCAGCCGGCTGGCGCTGGCGGGCAACAGCGTCGGCGGTAACATGTCGCTTGCGGCGGCGCTCGTGGCCGAGGATCACGGCGGGCCGCGGCTGCGCACGCTCGTGCTGATGTGGCCCGTGACCGATGCGGGGTATGACTGGGATTCGTATGTGAAATACGGCCGCCAGCGGTTCCTGACCGCGCCGTTGATGAAATGGATGTTCGGCAAGTACGTTTCAGACCCGGCTCAGCGCGGCAACGACCTCATGTCACCCGTGCGGGCCTCTGCGGAACGGCTGCGGGGATTGCCTCCGACGCTGATCGCCGTTGCCGAGAACGACATCCTGCGCGACGAGGGCGAGGCGATGGGGCGTCGTCTGGACGAGGCGGGCGTCGAAGTGACGACCGTGCGCTTCAACGGCGTGGTACACGATTGAGGGATGCTCAACGGGTTCGCCGCGTTGCATCCGACGCGCACGCTGATACGGCTGGCAGGCTCCGTATTGCGGGACTACCTGAAAAAATAGAGTGCGGGCCGCACCGGAGATTGTGCCGCGCTGCACTCAAACAGGCGGGCGGTGCTCAACAGGCTGACGGTGTTCAAAGAAGGGCGGGCCGGGCCGATTTCCGGGGTGGGTCAGTGCCGGACGCTCCCCCGTGAGAGGATATCCTCGAAATAGGCGATGGTCTTTACCAGTCCGTCGCGCAGCTGGATCGTGGGTTCCCAGTCGTTGAGCATCTTGCGGGCCAGCGAGATGTCGGGTTTGCGCTGCTGCGGGTCGTCCGACGGCAGGGGCATGTGTACGATCTTCGACTTCGAACCCGTGAGTTCCAGGACGATGGCTGCCAGTTCGTTGATGGTGAATTCATTGGGGTTGCCTATGTTGACCGGGCCCGTGAAATCGTCGGGCGTATCGTCCATCAGGCGGATCATCCCTTCGACCAGGTCGTCGATATACTGGAACGAGCGGGTTTGTTCACCGTCGCCGTAGATTGTGATCGGTTCGTTGCGCAATGCCTGGACGATGAAATTCGAGACTACGCGGCCGTCGTTGATGTCCATCTTGGGGCCGTAGGTATTGAAAATACGGACGATTTTCACCGGGATGCCGTGTTCGCGGTAGTAGCTCATGAAGAGCGATTCGGCACAGCGTTTGCCCTCGTCGTAGCACGAGCGCAGTCCCAGCGGGTTCACGTGGCCCCAGTAATCCTCGGTCTGCGGATGTACCAGCGGGTCGCCGTATACTTCCGAGGTCGAAGCCTGCAAGACCTTGGCGCGGTTGTAACGCGCCATGCCGAGCATGTTCATCGCACCGATGACCGAAGTCTGCGTCGTCTTAACCGGATCGTGCTGGTAGTAGATCGGCGAGGCGGGGCAGGCGAGGTTGTAGATCTCCTCGACCTCCGCCATGTAGGGGTAGATTATATCGTGCCTTATGACTTCGAAATTGGGGTGTTTCAGCAGGTGCCGGATGTTGCTTTTGTGACCGGTAAAATAGTTGTCGATGCAGATTACGTCGTTTCCTTCACCAAGCAGCCTTTCGCATAGGTGCGAACCGATGAATCCGGCACCGCCGGAGATTAAAACCCTCTTCATTCCAATTTGCGTCTTTTTTGATCGTCAAATATACTAAATATATTTTGAAAAGCATATCTTTGTACGCGCAAATCGCTTAAATAGTGAACAAAATGGGTCGCAAAGCCGTTTCTATTCTTTTTTATGGTATTTCGGTGGTGCTCACCGGGCTGCTTCTGGTCGCCGCCGTCCTGTGCCGGTATGCTTCGTCCGTCTCCCCCGGGGAAGGCGGATTCTGGGCGACGCTCGCCTTGCTCATGCCGGTCGTGCTGCTGGCCAACGTGGTTGCGCTGGTCTGGTGGACGGTTCGCCGCAAATGGATTGTCCTGCTGATGCCACTGGTCGCGCTGGTGCTCAACCTGGGGTATATTTCGGCCATGGTACAGCTTCCCGATTTCAAGGACTCGGGTGACCCGCACGACATCCGCATCGCCACGCTCAACGTAAACGGATTCCGCAGGCTGGGTTCCATGCCCGCTACGGCCAGGGCCATCGCCGGCATGATGAACCGCGAGCAGGTCGACGTGCTTTGCCTGCAGGAGTTTATGGACAGCAGGGAATTCCCGGCCGACAGCATCGGGAAGGTTTTTGCCCCGCGGATGCCCTATTTCCTGCATGAGGGCAGTGCGGCCCTGGTCAGCCGATATCCCGTTCTCGATCATAAATACGTCCGGTTTGCCGATACGAGCAACGACTACCTGCGTGCCGACCTGCTCGTCGGCGGCGATACGGTGCGACTCTTCGCTGTCCACCTCCAGACTTCGGGCATTGCCCAGCTCAGGCACCGGTTCCGGAAGGATTACGACCGCGACGCCCCCGTCGAGCAAATCTTGGGCGAGCTGGAACACAACAGTAGTATCCGTGCCGGGCAGGTAGGTGAAATCCGTGCCGAAATGGATGCTTCGCCCTATCCGGTGATCCTTGCGGGCGACTTCAACGATACGCCTTCGTCCTATACCTACCGTACGATGAAGGGGGACATGACCGACGGTTTCCGTGACAGCGGGAGCGGTTACGGCGGTACTTTCCGCTATCTGGGAGGGGTACTGCGCATCGACTACATCTTTTACGACGACGCTTTCGAGGGCATCCGTTATTACATGCCTCCGGAAGATGTCAGCGACCACAAGGCCGTGGTCGCTGAACTGCGGTTCAGGTAGCGGACGCAATCGTCACGCTGCCGTCATGTCTTTTTCCCGGGATCAGCGGGCCTCCTGTGCCTCGGCCACGCCGCACTTTTTCATCTCGTTGCGGCCATGGAATACCGGGTAGTACATCAGTTCGGCACGCGCCGGGTTGAGGCGGTAGGAGCCCGTATAGCGGGGCAGGAGCCTGACGGTGAAGGTATGCGTCCCCTTGCGGAGCTTGTTGCAGAAGACGGCGACCTTCTCCTTGTAGTATTCCCGGTGCGCCTCTTTCCAGAAATCGCCTTTCTCTTTCGAGTCGTAGGAACAGCCCGCGGGGATCGGGATCTCGACCATGACGTATTCGGCGTCGGAATCGGCCGTTACGGTTGCCACCAGTTCGACGCGCTCTCCGGCATGGAGTGTTGTCACGGGCTTGCCGTTCTTGCGGAACCGGGTCGAAACCGAGAAGCCTTCGGCCGCAGGCTCCGGTTTGTCGTTCCAGGCTTGTTGGTAGGCTGTGAAGAATACGGGCATGGAACCCTCTTTGCGGACGGTTATCTCCTTTCCGGGCTCGTATGTCCGGGTAAGCGGGAATTTGCCGAACCGTTGTCCGTCGATCGTCAGGCTCGCTTCGCGGAATGTGCCGCCGTCCTTCTCCAGCATGTCGGGCATGATGGTTTCCACGATCCGCGACGATTCGTAGGTGTTGCGCCACGAACCGCTTTTACGCTGTTCGAAGAAGTAGTTGCGGATCTTTTCCAACTCGGCCTTGCGGTTGCCCGCGGCGCGCAGGATGCGGTATGCCGTGAGCGTGTTTTCGACGTCGCTCATGTCCGGCTGCGCGAACCTGCGGAGCGTCGGTTCCCGCGGTGTTTTGTCGCGCCAGTACAACGACCCCATCATGGTTCGGGAGGCAAGAGCCAGCAGCGAATCCGCGGCGGGCATCCCATCAGGGGCGAACTGTTGCAGCATTTCCGCCGTCCGGAGCCGGTTGCCGAGCGTCGCGTCGGGGATCGACGCGATGAAAGCGCAGTAGCGCGGGTAGTCGATCCTGGCGTCCAGCTTGCGGAGAAGCCCCACCAGCGAGAGCAGTTCGTTTTTCCGCATTCCCGTCGAGTCGGATGCCGCCGCCGGCATACGGCGGTTCAGGCCGGCCAGCAGCGCGTCCGTCAGTGCCTGCCGGTCGAGGCCGGTCTTATAACCCTCCGTTTCGGCGTCGAGAAGTGCCTCCACGACCTGCTGCGAGATCCATAGCTCGGTCTGTTCCCGGTTCCACCACCCCCATAACTTGCCGTCGTTCTGGTTGGCCGTCAGTTTGCGGAGCAGGTTCGTGACCTTGTCGTCGTCCTTGAATTTCCGTCCGAACAGGGTGTATATCCGTTTTTTCGAGAGCAGCGCCTTGACCTTCGAAGCCATCTGCTCGTTGCAGAGGTGGGGGTAGAGGTCGATGTTTTCGATCTCGTCGAGGAATGCCTGCATGGCCGATGCCTCGGCGTGGATCGTCACGGTGCCCAGCGCCGGGTCGGGCGTGAACCGCAGGGCCGCGGTGTCGTTGAGGACGGCGAACTCCCCGTGGGTTTCCAGGATTCCGGCCTTGTAGATCGGGATCGCACGCCGCTCCCCGTCGAAATAGCCTCCGGGCGTCGTCAGCGAGTAGACGATCCGGATGCTGTCGGCATCCCCTGCGACGGCGGGTATTGCGTCCGTATGCGAGGTGGCGATGCGTATTTGCTTCTCGGCCGTCCGCCCGTCGGTTTCGATCGTGCGGCGTACGGACAAGGTGTCGCCGGTGTGGTTGGTCAGCCGTCCGGCAGCATTGAGGCTGTCGCCCGCGATGGCGAAGCGTGGAACGGAGAGCTGGGCGTTGAGCGGCTTGTACGATTTTATGCGCAGTTGCTTCCTGTCCGCCTGCCTGCGGCCGCCGACGACGATGAAATTGGCGTCCCAGCTGGTGATGTCGTCCGGATAAGTCACTTCGAAGGTCAGACGCCCCGCTTTGTCGGTCGTCAGGCGGGGTTTCCAGAATGCGTCGTCGTGGAAATCGGTGCGCAGCGTGTTCGGCATGCCGGCCCGAGCGGGAATCCGTCGCCGCCCGCCCCGTTCGGTGGTTTCGATGAAGATGATCCCGTTTGCGGCCCTCGCCCCGTAGATTGCTGTGTTCGCGTCCCTGACGAGGTTCATCGACAGGATGCTTCCCTGATCGAAGTCCGACAGCGCCCCGTCGTAGGGTACGCCGTTCACGACGATCATCGGGGCCTGGCCGGCGATTGTGCCCGTTCCCCGCACCTGTATCCCGGCGGACATGCCTGCGAGCGTACTTGTGAGCGTTTCCGTTTCCTCGTCGAATTCTGCGAATGCCACTTCCGTTGTGACCGTCGCGGAATTGGCCCTGCTTCCCACCACGGCCTTCTTTCCGGACTTTCCGTAAGCTACGACCACGACCTCTTCCAGTGCGTTGTAATCTTCTTCCAGGGCGATGTTATAGTTGTAGCCGGAGATCAGTTTGGTGGCGAAATTCCGGTAGCCGATATAACTGACGACGAGCGTTCCCCGTCCCGTGTCCGAAAGGGTGAATTTTCCGTCCGTATCCGTGACGGTTCCGACGTTAGTCCCGTCGATCTGCACCGATGCCCCGGCAATGGGCTCCCCATACGGGTCGCGCACGGTGCCCGTGACGACTTTGCCCGTCAGGTTGGCTTCGCTGATGCGTCCCGGGTTCCGCAACGGGTTGTCCCGCTCCGCGACCGCGGGCTTATAGTCGGCCAGCGGTGCCGCGGGGCGCGATACGCGCAACATCCTTTCCAGTTTCCCGAACAGCGCGCGGCTGCGGTCGTCGGCCGGCTCCTTTATGAGCGAATCCATCCGCAGGTAGTTGATGCCGCCTTTCCGCAGCTTTACGGTGGCCGAACAGCGGGTCGTATCCCTGAAGATGAGGTCTACGCGGAGGTTCCCCTCCGGCAGCCTGTCGATTTCGGTCGTCGTGCCGTAGTAGAGCCTGCTGGCGGGGTACTTGCCCGTCGATTGCAGGAACACCATGATCGGCTGTGCCCTTGTACCGTCCGCCAGCTTGCCTGTGGACAGTTGCAGGCGGCAGCTGTCCATGAGCGATATCTGCGGGACGGCAGAGATCAGCCCCGATTCGTTTTCGACCATGTCGGCGAGCTGCCGCCTGAATATGCCGCGGATCGATTCGGCCGTAAGCGCGTCCTGCCCGAAGCAGACCTTCTGCGTGAACGGTTCGAGCTGCCTCCGGATCGGGCTCTGCTCCCAACTCTGTTGTTTCAGGTAGTTGTTCCGAATGTCGTAACGGTAGCCGCCCTCGATCTCGAAACTGTTGACTGCAAGCGTATCCGAATAGAGCGTTCCGACCTGCATGCCTCCGGTGGTGAATCCCCGGTAGGGGAACGGCCCTGCCAGGATCGCCGTTTCGGCCTGCGGCCTGTCCCAGCGGTAGCGGCGGGCCTGCTTCTGCGTGCCGTTGAGGTAGTAGCAGACCCCGCCGGCATTTATAATGCCCGGCAGCTCGGTTTCAACCGTGTAGGAGGGTTGCCTGTCCGGCTGTCCCGTGAGCAGGGTCGCTTTCCCGAAGGTGTTGTCGACCGTAATCATGTGCCGCGTCAGCAGCGCCGTCTCGCGCTGCGTGAGCATGCCTTTCTCTTTCCTGCCGTATTCCCGGACGGAGATCCGCACGGGATGGTTGTCTCCGGAAGCCTCCCAGGGTTGCACTGCGGATCGTCCGCCGTCTACCGAAACGATGGTCTTTAGCCCTTCGCCCGCATAGACGTTCTCGACGGTCACCTCCCTGTCGTAGGTGCGCAGCCGCAGCGTGTGCAATCCCGGCCATATCGGGAAGCTGTACGGCGTCAGTTGCTGCGCCTGTTTGAAATAGTGGGGTTGTTCGTCGATCCACAGGACATGGATACCCTGCACTTCCCCGTCGACGACCACATAGGGGGATAGCTGGGTGAGTCTTCCGGGGACTTCCTCGGTGTAGGCGTAGAACGGCTCCGGGTAGAGGAATTTGTAGTATTCGATCGAATCGAGTCCCATGCGCTGCCGCCACAGCGGCCAATCCATCCTGCTGCGGGTGTTGTAGAGGAAATCCTCGTCGGCTTCGTAGTTTTTCGGGGTGATGGCCTTTCCCGATGCCGATTTCCCGTAGATCGTCACTTCCGGCGGCAGGGCTTCGAATTTCGAGGTGAACGCATAGGCCGTCACGTCGGCATTTTTCACCGGGCGTCCCTTGCGGTCTTTCACCGCCACTTCGACCTTTGCGCTCTGTCCGGGGTAGACGGTCGCCGCCGTCTTTACCTCCATCGTGATGTTTTTCTCCGTGAAGGGCAGCTCGCCGCGTATCGTCCGGGCATTCTCCCCCTGCAGATAGGCTATCTGCATCGAATAGCCCTTGCGGCCGTTGTCCTTGCGCGCGAAGTCGAGTTCGGTGGCATACCCCTTGGCAATCGTCTTGTCCCCCATGCAGATGGTGTACCAGAACGGGAATTTCGCGGGGTTGTCCACCACCAGCCGGACGTTGCCGTCCCGGCGGAAGAAGCGGTGCCCGATCAGTTCGCCCGGCAGCTTTCCGACCTCGATGTCCTCCGATGCCGTGGCGCTCTGCACCTCGTATTCGCTGACGATCCACGACAGCGGCACACTGCAGGGCAATGTAACCGAATCCTGCCATACGATCCCGTATTCCGGGTTGTAGGCGGTTACCAGGGCACGGCTTTCGACGCTTTTGCCGTCGTACAGTTCACGCAGGGCGAGCATCCCCTGGTCGGCCGAATAATCGATCCGCCTCCGCCTTGCGTCCCGGTACAGGCTTATGCGCTCATCCCTGCGTTCGTTGCCCGCATCGAAGAACGAGCAGGCGACGTTGTAATACATCGACACGCCGTCGACGAATATCGAGTCGGGCAGGATGATTTCCTTCGTGGACTTGCCCTCCATGTCGAACGTATGCTCCCAGAGCCGGTCGGGGACGAATGCCGTGCGGGCGAGGAATTTGCAGCCCATGTACCTGGCGGGTTTGACCAAGACCTTTACCCGCCCGTCGTATACCGGCATGTTGTTCTCATCCACGGCGCTCAGTGAAATCCTCACCGTGTCGTCCCGTGCGTATTTCTGTTTGTCGGCCCTGGCCGTGAAGGTGAGCTTGCCCAGTTCGTACTCCTCATAGCGGAAACGGCCCGTGATGTCATTGGCATGCTTGTCGCCCGTCCGGAAACGGAGTGTGTAATCCTTGTCGAGGCGGAGACGGAGGCTGTCCGACAGCCTGAACTCCCATTCGTACATGCCGGGACGGTAGGGCTCCAGCGATACGAGGGTCGTGTCTATCGACGGGGAGTAATACGAAACGAGTGCCACGTCGACCTTCCCGTCGAGGGGCTTGCCTTTGCGGTTGATGTGCGCCTTGAATTTCACCGTTTCCCCGGGTTTGTACCTGGGTTTGCTGAATACCACGAACCCGTCGTACTTGTCCCGCGCGGGCAGCTTCCCCGGTGCGAAAACCCGCTTGAAGGCTGTTTTGACCTTTCCCCAGGCCGTTTTGAGGAACCCGGGACGGTAGGTGTAGTCCGGTTCGTTCGCGATGGTGATGTAATGCAGTACGCCGTCGTTGTTTACCTCGACCGTGGCCTCTTCGCCGCGGATGCGCGGGAGGTTGTAGGTGCATGTGCCGGGGTCGTATTTCATCCGTTTCGAGCCCCGCCTTACCACGGCATCGTCGATGATGTTGCCCAGCGTGTCGCAGAGTATCAGCATCACCTGCTCGTCCTTGACGAGCCTGTAATAGAAATTGTCCACGACATGATCGCCGTATACGAGTTTGTTCCCGTCCGTCCAGACCCGCAGGTAATTTCCCCGGGGGAGCTGCGGGATCTTTCCCGACGCAGTATATTTGCCGACGAACGTGTGCAGCATCCCTTCGTCGGGCGCCTTGCCTTTCACATGCAGTTCGCGGAGCTCTCGGGCATCGGGTTTATAGATGAATATTTCCGGGGAGGTGCGGCGGCTTTCGGGCAGCGGGGTCTGCGCCAGGCAGGCGGCCGTGCAGAGAAGCCCCACGAGGATTGTACTGCAATACTTCATGGTGAGGTCGGGTTTTTATCCTGCAATATAACAAAAAGATCGCTCATGGCGACCTTTTCGGGGAGGTATCCGTGTGTCCGCCCGGATTTTACGGTACATATACCGTTTTTTCCGCCTTTTCGCGGCGGAAAAAAGCGGCCAGCCCGTCGAGGAACCATTTATCGCTCAGGGACGCGCAATACCCCCCCCCGTGTCTTCTACGGTCTCGGACTTAGGTTGTACCTTGGCGATGCTGAACGTAAACGTGGAGCCTTCGCCCAGCGTCGATTCGATGGTCAGTTCCCCGCCGTTGCGGCGTGTGAGGTCTTGTACGAGTTGCAGGCCCAGGCCCGATCCCTCTTCGTTCTTGGTGCCGTAGGTGGTGTAGTGTATTTCGGGGTTGAGCAGTTTGGGCAGGTTTTCCTCGCTGATGCCCGTGCCGAAGTCGCGCACGCTTATCACGGCATGGGTGGGGGTTTCCCGCACGGAGATGACGATCCGTCCGCCCTCGTTGCTGTACTTGATGGCGTTCGACATCAGGTTGCGCATGATCGTTTTCACCATGTCCACGTCGCACGGGACGGTGATCGGGCCGGGGATGTCGTATTCGACGGCGATGTTCTTGACCTGTGCCACGAGGTCGGACATCTTGCTGGCGAAAACCACGACCTCCGAAATGTCGACCTCCTGGAACACCGTGTTCATGCGCCCGATCTGGCTCTTCGTCCATTTGAGCAGGTTGTCCAGCAGCATGAAGGTGCTCTCGGTGATGTTGTTGCCCATCGTGATCATCTCCATGTTGTCTTCGCCGATCTGCTCCTGCGTAAGGTTTATCGAAAGCATGTTGAAAACCATCTTCAACGTGCCGATTGGCGACCGCAGGTCGTGGGCGATCACCGAGTACATCTTGTCGCGGGCGTCGACCGTGGCCTGCAACTCGTCGCGCTGCCGCATGATCGTGCGCTGCGCCGCCGCCAGATAGATGTGGTGCGATACACGGGTGATCAGCTCCTCGTGATTGAACGGCTTGGAGACGTAGTCGCTGGCTCCCAGTTTGAACCCCTTGACGATGTCCTCGGGGTTGTGCAGCGCCGTGAGGAAAATCACCGGGATGTCCTGCAATGCGGGGTCTGCCTTCAGGTGTCTGATCACCTCGTAGCCGTCCATGTCGGGCATCATGATGTCCAGCAGGATCAGGTCGGGGGACTCCTTTGCGGCCTTTTCGAGCGCCTCGTTACCTCCCGATGCCGTGACGATCTTGTATTTGGCACGGCTCAGCACGGCTTTCAGCAGCATGATGTTGGTGGCGATGTCGTCGACGGCCAGGATCGTATAGTCCTCGGGGTTTATGGAGATGTTTTTCATGAGGGGAGGTTTAGACATGCAAATATAGTATAATATTTCAGGTTCCGTTCAAAATTCGGTCAGGCCCTGCGGGCTTTCTCCCAGGCACCCTTTCCGCGGTGGGTCGCCAGGTACGACGCCCCGCGGAAAACATTGAGGTTCATGAAGAGGAAGTAGTAGGGGATGAAGAGCAGTCTGTTGCGGTGTCCGCTGCGCTCCAGCGCCCATCCTGCGAGGGCGGCTAGGTAGAATGCGCATTGTAGGGCGAGGGCCGCGGCATAGAGCGCCCGATGGCCCGACCACAGCAGCGCGACGTTGAGCGGCAGGAGTGCTGCGAGTACCACGGGGGTCAGCGTCCAGCGCAGCACGCGGTGCGATACGTACTGGAACCACAGCACTCCGTAACGGAACGGATTGAGCAGCTTGCGCAGCCGCCATACCGATTGCAGCCCGCCCGCCGCGATGCGCTTCTTGCGTTTGCCCTCTTCGCCCATGTCGGCCGAAGGGGTCTCCAGCGCATAGGCGCCCTTGCAGTAAGCGATCCTGTATCCCTGCGCCGCGATCAGCATCGAGCAGACGAAATCGTCGAGCAGCGTATCTTCTCTCAGCGTCTGCCACAGTTCGCGCCGCACGGCGAACAACTCCCCCGCAGCCCCTACCGCCGAGTAGAGACGGTCGTCCAGCTCCTTGAGTTTCGATTCGTATTTCCAGTAGATGCCTTCCGTCGCGGCGGCGCCCGTATCCCCTGTCCCGGCGACGCGCTTTTCGCCGGTCACGCACCCCACTGCGGGGTCTTCGAAACAGCGGACGATTTCCGTCACGGCTTCGGGGTTGAGCATCGTATTGGCATCGGTGAAAACGACGAGCGGCGTGCGGATGATTCCCAGCGCCCGGTTCAGCGCCGCGGTCTTGCCGCCCCGGCGCGGGTCGTGCAGCACCGTCACCTCGGGGTAGGCGGCGAGCAGTTCGACGGTGCGGTCGGTCGAGCCGTCGGTGATCCACGTCACGCGGAGCTTTCCGGCCGGATAATCCAATGCCCGGCAGTTGGCCATCTTTTCCGCCACGACCCCCTGTTCGTTGTAGGCGGCGATGAGCAGCGTCACCTCGGGCGGGTCGGCAGGAAAGGCGTACCGCCGTGCCGGGTGCACGGCTTCGCAGATCTTCACCAGCAGCCACAGCAGGATGCCGTATCCGAGGTAGGTGTAGAAGACGAGGAATACCCCCGCCCAGAAGAGTATCGCTACGGTCGTCATGCTTCGAAAAGTTCGGTTAATACCTGTTTCATCTGGTTGTCCCACGAGAGGCGCCCCTCGACCGTGCCGCGGATCTGTGCGGGTGTGAGGTGCAGCCTGTCGTAGAAACGCACGAGCGCCGCGATGTCGAGGGGCGTGTCGTCGGCCGGGGCTTTCATCACGTAGCCCATGCCGTCGAAGTCGCTGTCCCGTTCCGAGTATACGAACGGGATGCCGCGTGCGGCGTACTCGCGGTTTTTGAGCGTCTTGATGCCGGTGATGCCGTTGCGGTGGCGTCCGAGGCTGGCGATGCCCATGTCGCACCACTCGAATTCGGCGTCGAGCGCAGCGCCCGAACGGGGGCCGATGACTTCGGCATACTCCGTCAGGGAGTATGCGTCGATCCTGTGGCGGTATTCCGCGATGAGCGTTTCCACGCCGTCGCCTGCGATACGCAGGCGGACGATGCACTGGTGCGGGGCGGCGTAATACTCCCTGAGCCCTTCGATCACGCGGTCGAGGCCGTGCCAGAAATGGATGTTCGCCACGGCCAGCAGCCGGATGTTGTGGTGATCCCCGTGCCCCCGAGTTTTGAGCGGGATACTCCCGAAGTCGATGCCGTTGGAAATGCGGATCGTCGGGCGGCCGAATATCTCCGTATCATCGGAGAAGGTGACGATGCGGTCGACGTAACGGGCCATGCGGCAGCGGAACATGCGGTCGATGCGCAGTTTGAGCTTCCGCACCGCGGGCGACTGCGCGAATTCGGCGTCGTAAGGGTAGGTCGGGATTTCAAGCGCGATCCGCACGCCGAGTTTTTTGACCTTGCGCAGCCAGTGGATCAGCACCGGGCTGGCGTTGTGGTCGTGGCGGATGTAGAGGAACTCCACCCCTTCGTGGCGGATGTAGCGCGTGATGTCGCTCAGCGAGACCCTTTTTTCGAGCTTGGCCCGCAATCCCTTGCCGAAGGTGCGGATCGCCTGTCCGCCGACCATTCGGCGCTGCGTGCCGTCGGGCGCTATCTCGATGTGGCACAACTCGATGTCGGCACCGTTGCGCCGCAGTGCGTCGCATTGGGCAAAGATCTTCTTGCTGATGCCGCTGTGGGCCGAAAACCCGTGGAAGACGACAAATAATCCTTTCATGTTGTTATCGTTTTTTGCGGGCCAGGAGCCGTCCTGCAAGTCCTTTCAGGTCGTATTCGCCGCTCAGGTGCACATAAAGGAGCCATACGCCGAGTGCCGCCGTCCCCTTGAGGGCGAGCGACGCCACGAGCGGCATCGGCGGGAGAAGCCATCCGACTGCTGCCAGGGGCAGGCCGACGAGTGCCGTGAGCAGCAGCGGCGAAAGGAAATTCCGCCAGAACCGGCGCCATCCCGTGCGCAGCGTGAGGCAGAACAACGCGTGGTAACACTGCACGAAGTTGACGGCGAACGAGGCGCAGATGCACCAGGCCACGGCTTCGGTCGTGCCGAATGCGAAGATGCCGGTGCAGATCGCCGCGACGTTGAGCGCCGCCGAGAATACGCCGCAGAGGAAGAGCATCCGCGTGGCGTTGGCGGCCTGGAAGATCGAGCCCGAGGTGGACATCACGATCTGGATGCCGACCGAGAGCGCCAGTATCCGGAACACCGGGACGGACGGCTCCCACTGGTCGCCGAAGATGATGAGCACCAGCTCCTGCGCCGTGAAGAAGAGCACGGCCGAGAGCGGCAGCCCTATGAACGCCAGCAGCCGGACGACTTTCAGGTAGGAGGCGCCCAACTGCTTCAGGTCGTGCTGCATCTCCGAAAAAATGGGGTGCATGACGGGCGAAATGACATAGGCGATGTTTTGCAGCGGGAGCATCATCAGCCGGTACGACTTGTCGTAATAACCCAGTTGCGAGAGGCTCATGTAACGTCCCATGAGCAGCTTGTCGAGGTTGCGGCTGAAATAGTTTATCAACTGGAACGAGAACTGGTAGGCCGAGAACGAGAATACTTTGCCCAGCGCCTTGCGTCCCGGGCGCAGGCGCAGCGGCAGCGGGTTCTGGCGGTAGTTTATCGCCAGGAGCATCAGGCTCGAAAACACCGGGTTGATCGTCAGTGCGTAGATGCCTGCCCCGGCATAGGCCGCGGCGATGGCGGCCGTGCCCCCTGCGATTTGCACCGTGAGCGACCGCATGGCGGCGAACCGGAAGCGTTTCTCCTTCAGGATAAGTGCATTGGGGACGATGTTGGCCGCGGCGAAAAAGAGGTTCAGCGCGAGGATGCGCAGGACGTTGCGCAGCACCTGCGAATCGCCGTAGAGAGAGGCGATCGTGCCGGCTGCTGCGAAAAACAGCAGCGCCATGACTGCCCCCGACCATACCGAGAGCGAGAATATCCCGCCCAGGTCGTGCCTGTCGAGGTTTTTGTGCTGGATGACGGCCGGGCCGATGCCCAGATCGCTGAAGATGGCAAAGAAGGCGATCACTACCGTGGCGATGTTCACCACGCCGAACTGCTCGGGGGTGAACAGGCGCGAAAGGATACCCGTCACCACGAGCGTTACGACGATGCCCGCGTACTTTGCGATCGAGGTGTAGAATACGCCCGAAGCCAATTCCCGCCTGACACTCATTTCCCGTTTTCTTTTTTTAGCGGTTTCTTGAACAGCAGCGTCGCCAGGGCACGGCCGTCGATGCTGCCCGGGTAGTGCCGCAGGGCATCCCAGGCCAGTTTCCAGCGTGCCCCGGCCGGAAGTGCCCAGGCGTTGCGCATCACGGGGCGCAGTATCTGCCTCGTGAGCGTGCGTATGAGTTGCCGCTGGCCGGCGTCGCGCGTCGCGGCAAAGCGGTTCAGTTCGCGCAGTACGGTGGTATAGCCTTCGAGATTGCGGCGCGAGAATCCGCGTCCCATGATCGAATCCCCGTGTATGCGCCGCTTGAAGAACGAACGCTCGATCCCGCCGGCGCGCGTCGCCCCGAGATAGAGCTGCGGGGTGAAGAGTTCGTCTTCGTGGAGTATCCCCGGGTAGAAGCGCAGTCCCAGCCCGCGCAGGTAGGCGGTGCGGATGAAACTCAGGCAGGCCGAAGCCCGGTAGCAGTGCAGTGCGAGCATCCTGCGCAGCAGGTCGGTGCCGTCGCAGACCTCCGTTCCGAAATATTTTGCACGCCGGTAGTCGAACCATGCGGCGTCGGAGGCTGCCGCGCCGAAGCTTTCGGCGTCGAAGAATACGAAATCGAGCCGGTCTGACTGGCAGCGTTCGTAGCAGCGTTCGAGGGCGTCGGGCTCCAGCAGGTCGTCGCTGTCCATGAAGTAGATGAATTCGCCCCGGGCACGGTCGATCCCTGCGTTGCGGGTCTGCGAAAGCCCTTTGTTGGGCTGGGTGTAGAGCCGGATGCGGTCGTCTCCGGTGGCTATGCGTTCGAGTACGGAGAGGCTGCCGTCCGTCGAGCCGTCGTTGATGACGATCAGTTCGATGTCGCGCAGGGTCTGTCCCATGATCGAACGCAGGGTCTGTTCGACATAGGCCTCCGTATTGTATACGGGGATGATGACGCTGACTTTCGGGTTATTCATCGACACGTATCCATTTTGCGCGTGCGGCGTCATAACGCTTGATTACGCGCGCCGGGTTGCCTACGGCGACGCTGTACGAGGGAATGTCCTTGGTGACGACGCTCCCGGCGCCGATCTGGCAGCGTTCGCCGATCGTGACGCCCGCCACGACCACCGAATTGGCGCCGATATGCGATTCACGTCCGATCGTCACCTCTTTGCGCACGAGTTCCTGTGCATTCGAGTCTCGTGTCCCGTCGGCATAACCGTGGTTGAACCCCGAGATGAAGACATGCTGGCCCAGTCCGGCCCGGTCGCCCAGGCGCACGGGGCCGATGACCACCGATCCGATGCCGATGCGCGCCTGGTCGCCGATCACCACGTCTCCCGCACCGTTATTGACGACCGCATAATCCTCGATCAGGGCGTCGCGTCCCACTTCGAAGCGCCGCCAGGGGAAAACGTCGAGCCGCGCGTGGCGGCGGATAAGCGCCCCGCGGCCTTTTTTGTGAACAAAAGGGTTCACGAACCAGCGTACCCAAAGGCGGGGCCGGGGGTGTTTGTGCGGCGAAATCAGCCCGATGACGAATTGTTTGAGCCGGGGGTTATTTCTGATTTTTTCAATCATAAGTCAATTACAGTGTTATATAACGAACTTTTGCAATGCGGCTGTCCGGGGTTTTGAAGCCGGAGCACGAAATTTCGGCAGTACGGTATTCAGTTTGTCTTCCCGAGCGATTCGTAAAGTGCCAGCAAGTGCCGGGCGGTCTTTTCCCACGAGAATTGTTTTACCCGTTCGAGGCCGTAGGCGACCTGTCCTGCGCGGAATTCCGCATCGGTTTCGAGCCGCAGCAGGGCATCGGCGATCGCCGTCGGGTCGGTAGGGTCGACGAGGATGGCGCCTTGGCCCGCCACCTCGGGGATCGCCGAGGCCGCGGATGTCACCACGGGCGTGCCGCAGGCCATCGCTTCGAGCTGGGGAATGCCGAAACTCTCGCGCAGCGAGGTGTAGAGGAATGCCGAAGCTTCGTTGTAGATGGCCGGCAGGTCGCTGTTGGGGATATATCCCGCCAGGCGGAGCATTCCGCGCAGTCGGGGTTCGCCGATCTCGCGCAGGATCGCCTCTGCGGGTTGTTCCCCGAGGTCTGCGACCAGCAGCGGCAGCGGCTTTTCGGAGCGCCGTACGTATTCGGCATAAGCCTTCAGCGTGCCGGGCGTGTTCTTTTTGGGGTCGGTATTGCCCAGAAAAAAGAGGAATTCGGGGTCTTGCAGGTATTTGCGGACGGTTTCCGCCGTGCCTTCCATCGGGCGGAACCGGTCGTTGTAGCCGTTGTGGATGGCCATGATGCGTTCGGGGTCGAAGTTCAGTGCGGTGCGGATGCGGTCGCACTCGAATTGCGAGACGGTGATGACCATCCGGCATCTGGGCAGGATGCGCGGCACTACCAGGCGGCGGTAGATGCGCCCCAGCGACTGGTAGAGCGATTTGTTGCGCGCGGCCTGTTCCTCGAGGAAGATGATGTCGTGGAGCGTCAAGACCAGCGGGGCCTTTCCCCATACGGGTGCCGTGTTGCTCGTGCAGTGCAGCAGGTCGGGCTTCACACGGGCCACGGCGCGCGGCAGCGCCCACTGTTCCCACAGCGGGTAGCTCGGGCAGCGGAGCGTTGTGATGTGCATGTTTGGGCTCTCCTCCAGGCAGCGGTCTTCGCCTTCGCCCGTGAAGATGAAGTATTCGTTCTTCGTGTCGAGCCGTTGCAGGCAGCGGATGGTTTCGAGCGCCACGAAGTCCATGCCGTGTTTGTTGGGGCGGAAGATGCGCTGCGCCTCGATCGCGATTTTCATGGTCGGTTTCCGGTATTGTTTCCGGGGGCTTCGCTTCCGGCCCCGGTATGTTCGGTGTGGATGAATTTGTCTTTGGTGCCCCGCAGCCGGAAGAGGTTAGCCAGCGTCAGCAGGAACAGGACGGGCATCCGCCGAAGGGCATGCCCCAGGCGGTCGTCGGCCTGCTCGTCGGGCAGCGCCATCGCCATGGCCAGGAGCAGCAGCAGGACGGCCACCCACCATTTTATCGAACCCATGGGTGCGCATACCGTCATAACGACGGCCCACAGCGGCACCAGCCCCAACAGCAGGATGCGCGGCGGCAGGCACCATTGCAGCAGCTTGTCGCAGTAATCCGTATTCCCCGAGAGGATTGCTCCCGGAAGCTGCCTTACGGCCGATGAAAGGGCGTAGAACTGCGCCGCTATCCAGCGCCGCCGCTGGTTGTAGTAGGCACCTTCGCCCTGTACCTTTTCGTCCAGCACGCGCACGTCGTCCAGGTAGTCGATGTAGATGCCCTGCCTCAGCAGCAGCGCTTCGAGCTCCTTGTCCTCGCCCGAAGTGGTGCAGCAGGCGATATTTTCGCGGAACCATTTGTAATCGAAGGCCATGCCCGAGCCGATCAGCGCTGAAGAGAATCCCAGCGCCACATGCCCGCGGCGGAAGATCGAGTTGTTGACCTCCTCGCTCGCTGCGTCGAGTACGGCGGTGTCCGTATCGCGGTTCTTGGCCGTGCGGTGTGCCTGCACGGCCTGGATGCCGCTGTCGAGGGCGTCGTTCATGCGGGCGATGAACTCCCTGCCCGCCAGGTTGTCGGCGTCGAGTATCGCCACGGCCTCCGCGCCGTCCGGGCCGATTTCCCCTACGGCGAAGTTGAGCGCCTTGGCCTTGGAGCTGTTCTCGAAGGATGCTTCCAGCACGCGGATCGGCATCCGGCGCAACTCGGCGAGCGTGGCCGGTTGCAGCCGGTCGGCGATGACGACCACCTCGTGCAGTTCCTGCGGATAGTCCTGTTGCAGCGCGGCCTGTGCCGTACGGACGATCACCGCGTCGCTTTTGTAGGCCGGGATCAGCGTCACGAACCTGCGTTGCCGCCGTGCCGGGGGATAGGTGTCCTTGCGTGAGCGAGTCGAGGCGGCCGCAAAGACGAAGAGGTAGAGCACCGGGAGTCCCAGCACGAAGACGAATATCCAGTCGAGGATGTCGAGCAGCAACATCATACCGTTTTGTTTTTCAGGGTGAAGAAGCCTCCGGCACCGTGCCGTATGGCCTTTGCCAGGTCGCGGCGCCTGTGTGCCAGCGCCGCGGCGATGCTTTTGGGTACGGCGATGCAGAGCTGGTAGGTGACGGAAAGCATTCGGGCGGTGCCGTGCAGGTTCCGCCATGCGAACAGCAACCGGTTGCGGGTCAGGTAGTAACTCCTCAGGGGACTTTGCTGTCCGGTCGTCGCGCTCTCCTTGTGGAATACCGTGCAACGGGGGTCGTAGGCTATTTTCCAGCCTTGTTCACGGATACGCACCGACCAGTCGAGTTCTTCGTAGTAGAGGAAATAGATGTCGGGCATCGGCCCGGCTTTTCGGGGTACTTCGCGCCGTACCATCATCGCCGCGCCATGGGCGTAGGGCGTGTCGCGCGGCGTGTCGAACGACCCGTCGTCGGGCATCCCGAAGCCGATGAGCGCATTGCGCAGCGTAACGTGCGTCAGAGGCGTATACCCGGCGAACTGGATATGCCGCGGGGGTGCGAAAAACCGGATCTTCGGGCATACGGCACCGATCGCGGGGTTGCCCGCCAGGGTTTCGCAGAGGTAATGCAGCGTATCATCTTCGACCTCGGTGTCGTTGTTGAGCAGCAGCAGGTAATCGCCTGTCGCGGCTGCGAACCCCAGGTTGTTGCCTCCGGCGAACCCCAGGTTGCGGTCGCTGCGCAGTGCCTTGATCTCCGGGTAGCATTCGCGCAGCATGGCCGCCTCGTCGCGGGCGGAACCGTTGTCCACCACGATGATCTCCAGCGGCGCGGTGACGTGCCGTTGCAGCGATTCGACCATGGCGCAGGTAAGCCCGTAGCCGTTGTAATTGACCGATATGACCGAAATCAGCGGTTTCATGCTATTCGTAATTTTCCCTTGCGCGGGGCGGTTGCGCGGACATCGCCCTGTCGAGTATCTCCTTGCGCGCCAGTTCGCGGTCGAAACGCGGTGCCAGGAAGATGAAACCCATGCTCATGTAGAGGATGGCGCCCGTGGGGATCTGCCCCAGGATCTCGTTGGCATAGGCCATGACCACGATGCCCGAGATTCCCGCCGTAAGCGCCGCCGTGAATCCCCTCAGCTGGGTGTTCCTCAGTTTGAAAACCACCAGGTAGGCGCCCCGCGCCAGGATGTAGAGCAGGATGCCGACGTGCAGCAGGATGCCGACGACACCCGTTTCGACCCAGACCATCACGAACCACGAGTCGGTCGGAATCTGCGACAATGCCGCATTCGGGGCGAAGGTCTTGGCCTTGCCGCCGCCGTGTCCCAGTCCGGCGCCGAAAGGCTTGTCAGCCATCAGTTCGCGCAGTTTGGCCTGGTTTGCCAGGCGCACCTGGAACGAGGGGTCGTTTGTGTTGAAGGCGCTGCGGGCACGCCGGATAATGCTGTTTCCCTGCCCGATGGTGGTGAATTTCAGGAATATGAAGGCTGCGATGATCAGGAAAACACCCGCGCCGATCATCTTGATGTTGCGCGACATCATGATGAAGGCCGAGTAGCCCACGAACGGTACGGCCAGTGCGCTGCGGGTTCCCGAGATCAGCATGCCGTAGCATGCCGCGGCCGCCACGAGCAGCAGGTAGAGCTTCATCCACGAGTTGCGGTAGTAGAGCGCCGAAATCGAGAATACGACCATCGACAGCCCCATCGAGCCGCCGAAATTGGCCGCGTCGCTGAAGAACGAGAAGTAACGCACGCCGCTGTGGATGATGTGTGTCGAACGGCCGCCCAGCACGAACAGCCAGTAGTTCTCCGCGGCGTTAAAGCCGAAGAATTTCTGCATGCAGGCTTTCCCGACGGCGATCAGTGTCAGCACCGACCAAACGGCGAGCATGTATTTCAGGTATTTGTACTCGGTCATCGTGAGCTGTGTGAGCACGACGATGAAGAAGAAATAGAAGGCGATCGACCGCACCGACGAGAACCATCCCGCGACCGAGACCGACTCCGGGTTCACTATTTCGAGGATGCAGTAGGCCATCCAGATCGCCGCCACGACGGTCAGCCCCGAACTGGCGCGCTTCCATTCGATGGGGCGCATCAGGGCTTGCAGCGTTATAATCAGGATGTTGTAGAAGATCAGTGCGTCGAGGATCATCCCGAACGGCAGGTCGTGGGCGTAACGCGTGAGCGCCATGATGAAATAGTTGGCCACGAACAGCCCGAGCATCGAAATGGCGGGGTTGCGCAGTGTGACCCACAGGATGCACAGTGCCGCCGGGATCACCGAGACGGCCAGTCCGGCAAGCAACCCGTATTGGGTGAACGCCAGGATGAGCACGGCCACACCGGCGGCCAGCATTGCCCCGACGATGAGCCGGGGCACGCTGACCGGGGTGGTTATGCTGCCGTAGCGTTCCATGACGTGTCGCTGTTTATTTGACGGCCGTGAACCCGAACTGGCTGATCTGATACCCCAGCCTGCGGAGGCGGCTGTACGGAGGCATCAGGCCCGTGAAGGTTTGCACCACATCGCGGCCCGCGCAGTTGAGGCAGAGTACGACGGGGGTGCGCCCCGAGAGTTTTTCTGCCTTTTCGAAAAGCAGTTGGTCGGTATCTTTCCACGTGCGGTTCGCCGGGGCGATGACGATGCTCAGCGCCGCATGGCGCAGCAACTCCTTCGGTACGGAGCTCGTGGCGAAGGGCGGGTATTCCACCAGCACCACGTCGGCCTCGGCGAGGGGAACTTCGCCCGGGGTGTCGCGCACGAAATCCCCGAGTTTCTCGGCCAGCAGGTACTCCTTGCGTTCGATGTCGAAATCCTTGTTCCACGAAACGATGCGGACTTTCATGTCCGCTTCGCGGAAGAATGCCGCCAGGTGTTCGGTGATCAGGCTCTTGCCGTCCCCGCGTTCGGTACTCAGGATATTGAGCACGTTGGGCTGTTTGGCCGGGTCGAAATAGTTGACCGCCGCATTGCCGATGTAGCGGGATGCGATCTCACGGTATTGCTTGGTGAACCTCCGCTGTCCGAAATAGGCTTTGCCGGGAAAGGCCCCGATGACCCGCCCCTTGGTAATGCGCTCGGCGCGGACTTTGTCACGCAGCGTGCGGTCGAGCAGTTCGAGCAGGATGAAGAATCCCAGTACGAACAGGAGCGTGGCGAGGCCTGCCGCGGCGACCATCATCTTGCGTTTGCTCGGTTCCGCCTCCAGGGGAAGCACCGGAGCGTTGATGATCTTCAGCGTTGCCGAGGTCATCTGCAGGTTCTTCTGCCGCAGGCGGGCCGTGTTGAGCGCCGTGAGGATCGAGAGGTAGGACTGTTCCGAGAAGTTGATTTCGCGCCCCTTGCGTTTCAGGGTCGAGCCCACGGGCGAGAACTGCGTATATTTCTGGTCGAGTTCCTGTTTGCGGAGCTTCATCACCGCCAGTTCGGCGCGGGATTTCTCGGCCAGCAGTACGGCGGCGAGCCACTCCGTCACGATCGTATTGGCCGAAAGTCCCTCCTTCGTATATTGTTGGTTGGCGATGTTCGTGGTGAGCTCCTGCAGGCTGCGGGTCTCCTCGCTCAGTTTCCTGCGTAACTGCCCCGTGTCGTTGCGGCTGGCGGGCATGGCCGTCCGGTCGGAAATACCTTCCGTGCCGTCGGTTTCGGGCTGGAAGGCCTCGGCGGCCGACAGGCGCGAATAGATGCTCCCGATCTTATGGAGTTTCTCGATGAACTCGGCGTTGTTGCGGAAAGTCTCCTGCAACCCTTCGAGCTGCCCCTCGATCGAGGCACGCAGTTTCTCGGCGCTCTCGAAGTTCAGCAGGATCTCCTCGTAGCGCAATTCGTAGTCGCGCGAGAGGGCGGCGATGTGCTTGGTCTGCTCGTCGTAGTTGATGACACGGTGCTGGACGTTGTAGTCGCGCAGCGAATCCTCCAGGTTGCGCAGGTTGTTGCCCACCCGCTCCAGCTCGGATTCGAAATAGGCGATGACGTTGTTCGTCTCGCCGAACCGCAGGTCGCGGTACTGCTTGACGAATTCGTCGTTGAGGATAATCAGCGTGTTGTAGACGATATACGGGTCGTCGTTCTCGTAGCTGATTTCCAGCATGTCGCTGTTGGCCAGCCTCTTGACCTTGATCTGGCTCAGCGCCTGGTAGCTGTAATACGGAGGGCTCCAGTGGAACATGCCGTAGACGTGGTTGTTATGGTCTATCTCTTCGTATTTGCGCAGATTCTCGTAAGTGTTCTTTTCCGAAGTGTGGTCGACGAGCTCCATGACGTCCGGCGGGGTTTTGCTCAGCAGGTACCGTGAAGTACGTGCCGAGAGGTACTGGTTGTCGTTGTCCGGGTCGAGATGCGTAAGCCCCTGTGCGTAGAGGCGCAGCGAGACGTTCTTGAGCGTGGACTGCGACAGGATGATGTTGATCAGGTTGTCCATCGCGTTGTTGATGACGTTCCAGTCCTGGCGCGAGCCTTCGGTGGTCGTGATGTCGTATCCCGAGACGATGCCCGTGTAGATCGTCGTCGTGGATTTATAGTTGCGCGGCTTGGTACCCATCTTCAGGTAGACGAGCAGTGCGACCAGCAGCGGACAGAGTATCAGCCACCACTTGATGCGGTAAAGAAACCGCGCGGTATAGGCGATGTAATTCATATGCTATTCGGTTTCGGGCGCTTCTTTCGACACCCCGGGCATTGATATGGGTTTGTTGATGATCGGCGTGTGCGTGAGTATCTCGAGCCGCAGCAGGGCGTCGTTGAGGTTGCGCCGCACCTGCTCGTATTCGCGGGTCGCCGAGTTTTCGAGGCTCTTCTGGCGGCTCAGAGTCTGCGCGTCGAGCTTGCCTTTGACGAAGTCCACTTCGGTCATGCGGTATTGTGCCTCGGACGTGATCTTGGCTTCGGCGGCGCTCCGCAAAATCGAGAGCTGCTCGACGGCCGTGGTGTAGGCGTCGATGATCTTCATGCGCAACTCGTCGTACCAGCGGTCGAGGTCGTACTGGGTGTTCTCGATACGCTTCTTCTGCTGCTTGATCTTGTTGCGGCGGTTGAAAATCTCGTCGAGCGGGATCGAAAACGATGCCCCGACGTTCCACCAGCTTTGCTCGCGCCCGGTCGTGGTCGTCGTCCATATCGGGATGTTGCTGTCCTGATAATTCTGGTTGTAGATGTCCGACGACCCGTAGTTGTAGTTGGCGTTGAGCTTGAAATTGCGCATCCAGTTGCGGCGCACGGTTTTCAGTTCGCGCTCCTCGATCTCGCGGTTCGACTCGTAATAGCCGACCTGCGGTGCGTGGCGCGCATTCTCCATCAGTACGTGGAGCGGGGGAAGCTGCATGTCGATATAGTCTTCCGGGGTAAGCCGTTGCAGGTCGCTGTACTCGAATTCGGGAGGCGTAGGCTCGCTTTGCGCCGTAACGGCGGCGACAGCCAGCAGCAGCCAGAGTGTTAAGACGGCCCTTTTCATATGTTGCTGTTTATTATACATTTTCTTTCTGTATGAATGCGGTGAACGTGCGCAGGATTATTTTCAGGTCGAACCACGGCGACATTTGGCGGGCGTATTCGATGTCGAGCTGCTTTCGCTGCTCGGGCGAGAGCTTTCCTGCCTGCCCGCGTTTTTCGACCTGCCACAGCCCCGTGAGGCCCGAGGGGCACATGAACCGTTCGATATATTCGTCGCTCGTGAGACGTTCGGCTTCGTAGAGGGGCAAAGGGCGGTTGCCCACGACCGACATGTCGCCCCGCAGGATGTTGAAGAGCTGCGGGAGTTCGTCGATGCTGTATTTGCGCAGGAAACGCCCCAGGCGCGTGATGCGGGGATCGTTCTCGATCTTCACGAACGCGTTTTCCTGTTCGGTTTCCAGCTGGTGGTGATGGGCCTCCTCGGGGATCACGAAATCGTCCGCATAGAGCATGCCGTTTTCGGTGTCCGCCAGCAGTTTGCGAATCTCGTCGTCGTTGAGCGCCATCTTCGCATCGTCTTCGGCGACGGGTTCCGAGGCATACTGGTTCAGATCCTCCAGCTCCTTGAGCCGCTGATCTGCGTCGGAGCGCATCGAGCGGAACTTCAGGAAATCGAAGATCCGGTAGTTGCTCCCCACGCGTTTCGACTTGTAGATGACCGGCCCCGGGCTGTCGAGTCTGACGGCCACGGCCACGGCTATGAGCAGGGGCGAGAGCAGGAGGATCGCCGAGAGCGATGCCGCGATGTCGAACGCCCGTTTCCAGAGCGGCATGCGGAACAACTCTACGTCGTTCCCGCTACCTGCGACGGGTTTGTGGACGAACGTATAGTCGGTCATGAATTGCAGTATGCGGAGGAAATCTGCGCGCGATATGTCGCCCGGTACGGCGCTGTTCACGCCGGCTCCGAGGTATGCGCGCCGCTCCTCCCCGGTCAGTTGCCCCGAGATGATGAGGATGATGCCGGCACCCGGGAACCAGGAACGCAGGAACCGGATGCTGCGGATGTCCTCCTCGCCCTGCTGTTCGTAGAGGATGAAGGCGTGGTCGTCCTTGAGCGGCCTCAACTTGCCCATAGCCGCACCGATGTCCCCTGCGATACGCATCTGTCCCTCGGTCAGCTCCGTGAAACGGGCCGTGTGGTTGCCTCTGCCTTTGATGTAGATGACGGGGTACTTCAATCCAAAATCTTTTTAATCCTTATTTTGAGTTCCTGCGGGTTGAACGGTTTGACGATATAGTCTTCCGCACCCTCTTCCAGCAGGCGGATGCGTTCCGAGGTGCTGTCCTCGCTCGAAAGCATCACGACCGGGATCTGTTTGAAGAGTTCGTTGAGCTTGAGGTATGCCAGGAATTCGTCGCCGCGCATTTCGGGCATGCGGATGTCCGAGATGATCAGGTCGGGCATGTTCCCCCGCAACAGCCATTCGATGGCCTGCGGCGGGTTCTGCATGTAAAAACATTCGTAATCCTGGTGGAGGTATGCGAAAAGGATTTTTGCGATTTGCTCCTTGTCATCTACGATCAGTACTTTCTTGCGGTTCATGTTCGGCGGTTCGTTGTCATCGGGTTTTTCCGGAACGGGAAGCGTCGCATGCTCGTTGTCCGGTTCCGGGCGGTTGTTTATTATTTACCTGGAATTCCGGAGCGGGCGTTGCAAACCGTGTCGTTTCCCGCTCCTGATCCGGATACCCCGTGCAAATATCGGTAAAAAAATTGGCATTATAAACTTTTAAGGTAATTTATATGTCAAAAACGCCCGGATTTCCCGTCCTGTTTTCGGGGTGCTGTTAATTTTTAAAGGGAAATATTTTATTATTAATCAAAAAAATGGTATTTTTGTGCAATTGTCCGGTCTTTGCCGCTGTCGGGCGATTTTGTTAAACCGATGAAGCGATGGAGTGTGACAATAGTGTAAATCCGGTCGGCAACCGTCCCCGCTTGCTGGTTGCCGAGGATAATCCGAGTAATTATAAGCTTGTCGAGGTGTTGCTGCGCCGTGATTACGACCTGTTACACGCATGGAACGGAAAAGAGGCCGTCGCCCTGTTTTCCGACAGCCGCCCCGACCTGGTGCTGATGGACATCAACATGCCCGTCATGGACGGCTATGAGGCGCTTCGGGGCGTGCGGGAGATTGCGCCCGATGTCCCCGTCATCGCACTTACGGCCTATGCGTTCGAGACCGACCGCCAACGCATGTTCCAGGCCGGCTTCAACGAATGTCTTGCCAAACCTCTGCGGGCGGATGAACTCCGTACGCGGATTACGGCGCTGCTTTCGCGATAGACAAGGAAAACTATGACCAGAAACCCCGTGATAAAATTTCGGATGCTTCTTTTCTGTTGCGCCCTGCTGCCGGTATTGCTCCGGGCGCAGGAGCCGCAGGAGAGGGAGAGCATCCTGATAATTTCTTCGTATAATCCCGATACGCGCCGCATGTCGGGCTTCATCGCCGAGTTCGAACGCAACATCCTGGCCTCGGGCGTACCGTGTGATATCTATGTCGAAACGCTCGAATGCAAGAGCATCAACGACGCACCTATCTGGATGTCGCAGACCGAGAACATGATTTCCCGGTATGAGAACAAGGGGCTTCGCGCCATCGTCCTGCTGGGGCAAGAGGCCTGGGCGTCGTTCGTCTCGCTGGGGCATATCCCCAAGGATGTGATGTGCTTCTGCTGCTATGTCAGCTCCAATGGCATCGTGCTCCCGCCGCCGGAGGACAGTCTCGGCATGTGGCTGCCCCCTTCGATCAATTACATGAACATGACGGACAGCCTGAACAATGTGGGCGGTATGCTCAACAAGTACGACGTCCGCCGCAATATCGAGCTGATCCGTTCGCTTTTCCCCGAGGCCGAGAACGTCGCCTTCATCTCGGATAACACCTACGGGGGTATTTCGCTCCAGGCACTCGTGCGCGAGGAGATGAAGAACTATCCCGATATGAACCTTGTGCTGGTGGACAGCCGCGAAGGGGACGAGGCGATGCATGATACCTATGCGTCGCTGTCGCACCGTTCCGCGGCGATACTCGGAACCTGGCGTGTGGGCCGCGACGGGGAGTACCTCATGCAGCGTTCGCTCAATGATCTGGTGCAGTTCAATCCGCGCATCCCGGTCTTCTCGATATCCCAGATCGGCATCGGCGACGTGGCCGTGGGTGGCTATGTCCCCAAATACGAGAATGCAGCCTCGGTCATCGCTTCGCAGATCAAGGAGTACTACACATCGGGCAGGATAGACGGGACGCATTTCCACCTTACGGACGGCCAGTACCTCTTCGATTCGCGCAAGCTCAAGGAGTTGAAGATTGCCGAATACGCCCTTCCCAAGGGGAGTGTGGTCGAGGATACCGTAGCGGCCAAACTCTCGAAATATTCCCATTACATCGAGTTGCTCGTGGCGGGTATCGTACTGCTGGTGCTGCTGCTGGTCTTCGTCGCGGCGCTTTTCCTGCGCACGCGGCGCCTCAAGCGCACGCTCGAAGAGCGCGAGGGACAGCTGGTGGTCGCCCGCGAGAAGGCCGAAGAGTCCGACATGCTCAAATCGGCGTTCCTGGCCAATATGAGCCATGAGATCCGCACGCCGCTCAACGCCATCGTGGGCTTCTCGTCGCTGATGCAGGGCGAGGAACTTTCGCAGGAGGAGCGTGCCGAGTACTGCGCCATCGTGGTCAACAATTCCGAGATGCTGCTCACGCTGCTGAACGACATCCTCGACATTTCGTCGCTCGAATGCGGCAAGATCAAATTCAACTACTCGTCCGAGGAGATCGTGCAGGTCTGCCAGCATGTGCTCATGACGACCGCCCATACGCGGCAGGAAGGTGTCGAGGGGCGTCTCGAATGTGCCGTGGGTTCCTATATGCTCGTAACCGATGTCCACCGCTTGTCGCAGATCCTGATCAACCTGCTCACCAACGCCGGCAAGTTCACTTCCCAGGGGAGTATCACGCTCGGCATGGAGGTCGACGAGGCACACGGGGAAGTGCTCTTCTCGGTGACAGATACGGGCCCCGGCATCCCGCTCGACAAACAGGAGATGGTCTTCAACCGTTTCGAGAAACTCGACGGCAACAAGAAGAAGGGCACGGGCCTCGGCCTTGCCATCTGTCGCCAGATAGCCATGATCTTCGGCGGCCGCATCTGGGTCGATCCGACCTATACCTCCGGTGCGCGTTTTGTCTTCGCCCATCCGATCGACATCCGTTTCCCGGAGGATGGAGAGAACCGTGAGGGGGGGGGGATTTGAGCCCTCTGGAAACGCCCGGATCCTCAAGGTGACCGGGGACGGCAGCCTCATCCGGGGGCGGGAATAAGCCCTCCGGAATAAAATTTCAGCATGGTCGCAGCCTGCTTCGCAGGCATGCGAAACATCCCGGGAGGCGGGGCGTAAGCGCTGAACCGCGTTGCCGCGATATGGCAAAAAAGACCCGTGCGGGTCTTTTTTTGTGTCCTTCTGACGGGATGTTTCCCCGGGGGTATGGCTTTCCCGCCGGGACTGTGCCCGCTTCGGATAATATTCCGGGCGGATTTGCTGTAACCTTCCTGGTGCAGTTTTTCGCCTGCCCGGACTTGTTTTGTTACCTTTGCGCCGCGAAGCCGGGGCGGTTGCCTCCAATGCGTTCGGATACGCCGGTTACGGCTCCGGCCGTCGCAAGACCCCGGGCAGGCGGACGCTTTGCCGGGGTGTTGTGGAATAATTCTACATCCGTGTGGAATTATTCCACAGATTTTTGTATATATTTGATTTGGTATTTGGTAGATATTTTGCTGTCAATAAATGTTTTAATGGGCTGCCTGCAATTCTGGCGCAAGGTTTGAACCCCGTTTTGCTGCCCCCAATGATATTAGTGCTTTATGAAATTTGACAAATTGAAACCGAATTTGCAGGAGCTGAACCTGAACGGTGTGAAGAAAGCGGCCTCCCGTGTTGCCCATGTCCGGATAAGACTGAGCCGAGGCCAGTGGATCGGAGTCATTGCCGGCCTTGTGGTCGTGACGGTGTTGCTCGTCATCCTGCTCCGGCCGCGTCCCGCTGCAGTCGTCCTGCCCGTCGTGGCGGTGGAACCCGTAACGACCGAAGACGTCAATATCTATGGCGATTACGTAGGCCGCATCCGCGCCCAGCAGTTCGTCGAAATCCGCGCCCGCGTCGAGGGCTACCTCGAAAAGATGCTCTTCGCTGAGGGTACCTACATCAGGAAGGGACAAACCCTCTTCGTGATCGACCCCCGGGTCTACCGTGCGCGCGTCGACAAGGCCAAGGCGCAGTTGAACAAGGCCCGGGCGCAGGCGCTGAAAGCCAAGCGCGACCTCGACCGTATCCGTCCGCTCTTCGAACAGAGTGCCGCCAGCCAGCTCGAACTCGACAATGCCACGGCGGCTTACGAGAGTGCCGTGGCCGACGTGGCCGTCGGCGAGGCCGACCTCACGCAGGCGCAGATGACCCTGGGCTATACCTCCGTGCAGTCGCCTATTTCGGGTTATATCTCCGAACGCAACGCCGACATCGGTACGCTCGTGGGGCCGAGCGGCAAATCGCTGCTCGCCACGGTCGTGAAGAGCGATACCGTGCGTGTCGATTTCAGCATGACGGCCCTCGACTACCTGCGCAGCAAGGCGCGCAACGTCAACCTCGGGCACCGCGATTCTACCCGCAAGTGGGATCCCTACATCACCGTGACCCTGGCCGACGGTTCGGAATACCCCTACCGCGGCCTGGTCGATTTCGCTGACCCGCAGGTCGATCCGCAGACGGGTACCTTCTCCGTGCGAGCCGAGATGGCCAACCCTGACCACATCCTGCTGCCGGGGCAGTTCACCAAGGTGCGGTTGCTGCTCGACGTGCGTGAGGATGCCGTCGTCGTGCCGTCGAAGGCCATCGAGATCGAGAAGGGCGGTGCCTACATCTACGTGGTGCGCCCCGACAGCATCGTCGAGAAGCGTTTTGTCGAGACGGGTCCCGAATGGGGCAACAACATCGTCGTCGAACGCGGCCTGGTGCGGGGCGAGGATATCGTCGTCGAGGGCTACCATAAACTCCAGCACGGCATGAAAGTCGAACCGGTCGCTCCGCGCCGCGATGAGGAGGCCGAAAAACAACAGTAGCCTATGAAAGCGGACTTCTTTATCGACAGGCCCGTCTTTTCGACGGTGCTGTCCATCATCATCGTGATCGTGGGTTTCATCGGCCTGGCACTGCTGCCCGTCGACCAGTACCCCCAGATCGTACCTCCCGTGGTGCGTATCTCGGCGTCGTACCCCGGTGCCGATGCGCAGACCGTGACGCAGGCCGTGGCTACGCCCATCGAGCAGGAGTTGAACGGTACCCCCGGCATGATCTACATGGAGTCGTCGAGCTCCAACTCGGGCGGTTTCTCCGCCACGGTGACCTTCGACATTTCGACGGATCCCGACCTGGCGGCCGTGGATATCCAGAACCGGCTGAAGAAGGCCGAGGCGCGCCTTCCTGCCGAAGTGGTGCAGAACGGCATCTCGGTCGAGAAGCAGGCGGCCAGCAAACTGATGACCATAACCCTGCTTTCGTCCGACCCCAAGTTCGATGAAATCTACCTTTCGAACTATGCGACGCTCAACGTGCTGGACATGTTGCGCCGTGTTCCCGGAGTGGGCAGCGTTTCGAACGTCGGCAGCCGTTATTACGCCATGCAGATATGGGTCATGCCCGACAAGCTGGCCGACCTGGGGCTGACGGTCAAGGATTTGCAGACGGCGCTCAAAGACCAGAACCGCGAGTCTGCCGCCGGCGTGCTGGGGCAGGCCCCCATGAACGGCATCGACGTGACGATCCCCATCACGGCGCAGGGGCGTCTGTCGTCTGTCAGCGAATTCGAGGACATCGTCGTGCGGGCCAACCCCGACGGGTCGATCATCCGCCTGAAAGACGTGGCGCGTATCTCGCTCGAAGCTTCGTCCTATAATACCGAGAGCGGCATCAACGGCGGGAACGCCGCCGTGCTGAATATCAACATGCTGCCCGGAGCCAATGCCATGGAGGTGGCGGCGCTGGTCAAGGCGGCCATGGAGGAGATCAGCCACAACTTCCCCGAGGGCATCAGCTACGAGATTCCGTTCGACATGACAACCTACATCTCGGAGTCGATCCACCATGTCTACCAGACGTTGTTCGAGGCGTTGCTGCTGGTGATCCTCGTGGTCTTCCTTTCGTTGCAGAGCTGGCGCGCCACGATCATCCCGATCGTCGCCGTGCCCATCTCGCTGATCGGTACCTTCGGCGTGATGCTCGTTTTCGGGTTTTCGCTCAACATGCTGACGCTGTTGGGGCTCATCCTCGCCATCGGCATCGTGGTCGACGACGCCATCGTCGTCGTGGAGAATGTCGACCGCATCATGAACGAGGAGCACCTCTCGCCCTACGAGGCTACCAAAAAGGCGATGTCCAACCTGAGCGGGGCGCTGATCGCCATGTCGCTGGTATTGTGCGCCGTGTTTGTCCCGGTGAGTTTCCTTTCGGGCATTACGGGCCAGCTCTACCGCCAGTTCACCATCACCATCGCCGTGTCGGTGGTCATCTCGACCGTCGTGGCGCTGACGCTCAGCCCTGTGATGTGTGCGCTTTTCCTGCGGCCCGAAGGCGAGGGGAAGAAAAACCGCTTTTTCCGCCGCATCAACCTCACCCTGGCGACGGGCAACAAGTTCTACGGCCGCATGATTCAGGGGGCGCTGAAGCATTCGCGCCGCATGTTCGCCGCCTTCGGCATCGTGCTGATCGGCATCTGGCTGATGAACAGGCTCGTGCCGCAGAGCTTCATGCCGCAGGAAGACCAGGGTTACTTTACCGTCGAACTGGAGTTGCCCGAGGGGGCGACGATCGAACGCACCCGTGAGGTGACCGACCGCGCGATGAAGTTCCTGATGGCCGATCCCGACGTGGAATACGTGCTCAATGTCACGGGTTCCAGTCCGCGCGTGGGTACCAACCAGGCGCGCAGCCAGCTGACCGTGATCCTCAAACCGTGGGGCGACCGCGATTCCGAAGGGCTGAGTTCCGTGATGCAGCGCGTGCGCACCGAACTCTCGCGCTACCCCGAAAGCAAGGTTTACCTCTCGACGCCCGCTGTGATTCCCGGTCTGGGCAACTCGGGCGGTTTCGAGATGGTGCTCGAAGCACGGGGCAATACGACCTACCAGGATTTGCAGCATGCCGTGGATACGCTGATGTATTACGCTTCGCAGCGTCCCGAATTCACGGGGCTGGCATCGTCCATGCAGGGCGACATTCCGCAGCTCTATTTCGACGTCGACCGCGACAAGGCGCAGCTGCTGGGTGTCTCGATGTCCGACATTTTCTCGACGATGAAGGCCTTTACGGGGTCGATCTACGTCAATGACTTCAATATGTTCAACCGCATCTACCGCGTTTACATCCAGGCCGAGGCTCCCTACCGTGCGCAGCGCGACAACCTGAACCTCTTTTTCGTGCGCGGAGCGGGCGGTGTGATGATCCCGATCACTTCGCTCGGGACGACACACTATACGACGGGCGCAGGCAACATCAAGCGTTTCAACATGTTCAACTCGGCCACCATTTCCGGTGAGGCCGCGCACGGTTACAGTTCGGGGCAGGCGATGGGTGTGCTGGAAGAGCTCGTCCGCAAGCACTTGCCCGCGTCGATCGGCGTCGAGTGGAGCGGCCTTTCCTACCAGGAAAAGCATGTCGGCGGGCAGACCGGCCTGGTGCTGGCGCTGGCCTTCCTGTTCGTTTTCCTGTTCCTTGCGGCGCAGTACGAGAGCTGGTCGGTGCCCGTGGCCGTCATCCTGTCGCTCCCCGTGGCCGGCATCGGCGCCTACCTGGGTATCTGGATATGCGGGCTGGAAAACAATATCTATTTCCAGATCGGACTGGTGATGCTCGTGGGCCTGGTGGCCAAGAACGCCATCCTGATCGTGGAATTTGCCAAGGAAGAGGTCGAGAAGGGCCGCGATGCGGTCTCCGCGGCGCTCACGGCGGCGCACCTGCGTTTCCGCCCGATCGTCATGACCTCGCTGGCCTTCATCCTCGGTCTGCTGCCGCTGGTCTTCGCTTCGGGGCCGGGCTCGGCGAGCCGTCAGGGGATCGGTACGGGCGTCTTCTTCGGCATGTTGGTCGCCATTACGGTAGGCATTGTCTTCGTGCCCTTCTTCTTTGTGTGGATTTACCGGATTAAAGAAAAACTGAAACGATGAAACGACTTGCGATATTTCTTATGATACTGGCTGCTGCCGCAGGGCTGGGCTCCTGCTCGGCCGTGCGTCACTGCAAGGCGCCCGAGGTCGACTTCCCGGCGGCTATCGCCGGGGGTGCTGCGGCCGATTCGCTCGCCATCGCCGACATGGAGTGGTGGCAGTTCTACGGCGATTCGACCCTGTGCAACATCATCCGTCATACGTTGGCCAACAACAAGGACATGCTTGCCGCCGCGGCGCGTGTCGAGCGGATGCGCCAGCTTTACCGCATCGGCAAGGCCGACCGCCTGCCGTCGGTGTCGGGAACGGTCTACGCCGATCACGAAACCAACGACTATGCGGGCGAGGAGCCGAGCCGCGACCCCGAATTCGGCGCCAAGGCTACCGTGAGCTGGGAGCTCGACCTGTGGGGAAATCTGCGCTGGGCCAAGCGCAAGGGCGGTGCCGAATACCTCGCATCGGTCGAGGACAGGCGTGCGATGCAGATGACGCTCGTGGCCGAGGTCGCCGCCGCCTATTTCCGGTTGATGGCGCTCGACAACGAGCTTTCCATCGTGCGGCGTACGCTCATCACGCGCAGCGAGGGTGCTTACCAGGCGCAGTTGCGTTTCGAGGGCGGCCTCACCTCTGAAACGGTCTTCCAGCAGGCGAAAGTGGAGTACGCCTCGACGGCGGCGCTGATCCCCGACCTCGAACGCAAGATCGAGGTCATGGAAAACAGCATTTCGCTGCTCATGGGCGAAAATCCCGACTGGCGGGTCGTGCGCAGCAAGATGAATACCGAGGCGGAGTTCGCCGAGTCGCTTCCCGTGGGGTTGCCGTCGGAATTGCTCCTGCGGCGTCCCGACGTGCGGGCTTCTGAGCAGCAGCTTCGTGCGGCGATGGCCGCCGCGGGCATGGCCTACGCCGACCGCTTCCCGCGCATCGTGTTCAACCTGACGGGCGGCTGGGAAAACGACAATGTGAGCGGGTTTTTCCGTTCGCCGTTCTCGTATGTCGCCGGTACGCTCGCCTCGCCGATCTTCGGGTTCGGCCGTAAACAGGCCCGGTACAAGGCCGCGCTGGCCGCCTACGACGAGGCCCGGCTGGGGTATGAACAGAAGGTGCTGACGGTTTTCAAGGAGGCCAACGACGCCGTGGTCAGCTACCGCAGCGTTCGCCGGACGGCCGCGCTGAAGGTTAACCTGCGCGACGCAGCCCGGAAATACGTCGAACTCGCCCAGCTGCAATACCGGGGCGGGAGCATCAATTATATCGACGTGCTGGATGCACAACGCCGTTATTTCGACGCTCAGATCGGGGTCAGCAATGCCGTGCGCGACGAGCACCTGGCTTTGGTCGACCTTTACAAAGCCCTGGGCGGCGGCTGGGCGGAATAACCCTGCCGGCTTCTTTGGTTTATCGCTATGCCCGGATCCGCGCGGATCCGGACTTTTTATTCCCGGGACGCCGTTTCGTGGCATCTTCCCCGAAAACTCCTTTTGTCATGCTCATATGAAACATCCTTCCCCGGGAAAGTTCTTCCCGCCGGGCCGTGATTCGGAGCCCGGGAAGCGGAATCGGAATAGTGCCGGCCTGCCGATGTCCCCTGTGCGGGTCGGATCAATCCCGGACTCTTTTCTTTCCCCATTTGGGGCGGATGTCGAGGAATATTTCGAAATTTATCCCCGGCATGGGGCGTCCCAGCACGGAAACATACTCTTCGTCGAAGAGGTTTTTGACGGCGGCCTTGACCGAAAAATCGGCCCAGCGTGCGGAAAACAGCTTTTCGAGAGTCACGTCGTTCATCAGGTAGTAGGGGACGTTGCCTGTGTAGGTGAATGCGTTGCTCGTCATGGTGAACCGCTCGCTGTAATAGCACCACTTGTATAGCAGGCGCCAGCTTTTGTAGGCCAGACGCCCCGTCACCGCGGCCGAATATACGGGCACGTAGGGGAGTTGCCTGCCCAATGACCGGTCGCCCTTGCTGAACGCTTCGCCCCGGTTGACCGAGGGCGTCCACGAGAAGTTGCCGTCCAGTCCCAGCTGCCACTCCTTCGAGAGCATACGGTCGTACCCGGCTTTCAGTTCCACGCCGTAAGCGTGTACGTCCTTCATGTTGAGCGGCGTCCAGTAGTTGGTGTTGCCGCCCAGCGGCAGCCAGAGAATCCAGTCGTCGATGTAGGAATCGAACCATGTCGCCTCGCCGTGCAGCGAATATACCCCTTCCTTCCCTACGGCAAACGATATCCCGCCGTCGTACGAGAACCCCGATTCGGGTACGAGGTCGGTGTTCCCGCCCGGTTGGAAATAGAGGTCGTTGAGCGTGGGATAACGGTAGTTGCGCGATACGGAGACTTTTGCCCGGATCGTCCCGCGTTTCGAGATCAGGTAGTCCGCATAGAACGCCGGGATGAGCGGCGTCCACTGCGCACCGTACATCTCTTCGCGTAGCGTGACGGATAGCCCCAGCCGTTCGGTGGGCATCCATTTGGCCGTGATGCTGGTCGAAAGCTCCGTGCGCGCGTGGTTGTATCCGATGGTCTTTCGGTTCATGTCCTGCGAGATGATCCTGCGGTCGTTGTTCGTGACGAAATGCTGGTGCAGGTCGGCCTGTGCCGTGAAGAGCCATTTGCGGCCTATGTAGTACTCCCCTTCGCCCGAGACGAAGAGCGTGTGGTACCAGTTCCGGGAGGTGGTCATGTACTCCAGTTTCCCGTTGCCCACGTCGTTGGCGTAGTCGTAGGCGAACCAGCTGTAGATGTATCCGGCCTTGGCCGCGACTTTCCAGTTCCGGCGCAGGTGATCCCACGACAGCACGCTGCGCAGCGTGCGTTCGCGCTGTTCGTTGATGAATTTCTTCGGATCGCCGTAATCGGTCGTCATGCGCCCCAGCCCGCGCTTCGAGGCGATCAGCCAGGCGTTCAGGCCGAACCGGTCTCCGTTGCCCGTGTTGTAATAGGCCTCCTGCAACAGGTGGAAGTCGCGGAAAGCTCCGTCGTCGTGCTTTTCGCGGGGATAGTACGAACCGATGATGTTGTGCTCGTCGTCGTAGATGTTTTCCTTCTTGTCGTGGTTCCGGTAGGAATATTCGTTGGGGGACGACGAATATACCACGCGCGTGGAGGTCTGCCAGCGGTCGTTGCCGTAGGTGAGACGCAGGAATTCGTCCGTCGTCCAGAATGACCCGATGCCCTGGGTGTATTGCAGCCCGAAGCCCTGCGTATCGGCGGGTTTGGTCGCCAGCATGACCGCACCGCCCAGGCCGCCGCCCGTGACGTTGACCGACGAGGTGCCGTGCAGCAGTTGTGCGTCGTCGACGAAGTAGGAGGGAATCATCGAGAAATCGGTCATGCCCAGCATCGGCGAGTTGATACGCATGCCGTTCCACACCACCTGCGTGTGCGAAGGGCCCGTGCCGCGGAATGCGACCGTCGAAAGCGTCGCCCGTCCGTATTGCTTGATGAAGATCGACGAATTGAATGTCAGCACGTCGGCCATCGACAGGGCAATGTTCTCGTGCAGGACGAGCGTGTCGAGCTGCGTTTTCTGAACGCCTATTTCTTTCATGGGTTTCACGCCCGTCACCCCGACTGCGCGGATGGGCAACACCAGCAACGGATTCTCGTTCCACCACCCTCCGTCCGACGGCGCCTTGTCCTGGGCGGCGGCGCTCCACCAGAGGGCGATGCTGAACAGCGGGATTAGGAGTCTCTTCATTGCTTCGCGTGTTTGTCGGGTTATCGTTTCCAGCAGAAGGCGCCCGGGGTGACGCCCGCGTAAAATTCGTCTACCGCGTCGCCGTCGGCCGTATAACGGTAGACGATCCCCTGCTGCTGGTAGTCGATGGCATCGGCCACGTAGACGTCGCCGTTGTCCGGGTCGACCGTCAACCCGTAATATTTCGTCTCCCGGTATTCGAGGAACGGGCGCGCCGGGAGCTGCTCGGCGGCTACGGGCATGCGCCAGACATCCTTGTTGATCCAGTACAGCGTGTCGCGCGTGCCGTTGAGCTGCACTTCCGAGGGTGCATCCCCCTCTCTGAAACGGAACTGCTTTTCCAGGCGGAACGAGGCGGCGTCGATGCGGTACAGTGCCGGAACATCATATCCGTAGGGGCTGCCTTCGTAACCGCCGTCGGTGATCGTCCACAGCTTGTCGTTGGCATCCAGTACCAGCGATGTGGGTTGTACGCCGACGACCAGTTCGTCCACCACCCTGTCGGTTCGGGTGTCGATCTTCAGCAGCCGGTTCTGGTACGACCAGCAGTTCACGTAGACGTATTGCCCGTACTGTACCATCTGCTCGGTCGATCCCGATCCGGGTGTCATGCCGGGACACTCGATGTAGCCCGTGATCTCGTACCGCCTGGGGTTGACGATGAAAATGCGGTTGTCCCAGAGCTGGGTCACATAGGCCTTTTCGTCGGAGACGAAGTGGATGTACCGCGGCGAGGTGAGGTTCGTGATGCGGCCCACCTCCTTGAATGTACGGAGGTCGATTGCGAAGACGACATGCGAATTGTTCACGACGATCCATCCCAGATCGTTGTGGATGGTCATCGACTGTGCCACGTCGCCCAACTTCATGGCGTTGGCACGGTAGAAAACCTCGTTCTCGACCTTTTTCGTTGCCGGGTCGTAATAGGAGAGCGTGGCGTTGCCGTACTGGAAATTTCCCTCGTTGGTGATGAACAACCCCGGCCCCGTCGCGGCGAACTCTTCCATGTCTGCGTAGTCCCACTTCATGCAGCCTCCCAGTGCCGGCAGGCACAGGATCACGGGCAGAATATGTCGTAAAATCCGTTTCATGCGTCGAAAATTAAAGAAACGGCCGGCCCCTCCTCTTCCCTGGTGCGGGGCTGCGGCCGGCTGCATCGGACGTCCGGTGCGGCCTTCGTATTTGTCAAACTGATTTTACATCCGGGAATATGCCTTGCCGGCAGGCTCTTCATGCCGATCACGATCCATTCCCCTGGATTGTAAAATCATTGCAACGGCAGGTCTTCTGACTCGTTCCCGTCGAGACGCCTTCCCGGCCGGACTGGGGCCAGTGGCAAAAGATTGTCAGGACTTGTTGTGCCATTTCGGGTGGCAGGAACTCACAGCAGAGGGAACTGTTGCCGATTTTCACGGCATTCCCTTTTAATCGGTCAGGGGGTTGCTGAACCCCTTTGCGAACCATTGCGCAACAAAAGTATAAAAAATTCGGGTTCGCAAGGCCTTATAACGAAAAAAGGTCGCCGTATGGCGACCTTTCCGAGCCGAAACCGGGACTTGAACCCGGGACCTCTTCATTACGAGTGAAACGCTCTACCAACTGAGCTATTTCGGCTTGCCGAGAACATTAAGCTCTCTTTGGGATTGCAAATATCTGAAAAAAATATTTTTCTCGCAACAATTTTCGGAAAATTCTCGCATTTCTTGCTATATTCGCGTCAAAACTAACCGAAAACAGACCGGGTTATGATTACTTTCCTGGGGTGCCTGGGGCTCCTCGTGGCAGCATATTTCACCTACGGACGCTATCTCGAACGCCTGTGCGGCGTGGATGCTGCGCGGCCTGTGCCTTCGGCCACGTCGTTCGACGGGGTGGATTATATCCCGATGCCGATGTGGAGGACTTTTCTCATACAGCTGCTCAATATCGCGGGGCTGGGGCCGATTTTCGGTGCCGTGCTGGGGGCGGCATACGGCCCCGTGGCATTCCTGTGGATTACCTTCGGCGGTATCTTCATGGGGGCGGCGCACGACTTCATCGCCGGGATCGTCTCGCTGCGCAGCAACGGTGCGAGTTTGCCCGAGACCGTCGGCACCTACCTCGGGCCGGGGATAAAACAACTTATGCGCATCTTTTCCGTGGGGCTGATGGTGCTCGTCGGCGCTGTCTTCCTGTCGCAGCCCGCTTCGCTGATCGCCAACCGCATCGAGGCCCCGTCGCTGTCGGGTATCGCCTTCGGCGGGTTCTCGTGGTTGCTGCTCATCATTCTGGGCGTTATCCTGATCTATTATATCGTGGCGACGTTGCTGCCCGTGGACAAGATCATCGGCCGTATCTATCCGGTTTTCGGCTGCGCACTGCTTTTCATGGCGCTGGGAATCCTCGCCGTATTGCTTTTCAGCGGCAAATATACGATCCCCGAGTTTACCTCCCTGGAAAATTGCATTGCCGACCCGGAGCGGTTCCCGATCCTGCCGATGCTCTTTACGACCATCGCCTGCGGCGCTATTTCGGGCTTCCATGCGACCCAGTCGCCGCTGATGGCACGCTGCCTGCGCTCCGAACGGCAGGCCCGCCCCGTGTTTTACGGCGCCATGATCTCCGAGAGCATCATCGCGCTGATATGGGCGGCCATCGCCATGGCCTTCTGGAACGGTGCCTCCGGGCTGAATGCCGCGATTGCGGAATATGGCGGGCAGGCGGCCGTGATGGTCGATGTCATCGCCCGCACTACGCTGGGCGAAGTGCTGGCCGGACTGGTGATCTTCGGGGTTGTGGCCTGCGCCATCACCTCGGGCGATACGGCGTTCCGTTCGGCACGGCTGATCGTGGCCGATTTCATGGGGCTCGAACAGCGCAGCCTGCGCAAGCGAATCTATATCAGCATCCCGCTCTTCGCTGCGGGGCTGGTCATTATTTTCTGCCTGCCGTTCGAGGCCATGTGGAGCTATTTCGCATGGATGAACCAGACACTGGCGATGGTCACGCTGTGGATGATTACGGCCTACCTGAACAAACGGGGCCGTAACCGCTGTGTGGGGCTCCTGCCGGCGCTGGTCATGACCTACGTCTGCATGTCCTATGTCTTTATATCGCCGCTTATGTGCGGCATGCGCGACCGGGCAGCGGCCTACCTGCTGGGCGGCGCGCTGACACTCGCTATACTGATAACCATGATTTTTAAAATGCGCCGCGATGCAAAAAGCATATCTTAACCCCACGCCCGACCAGACTTTCGAAATCGTCGGCGACGGGCCGTATAATTTCACCAGGGTTTTGGCACACACCCGTGAGCTGGAGGCCGCGGGGAATGTCGAAGATGCCTGCAATGAACGTTACCAGGCATTCCAGCGGCTTGCGGGGTTGCTGCCCGAAGACGAAGAGATCAACCTCGAATGGAGCCACCGCAATTCGCAGTCTGCGCTCGAACTGATCCGTGCCTCGGCCATCGACCACTTTCTGATCAACGATTTCGAGATGTCTGCGGCGCTGCTGGAGATGCTCCTGGAGCTGGATCCCGAAGACCACCTCGAGGGGAGCGAACTCTTGGCGTTCGATTACCTGGCGATGGACGAGCAGGAACTGTTCGACGAAGTGATAAACGACGTTTCGGACAAATGTGCCAGCCGCGGGATATTGCTGCTTTGGTCGGCATTCCGCCGTGACGGGAAATTCCCCGAAGGGGAGTTGCTGCATTTCAAGACACGGTTTGCGCCTTTCTTCCGGGAATTTACGGCCGCGGAACACCCTGCCGACGATGCTTACCTGCGCGATATCGAGAGCGAACGTCCCTCCGTGCAGGCGCAGGCGCGCGAACTTTGGTTGCAGACCGAGAACCTGTGGGTATTGTGGCCCGGGTTTATCGCTGCGCTGCGGGCTGCGCAGTAGGCCGCAGGTGTGTCCGCTATTCTTCGCAGGCTTCGGCAGGGCGGGGTTGTTGCCGACTGCGATCCGCATAGGCCATGCGACGTTTGAAATGTCCTTCGGTGGCGCATTTGTAGCCCTCGGTGTGCTTTTCTTGGTGTAGGCTGGCAGGTGCCCGGTTCCCCGTGCGAGCCCGTTGCGCTTATTTCTCTTTTTTGTTACGAACCAGCTCTTTGAAGCAGTGCCGGCAGATGGCTTCGTAGGAGTCCGTTTCACCCAGTACGACCAGCTTTTCGTCCTGTGTGAGGCGGTGCGAGTGATGGGCGAGGTTGCCGCAGCGGACGCAGATGGCGTGTACCTTGGTGACATATTCGGCCGTGGCCATCAGCGCTGGCATCGGCCCGAAGGGTTTGCCGGTGTAGTCCATGTCCAGCCCTGCGACGATGACCCGCACGCCGCTGTCGGCCAGTTCGCGGCAGACCTCGACGATGCTGTCGTCGAAGAATTGCGCTTCGTCGATGCCCACGACGTCGACCTCCGAGGTCATCAGCAGGATGTTGCGCGGCGAGTCGACCGGCGTGGAGCGGATGGCGTTGGCGTCGTGCGAGACCACCTCCTCTTCCGAATAGCGCACGTCGATGCGGGGTTTGAATATCTCGACTTTCTGGTTTGCGTACCTGGCGCGTTTGAGGCGGCGTATCAGTTCCTCGGTCTTACCCGAGAACATCGAGCCGCAGATCACTTCGATCCAGCCCTTGCGGCTGGCATTTTCCAAAAACATAAGCTCCCAATCGTGTTTCTTAATCTTGTTTCAGTCCTGTTCCCCGCTGCGGCGCTGCCGTTTGGCTTCCCTCTTATTCGCAGTCGTCGATGCGGGTAATCCGTGCGCCGAGGGCGTTCAGACGCCCGTCGATGTCCTTGTAGCCGCGGTCGATCTGGTCGATGTTCTGGATCGTCGAAACCCCTTCGGCAGACATGGCGGCGATCAGCAGCGCCACACCCGCACGTATGTCGGGCGAGGTCATGCGCGTGGCCCGCAGGCGGATGCGGTGGTCGTGACCGATGACCGTGGCACGGTGCGGGTCGCAGAGGATGATCTGCGCCCCCATGTCGATCAGCTTGTCGACGAAGAACAGGCGGCTTTCGAACATCTTCTGGTGGATCAGCACGGCGCCTTTGGCCTGCGTCGCCACCACGAGGAAGATCGACAGCAGGTCGGGTGTAAGCCCCGGCCACGGGGCGTCGGCGATCGTCATGATCGACCCGTCGAGGAAGGTGTCGATGCTGTAATGTTCCTGCTGCGGGATATAGATGTCGTCGTCGTGCTGCTCGAAACGGATGCCCATGCGGGCGAACTGCGCCGGGATGATGCCCAGGTTCTCGAACGATACGTTGCGGATCGTCAGTTCCGACTGGTTCATGGCGGCCATGCCGATGAAGCTGCCCACCTCGATCATGTCGGGCAGCAGCGTGTGCTCCGTGCCGCCGAGCGACTCGACGCCCTCGATGGTCAGCAGGTTCGAGGCGATGCCCGAGATGCGTGCGCCCATGCGGTTGAGCATCTTGCACAGCTGTTGCAGGTAGGGCTCGCAGGCGGCGTTGTAGATCGTCGTGAAGCCCTTGGCCATCACGGCGGCCATCACGATGTTGGCCGTACCGGTCACCGATGCTTCGTCCAGCAGCATGTAGGTTCCTTTCAACTCGCGGCCTTCGACCATGAAAAATTCGTCGGCGATGTCGAAATCGAACTTCGCACCCAGCTTCTGGAACCCGAGGAAGTGGGTATCCAGCCTCCGCCGGCCGATTTTGTCGCCGCCGGGTTTGGGTATGTAACCCACGCCGAAGCGCGCCAGCATGGGGCCGATGAGCATCACCGAGCCGCGCAGGCGCGTGCAGCGTTGCCGGTAGTCCTCCGTGCGGAGGTAGTCGAAATCTATTTCGCGGGCGCAAAAACTGTATGTATCCTCCGCGAGTTGTTCGACCTCGACGCCCATGCGCCGCAGCAGTTCGATGAGCTGCATGACGTCGAGGATCTGGGGAATGTTGTGCACCGTGACCCGTTCGGGGGTCAGCAGCGTGGCGCAGAGTATCTGCAACGCTTCGTTCTTGGCGCCCTGGGGCGTGATGCTGCCGTGGAGCCGGTGGCCTCCTTCGACTTTGAAAATCGCCATAATCCGTGAAAATTAACGGCAGGAACCGTTTCCCGCCGTAAGCCGCCCCTTGCCGTGCGGACATGCCCCGTACGGGCATGCTGCTTTGCCGGCGGCCACTCTCTCGTTGACAAAGATAAAAAGATTTCATGCTTTTTACCCGGCTTTTTGAAATATTTTCTTGAAAAATTTTTGCGGATAACTTTTTTGTTGTACTTTTGCAATCCGTAAAAATGTCTGAAACAACAAAAATTATATAGCTATGGCAATGAAGAGAACTTACCAGCCCTCGCGCCGGAAGAGAATCAACAAGCACGGTTTCCGCAGCCGTATGGCTACGGCGAACGGCCGCAAGGTGCTGGCTGCACGTCGCGCAAAAGGTCGCAAGAAGCTGACCGTATCGGACGAGTCGACGTTCAAGTACGCTTAATTCCTGCGGGAAAATGACTAAGAGGTCGGCTTTCGTGCCGGCCTTTTTTATTGTTCCAGATGATGCTGACGATACGACGGGCCTGTGAGGCCGATTGCGCCCTGATACGCCGCCTTGCCGACGAGGTGTTCCCTGCGACCTACCGCGGGATCATCACCCCGTCGCAGATGGAGTATATGATGGAGTGGATGTACGGGGCGGAGGTGCTTGCGCGCGAGATGTGCGGGGAGTTCGCCTGGTTCATCGCCTCGGCCGATGGCGAACCGTGCGGTTACCTTTCGGTGCAGCACGAGGCCGAAGACCTTTTCCATTTGCAGAAAATCTATGTCCTTCCCCGCTTCCAGGGAATCGGCGCCGGGGAATTCCTGTTCCGCCATGCCGTGGAATATATCCGTTCGGTGCATCCTGCGCCTTGCCGCATGGAGCTGAACGTCAACCGCAACAACCGGGCGCTGCACTTTTACGAGCGGATGGGGATGCGCAAACTGCGCGAAGGCGATTTCCCGATCGGTGACGGATATTATATGAACGACTATATCATGGGGTTGGATATAAAGTAGGGCCGGCGCGTCGCTGCTGCGGTTCGCAAGATAAAAACGGATGCCTGGCAGGGCATCCGTTTATTTGTTTAAAGCCGGCTAAGGGTGATTCGGCGCAACTTGCGGCCCTTTCCGGGGTGCCGGAGTCTTCGTCGGCGGGCTGCTGCCCGATGCCGCCACCCGGCTCCCCGGATGCCGGGGTGCGCTATCTGGCTGCGTTGCCTCCGGAACGGCCTATTTCGCCGTGTCGGTCTTGAACAGGTCGATTTCTCCGCGTTCGACTTTGCCGTACATGTCTGCCAGCTCGGCGATGACGGGCGAGATGTATTCGAGCGTGTCGGTGACGGCCTGCTTGTCACCCTCGCCCTTGATGCGGTAAAGCATCGCCGCGTAGAGTGCCCGGAAACAGAGTTCCGTGTCGTTCATGCCGGGATTGCCCACGACGGCGCGCAGACGCGGCAACTCGGGCTCGAGCTTCGCGTAGGTCTGGCGGTAATGTGCGCCGACGGGCAGCTTCATCAATTGCAGGTGCAGGTCGTGCAGGTCGCCGATCAGGTGGAGCGTATGCTCCAGGTGCCCTTTCTCGTCCTTGCCTTCCTGGTGCAGGAGGTTGGCGATGTCCATGTACCACAGCAGGTAGACGTGCTTCTGCTCCTCGGCGATGTCCTTGCGGGGGGCGATCAGTGTCGAGAAGATCGCCTCGGGACTGAATTGCAGCGCCCGCAGCAGGTCTTCCAACTGCCAGAGGTAAAGAATGTATTCGGCGATGTTCTCCCGCCGCTTGGCCTGTGCTATATCCATGTCGTATGCGTTTTTTTGTGTAACCTGTCGTGTGCTTTCGTGCAGGATGCGCTTATGTGTTTTCTCTGCAAAAAAGCAATCTCGAGTACCTTTGGGTGACAAAAGGTAGCTAAAACCATCTGCAAGCTGTTTTGGGGGGAGCGTTCGCGGTTTTTCCCGAACGGCTGCGCTTTCCGCCCGCCTGCTCCGGGCGCCCGTTGCCGCGTCTGCTTTTATCCCGCTGCAAACGGAATGCAGGGATTTATACGTAGTCGTTATTTAATCCACTTCTGCGGCCCCGTGCGGTGCTTGAGAAAGTATTGCTGTGATTTGAGCAGGTTGCGCGATTGCAGCACCATGTTCTTGGTTTCGGTGAGGATCGTCAGGTACAACATGCTGGCCTTGGTATTCGAGCGGGCTTCGTTGATGCGCGAGAGCTCCGATTTAATGGCTTCGGCGATCGACTCGAACAACTGGTCGCGCAGCGTGAGCACCATCTCGATTTCGGAGAAATCGCCGTCGCGCAGCATCTGGTTGATATGGCGGTAGATCGACTCCACGTCGTCGTTGATCGACATGAGGTCTTTGGCCTGCTCCTTCGAAAGCCCTTCGTGGTTGTTGTCGATGTGCTCGAACGCCGGACGCGTGATGTGCATCAGCGCCTTGGTCATTTCGTTGAGGTAGTCGACCACCTGTACGTAGTAGTGGGCCGTGTTGACATCGCTGCTCTGGAGTTTCTTGAGGGTGGGGAGCAGCGTGTATTTGCGCTCGCGCGACTGGTAGAAGAGGTCGTTCGACTCTTTGACCATGTCGCGCAGCACCTTGCGGTTCTCCTTGAATACGGCGATCAGCGTACGGTCATAGATCTTTGTCGCCGACTCCATCGTACGGCATACTTCGTCGCGCAGGTTGATGATGATGTCTTCCGTGCTCTGGGATTTCACCCCGGCTGCGGCTGGGGCGGCGGATGTCTTGCCTTTCTTGAGGAAATTGCTGTGGATGAGCATGTAGCCGCAGAGTACCGTGACGATAACGAAGGCCATCGTGCCGCCATAGATCAGGGTAAGTCCGACGACGAAGGCGATCAGGAATCCGCCCAGCGCCGTGATGAACCACCCGGCGATGACGGTCATGACGCCAGAGATGCGGTACACGGCGCTTTCGCGGCCCCATGCGCGGTCTGCGAGCGACGAACCCATGGCTACCATGAAGCAGACATAGGTGGTCGAAAGGGGGAGTTTGAGCGAGGTGGCTATGGCGATCAGCATGGCCGAGGTCGTGAGGTTGACCGTAGCGCGTATCATGTCGTAGGGGGCGCCGCTATGTTCGATGTCCTCGTATTCGAAACGGTGTGAGACGGCTGCCCGTACGCGTGCGGGGATGATCCGTTCGATGCCGGCGTTGATATTGAGCGCTGCGCGGACAATCGTACGGGACATGACCGACGAGCCGTACTGTTCGGGGCCTTCGTCTTCCTGCGCTGCGGAGAGCGACAACTCGGTTTCGGAGACGTGCATGGCCTTTTTCGAAGTCCAGAGCGTGAGGATCATCATCGCCCCTGCGGCAAGCAGAATCAGGAAATTGGCCGGGACGTTTTCCGAGAGTGCCCCCATCATCATCTGCGGGTCACCCGAATGCTTGGCGATCGAGAAGGCGTCGAATCCGGCGACGGGTACGCCGATGAAATTCACCAGGTCGTTGCCCGCGAAAGCCAGTGCCAGGGCGAACGTACCCGACAGGATCGTGATGCGCAGGATGTTGATCTTGAACCGTTGGATGAAGAACAGCAGCACGGAGCATGCCACCCAGCAGATGAAGAGCGACAGCAGCAGGTGCCGGTCGACCATTCCGACGAAGGCATTGTCCGCAAGCAGCGATTTGAGTCCTTTGAAGACTGCGAAATAGATGATCGCCGTAAGCGATGCGCCGCACCACAACGACCCGAAGCGGCGAAAGATCACCGTATAGCGAAACGAGAAGATCGTACGCGAAATATACATGACGATCGTACCGCAGGTGAAGGCGATGACTACCGACAGCAGAATCGCCGAGACGATACCCATGGCGCGCGAGGTGTTGATGAAATGCCCGAGCGAACCGACGCCCAGCGCGGGGTCGTTCGAGATCTTGTAGATCGACACGGCGATGGCCGAGCCCAGCAGGCAGAAGATCAGCGAGACGGTGGTCGAGGTGGGCAGTCCCCACGAGTTGTAGAGATCCAGCAGGATAATGTTGGCGAACATCACGCCCAGGTATAACATCATGACCTCGTGGAATGTGAACAGTCCGGGATTGAACATGCCGCTTCGGGCCACTTCCATCATGCCGCTCGAGGTGACTACGCCGACGATAATGCCGACAGAGGCGACGGTGAGGATGACCCGCATCGAAGCGGCCTTGGAGCCGATGGCAGAGTTGAGGAAATTGACTGCGTCGTTCGTGACGCCGACGAAAAGACCTGAAATGGCGAGGATTCCCAGAATAACTACGATTACGGTGTAGATTTCGCTCATGTTAGGGTTTAGTGCAAATTGTGAACAAATTTACGCCATTTTTTCCGATGAAACGGTTTTGGCACCGATTGTTAACATTAACTTAACATGAGGCGGCTCTGTTCGTTGCGGCCGCGCGGGATATGCCGGGATGCCGGGCGGATTGAGGCATACGCCATACCGCAGGGCGTGCGGAGCGCCGGTGGGCGGAGGCGGGGACTGCCGGTTCCCGGCGGCGAAAAAGGGCGGGCAATCGTGCCCGCCCCTGTCCAGAAGGGGGAATACTCCCCCTGTATTGCCCCACTGCCGGGGATTACTCCTCGTCGGTGTCGGTGTAAGCCTTCAGCAGCTTGTCCTGCACGTCGGCCGGAACCTGCTCGTAGGACGAGAATTTCATCGTATAGGTGGCCGAACCCGACGTCAGCGACGAGAGTGTCGTCGAGTAGCGGTACAGCTCAGCCAGCGGAACCATGGCGTTCAGACGGTCGAAGCCCTTGTCGGACTCCATTCCGGCTATCATCGCGCGACGGTTCTGCAAGTCGGACATCACGGCGCCCATGTAGTCGCTCGGGACGAGTATCTCGACATTGTAGATCGGCTCCATGATCTTGGGGCCCGCGTTGCGGAAAGCCTCCTTGAAGGCGTTGCGCGCCGCCAGTTTGAACGAAATCTCGTTCGAATCCACCGGGTGCATCTTTCCGTCGTAGACCACCACGCGGATGTCGCGGGCGTAAGAACCCGTCAGCGGGCCTTCGTCCATCTTCTCCATGATACCCTTCAGGATGGCGGGCATGAAGCGTGCGTCGATGGCGCCGCCCACGATCGCCGAGTAGAATTGCAGCTTGCCGCCCCATGCCAGGTCGTACTCCTCCTTGGTCTTGGGGTTCACGACCATGTCGCCCTTGCCGGGAACCTTGTAGTTCTTGGGTTCGGGCATGTTGTCGTAGTAGGGCTCGATGATCATGTGCACTTCACCGAACTGTCCGGCGCCGCCCGACTGTTTCTTGTGGCGGTAATCGGCCTGCGCAACTTTGGTGATGGTTTCACGGTAGGGAATCTTCGGTGCGATATAGTCATAGGGGAGTTTGTTCTCCTTCTCGATGCGCGTGCGCAGGATATTCAGATGATGTTCCCCCTGGCCTTGTATGATGGTCTGTTTCAACTCTTTGGAGTATTCAACCAGGATCGTCGGGTCTTCGAACTTGGCATCGTTCAAGACCTTGCCCAGTTTCTCCTCGTCGCCCTGCTCCTTGGCCTTCACGGCGGCGCGGTAGCGCGGTTCGGGGAAGACGATGGGTTCGATGCTGACCGGTGCCGAAGGAGCCGAGAGCGTGTCGTTGGTACGCGTGCCCTTGAGCTTCACCGTGCAGCCGATATCGCCGGCCGACAGCTCCGTGACCTTGATGCGGTTCTTGCCCGCAACGGCGAACAACTGCGAAATCTTCTCCTTGTTGCCCGTGCGGGTATTTACCAGCTCGGTACCTTCGGCGATCCTGCCGCGGATGACGCGGAAATAGGTGATCTCCCCGATATGCTGTTCGACCTGACTCTTGAAGACGAACGCCACGGCGGGTGCCGTCTCGTCGGCGGCGATCTCCTCGCCCTCGGTCGAGAGGAAACACGGAGCCTTCAGCGGGCCGGGTGCCACGTTGATGATGAACTCCATCAGGCGCTTGGTGCCGATGTCGCGCTTGCCGCTGGTGCAGAAAATCGGCATCACCTCGCGTTTCGAAACGCCGATTTTCAGACCCGCACGAATGTCGTCCTGCGTGAGTGTACCTTTGTCGAAGTAGAGCTCCATGAGCGCCTCGTCGTGTTCGGCGGCCATTTCGACCAGCTCCTTGTTCAGTTCCTGCGCCTTGTCTATCTCCTCGGCGGGGATCTCCAGTTCCTCGCGGTGTCCGTCATTGTCCTTGAAGCGGTACATCTTCATCAGCAGCACGTCGATGAAGGCGTTGAATTCCGGCCCCTGATTGACGGGGTATTGTACGATGACGGGCTTCACGCGCGATGCGGCCCTGATCGACTCGATCGTGGCTTCGAAATTGGCTTTCTCGGCGTCGAGCTGGTTCACCACGCCGATGACGGGTTTTTTCAGCAGGCGTGCATAGCGGGCCTGGATTTCGCTGCCGACCTCCCAGCCGTTTTGTGCGTTGAACAGGAATACGCCGACGTCTCCCACCTTGAATGCCGAGAAGAGGCTCCCGCAGAAGTCGTCCGAGCCCGGGCAGTCGATGATGTTCAGCTTGCGATCCATGAATTCGGTGAAGAGGATCGTGGAATAGATCGAGCGTTTGTATTCGTGCTCGATATCCGTGTTGTCCGAGAGCGTGTTGTTCGCCTCGATACTACCCCTGCGGTCGATGACCTTACCCTCAAAGGCCATCGCTTCGGCAAGGGTAGTTTTTCCCGTGCCGGGCGCCCCGATGAGTACGATGTTTTTGATTTCTTTTGCTGAATAGTTTTTCATATTCCCGTATGGTTTTAAGGTTTTGCGGTGGTGCGGGGCATCGTCGGGAGTACTTCGCGGAGCCGGGTTCCCGGAACGGAAAGTCGTGCTGCGGAGCATTTTCCGATTAGCCGACTATAAATATACAAAAAAATCGGGATAACCAAACGGCGACACGAAAAAATCGCCCTCAGGAGGCGATTTTACGGTCGAAAAGCGGGAGGTCGACCCAGGTGAGCTTTTTCCACACCCATTCGACGGGGCCGTGCGTATGGCGCTGCAGCCAGAGGCGGCAGAAGAGATACTGAACCAGGATGATCCCCACGCCCGCCAGCGTGCCGTATATCACGTCCACGTGGCGGTAAAGCCCCAGCCCCCAGTTGTAGAAGAGCGCCGTCCCGAGCAGCGATTGCAGCAGGTAGTTGGTCAGGCTCATGCGCCCGAAGAAGGTCATGCCGTGCAGTGCCCGGCGGAACCCCGGCCAGCCGTACCACAGCAGGACGACCGTCGAGACGATCGCCGTGGCCGTCATCAGGTTGCGCATCGCTTCGAACGGTACGAGCCACGTGCCCGCGATGCCCACGGCCAGCAGCCCGCCCCAGATGCGTCTGTGCTGCCCTTCGTCGTAGAAGAGCCGGTAGCGGCCGGCCAGCATGCCCAGTACGAACATCAGCAGCGTCTGCGTGCCCCGGCCGTGTTCCAGTCCCCAGCCGAACGAACTGAGCGGGCCGTAGAGCAGGCTCACGCGGGCGCTCTCGGCGAAGGTGCCCGTGGCGAGGGTGGGATAGAGGGTCTCCATGCCTTCGATGCCGCGGATCGAGAGTGTATGTCCGCTGAAATACTGCCAGAGTTCGAGCGGCTGGATGAAAAGCAGGGCCGCGATGACCCACACCCATCGGTTGGGGAGCTTGCCGATGGGAATCATCAGCAGCCCGAAAAGGGCGTAGTAGGTCAGCACGTCGCCGTTGTAGATCGCCGCGTTGACCAGCCCGATGCCGAACAGCAGCACCATGCGCCATGCGAAGCGCCGCGAAAAGTCGTTGCCCCGCTGTGCCTGGTTGTCGCTCTGGATGAAGAAGCTCAGCCCGAAGAGCAATGCGAAGATGGCGTACATCTTGCCCGAAAGCAGGAATCCCAGCGCGTCGGCCACGGGCTGTTCCCAGCTGCCGAATCCGGCGCGGGGCAGGTCGAGGGCGCTCCAGTAGAGGTTGAAATGCTCGCGGGCGTGGAACAGGATGATCCCTGCCACGGCGATGCCGCGCAGTGCGTCGGCCACTTCGATACGGGTGTTGGGTCGGTTTGTCGTGCGGTACATGGGATATTGCGGGGTTTGGGGTTGCTTGGCAGTGGTTCGTTGTCGCCGTAAGCTGTATGTTCCGGGTTGCCGGGGCGTTTCCTAATATATGTCGTTGCCGGTTATTTCCATTCCGGTCAGCCGGAAGAGCGGCAGGCACAGTTCCCGGATACCGTGTCCGCACCATCGGTCGACGAGGTGGCATTGTCCGTTCGGATTTACTCCCGGGATCCATTGCGAGCCGTCGAAATCCATTAGGTCTTTGTCTGTCGTACTCATTAGCCAGTAGCCGGCCTTTTGCAACCGGGCCATGTACTCCAGCCATGCCTGCCGAGGGTTTTGCTCTCGTCCGCCGCGATTTTTCCGGACTCGTAACCGCCTGCCCCGCCGGCTGTTTTCCTGCGGAGGGTGGTTTCGTTGCCGTTCTTCTCCATCCCCACGACGACGGGATTGCCGATTGTCCGCAGCCCGAGGAAGCGTACCCGGCTCCCGTTGGCGGCCTGCCGCAGGGGCGTCTCGCCCGTTGCACGAATTGCGGTGATCAGGAGCGGAAACAATAATAAAACGGACTTCATGACGGAACGTGTTGGAGGTGGCCGGCGGTTGCTCAGGGGATCACCCCCGTCAGTGCCTCGACGGCACGGCGGCCTTCGTCGCCCAGCGAGAGCGAATATCCGTTCACGAAGAGCGCGATATGCGCGTCGATTACCTTGTCATCCAGCTCCTGTGCGTGCTGTTTTATATAGGTGCGCGAAGCTTCGGGATGGGTGAAGGCGTATTCGATGCTCGTGCGCAGCAGACGTTCGGCCTCGTGCCGCACCTCATCCGGCAGGCTGCGCCGGGCTGCGATCCCGCCCAGCGGCAGCGGCAGCGCCGTCCGTTGTTCCCACAACTGCCCTAGGTCGGCGACCAGTTCCAGTTCCCGCTCACGGTAGACGAAGCGGCCCTCATGGATGAGCACCCCGGCATCGAAATCGCCCCGCTCGACGGCCGCCGCGATTCGGGAGAAGAGCAGCGGTGTACACTCCTCGATTTGGGGGAAGAGTTTGCCCATCAGGGCATTGGCCGTTGTGTGCAGCCCCGGGACGGTCACGCGGCGTATCGGCCGCGTATCGCCTGCGCGGCGTACCAGCAACGGCCCGTTGCCGCGTCCGAGTGCCGCACCGCTGTCGAGCAGCGCGTAATGTTCCGCGATGGCGGGCAGTACGGCGCAACTTATCTTGCTGATGTCGGCACGTCCCAGCCCGGCACCGCGGTTCAGCTCCTCGATGTCGTGGTATTCGACCTCGAAGCGCAGGCTGCCCGTGTCGATGCGCCCGTTAACGAGCGCGTCGAACATGAAAGTGTCGTTCGGGCACGGCGAGATATGCAGCTTCAGCCTCACCGTTTTTGCGCCTCGGTGATGTTGCGGGCGTTTTTCTCGTTGTCGCTGCGGTTGCGTTTACCCCCGAAACGACCCAGCAGCCATCCGGCGGCGAAGGTCAGCACGAGGACGATGATGTCGATAAATACGTTGGCCAGCCACCGCTGGATGGCGGGGGCGAATTGCCAGACCAGGATGAAGACGACCAGTATCAGGATCAGTCCCGCCCAGAGCATCCAATTTTTATTCATTGTTTTCGAATATTTGGTTTAACTTTTCCGTCAGGTTCCCGACGGCCTCCTCCACAGCCCACTGGCCAAAGGGTTCGCCGACGTAGTTCGACACGGCACGTATCTGGCAGCACGCGACGCCCAGCGCGTCGCATACGGCGAAAAAGGCTGCGCCTTCCATGTTCTCCACTTCCGGCAGGTACCCTTCCGACGTGTTCTCCGGGTTTCCTTCCGGCGTCTGGCGTTGGGTGCCGTCCGCTGCGTGTCCCGCCCTGTCGTCTGCCGTAAATCCGGGGTGCGGCTCCGCGAACCCGGCGTCCCCTGCCGCGTGCCCGGTGCCTTCCGCCGCGCTTTTCGGCCCGTCCTTTGCCGCGGCTCCGTCGCCCGAACGGCTGACGGTGACCCCGGCTGCAAGGGGCAGCCCCAGGTCGGGGCCCGAGGTCTCGTATTCGCGGGCGTAACGCTCGGGGATGCCCGCTATGCGTTCGGTGACCACTTCGACCACCTCGCCGCGCCGCAATGTCCGGTCACAGGCGCCGGCAATGCCGGCCAGCACCACCAACTGCGGCTTTTTGGCTTTCACGGCGCGCAGCGTCGCCGCCGCGATTTCGGCCATGCCCACCCCGCCGACGAATACCGGGTCGCGGGGCTCGGTGAGGATGAAGGCCTTGGCCTCCTCGATGGTCGGGAAAATGAAAATCCGTTTCACCTTACCGGCCTACGACTGCTTCGAGCTCCTCGACCGTGACGGGTATCTTCTTGTCGCCCAGCATACGGCTGCCGCTCTCCGTCACGAGGATGTCGTCCTCGATGCGGATGCCGCCGAAGTCGCGGTAGCCCTCCAGGGCGTCGTAATCGACGATCCCCTTGTAAAGGCCCTCGGCCCGGCATTTGTCGATCAGCGCCGGGATGAAGTAGAGCCCAGGTTCGTCGGTCATTACCGTCCCCGGTTCGAGGCGCCACGCCGCACGGTAGATGCAGGTCGCGGACTTGGCGGCGCGTTGGGCGATCGAGGAGAAGTCGAAGCTCCGCTCGCCCATCGCCTCGCAGTCGTGCACGTCCATGCCCAGCCCGTGTCCCAGCCCGTGGGGCATGAACATCGTCATGGCACCCGCGGCCACGGCGTCGGCCGCCGATCCCTTGATCAGCCCTATTCCGGCAAGCCCTTCGGCCAGCGTCGTGTAGGCGGCGTTGTGTATCTCGGAGTACATCATGTGCGGTTTGACGATGTTGGCCACATGGTCGTGTGCCGCCAGCACGATGTTGTAGACATCCTTCTGTTTCTGCGTGAATTTCCCGCTTACGGGGTAGGTGCGGGTGTGGTCGGAGCAGTAGTTGTCGACCGTTTCGCCGCCCGCGTCGCACAGCAGCAGACGCCCCTCTTCCAGTACGCCGTCGGCGTTGAGGTTATGCAGCGTTTCGCCGTGCTGCGAGACGATCGACGGGAACGACACGCCCGAACCGTAGGATTTGGCGACGCCTTCGATGGCGCCCGCGATTTCGCGCTCGACGACGCCCGGGCGGCACATCTTCATGGCCAGCGTGTGCATCTTGTAGCCGATTTGGAACGCGCGCTCCATCTCTTCGATCTCCTCGGCGCTCTTTTTCTCGCGCATTTCGGCCACGGCGAACATCAGGTCTACCGACTTGTAGTCGTGCAGCAGTGCGGGTTTGATACCCAGCAGCGACGACAGCCAAAGCTTTGTCTCTCCGCGGTAAGGGGGCAGGAAATGGATTTTGCGCCCCAGCGAAATGGCTTTGCGGAGCCGTTTCTCGAGTTCGGAGAGGGGATATGTCGCTGTGATGCCGACCTTTGCGCCCAGCTCGCGCAACGTGGGCTGCGGGCCTGTCCAGATGATGTCCTCGACCGTGAAATCGTCGCCGTAGAGTGCCTCTTCGCCCGTGTCGGCGTCGATCAGGCCCGCCAGCGAGGGGACGTTCAGCCCGAAATAGTAGAGGAACGACGAATCCTGCCGGAAATAGTAGGCGTTGTTCGGGTAGTTGTTGGGTGACAGGGGGTTGCCCGGGAACAGGACGATGCCCGACCCGATTTTGGTGCGCAGCATGTTGCGGCGCGCGGCGTAGGTTTTTGCTGAGAACATATGCGTAGTGTTTTAGATTTCCGATAATCCGTATTTCGTTTCCGGGGACGGTTTCCCGCGCCTTTCACAGGGCTACGTATCCCTCCTTTTACAAAAATAGTAAAAATATGGCAAGCCCGTTCCCCGGCGGGTTTATTTTTTGCGGAGGGCGATGGCCCGGAGCGGAAGGCTTTCGCCGCTCCGCCGCAGCCCGGCGGCTTTGCCCGGGACGGTTGCCCCGCCGCCCTGCTGTCCGGGCGGAGTCGGGCCGTTCCGCTGCGCCCCGCTTCCTTCGTCAGAATTCGATGACGGCACCCGTTTCGCCCACCGTGACGGTGACTTCGCGCCCCATGTAGAGCGCCACATTGGGGTCTTCGTGCCCCGTGGGCAGGCCGAAGACGACCGGGATTCCCAGCGGCCGCACGTATTGCGCAACGATGTCGTAGGGGTCGGTGATGCCGAAATGTTTTTGTCCGGTCATGTCGGAAAAATGCCCGACGAGGATGGCTTTGCATTTGGCGAGCTTTCCGCTCCGGGCGAGTTGCTGCATCATGCGGTCGAGGCGGTACATGTGTTCGCCGACCTCCTCGATGAAGAGCACCGTGGGGGCGTCGAAGTCGGGTTCCTCGGGTGTGCCGAGCGACGAGCAGACGATCGCAAGGTTGCCGCCCGTGAGGCGTCCGCGGGCCGTGCCCGGGCAGTTGAGCGGGTGTGGGCCGGTGTCGATACGCTGCCGCAGTCCCAGCAGAGCACTGCGCAGCGCTTCGTCGGAGACGATCGCGTCGGCGGTCTCCTCGCTCCCGAAGCGGAACTTGCCCGGCATGGTGGCATGGAGGCTCTCAACGCCCAGCCGTCCCAGTGCCAGGTGGAGCATTGTCACATCGCTGAACCCGACGACCCATTTAGGATGCTCGCGCAGGCGGCTGAGGTCGATGAGCGGCAGCAGCCGTACCGAGCCGTAACCGCCCTGGAAGCTGACGACGGCTTTTACGCCGGGGTCGTCGATCATCGCCTGCAGGTCGGCGGCGCGCTGGGCATCGGTACCTGCGAAATAGGGTTGCTCGCGGTCGGCGGTATGCGGCCCGAACTTAACCTTCAGTCCCCACGATTCGAAGCGTTCGCGCACTTTTGCCGTGTCGGCCTTCTCCGACAGTTTCCGCGCCGGGGTGACGATGCCCACCGTGTCGCCGGGCCGCAGGTAGGGCGGGCGGATGAATTGCGTCCGGGCGGATGGTTGTGCGGTGTCGGGGTGCAGTGTAGGGGGTGTCTCCGCGCCGGTTGCGTGCGGGGTGCAGATCGATGCATTGTCGGTTTGCAGAGCGGCCGTTGCACGTTGTACCGTATCGGAGGGTGAAGGCGGGGTTTGTCGTGCGGGCGCCATCCCGATGCAGGAGAACAGGACGGCGAGGAGCAAGGGGTATTTCATGCCGGGATTAGTGTTGTTGTATGCTGTTGTTTGTGTGGTTGTCTTGTGTGTTTGCCGTGCGTGCCGTGCCGGGTTGCACGGGCGGTGGCGGATACCTGCCGGAGCGTCCGCCGTTCTGCCTGCCGGGGGTTATTTCTTCTGCCGGGCCAACCCTTCGGGCAGCGGTAGCCGGATGCGGGTAAGGCTGACGACGGCTCCTGTGAGTGCGAACCCGCCGGCGAGCAGGAGTGCCGTGTGGGTGCTGTCGTCGGGGACGATGTGGAACAGCAGCGCCATCAGGGCCGCGCCCGTGGTCTGGCCTATGAGACGCGCCGTGGCGAGCATGCCGCTGGCGCTTCCGCTCCTCTCGGGCGGAGCCGAGGCGATCAGGATGCTGTTGTTGGGCGACTGGAAAAGCCCGAAGCCGGCACCGCAGAGCACCAGCCGCCATACGATGTCGCCCGGTACGGGGTGTTCGGGCAGGAATGCCAGCAGGAACAGTCCCGCGGCCATGGCCGTCAGCCCCGTCCCGCCGAGCAGTCCGGCGTGGATGCGCTCGACGAGCATTCCGGCCACGGGAGCCACGACCATGATCACGGCCGGCCATGCGGTCATCAGCAGCCCTGTCGCCACTTCGTCGTAGCCGAATTCGTGTTGCAGGTAGAACGGCAGCGCTACCATGGCCAGCATTTGCCCCAGGAACGAGCAGATCGACGTGACGACCGAAACCGAAAAGATCGGGATGCGCAGCAGGTCGAACGGCAGGATCGGATAGGGCTCGCGCAGCTGGCTGCGGATGAAGAAGAACCCGACGATGAGCAGCGCTGCGATGCCCAGGGTGAGCAGTCGCGGGTCAAGCCCGTGCGAAAACCCTTCGACCGAAGCCATCAGCAAGCCGAAGGTCAGGGCGTTCATTACGGCGTCGCGCCAGTCGAAACGGCGTGCGCTCACCCGCACGGGATTGTCCGGCAGGAAGCGGCGGCTCAGCCACAGCGCCACCAGCCCGATGGGGATGTTCACGGCGAAGAGCCACGGCCACTCGGCGACGGAGAGGATGCCCGCAGCCAGCGTAGGCCCGGCGACCGACGACACGGCGACGACCGTGGCGTTGATGCCCATGCCGCGTCCCAGTTGCGCCTTGGGGTAGATGATGCGGATAAGCGTGGTGTTGACCGATGTGACGGCCGCGGCGCCGAACCCCTGCATCACGCGCGCCAGCACCAGCGTCGGGAGTGATGTCGAAAGGGCGCAGCCCACCGAGGCCACGGTGAAGAGCATCAGGCCGCCGATATAGACTTTGCGGTAGCCCACCACGTCGCCCAATGCCGAAAACGACAGCAGCGAGATCATGATGGCCAGCTGGTAGGCGTTGACGATCCAGATCGAGTCGGCCGACGAGATCCCCAGTTCCAGCCCGATGGTGGGCAGGGCGACGTTGGCGATGGCGCTGTCGATCACCGACAGCGAGACGCCGAACGCTACGGCCAGGATGGCCCACAGGCGGCGGGGCATCGGAAGCCCGTCGTCAGGTCGTGCGATATGGGGTGCGGCGTTCATTGCAGGGACAAAGATAATGTAATCGCGGCTCAATTCAAATTCGGGGCGGCCCGCAGGCTGGTTGTAGCTGGATCGGCCGGGTTGCGGGAAAGGGCTCGCCGCCGGTTTCGGGGATGCTTCTGACTGCCCGCAGCGTGTCTGTCGTCGGATGCTGCCGCCGGACGCCTCTCTCAGCGCTTTGCGTTTTGGCGGCGCCCGCGCCTCCGGCTGCTGCCGTAGGTGAGGCTGTCCGTGCCCCCCCCCTTTCCTGTGCTGTAAAAAACGGAAGCCCGGGATTATCCGGGCCTCCGTCACACAACTATGAATTTGAACTTTTTATTTTAAAAATTGGCTGTGTTCGTTTTAGGGATTGGGTGTCGCATACGGTTTACCTTCGGCTGTCTTCGGGGACGATTTCGCCCTCGGGTTCGATGCCCTTGAGGTATTTGCCGAGGAATTTCTCCATCGTGCGGTAGAAATCGAAGCGGTTTTCCTCGTTGTGGAAGCCGTGTCCCTCGTTGTCCTTGACCATGTAGTCGACATGCACGCCGCGTTTGCGCAGGGCGTTGACCATCTGGTTGCTCTCGTTAATGTTCACACGGGGGTCGTTGGCGCCCTGTACCACCAGCAGCGGGGTTTTGATCCGTTCGGCGTTGAGTGCCGGGGAGTTTTCGCGCAGCATTTGGGCGTCCTTTTCGGGATTGCCGACCATCTCGTACATCATGTCGAGCATCGGTTTCCAGTAGGGAGGGATGGTTTGCAGGAACGAGAAGAGGTTCGATACGCCCACGTAGTCCACGGCGCAGGCATAGAGGTCGGGATCCTTGACGATACCCTGCAACGTGGCGTAACCGCCGTAGCTGCCGCCGTAGATGGCGATCTTCGCGGGATCGGCGATGCCTTTTTCGATCAGCCAGTTCACGCCGTCCGTAATGTCGTCCTGCATGGTCTGGCCCCACTTGCCGTAGGCGATTTCTGTGAATTTGCGTCCGAAGCCGGTCGAACCGCGGAAGTTCATCTGCAGTACGGCGTAACCGCGGTTGGCGAGGAACTGCACCTCGGGGTTGAATCCCCACGAGTCGCGGGCCCACGGGCCGCCATGCGGATTGACCACTACGGGCAGGTTCTTGGCGTTGTGAAGCGTTTTGCCGACGGGCAGCGTGAGGTAGCCCTCGATTTCGAGGCCGTCGCGCGAGGTATAGGTAACCGGTGTCATCTCGGCCATCTGCTGCTCCTCGATCCAAGGTGCGAGGTCGGCCAGTTTGGTCATCGTGTCGGCTTTCACGTCGTAGAGGTAGTAGGCGCCCATCGTGCGGTCGCCGCCCGCATAGACGATATATTTGTCTTCGGCCTTGTTCCAGCCGCTGATGCCGACTTCGTAACCGCGCAGGTGTTTCTCCATGCGGCCGAACATCTCGCCCGTCGCCTTGTCGAAGAAATGGCGCCTCACGCCTTTGTGGCCTTCGTACGAAACACCCTGCAATTTTTTCTGTGCATCGCTGTACCAGATGCCGCGCAGGTCGTATTTGTCGTTGGTGTAGAGTTGTTCCAGCTCCTCGCAGGTCGCCGGATCCATCAGCACGAGTGCCGATTTGTCGCGCCCGAGGTTGGTGATGGCGTAGACCAGCTTGTTGTCCGGGGTGAAAGTGGCGAACGAAACGCCTTCCTTGAAGTTGGTCGTCAGTACGGGACGGAAAGGCTCGGCTTCGGTTTCGCGGTAGCGGATCTGCGTGTTCACGCCGTCGACGATGGCATAGGCTACGCGCAGCTTGCCGTCATGGTCGGTCTGCCAGCCCTGGATGTCGCCGGGATTCTCGCACAGCATCGTCATCTCGCCCGTCGAGAGGTTCAGGCGGTAGGGGTCGAAGATCATCGGGTTGCGCTGGTTGGTGCCGATGATCATCAGCGAGTCGATCTCTTCGAGCGGGTCGATGATCTGTGTTCGTACGCCCGGGATGGCCGTATAGGCTTGCGGGTTGCTGCCGTCGATGTCCACGCCGTAGAGTTGGAAATTCTCGTCGCCGCCGGTGTCTTTCAGATAGAGGATGCGGTGGTCGTTGGCCCAGAAGTATCCGGCCAGGTCGCGTTCGGTTTCCGAGGTGATGCGCACGGCGTCCTTGCCGTCGACAGGTTGCACGAAGATGTTGCGGCGGCTTTCGTAAGGCGCCATGTAGGAGAAATATTTTCCGTCGGGCGATATTTGGTACCCGGTTTTTTCCGTATTGCGGAAGAAGGTTTCCAAAGGCAGCTCGGGGGCTGTCTTGGGTGTACAGGCGGCCAGTATGGCTGCCGTGGCGGCGAACATGAGGAGTTTTTTCATGGGGTTTATTCGTTTGGATTTTCGTTCTGCTTTTTCGTGCGCAAGGCGTCCCGCCAGATGCCGCAGACCGAGAGGGTCAACAGGATCAGGATCGGGATGTCGCCGGTGTGCGACGCCCCGGGAAACATCAGGTGCGTGGCTACTTTGATTGCAAAGGCTGCCACGGTGATGAAAATGGCCAGGATGCGGATGACTTTTTCGATTTCCATAGTGGGTGTCTTTTTGTTTTTGACACTGCAAACTTACGAAAGAAATTTTGAAAAACAAATAAAATTTATTGTTTTTCGATAAAAATTTTATGATAAGCAGCTTTTCATCTGTCTGATCGCAGGGAAACCGTAACAAAAAAACGCCCGGAGGCGTTTCTTGTAATGAATATTGTCCTGACAGCCGGGTCTATTCCGCGTCGACGAATTTGTAGAGCTGGTCGCCGCGGTGGATCGGGGTGTCGGTGTGCACGGCGCAGAGGGTGCCCTGTGCCACGGATTGCGCCGGGGTGCCGTCGGTGTCGTGCAGCTCGGCGAGCGTCTGTTCGGCGATGCCGGTAGTGGCACCCATGAAGAAAATATCCTCGCCCACGGACAGCGGTGCGGCTTCGACCAGTACCTCGGCCACCGATATTCTTTTGTAGAAGTTCGTTACCTTGCCTACATAGACCTTGCGCCGCGTGGCGGCCGAGCCGTAATGTTGGCTGTGTTCGGCCACGGGGCGCCCGGCGTAGTAGCCTTCCCAGAATCCGCGGTTGAAGACCGTGGCGAGCCGCTCCTTCAGCCCGGCGGCCAGGGCGGGGGTGTAGGTGCCGGCTTCGATCGCGCGCAGCGCTTCGTCGTAGCATTCCACCACGCGCTTGACGTATTCCGCGCCGCGTGCACGCCCTTCGATCTTCAGCACCCGCACACCCGAGCCGATGAACCGGTCGAGGAAATCGACCGTGCAGAGGTCTTTGGGCGAGAGGACGTAGCGCCCGTCGATGTCCAGCGCCGCACCGGTCTCGGTGTCCGTGACGGTGTATTTGCGGCGGCACAGCTGGCGGCAGGCGCCGCGGTTGGCCGAGCAGTTGGTTTCGTAGAGCGAGAGGTAGCATTTACCCGAAATCGACATGCATAATGCGCCGTGGGCGAACATTTCGATTTCGACCAGCTCGCCGCGCGGGCCCCGGATGTCGTTCTCGACGATCTGGCGGTGTATTTGCGCCACCTGTTCGAGCGTCAGTTCGCGTGCCAGCACCACCGTGTCGGCCCACTGCGAGAAGAACTTCACGGTTTCGGAATTCGAAATGTTGCTCTGGGTCGAAATATGCACTTCGACCCCGATGCGCCGGGCATAGAGTATCGCCGCGAAATCGGTGGCGATGATGGCGTCGATGCCTTCGGCCTTGGCGCGGTCGATTACCTCGTGGACGGTTTGCATCTCGTCCTCGTAGACGATGGTGTTGACCGTGAGGTAGGCCTTGACCCCTGCGGCGTGTGCCGTGGCGACGATCTTCGCCAGGTCGTCGAGCGTGAAATTCGCAGCCGACGCCGAGCGCATGTTGAGCTTCCCGACGCCGAAATATACCGAGTCCGCCCCGGCCTGTATGGCTGCGGCCAGTGCTTCGTAAGACCCTACGGGGGCCATGATTTCTATCTCGGAGCGTTGCATAGTGTCGTTTGCGGGGGATGTCCCTGCGTCGTTTGCCGCAGGGGTGTTGGCGGAATCAGTTTTTGCGTCCCATCAGGCTCAGGGCGTATTCGCGCATCCGTTCCGTGCGGGATTTTTCGACCGAAAGGGTGTCGAGGATGCCCAGCGCTCTTTCGAAGCGCAGCGAAATCTGCTGTTCGGTGAGGCGTGGTATGTCGAGACGGTCGTAGACGGCTTTTATCGTGGCGATTTTCTCGGCGTCGGGCATCTGTGAGCGGTGCGTCGAGCGGAGCACTTCGCGCGTAGGTTCGTCGGCGCGGCTTATGGCCGTGATCATCAGGTAGGTCTGTTTGCCTTCGAGGATGTCGCCGCCGATGGCCTTGCCCAGCCTTTCGTCGCCGTAGCTGTCCAGCAGGTCGTCCTGCAACTGGAATGCCAGTCCCAGTTCGATGGCGAAGCGGCGCAGCTTGCGGCAGTCCTCTTCGGAAGCGCCGCCCAGCAGGGCGCCGATCGTGGTGGCCCCGGCTAGCAAAACCGAGGTCTTCAGCTCGATCATGTGCATGTATTCCACGACCGAAACCTTCGGCTTGCGTTCGAAATCCATGTCGTACTGCTGCCCTTCGCACACTTCGAGCGCCATGGTGTTGAACGTCGAGAGTATCTGCGGCAGCAGTTGCGCCGGCACTTCGCCCAGCAACCGGTAGGCGCAGATCAGCATGGCGTCGCCCGAGAGGATCGCCACGTTCTGCCCCCACTTGGCGTAGACTGAGGGTTTGCCGCGCCGCACGGCTGCATTGTCCATGATGTCGTCGTGCAGCAGCGTGAAATTATGGAACACCTCGACGGCCGCGGCGGCCGGCAGGGCATGTTGTATCTTGTCGGTGAAGATGCCGTTGGAGAGCATCAGCAGCATGGGGCGCAGGCGCTTGCCGCCGCCCGCGAGCGAATAGCCGATCGGGGCGTAAAGTAGCTCGGGTTCGGCCGGGAACTCGGTTTGGGCCAAGTAATTTTCGATGGCGGAGAGCAGTTGCTCGTTCGTTTGCATAGTCTGACAATACTTTTGGATCGGAATCTGTCCCAAAAGTAGGAAAAAAGTTTGGAGTAGCCGAATTTTGGATTAACTTTGACCTGATAAATTCTAACCTTTAACCAGAACACGATATGAAAAAACTCGCTATCGGCGTGGACATCGGCGGTATCAATACTGCGTTCGGCCTCGTCGACGAAAACGGCGACCTGTATGCCGAATCGGTCATTTCGACCAAGAAATACCCCAGTGTAGACGATTATCCGGCCTATGTCGAAGACCTCTGCCAGGCGATGCACGCACTGGCCGACAGCCTTTCGTTCGAGTACGAACTGACGGGTATCGGTATCGGTGCCCCCAATGCCAATTATCATAAAGGTACGGTCGAAAACCCTGCGAACCTCTGGAAATTCCGCGAGGGAGACCCCAATCCCGATGAAAGCCGCCGCGTTTTCCCGCTGGCGGACGACATCCGGAACTGCTTCGGGGGTGTGAAGGTGCTCGTGACGAACGACGCCAATGCTGCGACGATCGGCGAGATGATCTATGGCAATGCCAAGGGCATGCGCGATTTCATCATGATTACGCTCGGTACGGGCCTCGGCTCGGGTTTCGTCGCCAACGGCGAGATGATTTACGGCCATGATGGCTTTGCCGGAGAGTTCGGCCATGTCATCGTCGAGCGCGACGGCCGCGAGTGCGGTTGCGGGCGGAAGGGCTGCCTGGAGACCTATGTTTCGGCTACGGGTATCAAGCGTACGGCATTCGAACTGATGGCCAAAATGTCGGCTCCCAGCAAGCTGCGCGACATCGCTTTCGGCGATTTCGACGCTTCGATGATCTCCGCCGCTGCCGAGCAGGGCGATCCCATCGCACTCGAAGCCTTCCGTTTTACGGGCGAGATGCTCGGTCGTGCGTTGGCCGACGTGGTGACCGTCACGTCGCCCGAGGCGATTTTCCTCTTCGGCGGCCTGTCGAAGGCGGGCAAGCTGATCTTCGAGCCTACGCAGTGGTACATGGAGGAGAATATGCTCTTTGCATTCAAGAACAAGGTGAAGCTGCTTCCGAGCGGTATCCAGGGTAAGAATGCCGCGATTCTCGGCGCTTCGGCCCTGATCTGGCAGGAGGAGCATAAATAATCCGGCGGAAGGCCGGGCGACGGGCGTCGCTTCGGTTTGCCTGGCAGAGGATGAGCCGGGATTGTCTTGTCTTGCCGATGCCGTTTTCGGATTTGTCCGGATGAAAAGAATGCCGGCGGAGTTTGTGCTCCGCCGGCATTGCCGTTACATACCGGCTGCCCGGTCTTCCCGTGAAGGGCTATTTGTTGTAGGCGGTCAGCATCCAGACCATCTTCTCCTGCTCCTTCAGGTAGTCGCTCATCAACGCCACGGTAGCCTCGTCACCGGCCTCCGAAGCCAGTGCGAGCAACTTGCGCTCCTCGCCGATAAGGTAGCTGTAAGTGGTGAGGATATGCCCGATGGCCTCATCGCCGCGTGTTACGCCGGAAATCTCCTTGACCTTGGCGACCCTGAGGTATTCGCTGAACCTGTTTTCGGGCTTGCCGCCCAACATCAGGATGCGTTCCGCGATCTGATCGGCCTTTTCGGCAGTATCGTCGTACAGGTCTTCGAACTTGCCGTGCAGGACGAAGAACCCGTGCCCTTCGATATCCCAGTGGAAACCCCGCAGATTGGTGTAAAATACTTGAAAGTCGGCCAGCAGCGAATGCAGCGCCGATACTACGCCCTGTACTTTCTGCTCGTCCAGGTGCAAATAATCCAGTGTTTTCATAATCGTTTTTATTTTAATAGTTTGCATATCATATGATTCCCTTGATCCGGTCTTCCGAGGCCGACAGGGCCGCCTTGGCCCCTTCGCCCATTGCGATCACGATCTGTTTGTAACGTATGTCCGTCACATCGCCCGCTGCATATACGCCGGGTACCGACGTGCGGCACTCCTTGTCGGTGAGGATTTCTCCCGCGCGGTTGGTGTCGAGGATGCCGGCGAACAGCTTGCTGTTGGCCGAGAGGCCGATCTGGACGAATACGCCGTCGAGCGGCAGCCGTTTTTCCGCTCCCGTCGAGCGGTCTTTCGTGCGCAGGGCCGTCATGCGGCTGCCGTCGCCTTCGACCTCGAGCGTCTGCACGTTCGTATGTACCTCTACATTGGGGAGCGTGCGCAGCTTCTCCTGCAATACCTGGTCGGCCTTGAGGGTCTCCATGAATTCGAGAACCGTCACCGAAGCGCAGGTGCCCGCCAGGTCGATTGCGGCCTCGACCCCCGAATTGCCGCCGCCGATCACGGCCACGTGTCTGCCTGCGTAGAACGGCCCGTCGCAGTGGGGGCAGAAGGCTACGCCGCGGCCGATGTACTCCGCTTCGCCCGGCACCCCGAGCCTGCGCCACGAAGCTCCCGTGGCGACGACCAGTGCCGGGGCGCGGAAAACCTCCCCGCCTTTGGCATGCAGCTCCCGGATGCCGCCGTCCATGTCGAAACGTTCGATGCGGCGGTTGTCGCAGATGTCAATCCCGTAGGCCTCCATGTGTCTGCGCAGGTCGCCCGCGAGCTCTGCTCCGGTCGTGCGCGGCACCGAGATCAGGTTTTCGATGCCTACCGTTTCATTGACCTGCCCGCCGACCTTTTCTGCCACGACCGCCACGCGGAGCCCCTTGCGGGCTGCATAGATCGCGGCCGAAGCTCCGGCGGGGCCGCCCCCGGCGACCAGCAGGTCGTATTCGCGCACGACGGGCGTGATGCCTGTGTCCGAAGTACCGAAGCGCTCCTCGAGTTTGTCCAGCAGTTCGGCCAGCGAGCCGCGGCCGACGTGGATCAGCTCTTCGCCGTGGAAAACCGCCGGCACGGCCTGGATATTCAGCCGTGCAACCTCCTCGGGGAACAGGGCTCCGTCCACGGCCGTATGGGTGATCCGGGGGTTGGAGAGCGCCAGCAGGTTGAGCGCCTGTACCACATCGGGGCAGTTGGTGCAGGTGAGCGACATGTAGGTCGTCAGCGCGATCTGCCCGCCGAGCGCCCCGATCTGTCGGCGCGTCGCTTCGTCGGGCAGGTTTTTGCCCTTGCCGTCGGCGTTCAGCACGGCCAGTATCAGCGAGCTGAATTCATGGCCGTTGGGCACCGCCCGGAAGTGGATGCCGGTGTCCTTGTCGTTGCGCAGAAGCCGGAACTCCAGTCCCTGCCCGTCGGTGATCCGACAGCCGATCTTCGCGGAACAGGCGGCCGTCTCTTCGAGCAGCCCGAGCAGCTCTCCGCGCGACGCATGGCCGGGGTCGGCCGTGACGTCGAACACGTAGGAGGCTTCCAGCCCCTCGAACAAGCGGAGCAACTGCTCCCTGAGTGCATGATCCAGCATGGCCCTTAGATTTTACCTACCAGGTCGATACTCGGTTTGAGCGTCTCGGCGCCCTGCTGCCATTTGGCGGGGCATACTTCGCCCGGGTGTGCCTCGACGAACTGTGCCGCGGCGACTTTGCGCAGCAACTCCTCTGCATTGCGGCCGATGCTGTTGTCCTGAATCTCCACCAGCTTGACCTTCCCCTCGGGGTTGACGACGAACGTGCCGCGGTAGGCTACGCCTTCTTCCTCGATCATGACGCCGAAGCCGCGCGAAAGTACACCCGTGGGGTCTGCGAGCATCGGGTAGTTGATTTTGCGGATGCTTTCCGAAGTGTCGTGCCAGGCTTTGTGCACGAAGTGGGTGTCGGTGCTTACCGAGTAGACCTCCACGCCCATGGCTTTGAACCGGTCGTATTTGTCGGCCATGTCCACCAGCTCGGTGGGACACACGAACGTGAAGTCGGCCGGGTAGAAAAAGAAGATCGCCCATTTGCCTTTGAGGTCTTCGTTCGTGACCGTTACGAATTTGCCGTTGTGGTAGGCCTGAACCTTGAATTCGGGTACCGTTGAATTGATGATTGATGTCATAGCTGTACTTGTTTTATTTATGTGAATATTTTTTGCTGCTTTAGTTTTCTTCCTCTTTGCTGATACAAAAATAGGGGAAATCTTTGTATAAATCAAATTGATAATATTTATATCATTATAGTTTTATGCTATAATTGTGCTGTGCCGTTGCCGGGGGCCGAAACCGCCTGCAAAACGAAAGCCCCGGAGCGTTAACTCCGGGGCTTGGGCTCTCCTCCCGCCTTGGGTGCGGGGTGTTCCTGTTTTATCGCATCGCGATCTGCGAGGTTCCGATCAGGCGGCCGTCGCAGAACAGTTGTACGGTGTAGGCACCAGCGGCAAAGCCTGTGCTGTTATAGTAGATACCCACTTCGAGATCCTGGTTCTGGTAGTCCACTTCGCGCATGGCCGAATAACTCAGGCGTTCGCCCTCGAAATCGAAAGTCGGCATGGCCTCGGTCGTCAGCACATAGCCGTCGGGCGAGGTGATACGGACGTAGACGGTCTTTTCGCCCGGTGTCGCCAGCTCGTTGGCCGTCAGTACGAAATCTACGCGCAGGCGTGCGGCATTCTTGATCCTCGATACGGGTTTGCTGTTGGCGTTGAGCGCCGAGAGACGGATGTCGCGGGCGCGGATCACGGCGCCGACACGTACCTTGTTGTCCAGTTCTGCAGCCTTCTCCTCGGCCATTTCGGCGCGCAACTTCGCCGACGAGATCTCCTTGCGGTAGGTTACGTTCTCGTTGATGAGTTTTTTGTTGAGCGTATTGAGCGAGTCGATCTGGCGGATGTAGCTCTTCATGACCGTGCGCAGCGTACCCACCTCTTTTTCGTACTGTTTGATCTTGGCCAGGTTCCATGAACGCTCCTTTTTCAGGCGCGTCATCAGCGAGTCTGCGCGGTCGCGTTCCACGTTGAGGTTGGCAGAGATGCTGTCGTTGGTCACCTGCAGGTTGTCGTAGTCGGTCATCAGGCGTCCCAGGTCGTTCTGGATCGAGTCGCGGTCGGCCTGCAGCAGCTGGTTGTCGACCATCTGCTGGCGGTGTATGCTGAAATAAAGTACCGAAAGCGCCACCAGGATCACCGAAAGGATGATGATGACGATGCGGTAGCCGCGGATGGATTTTTCCGGGACGGGCTGCGACGCCATGTAATCGTCGTCCTCGAATTCCGAGGGGTCGTACCCTTGCTTATTTTCTTCCATAAAAACAGTTTTTCAGTGTCGAATTTACCTGATTGTTCGCCGGGTCAGGGTTATCCTGAGGCAAAGATAACAAAATTTTTATTTTATGAGGCTCGTCATCGGGTATTTAAGCCCCTTGTAGCCCGAAATATAGGCATTGATGCTGCCTACGCGGACGGGCGACTCGATGTAAAGCGGGATTTTGTTCTCGTCGTCCGAGATCCATAGCGTGAAGACCGTGCCGTCGGTGAAGGAGAACCCTTCGGAGGTGCCCAGCTGGCATTCGAACTTCAGGGTCTTGAAGCGTCCCATGTTGCGAATCTTCTTCGTTTCGCGGCTTATGTACCTGTAATTCAGGTGCCGGATCGTGTCCTGCAATACCATCTGGAGGGTTGCGGGCTCACCGGGTTTGAAATCCTCTGCATTGGCCGAGCGCATGGTGAAGAAAAGCGCGATGGCATCCATGCTCCCCGGGGTCAGGGGCATGGTTTTCTCCTCGAAAGGCCGCTGGCGCCGCCGCCACCGGGTATGCACCTGGCTGTTGTCCCAGTCGTAGGTGTAATAGCTCTGGAACGTGTAGTCGCCCTCCTTGATGTCACTTTCGAAACGTACCGGGCGCAGCGTCTCGGGGCTGATCCATACCGTGTAGATGTCTTCGAGGTTGAAGAACCAGCGGTAGGTGGGCAGCGTGCGGCCGATGCCCTCGACCTTGTAGAACTTCCGGTCGTCGAGCTGCACCTCGGAGGTCTTGACCTCCACGGCGCCGACTTCGGTATTGGGGAACATCTTGGCCTTGTAGCTGACGCGGTAGAAAAGCTGCTCCCCCGGGTGGTAGAGCTGGGCTGCGGCAGGCAGCGCGGCGGTGAATAACAATATCGTGAATAACAATCGTTTCATGGGAAAAGGGTTTTTAATGGGTAAACGGTCTGCGGGTATGAAATATTACGAAATCATGGAAAAATCAATCTCTTCGCGTCCCGAATAGCGCCGTCTTAACTCCCTGAGGCCGCGGTGCTCAGGCAGGGAGAGGCCGCGGTCGCCGGAGAGGATACCGGCCGCTGCCTCGCGCGAGACGGTGAGTATCTGGACATCGAGCGTGGGGTTGGCGATCTTCAGATCAAACGCCATGCCGCTCTGGAGCGTGCCGTTGATATCGCCCGCACCCCGCAGTTTGAGGTCGAGCTCCGCCAGGCGGAATCCGTCGTTGGTTTCGCACATGGCGTCGAGGCGTGCCCGGGACTCCTTCGAGAGCTTTTCGCCCGACATCAGGATGCAGTAGGATTGTTCGCCGCCCCGTCCTACGCGCCCGCGCAACTGGTGCAGCTGCGAGAGCCCGAACCGCTCGGCCGATTCGATGACCATGACCGTGGCGTTCGGCACGTCGACGCCCACTTCGATGACCGACGTGGCGACCATGATATCGGCCTCGCCCGACTTGAACTGGCGCATCGACTCCTCCTTGTCGGCGGGTTTCATCTTGCCGTGGCAGATCGTGGTGACATACTCCGGCAGCGGGAAATCGCGCGATATGGCTTCGTAGCCGTCGGTGAGGTCTTTGTAATCCATGGCCTCGGACTCCTTGATGAGCGGATATACGACATAGACCTGCCGTCCCTTGGCGATCTCCTGCTTCATGAAGCCGAACAGGCGCAGCCGCGCCGCATCGGTGTAATGTACGGTCTTGATCGGCCGTCGTCCCGGCGGAAGCTCGTCGATCACCGAGACGTCGAGGTCGCCGTAGAGGGTCATGGCAAGCGTGCGGGGGATCGGCGTGGCGGTCATCACGAGGATGTGCGGCGGCTGCTCGTTCTTCGTCCAAAGCCGGGCGCGCTGCTCCACGCCGAAGCGGTGCTGCTCGTCGATCACCACGAACCCCAGGTTGGCGAACTGCACGCGGTCTTCGATCAGGGCGTGCGTGCCGATCAGGATGTGCACCTCGCCCGAGGCGATCCCTTCGAGCGCCAGCCGGCGCTCCCTGGCCTTCGAGGCGCCGGTGAGGATGGCGACCTTCACCCCCATGCCGTCGAGCATACGCGTGATGGTGGCGAAATGCTGGCGGGCGAGGATCTCGGTGGGCGCCATCATGCAGGCCTGGTAGCCGTTGTCCACGGCCAGCAGCATCGACATCAGCGCCACGAGGGTCTTGCCGCTGCCGACGTCGCCCTGCAACAGGCGGTTCATCTGGTAGCCCGTGACGGTGTCCTGCCGGATCTCCCTGATGACCCGTTTCTGCGCCCCGGTGAGCGGGAACGGGAGTTTTTCGTTGTAGAAGGTGTTGAAGACGCCCCCGACCTTCATGAACAGGAAGCCGTTGTTTCGGGCCAGACGTTCCGTACGGCGCGACTGGATGTTGAGCTGGATGCCCAGCAGTTCGTCGAATTTCAGCCTGTACTGTGCCTGCCGCAGCAGTTCGGGCGACTGCGGAAAATGGATGTTGTAGTAGGCGTCACGCAGCGGTATCAGCCCGTAGCGGGTTCGTACCTCGTCGGGCATGTAGTCGGGGATATGGTCTTTGGCCAGCGCCCATGTGTTGCAGATAATCTGGTACATGCCCTTGGCGCCGAGTACGTTCGAAAGTTTCTCGGTCGAGGGATAGATGCCCTGCATGCCGCTTTCGGCCTTGCGCGAGAGCGCCTGCTCCATGGTTTCCAGCTCGGGGTGCGCCATCGACAATTCGCCGCGGTAGAACGACGGCCGCCCGAAAATGAGGTATTCGCGCCCCACTTCGACCCGTTTTTCGATCCATTTGATACCTTGGAACCAGACCAGTTCGGCCGACCCCGTGGGGTCGGAGACATAGGCCGTGAAGCGGCGTTTGCGGCCCGTGCCGGCATAGGCTACGCCCGTCACGCGGGCGCGGAACTGGAGCAGGGTGGGCGCATCGTCGGTGATCTCGGCGATGCGGTAGACTTTCGTGCGGTCGATATAGCGGAACGGGTAGTGACGCAGCATGTCGCCCAGCGTACGGATGCCCAGCTCCTTGTCCAGAAGCCGGGCGCGGGCTTCGCCGACGCCGCCTACGAATTTTATGTCGTTGTCCAGGTAGTCCACACGACAAATATACGAAAAAACAGGAAATCCGTATCGCGCACAGGGCGTTATTCCTTTTGCCGGGTGTTGCCGCGGGCTATTCCGGGCTATTCCTGCGCGTCCTCCTCCAGCGTGACGTCGACACCGATGCGGGCGAAACTGCCCCCGCACCATCCCTCGGCTTCCGAGACGCGGTCGGCTTCGGTGAATTCGACCGGAACGGACTGTGCCGCGAACTCCCCGCCGTTGGACGGGCCGTCGGTGTCGGTAAACAGGATGTCCGCCGTCGTTTCAATGGAGAATAATTGTCCGGGAAGTTCGTAGCAACCGTCGTCCCCGGTCTGTGCCTTATAGGAGCTGTTTGGTTGGCGCACCTCGATCCCGGGTATCGGGGTGCCGGTTTTGTCGGTTACCTTGCCGCCGACCCAGATATTTACGTGCGGCGTTCCGTACATGGCGGTCGGTGGTTCTCCGTTTTTCTGTTTTTCGCAGGCCGTAGAGAACCCGAGCAGTGTCAGCAACAGGAAAGACAGGCGTTTTTTGATGCGTTTTTTCATGGCGGGAGCGGGATTGTGGTTGCTATCCGAAATATAGGGAATAAATCGGAATTCGCAAAATCGCGGATTATCTTTATCTTTGCATCACAATCGCAGAAGAGATGAATCTTTCGGAATACAGTCGCCGCCCGAGTTGCGAGGTGCGCATCGGGCGGGTCGTGATCGGCGGCGGGCACCCGGTCGCCGTGCAGTCGATGACCAACACCGACACCAACGATACCGAAGCCAGCGTGGCGCAGATCGAACGGATCGACCGCGCCGGGGGAAAGATCGTGCGCCTTACGGCACAGGGGCGGCGCGAGGGCGAGAACCTTGCCCGCATCGTCCGCCGTCTGCGCGACGAGGGCTTCGATACGGCCGTCGTGGCCGACATCCACTTCCTGCCCGAGGTGGCCGCCATTGCCGCGCAATATGTCGACAAGGTGCGCATCAACCCGGGCAATTACCGCACGGATCGCGGGGAGCTGGAGGAGTTGATCGCCCGCTGCCGCGAGCGGGGCGTCGCCCTGCGCATCGGCGTCAACCACGGGTCGCTCGCCAAACGTGTCTTCGACCAGTGGGGAGATACGCCGCAGGGCATGGTCGTCTCGGCCATGGAGTTCCTGCGTGTCTGCAAGGCGCACGGATTCGACCAGGTCGTCGTGTCGATGAAGTCGAGCAACACGCGCGTCATGGTCGCCGCTTACCGGCTGCTGGTCGCGGCGATGGATGCCGAGGATATGCACTATCCGATCCACTTGGGCGTCACCGAGGCCGGCAGCGGCATCGAGGGGCGTATCAAGAGCGCCGTAGGTATCGGGGCGCTGCTCTGCGACGGCATCGGCGACACGATCCGCGTATCGCTGACCGAGGCCCCGGAGCACGAAATTCCCGTGGCGGAACTGCTGGTAAGGCACTTCGCGGAGCGCCCCGGGATATTTCCCGTGCTGCATCCCGAGCGTTACTCCCCGACCGAGTACCGCCGCCGTACGAATATACAGGTGCCGGTCGTGCACAGCGAGCCGCTCGACGGCTTCCGCGTAATCGAGGCCGTGTCGGGCAATCCCACGGCCGAGCTGCGCGCCGCGATCCTGAACCTCGATACCCCCGAACCGGTCGTCGTGAAACGCCGTTACGAGGAGACCTCGCTGGAGACATTGGCCGTGAAGGCTGCCGCCGACCTGGGGGTGCTGCTGCTCGACGGGCTGGCCGACGGCATCTGGATCGACGCGCCGGGATTTGCCGAAGAGCAGGTGCGCGAAATCGAGCTGATGATCCTGCAGGCGGCGCGCGTGCGGTTCTCGCACACCGAGTACATCGCCTGCCCGAGTTGCGGTCGCACGCTTTACGACATCGAAAAGACCCTCGCCGACATCAAATCGCGCACGTCGCACCTTTCGAACCTCAAGATCGGCGTCATGGGATGCATCGTCAACGGCCCTGGCGAGATGGCCGATGCCGACTACGGGTACGTGGGTGCCGTACCCGGCCGCATCACGCTCTACAAGGGGCGCACGGTCGTGGCACGCAACATCCCGCAGGAAGAGGCGCTCGACCGCCTCGTGGAACTGATCAAGGCCGACGGCGAGTGGGTGGAGCCATGACGATCCTGCCGCTCGCATACCTGCCCTCGGTCGAGTACTTCGCGCACTTGTTGTGCGGCGGGTGCGTCGTCGACCTGGGCGAGCATTTCGTGAAGCGCTCGGAGCGCAACCGCGCCCGTATCCTCGCTACGGATGGGGTGATGGAGCTGACCGTCCACGTGTGTCATGCCAACCGTCCCCGCCAGCCCGTACGCGACGTGCGGATCGACTATTCGAAACGCTGGCAGCACCAGCACTGGGGGGCGTTGGTCGCCTCCTACAAAGGGTCGCCCTATTTCGATTTTTACGCTGAATATTTCGAACCTTTCTACCGCCGGGAATACGGATTCCTGGCCGATTACAATGCCGAACTGCTCGGTCGGCTCTGCTCCCTGCTGCGCGTTCCCATGCCGGAGTTCTCCCAGGCGTATGTCGCTGCCGCCGCGGGCGACACCGACCTGCGTCCCAAACGGCGCAATGAGGGCCCGGCGTTCATTGCCGAGCCCTATGTGCAGGTCTTCTCCGATCGTATGCCTTTCCAGCCTAATTTGTCGGTTGCGGATTTACTGTTCGCCGAGGGCCCTGAAGCCGTTTCGGTTTTAAGACGTTGCCGACTCTGAGCGTCACGCTGTCGCGCAACGGCCCGGCGATGGCCTTGATTTCGACCGTGCCCCGCAGCGACACCGAATCCGTGCGGTACTGGCACGTGGCGTATTCCGTCACGGCCAGCGTGTCGGCCCCTGCGAGCAGCGTGGGGGCACCGGCCGACGAATAGATATGGAATGCCTGCCGTTCGCCGTCGCGCAGCGTCCGCCGCTTGTCTGTGATGTGCAGTGTCGGTTCCTCCTTGTTCCACAGAGCCTTATAGAGGTAGAACGCATCCTTGCGCTCGCGGCGGTCGATGGTCACGAGACCGGCGCCGTTCACCCCGTAAGGCCGGCGTACCGAACCGTAGTCGAACATGTTGTTGATCCATGTCCCCCAGAAAAGCGAGTCGTTCTGGAGGTTTTTGGCATACTGCTCGTGGAAGTGAGTCTGACGCTCCTCGGGCATCCAGTTCGCGCGGGGTGCCGCCTGTGCCGTATAGCTTTTGTGTCCGATGAAGCCGCTGCCCCCGTAACAGATTCCCGAGCGGAGGTGTAACCACCCTTTCTGCAACTGGTCGCGCCATACGGTCACGTCGTCCGTCGTGCCTTTGCGCCAGCCTACGTCCTGTCGCCAGACGATCAGGTCGGTGATGAAGTTGATATTGCCGTCCTGGTCGCTGCAGGCCACCGTGGGACGCGAAGGGTCGAGGGCGTGTGCCGCCGCGTTGAGCTTGCCCAGGTAAGGCGTTACGTCGTTGCCGCGCGTCCAAAGCCGCGAAAAGATACCCCACATCACCACCGAGGGGTGGTTGTAGTTTTGGGCAATGATCTCCTGCAACTGTTGCAGGCCGTTCTGTTCGAACTGCGGGGTGGCGTAGTAGGCCACGTCGCCCAGGAACGAGGAGCGGTGGAACGGCGCATCGACCCATACCAGCATGCCCAGCTCGTCACAACGGTCGTAGAGGTATTGCGCATGGGGCATCACGGCCGAACGCAGGGCGTTCGCCCCGAGGGTGCGGATCTGGCCGAGGTCAGCCTCATAGTCGGGCGCGATGAGTGCGCCGCCCGAGATGGCGTTGTCGTGGTAGAGCGTTACGCCGTGTATCGGGATGCGGCTGCCGTTGACCGCAAAGCCGCCCGCCGGGGTGGCTACGATGCTGCGGAAGCCCGTGCGCACAGCGACGCTGTCGGTGACGGTCGCGTCGCCGATGCTTACCGATACCCGGTAGAGGGCCGGGTTGGCGGGACTCCACAACTGCGGGGCGTCGACCGAGAAGGGAATCGTGACGGGTTTCCCGTCGATGCGCGTTTTCTGTCGTTTGGAAAATACGCGGCTGCCGTCGGGCGCCGTGATGTCGAGCGTCAGGACGCAACTGTTCTCCCCGCCGGTAACCAGATGGATCTCCGCTTCGCCTTCGACCCGCTCGTCGCTGACCGAGTTCTGGCGCACCAGTATGCCGTCCGAGCCGAGGTAGAGGGGTGATACGGCTGTTTTTTCCGTAAGGATCAGCTCCGCTTCACGGTAAATGCCTCCGTAGAGATTCATGTCCGTCGAGGTGGGAAGCACGTCGTCGCAGTAATTGTTGCTGACGACGACCAGCAGCGCATTGTCGGAACCGAACCGTATCTTGTCGGTGATTTCGAGCGCAAAAGCCGTACCTCCGCCCTTGTGCCCGCCGACATAGTAGCCGTTGACGAAGACGTCGGCCACGCTTTGCACGCCGTAGAATTTCACGAATAACCGTTTGGTCGCCCATTCGGCCGGGATATACATGTCGTTCTGGTAGTTGGCCGTTGTTTCGAGGAAATATCCGGTGCCTCCCGTATCTGTATTCCAGGTGTGGGGCAGCGTAACATGCCGGGCGTTGTCGCTGCTGTTCTCCGACTTGAAGAAGAAACGCCATCCCTCGTTCAGGGGGAATACCTCGCGGGCCTGTGTAGAGGCGCAGATGGCGAGGAGCAGGAGTGTCGCTATGTATCGTTTCATTGTCTCGGATGGTTTTGGTGTCCTGATGCAAAGATAATACAACGCCGGCTCAAAATCAAATTTTCCGCTGCGGGCGCCGCTTCCGTGCTGTCGGTATCCGGAGTCGGCTGTCCGGCGTTATGCGGGGCGGAATGTATGTCGGGATATACGTACGGCGTGTTTGTCGGTTGAGTGGTGTGCATTCGTATTGGGCCGTTGCGTGATTGTAGAAACACTGCCGGGTCGGGCGCGAGCGGATATTAGGACAGGGTCGGTCATTGCGGGCCGCCTGCCGCGCGTGATGCCCGCGAGAGGAAGATCGGAAGAGTTCCGCGGAACTTCCGGGCACAAAAAAAGCGGCAGACCGCGCCTCTTCGGTCTGCCGCAGGCAGGAGTTTTACTTGAAAAGTGGGAGTTGTTGTTACCAAAAAACTTTGGGGATGTGCGACTCCTGCCTTGGGGTATGTTTCCGGGTTCCCGGCGCTGCTGTGAGGCAGCGCCGGATTCCGCGGGAAAGATGTCTTAGTCAAGAACAACCGGTTTGACCTTGACCTGAACGAGGGTCTTGGCGACGCCGTACTTGTGCTGAACCGATACGGGAATCAGTACCGATACCTCTTTGCCGAGGTCGTTGCCAAGCAGGCTGTGGAAATCAAGTTTCGTAGCATCCTGGGCATTCGTCTCAAAGCAGTTCTGACCCGAAGGCATCTTGAAGAACGAGTTGGCGCTATAAAGCTTTCTCTTGGCAACCTCGGTTGCGTAGTTGTCGGCAGTGATACCCTCGATGCTGACAGCCGAAATATTGCCCTGCGCGTCGACAGCCTGATTGACAACTGCTTCGGCAAAGTTCCATTGAGCGGTCTTGACATCGTAGTACTTGTAGCGTTCGGGAGCATATTCATCCTCACCTTGCGCTGCTACCGGGGCTTTTGCAGCTACGAGGTAGTTCTGGAAGTCTCGGATCGAAATAGCCTCTGCGCAATCGATAGTCTGTCCTTCAGCTGCATAGGGAAGCTCTACGACACCCAGGTCGTTCACGAACTTGAGCGGGGCAACGTAGGAAAGTTCGAACGTTTCGACCAGATAGATGTTCTTCGGGTTGATTGAGCCCCAAATCTTCGCGTTCGCACGCTGGCCGAGCAGTGCATAGCCGGCTGCATTTTCACCCACGAATACGGATATCTCGGATGCGACCGACTTGCCGTTGTCTATACCGAACCATGCATTCTGCGTCTGAGAGCCGTTGAACTGGATTCTCGAAGCATTACCGCTGAGGGTCTTCGATTGCAGCACATAGCCGTAATCGTCGTTGTTGTGCTCTACCTGGGGTTCGGCGGTTGCAGGGTTAAAGTTAACCTTGAAGTCCGTAACTGGCTGCGTTTTGGAGAACTGAATATCCCATACGGCGCAGTTGTTCATATTGGCGAGCGGCTTCTTGTCGGTAAATGCGCTTGCCAGGTCGAACTCATAGTTAACCAACTTATCGACAGTTCCGTTGCGGTATTCCGGGTTGGCCGTGTTAATGTGGATCGGCGTGACCTTGACACTCTTGTTCGCGTTGCCTGCGTAGTCGGAGTGCCACCATGCGGTATTCTTCGTAACCGTAGCCTTCAGTTCGACGGTGAAGTTTACACCGAAGGTGATCGTCAGACCGCCGTCTACGTTGCCGTCCTTGCGTACCAGATTGATCGTAACGAACATATCCTTACCGTCCTTGTACTTGCTGAGCAGCTTCCCGTCCAGGTCGATAATCTTACCGATCTGGTCGGCCGTCAGGTGCCATTCGAACGCGGGTGTCGACTCTGCGGCATTGGCATCGAGTCCATACCACATTTCGTAATTGCCGTTCTTGTAATCGTCGGAGGTCTTGTCCGTAACGACCTTGCCTAAACCGGTATTATTGTTGCGCTCCGTCCATTTGTCGGTCGTGCTGATACCTGCGACTTTATAAGTATTCACGAAATCGGCCTGTGACATGCCGCTCTCGCCCATCTTCTCGAGGATATGCTTGTTCATATCATCCCAAAGGAACTTATAGGTATAGCTGCAACCCAGTTTCGTATAGATCTTGTCGATCGGGAAGCTGAAGGTCTTTTGTGTCCATTTGAGCTGGAGCCATTTTACGTCTACGATCTCATTGCGTTTTGCATCCCACAATTCGACGCGTACAACGGGGGTTTTACCGATGGCTGCCTGGTTATTCTCGGTTCCTTCCGGAGTAACGGGGGTTGCAACCGAGCCGTTCAGTTTGATGTACTTCTGGTTGTCGGCCTCGTTTTCGCCGCGTTTGAACGGGACTGTCGGCACTGCGAAACGGAATTCCAAACCCGCAACAGCAAGAGCTGCCTTATTGATTTCACGGGCCTTAGCTCCCTCTGCATTGGTTGCACAACCGGTAACCAGGGTCAGCAGGTCGATCGTTTCGTCGTAATCGCAAGTCGCAGCCGGCTTCGATGCCACCAAATCTGTTGCCTTCTTATACGTCTCGTAGAAATGATAATGTTTGCTGTCCGTATCGCTGTACTTGGCAATTCCTTCCCCGTCATCGCGCAGGGCTGCGATCTTAACATCATAGATATATTCGCTCAGTTTCGTATAGTCGGAATAAATGAACGTATCGTCGGCATCGTCTTCCAGCCATTTCTCCGCGATAGGCACCTTCAATGCTGCCGTATAGATATTATTTTCGGGAGCAGGCTTTACAAGACCATAACCGGCAACACGACGTGTGTTGACTGTCAGTTCGTTGCTCTTGATGTTCCATGCACTGCCGGCCTCGGTCGACCATGTGTTGGAAACGACGGACAGGAGCGTGCTGCCGACTGCGGAACGCGAAACAGCCTGTTCGAACACGAACGAAGGAGTCTCGATATCGCTGTTGGTAACGACCGAAGGCGAAACGTGGTAGCGAACGGGTGTAGCTTTTTCGGAAATATACCAATACTTTTCGGTAGCAGGAGTAACAGCGGCCGTTTCCGTAGAGGTATTGACCTTCATTTTCTTGTAGCGTAACGAGTTGACTTCGATCGTCTCAATGCCGTTTTCATACAGATCGGGAATCATCGTTACACTGGTCAGACGTCCCGATACCCATTTTTGCAACTCTGCCGTCAAATCTGTTTTCGCATCGGCAATGGCATCGGCAATAGCATTGGTTATAACACCGTTTTCTGCCAAGGCGTCGGTCAGGCACTGGTGCATTTTACCATCGTATTGCGAAATGGCAGTCGTGATAGCCTGGTAGATCTTGCCTTCCTTACCAGCTTCGGACGAAAGCGCTGCATCGAGTGCCGATGTGAAACGCGTGTCGAAAGCTGCCTGGAAAGCTGCTCCGTTTGCATTTACAGCAGCAGCTACAGCATCGTCGATGGCCTTCTTGATGGCTGCATCGGTGTTGTAGACTTTCAAGTTCTTTGCAAGAGCTACGGCATCTGCAACACTGGCGATTGTCGCATAGGTTTTGGCAGCATCTGCTGTCTTGAGGAAAGCCCCGTCGCAATATTTCTTCAGATTATCAATATTGGTTTGCAAGCTTTCATGGGCTTTAACTGCTTTTTCGAGTTCTTTTTCAAGCTGCTCGATATCACCTGTGGCGGAAGAAATGGCCTTTTCCTGTTCGTTGATTTTTTGCTGAAGATCCTTGTCGGCCTGCTCCAGCGTACTGATTGTAACCTTTAGGGAGTTGAGTTGTTCCTCAAGCGAGGCAAGCTTGCCCGTCTCGAGGCCTTCGATTTTGTTGTTGATTTCCTTGATGTCGTCGTCGTAGTCTTTACAACCGACACCGGCTAACAATGTTCCCGTGAGGAACAGTGCGGATAATTATTTTGACCTTGTTTATCAGTCTGTTAATGACAATAAGAAATAGCCGGTTGACAGGACGGTTTACAATCCGCCGGTATTCATTTCGAGCGGTTCTGTCCGGGGGATTTGCCAGATGCGTTTGTTGGCGCTGATAATCTTGTCGGTGTCGAACTCCTTGAGGTAGGTCTCGATCTCCGCGGGGTTGCGTCCCATGTTCTGAGCGATCAGGGGCAGGGGAACGTCGGCATGGTAGAGCCTGGACGCATAGGTATGGCGTGCCGCATAGAAGGTGACTTTCCGCGTGAGGCCGATGCGTTTGGCAACCCGTTGCAGGCTTTGGTTTATCACGTTGTTCGCATAGGTGATCCGCTCGAACTGATGCACAGGGTCTTCGTCGAAGTAGATCGGAAAGACGAAATCGTTGCCCCGCGCCTTTCCCGGCCCTAAGAACGGCACCATGTAGGGCCATGCCACCGACCGTTCGACCAGCACCCGTGTCGGGTGTTGCGTCTTGGCACGGACGAGGTTGATTTCGTAGAACGTGGCTGTGGCCTTGTGCACCTCGGCATATCGCAGGCCGTATGTCGTACGATCCCGGTCGTATTTCTCCTTGTCAGGAATTTCGATGCAGACCATATCCTTCCACTTCAGCCGGGCGAGGTCGACCAGGGCAAGCCCCTGGAAGATATAGGAGCAGATAAACAGCGCGAGCGAAAACTGTTCGGCATCGATCGCGGCCTGCCTGACGGTGCCGTCCGCCCCATACACACGGCTGCGCCAGTAGCGTCGCTGCATCGTTTTTACATCGGGCTTTCGGTTCGTCTTATAATAATAGGTGTCGAGGTAGTAACGTACGATCGCCTCCAGTTCCCCGGTTTCCAGCGCCCGCTTGGCCGTCCTGACATCGAGCCTCCGGCTAAGGCGGAACCCGTGGAACGGACTTACGGCCAGTTGGCCGCTTTGGCAGGCGTAATTCATCAGCGCCTTGAATGCGCTGAAGAAGCGTTTTATGCTCGTGTCGGCGTAGCGCGTATGGAGGTGCTGTTCGAAATCCTGCAGCCAGGCCTTGTCCACGTCGAACAGCTCGACAGTCCGGTTCTGGGAATACCGTCCGATAATATGCCGCAGCGTCTGGTAGCCGGCCGCCGTATTGTGTTTCTGCATGGAGTCCCTGAAATAGGCGATGCGTTCTTCGAACAGGTCGTCCAGCGTTTTGCGCGACGGCGGTTTCCGCCCCGAAGCCTCGAGCAGGCTCTGCACCGAATAGGCCATGCCCTGCCGTTCGTAATCCAGCACCTTGTTTTTCAGGCACATCAGTTCCGATTCGATAAGGGCGTTCATATTCATCGAAAGGGGATGGCGTCCGCGTACTTCCTGTTTCGCCGTATTCCAGAGTTTTGCGGGGCAGGAGAGCCCCGTACTCTTGTATTTACGTTTGCCGTTGTAACAGACCCGGATCATGACGGGGTGTTCGCCGTTGGCAAGGGTCTTGGAGGTGTAAAGGAGCGCGGTAATGGTAGCTTTTGCAATTTTCATCTTTTTTCCGGTTTACGCTATGGTTTACAAATTAAGGGGCGGAAAAAGCCCCGTTGCCCCGGCAACATATGTCCTATGCGATTGATATGCAATAATAAATCCGGCCTTATTCCCCGTCGGGAAAAGGCACAAGAAAAATCCCTCTTCGGGAGAGGGATTCATCCTGTGGCCGCGCATGCCGATCAGCCTTTGCGCTTGTAGCGCGAGGGGCTTGTGCCGGTATGCTGCTTGAAGTATTTGCCGAAGAACGACTGGGTCGAGAAATTGAGGTGGTAAGCGATTTCCTGGATACTCATTCCCGAGTATTTCAGCAACGCTTTGGCCTCGAGGATCACCGACTCGTCGATCCAGCGCGCAGCAGTTTTCCCGCTGACTTCCTTGACGACCGATGAAAGGTATTTAGGCGTGATATTCAACTGTTTGGCATAGAAACTCACGTTGCGTTCCCGCTTGTTGTACTGTTGTAACAGGGACATGAATTCGTCGAAAAGTACTTCGCAGCGCCCCTGTTTGATTCCGCCGGGCTGCTCGCGCTGGTTAATCTCGGTGATGATGTAGAACGCCGTGGTAAAGAGCGTGCGGATGATCTCGTGGCGGTAACGCTCCTTGTCGCTGCGCAGCATGGTTTTGATCAGTTGGAACAACTGGCGTATCTCATCCACGTCCTGCGGCGCGACTTCCAGCACGGGGGCTTTCCCGAAGCGCATGTAGACCGGCAGCGAGGTAGAAAGGTCTATCTGGATTTCGTTGACGAACGACTTGGAGAAGGCGAGGAAATAGGCTGCGGCGTTCGCCGAACATTTCACCGTGCGGATGATGCTGTCGGGATTGAAAAAGACGATCGTATTGGGTTTGACACTGTAATTCTGCATGTCGATCGACACGGTCGCCTCGCCTGTCATCATGATGATGGCCGAAAAACCGTCGATCGAAGCCGGGTACTCGGCCGTCGTATTGTTCTGTGCAGAAAGCGTTGTGATTACCAGGTCGTCGGAGAGATAGAACACATCGTTCATCTCCTTTTTGATACGGGAGATCGAAACCTTACGCAAGTTCTCCCTTCCGCTCTCCCTTATCGCCTTTGCCGTTTTGATAGTATCCGCCATATCGTCGTGGTATTTCGGACAAATGTAACATTTTTCATACGCAAATGCAATATCTCGTGCAAAAAACAAAGGAAACGCAATGTCCGCGGCCGGATTTTGTCCCGCCTTTATTTCCCCTCCTCGCGGGGGCACATCACACGCAGGCCGCCGGCGATACACTCGATATGCAGCGGAAATTCGGCACCCTTCTGGCCGTCGACGTCCGTAGGTTCGTTGAGTGTCGAGACGATATCCAGAGCCCGGGCCCGCAAGTGGCGGACTATCTTGGGGTTTCCGCCCAACAGGTAGCGTCCCATGGCCAGCGTCGAACGCAGGAAATTCTTCTTTTCGAGCATCAGGCAGTCGAACAGGCCGTCCTTGATCGACGACCGGCGCGCAAGGCGGAATCCCCCGGCGGTTTCGCCGTTGAAAACCAGCACCATGAGCGAATTGAAATCGAACGCCTCGCCGTCGGCCACGACCTGGAGCGGCACGGCGTGCATCGCCCGGAACTCCTTGACCCCTTCGATGATATAGGCCAGCTTGCCGATTTTGTGCTTGCGTTCGTCGGGCGTACGCTGCGAGGTGGTGGTAAAGATGCCGAAGCTGAAAATATTGACGAAGTAGAGGCCGTTCACACAGCCGCAATCCACCCGGTCGATGGCGCCCGAGGCAATCTGCCTTGCTGCTTCGAGCGGTTTGTGCGACATGCCGAGCGCCCCGGCGAAATCGTTGGCCGTACCTGCGGGGATTACCCCCAAGGGGATATCCAGCCCCTTGCTTTTCATGGAGTTGACCACATAGTTGACCGTGCCGTCGCCGCCGGCCACGACCATCAGATCGATCTGCTCGTTGCCGTCGAAGGGATTGGCTTCGAAGTCGATCGGCTGCGGGGTAATCTCGTAGCCGTAAGCCCGGAATACGGTGCAGATGCTATCGGTACAGTGGCCGATCTTGCACTTGCCGGATTGGGTGTTGTAGAGGAAAACTGCGCTTTTCATAAATCGGTTATTGCATGATTGCCGCCTTCATGGCGGGCGAAACATACTCTTCATAGCCATCCGCGCCGTCGGCGAGGATGAAATAGACTTTCATCCGGGGCATGGACTTCGCCGCGGCCAGCGCATCGTCGGCCCCCATCGCCAGGAACATGGTTCCCAGGGCGTCGGCCTCGGCGCAGGTCGGAGCCGCGACCGTCACCGACAGCAGGCGCGAAACGGCGCTGCGCCCCGTGCGGGGGTCGATCGTGTGGGCGATCTTGTTGCCTTTGGCATCGAGGTAGAAACGGCGGTAATTGCCCGAGGTGGCCAGGCCGCCTTCGGTCATCCCGATACGCCGCTGGAGGTATTCGCCGTTCGACATGTTGCCGTCGAACGGGGTCTCGATGCCGATGCGCCACGGATTCCCCTGCCGGTTGACGCCCTTGCAGCGGACTTCGCCGCCGATGTCGACGATGTAGTTCCTGGCGCCGAACGATTCGACGAGCTGCGCGAGCAGGTCGACGGTATATCCTTTGGCGATCGAATTGAAATCCAACTGCACACGGGGATCGTCCTTTATCAGGCGGCCGTTTTCGATGCGCACCTTTTGACGGCCCACGAACGCAAGGATCGAATCGACGTTCGGGTTCTCCTGCGCCTCTTTCCCGGCGAAGCCCCACGCCTCGACGAGCGGTTTGACGGTCACGTCGTAACGGCCGTCGCTCAGCGAGCTGATGCTGTCGGCCAGGCGGAGGTTGAAGGCGATATGGCGGTCGACGCTGTCGGTCTGGTTGCGGTTCAGGCGGCTCAGCAGCGACGCCGGGTCGAAGATCGACATCGAGGCCTTGGCCTCCCGGTCGAGCGCCATGACGGCGGCGTAGAGCTCCTGCGGCGAAGTGCCCTGCACGTCGGCCACCACGTGCAGCGTCGTGCCGAGCATCGTCCCGTCGACGGTCGTATAGGAAACCTTGCCGCCGCAGCCCCACAGGAAGGTTGCGCACATCGTCGCGAGGAGTGCGAAAATAAGCGTCTTTACCATAACGTAGACTTGTTTTGCCGCAAAAATAGTATTTTCCGGAGTTTAAGGCGATAAATCCGTGTAAAAAAGGTAAATAATTTTTCATTTGCCATGCTTAATTGTCAATTATTTCGTAACTTTGCCGGACGCTCTGGCGTTATCCACGGTAAGGGGGATGCGTCGTAGAGTGGAATTTAAATAAACTTTCAAAAATGGCTTATTTAACAGCAGAGAAAAAGCAGGAGCTTTTCGGCCAGTACGGCAAGTCTAACACCGACACGGGTTCGCCCGAGAGCCAGATCGCGTTGTTTTCGTACCGTATCAGCCACCTTACAGAACACCTCAAGAGCAACAAACACGACTTCGGAACCCAGCGCGCACTGCTGCGCCTGGTCGGTAAGCGCCGCGCGTTGCTGGAGTATCTGAAAGAGGTCGACATCGAGCGCTACCGCGCCATCGTCAAGACGCTCAACCTCCGCCGATAATCCGCGAGGGAGAAATGAGGGCAATTCCCAACGAGGGGTTGCCTTCATTTTCGTAAAGGACAACGATTCGAAAAACATTATAGGTTTAGATTTTTATGGAAGAAAAGAAGCTGTACAACGCAGTCCGCAAGATCATCACGCTGGCCGACGGACGCCAGATCGAGATCGAAACGGGCAAACTGGCCAAGCAGGCCGACGGCTCCGTGGTAGTCAAGATGGGAGACACGATGCTCCTGGGTACCGTGGTGGCCGCCAAGGACGCAAAACCCGACACCGATTTCATGCCCCTTCAGGTGGAATACAAAGAGAAGTACGCCGCCTGCGGACGTTACCCCGGAGGCTTCATGAAGCGCGAAGGCAAAGCCAACGACAGCGAAGTGCTCGTCGCGCGCCTGATCGACCGAGCCCTCCGCCCCCTGTTCCCCGCAGATTACCACGCCGAGGTTTACGTAACGGTGAACCTCATCTCGGCGGATAAGGATATCCAGCCCGACGCCCTGGCGGGCCTGGCCGCTTCGGCCGCCCTCGCCGTTTCGGACATCCCCTTCGGCGGCCCCATTTCGGAGGTTCGCGTGGCACGCATCGACGGCAACTACGTCATCAACCCCAACTATTCGGAGATGGGCAAGGTCGACCTCGACATCATGGTCGGCGGTACGATCGACAACATCCTGATGGTCGAAGGCGAGATGAAGGAGGTTTCCGAGGAGGTGATGCTCGGGGCCATCAAGTTCGCACACGAGGAGATCAAGAAGCACTGCGCCGTACAGATCGAACTCGCGAAAGAACTGGGCAAGGACGTGAAACGCACCTACTGCCATGAGGTCAACGACGAACAGCTGCGCCAGACGATTATCAGCGAGCTTTACGACAAGGCTTACGCCATCGCCACGAGCGGCACGATGAAGCACGAGCGCGAGGAAAAGTTCAACGCCCTCGAGGCCGAGTTCGCAGCGCGTTACAGCGAGGAGGAACTGGCGGAGAAAGCCCCGCTGATCCACAAATATTTCCACGACGACGTGCAGAAAAAGGCCATGCGCAACATGATCCTCGACGAGGGCAAGCGCCTCGACGGCCGCAAGACCGATGAGATCCGTCCGATCTGGTGCGAGGTGGGCTACCTGCCCGCAGCCCACGGCTCGGCGATCTTCACGCGCGGTGAAACGCAGTCGCTGACCAGCGTTACGCTCGGTACGAAACTCGACGAAAAAGTCAAGGACGAAGTGCTGGTACAGGGTACCGAGCAGTTCGTGCTGCATTATAACTTCCCGCCCTTCTCGACGGGCGAGGCCAAGGCCGCACGCGGCCTGAGCCGCCGCGAGATCGGCCACGGCCACCTGGCATGGCGCGCCCTGAAACCGATGGTTCCACTGGGTGAGGAGAACCCCTACGCCGTGCGTATCGTATCGGACATCCTCGAGTCGAACGGTTCGTCGTCGATGGCTACCGTCTGCGCCGGCACGCTGGCCCTGATGGACGCCGGTGTGAAACTCAAAAAGCCCGTCTCGGGTATCGCCATGGGGCTGATTTCCGATTCGCAGAGCGGCAAGTGGGCCGTGCTGTCGGACATCCTGGGCGACGAAGACCACCTGGGCGACATGGACTTCAAGGTGACGGGTACCAAGGACGGTATCACCGCCACGCAGATGGATATCAAGGTCGACGGCCTCTCGTACGAGGTGCTGGCCGCAGCGCTGGAGCAGGCCCGCAAGGGACGCCTGCACATCCTCGACAAGATCACCGAGTGCATCGCCGAACCGCGCGAGGACTACAAGCCTTTCGTACCGCGCATCGTACAGATCACTATCCCGCAGGATATGATTGGTGCCGTGATCGGCCCCGGCGGCAAGGTCATCCAGGACATCCAGAAGACCACGGGTACGACCATCACGATCACCGAGGTCGACAATAAGGGTATCGTGGACATCTTCGGCCAGGACAAGACCGCACTCGACGGCGCGCTGAACCGCATCAAGGCCATCGTTGCGATCCCGGAGATCGGCGAGACGTACCACGGCAAGATCCGTTCGATCGTCACCTTCGGTGCGTTCGTCGAGATCATGCCCGGCAAGGACGCCCTGCTCCACATCTCGGAAATCGACTACAAGCGCTTCGAGACCATGGAGGAGACCGGCCTGAAAGAGGGCGATGAGATCGACGTGAAGCTGATCGGTATGGATCCGAAGACCAACAAGCTCAAATTGTCGCGCAAGGTGCTGCTGCCCAAGCCCGAGGGTTATGTGGAGCGGGAGCGTCGTCCGCGTGGCGAGCGTCCCGAGCGCGGCGAACGCCACGAACGCCACGGACGTCCTGAACGCAAAGAAGAGTAAAACGACTGTTAATGTGATATTTTCGGGCGGAAAAGTACTGAAATTCCGCCTGAAATATTGCACAATTACCAAGAGTTTTCTATATTTGCGTTGTTCTGGCTGGGGAGTTGGAAGATGCAATACCGCGAATTCCGTACGAACCGGGCCGAAAGACAGATAAAAAGGCAAACATTTAAAATAAACACATTAAATTAACCGATTATGAAAAATCTAATGAAATTGAGCGTTGTGCTCGTAGCTGCCGCACTGGTATTCTCGAGCTGTAATTGCTTCAAGAAGATGGCCAAGAACCGGGATGACATCAACCTGACGGTTACCCCCGAGATTCTGACGCTGAACAACGGTATCGTTGCCGCTGACATCAATGTTACGTTCCCGGTTAAGTATTTCAACGCGAAAGCCGTTATCAAAGTAACTCCCGTGATCGTATTCGACGGTGGCGAGGTTGCCGGTGCCGCCAAATATCTCCAGGGTTCGAAAGTCGACGAGAACTACACGGTCATCGACAAGAAGAACGGAGGCAATTTCACGCAGCACGTAGAGTTCCCCTACGACCCCCGTATGGACAAGTGCGCCCTGCAGCTCCGCGCCGAGATCAAATGCCCGGGCGGCAAGTGCAAGGAATTCACGCTCGTGAACCTGAACACCGGCGCCATCCCGACCAAGGAGCAGGCTGCCGTGCTGGCCGGTAACGACGAGGCTGCCAAGGCCGCTCTGGCCAAGGAATTCGGCCTGACCGTAGCTTATGGTCTGAACACGCTCCAGAAGGATCTGAAATACTCCGACCTGATGGCTCCGATGGCCAACAACTACAAGAAGGTGACCACCGTCGTCGACAAGACCGATCTGCTCTATGCGATCAACTCTTCGGTCGTAACCAAGAAGAACGAGAAGAAAGCCAACCTCGACGCGTTCAAGGCTGACGTAGATGCCAAACTGCAGAACGACCGTGCTACGCAGAACATCGCCGTGAAGGGTTATGCTTCGCCCGATGGCCCCGTGAAATTCAACGACAAACTGTCGAAGTCACGCAGCGAGTCCGGTAAGAAAGTCGTTGCCAAGCTGCTGAAGGATTCGGGCCTGGACATCGACGCTGCCGCCTACGGTGAGGACTGGGACGGTTTCAAGGAACTGGTCGAGAAGTCGAACATCAAGGACAAGAACCTCATTCTCCAGGTGCTGAGCCTCTACAACTCGCCCGCAGAGCGTGAGAGTGAAATCAAGAACATGTCTTCGGTATTCAACGAACTGAAAGAGGAGGTTCTTCCCGAACTGCGTCGCTCGCAGATCGTGAACAGCACCGACATCCAGGGCAAGACCGACGCCGAGATCATGGCTGCGTTCCGCAACGGCCAGGAGCTGACCGTAGAGGAGTACCTCTATGCTGCCGAGACGCTGGCTAACGGTGCCGAGGAGCAGGTTGCTATCCTGACCACCGCTTCGAAGAAATACAACGACGCCCGCGTTTACAACAACCTGGGTATCGCACAGGCCAAGGCAGGCGACAAGGCTGCTGCGCTCAAATCGTTCGAGAAGGCTGCTAAGATGGATTCGTCGAGCGAAATCACCAAGAACCTCATCCTGGGCAACCTGGCCAACGGCAACACCGCCGAGGCTAAGAAGTATGCCAAGGCTGCCGATGCACAGGCCAAGGCTGCTATCGCTGCTGCCGAAGGCGACTACAAGGCTGCTGCCCAGAACCTCGACGGTTACAACGAGGCCGTGGCTCAGGTGATGAGCAACAACCTTTCTGCCGCCAAGCAGGCCATCTCCAAGGACAACTCGGCCGACGCCGACTACCTGCGTGCAGTTATCGCTGCCAAGGAGGGTGACCTGAAGACCGCAGAGGCCCAGCTGAAGAGCGCCGTTTCGAAGAACCCGAAACTGGCTCAGAAGGCTGCCAACGACATCAACCTGAAGGCGCTGAACAAATAATAGCCGTCAACCGATAAAAAGAGCCTGAACCCGGTGGTTCAGGCTCTTTTTTTGCAGGATAGCCGGTATGACGGGAAAAATTTACGGACGGGAACCGCGCGTATGAATATTTTTTCCTAATTTTGTAAAAACAGCGATTATTATGGAATACGCCAACCATCTGAACGAATATGCTCCCGCGTGGAGCGAAGCCCAGGTAGACCAGGAGGTCGCCCGCATCCGCGAAGCCGCGAAACGCAACCACAATACCGACGTGTACAAAATGTGCTACTCGGCTATCGACCTCACGACCCTGTCGTGCAACGACTCGGTGACTTCGGTCACGGAGTTTGCCCGCAAGGCTGCCGAGTTCTACCAGAAATATCCCCATATCCCCAATGTCGCTTCGATCTGTATCTACCCGGCATTCGTCGAGACCGTGGGGCTGGCTGTCGATGGCACTCCGATGCGCATTACGAGTGTGGGCGGCGGGTTTCCTGCAGCCCAGACCTTCCTCGAAGTGAAGGCCCTCGAAGTGGCGATGGCCGTGGAAAACGGCGCCGATGAAATCGACATCGTGCTCAATGTGGGGCGTATGCTTACGGGCGAATACGATGAGGCGGCGAACGAGGTCGAGGTGATCCGTTCCGAGATGGACGGCGACATCGTACTGAAAGTCATCATCGAGTCCGGGGCGTTGAAAACCCCCGACCTGATCCGCAAGGCATCGTTGCTGTCGATGTTCGCAGGTGCCGATTTCGTGAAGACCTCGACGGGCAAGATCGACGTCGCAGCGACTCCCGAGGCGGCGGTCGTCATGTGCCAGGCCATCCGCGATTACTATGCGAAGACCGGACGCAAGGTCGGATTCAAGGCTGCCGGGGGAGTCCGCACGGCCGAAGACGGCGCACTTTACTATACCATCGTTGAGGAGATTCTCGGTAAGGAGTGGCTTACGACCGACCTGTTCCGCATCGGTGCATCGTCCGCCGCAAACAATATCCTTTCGGCGATCGAGGGCAGGGAGATCAAATATTTCTGATCTTCGGAAGAGCCCAGGCCGTATACAGCAGTCCCGCAGGGCTGCTGTATTTTTTTGACGAATGAGTGAGCGATACGGCGGGGAAAATCATGCTATACGCTTTCGACTGTACGGGATGAGGTTGTTCAAATTCCTCCACACACGGCTTGCGACATCTGCGAGGCATTCCCGATGGCCAAAACCACCCCATCCCGAGGAACAATATCCCCGGCCGTCGGTGCAGCCCGGATTATTCATGCAAACGGAGGATGTACTTTGGCTGCCCGCGGCCGGGATATGTGCAGACCTCGCAGTCGCGGCCGAAAGGGACGGACTACCTATATAAATGCGGGAAACCGCCCGATACTGCATGTCCGTGTAGGGAAAGATATGGAATACGGCAGTCCGGACTCTTTGCAGGATTTCAGGTATACGGCAGGCAGCAGCCCCTGCAAGGGCTGCTGCCTGTTATGTGAATCCCGATCCGAAGTGATTTCGATCCGTTTTCCCCGGGAAAATAAATATTTTCCAGCAGATATTATCCGGTGTCAGGAATCGGTTATTTACGAAAGCCCTCCCTCGGGAGGTATTTCCCGTATGCTTTCCGGACAGGTATTACCGAATCGAATCGACCACCTCGACGGTTACCGAATCCGTCACTTCGATTTCACCCGCTACGGGTGCCGCCGGCTGGTCGGTGTCGACTGGCCCCGGGAAGGTTTGGTTTTCGATCTCGTCGCGCAATAACATCGACTGGAAGTTGTCGCGCCGGATGGCCGCAATGACGACGATGACGATCACCGCCACGGCCACGATAATACCGATGAGTTTTTTAATCATTTTTCTGTGTATCGTTTAATATCCCGATGGCACGCACCACCACGTTGTCGACGGGATAGATGTTGGCGTAGAAGCCATTGTCCTCCAGCGCCGTGTTGCGGCCGATATAAGCCCTCAGCTGGGCCTCGATCAGCTTTCGCGAGCGGGCGATGTCCCGGTAATCGGGAGCGACGCCCTTGCGTGCCGCATAGCGGATGAAATCCTCCACGAGGCCCTTGTCGCTGTCCAGCAACGCCTGGAGTTCGGGGATCGTCCTGACCTTGTTCAGAGCTTCGCGGTGACGGTCGGCATATTCGATCGTATAGCGGTAGAGGATGTTGCGCCCCGCCACCTCGACAAAATATTTCGTTACGTCGGTCGTATCGGCCGGCACGAAGACGTCGGGCATGATACCCCCGCCGCCGTAGACCACCTTCCCGCCCGGAGTCACCCGTTTGAGCGAATCCGCGAAGTGGATGCTGTCGGCCGAGAAGAACTCGTTGTTCTTATACCGGTTCCAGATGTCCTCTTCGTAACTTTCGTCGTCGCCGATCGTATAGGGTTTCTGGATCGAACGGCCCGTAGGCGTGTAGTAACGCGCCGTAGTAAGCCGCAATGCCGATCCGTCGCTGTATGGGATCTGACGCTGGACGAGTCCCTTGCCGAACGAACGGCGTCCAACAATCGTACCACGGTCGTTATCCTGCAATGCCCCGGCGAGGATCTCGCTCGACGACGCGCTGCCCTCGTCGATCAGCACCACTACGTCCATATCCTGCGCGGCGCCCGTGCCGTCGGCGTATTCGCGCAGCTGTTTGTGCTGGCGGTCTTCCGTGTAAACGATCAGCTGGTCTTTGTGCAGGAATTCGTTGGCGACCATGATGGCCTGGTCGAGGTAGCCGCCCGAGTTGCCCCTCAGGTCGAAGATAAGTTTGGTGGCGCCCTGCGCACGCAACGTGTCCAGCGATGCCTGCATCTCGTCGAAGGTCGTCCGTGCGAACTGTCCCAGCTTGATGTAACCGATGCCGTCGGCAATGCAGAACGCCGATTCTACGCTTTTGATCGGAATCTTGTCGCGAACGACGTCGACGCCCACCAGGTCGGAGATACCCTGGCGTCCCAGCCCGAGGTGTACGGTCGTGCCGCGCGGGCCGCGCAGTTTCTTCACCACGTCGCGCTGCGGGATTTTCTGCCCCGCGACGAGCGTGTCGTTGATCTCGATGATACGGTCGCCGGCCTTGATCCCGGCCTTGTCGCTTGGGCCCTGCGGGATGACGTTCAGCACGATCACCGTGTCGGTCGCCATGTTGAAGACCACGCCGATGCCGTCGAATTCGCCTTCGAGCGGTTCGTTGATCTCCTGCATCTCCGATGCCGGAATATAGACCGAGTGGGGATCGAGCTCCTTGACCAGCAGCGGGATGACGTGCTCGGCAAGCGAATCCATCGCCACCGAATCGACATATTGATTCTCGATCAGCGAAAGCGTATAGGTTAACTTGTTGGTGGGCAGTGCCATCTGGCGGAGCATGCCCTTGATCTCCGAAGTGGTGCTGTTGCGGCCCATGTACTGCCCCAGCAGCAGCCCCAACACAACACCCGCTGCCAGCAGCAGCGGGAAGAGGACGGTGTATTTCGAGTTCTTATACATTTGCGTGTCATACGCCGGCCGGCGGCCGGACTATTTTTGCGGTTTTTCCTTGTTCTTGAACGTATACGTCAGGCCGACGCTCAGCAGCGTGCGGGTCTGCACGTCGAGGTTCTGCGCCCGGTTGTAGTAAAGCTGGAAACTTAACGACGTGGAGAGGTATTTTGTTGCCTTGATGTCGATCGTATTTTCCCAGCGTACGATCGGGTGGATCGGCAGGCGGGGCTTGGTCTTGATGTCGCTGCCCTTCTCTACCCAGTCGTCATATGCAATCCGGTATTCGGAATAGTCGCTGATCTTGTTCTTCTGACCGATGTCCGTGATCCAGCCGTAGAAGGAGTAGAGCGTCGTGCGGTAGCGCAGGAAACCGGTCTTGCCGAACGTGCGGTCGAAGTCGATCTGGATCGACGAACCGCCTTCGTATTTGGACGTCTTGTCGGGGTCTTCGATACCGTAGTTGAATCCGTTCGTTTTGCGGATCAGTTCGTTCTCCGCAAAGGTGGCATTCAGGGCGATCGGCGAGATGTTGACCACGATCGGGAATTTGGCCTTGGGGCTTTTATAGGTGATACCGAGCGAGATGTCGAGGTAGCCCGGGGTCATGAATTTGCTCTTGAGGTGCTCCTCCTTTTGTTCCGTACGCGATTTGTACCCGTTGACGAACTGGCTGCGGAAATTCAGGATCGAACCGTACGACCAGTTGTCGGACATCTTGAACGACGGGGCGACGGAAATCACGAATTCGTCCTGGTTTTTGAACCAGATACCCTCGCTGTCGGTGTATTCGTTGCCTTCGTCATCTTTCTGGGTCGTTTCGACCTTCATGCGGTTGTAGCCGAGCTTGGCATTGAACTTGGTTTCGAGCGTGAAGAGGTTCTTCGTGAAGAGGTGGCGCAGCCCGAAAACCGCCGTCAGGGCAATGGAGTTGTCACCGCCCGAGACCGAGATCCACGGGTCGTTGTACGACGTGAGTGAACCCTGTATGCCTCCGCTGAATTCGAGGTAGTTGCGCTCCTTGCGGATTGCGGCGCGCTCGGCCTTGTAACGGGCCAGGCTGAAATAGTCCACATCGACGGAGGTGGATTTCAGTTTGTCCTGGAAGGTCACTTTGTCCTCTTTGGCATCGACTTCGTCGATGGATATTTGTGCGAACGCGGGGTTGCCGGCCAAAAGGGCGGGAATGAGCCCGAAAAGCAGGTAAAAATATTTCATAGTGAAGCGATTATAATTGCAAATTCAATATGCAAATTTATGAAATTATTTACAAAATCCTTAACTTTGTCTTAAGTTAATACAGAGACAATCATATGAAATATATCGGAGCACACGTAAGTGCTGCGGGAGGTGTGGAAAACGCGCCCGCCAATGCACACGGGATCGGGGCCACGGGCTTCGCCCTTTTCACGAAGAACCAGCGCCAGTGGGTGGCCGCGCCGCTCACCGCAGCGCAGATCGACGCCTTCCGCACGGCCTGCGACCAATACGGGTATACACCCGCGCAGATCCTGCCCCACGACTCGTACCTGATTAACCTCGGGCATCCCGAACGGGAGGCTCTGGAGAAGTCGCGCGCAGCCTTCCTCGACGAGATGCAGCGCTGCGAAGCGCTGGGGCTCGACCGGCTGAACTTCCACCCCGGCAGCCACCTGCAAAAGATTTCGCCCGAACGGTCGCTCGACCTGATCGCCGAGTCGATCAATATCGCGCTGGACAAGACCCGCGGCGTGACGGCCGTGATCGAAAACACGGCCGGACAGGGTTCGAACCTCGGGTTTGCCTTCGAACACCTGGCCTACCTGATCGAGCGGGTCGAAGACAAATCGCGCGTGGGGGTCTGCATCGACACCTGCCATGCCTTTGCCGCCGGATACGACCTGCGGACGGCGGAGGCCTGCGACAAAACCTTTGCGGAGCTGGAACGCGTGGTCGGGTTCGAATACCTGAAAGGCATGCACCTGAACGACGCCATGAAAATCCTGGGCAGCCATGTCGACCGCCACACGCCGCTGGGCGAGGGGATGATCGGCATGGAATGTTTCCGCTATATCATGCAGGACGCGCGTTTCGACGGCATTCCGCTGATCCTTGAAACCCCCGACGAGCAGCGCTGGCCGGAGGAGATCGCCCTGCTCAAGTCATTGGCCGAAGAATAGGAAACCATTGACTCCGCAGCCGGAGCAGGCACGGCGATGCGGAAAATTACGGCCGGCATGCGCCGTCGTCGGAAAATAGTTGCCGCATATGTTTAATTGCGGGTAATCGCGGCCGGGAGATTCCGGCGTAATACGAAAAAAGAGGGTTTCCGACCCTCTTTTTCGTTTGGCCGCCCGGCCTATCCCAATTCGTCGAGGCATTTGAGGATCAGTGCCGCGCTTCCGCGGATCTCCTCCTCCGAGATCGTCAGCGGCGGCGAGATGCGGAACGCCGTGTCACAGAACAGAAACCAGTCGCTCAGGATCCCCGCCTGCTTGAACAGTTCCATGATGCGGTAGAGTTTCTGCGGTTCGCCCAATTCGACCGCCAGCAACAGTCCGCTGCGGCGGATTTCACGCACGGCGGGATGGTTGCCGAGCAGTTGTGCGTAGAGTGTGCCCTTCGCCTCGACCCCTTCGACGACCTTGTTGTCGAGCAGGTAATTCAATGCCGCGAGCCCGGCTGCGCAGCATACCGGATGTCCGCCGAAGGTGGTGATATGCCCCAGCACGGGGTTTTCCTGCAGGGTCTGCATAATCTCCGGCCTCGAGGCGAACGCTCCCAGCGGCATGCCGCCCCCGAATGCCTTGGCCAGGCACACGATGTCGGGCGTAACACCGTATTTGAGCATGGCGAACAGCGCTCCCGTGCGCCCCATGCCGGTCTGTATCTCATCGAATACGAGCAGCGCCCCGACTTCGTCGCAACGGCGCCGCAGCGCCTCCAGATAGCCCGGGACAGGCGGGCGGACGCCCGCTTCGCCCTGCACGGGTTCTGCAAGGACGCATGCCGTGCGGCGCGTGATGCGCTCTAACTCCCCGAAATCGTTGAATTCGATTGCCTGCACGTCGGGCAGCAGGGGCCGGAAAGCTCCTTTCCACTCCTCGCCTTCGGGAGCCCCCATCATGCTCATCGACCCGTGGGTCGACCCGTGGTAGGCACGCCGCATGGAGACCAGCTCCGTGCGTCCGGTATAGCGTTTGGCCAGCTTGAGCGCCCCTTCGACCGCTTCGGCGCCCGAATTGACGAAATAGAGACTCGACAACCCGCCCGAAAGCAGCGACGCCACCTTTGCGGCATACTCCACCTGCGGCGTTTCGACCAGCTCGCCGTAGACCATGACGTGCATGTAACGCGCGGCCTGTTCCTGTACGGCCTTCACGACGGCAGGATTGCAGTGCCCGACGTTGCTCACCGATACTCCGGCGACCAGGTCGTAATAGCGTTTTCCTTCGGGCGTATAGAAGAACGACCCTTCGGCGCGCGCCACCTCGACCAGCATCGGGGACGGCGAGGTCTGGCCGACATGGGCCAGGAATTGTTTTCTGAGGATGGTATTCATGGTAGGTTTCCGAATTTGCGGGCGAGAATTCCCTTGGCGTCCTTCACGCTGGACATCATCCAGCGGTAGAGCACTTCGGCCTGCCGCGCCTCGTCCATGCGCCAGTCGCCGACCGTGAGCCGTACCCGTTCCGAGAGCATGTAGATCAGGATTGCGGCCGATGCCGAAACATTCAGGCTTTCGACCATGCCGCACATCGGGATGCGCAGGAATTCGTCGGCCCCGGCGATGACCTCGTCCGATATTCCGGCGTGCTCGGTGCCGAAGACCAGTGCGAACGGCCCGCGCGTGACGTCGAAAGTCTCGGGCGTCACATCCTCGCGGTGGGGTGTCGTCGCCACGATGCGGTACCCGTCCCGGCGCAGTGCGGCGAGCGCCCCAGCGGTTGAGCTATGGCGCCGCACGTCGACCCATTGGTCGGTGCCGCGGGCGATATCGGGATTGGGGTCGAATCTGCAGAGTGTCTCGACGGTGTGCATCTCCTGTATGCCGAAGGCTTCGCAATGGCGGATCAGCGCCGCTGCATTCTGTCCGTGGAACATGTTTTCCGCCAGTACGGTCATGTAGCGCGTACGCATGGCGACCGTGCGGCGAAGTACCTCATTGCGTTCGGGTGTCATGAACTCCGCAAGGCTGGCCGTACGCGCGCCATACCAGGCGGTGTCCCTATTTGCGGTATTTTTCATCTTCATCGAGGATTTTCAGGTAACTCTCGTAGCGGGCATAGGCGATTTTCCCCTCCCTGACCGCTTCGACCACGGCGCACCCCGGCTCGTGAGTGTGGGTGCAGTTGTAGAAGCGGCACTCAGGGGCGACGCGCATCATCTCCGGAAAATAGTGCCACAGCTCGGCATCGTCGATGTCGATCAGCCCGAACCCCTTGATGCCGGGCGTGTCGATCACCGCCCCGCCCCCGGCCAGCGGGTACATCGTCGAGAAGGTCGTGGTATGACGCCCTTTATGGTGGCTGTCGGAGATCTCCCCCGTACGGATGTCGAGCGACGGGTCGATGGCATGTATGAGCGTCGATTTTCCAACGCCCGAGTTCCCCGACAACAGCGTCACGCGGCCTTCGAGCAGTTCGCAGACCGCTTCGACGCCGACACCTTCCGTGGCCGAAACCTCCAGCACGCGGTATCCGGCACCTTCGTATACGGCGCGGAATTCCGCCATGGCTGACGGATCCTGCAGGTCGGCTTTCGAAAGTGCGATCGTTACGGGCACCTTGTAGGCCTCGCAGGTCACCAGGAAGCGGTCTACGAACTCCGTGGCCGTTTCCGGGGCCCGCAATGTCGCCAGCAGCAATGCCTGGTCGATGTTTGCGGCGATGATATGGGACTCCTTCGACAGGTTCGAAGCCCTGCGGATCACATAGTTGCGGCGGGGGCAGATGTCGCAGATGACGTAGTCGCCCCCGTCGTCGGACTCGCAGGTGACCTGGTCACCCACCACCACCGGGTTGGTCGACCGGATGCCTTTTAGACGCAGGCGCCCGCGGATGCGGCAGCGGACGGCCTCCCCGTCGTGCAGCACCTCGTACCAACTCCCTGTGGCGCGTATCACCACGCCTGTGAACCGTTTTCCCATCGGCTATTCTTCGTCCTGCTCCCGCGCCTGCCGCGGCACCTGTTCGCCGACCCATTCCAGGAACGGGAAAATACGCTCGGAGAGGCGCATGACGGGTTTGTAACTTTTTGATTTCTCGATCGTACGGGCCCCTATCAGGGTGTAGTCCTCGTTCAGCGTGTCGAACGCCGAAAACAGGACGCTCAGCAGCAGCATGTATTTCAAAACGGATACGGCGATGCCCAGTACGATATCGGCTATCCCGAACCCCGCAAAGTGGCACAACTTGCGTACCAGCCGTCCTGCGATGGCTACCAGCAGGACGACCGCCAGGAGCACCACGACGAATCCTCCGGCAGCTGAAATCGTCTCGTCAAGCTTGAGCCAGGCGCCGACTTCGGCACCGTAACGTGAAGCAACCCAGATGCCTGCGATGATTCCGGCCAACGAACATACCTGCATGACAAATCCTTGGCGCCAACCGTTCCAGACGGCTAACACCAGCATGAGGCAGACGATCAAATCGATAGTGTTCACAAATAGCTGTACCTTATTTTGTTTCGGTCGTAAATATACGATAAATTACCGAAAATGCCCAAAAAAAGAACCCTTCGGACGATAAGGCCGGGATATATAAATATAGGTATATCCCTTTTAGCGAATTACATCGCGCAGGCTCACACTCAGCGCATTACAAATGATACACATCGTTTTGACCGTAAGGTTCGTACGTCCCGCTTCGATACGGCTCAAATTGGATCTTTCCATGTCGCAACGGTATGCAAGTTCCTGTACCGTCAGACGTCGCTCCTTCCTCAACTCTCTGATCCTGGAAGAGATATAGGATATCTCCTCCTCGTAAACAACTCCCATTTCAAAAATTTGGATAAAAATTTTGTTGTGCAAATTTTTATATATATATTTGCACCATGCGTATCATATATGATACCAGCAACTATGGTGTCATAACTGGAAAATTTAATGCGTCAACTAATTATAAAGAATGCGTCACTTAATACAAATAACGTGTTTGATGGTCTGAAAAGTCTATGAAATACTACAAAAGGCAGACTCCGCGAATGAGAAATAGCAAGCGTCACTCTATTGATAAAACTAAATGCGTCAACACTAAAAAACAATTCCATTTCAATTCTTCATTACTATGAAAAAAAACTTATTCAGAAAATTTCTTGCACTGTTCCTCACGGGAACATTGTTAGCCGGTGTCGGTTGTAAAGACTACGACGACGATATCGACGACCTGAAAGGTCAGATCAACGACTTGAAAGGTCAAGTCGAGTTGAAGGCCGACGCTTCTGCCCTTCAAGTTGTTACCGACAAATTGAATGGGATAGATTTCTCGTCTTTCGTTACCAACAGCGGCCTCCAGACAGAACTCGACAAAAGGCTGGCAGACTATGCCAAGAAGTCGGATCTGAAAGATTGGCTGACTAGCGATGAGGTGTTAAAACTTATTCAGGCTCAGGGATATCAGACCAAAGATGAAGTCCAGAAGCTGATCGATGAGGCGACCAAGGGTCAGTTGACTGCCGCTGATGTCGAGAAGATCTTCGAGACGATGATCGCTTCGGAGGAAACCATGGGTAAACTGCAAGCCGGAATTCAGGAGATCATCAAGCAGGCTCTGATCAAGGGTGAGTATGTTACCGAGGAGCAGATGAGGCTCTTCGTCGAGGGTAAAGGTTACATAACCGGTACCGATCAGTTATCGGCGACTCAGATCGATCAGATACTCACGGCTGTTGCCAATTCCGTATCTTCGGAGACGGCCACTGTCACCGATGCCATCAAGAAGGTTCTCGGCGACAACTTCGCTACCTATATGGCTAACTACCTCGACGACGAGACGGTTAAGGCCGAGATGGGTAAGGCCATCACCGATACGATCATCAAAGAGCTGACCGATGCCAATGTAACCCTGAAGGCGGCTATCGAGTCGATGATTCAGGACGGTATCAACGACGAGCTCTATGATTCAGAAGGTAAGGCCATCTACCTGAAAGAAGCCGATCTGAAGGAGCGTTTCGAAAATTATGATGCGCAGATCAAGAATCTCTGGAGCGCTGTCGAGAATCTCGCCGGCCGCATCCAGTCGCTGGTTTATGTTCCCAAGAGCATCGATGGCATCGCCAACTTCGGCGGTATCGTTGTTACCGCAGGCTCGGAGACCATCCGTCTGACGACGGGCGCCAAGAGCGAGATGACCTTCCTTGTTTCGCCCAAAACGCTGGCTACGCAGCTCGCCGCTAAGCACAATGCTTCGAAGGATGTATTCTCGTTCGTTCCCGAAAAGGTTACGCGTGCCGAGGCACCCAAGTTCGAGATCGAAGGCGATGTTGTCGGCTCCGCTGACGGTAAGATCACGATGTTCGTAAGCACGGATTATACTTACCCCGCCGCAGCTCCTTCGGATGCTGCCGAGACCTATGCTATCGCGCTGAAAGTAACCAGCAAATCGTCGGTTGCTAAGGATGAGGATACTTCGGTCGATACCGGTATCGAATATACTACCGCTTACATTCCGACGGTAGGTGACGACTATAACGCTATCGCCAATATCGTTCTGGCCAAAGAAGAGGGCGAAGGCGATGCGAAAAAACTCGTCGAGATCCCCGCTAGCGGTGCCGAGTACGAGATGGTCTACAACCAGACAGAACCGCTCACGATGCTCAGCGAGTACTCGTTCGCCTACAAGATGGGCAATACGATCATTTCGCTCGATAAGGCTGCCGAGCAGGGTAACTGGGATGTCGAGCTTGATGCTAAGCCCGTATACACCCGCAGCAGTTGGACTGTTGCTTCGGGTATGACGAAGGTTGTTTTCGATCCCGCCGATCCGATGAAGGATGCTGCGGCCAAGAGCCAGCTCGTCAAGATCACGATCCAGGAAGGCGTTCCCGCCAACGTAGACAAAACGATCGTAGATGAGGTGACAACCGCTATCCACGCTGTCGGCGAGACGGAGAACGTTGCGACGAACGGCGCCGCTGCCTACACCGCAAAGACTACACTTACGCGCTTCCAGCTGCCTGCCATCGAAAACCTCAATGCCAGCGCTACATGGAATTACTCGATTTACTCGACGAATGGCGCTTATCTTATCCAGAACATCGTCTTTGATGCTGCCGGAGCTAATAAACTCACCAAGGCTCAGTACGATCAGTTCAAAGCATCGGTTCAAGCCGACAACACATGGACCGTCACCTACGGCGACGAAGCCGGAACGCTTAACCAGGGCATCCAGATTCAGTCTGTAAACCTCCCGACGATCAACACCAATGGCGACGCCAAGTTCTTCGACTATTGGATTGGTGGTTACAAGGGTGGTTCGGGTACGCTCGATATCGAGAAGACCGTAACTCTCGGTCAGGCCGAGGAGATTACGCTGAAGGGTAAGATCACCCTCACGGGTCTGCCTTCTGATCTCAAATACACGCTGAATATGCCCGAGGCCAAGATCAGCAATTATGGAGCACAGGTACTGACGGTAATCGCTCAGGAAAACTTTGCGGAAAAAGCCGTTTACGAACTGCTGCCCGAAGATCAGACCTTCTTCGCCGATGCCAGTGAATTCCTCGCTTTCATGCGTCAGAGCACCAACCCCGGCGAAATGAAGAACAACGAGCAGAAAAACGCCACGACGCAGGCTCTCGAAGCAGCCGTTCGTTACAATGGAATCGGTAAGGCAGGGACTAGTTACGACCGTCTGTGCGTAGACTTCCAGCGCAGCTATGTGGACTTCGACAATGCCGAGTCCTATACCTTCACGGCACCTGAGGGCGCTTGCTACACGATCGCCGATGCAGTCTTCTCGATCGCAATCGAAGGCAGTGTAACGATCAACAAGGATCAGGGCTTCTATCTGGCCAAGGGTACCAGCGTCAATGCCGAGGGCAACGTAGTAGTCATGGGTACGGCAGACAAGACCGGCAACAGCTTCACGGTCGAAACCATCACCCTGACCAATGCCTACAATGCGGCTTATCCCGACGGTACCGATGCTTCGAAGATCGGTCTGAAGTTCTCTCTGGCTGCAACGACGCCTACGGTAACTCCGGTACCGACGATTACCAACGGAACTAACGTTACGTCGGATGCATGGACGATGGATTGGAACGGCTGCGGTCTGAATTCCGTAGGAGTAGTTGCCGAGATGACTTACGAGGGGCTGCCCATCGCTTCGAAGACTTTCGAGGTTATCCTTACCAACCCGATCGACATCGCAAGCTGGGGTACAAACTTCAATGAGCTTGCAACGCCGATAGCTGTCAAGACGGCTGCAACTGTCAACGTTTACGAGAAGGTACTGGCCGCTAAAAACTACGGCAATCCGAAACATATGCTCCCGCGCGACATCTTCGGTAATGATTTGGTTGATGCAAGCGGCGTAACGACTTTCGCTACGGGTGCATACGGCTTCGAGGTTAAGTTCGGTGACGCATCGTATTCGAGCGTCGTATCTGGCACGGAGGACTTCTCGCGCTTCAAGTTCGATCCGGCCACCGGTGAAATGACTGTTGCTGCTTCCGACGACCTGCTGGGCGGTAAAGTAACAGCTCAGATTCAGGTAACCTTCACCTACAAGTATTCGCTGGATGCAACCAAGCAGTACGCAGAGAAGGAGTACCCGATGAACATCACGCTGACGTTCGAGAACAAAAAATAATTATTGAATCCCTTTCCCGCGGAATCCGGCGCTGCCTCGCAGCAGCGCCGGGAACCCGGAAATACTCCCAAGGCAGGAGTCGCACATCCCCAAAGTTTTTTGGTAACAACAACTCCCACTTTTCAAGTAAAACTCCTGCCTGCGGCAGACCGAAGAGGCGCGGTCTGCCGCTTTTTTTATATCCGGGAGTTTCCCTGCGTTCTCTTCGATCCGCATTGTGGGTTCGTTACCCTGGAGCCCGGTTTTTTTGTGGGGTTGAGGTTTTTGTACGGCTCCTGTTTCTCGTGCGGCTCCCGTTTCTTGCGCGGATTGCGGCTTTCTGACGATCGCAAGGCTGCGGGCACGGAATGCCCGGGCATCTTATGGAATATCCGTCGTTGAATCGGGTAGCGGCGGATATTCCTGCCTTTTACGGGCGGTTGTTTGGCCCGCCCGAGACAGACCAACGGAAAAACAGCCGGGATCCTCGGATCCCGGCTGTTTCGCTATTCGGTAGTGTAGTGTGTCGTAAATCTTTCTTTTGCCCGTTATTTCGCCTTTGCGGCCTTTGCCGCCACAGCCTTGTCCAGTTCGATGATGAAATCCGAGAGGACGTTCATGTAGTTGATGAAAGCGTCGTAGGCCGAATCGTAGGGGTTGAAATAGGAGTGTACGTCACCGTCCGAGAGCCATTTGGTAGCCATGTAGTAGAAATGGTCGGAGGTCTGCATGAAACTCCACACATAGTCGAAGTCGGGGCTTTTCAGTGCCGCGATCTTCTCCTTCTGGGCGTAAAGCTTCGAGAACGCTTCGTTCTGCAACTCGTTGCCGAGCCATGCCGTCACGTCGCGCTCCTCGTCGGCCCACGACATCACGTGCGGACAGTGGAGTACTGCTACGGGCTGGTGTTTCTTGGCGGCTTCGGTGACGGTCGCGAACTCCAGACCGTTTTTCTTGGCGAGGATTGCCTTCGGCAGCGCGCGCATGAACTCGAAGATTCCCGTGTCGGCGGTCTGGTGTTCGCCGAAAGTTTCATAGTCCATGAAGAGGTTGATGACCTCGCCCGGAGTATCGTCCGAAGCGAGCCATTTCACATATTTGTCCGCCGTCAGCGGCCATTCGTTCCAACTGCGGTTCGAGAAGCGGAAGGCGATGTCGTCCGAGAGTTTGTAGTTGCGCAGCAGCAGGCGCAGCTTCTGGTTGACGGCGTTGGCGTATACATAGTTGGGCGATTTCCAGCCCAGCACGTGTTTGGCGCCTTCAGCCAGCATCGTACGAAAGCCCATTTCGGCCACGGCGGCGCCGATGTCGTCGGAGTAGATCAGCTCCGTATTGCGGAAGGCGGTCGGTTTCACCCCGAATTCCTTTTTTATGAGCGCCGTGTGGAGCTTTACCTGTTCGGTGAAATCCTCCTTCGAAGCCAGCGAGGCCAGCGAGTGGGAGTAAGTCTCGGCGAGGAACTCCACGCAACCCGTGGCGGCCAGTTCCTTGAACGATTCGAGGACTTCGGGCGCATAGGTGCGGAACTGTTCGATGGCGATGCCCGTGATCGAGAACGAGCAGCGGAACTTACCCTTGTTTTCCCGGATGAGCTTCAGCAGCAGGGCATTCATCGGCAGGTAGCACTGCCGGGCGACTTTCTGCATGATGGAGCGGTTCAGCAGGTCGTCCAGATAGTTGTGGTCCTTGCCCATGTTGAAGAAGCGGTACTTCTTCAGTCGCCAGGGCTGGTGTACCTGAAAATATAAGCAGACGGTTTTCATAGGGTAGCTATTTTATTGTTTTTTATTCTCTTCGATCACCGCTTCGTATACGGTTTTGATTTTGGCTGCGGCATCGTTCCATTTCAGGTTCGTGACCTCTTCCAGGCCTTTCGAGGCGAACATTCCCGCCAGCGCCGGGTACTGGATCAGCCCGTAGATGGCATCGGCCAGGGCGTCGACATCCCAATAGTCGACCTTCACGGCATAGTCGAGTACTTCGGCCACGCCGCTCTGTTTGGAGATGATCACCGGGACGTTCGAACGCATTGCCTCGAGGGGCGATATGCCGAACGGCTCCGAGACCGACGGCATGACGTAGACATCCGACAACTGGAACATCTTGTGTACGTCCTCGCCGCGCAGGAATCCGGTGAAGTGGAACCTGTCGGCGATACCCAGCCGCGCCACGCGGCGGATGACATGGTTCATCATGTCGCCCGAGCCGGCCATCACGAAACGTACGTTGGGGACTTTCTTCAGCACCTTGGCCGCGGCTTCGACGAAATAGTCGGGCCCTTTCTGGTAGGTGATACGCCCCAGGAACGTGACGATCTTGTCGTCCACGCCCCGTTCGGGCATTTTGCACTGGCCTGCGGCGAACCGCACGGCATTGTGTACCGTCACGACCTTGTCGGCCGGGACGCCGTAGCGGTTGATGACGATGTTGCGCGTGAGGTTCGAAACGGCGATCACCCGGTCTGCGGCATGCATGCCTGCACGTTCGATGGCGTAGACCTGCGTGTTGACGTTCTCGCCGCTGCGGTCGTATTCCGTGGCGTGCATATGCACGACCAGCGGCTTGCCCGATACGCGCTTGGCGGCGATACCGGCGTAGTAGGTGAGCCAGTCGTGGGCGTGGATCACGTCGAACTGCCCTTCGAGGTCTTTGGCCACCTGCGCCGCGACTACGGCATAGCGGGCGACCTCCTCCATAAGGTTGGCGCCGTACTTGCCCGAGAAGGTATAGCGTTGTTTCCAGGCATCGGTCGTCGACCAGACTTTCTGTCCGGATTTGACGTAGCGCTCCTGGTACTGTTCATACTCTTCGGGGGAGATATAAGGTACCATGTTCGAGTCGATGTGGATGAACGACATCTTCTCGAGAATATCGTCCGCGCCGCTTCCCGTAGATCCGTAAAGCGCCTCCACGTCACTGGCATTCAGGACGTGCGTGAATCGCTGATCCTCGTCGCCGTAGGCATGGGGTACTACGAATGTTACGTCGACATCGTTGCGTGCCAGCCCGCGGGTCATCCCGTAACATGCCGTTCCCAAACCACCCGCGATGTGGGGCGGGAACTCCCAACCGAACATTAAAACTCTCATAACTATATCCTTGTTTTGCAATTTTTACCTTTCCTCTCACAGGAACGTCCCGGCTCACGGCCACAAGCCGCGGTTGCAAGTCCGGACGCCCCGGAATCCCGCCTTGGCAGGATTTTCCTCCCGTCACAGCCTGTTATTTCCCAGTCTTTGTCTTTTTTGTCGCGGCCTTTGTTGCGGCCGGCTTTTTTTCCGTCGGTTTCTTCTCCGCACTCTTTTTCGCTGCGGATTTCTTTTCTGCGGCCTCTTTTGCGATGGCCGTCTTTGCCGCAGTTTTCTTTGGCATATTGTCCGTTGCGGTTTTCTTTACCGCAGCTTTTTTGGCAATGCTTTTCGCCACGGGCTTCACCGCCTTCGCGGCTTTCCCCGCGGTTTTGCTTTCCCGGATCTCCTCCTGCGTACGCTCGCGGATCATGCTGTGGATATTGAGCACGGCCCCGACGCTCCACGCCTGCGAGATAGCGCCGCGCGATGCGTAGGGCGGGTCGGCATCGTAAAGCTCGCAAATAGACCCGATACCGTAGCTCTGGATGTCTTCGTCGAAATTGGCGAGTATCTCCCGGGCCTGCGGCAGGAATGCGTCCCCGTCGATATCGAAACATGCCTTGACGTAGAATTGCAGCAGCCACGGCCATGCCGAGCCGTTCTTGCCCGCGAAATCGCGCTCTGCGGGCGAGCCTTCTTCCAGCGAACCTTTGTAGAGCAGGTTGCGGGGCGAGAGTGTCCGCAGCCCCTTGGGGATGAGCAGGTGCTGGCGCACGGTGCGGATCACCTCCAGTTGCAGCTCTTCGTCGAGCATCTTATAATTCAGCCCGCAGGCGACGATCATGTTGGGACGCGTCGATTTGTCGGGCCCGTCCGTTCCTACGAAATCGGCCAGATAACCTTCCGGCAGGCGGAACAGTTCGACGAACGACGCCTGCGTGCGTGCCGGGAGCGACTCCCAGGCCTTGACGAAGGCTTTGTCGCCGTGTTTGCCGGCCAGCTCGAGCGTGTAGCATACGGCGTTGTACCACAATGCGTTCACCTCTACCTGATAACCGTTGCGCGGAGTGACGGGGCGGCCGTCGATCAGGGCGTTCATCCATGTCATCGGGACGTCGTCCGCAGCGGCCCACACCAGCCCGTTGTCATGCAGCGCGACGCGGCCGCCGACTCCCCGGCGGTAGCTTTCCAGAATATCTTTCATGGCCGGGCCGTAGGCTTTCCATATCTGCTTGCCGCCCACCTCCCGTTCGAGTTGCTGGAGCGTCCAGAAGAACCACAGCGGGGCATCCGCTGCGACGGCCGCCGAGGCGTTGCCCGTGAACATGCCGTCGCGCATTTCGCGCACCAGCGTGTCGAGGGCGTCGATACAGTCCTCCTTATGCCCCTGTTCGAGCGTGATCCCCGGGAGCGATACGAAGGTTTGGCGCCCCGAAACCCCGTGCCACGGGTAGCCCGACACCACTTCGGTGCGGTCGCCGGGACGCCGGATGACGAATTGCCGCGCCGAGTGCTCCAGGCAGCTGATGAAGTCGATTTTGTGCGTGCGCCGGGCGATGGATGCGGCGAATACCTCTTCGATGGTCTTGACCGAGCCCATTTCGTCGAGCGAGGCCGAGAAGATGATGCTTTCGCCCTTCTTGAGTTCCGTTTCGAAATAGCCCGTCGTGAGCAGGTCTTCGTAACCGTCGTAACCGCGCGCCAGATCCTGCTGGTATTCGAACCCGTAGTACCAGTCGGGTGCGGGCACGAACTCCGCGCCGGGCTTGCTGGTTTGCAGGTATAGCCACGGGAACGACCCGTAGAGGCGGCATTTCACGCCGTTGACCGCCGGGTAGGAGTGCCCGTCGGCATCCATGTTGGCATGCGTCAGCGCGTGTTTGTCGCGAAAGGCAAGGAAGGGCCGCAGCCGCAGGTGGGTTTCCGAATGCGCATCGACGAGCGTATAGCGGATCATCAGCTGCGTGCGCTTGTGTATCCACAGCATCTCCTTCCGCAGGATCACGCCGCCCACGCGGTAGGTGATCGTGGGGGTCGGCGTATATTTGAAATCGGTGATATACTTGTGTCCGCGCGGCTCGTATACCCCCTTGAAGCGGTGCAGGGCCAGGTTGAATGTCTGGTCGTGCTGGACGATGGTTTCGTCGAGCGACGAGAGCAGGACATACGTCCTGTCGCTGTCGTCGATGGGCGCTACCATCAGGCCGTGGTAGCGGCGGGTGTTGCAGCAGACGATAGTCGTGCTCATATATCCGCCGATACGGTCTGTGGAGAGCATTTCGCGCTGGAGCGAATACTCCAGGTTGCCCAATTCGCTTTTGTCGAAAGTAAGTGCTGACATGTCCTTCAAAAAAATACGGTTCGTTCTATAAAGATAGCTGAATTTTCATGAAAAGACAATCGCATTTCCGAAAATTCATATCTTTTTTACATTATTAGGCCCAAATTCGCTAAGCCCATTTTACCAATGCAAAATCCATGCGATGGGGCAGGTGCGGGTTCTCCGGGAAAATACGCAGCGCCACGTCGAACGTGCCGGCTTCGTCGGGCGTATAATCCAGTGCGTAGGTAACGCGGCTGCCTTCGGTCTTGGTGTGCTTGAGCCCGATCGTGCGCATCACGTTGGCATTCTGCCCGCCGACGATCTGCTGTGCGATGACCATCTCCACGCCGATGTCCTCGGGACGCAGGCTGACGATGTCCACGGTCACTTCGAAATGGTACTTTTCGCCTACGAAGATCGCCTTGTTGTCGATTTTCACACGCTGTACGTCGATCACACGGATCTGATCCCATACCGACGAGACCTTGCGTTTCCATGCTGCGATCTCGCGGGCCAGCTTGTAGCCGCCTTCGACGATCCGGTGCTTGCGTGCCGCGAGCTTGTTGTAGAACCGCTCCTCGTAGTCGTTGAGCATGCGGTTGGTCGTGAAATTCGATGCGATGTCCGCGACGCATTTCTTGACCGACTCCACCCATGCGTGGGGTACGCCGTCCTTGTCGCGGTCGTAGTATTTCGGGACGATCTGCTCCTCGATGGTGTTGTAGATCATTTCGGCGTCGAGCTCGTCCTGATAGTGCTGGTCGGCGAAGGTGCGCTCCATGGGCAGCATCCACCCGGCGCCCTCCTTGTAGCCTTCGACCCACCATCCGTCGAGCACCGAGAATTGCAGCACGCCGTTCATGACGCACTTCTCGCCCGACGTCCCCGAAGCTTCGAGCGGACGGGTCGGGGTGTTGAGCCATACGTCGACGCCCTGCACCATGCGGCGTGCCAGCTCCATGTCGTAATTCTGCAGGAAGAGGATCTTGCCCACGAACTGCGGCATGGCGGCCACTTCGACGATGCGTTTGATGAGGTCTTGCCCCGGCTTGTCGTTGGGGTGGGCCTTGCCGGCGAAGATGAACTGCACGGGGCGCTCCTTGTTGTTCACGATGGCCGAGAGCCGGTCGAGGTTCGTGAAGAGCAGGTAGGCGCGCTTATAGGTTGCGAAGCGGCGTGCGAAACCGATGGACAGCACGTCGGGCTTGATGCCCTCGATGACCTGCAACATCTGGCGCGGCGAGTCGAGCCGCACCTGGCTGGGGTCGCTGTAACGCTTGCGGATATGCTTGATGAGCTTGTTCTTGAGGTGCATGCGCCCGGCCCACAGCTCCCCGTCGGGGATGTTGTGGACTTTCTGCCATGCCGGGATGTCGTAGGCGTGCCCCTCGAAGCCGTCGGCGAAATAGCGGGCGTAGAGGCGGCGCAGGTTCGTCGCGATCCATGTCGGGAAGTGTACGCCGTTCGTGACATAGCCGATGTGGAGTTCGTTCTTGAAATAACCCGGCCACATGTTGCCCAGGATCTCCTTCGACACTTCGCCGTGGAGCCACGATACGCCGTTGACCTCCTGTGAGAGGTTGCAGGCCAGCACCGACATCGAGAACTTCTCGTTGGGGTCGTTGGGGTTGGTCTTGCCCAGGTTGATGTACTGCTCCCAGGTGATGCCCAGCACGTCGGGGTAGTGCGACATGTACTGGCGGATCATCGACTCGGGGAAGGCGTCGTGCCCGGCGGGCACGGGGGTGTGCGTCGTGAAGAGCGACGAGGAACGGATCACCTCCAGCGCCTCCGAGAAGGAGAGCTTCTTGTGGTTCACCAGGTCGCGGATGCGCTCGATGCCGATGAACGCGGCATGTCCCTCGTTGCAGTGGAACACGTCGTGCTTGATGCCCAGTGCGCGCAGTGCGCGGATACCGCCGATCCCGAGCAGGATTTCCTGCTTGAGGCGGTTCTCCCAGTCGCCGCCGTAGAGGTAGTGGGTGATCTGGCGGTCTTCCTCGAGGTTGGCCTCGAAATCCGTGTCGAGCAGGTAGAGATCCGTGCGGCCGACCTGGCATTTCCAGACGCGCGCCGAAAGCGTACGCCCCGGGAAGGCGATGGTGACCGTCAGCCAGTTGCCGGCTTCGTCGCGCACGGGCGAGATCGGGAGTTTATAGAAATTCTGTGCCTCGTAGGTCGCCTCCTGCGCCCCCTGTGCCGAAAGGCGCTGCGTGAAGTAGCCGTACCGGTAAAGCAGGCCCACGGCTGCCATCGGGACGTTCTTGTCCGAGGCCTCCTTGAGGTAGTCTCCCGCGAGTATGCCCAGGCCGCCCGAGTAGATCTTGAGCGACGAGTGCAGGCCGTATTCCATCGAAAAATACGAAATCGTGGGGGTCTTCGGGTCGGGTTTTTCGTTCATATAGTCGCGGAACTGCGCATATACGGCGTCGAGCTGCCCGAGGAAGGCCTCGTCGCGTTCGAGCCCCTTCATGCGTTCCACGCTCAGTTTGTCGAGGAAAGCGATCGGGTTGCGCTCGCATTCGGCCCAGAGTGCCGGGTCGATGCCTTCGAACAGGTCGCGGGGCCCGGGGTTCCAGCACCACCAGAGGTTGCGCGAAAGTTCTTCCAGGGCATGCAGGCGCTTGGGCAGGGTCTTGTCGACCATCATGCGGTTCCAGTTGGGCTTCTCGGCGAAGAGCTGCTGGCGTACGAAATTGATCTGTTCGTTGCGGGCGTTGCTCTCGTCGAGCACGGCGCGGTTGGTACGGATCACCGAACTTTCGACAGCCTCGGAGTAGGCCTGTTCGTAGGCGGCGAAAAGGTGCTCCCAGAGCGCAGTTTCCGATATCTCGTAGGCCGAAACGCGCATCTCGGAGACATGTTTCTCGTCCAGCGCGCTGAAGCGCAGCAGCGAGTCGGCGATCTTCTCCTCGACCTCCTTGTCGTTGTAGTCGTCGCGGCGGATGACCTCCACGCCCAGGTGCTCGCGCTGCTTGTCGACCCACAGCCCGAACCCTGCGAGGGTCGTGGTGATGGTCGGCACCGAGAATGCCACCGATTCGAGCGGCGTATAGCCCCACGGTTCGTAGTAGGAGGGGAATACCGTGATGTCCATACCGACGAGCAGTTCGTAGTAATCCTTGTTGAAGATGCCGTCGGCCTTGTTCAGGTAGGTCGGCACGAAGATCACCTTCACCTTCGAATCGTCGGTCGTGAGGATGCTGCCGTTCAGGGCGTTCACGATCGGGTCGCTGTTCTGGTATTCGAGGTAATGGGTCGAATACTTGTATTGTCCGCCGTCGATCGGGCTGGCCGGGTCGGCCAGGTGTGCCTGCAAGTCCGCACGCGGGCCGCGGTTGGCGGCCGGAACGGTGACATAGGCCAGGACTTCGCGTTTGAGACGGTCGGAGGCGGCCAGCTTTTTGAGCGACTCGATGAATACGTCGAGCCCCTTGTTGCGGAATTCGTAGCGGCCGCTGGTGCCGACGATCAGCGGTTCCTTCCGGAACTTGTGCCCGAGGCAGGCTTCGGCTACCGAGATCATCGCCGTGCGGGCTTCGGCACGTTTGGCGTCGTACTCCTCGCCCGTCCATACGAAGTCGTTTTCGAACCCGTTGGGGGTGATGCCGTCCGGTTCACGCCCCAGCAGGTATTTGCATTCGTTGGCCGTGATGTCGCTGACCGTGAGGAAGGCGTCGTGGTACGTGGCGGCCATCTTCTCGATCGAGTGTTTGGCCACGACGTTGAACTGCCGGGCCAGTTCGTCGGCATTGAATTTCGCCAGGTCGTTGTAGAGCGGCAGGCCGTTGCCGGCGATGCAGCGCCCCATGACCGTGGCGTGCGTCGTGAAGAGCGTGGCCACATAGGGGGCGTGTTTGCGCAGGTGGAGTCCGCCTGCGGCGGTCATCCACTCGTGGAAATGCGCGGCGATCTTGTCCGTCGCGTTACAGAAGTTGTCGACATACGAGGCGATGACCATGCCCGCGGCATAGCCGAAGAGCACGGGCTCGATGTAGTCCCACTGTCCCGAGAGCGAATCCACGTGGTACGTCTCCCAGAGTTTCTTGAGTATTTCGTCTTTGCGGGGGATCAGCGAAGTAAAGTCCACCAGGATCACCGTCGGCTCGCCCTTGATCTTCCAGTGTCCCACGCGGATCCGGAGGCCGTCGCTGTATACGCTCTGGCGCCATGCCTTCAGCATGTCGGGGTCTTCCTCGAATTCGGGGTTCGCCCCCTCGTGCTGGAGGTCGGGCCCGATGAGGATATAGCGGTCGGCGAATTTACGGGTTACGGTCTGTGCTTTGGTCGAGATGACGGTATGGATGCCGCCGACCTTATTGCAGACCTCCCAGCTCACCTCGAAAAGGTAGTCGGGAGTCAGTTTTGCATTACTCATATTTGTCGTGCTTGTTTGTAATTTACTCGATGAATCGGTTGAAAACCGCTGCAAAGGTAATACTTATATTTATATAAAACAACCTTGTTCGATTAATTAGTAAAAATATTTAATAATAACTTAACATTTCTGTTTCACATCGTTGCATGTCGTGTTATGTTTCGAAAAGCGCTCCGATCACGGCATCCGAGATCAGAAATTTTTCCGGAGGGAGGGCCATCCGCCCCCGGTCTATGCGGAGCGTGCCCGAACGGAGGAACGGTGCAGCCTCTTCCTGCATCCGTGCCAGCCGTTTTGCTCCGAAACGTGCCGCGGCCTCTTCCAGATCGATCCCTTCGGCCGTCCGGAGCGCCGTCATGACGTATTCGTTGAACCGGTCGCGTTGGGTCAGCACTTCCTTCCCGGCGGGAGCGCCTGCTATGTATTTTTCCACCGAACAGGCATTCCAGTGTCTCTCCTCGCCGTCGAACGAGTGGGCTGCGGGCCCGATGCCGAGGTATTTCGTCCCATGCCAGTAGGAGGCGTTGTGGCGGGCGCGAAAACCCGGCAGGGCGTAGTTCGAAACCTCGTAATGCTCGAATCCGGCGGCGGTAAGCGTCTGGTGCACCGTGAGGAACTCCTCCTCGCTGACCTCTTCCTCCACGACGCGGAACTCGCCCCGTGCCGCACGGCGGCCGAAGGCCGTATCGGGTTCGACGGTCAAATGGTATGCCGAAATGTGCTGTACGCCGAGCGACAGCACCCCGTCGAGCGATCTTTTCAGCGAATCCCCGCCGAAGCCGGGAATGCCGAAGATCAGGTCGGCGGTGATGTTTCCGAACCCGGCGCGTTGTGCCGCCCGCACCGCACCGATGGCCTGTGCCGCCGTATGGCGGCGGTTCATCAGCTTCAGGCAGTCGTCGTCGAAAGACTGGATGCCGATCGACAGCCGGTCTATGCCCGCTTCGCGCAGCCCGGCGAGGTAATCCCCCGTCAGGTCGTCGGGGTTGGCCTCGAGGGTGGTTTCCGCGGCGCCGGAGCAGTCGAACAACTGCGCGGCATGATTCAGCAGCCCTTTCAGCGCGGCGGGTGCGTAGAGCGAAGGCGTGCCGCCGCCGAAATAGCGGGTCGTGACCGCTTCGCCGCGCAGGTAATCCTGCCGTTCGTCCAGTTCGCGGTGCATGGCGGCCGTTACGCCGTCCATCTGCTCCAGCCGGACGCTCTTGTAGAAGTCGCAGTAGGCGCAGATGCGTTTGCAGAACGGTATGTGGAAATAAAGCCCGGCCATGGTCTATCCGAGTTTCCGGGGAGCAGGAGCTTCCGCCGAATTGCCGGCGAGTGCCTTTATCGCCTTTACGGTTTTCCGTCCGTATCTGTTGAACGTAAATATTCCCCCCGCCATGTTATACCACGGGTCGTAGACCAGGGCCCACCGGATTTCGTCGCTTCTCCACCCCAAGATCAGCAGGTCGCAGTCCAGAAAGGGGATGCCCTTTCGGTTTACGGCCTGCAAATAACGCTGATTGTCGTATTCGATCCTCCATCCCCCGTCGGCCAGCAGTTTCCGTATCTGCTCTTTCAGTCCGTCGTGTTGCCCGGAGAGCGGGATACTCTTGAATTTCAGTTTCCGGCATTGGATCGTATAGAGGGCAAAGCCGGCGCCGAATAGCAGAAGCGCGGCGAGCCAGTACCGATCCCAGAATCCGTGAATGAGGTCGGAGACGAAATAACAGCAGAAGAATGTCCCGGAAATAACCAACACGATGGAGAAACTATGGTAGTTTATCCATTCGATCGAAAACGGTTTCAGGCAGATCCTGTCGTGGCGTATTTTTATCGGGCGCATTATTCGGAACGAGTAACGATGTTTTTATAGGGCTGACTTATCAAAGATAGAAAAAATTCCGGTATATCGTCCCCTTTCGTTCCGGTTTTTTCGGAGTTCGTGCGTCGGGTTCATTCCGGCTGCCGGGCGGATTGTCGGAAAATACTTCCAGTTCCCTGATTGCGATGCGGTTGCCCCGCAGACGCCGCTCCCGTCATTGCTTATGTCCGGCGGTGTTTCGTCGGGCGGGCATGCCGTGCGCCGTCGATGAGTGTTTCGACCGAAGCGGGGCCTATGCGTCCGCCTCGAATTCCATCCTGCGAAGCGCCGCTGCGGATTCCGGCCGTATGTTTGTGGTAGGGTATCGAGCCGGCTTTCCGTGCGACTGTCCGGGATGCGGTACCTGCTTATAAATGAATCATATACGCTTATCGGAAAAAATAATGGATTTTTTTTGCTTTTTTTACTGTTAGTTTTTTCACAAGTGTAAAAGTTTTTCTACCTTTGTGCGGTTAAAGTCCGGTCATTCGGATTTGAGTTAGGTAAATCAGGATTTGATGTTTTATTAAAATAGCAATTATTATGGACAAAATGGATTTGAAAAAGTACGGGATCACGGGCGTGACCGAGATCGTGTACAATCCGTCGTACGACGAACTTTTCCGCGAGGAGACCAAGAAGGGACTCCGCGGTTTCGAAAAAGGCCAGCTGACCGAGACCGGTGCCGTGAACGTGATGACCGGCGTTTATACCGGCCGTTCGCCCAAGGACAAGTTCTTCGTAATGGACGAGACCACCAAGGATACGATCTGGTGGACTTCCGATGAATATAAGAACGACAACAAGCCTGTTACGAAGGCTGCCTGGAAGGAGCTGAAGAAACTCGCTACCCAGGAGTTGTCGGGCAAGAAACTCTATGTCGTGGACACGTTCTGCGGCGCCAACGAGAATTCGCGCCTCAAGATCCGTTTCATCATGGAGGTCGCATGGCAGGCCCATTTCGTAAAGAACATGTTCATCCGTCCGACCGACGCCGAACTGGAGAAATACGGCGAGCCCGATTTCGTGGTGCTCAACGCTTCGAAGGCCAAGGTTAAGAACTATAAGAAACTCGGCCTGAACTCCGAGACGGCCGTCGTTTTCAACCTCACCGAGAAAATGCAGGTTATCCTCAACACCTGGTACGGCGGCGAGATGAAGAAGGGTATGTTCTCCTACATGAACTACCTGCTTCCGCTCAAGGGCATGGCTTCGATGCACTGCTCGGCCAACACCAATGCCAAGGGCGAGACCGCTATCTTCTTCGGCCTGTCGGGCACCGGCAAGACCACGCTTTCGACCGACCCGAAGCGTCAGCTGATCGGCGACGACGAGCACGGCTGGGACGACGACGGCGTATTCAACTTCGAGGGTGGCTGCTACGCCAAGGTCATCAACCTCTCGCAGGAGAACGAGCCCGACATCTGGAACGCCATCCGCCGCAACGCGCTGCTGGAGAACGTGACGGTAGACAAGAAGGGCAAGATCGACTATGCCGACAAGTCGGTAACCGAGAACACCCGCGTTTCGTACCCGATCTTCCACATCGAGAATATCGTGAAACCCGTATCGAAAGCCCCGGCTGCCAAGAAGGTGATCTTCCTTTCGGCCGACGCATTCGGCGTGCTGCCCCCGGTTTCGATCCTCAATGCCGAGCAGACCAAATACTATTTCCTGTCGGGCTTCACCGCCAAGCTGGCGGGTACCGAGCGCGGTATCACCGAGCCGACCCCGACTTTCTCGGCATGCTTCGGCGCGGCATTCCTTTCGCTGCACCCCACCAAGTACGGTGAGGAACTGGTGAAGAAGATGAAGAAGGCCGGTGCCAAGGCATACCTGGTGAACACGGGCTGGAACGGTACCGGCAAACGTATCTCGATCAAGGATACGCGCGGTATTATCGACGCCATCCTCGACGGTTCGATCGACAAGGCTCCGACCAAGACGCTGCCTATCTTCGACTTCACGATCCCGACGGAGCTGCCGGGCGTAGATACCAAGATCCTCGACCCGCGCGATACCTACAAGAACGCCAAGGATTGGGACGTCAAGGCCGAAGACCTCGCCAACCGCTTCGTGAAGAATTTCGTGAAGTTCACGGGTAACGAAGAGGGTAAGAAGCTCGTAGCCGCCGGCCCGAAAGTGAAATAATCTCTGAATAAAGTTTTGAATGGTAGAACCCCGCGCCGGAAGGTGCGGGGTTCTTTATTTTGCGGCATTGCGTATGCTGCGATGGGAGGGGCTTCCGTATCCTCGGAAGGGCTCGGATCCTGTTTCCCGCGGGGCGGGTTGCTGCCTGCCGCGATTCCGGGTTGTCGCCTGACCGGGGCGGGGTTGTGGCGGGTGTGCCTCGGAAGGGCCCGCTGCAATTTACCCCGGGTTTAGGTTCCCGGGCCGGCCGCTGTTTCCGGTTGCCCGCATTCCGGGAGTACTGCTCCCTTTGGTTCCGGAGTTGCGGACTTTCCGTGCATGGCTGCCTGCCGCAGTCTGCAACTGCTGTTTAGCGCACGTCCGCTGTCCGCTGTTTGTTGCGGGGCGTGAAGATGCGATACCCGATCGAGACGCCGATCTTGTTGGGATACCACTCCGAAGAGCCGTTGAACGGGTCGGGGTGTTCGGGTTGTACGGGGCGGTGGGGGTACATGTCGACCTGGCCGTCGAAACTGTACCCGTTGTAATGGCTGTCCATCCATGCCCAACCCAGGAAAGCGTCGAGCAGCCAGCGTTTCCCGAACTGGTATTCATAACCCACGCAGAGGCCGATCATCATGCCGTATCCTTTGCAGTAACGGTCTTCGAATTTCAGTTTCCACCCTTCGATGTAAGGTTTCGACATGTCGAAGGCCATCATGCCGATGTTTGCCCCCAGGTACCAGCCCCGGTTATGCTCCTTGAAATAGCGGCGGTATTCGCCCATGAAGATGGCGAAGAGCATGTGCTTTTCGTTGATCGACTTCCATGGCGAGATGACGATGTCGGTCTGCAAGGTCGATTTGGGCGAGATGGCGAACTCCACGGCGGGATTCACCACGCCCACCAGAGCATAGGGGACATTGAGCTTGACATATCCCTGCGGGGATGCCTGCTGCGAGCAGAACAGTGCGAACAGGCATGCCGGGATGCAGAGCCCGAAGCGGATGTTTTTCATAGGCGGATCGTTACAACGGACAAAGATATGAAAAAATCCGGCCAACATACTGTGCTGGCCGGATTTTAACTATGTGCTGGACGGATTTATACCGTCATGATCTCCTTCTCCTTTTTCTGGAGCGCCTCGTCGAGGGTCTTGGTGAATTTCTCCAGCAATTTCTGGGCCTGTGCTTCGCCGTCCTTCGACTCATCCTCGGGCATACCTTCTTTTTGGGCTTTCTTGAATGCCTCGACCGCGTCGCGGCGGGCATTGCGCAGGCTGATGCGGGCGGTTTCTGCCTCGTTGCGGATTTGTTTCACCAACTCCTTGCGGCGCTCCTCGGTCAGGGGCGGGATCGACAGGCGGATCTGCTCGCCGTTGTTCGAAGGCGTCAGCCCGATGTTCGAGTCGATGATGGCCTTTTCGATCGCACGCAGCATGTTCTTGTCCCACGGCTGGATCAGGATCGTCTTGGCGTCGGGTACGGTGACGCTGGCGGCGCCCGATACGGGCACCTGCGAGCCGAAATAATCGACCATTACGCCGTTCAGGGCATTGGGCGACGCTTTTCCCGCGCGCACGTTCAAAAGTTCCTCTTCGAGGTGGTCGATGGCCTTCTGCATACGGCCGGAGGCATCGTTGAGAATCGTCTTGGTATCCATATTATTCGAGTATTTTTTCGATGGTTTTGATCATTTCGTCGAACTCTTCGGCGTCGTAACCTACTGTTGCCAGCACGACTTTACCATCGGCGCCGATCAGGAAATTCCGCGGGATATAATTCGAGGCATAACGGTCGTAAATGGCCTGCGAGGGGTCGAGGCCCATCGGGAACGTATAGCCCGTCTTTTCGCGGAACGCCGCCACGTCTTCCCGCTTTTCGCCGCGCGATATGGGCAGGAATACGAAGTTGCGGCCGGCGAAACGGTCGATGATGTCCTTCTGCACGCGGGTCAGTTCCTGCCGGCAGGGCGGGCACCAGGTGGCCCAAAAGTTCAGTAACACGACTTTGCCTTTGAGTTCTGCGAGGGAGGTTTTTGTGCCGTCGAACATCTCTACGGTGAAGTCGGGGGCTTTGTCGCCCGCCTTGACCAGCGTGGTCGATTCGGTATCCGCCTCGGCTTTGCCGCCGCGGCTGCCGCACGAGGGCAGTAACAGGATTGCGGCGATGATCACTGCGATCAGCGCCAGCATGATCCATAGCTGCTTGTTGCTCTTTTTTGTGGCCATAATCTTATTTTTTTACAAGTGTCCCGATCCTCTCCCCGGCAAGCACCTTGCCGAGGTTGCCCGGCGTGTCCATGTCGAAGACAATGATCTGCAGTCCGTTCTCGCGGCAGAGCGTGAATGCCGTGAGATCCATGACTTTCAGCCGGCGGTCGAGCACCTCTTCGAAGCTTATTTCGTCGAATTTGACGGCCGCAGGGTCTTTTTCGGGGTCGGCCGTATATACGCCGTCCACGCGGGTGCCCTTCAGCATCACGTCCGCCTCGATTTCGATGCCGCGCAGCGCCGAAGCCGAGTCGGTCGTGAAATAGGGGTTCGACGTGCCTCCGCCGATGATGACCACATACCCCGCCTCGAGGTATTCGATGGCACGCGCCTTGGAGTAGTATTCGCCGATGGGCTCCATGCGGATCGAGGTCAGGACTTTGGCCTTCACGCCGTTGTCCTCCAGGGCCGATTGCAGGGCCAGCGAGTTGATGATCGTGGCGAGCATGCCCATCTGGTCGCCTTTCACGCGGTCGAAGCCTTTCTTTGCGCCCGTGAGGCCGCGGAAAATGTTGCCGCCGCCGATGACGATGCCGATCTGGACGCCTGTGGCCGCTGCCGCCCTGATCTGTTCGGCGTAGGACTGGAGTACTTCGGGGGAGAGCCCGTATTTCTGCGAACCTTGCAGCGATTCGCCGCTCAGTTTCAGTAGTATTCGCTTGTATTTCATTGTACGATGGGTTTACCGTAACGCGAAGATAAAAATTTTTATTGAAAAAAACGCAAGAATGACTATCTTTACAGAAAATAGGCGGTATGGCGGCTATGCCGGAAAAAAACGGCGCCATGTCCGGTCTGAGCTGTTTTACGGAACACAGGCTTCGCCTCGGCAATGTCCGAATAAATTTGGCATTTTGCTCGGCTTGTGCTATCTTTAACCTCGTTTTAGATAGGCTGCGGTTCGGACGAACTCAAACAAGTTTGGTTTGTCGCTCTCCTTGCGCTATCTTTGTGCTGCCATGACGTTGGATGAATACAAATTACTCCGAAAAATAAATTCCCCCCGCGACCTCAAGCAACTCTCGGCGGAGGACCTGCGCACCTACTGCGACGAGCTGCGCAGCTATATCATCGACGAGTGCTCGGTAAATCCCGGACACCTGGCGTCGAGCCTCGGCTGCGTGGAACTCGCCGCCGCACTCCACTACGTTTTCGATACGCCCGCGGACAAGATCGTCTGGGACGTAGGGCACCAGACCTATGCCCACAAGATTATCACCGGGCGCCGCGAGGCGTTCAAGACCAAACGCCTGCTGGGCGGCATCAGCGGTTTCCCGCGCATGTCGGAGAGCCCCTACGACGCTTTCGGGGGCGGGCATGCCTCGGTGTCGATTTCGGCGGCGTTCGGCATGGCCAAGGCTGCCGAAATGCGGGGCGAGAGGCACCAGGTCGTGGCCGTCATCGGCGACGGTTCGATGACCGGCGGCCTCGCGTTCGAAGGGCTCAACAACGCCGGGGCCAGCAAACGCACCAATATCCTGGTGATCCTCAATGACAACAACATGGCCATCGACCAGGCCACCGGCGCATTGAAGAACTACCTGCTCAAAATCTCCACGTCGGTGCATTACAACCGTTTCAAGCAGCGGTTGTGGGGCATCCTTTCGCATACGCCGCGCCTGCTGCGCCTCTGCCAAAAGGCGGGCAACGCCGTGAAACAGGGGGTGCTGAACAAGAGCAACCTCTTCGAGAGCTTCAATTTCCGTTATTTCGGCCCCGTCGACGGCCACAACCTCAAGGAGTTGGTGCGCACGCTTCGGGCATTGCGCGACATCGAAGGGCCCAAGTTGCTGCATGTCATGACCGTGAAGGGCAAGGGCTACCTGCCTGCCGAGCACGACCAGTCCACGTGGCATGCCCCCGGACGTTTCAATCCCGATACGGGCGAGCGGATCGCCTCGCCGGGCGCCGCGGCGCGTTACCAGGATGTCTTCGGCGAGACGCTCGTCGAACTGGCCGGGCTCGACCCGCGGGTCGTGGGCGTCACGCCTGCCATGCCGTCGGGTTGTTCGATGAACATGCTCATGCACGCCATGCCGTCGCGTTGCTTCGACGTGGGTATCGCCGAGGGCCATGCCGTGACCTTCTCGGCCGGGATGGCCGCTGCGGGCATGGTGCCTTTCTGCAACATCTATTCGTCTTTCATGCAGCGGGCTTACGACAATGTGATCCACGACGTCGCGATTCAGGATTTGCCCGTGGTGATGTGCCTCGACCGGGGCGGCATCGTGGGCGAGGACGGCGTGACCCACCACGGGGTCTTCGACATGGCTGCATTCGGTGCCGTGCCGGGACTTACGATCGCTGCGCCGATGGATGAACTGGAACTCCGCAACATGATGTATACCGGCCTGCAATACGGCCATCCCTTCATGATCCGCTACCCGCGCGGCAACGGTGCGGGACGTCTGTGGCGGGGCGTTCCCTTCGAGGCGCTGCCCGTCGGCCGGGGCCGGAGGCTCCGCGAAGGTACGGACGTGGCGCTGGTGACGGTCGGGACGGTCGGCAACGCTGCCGCCCGTGCCGCGGAACGCGCCGCGGAGAAGGGCGTGAGCGTGGCGCATTACGACCTGCGCTTCGCCAAACCGCTCGACGAAGCCCTGCTGGCCGAGGTCGGTGCCAAGTTCCGCCATGTGGTCACGGTCGAGGATGGTTCCCTGCGCGGGGGCGTCGGCGAGGCCGTCACGGCATTTTTCAATGCCAGCGGCTGCGAGGTGGCCGTGCACTCGCTGGGCATCGGCGACGAGTGGGTCGAGCACGGAACCCCGGCTCAGCTCTACGCCCTCTGCGGTTACGACGAGGAAGGTATCCTGCGGGCGCTGCTTGCTGCGGGGGAATAAAACCGCCGTTTCCGCTCCTGTTTGCCGTGCTGCGGCATAAAATCTGTTACGTGCTCCCTAAAAACCGTTTGGGGAGTGAAAATCGCGATCGTATTATTGGCCGCTGCGCTGCTTGTCATCGGCGTGGTATACGGCCGTGCCGCCGACCGTACCGACCGCACTCCGGTGCCGTCGTTCGACCTGGCGCGCTACATGGGCACCTGGTATGAGATCGCCCGCTACGACCATCCGTTCGAACGGGGGCTGGCCGGAGTGCAGGCGCGCTACGAACTGAGACCCGACGGTCGCATCGGGGTGTTCAACAGCGGGACGGATTACCGTTCGGGCCGTTGTAAACGTGCGCGGGGCAAAGCCTGTGCGGGACAGGTGCCGGGGCGTTTGCGGGTCTCTTTTTTCTGGGTTTTTTATTCGGATTATAACGTCATGGAGCTGGGCGGCGATTACGATTGGGCATTGGTCGGCGGCGGTTCGGCAAAATACCTCTGGGTACTGTCACGCACGCCGACACTCCCCGCGCATACGCTCAACCGCATCCTGCGGCTGGCCGAACGACGCGGTTACCGGACGGACAGGCTTCTGTTCGTCGACCAGGGGCAATGACACTCCGCCGAAGGGGTGCTCCTCCGTTCCCTGCGGCCGTGTTACACCGTGAACGTCCAGTCGTCGCCCCGGCTGAGCGCGGCGTCGAAGCGGAACCCTTCCCATTCGAATTCTTTGAGCATTTCCGGATCCGCAATCCGGTTTCTGATAAGGTGGCGCGTCATCTCCCCGCGGCACATTTTCGTGTAGACCACGATGGTTTTCAGACGGTCGCCTTCACGGATGCGGAATTCGGGCGTGATGATACGCGCTTCGCGGCGGATGCGTTTCCAGTCGAACAGGCGCTTCATCTCGCTGCTGGCGAGGTTGACCAGGATGCCGTCGTCGGCATGGATTTTTTCGAGGAAGGCCTCCGTCAGCCGTCCCTGCCAGTACCCGAACATCGTTTGGTCGTCGTGCCCCGGCAATACGGCGTCCCCTTCCAGCCGGTAGCGGCGGATTGCGTCCAGCGGCCGGAGCAGCCCGTAGAGGAACGACGTGATGTTGAGGTGCTGCTGTGCGTATTCGAAATCCCCGGGGGTGAATCGCTCCGGGGCGATATGCCTGAATACGACGCCCGTGTAGGCCAGCAGCGCGGGGAGGGCCTCTTCGCCGTGGAACTGCCGGTAACGCCGGCGGTTGGTCGCGGCGATCTGCCGGTTGGTGCGCAGCATGCGTTCCAGCTCTTCGGTGGTGAGCGTCGCCAGCTGCAGGGCCAGCTCCGCGGCCTCGCGGGCGTAACGCGGCAGGGTCGTTCGGGGGATTTCGGCCGGATTGTTTTCGGCCATCGTTTTGGCGCAGGAAAGGAGTATTTGCATGGCTGTGGATCAAAATTGGATGTCCTGCCCCTCTGCCGGCTCCGCAAAGCGGGTGAACGGGACGAACGGCGTCACCGTGAACTCGGCCGTGAGCAGGTATGGACGGTATGGGCAGGTCTTGTACACCTGTTTGCAGATACGGTAACGCGCATACCGGGCCGGGTAGACACGGGGTGCGAGCCGGGCTGTGAACCCGTAGGTGTATTCGGCGGCCGGTGCCGGATGCGGTACTTCGGTGCGGGACAGGTTGTTTGGCCCGATGCCGGTCAGCAGTGAGTTCCACGCATTGACGACGGGCAGCGTTTCCCACCGTCCGTGCTGGAAGCGGCAGACGGTGTAGTCGCTCCCGAAATATACCGTCGAATCGCCTTTGTGGCGGATCGTGAGCCGGATATGTTCGGTGCAGGCGGGATAAAATGCGTATTTGGCCTCCATCGTGAGCCCATCCGGCGGGGCAGCCCCTTCGGGTGCGGGCGGATAGGGTGTCGTGTCGGGGTCGAACCCGTGGAGCCGGATCAGGGGGCTGTCGTGCACGCGGCGGCGGAAGCGGGCTTTCATCGCCGTGTCGGCACGGATCATGTGTACGTCTATGACCCCGTCCGGTTCGTTGACCGCCGATGCGTAGATGGCGTTTGCGACCGGATCGGTAGCCTTGTTGTCTGCCGCCCACTGCCAGATGCTGTCCTGTAAAGCGGACAGTCCGCCCGTTGCGGGGCGCTTCTGTGCGGCGGCCGTACAGCCGGCCGCAAGCGACAGGAGCAGCAGGAGGTGTTTCATGGTGCGGTGCGGTTTATGCTACGGAACAGGGGATGCCGAGCGCCTCGACGCGGGTGGCGATGGCCTGCAACTCCTCGCGCGGCACCTTTTCGAGCGTCCGGCACGGGGTGTCGCGGTCAAGCGAGTAGACCATGACCTGCCGCGGGCGGATTTCGCCGATCAGGCGCAGCCATGCCGCGACCTCCTCTTCGGTGGTGTTGTCGACCCGCTGCCCGTCGAACTCCCCGCGCAGGAACATCGTCTGCACGGTCAGGTGCCCGTCGAAGCCTTTCATCTGATCGACGACCCTGCGTACGGAATAGACCGGGCTCTGGGGATTGTTTATCAGGCGTGCCGTGGCGTCGAAGGCCGAATCGAGCTTGAGGATGTTGTTGTCCACGCTGCGAAGGGCACGGCGCACGCCCTCGCGGTGGAGCTGCGTGGCGTTCGAAAGCACGGAAACCCTGGCCGAGGGGCACAGCTCGTCGCGCAGGGCGATCGTGTCGCCGATCACGGCTTCGAATTCGGGGTGCATCGTCGGCTCGCCGTTGCCGGCGAAGGTGATGACGTCGGGCGGGGTGCCGTCGGCCACCATGCGCCGCAGCGTCGCTGCGAGCTGTGTGCGGACGTCTTCGCGGGTGTTGAAGCGCCGCGCGCCGGGATGCTCGGCATTCCAGCCGCATTCGCAGTAGATGCAGTCGAACGAGCAGAGTTTCGACTCGGTGGGCAGGAGGTTGACCCCCAGCGAGAGTCCCAGCCGCCGCGAATGTACCGGGCCGAAGATGATGTCATGGAATAATGAAGTCATACCACAAAGATAGTATATGCCGGGGGCAAAAGCAAGTTTACTTGCATTTTGCCGGGGCGCCGCCTGTCTGAGGCAAAGCCGAAGATAGCTAAAACGGAAATATTTTTCTACCTTTACAAAAACCATTCCTTATGAAATTCAGGTTCGGATTGCTGCCGCGCGTCGTGCTGGCCATCGGCCTCGGGGTCGGCTGCGGCTTTTTCTTCCCTGTGTGGGCGACGCGTATCGCCCTTACGTTCAATGATATTTTCGGCCAGTTCCTTTCGTTCGTCATCCCGTTGCTCATCCTCGGGCTGGTGGCGCCGGGCATCGCCGACCTGGGACGCAACGCCGGGCGCCTGCTGGCCCTCACGGCGGCGCTGGCCTATGCCTTCACCCTTTTCTCGGGCTTCGGCACCTACCTCACGGGGCGGGCGCTGTTCCCCGCATTGCTCGAAGGCGCCGCAGCCGTGCTGCCCGACGCGGCCGCAACGGCCCCCGCACCCTATTTCACGGTTGGGATGCCACCCCTGTTCGGTGTCATGTCGGCGCTGGTACTGGCCTTCGTACTCGGGCTGGGGATGGCCTATACGCACAGCGTGAAACTCAAAGGGGTGATGGACGATTTCAAGTCGATCATCGACCGCGTGATCGCGGGCGTCATCATCCCGCTGCTGCCCTTCTATATCTTCGGAATCTTCCTTTCGATGACCCAGTCCGGGCAGGTGGCCGGGGTGCTGGGCGTCTTCGTGAAGCTGATCGTGGTGATCTTCTTCATGACCGTCGTGCTGCTGCTCGCACAGTTCTCCATTGCCGGGCTCGTTGCCCGCAAAAACCCGCTGCGGATGCTCCGTACGATGCTTACGGCCTATGTCACGGCGCTCGGCACGCAATCGTCGGCCGCCACCATCCCCGTGACCCTGGCGCAGACCCTCCGGCTCGGCGTGCGCCCCCAGCTGGCGTCGTTCGTCGTACCGCTCTGTGCCACGATCCACCTTTCGGGGTCGATGATGAAGATCGTGGCCTGTGCATTGGCCGTTTCGATGCTGGGCGGGCTGGATATTCCGGCAGGGACTTTCGCGGGGTTCATTCTGCTGCTGGGGGTGACGATGATCGCCGCACCGGGGGTGCCGGGCGGTGCGATCATGGCGGCGCTGGGATTGCTCGAGTCGATGCTCGGGTTCGACGAGACGCTTGCGGGGCTGATGATCGCCACCTACATCGCCATGGACAGCTTCGGCACGGCGACCAACGTGACGGGCGACGGTGCCGTCGCGGTGATCGTCGATGCGATAGACCGCCGTTCGAAAAAATAAAAAATAAACAAAACTCTTCTCCGGGCCGCCGAAAGCGGCCTTTTTCCATATTAAATATCCGGAAATAAGTATAAATGCGTACCCTTGCCGAATAAAAAACGGCTAATTTTGATGGCTAAAAGGTTTTTTTGTACTTTTGCGCGTCCGAAACGGAAACTTAAACATTAAATTACAATATTTTATGGTTGATATTTTTGCACGCCTGGAGAAAAATGCAGGTGGCCCCATCGGTCAGTACATGTCGTACGCCCACGGTTATTACGCGTTCCCCAAACTGGAAGGCGATATCGGCCCCCACATGACTTTCCGGGGCAAGAAGATGCTCAACTGGAGTCTGAACAATTACCTCGGGCTGGCCAACCACCCCGAAGTCCGCAAGGCCGACGCCGAGGGTGCCGCACAGTTCGGCATGGCGGCCCCGATGGGCGCCCGCATGATGAGCGGCCAGACCGTCTACCACGAGCGTCTCGAGCGCGAACTGGCCGAGTTCGTCGGCAAGGAGGACGCCTTCCTGCTGAACTTCGGTTATCAGGGCATGATTTCGATCATCGACTGCCTGCTGACGCCGCGCGACGTGGTGGTCTACGATGCCGAAGCGCATGCCTGCATCATCGACGGCCTGCGCCTGCACAAGGGCAAGCGTTTCGTATACGGCCACAACGACATGGAGTCGCTGCGCCTGCAATTGCAGCATGCCACCGACCTGGCCGAAGAGCAGAACGGCGGCGTGCTCGTGATCACCGAGGGTGTCTTCGGCATGAAAGGCGACCTGGGCAAGCTCGACGAGATCGTGGCCCTGAAAAAGGATTTCCAGTTCCGCCTTCTGGTCGACGATGCCCACGGCTTCGGTACGATGGGTGAGGGCGGCCGCGGTACGGCGTCGCATTTCGGCGTAGTGGACGGCGTAGACGTGCTGTTCAACACCTTTGCCAAGTCGATGGCCGGTATCGGTGCATTCGTCTGCGGCCCCCGCTGGCTGATCAACCTGCTGCGTTACAACATGCGTTCGCAGCTTTACGCCAAGTCGCTCCCGATGCCGATGGTTATCGGTGCCCTGAAACGCCTGGAGCTGATCCGCAACCACCCCGAATACCAGCAGAAACTCTGGGAGATCGTACGCGTGTTGCAAAGCAGCCTCAAAGAGAACGGCTTCGAGATCGGCGTGACCAATTCGCCCGTGACGCCCGTTTTCCTGAAGGGCGGCATCCCCGAGGCTACGAACCTGGTCGTTGACCTGCGTGAGAACCACGGCATCTTCTGTTCGATGGTCGTTTACCCCGTAATCCCGAAAGGCGAGATCATCCTGCGCATCATCCCGACCGCAGTCCATACCCTCGAGGACGTGAATGTCACCATCGAGGCGTTCAAGGCCGTACGCAGCAAGCTCCAGGATGGTATTTATGCCAAACTGCCCATCCCGGTGCGTGCCGACGAAGGTTTCCTGGTTCGTTAATTCCCCGGTTCCCGGCAGGCCGGTTCATTCCGCCGCCCGGATATAAGGGTTTCCCATACGGGTGTCCCCGGCTTTTCCGAAGGCCGGGGACATCGTTTTGCGACAAAATTCGCCGGAAAATTTTGCAGAATAAATTTTTCAGTTTATATTTGCAATCCCGAAACGCGAGTTTCGGATGCCGGAAGGAGGGGTGAAAGCCTTTTCGCAGGCCGAAAAACATATTGCGGAAATAGCTCAGTTGGTAGAGCACAACCTTGCCAAGGTTGGGGTCGCGAGTTCGAGTCTCGTTTTCCGCTCCCGGAGCCTTTGAAAAGAGGCGGCAATAAAGAGCAAAAACCTTATGTATCAATGATATGTAAGGTTTTTTCGTTTTTGGGTTGAAGTTGTAAAAAAAGCCTGCCTGCTAAAGAGCGATGGGGTGGATACCGCAAATAGGGCGGAACTGTTTGCCGATCCCGGTTCGGGGTGGAATCAAAGCCCGGACAGAAAGATATGCTGACCGAGAGCGTATTATCCGTGCAACAGCCGCAAGAGATGAAGCCCGACACAAAGCCGCAGGTCAAACCGGAACAGCAACAGAAACCGAGGCCGCGTGTTAGAACTTACTCGCCGAGAAAACGGGGAAGGCATCTTTGATTTAATACATATAATTTCTTGTATACTTTATAAAATGCTATTTTTGGAAAAAAATCTGAAATATGTCAAATAATATAACGTCTATCACGCGACAGTTAATCGCAGATGAAATAGAAACTTCTAAAATATCTATTTGCGGAAAGTTGAATGACGCCGAATTTCTAAATAGAATATTTGATTTAGAACAATTGCCATCTCAAGACAAACGATACAAAACCGCATTTGGAGATATTAGTTGTCATTCTCGATTTGGCGACTACGAAACTATTACTTGGATGTTTAACGACAGCCGTTTTAATTTGTTACACTGTAACGATGAATTATTTATTCGTTTTATATGTGAAACACTAAATCCGGCTGTAATGCACAAACAGGAAGATTTAGATAAGCTCAAAGCTATATATAGTAGATATTTACGAGGTGATGGATATGAATTATATATTCGATATAATATTTCCTCAATGCCTATATATGGTGTGAGAAAAATAGAAACAGGCATTGATATTCAAGAAAAATCAATACAGCAATATTTAGATTCTGAATATGTCCTGTCAAAAGTAAATTTGATGAAATCTATGGTCAAAACAAATACTGATTTGGCTTTAGGCAGCGCAAAAGAATTATTGGAAATCGTATGTAAAAGTATTTTATCGGAGAAAAAAATCTCATATACAGACGATATGACCCTTTCAAAACTTTTTAAGGAAACTATCAATTCAGTAGGAATATTAGAATCATCTTCGGCCAGTAATAAAGAACAAGCAGACCGCTCAATACGCCAAATTTTGAGCGGTTTAAATAGTGTTATTCAAGGAGTTTCAGAATTGCGTAATGGGTATGGATCTGGCCATGGCAAAGAGGCATCTTTCAAAAGATTAGAGCCTCAATATGTAGAATTTGTCGTGTCAATTGTTTCAAATATAGTAGTTTTCATTTTGCAAATTAATGGAGAAACAACGCCATTGCAGAATTAATAACAATAACAGAGTGGAGATTATCTCCCACTCAAACGTTTATATTCTACAATCTGTTCTTCGCAGACCTTTTCCACAATGTCGCGGAGTAGTTCGATCTTGGGGACGAGGGCGTCGATGTCGGCTTTTGTTACAACGAATTTGTCATTGTAGCGGGCTTCCAGATAGGCGCGGCGCAGCAGGTCGAACAGGCGTTTTTCTTCATCCGTGTCGCAGGGGAATACTTTTGCCAATTCCAGCGTATAGGGTTTACATTTCCCGATCAGAAATTCAAGATCATGTTCTTTATACCCGTAAAGAATATAAACCAACGGGATAGCTTTTAGAAAATACTCGGCAGCTTGGTGAAGATAAAAAGATGCTTGGACAAATCTGTTTTTGTGGATGTTAGTAATAGCGTCATCAAAGAAATATGTAGCGCGAATATATTTGCTTGTATAATACTCTTCCGCCATTGCCTTAATCTCCGCATAGTCCAATTCTTTTGGTGTGGTTAACAGACATTCGCCCGAATCGTAGAGCATGATTCCCTTTGCGACGATCTCGACGTAGAAATAACGTCCCATCGTCAGGGCGTCGTTCAGCTTGGAGATGCTTTCGTTGATAATCTGGGGTCGGGGCAGGTTCTCGTCGTTCTTCCCGGCTGCAAACCGCTCCCTAACGCGGGCCTCTACCGTGCTTTCCCGTTCTCCCAGCCGACGCTTGGTAACGACCAGCAGATCGTAGTCGCTCATGTAGATTGTCCGCACGCCGTAGTCGCGCCGTTCGTCGCGTTCGACATAGGTATTCGCCGCATAACTCCCGTATAGGATAATCATAACGACATCTTTCACCTCGTCGCGGATCAGTGCGGCCAATTCGTGTAAATCCCGCTGTTTGCGTTCGGGCAGAAAGTCGATGGAGTTCTTCATACCTACAAAATTAGCAAGATTTTTCCAAAAACACACGGCCCGTTGGTATTAGATTCGAAATTGTTCGTATATTTGTTTCACGATTCCTTGAAGCAGTTTCGTTGTATAGGGGCGGCAGAAGCCGTCCGGGAACAAACTGGCAAGCAACTACTATGCAAACTTCAAGGAATTATCTCGATTCGGCATAGCCGACGGACATAACATATAAAGGGTAAACAACTCTTTATACCGTTAAGCAAACGTGGAAACCTCTTTCGAGAGGGTTTGAATCAGGTATAATAGTTGTCAGTCCTTGTTATGTCCTGCCCTTTACGGGCGGGGCAGGCAAGGGCGCAGGACAGCTTACTGATTCGGGTTTTCCACGACCTGCTTAACGGGGCTGCAAATGCGCCCCTTTTTTATTTCTATCCGGGGCGCACTCCCACAATCTCAACCCCGGTATTATGTCACGGCAAATCAATCGAAAAGAGGCGTTTTTGGCATCCGTCGGCCCTTGGTCGCGGGCATTGCCGTGTCTGCCGGGGGCTTCACAAGGACGGCGGACATGGCCCTGAAATCTGGTAGTAACACGCAAGTAATCCCGTGCCCGGCCGTCCTTTTTATTATGCGGATGCGGGCGGCCGAAACGAATTCTTCAATCTGTGAAGTTGCGTCACTTGATTGTTTCGGCCCCGCATCCGCTTTTTAATCCGACAACCACAAACTATGGAACCAGCCTTTACCCTCGGCATCCTGTACGGCTGCGGCTGCGGTTTCCGCACGGCGCAGTATTTCGAACAACTCGCCGCATACTATCTGAAATCCATGTCGCGCGTCCGGGTGCTGATCGCTCTGACGGGCAAAGCCGAGCGGTCGGTTGCGGCCTGTCTTTTGGAACAACGAGCGAAGCACTCCGGGCTGGAGGTCGCCGTCGTGCTGACGGCCCGGCAATGGCGGGAATATCTGCAAAACATTTCGCACGGCAAAGCCGCCGAATGCAACCCGATTATCGACGCGGCGGATCGTCGGGAGGTGATGGAACGGTGCGCGGAGCGTTTTTCGCCTCCGGAGCTGTTCCGGCTGTTTATCGAGCGTTGCGACCTGCTCGTTTTTCAAGAACACCATGCCGGGGCACAAATGGTCGGACTGATGCGCGAACTGCTGACGGATATGGCCGTGCCGCTGCCCGTGCAGTACGAACTTCTCCATCCCGGCTATGCGAGCCTGCATTATCCGGCCGACCGGAAGCAGTACCGAATATACGGAGGCCCTTACTACGATCCCTATCAGGAGATTCGGCAGAGCGTCGCCTACCTGCGGCGCAATAATTTCGTGATCCGGGCGGAACACCTTCCGATGATCTTCGTGCGCAAATGGCAGTCCGCGCCGCCGGGGTGGTATCATTACCTGACGACCCCGGACGATACGGACATGATATTCCGCCTGCGGGAAACGCCGCGCCACGATCATCTTTCGCTCAAAGTGTTCGCATACGCCTATGCCGTAAGGCATGATATGTGGGCGGGAGGCCGGGAAACCCCGTCGGGGGTCGACGCGATAAGGCGGTTCCGGCAATTCCGGCAACTGTTGGAGATCATAGCCGCCCGGCGGGAAGCGGGGGAGCGGGTGGAATCGTTCGACCTGATGGATTTCGACGAATATGATAAAATGCTCCGCCAAAATAGATAGAATAAAAGATTTGTTTTTGTCTAAAAGACTGTCTGTCTTCGTATTGACACATAGAAATGCAGCGAGGAGCAAAAGGTGAGCTGAAAACCGAAAGGTCGCCATAACATTCTGATACATAACGGAAAGAAACTGCAGGATCGGTTTCCGGTTTCCCGCTCCAAAACAAAAATAGAATCCTTACGACAAGTTTCGGCAAGTCGTAAGGATTTTTCTTTTATACCCGTCGGCGGATCTTTTGCTTCCGCAGGGGGAATTACTTTTCCGGGATGAACAGTCCGGACATGTTCGCCTGTTCGAGGGTGAGGAGCCCGACTTTTTTAGGAATGCCGCCGGCATATCCCGTCAGGCTGCCGTCGCTGCCCACGACCCGGTGGCAGGGGATGATAATGCTGATCGGATTGTGCCCTACGGCACCGCCTATGGCCTGCGCCGACATGGTTTGCTTTCCCTGCTGCCGTGCGATTTCTTCCGCAATATCCTTATAGGTGATTGTTTCCCCGTACGGTATTTGTAGTAATATTTCCCATACGGCCTGCCGGAAGGGCGACCCTTCGGGGCCCAGCGGGGGTGTAAATCCCGGGTTTTTCCCGCTGAAGTAGCAGTCCAGCCACCGCTGTGTCTGGTCGAATACGGGGAGCTGCTTCTCTTCGTGTGCTGCCGGCAGTGTGGCGGCAAAGTATTTTTGCCCGTCGAACCAAAGCCCGGTCAGGCTGTTGCCGTCGGCGGAGACCGTTATCCCGCCGAGGGGCGACTGGTATTTACAAATGTACTGCATGGTGTTATCGGTTAAAGTAAAGGTTGGAATCTTCCGGGGCTTCTTCTCTCGAAGCTATCGTGCAACAGCCCGGGGGCGTAGTACGATTACATTTGGCATGCTTTCATCGGTTATGTGTTTGTCGTTTTGCCTTCGATATTCGGCAGGAAACCCGTGATTATCCCCAACAGGGGCAGCAGGGTGCTGATCCGAAAGATGAATTCGATGCTGGTCTTGTCGGCCAGCCAGCCGAAGAAGGCCGAGCCGAGGCCGCCGAGGCCGAACATCAGCCCGAAAAAGATCCCGGCGACCATCCCGACCTTGCCGGGCATCAGGTCGGTGGCGTAGACCAGGATGGCGGAGAATGCCGAGGAGATGACGAGTCCGATGATGACGGCGAGCACGATCGTGCAGGTCAGGTTCGCATAGGGCAGCAGCAGGGTGAAGGGCGCAGCCCCGAGGATGGAGCCCCAGATCACGTATTTACGCCCGAAACGGTCGCCCAGCGGCCCGCCGGCGACCGTGCCGACAGCCGATGCCCCGAGGAATGTGAAGAGGCAGTACTGCGCCCCCTGCACCGAGATTTCGAATTTATCCATCAGGAAGAATGTGAAGTAGTTGGTCATGCTGGCGATGTAAAAGTATTTCGAGAATACCAGTACGCCCAGGATGCCCAGTGCGAGGCGGATTTTGCGTTTCCCCAGGTGGTGTGCCGGGGCCGCTGCGGCTGCCGCGGGGCGGTTTGCGGTGACGGTGAGGCGAAGTTTATACCACCTCCCGATTCTCGAGAGGATGAGGATGGCGAGGATTGCGGCCAAAGCGAACCAGCCGATCGAGGCCTGCCCGAAGGGGATGACGACCAGCGCGGCCAGCAGCGGCCCCATGGCGCCCCCGGCGTTGCCGCCGACCTGGAATATCGACTGTGCCAGTCCTTTCCGGCCTCCCGAAGCGAGTTGCGCCACCCGGGAGGATTCGGGGTGGAAGACCGAAGAGCCGCAGCCGATCAGTCCTACCGCCAGCAGGATGGGTACGAAGCCCGGGGCGACGGAGAGGGTGAACAGCCCGAGCAGCGTGAAGCACATCCCCGCGGCGAGCGAGTAGGGGCGCGGATGGCGGTCTGCATAGAGTCCGATGAAGGGTTGCAGCAGCGACGAGGTCATCTGGAAAACCAGCGTGATGATTCCGATCTGGGCGAACGTGAAGCCGAATTTCTCCTTCAGGAGCGGGTAGACGGCCGGGATCACCGACTGCATCATGTCGTTCAGCAGGTGGGTGATGCTGATCATGAACAGTATCGGGTAGACTGTTCCGGTCTCCGTGAAGCGCCGCAGGCGTGTGTCCGTGGGTTTTGTAAGCGTCTCCATTGCTGCGGGCTATGGTTCTTCGAGTATCCGCGTGATCGCCTCCCGGGCATTCCGCACGTCCCCGGCAAGGATGTATCCGAGTAACTGCCCGTGCGTGGGCTGGGTGGCGAGCAGGCACTCCGTGTCCCTGTATATATTGCTGAACCTCTTTTTCAGATGGGCGGCCGTCGAGCGGTACAGCTCGCACAGGATTTCGTTGTGCGTGGCCTCGGCCAGGGCGATGTGGAAGTTGACGTCGGCTTCGATACAGGCCTGCAATGCCCCGGCAGCTGCGGTCGCTCCCCGCTCCGCGAGGTGCTTTTCGAGGACTGCGGCGTCGTGTGCCGTTCGCCGTTCGGCGGCTTTTTCGGCGATCGCGACTTCCAGTATTTTCCGCACTTCGTCCAGGTCGTGCAGGTCGGCGCGCCCGAGGCGCCGCTCCATCGGTTCGTCCGGGGGCGTGAGGCGTTCGACAAATGTCCCGGCACCTTGCCGTACCTTCAGGAACCCCATGTTGGACAGGATTCTGACCGCTTCGCGCACGGTCGAGCGGCCGACCCCGAAAATCTGCATCAACTCCGGTTCGGGCGGTAGTTTTTCGCCCACCTCGAATTTTCCGGACATGAATTGCCCCTGCAACCGGCCGGCCAGCTCTTCGGCCAGCGATTTCTTGCTGAGTTGCATGTTCGAACCGGGTTTCATCATATCATCTGATGTTTTGCGCGAAGGTAGGCATTAATTCCGAACCGGCAAAGTTTTCCGGGATCTTTTGCGTGCGGAAAAAGGTTCGGGCAAGGAAGCTTCACCCGCTGTGATCCGAGAAATGCGGATGAAAGTACGAATTTTCATGTGCGGCAATTTTTGCATGTTATTGGTGAAAAGCGAGGTGCTTTCAGAACGGACAAATATCTAAATTTGTAACAATGAATATAGATGAAGACGATACGAAACTTTTCAGGTTGCTCGAGCCCGGGGAGTTCGGTATCTACACACAGTCTGACGAATTACCGGTATCCGATTGTCCGGTATACCTTATGGAAGGGGTCGGAGGCATCTGCCTGTCGGGTACGGCTACGGTACAGGTTTTCAGCCATCGCTTCCGGATCGTGCGCGGGATGGTGCTTGCCCTGTTTCCCTGGCAGTTGATTTCCATCAAGGAGGTAAGCGACGATTTCGGGATCAGGTTTTTCCGCATATCGCACGATATGTTTACCGATACCCTCAGTTCCCTGTGGAGGGCCAGGCCCGGTTTCTTTTTTTACATGCGCACGCATATCGCCTCGGAGCCGCGGGAAGAGTATGTCGGGCGGTTCCTGAATTTCTGCGACTTGCTGGCTTACCGTGCCGAAAATGCTCCCGTCATCTGTCGCCGTGAGTCGGTAATGCAACTTTTGCGGGTGTTCTATTGGGACGTCTACACCATCTATCTCAATGATCCGCAGGCTGAAAAGACTGCTTATACCCATAAGGAAGAACTGGCATTCCGGTTCATGCGGACGGTCGTCGAGGAACATTCTCCCAACAGGGACGTGGCGTATTTCGCCGAGAGGCTCGGGATCACTCCGAAGTACCTGACCAACCTGATGAACGAGATCAGCGGGCAGTCGGCACGGGACTGGATCGTCTGCTTCACGATTTTCGAGATCAAGGCGCTGCTCCGGGAATCGGCGATGGACTTGAAGACGATCGTGGCGCGTGTCAATTTTCCCGACCAGTCTACCCTGAGCCGCTTTTTCCGCAGGTACACGGGCATGTCCCCGTCCCGGTATCGGAAGAATATTCATTTCTGAGCTTTAAGCCGGGCGGAAGCCCGGCTTCTTTTTTTGTAGAATGTAGGGCTGAAATGTTTTAAATGGTAGCCGTATTTGTTGTGCTTTTGGTGTGTATTTCACTAATAATATGCGATTTTCGCCCAAAGTTTGGCGAAATTGGGTTTATTTTTTTACATTTGTCAAGATAGAAATGCGGGCTTCTGCGGAATTTGCTTTCGCAGGGCAGAACGGTAGGTGCGGATGGCTGTCGGAAAAGGATGTGATAAACCAATTTTTTCTCATATGAAAAATTTACGATACCTGTGCCTGCTGTGTGCCCTCGCAGTATGCACCATGTTACCGACCGGCTGTATCGAACGGCCGGATGAAGTTCCCGGCCCGGATGACACGGCCCAAGGCGGAAATAAATACGATTACGCCACGACGCGGGATATTCCTCTTAATCTGGACTATGCCCGCAGGGGCAGCAAGGCGCTGTTTGAAATTTATGCCCAGAACCCTGTGAATGCCGTGGACGGTGCGTTTACTCTGAAACCCGGCGTAAAAGCCCTGCTCAGGGCCTATACCGATAACGACGGTAAATATTCGGGAGTGGTCAACCTCCCGACTGCCGTAGGCAAGGTGTACGTGTATAGCGAATCCTACGGTTTCCCCGCCTGTATCGAGGCCGACGTGACTGCCGGCGGTATTTCGTGCAACGTGCGGCAGTTCTACGAAAAGGCGGCCGGGAAGGTCTCCGGCGCCGCGGTTGCCGACCGGGTTGCGGCGACCCGTGCCGATGCGGCCAATCCTTATAACGTGCAGCAGCTCGGCGACTGGACTTGGGAAGGCAAACCGCTCTACATCCTCGGTACAATGTATGGTCAGAAACCCTACCTGAATATCGCACCTGATTACGCACAGACACCTGCGGGGATGATGAACCGCATTCAGAACGTACTGATGCCGGGCGTCGACAATTCGAAATACGCCATGCCGACCGGGGTGGTCAACCTCAATGTGACGAAGGATGCCCATCTGACGCTGGTGTTCGCCGCAGAACTGGCAGCATGGCGCAATGCCATCGGTTATTATTATTATGATACGCAGAACCCTCCCCGGACGCAAGCCGAGTTCGATGCGCTGCCCAAGTACGTGGCCTTCCCCAACTGCTCTTCCTTTACGACCAATTTCGACGACCCGGATGATTTGGGGTCGGGCGGCGGCGATTGGACGGCACCCCTGTTTTTCGGCGAACAGCTGCGGCTGACCTGTTTCAGGGGAGGCAAGGCTACTGACATTTTTCCAGCCGGTACGACCGTGGGCTGGTTCATGCTGCCCGATGCGTATGAAATTTCGGCTTATGACTATACCGGAAAACTCGATATCACCGGTTCTAAACACCCGGCGCGCTATTCGAACAATGAGTTCAATGCGGGGAACGGCCGCTATATGGTCAGCCTTTACGACAAAGTGAGCGGCAAGACCGTGCTCGGCTTCGAGGATGGCGGCGACAACGACTATAAGGACGTGCTTTTCTATGTGGACTCCGATCCTGCCGATGCCATTTACGACCCCGACCGCCCGACGACCGACCCCGGTGACGAGAAGTATCCCGACGTGGCGGGCGACCCTGTGGTCGGCACGCTGGCTTTCGAGGATCTGTGGCCGAGCCAGGGCGATTACGACATGAACGACGTGGTGGTCGGGTACAGCACGACCTTCACGGTCGACAAAGACAACCGGATCGTGGCGATCCGGGATGTCGTCACTCCGTTGCACAGCGGCGGTAAACTCCGGAGCGCCTTCGGTTACCAGCTCGACATTCCCGTAACCGCCGTCAAAGGCGTGAAGATCGAAAACGGGTCTTCGACGGCCGGACTCGAAAAGAACCAGGATAAAGCCGTGGTGATACTCTTCGACGACATCGAGCAGGCCGTGGCCCGGGGGCCCGTTAGCGTCGAGATCGAACTGGACGGGAGCCTGTCGATGGACAAGGTGACCCGCAAGTCGCTCTACAACCCGTTCATCTGCGTGAGCGACAAAGGGTTTGTTCCCGGGGCCGTCCGCAAGGAAATACACCTGACCAACTATCCGCCCACGTCGCTGGCCGACCCCTATCCTTTCGGCCGCAACGATGACAAGAGCTCGCTGGACAAGGCGGGGAATCCCATCGGGCCCTATTATTATGCGACTTCCGAGTTGTATCCTTTTGCCATCGACCTGCCCGTTACCGATCACCGGATCCCGGACGAGATGGTGAAGATCGACGTCTTCTATCCCGATTTCGCCGGTTGGGTGAAGAGCCGTGGCGAAAAACACAAGGAGTGGTATAAGAACTCCGTGAAATAGACCCGGTATTGCCGGTTCGCACGGCGCCCCTGCATCGCGGGGGCTCCGTGTTGTATGGGGCTGCCGGAACGATATGTGGAATTATTGTGTTACCTTTGCCGAAAAGAATGAACGAACCGAATGGCAAAGATTCTTATTATCGACGACGAGGAACAGTTGCGCAAGCTGCTGGCCCGCATCATCGCTCTGGAAGGTTACGAGGTGGCCGAGGCCGCCGATTGTGCCGGGGGGCTCAGGATGCTCCGCCGCTATGAACCCGATGTCGTGCTGTGCGACGTCAAGCTGCCCGACGGCAACGGTGTCGAGATGGTCGGACGGATCAAGCAGGTCATGCCTTCGGCCGAGGTCATCCTGCTGACGGCCTACGGCAATATCCCCGACGGCGTGCAGGCCATCAAGAACGGGGCATTCGATTACATAACCAAGGGCGACGACAACAACAAGATACTGCCGCTGCTGAGCCGTGCCACCGAGAAAGCGCAGATGCAGCGCCGGCTGGCTCGTCTCGAGGACAAACTCTCCGAAGAGCATTCGTTCGACCGCATCATCGGTTCGTCGGAATCCCTCCGCAGTGCGGTCGCGCTGGCACGCAAGGTCGCCGTCACGGATACCTCGGTGCTGCTCACGGGTGAAACCGGAACCGGCAAGGAGGTTTTTGCGCAGGCCATCCACCACGCCAGCCCGCGCGCGAAGGGGGCGTTCGTCGCCGTCAACTGTTCGGCTTTCTCCAAGGAACTGCTCGAAAGCGAATTGTTCGGCCACCGTGCCGGCAGCTTCACGGGTGCCACCAAGGATAAGAAAGGGTTGTTCGAGGAGGCCGACAAGGGGACGCTTTTTCTCGACGAGATCGGCGAGATGCCCGTCGAGCTGCAGGCCAAGCTGCTGCGCGTGCTCGAATGCGGCGAGTTCATCAAAATCGGCGAGACCCGCCCGACCAAGGTCGACCTGCGGATCATCGCCGCCACGAACCGCGACCTCGAAAAGGAGATCGTTTCCGGGAATTTCCGCGAAGACCTCTTCTTCCGACTTTCTGTTTTCCGCATCCACCTGCCGTCGCTGCGCGAACGGCCGGGCGATATCGCCGAATATGCCCGGTTCTTTGCGGCGCAGTTCGCCGACAGGATGGGGCGCCGGATCGACACGATCGACAAGGGATATATCGCCGCACTGGAACGCCATGCCTGGCACGGCAACGTCCGCGAACTGCGCAACGTCGTGGAGCGCAGCCTGATCATGGCCGAAGGCAACGCCCTCACCGTCGGCTGCCTCTCCCCCGAATTCCATGCCGCGTCGTGCGACGGCTCCGTGCCCGACTCGATGGCGCTCGACGCCCTCGAACGGCACCACATCCTCAGGGTACTCGAATACACGAAAGGCAACAAGGCCGAGGCCGCCCGCCTGCTGGGCATCGGCATCGCCACGCTTTACCGCAAGCTGGAAAGTTACGGCATGAAGCCCTGACGCCGGCGCCAGGCATATCATTCTGAGACGGCCGCCTTATCATTTTGATAGGGCGGCCGTTCTTTTTGGCAGGTATGCCAAAGTCGCATCTGTTTGACAATTAGTCGCATAGTGCCGAAATTCCTGTTTTGGCACTCCCTTCGTATTCCTTTGGACACAAACCGAAAGAAGAAATCGACATGGTAATCGTGATCCTGATCCTGATATTCTGCGGCGCAATGCTGTTGCTGTGCCGGATGCTTTGCGGTTTTACGAAATTGTTGTCTAACTCAAAAAAAGAACGAAGATGAATGGAACTGTGTTGTTCCTGTTGCTGTGCGCCCTCGGGTCGCTGTGTTACTGGTTTTATTCGAAATGTGTGGATTGGTTTGAAAAAATCTGATGAAAAATGTTTACAGGACTGCTTATTCTGAGCATCGTCGGATTCGTCTATCTGATGTACGTGCTCGTAAAACCCGAAAGATTCTGATTGTCTGACCCCGAAAAAACGCAAATAAATGAATACCGAAATTTTAGGCGTTATCCTGCAATGGGTGGCTCTGGTGGTGCTTTGCTATCCGCTGGGACGCTACATTGCCAAAGTATACCGAGGTGAGCGCACGTGGCTCGACTTCATGGCTCCCGTCGAACGGTTCGTCTACCGCGTGTGCGGTATCGACCCCGCGCAGGAGATGGACTGGAAACAGTTTCTCAAGGCGCTGCTGATGGTCAACCTCTTCTGGTTCTTCTGGGGCATGCTGCTGCTGGTTTTCCAGGGCTGGCTGCCGCTCAACCCCGACGGCAACCCCGGGCAGTCGCCCGATCTGGCGTTCAACACCTGTATCTCGTTCATGGTCAACTGCAACCTGCAACATTACAGCGGCGAGACGGGGTTGAGCTATTTCACCCAGCTGTTCGTCATCATGCTCTTCCAGTTCGTCACCGCAGCCTGCGGCATGGCGGCCATGGCAGGTGTCATGAAGGCGCTGGCTGCCAAGACCACGAAGACCATCGGCAACTTCTGGGTGTTCCTTACCAAGAGCGTAACCCGTATTCTGATGCCGTTGTCGCTCGTCGTGGGTATCCTGCTCGTCATCAACGGAACCCCGATGTCGTTCGACGGCAAACAGACCATCACTACGCTCGAAGGCCAGGAGCAGGTCATCTCGCAGGGCCCCACAGCGGCCATCGTGCCTATCAAACAACTGGGCACCAACGGTGGCGGCTATTTCGGCACCAACTCGGCACACCCGCTCGAAAACCCCAATGCCTTTACCAACATCCTCGAGTGCTGGTCGATCCTGATCCTTCCGATGGCGATGGTCTTCGCGTTCGGCTTCTATACGCGCCGCCGTAAGCTCGCCGCGTGGATTTTCGCCGTGATGCTCTTCGCCTATACCGCGGGCGTCGTCTTTTCGGTATGGCAGGAGACGGGCGGCAGCCGGCAGATCGACCGGATGGGTATCGCGCAGGAGCTCGGTTCGATGGAGGGCAAGGAGATTCGCATCGGTTCGGCGGCTTCGGCCATGTGGGGCATGACGACGACCGTCACCTCGAACGGGTCGGTCGACTCGATGCACGATTCGCAGACCCCGCTGAGCGGTATGCTGCAAATGCTCAACATGCAGATCAACTGCTGGTTCGGCGGTGTCGGCGTGGGATGGATGAACTACTTCGCATTTCTTATTATCGCGGTCTTCATCAGCGGCCTGATGGTGGGCCGTACGCCCGAGTTCCTCGGCAAGAAGGTCGAGGCGCGAGAGATGAAGATCGCCACGCTGGTCGTGCTGATGCACCCCTTCCTGATCCTCGTCGGCACGGGAATTTCAGCCGCCGTAGCCGCCGCCGACCCGGAGATCGGCTGGCTCAACAACCCCTCGTTCCACGGCCTGAGCGAAATGCTCTACGAGTACACCTCCTCGGCCGCCAACAACGGTTCGGGTTTCGAGGGGCTGGCCGACAATACGCCGTTCTGGAATATTTCGACCGGCATTGCGCTGATCATGGGGCGTTATTTCCCGATCGTGGGGCAGGTCGCCATCGCGGGGCTGCTCGCTTCGAAGAAATATATCCCCGAAAGCGCCGGTACGCTCAAGACCGATACGGGAACCTTCTCGCTGATGACTTTCGCCGTCATCATCATCGTCGCTGCGCTCTCGTTCTTCCCTGCGCTGGCGCTGGGCCCGATCGCCGATTACCTGACCTTCTAAAATGTTACGACTATGAAACGAAACAGAAATAATTCCTTGTTCGACCGTACCCTGCTGCGCCAGAGCCTGCGCGCCTCGTTCCAAAAGCTCGACCCGCGCAAGATGGTCAAGAACCCCATCATGTTCACCGTCGAAGCCGTCACCTTCGTCATGTTGCTGCTGATCGTGTGGATTGCCGTGACGGGCAATACCTCGCAGGGGTCGCTGCTCTATAACGTCGTGGTCTTCCTGGTGCTTTTCGCCACGGTGCTCTTCGCCAACTTCGCCGAGGCCATTGCCGAGGCGCGCGGCAAGGCGCAGGCCGACTCGCTGCGCAAGACCCGTGAGGAAACCCCTGCCAAGCGGATCGACCCCGACGGACAGTCGCATATCGTGAGCAGTTCCGACCTCAGGCAGGGTGACCTCTTCGAATGCGTCGCCGGTGACACGGTCGCCGCCGACGGCGAGATCGTCGAGGGGCTCGCTTCGATCGACGAGAGCGCCATCACGGGCGAGTCCGCCCCTGTGATCCGCGAGGCGGGCGGTGACAAAAGTTCCGTCACGGGTGGTACCAAAGTGCTTTCCGACCGCATCCTGGTGAAGGTCACGGCGCGTCCGGGCGAAAGTTTCCTCGACAAGATGATCGCCCTCGTGGAAGGCTCCTCGCGCCAGAAGACGCCCAACGAAATCGCCCTGACCATCCTGCTGGCAGGCTTTACGATCGTGTTCGTCATCGTCTGCGCGACGCTCAAGCCCTTTGCCGATTACGTCGGCGCCAACATCACCGTCGCGGCGTTCATCTCGCTGTTCGTCTGCCTGATCCCGACCACCATCGGCGGCCTGCTTTCGGCCATCGGCATCGCCGGTATGGATCGTGCGCTCCGCGCCAACGTCATCACCAAGTCGGGCAAGGCCGTCGAGACTGCCGGCGACATCGACACACTGCTGCTCGACAAGACCGGTACGATCACCATCGGTAACCGCAAGGCCACGGGCTTCTATCCGGTCGACGGGTTCGGTGCCCGGGAGTTTGTCCGGCTGTGCGTCCTCTCGTCGGTGTCCGATCCGACGCCCGAAGGCAAGTCCATCGTCGAACTGGGTGCCGAGCAGGGCATCAAGACCGATCCCCTGCAACTGGTCGGCGTGCACATGGTGAAGTTCACCGCCGAGACCAAGTGCTCGGGTGTGGACATGCCCGACGGCCGCCGTATCCGCAAGGGCGCTTCGGAAGCGATCCTGCGCATGTGTGCCGAGGCGGGGCACGAATGCCCCGCAGGTATCGAAGCCACCGTGCGCCGTATCTCCGAGAACGGCGGGACGCCGCTCATCGTCTGCGAGGACGAGCGGATCAGGGGTGTGGTCGAATTGCAGGACATCATCAAGACGGGTATCCGCGAGCGTTTCGAGCGTCTGCGCAAGATGGGCGTGAAAACCGTGATGGTGACGGGCGACAACCCGCTGACGGCAAAATACATTGCCGAACAGGCAGGCGTCGACGACTTCATCGCCGAAGCCCGCCCCGAGGATAAACTCGAATACATCCGCCGGGAGCAGCGGGCCGGTAAACTGGTCGCCATGATGGGCGACGGCACGAACGATGCCCCGGCGCTGGCGCAGGCCGACGTGGGCGTGGCGATGAACAGCGGTACGCAGGCCGCCAAGGAGGCCGGCAACATGGTCGACCTGGACAATGACCCCACGAAACTGATCGAGATCGTCGAGATCGGCAAGCAGCTCCTGATGACGCGCGGCACGCTGACCACCTTCTCGATCGCCAACGACGTGGCCAAGTATTTCGCCATCGTCCCGGCGCTGTTCATCGCCTCCATCCCTTCGTTGCAGGCTCTGAACATCATGCACCTCGATTCGCCCGAAAGCGCTATCCTGTCGGCCGTGATTTTCAACGCGGTCATCATCCCGTTGCTGATCCCGCTGGCGCTGCGCGGCGTGACGTACAAGCCGATCGGGGCTTCGGCCCTGCTGCGCCGCAACCTCTTCATCTACGGGCTCGGAGGTGTCATCGTGCCGTTCGTGGGCATCAAACTGATAGATATGTTGGTAAGTGTATTCTTTTAACGTGTTGCAATTATGAAAAACCTTTGGATTTCAGTGAAGATAACGCTGGCAATGTGCCTGTTGCTCGGCGTGGGATATGTACTCGTGCTGCGCGGGGTTTCGGCCCTTGCGGGCCCCAACGGCGGGCAGGCCGAAACACTTACGCTCGATGGCCGGGTCGTCGGCGCCGCGAACGTAGGCCAGCAGTTCACCGGCGGGCGCTATTTCTGGGGGCGTCCCTCGGCCGTGGATTACAACGGCGGCGGCTCGGGCGGCAGCAACAAGGCTACGACCAATCCCGAATACCTGGCCGATGTGGAGCAGCGCGTGCAGGATTTCCTCGCGGCGCATCCTTACCTCTCCCGCGGAGAGGTGCCTTCGGAAATGGTGACAGCCAGCGGTTCGGGCCTCGATCCCGATATCTCGCCCCGCGGGGCGCAGGTGCAGGTGCGCCGCGTCGCCGCGGCCCGCGGGCTCGACGAGGCCGTCGTGCAGCGGCTGGTCGACTCGCTGACGCAAAAACCGTGGCTGGGGCTTTTCGGCACGGCGAAGGTCAACGTCCTGCGCCTGAATATCGCGCTGGAAACCCTGCAACCGAACGTCACGGCCTCGGCCGGTGTCCGGCAGGCCGGCGGGTGCGGGGAGGATGTATCCCCGGAAAACTAATGGAAACTACATGAAACGGATATGGAAAAGAAAACTGAAAAGGATAAATATATGAAACGCTGGATCGTAATTCTGCTAACCGCCATGGCGGTAATGCTCACCGTCGACCTCTGTGCGCAGGATAGGCAGCGCGGTGTGGAAATTTCGGGTGGCACCGACCTCGTGAGCGGCTATGTATGGCGCGGTGTCTGGGAAGCGGGCGTGAGCCTTCAGCCCACGCTGGCACTGGCTGCCGGGAATTTTTCGGTGGCCGCCTGGGGTTCGGTCGATTTTGCGGCGACCTCCTACAAGGAGATGGACTTGACGATGGCTTATGCCCTCGGCCCCGTGACTTTCTCGCTGGCCGACCTTTACTGGGAAGGCGGCGCCGGTGACCGGGGCACAATCAGTCGTAACTATTTCCGTTTCGGTGCCGACTCCCCGCACCGTGTCGAGGCCGGGATCGCCTGGTGCATCTCGCCCCGAGTGCCCCTGACCCTGGCATGGAACACGGTGCTGTTCGGAGCCGCGGATGTCGATGCCACCGGCGACCGTGCCTATGCCACCTACATCGAGGCATCCTATCCTTTTGCCGTGAAGGGCATAGATATGAAGGCCGGCGTGGGTGTCGTGCCGTGGAACGCCGTCGGTACCTACGGCATCGACCGCGATTTCTATGTGCAAAACGTCTTCGTCAATGCAGCGAAGAGCTGGACGGTAGCGGGGTCGTTGCAACTGGGACTTTTCACTTCGCTGAGCTGGAACCCGGCGGCCGAGGACGTTAATTTCGTGGGCGGAATATCGTTCCGCATGTGATTATGGACAAGGAAGGCAGTGTTCAGCGGTTCCTGGATCTGATCCGCCGCTCGCACCGGGGCAAGTTCAAAATCTACATCGGCATGAGTGCCGGGGTGGGTAAGAGCTACCGCATGTTGCAGGAAGCGCATCAGTTGCTCGACGCAGGCGTGGACGTCTGCATCGGATTTATCGAAACGCACGGCCGTGCCGAAACGGAAGCCCTCGTCGCAGGGCTTCCCCTCGTGCCGCGCCGCAGGCTCTTCTACAAAGGCAAGGAACTCGAGGAGATGGACACGCAGGCCATCCTGAACCTGCATCCCGAGATCGTGGTCGTGGACGAACTGGCGCACACCAATATCGAAGGCAGCGGCAATCCCAAGCGCTGGCAGGACGTGATGCAACTGCTCGATGCGGGGATCAGCGTCATCACGGCGGTCAACATCCAGCATATCGAGGGGCTGAACGAGTCCGTGCAGGAGATTACGGGCGTCGAGGTGCACGAGCGCGTGCCGGACAGCGTGCTGGCCATGGCCGACGAAGTGGTGAACATCGACCTCACGGCCGACGAACTGATCGACCGCCTGAAGGCAGGCAAAATCTATAAACCCGACAAGGTCGCTGCGGCACTCAACAATTTCTTCACGCAGGAGAACATCCTCCAACTGCGCGAACTGGCGCTCAAGGAGGTGGCGCTGCGCGTGGAGAAGAAGGTCGAGAACGAGGTCGCCGCAGGCGACAAGTGCCGCCACGACAGGTTGCTGGCCGTCATCGACTCCTCGGAAAAGCGGTCGCGCCGCGTGATCCGCAAGACGGCGCGCATGGCCACGCACATCAACACCTCGTTCGTCGTGCTCTACGTGCAGGGCGACCGCGAGGCCGCCGACCGGATCCCGCTGGCCAACCAGCGTTACCTGATCAACAACCTGAACCTCGCCACGGAGCTCGGCGGCGAAATCCGCCGGGTGCATTCCAACCGTCCGGTCGAGGCGATCCTCGAAACCTGCCGGGAACAAAAAATCAGTATCGTCTGCGTCGGGCGGCCCGAATTTTCATTATTTTCGCTGCTGAAGAACGCGATCGTGCTGCGTAGCCTGATCGGCCGCCTGTCGCGTATGAACATCGACCTTTTTATTATGTCATGACTATGAAGATACAAGGGAGGCTTACCCTGGGCATCGGCGTGCTGTTCGCCATGATCCTGTTGCTCGGCATCCAGTCGGTCAGCTATGTCCGCCAGCTTTCGCGCGCTACGGGCACCATCCTGGCCGACAACTATAATTCGCTGCAATACGCCGGGGACATGCTCCGTTCGCTGAACGACATCGGCCAGGATTCCGTCTCGCGGCACGCCCTGCGCCAGAGCCTGGCGCTCCAGCAGCAGAACATCACCGAAGTCAGCGAAAAGGAGCTTACGGCGGCCTTGCAGCAGCATGTCGCCAGCCTGAGCGACCCCGTCACCGAGGCCGAGATACAGACCGTGCGTGCCGACCTCTACCGCATTATGGAGGTGAACATGGCGGCCATCCGGGCCAAGAGCTCGCAGGTCGAGGAGCGTGCCGACTATGTCATGTGGTGGCTGATCGTCGTGGCCGCCCTGTGCGCCCTGGTAGCGGGCGCCGTGCTGGTGTGGTTCCCGCGGATGGTGCTGCGCCCGATCGACGAGCTGAAGAAGGGGATCAAGGAGATCGCCAGTCATAATTACGGGAAGCGGCTCGACTTCACGGGCAACCGCGAGTTCGAATCCGTCGCCGAGTCGTTCAACAACATGGCGGCCAAGCTCGACGAGTACCGCCGCAGTTCGCTCGACGACCTGATGACGGCCAAGACGCGGATCGAGGCGATCGTCAATTCGCTCCACGAACCGATCATCGGACTCGATCCCCGGAAGACCATCCTCTTCATGAACCGCGAGGCGCTGTCGGTGCTCAACCTGCCCGAAACCGTCATCGGGCGCGATGCCACCGAAGTGGCGCTCGCCAACGACCTGCTCCGGCGCCTGCTGCGCGAGCTTTACGGCGAGAAGAAAAACGCCGGGCAGGAACCGCTGAAGATCTATGCCGACAACAAGGAGAGCTATTTCCAGATGGAAGATACGCCGCTCTACATCATGCCGGTCGGCAGCCGGGAGCAACAGTTCGTCGGCAACCTGATCGTCCTGAACAACATCACCAAGTACAAGGAGCTGGACTCGGCCAAGACCAATTTCATCTCGACGGTTTCGCACGAGATGAAAACTCCCATCTCGTCGATCCTGATGAGCCTGCAACTGCTCGGCGACAACCGTCTCGGGCAGCTCAACGAAGAACAGAAACAACTCGTGGGCAGCATCCGCGAGAGCAGCGACCGCCTGTTGAATATCACGGGCGAATTGCTCAACATGACGCAGGTCGAGTCCGGGAAACTCAGGCTCATGCCCAAGGTCGTGAAGCCTGTCGAGCTGATCGACTATGCGGTCAAGGCGACACAGGTGCTGGCCGAGCGTTTCCGCTGCTTCGTCGAGGTGGAGTATCCCGAGAAGATTTCGAAACTGTTCGTCGACAACGAAAAGATCGCATGGGTCATCACCAACCTCCTCTCCAACGCCATCCACCATTCCCCCGAGAATTCGCGCATCATCGTCGGGGCCGTGCAGCATGAAAAGGCGGTCGAGATTTTCGTGCAGGATTTCGGACGGGGCATCGACCCGCGTTACCATAAGAGCATTTTCGAGCGTTATTTCCGCGTGCCGGGTACCAAAGTGCAGGGCAGCGGGTTGGGGCTGGCCATCTCCAAGGAGTTTGTCGAGGCGCACGGCGGTACGATCTCGGTCGAAAGCGGGATCGGCAAGGGAAGCCGCTTTTCGATCCTGTTGCCGGCCTAGCGCCCTGCCGGGGAGGCCCCTCGCAGCGCGCCGAAGCCGCAGGCATCGTGCCTGCGGCTTCCCCGTTTTCGTTTGCCCGGACGGAATTGTCCGGTGTGGCGACGGCAGGCGGCAGCGGGAAAGAAATAAAATTCGCATTTTCCCCAGCTTTCTCCGTATTTATTTATTTTGCCTGTTGCAGACGGCCAAATACCGTAGAAAAAAGCTTGTTTAAAGTAAAAATTATTATCTTTGCAGGAGTACAGCACCAAACCAAATAATCATTGCGAATTATGGTCGATTCTTTTTTGGGACAAGCCGAAGAAGGCAATAAAACCGCTCTGCTGAAACTGCAGTTGATCGGACACTACATCATGGGAGGGGATTTCAGTATCACGGATCTGAGCCATGAAATGAACCTGTCGGTGCCGACGGTCACCAAACTGGTCAGCGAACTGATCGAAGAGGGCTTCGTGCACGATTTCGGGAAACAGGGCACTGCCGGAGGGCGCCGGCCCAACATCTACGGATTGAACCCTTATGCAGGTTATTTCGTCGGTGTCGACATCAAGAAGGACATCATCACCCTGGCGATCATCAATTTCAAGGGGCAGGTCGTCGACATGCGCGATTGCGTGCCGTTCGTCATGGAAAATTCGGTGCAGGCGCTCGACCGGTTGTGCGACGTGGTCAACGGGTTCATTGCCAAGAGCAAGATCGACCGTGCCAAGATTTTTTCGGTCGGCTTCAACCTCTCGGGGCGGGTCAATTCCAAGACGGGGTACAGTTACAGCTATTTCTTTGTCGAGGAGGAGCCGCTCACGATGCTGCTGGAGAAACGCCTGGGCTGCAAGGTCTATGTCGAGAACGATACCCGGGCGATGACCTACGGGGAGTACATGTGTGGCGTGGGTAACAACGAGGATACGATGATATTCGTCAATGCCAGCTGGGGTTTGGGCGTCGGGCTGGTCATCGACCGCAAACTGTTCTATGGCCGGTCGGGATTCTCGGGCGAGTTCGGCCATTTCCCGCTGCTCGACAACGAGGTGATATGCCGGTGCGGCAAGCGCGGCTGCCTCGAAACCGGCGCTTCGGGCTCGGCCGTACACCGTATATTCATGGAGAAGCTGGCGCAGAAACGTGTTTCGATGCTTTCCGACAAGTACAATCGCGGCGAGCAGATCCTGCTGGAGGATATTCTCGAAGCGCTGGGGCAGGAAGACGTGCTTGCCATCGAAGTCATGGAAACCGTCGGGCATACGCTCGGCAAGGCCATGGCCGGGCTCATCAACCTCTTCAATCCCGACCTCATCGTGCTGGGTGGGACGCTGGCCGTGGCCAAGGATTATATTATGTTGCCGCTCAAGAGCGCCATCAACAAATATTCACTGCAACTCGTGAATAAGGATACTACCATAAAACTCAGTAAGTTGGGTGAAAAAGCCGGGGCCGTGGGCGCCTGTATGCTGAGCCGTAGCAAGATGCTGGGGCTGATGTAGTCCGGAACCAAAAAAATTAGCTATAAAGAGAAGTCCGTAGCCTTACGGACTTTTTTTTATACCCGTTATTGCCCGATATTACCTGTCACAAATGTTTTTTTTGGTCGATTAGAATAAAAAAGACTATAATATTGTCTCATTGTAAATTTATTTATTATATTTGCATAGAAAAACGATAAAATTTACTTTATTTTATGCAAACTATAAAATCCCGTCTGATATGAAAACTTCGAGTCGAAGGAATTTTCTTAAGAAAGTAGCTGTGACGGCGGCTTCGGCTGTCGCCGTCCCCGGACTGGTCAAGGCAGCTTCGGAGTTGGGTGCAGAAGGGATGGACGATGCTCTGGCCGCATCCGCTCCGGGGCACGGCGGGCTGATCGTCCCAAAGGGGGAAGGGTTGCGCATCACGGGTACGTTCCTCGACGAAATTTCGCACGACATCCCGCACCAGAACTGGGGCGAGAAGGAGTGGGACGCCGATTTTCGCCATATGAAGTCGATCGGCATCGACACGGTGATCGGGATTCGCTCGGGCTACCGCAAGTTCATCACCTACCCTTCGCCCTACCTGCTCAAAAAAGGGTGTTACATGCCGTCGGTCGACCTACTCGACCTGTTCCTGCGCCTGGCCGGCAAGTACGGCATGAAGTTCTACTTCGGGCTTTACGACTCGGGCGAATACTGGGACACGGGCGACATGTCGCATGAGGTCGAACATAACAAATATGTAATCGACGAGGTGTGGAACATGTACGGCCGCAAATACGAGAGTTTCGGCGGCTGGTACCTGAGCGGCGAGATCAGCCGTGCCACCAAGGGTGCCATCGGGACGTTCCATGCCCTGGGCAAACAGTGCAAGGAGGTTTCGGGCGGGCTGCCCACCTTCATCTCGCCGTGGATCGACGGCAAGAAGGCGGTGATGGCCAGCGGGAGCAAACTGACCAAGGAGCAGGCTGTTTCCGTCGAGCAGCACGAACGCGAATGGGACGAGATATTCGACGGGATTCACGATGTGGTGGATGCCTGTGCGTTTCAGGACGGGCATATCGACTACGACGAGCTGGATGCGTTCTTTGCGGTCAACAAACGCCTGGCCGACAAGTACGGCATGCAATGCTGGACCAACGCCGAGTCGTTCGACCGCGACATGCCCATCAAATTCCTGCCCATCAAGTTCGACAAGCTGCGCATGAAGCTCGAAGCCGCCATGCGTGCGGGCTACGACAAGGCCATCACATTCGAATTTTCGCATTTCATGAGCCCCCAGTCTGCATACCTGCAGGCCGGGCATCTCTTCGACCGTTACAAGGAATACTTTAACATCCGTTAGCCGATGAAATCACAGACGAATACGGGATATGTGGCATTCCTGTCACTGGTAGCCGCCATAGGCGGGATTTTGTTCGGGTATGACACGGCGGTCATTTCGGGTACGATATCCGGTGTGGCTTCGCAGTTCTCGCTGGACGCCATGCAGCAGGGATGGTTCGTCGGGTGTGCGCTCGTCGGTTCGATCGGCGGCGTGGCCGTGGCCGGTGTGCTGAGCGACCGTTTCGGGCGCAAGCTGACGATGTTGCTGTCGGCCGTGCTGTTCACCGTTTCGGCCGTCGGCTGTGCCGTCAGTGCCGACTTCATCCAACTGGTCGTTTACCGCATCGTGGGTGGTGTGGGTATCGGCGTGGTGTCGATCGTTTCGCCGATGTATATTTCCGAGGTCGCCGTGGCACGCTGGCGCGGGACACTCGTGTCGCTTTACCAGCTGGCCATCACGGTCGGGTTCCTGGCGGCCTACCTCGTGAACTTCCAGATACTCAAATCGGCCGAAACGGCCGTCTACGCCTCCCCGTGGATGCAGAAGATATGGGTTACGGAGTTGTGGCGCGGCATGTTCGGTGCCGAAACGCTGCCGGCGTTGCTCTTCTTCACCGTTATATTCTTCATTCCCGAAAGCCCCCGCTGGCTCGTGTTGCGCGGCCGCGACGTGCGTGCGCATGCCGTGTTGCAGCGTATCTACCGTTCGTCGGAAGCCGCCGACGAGGAGATCGCTGCCGTACACGGCACGGCCTCCGCTTCGTCGAAGTCCGAATGGCGCGTGCTGTTCGAGCCGGGTATCCGCAAGGCGGTCGTCATAGGCGTTTTCATCGCCATCCTGGGGCAGTTCATGGGCGTGAACGCCGTGCTGTACTACGGCCCGACGATCTTCGAGAATGCGGGGCTGTCGAGCGGCGATTCGCTCTTCTCGCAGGTGCTCGTGGGCGTGGTCAACATGCTGACCTCGGTGCTGGCGCTTGTCATCATTGACCGTGTGGGACGCAAACAACTGGTCTACTGGGGTGTGTCGGGCATGATCGTCTCGCTGCTCTGCATCGGGCTCTATTTCATGTGCGGTGCGGCGCTGGGGCTGCCCAACGTATTCCTGCTGATATTCTTCCTGGCCTATATTTTCTGCTGCGCCGTTTCGATCTGCGCCGTGGTGTGGGTGCTGCTCTCGGAAATGTACCCCACCCGGGTGCGCGGGCTGGCGATGTCGATCGCCGGACTTGCGCTGTGGGTGGGCACCTACCTCATCGGGCAGCTGACGCCGTGGATGCTCGAAAACCTTACGCCCGCCGGCACGTTCTTCCTCTTTGCGGCGATGTGCGTCCCCTATATGTTGATTATCTGGCGTGCCGTTCCCGAAACCACGGGGCGTTCGCTTGAAGAAATAGAGAAATACTGGCAAAAAAATGAATAACACGAATAATGAATCCGGTGCTGTGCGCATTCAGACCGGAGACCTCCGTCGTATGGATCACCTGCGGGACATTAATCTAACAACCGACACTATGGATTTTCAGAAACTGGCCGGCAAGTATAAGTCGGAGTTGCTGGACAGCGTCCTGCCGTTTTGGCTCGAACACTCCCAGGATAAACAATACGGGGGGTATTTCACCTGCCTCGAACGCGACGGCAGCGTCTACGACACCGACAAGTTCATCTGGCTGCAAGGCCGCGAGGTGTGGCTTTTCTCGATGCTCTATAACAAGGTGGAAAAACGCCCCGAGTGGCTCGAGTGTGCTTTGCAGGGTGCGGAGTTCCTGAAGAAATACGGCCATGATGGCAATTACAACTGGTATTTCTCGCTTACGCGCGACGGCCGGCCGCTGGTCGACCCCTACAACATTTTCTCGTATACGTTCGCCACGATGGCCTTCGCGCAGCTGGCCATCGCCTCGGACGACGCCGGGTATGCCGCCATCGCCAAAAAGACTTTCGACCGGGTGCTCGAGAAGCGTTCGAACCCCAAGGGCAAGTGGTGCAAGGCACATCCGGGGACGCGTCCGATCAAGGATTTCGCGCTGCCGATGATCCTGTGCAACCTGTCGCTCGAAATCGAGCAGCTCATCGACAAGCAACTCATCGACCAAACGATCGAAACATGCCTGCACGAGGTGATGGAGGTCTTTTACCAGAAAGACCTCGGGCTTATCGTCGAGAATGTCTCGGCGGAAGACAATTCGCTGGTCGACTCCTTCGAGGGACGCTCGGTCAACCCGGGGCATTCGCTTGAGGCGATGTGGTTCATCATGGACTTGGGCAAGCGGCTCGGTCGTCCCGAACTGATCGACAAAGCCGTGAAGATTGCGCTTTCGACCATTGAATACGGCTGGGACAAACAGTACGGCGGCATATTCTATTTCATGGATCGCCTCGGGCGTCCGCAGCAGCAGCTCGAATGGGATCAGAAACTGTGGTGGGTGCATATCGAATCCGCGATTACGATGATCAAGGGCTACCAGCTGACGGGCAACAAGGAGTGCCTCGCGTGGTTCCAGAAACTGCACGATTACATGTGGACGCACTTCAAAGATCCGAAATATCCCGAATGGTTCGGTTACCTCAACCGCCGCGGGGAGGTACTCCTCCCGCTCAAGGGCGGCAAGTGGAAGGGGTGTTTCCATGTTCCGCGCGGACTTTACCAGATATGGCAGATCCTCGAACAATGCAAATAGGCGGCTCGTTCCCGATGCCTGATAAACGATTTGCCGGCCTCAAACGGTGCCGTGATATTTAAAAGAAACGAAACAAGCATGACACGTATAGGATTCTTACTTTCGGCGGTGTTGTCCCTCGCAATCGGGCACGTACGTCCCGCACAAGCCAAAACGATACGCCGCACGGTCGACGTGCTGGTTATCGGCGGCACGACTTCGGGCACTTCGGCGGCCATCGCCGCGGCGCGTCAGGGGGCGGCCACGCTGATCGTCGAACCCACGCCCATGCTCGGGGGGATGTTCTCGGCGCAGGGCGTCCCGGCTGCCGACGGTAACCACCACCTGCCCTCGGGGCTGTGGAACGAATTTCGCGAGGCTTTGCGCGCCCATTACGGCGGGGCCGAAGCGCTTGCCACGGGCTGGGTGAGCAACACGCTCTTCGAGCCCCATGTGGCGGACAGCATCTTCAGGGCGATGGCTGCGGCCGAGCCGCGGCTCGAAGTCCTGCACGGGTATGTGCTCGATAAGGTATACAAGCGCGGCAACTGCGTGACGGGCGCCCGTTTCTCGCGTAGCGGGGGCGACAGGCTCGAGGTCTCGGCTCGTATTACGGTCGATGCCACCGACCTGGGCGATGCGCTGCCCATGAGCGGTACGCCCTACCGCATCGGCATGGACGCCCGTGCCGATACGGGCGAGGCGCTGGCGCCTGCCGAGGCGAACGACATCGTGCAAGACCTGACTTTCGTCGCCATCCTCAAGGATTACGGCAAGGGTTCCGACAAGACCATCCCCCGCCCCGAAGGGTACGATCCTGCGGAGTTCGCTGCGGCCTGCCAGACCGCTGCGGGGCAGCCGATCCCGGCGGAGGCGATGCTCAACTACGGCCGCCTGCCCAATGGCAAATACATGCTCAACTGGCCGGTCAACGGCAACGACGTCTACATGAATATCGTCGAGGTGCCCTATGCCCGGCGTGACGCCGCGCTGCGCCCCGCCCGCGAGAAGACCCTGCGGTTCATCTACTATATCCAGCACGAACTGGGTTTCAGCCACCTGGGGATCGCCGATGACGAGTTCGGCACCGCAGACGGATTGGCATACCTGCCTTACCACCGCGAGGGGCGGCGCCTGGACGGGGTGATCCGCCTGACGCTCGATGACGTGGCGGATCGTTACGGCCGCCCGTCGGCACTTTACCGTACCGGCATTTCGGTCGGCGACTATCCCGTCGACCACCACCATGATTGCCGTCCTCAGATCGGGAAGATACCCTTCCCGCCCGTGCCGTCGTTTTCGGTGCCGATGGGGGTGATGATCCCTGCCGGGACGGACAACCTGGTGGTTTCGGACAAGGCTATATCGGTTTCGAACCTTATCAACGGTTCGACGCGCCTGCAGCCGGTAGTCCTGCTCACGGGACAGGCCGCAGGGACGTTGGCGGCCATCGCCGCCCGGGAAGGGTGCACGCCCCGCGAAGTTCCGGTGCGCAGGTTGCAGGCCGCCCTGCTGGCGCAGGATGCGTATATCGCGCCGTTGTACGACGTGAAACCCGACGACCCCGACTTCGCGATGTTGCAGCGCATCGCAGCGACGGGCATCCTGCGAATGACGGGCGAGCCGTTCCAGTGGGCGAACCGCACGTGGTTCTATCCCGAGCGCGGGATCTCCGTCGGTGAGTTCAGCCGCGGCCTGCACGACTATGCGCCGCAGGTCGAAGTGTCCGACGACCCCGCGCCGCTTACGGCGTCGTCGGCTGCCGCCATGCTCCGCAAGGCCGGTGCTGCCGTCGCTGCCGACGGTACGGAGCCCCTGACGCGGCGCGAAGCGGCGCGGATGACGGACGAAGCGCTGCATCCGTTCGACCGCGACGTCGATTTCGAAGGAAACCTGATAAAATAACGAACCATGAAGAAACTCATCCTCCTGCTGCTGGCCGCTGCCGTCGCGACGACCGCAGCCGCACAGGCGCAGCGCGATACGCTGACCTTCAACAACGACTATTATTTCTCCAAACGCAATGTCGAGGAGCTGGTGCCGGTCACCGGGCAAAACATCGTGATGCTGGGCAACAGCCTGACCGAACGCGGTTTCTGGGCGGAGTATTTCCAGGGGAAACGCGTGCTCAACCGCGGCATCGGCGGCGACTGCATATCGGGCATGATCAACCGCGTGCAGCCGATTGTCGACGGACGACCGAAGGCTATCTTCATCATGGGCGGCGCCAACGACCTGCTTTTCTCGAAGATTTCGAACGAGAAACTCCTGCAGCAATACGAACGCCTGCTGGACATCATTGCCCGGGAGACACCCCGCACGAGGGTCTATATCCAGAGCCTGCTGCCGCTCAACGAGGCGCATAACGAAGCCTTCATGAAGGGCAAGAATGCCCGTTTCGCCGAGTTCAACGCACTGCTGCGTGCGATGGCCGAACGCCGCGGGCTGACCTTCATCGACATCTGGAGCGCTATGCAGCGCAACGGGGAACTGCCCGAAGAGTACACGTTCGACGGCATCCACCTCAAGGCGGCGGGTTATGCCGTGTGGATCGAGAAGATCAGGCCCTACGTCAAATAAGCTGTCCGGATGAAACGTCTGTTTTTCGCGCTGGCATTGTGCGCGGCGTCGGGGGCCTGCATGGCCGGCGGCGACATGCGCTTCTATGAAGCCCGTTCGGACAAGATCCGCTTTACCGGCCGCGCCGCCGAAAACGGCGACGGCAGCCTGTCGTTCGACTGGAGCGGTTGTCATTTCACGTTCCGTTTCGACGGCAGTCGCTGTGCGATGCGTGCTGCGGATACCGGGCGTAACTACTACAACGTATTCGTCGACGGGCGCCTGTACGGTAAGGCGACCGTCGAGGGAGCCTCGTCGTGCGTGCCCCTCGCCGAAGGGCTTGCGCCGGGGCCGCATACCGTGACGGTGCAGAAACGCACCGAAGCCGAGCAGGGGCGCACGACGCTCTACGGCATCGAGGCCGACGGTGCCTTGCTCGACCTGCCGCCCGCCCCGTCGCGGCTGATCGAGTTCATCGGCGACTCGCACACGTGCGGCTACGGTACCGAGGGGAAAACCGCCTCGGAGCCTTTCACCCCCGAGACCGAGAACTGCGACCTGGCATGGGGCTGCATCGTGGCGCGCTGTTTCGATGCCGATTACGTGCTCACGGCCCATTCGGGACAGGGCGTTGTCCGTAACTGGGGCGACGTGAAGCAGACGTCGGACGTCACCATGCGCCAGCGCATCCTGCGGACGTTCGACATGACCGACTCGCCGCGGTGGGATTTCCGGGGCTACAAGCCCGACATCGTGGTGATAAAACTGGGCACGAACGATTGCAGCACGGGCATTACACCCTCCGAGGCCGCCTTCGGCAAGGCATTCCGTGAGCTTTACGGCGCCCTGCGCGAACACTACGACTCCGTGCCGATCCTTTACGTCATCCCCGACGGTGCGGAGGCGTTCTATCCCTATATGCAGTCCGTCATGGCCGGCCTGGAGGACGACGACCTGCATTGCGTCATGCATTTTACGGGCATCACCAATCAGGACGGCGACCTGGGGGCCGGGTACCATCCCAACCACCGCGGACACCGGAAGTTCGCCGCTGCGGTCATCCCCTACATCTCGACGATCATGGGGTGGGAGATGCCGATGGAGGTCATTCAATAGCTACTGAAACGATGAAAAAACTATTTTTTACCGCCCTTGCCCTTGCGGGTTTCCTCTGCGCTGCTGCGCAAACCCAGGACTGGGCGAACTTCGGCCGTTTCGAACAGGCCAACGACGAGGTGCGCAATCCGAAGGTCGTCCTCATGGGCAACTCGATCACCGAACTGTGGATCAAGACGCATCCCGATTTTTTTACGGCACACGGTTATGTGAGCCGCGGCATCAGCGGGCAGACCACCTCGCAGATGCTCGTACGCTTCCGGGCCGACGTGCTGGACTTGCACCCGCAGGTGGTCGTCATCTGCGGCGGGACGAACGACATAGCGCAAAATACCGGTTACATATCGCTGCCGCATATCCTGGGCAACCTCGTGTCGATGGTCGAGCTGGCACGTGCCAACGGCATCGCCCCCGTGCTGTGCTCGTTGTTGCCCGCGCGTGAATTCGGCTGGCGCAAGGAGCTTGAACCCGCGCCCCGGATCATCGAGCTGAACGCCATGATCCGCGAGTACGCCCGCAGGGAGAATGTCCCCTATGTGGATTACCACGCGGCGATGTCCGAAGCGGACGGAGGCATGGTAGCGGCCTATACCTACGACGAAGTCCATCCCACGGCCGCGGGGTACGACGTGATGGAGCAGATCCTGCCGCCTGTCGTCGACGCGGTGCTGAAGAATCCGAAACGGTATCGGCGGCGTTAATAGCCGGCAGGGGCAGAATTATAAGAGGGCCGGGGAAATAAGCATTCCCCGGCCCTCTTATTCTTGCAGGCAGATCGCAGCGGCCTTCCGTTATTTTGGCCCCGTGACCTTATTCCCGGAGCAGCAATACACAGCTGCCCGGCGCGTCGGCCTTTATCTTCAGTTTATTCCGCCCGGCGGCCGAAATGCGGATGCCGCCGTTCTGTTCGGCCGTTCCGAAATGCCGCAGGTCGAGGTATCCGGGCAGTGCCAGCGTCCTCTTGCAAGCCCGCTTGCAGTCGATGAAAACGGCCGTATGTCCCCCGACGCTGCCTTCGTAGCACAACAGGTCGGCATCGTCGGCGACGGGCGTCTCGAACCAGGTGTAGACACCCCGCCAGCAGGTCTTGTCGCCGTTCTCCATCCGTTTGTTTCCGATGAGCTTGTGGTAGCTCTTGCCGTAGGGCGCATAGATGAAGATGTCGTCCTGCCCGTCCAGCAGCGCGTGGTCTCCCAGCCCGTCGGGCAGCAGCCAGGTCGATTGGTACCCCTGTCTGTTCTTTTCGACGTAGCGCCGGAAAAGGGGGTATTCCTGTTTGGTGAACGTCGATGCCTTCGCCGCTTCCGTCCAGTCCGTGTAGGCCCCGCCCGGGGTGAGTACGTGCGTCTCGCCTTCGAACATCGACTGCATCCCGTAATAGATGGCGATGGTCACGGGCGCGGCGTTGCAGAACCGGTGCGAGGCCGCGACCTCGATGTTGTTGCGGCGGACAGTGTATGTCACCGATTCCCGGCACAGGGTGTCGCGCAGTTCTTCGCCGCCCGCGGCGTTCCGGTAAGGGCGTGTCGGGTCGAGGATTACGTTTTCGGCCTCGACCGTCACCCGATTTGCCCATAGCGTCGTGTCGCCCTCGATGCGGTTGCCGTCGGCCAGCAGGGTGTAACCCTCGCTGCGTGCCGTGCGCGCCGTGCGTTCCCTGTATTTGTGGTTGCCCCCGCACCACCCGCACCCGGGGATGGCGAAAGGCCCGATGTTGTCGCTGTACGTCGAGTTGAGCAGGACGGCGGGTTCGGCCTCGGGCTGCGTGGTGGGAAGCGCCGCCCTGTTGCGCGTGATGCCTACGCGGTAGAACGTGTAGAGCTCGTTGAACATGCACCGCCTGAACCAATAGGTGATATCCGTCCGTTCGTCCAGCTTGGCCGAAATATAGAGGTCGCCGCCCTGGCGTTTGACATACATCGCTTCGGAATAGGGGCGGTCGTGTCCTTTCCCCCTGCTGCGCTTAGGGGCATGCTCCCCGGCACAGAGTGCCGTTGCGGGCGCCATGCATCCCAGCAACAGCAGGCAGGCCATGATTCTCAAATGTTTCATCGTTGCGTTTTTGTAGGAAAGCGATGCATCCGGGCGCATCCCGGGTGCATCGCCTGTATGCCGGGGCATCCGATGCCCGTCCGGTTTACTTGCGGGTGAGCTTCAGGAAGAGGTCGGGACGGTCTGTGGTGATGTAGTCGACCCGGTTTTCGATGGCCCACATCATGTCGGCCGGGTTGTTTACCGTCCATACGTTCGAGGCCATCTTCAACGCCTTGATGTCGTTGAGCCACGTCGGGTTGTTCCGGTATACGCCGTAGTTGAAATCGCAGCCCGTCAGCCCCATCGCCTTCAGGTCTTTGGGCAACGTGCCGCCTCCCAGGTACATCAGCTGCGTCTTTGCGGGGGCCAGCCGTGCCAGCTCTTTCATTATGTGGAGCGAGAACGAGATGTAGGTCACGCGTTTCGAAAGCCCGTACCGGCCGACCATCTTCACCACGGTCTCGGCCGCTGCGGTTTCCGCCTCGGGCGTGGCGTGGGGCTTGAGTTCCAGAACGAGGTGTACCTTCGTATCCTTAGCGGCCTCGAGGTATTGCGCCAGCGTGGGCATCGGCTCCCCGTTTTCGAGCTTGAGCGTCGTCAGCACGGTCGAAGGGGTGCTCTGTACCTCGTATCCGTCGTGCCAGCCGTCGTGGTTGAGCACCGGAACGCCGTCCGAGGCCATCCATACGTCGAATTCCACGCCGTACACGCCCAGCTGGTCGGCCTTGAGGAGCGAGGCTATCGAATTCTGTGCCGAGCCGTCGGTGTGCCAGAAGCCCCGGTGTGCGACCACGCGGGTCTTGTTCTTCATCGGGATGCCGTATTTCAGGTAGCGGCGTGCCTGGATGATCCGGGCCAGGCGATCCATCAGGGCCTTGTCTTTCGGGTTGTCCGACTCGTCGAGGGTCAGTACGCCGCGGTTTCCGCAGTAGTAGGCGACGGCCGAAGAGTTGAAGACGTCGTTCTTTTCGAAGTGGTTGATATAAGCCGCCATCCGGTCGTGCGACGAGTTGGGGATCGCCGCCGTGGCCTTCTCGTCGAATTCGAACTCCATGGCCATCCCGTGGCGGCGGGCCGTGGCGCAGGCCTCGTCGAGGCGGCTGTCGGGGATCGAGTGGTTGAAGAAGTGGTTGGGCTGCTGGTAAGCCACGTCGAAGCCCAGGCGTTTCCACTCCTCATGGCCTTTGGCCTGCCAGTAGGGAATCCAGTAGAAAAGCTTGCCTTCGGAGTGGATGTATTCGCTCAGCGGAATGGTGAGCTCCTCGCAGTGGTGGGTGTCCTCGGCGACCCAGTAGAAGCCCGAGAGTTCCAAGTGCTTGTATTTGGCGGCCTTGAAACGTTCGACCAGCTCCCCGATGTACCATTTGGTCGCGGCGATCTGATCCTCCTCTTTCGAGAAATCCATCTCCCGGCCGTCGATCTCGCCCCAGTCCTTCTGGCCGCGGATCGCTTCGGGAAGTCCCAGCACGATCCGGTGCCTGAATGCGGGCTTGCCCAGCTCGCCGATCTCTTCGTTGATGCACCGGTCGAGTGCCGAAAGCGACTTGCCCTGCTCGAAAATCCGATCCAGCAGCCACTCCCATTCTGTCCTGCGGGCGTTGAGTTTCTCGTAGCCCACGGTGTAGTTGCGTCCCGAGCCGTCCTTGAACTCGAGGAACAGGAAGCCGTCGAAGAGCCAGTCTTTCGAACCGTCGGCAAACCGGTGTACGACATAGGGACGGAATTCATCGACCGTCCAGTCCAGCCGGTGGCTGCCGCCCTGGTAGATCAGGGCCAGATCCTGAATTTCGGTCGTCCGGTAGCCCTGCTCGGCGGCGGGTTTGCCGGACGCGGCGGGCTGTTGCCGCAGCGGGTTGCCGATCACGAACCGGCAGAATTCATGGAACAGTTCTTTGTCCTTTGCGGCCGTCGATGCCCACAGATCGTAAAAACGGTTGGTGCCGTGGTAATAGCTCAGCGGCTTGCTTCCGTATACGCCGTGTTTTTTCGCTCCTTCCATATACTCGCGGAACCTTTTTTTGTAGACGTCGGAGTTCTGCTCCCCCTCGAGGATGTTCTCGTCGAATTCGAATTCCATCGCCAGGTCGTGCGCCTTGATGTCGGAGAAATAGCGTGACAGCGGCCTTGCGCCCTTGTCGTCCCAATAGTGGTTGGGCTGCATGTAGGCGTAGTCGATGCCCATCTCCTTCCATTTGGTGTAGCCTGCGGCACGGTTGTAGGGTATCCAGCAGAAACTCTGGTTGATCGAATGCAGGTATTCCGCAACCTGGGGGATGACCTCTTCCGACTTTTTCAGTTCGTGGCAGTAGCCGTCGCCCGGCGTCACGATCTCCTCGGAGATGGGGTAGAACCCCGCCAGTTCGACGTACTGGTAATTCCCCTCGTCGAAGCGCCTGCGCACCTGGTCGATATACCATTTGCAGGCCGCAACGCGGTCGGCACCCTTGGCGAAATCCATCCGCCGCCCGTCGAGCGAACCCCAGTAGGTCGTCGACTCGCTCGTGTCGTCGTACTTCTGGTAGATGATCGGGTCGGGCATTACCATGACGACCTTGCGCTTGGCCGGGGGCGTGCCCAGCCGCTGTGAAGCCTCCTTTACGGCCGCTTCGAGGGCGTTCACGCCGTTGTCGCCGTCGAACCAGTAGTCGATCAGCTCCTTCCACTGCTGTTTGCCGGCCGAAATGCCCTGGCCCCGCAGCACGCCTACCATGTAGGCGTATTTACCCCCGTCGGGGCGGCTGCTGTCCTGGAATTCGAGGAAGAGGAACCCGTCGAAGAGCCAGTGCTCCCTGCCCTCTTCGTCCACATAGGTCACGAACGGGGTGAAACGCTCCTTGTCCCAGCGGTACGGGGTGCGGTGGTGGCTGCCACCGTAGCACAACACCAGGTCGGTATAGGACGGTATCGCGTCGCGTTCCTGTTCCCAGGCGTACATTTTCGGTTCGGAATCGCGGGTTGCCGGGGCCGCGTCGCCCGTGGGGCCGTTCGCCGCTGTGGCGGGCGTATGGTTTGCGGCCAATGCCGCTAAGAGGGTGCAAAATGCGAAGGTCTTGAGTTTTTTCATCTGTTTACGGGTCGTTAATCGTTATTTGCGCATCGGGTTGTCGAGTACGAAACGGCAGAATTCGTGGTAGAACTCCCTGTCTTTGGCTGCCGTCGATTTCGACAGGTCGTATAAGGCGTTGGTGCCGTGGTAGTAGCTCAGCGGCTTTGTGCCGTAGACATTGTTCAGCCTGGCTCCGGACATGTATTCGCGGAAACGCTTCTTGTAGGTGTCGCAGTCGGGATTGCCCTCGAGGAGCGCCTCGTCGAACTCGAATTCCATGCCCAGGCCGTTGGCCTTGACGTCGGAGAAGAACTGCGACAGCGATTTTTGTCCCTCCCAGAAGTAGTTGGGCTGCATATAGGCGTAGTCTACGCCCAGCTGCTGCCATTTCTTATACCCTGCGGCGCGGTTGTACGGGATCCAGTTCAGGGATTGGTTGATCGCATGCAGGTATTCCGCGAGCGGAGGGATGATCTCGTCCGATTTCTTCAGTTCGTGGTTCCAGCCGTCGCCCGGCGTGACGAGTTCCTCGGAGATGATGTAGAACCCCGCCAGGTCGATATACTGGTAGTTGCCCAGGTCGAAACGCCTGCGTACCTCGTCGACATACCACTTGTAGGCCGCGATGCGGTCTTCGGCCGTCGAAAAGTCCATTTTGCGGCCGTTCAGCTCGCCCCAGTAAACCGTGGAGCCGGGGTCGCCCTTGCCGTTGCCCTTGCCGTCGTAAACCTTGTAGATGATCGGGTCGGGAAGTACCATGATGACCTTGCGTTTGGACGGGGGTGCGCCCAGGCGTGCCGAAGCGTCCTTCACGGCTCCTTCGAGGGCATCCATGCCGCTGCCGCCGGCGAACCAATAGTCGATCAGCTCTTTCCATTGCGTCTTTCCGGCCGAGAACCCGTAGTCCTTCATCAGCCCAACCATGTAGGCGTAATAACCGCCGTCGGGACGGCTGCTGTCCTGGAATTCGATGAACAGGAAGCTGTCGAACAGCCAATGTTCCTTGCCCTGTTCGTCCACGTAGCTCACGCTCGGGGCGAAACGCTCCTTGTCCCAGCGGTACGGGGTGCGGTGGTGGCTGCCGCCATAGCACAGCACCATGTCCGTATAGGAGAGTATCCCGTTGCGGCTTTGTTCCCACGGGTACATCTGCGGGCCGGGGGCGTCGGTGGTGAACCGGACATACTGCATCTGGCTGTATTCGCCCGAGTCGTTGCAGGCTACGGCGAAGACCGTGTAGGTCGTCTGCGCCGTCAGGCCGTCGATCTCGACCGTCGTCCCGGTGTATTGCGTGCCGTTCTGGGCGACGCTCTGAGCCGTTTCGGACGTAATGACCCCCGTGGCCTTGTGTATGATTTTGACGGACGAGGCATTCGTACGCCTCATGTTCAGCGTCACGGAGTTGGCGCCCGACGATGCGATCGTCATGCTCAGGGTCGGTTTCGGGCCCCGGGAGGGTTCGTCGTCCCCGTCCCCGCAACCGATGAAGGGCAGGCAGCAGAGAAGCGTGAAAATAATTCGGTAATTCCTCATGGGATGTCAGGTTTTTTTATTTGTTTCCCTTCCCGGTGTGTTGCGTCCGTACCGGGTTGTTTACGACGAAACGGCAGAATTCGTGGAAGAACTCCCTGTCCGTTTTGTCCGTGGAAACCGAGAGGTCGTAGAGGGCGTTGCTCCCCTGGTAATAGGCCAGCGGGCGGGTGCCGTAGATGCCGTGTTTCTTTGCATATTCCATGTATTTGCGCATCCGTGCCCGGTATATGTCGCTGTGCGGATCCGCGCTGAGAATCGAAGCCTCGAATTCGAACTCGATGCTCGTCCCGGCACGGTTGATCTTCATGCAGGCGGAATCCAGGTCGTTTCCCGGCTTCCAGTAGTGGTTGGGCTGCATGTAGACCTGGTCGAAGCCGAATTTGCGCCAGTCGTCATGGCCGCGGGCGTCGTAGAACGGAATCCAGCTGAACGTGTAGTTGAGCCGGTGGAGGTAGTCCGCGATCTCGGGGAGCAGGATGTCCGAACGGGTCAGATGGTAGCTGTACTCCGTGTCGTGCGGCTGGGCGGCGATCTCGCGGATCCAGTAGAACCCGGCCAGGTCGATGTATTTGTAATCGCCTTGGGCGAACCGCGCCCGCACCTGGTCGATGTACCACCTGCAGGCCGCTACGCGGTCTTCGTTGCTGTTGAAATCCAACCGGCGCCCGCCGAGTTCTCCCCAGTAGGTCGTCGTGGTGGTCGTGTCGATGTAGTGTCGGTGGATGATCGGATCGGGGAGCATCATGATCATGCGGCGTTTGCAGGGCGCTTTGCCCAACCGTGCGGTGGCCTCCTTGACGGCCTGTTCCAGGGCGTCGACACAGTTGCCCTTTGTGAAATAGTAGTCGATCAGCTCCTGCCACTGCTCCTTGCCGGCCGATACGCCCGTGTCGCGCAGCACGCCCGTCATAAACGAGTAGGCGCCGCTGTCGGGGCGGTCGACATCCTGCGATTCCAGGAAGATGAAGCCGTCGAATAGCCATTGTTCCTTCCCGTCGGGGTCGACGTAGGTGACATAGGGGGCGAAGCGCCCTTTGTCCCACAGGAAGGGGTTGCGGTGATGGCTGGCACCGTAGCATAATACGGCATCGGTCGTGGTCGCCGGACTCTTGTGTTTCTTCTCCCACGGGTACAGCTTGTCCTTCGGGCCTGCGGTGCCGGTTGGGAGCGTGAAAACCAAGGCTGTTACCACTGCAATTGCTACTGTAAAAAGTCTGCGAGTCATGTCTTGTCGTTTTTATCCGACCCCGGAGCAGTCTCTTCCGTCCGGGGTCAATATATCCGTTTATGGGTTATTTCCTGTCCGTTGTCGGTCGTTGTGCCCGTAACGGATTGTTTATGATGAACTGGCAAAGTTCGTCGAACAACTCCCGGTCGGCCTCGTCGTCCGAAGCGTGGAGGTCGTAGAACCCGTTGGTGCCATGGTAATATGCGAACGGCCGTTTGCCGTAGATGTTGCGTCGTTTGGCGTAGTCGATGTAGTCGCGCAGCCGCTTGCGGAATGTTCCGCTGCCTTCGCGTGCGTTGAGCAGCGTGGGCTCGAACTCTATTTCCATGCCGATGCCCAGGCTGTCGATCTGTCTGCAAACCTCATCCATGTCGTTCTGCGGCTTCCAGTAATAGTTGGGTTGCAGGTAGACCTGGTCGAACCCGAACTGCTGCCATACGTCGTACCCGCGCGAGCCGTAGTAGGGTATCCAGCTGAACGTATAATCCAGCTTGTGGAGGTAGTCGGCGATATGCGGGAGCATGATGTCCGAGCGGGTCAGGTGGTAGCTGTACTGCGTGTCCACCGGCCGGGTGACGATCTCGCGCAGCCAGTAGAATCCCGCCAGCTCGACGTGTTCGTAGTTGCCCCGGGCGAACCGCTCCCGTACCCGGTCGATATACCATTTGCAGGCGGCTATGCGGTCTTCGTTCCTGCTGAAATCCAGCTGCTGGCCATCCAGCGCACCCCAATAGGTCGTACTCGACGTCGTGTCGATATAGTGCCGGTGAATCACCGGGTCAGGGAGTACCATGATGACCTTGTGCTTCTGCGGGGCTTTGCCCAACCGCGCGGCGGCCTCCTTCACGGCCTCTTCGAGGGCCTCGACCCCGTTGCCGTCCGTGAAATAATAGTCGATCAGCTCCTGCCATTGCGCTTTGCCGGCCGATTCGCCCGTGTCACGCAGATGCCCCGTCTCGAAGGCGTAGAGTTCTGCGTCGGGGCGGTTCGTGTCCTGGAATTCCAGGAAGATGAACCCGTCGAAGAGCCAGTGCTCTGTGCCCTCTTTATCGACATAGGTGACATAGGGTGCCAGCCGCTCCTTATCCCACAGGAAAGGGGTGCGGTGGTGGCTGCCGCCGTAACATAACACGGCATCCGTGGGGGGTTGCAGGTCTCTGCGGTGCTGCCCCTGCGGGTACATAGTCCGGGAACAACCGCCCGCGAGAAGCAGGCATCCTGCGGCCGCTGCGAACGGAACGATATTTTTCAGGAATTTGAGCATCGTAGTCGGTAAGTCGTAATTCGTAAAATTAAAATTAATCCCGTTGTGAAAGAGAATGAACTCACAACGGGATTAATTATTCAACATCTGTCGTTAGAATCCCAGACCCTGTACGTCAGCCAGTTTACCGCGGCCATACAGATAGTCTCCGGTTTGGGCGTATTCGGGTTTGACAATCACGAATTTCAGGTAACGGCCTGCGATCGTTTTCTGGACTGCATAGTCATAGGGCGTCGGCACACCTGTCCAGTTGAAATCACGCTTACCGCTGGCTACCAGATTCCACTGGGTGCTTGCACCGCTATACTCTTCGGCCGTGTAGATCTCATAATCCCGGTAATTACCCTGGTGGGTCGAGTAATCGCTGATCCGGAATTTCGTGAACACCTGCCGCTGTCCCATATCCACGACGAACGTTATCGGGAATTCGATTTGAGTGGCGAACCAGGATATCCATTCGTGGCCGGCGGTAATTTCCCCATCGAACAGTTTGTCGGCTGTATACTGCATGATCCATGCGGCCCCGCCGTTGTTCGGGTCTTTTGCATAGCAGTTATCCTCGCCTTCGAGCAATTTCCACGGGCCCTTCAGTTCCTTGTCCATCGAGAAGGGGACATACATGACCTCGGTGGTGACGGTGATACCGTCCAGCGACGCGGAGGTGATGCGCACCGGCACGAGCAGGTCGCCCACGATATCGAGGTTGCTGCCCGTGAACAGCTTGTCGGAGTTGATCTTGCCCGAGAACTTGGCCGTCGTCTCGCCTGCTGCGATCTGCGAGCTGGCGGCGTCCAGCCTGGCGAACCCTTCGGGCGCGGCCAGGTAGTTCGTCCCGTTGGCCTGGTTGTAGGCCTCCACGAGGCTGTTGTCGATCGCGTAGTTCACCGTCAGATCCATTGTCGTGATGGCATTGTCGAGCACGATGTTGCCGTCGAAGGTAATCTCCTCGTGCGTAGCGGTGGGGTGGAACGGTGTTGCCAGTTCCTTCTCCATGCCGATCGAAGCGCGCTTGGGGTTGATGATCTTCACATTGCGGTTCGCGTCGACGGCCAGCGCGTCGTTGACCGTGGTGAGCTCAAGCGGAATGGCATACTCCGTACCCTCGCCGAGGGCGAAGATGGCTGCGTCATCCCACGTAACCTCGACGAATTTACGGGTGTCGCCATCCGAGAACCCGATCGTCGAAGAGGAGAGTTTGTAACAATTCGCCGGCAGCACCGCGTAGTTGGTGCCGTTGGCCGCGTTGTACTCGGCCAGGGCAGTTTCCGAGACGCTGAGGAGCGCTTTGGCGCTTTGCTGCCCCTTGCCGTTTTTCAGTATGGCGAATTCGTATTTCCCATTATAAACCGATACGCCTGCATATTGTTCCTCATTGACGAATGAGAGCGTATCGTCTACCATGAAGTTGTTGCGATTGTCCTCGCAGCCGGCCAGAGCGGCCGAAGCAAACAGTCCTGCAATCAACAGTTTCCACATATTTATTTTCATAGGTTCGAGCATTTATTAATGTCCGTAATTCTGGGTCATATTGGTCATTTCGGCCATCTGTGCCGCATTGATCGGGTGGAGATAGTCCTTGTCGCGGAATACGGCCGGGGCGCCGACGTAGTCGGTGTGTACGCGTTCGTAGGACTCTTCGTACGTGGTGGCGCTTACGTGCAGCGTCCAGTTCTCGCTCGGGTATTCTTCCTTGGCGATCATCCAGCGGCAGGCGTCGTAGTGGCGCATCGCTTCCAGTCCGAACTCTACCATGCGTTCTTTCTGGATGCACCAGCGGAGCAGCTCCTTGTTCCCTTTGATTTCGGGGTAAGCGACCTCGATCTTTTTCAGTCCGACACGTGCGCGTACCCTGTTCAGGTATTCGAGCGCTGCGGTCTCGTCGCGCTGGGGCTTTTCGTTGCAGGCCTCGGCGTAGTTGAGATAGATTTCCGCCAGGCGGAAGGCCGGATAAACCGTTTGCATCGAAGTGTAATCCTTGGCTTCGCGCAGCGACTTGTTGGTTTCGAGCAAACGGCGCCATACATAGCCTACGCGGGTGATACCGCCGCCTTCACCAGCATTCCACTTATTGGTGCAAGCATCGTTGTTGTAGCAGGTGAACTTGATATTCTCCGTCTTGTTGGGCCACCAGAAACCGTTGGGTACGAGGCAGGCGTAATAACGGGGATCGCGGTTGATACAACTGTTGTGGGCCTTGATGCCGTCGCCCCAGTCGATACCGGGCTGTTTGTACCCTTCGGTGAAGCCGGTGGCCTGATAACCCGATTGCGGGTCGACGATGGGTTTCGACATGTCGTTCTCACCCTGGTAGCCTGTCACGGGATAGCGTCCGGTCGTGTACATGGGATAGCTGTCTACCAATTTCAGCGAAGGCTGGATACCGCCGTAACCCTGGTAAACGGCGCCCGAAGCACCCGTCATGCCCGGCATGGCGCCTGCCAGCAGACCGCCCGTGCCGCCCAGCCACGAATAACCGCCCGAGCGGCTCCACCATCCCCAGATGGTCTCCTTGTTCCAGGGCTTCAGCCTTACGCCCTGATAAGAGGACATGTAACGCGTGAATTCGTCGGTCTGTTCCGTGTCCTTATAGAGATCGTATAAGCCCGTTTCTGCCAGTTCGATGACATCCCATGCAGCCTGTGCGGCTGCTTCCCATTTGGTTTCATCCTTGCTCTGCGGGAAGAGGAATTCACCGCGTATGTTCTGCATCTGGCCTTTGTAAAGGTCGCACCCGTTATATAACGGCGATGCGGCATAAAGCAGTATGCGCGATTTCAATGCCAGGGCTGCACCGCGCGTAACACGGCCGGCCCACTGCTTGCCGTCGATACCGATGTCGTCGGTGCGTACCGGCAGGTCGTTCTTGATCGCGTCGAGCTCCCCGACCATGAAGTCGATGTTCTCCTGTACGGTGTGGCGGTCTACGCTCTTGGCGTCGATCGTCTCGTCGGCGATCTGGTCGCCCCAGATGAATACCGGGCCGTATTGGCGGAACAGCAGGAAGTAGTAGTAGGCGCGCAGGAAGCGGGCCTCGGCCTTCATATAGGCAACTGTCGTCGGGGTGTCTTCCTTGTCGAGGTCGATATATTTCAGGAAGATGGAGCACTGGTTGATGCCGATGTAGTAATCCGGCCAGTAATTGAAGTTGGTCGTGGCGCTACTGTAATTACCGGTTCTGAACTGGGTGTAGTAGACCCACTGGTACCACGAGAAGAGCGCTTCGTCGGAGCGTCCTACCGTCCAGCCGTGCATGCCTACGACCTCTTCTTCCTGGGGAATGTAGGAGTAAAGGTGGCTCAGGTATTTCTGGACTTCGGTTTTTTGCCGGAAAATATCCTCGATCTTGGCCTGGTCGTCCAGTTCCACGTCGAAGAACGACTCGCAGGAGGACAGCGTAAAGGCCAGTAAGAGGGCGGTTGCGAATATTCGTATTTTTTTCATAGCTTATCCTTTTTTAGAAGTTGACGTTTGCACCGATTGCAAAGGTACGTATAAGGGGGTATACATTACCGTAATTCGCATTTACCTCAGGATCCCAGAGCTTGAAATCGCTGAATGTAATCAGGTTCTTTCCCTGGATATAGAACCTGATCTTGGACAGGCCCCATTTCTTGGTCATGCTTTCGGGTAGTGTATAGCCGATCTCCGCGTCTTTCAGACGCAGGAAACTCATGTCGCGCTGCCAGTAGGTCGAAAGTTGCTGGTTGTTGTCCACCTTGTTGAGCGACAGACGGGGGTAGGGTGCGTTGGGATTCTGGTTGTCGAGCGTCCAGCGGTTCTTGGCCACATCCTCGAAAATCTGTCCCATGCGGAGGATCGTCGACGAAGCGCCGAAGAGGTTCTGGCCCTGGATGATGCGGGTCACGTGGCCCACGCCCGAGAAGAATACCGATACGTCGATGCCTTTCCATTTGAGGCTGGCGCCGAAACCGTAGTTGATCTCCGGTACGAGCGTATAGCCGATGGCCACCTTGTCGAAGGTGTTGACCACGCCGTCGCCGTTGACGTCGCGGTACTTGATGTCACCCGGGCGTACGGTACCGAAATCCTGCTTGGGCCAGTTGGCGATATCCTCTTCCGACTCGAACAGTCCTTCGGCAATCAGGCCGAACTGCTGGTTGTTGGCAAAGCCGGCGAGGTTCTGGTATTTCCAGATCTGGTCGGGTTTGTCGTCGTAGAGTTTCTTGTTGCGGTTGTAGGTGAAGTTACCGCGTGCCGATATGCTGAAATCCTTGTTGAAGCTGTGGTCGAATTCGAGCGACATGTCGAAACCCTGGTTCTTCATGCGGCCGAGGTTGACCCACTGCGCCGTTTTCGTGCCGACCACCGACGGGGTGGATTCGCGCTGGATGAAGATGCCTTCGCGTTTCTCATAGAAGTAGTCCGCCTGGATCTTGATCTTGTTGAACAGCCCCAGCTCGATACCGACGTCGGCCTTCGTCGCCTCTTCCCAGGCAACGTCCGGGTTGCCGTACTCGCCGGTCGAATAGCCGGGCAGGTTGGTCTGTCCCAGGTCGCCGAAAGTGAACCCGCCGGCATTGGTGTTCATGGTCGTATTGTAGGCGAAACGGCGGCTGCCGCCGATCTCGTCGTTACCGATCTTACCGTACGAGGCGCGGATTTTCAGGATGTTGACCTTATCGCGCAGCGGCTCCCAGAATTTTTCGTTGCTGATCATGTATCCTACGGCGTACGAGGGGAAGAAGCCGTAGCGCTTGCCGGGGGCGAAGTTCTCTGAACCGTTGTAACCGAAGTTGAACTCGGCGAAATACTTGTCGCGGAAGGCGTAGGTGAAACGCCCGGCGATACCCATGTTCTTTGTCGGGTAGGCGTCGATGTAATTGACGGGCCTGTTCTTGGATTTGCTGCGTACCGAGTAGAGGAACATGCCGCTTACGCGGTGGTCTTCCGCGAAGAGGCGCTCATAGATAAGCGAGCCCTCGAAATTGATGGCCGTCGTACCCGACGAGTCCGATGTCGCGAGGCGCATGTAGTTGCTGCCGTTGGGGTTGGCAGCGGTCAGCATCAGTTCGCCGTTTTCGTCGCGCCCGGTGGCATAGTAGGTCACGGGGGACATTGCACGCTCCAGGAGGGTTGCGTTCTGTGCATCCCATGCGAATTTTACATTGGCTTTCAGGCCGGGGGTGATGATGTCCGAGAAATCCTGCGTCAGCGACAGCAGGGACTGCGCCACCATGGTGTTGTAACGCCGGTAGCCGGTGTTGTTCAGCATGTTGTAGGGGTTGACCGAGCCCGACTCCTGCGGGATTGCCAGCATGCCGTTCGAAAATACGGTCGGCGTAGCCACGGGGGTAACGTACATCGTGTAGGCGTACAGGTCGTTCGTGGTCGTGCAGGGAGCGTTTTTGGTCGTATACTGCGTGGAGAGCGAAAGGCCCAGCTGCGTCGACTTGGTAATGTCGATGTCGATGTTCGAGCGGAAGCTGTACTTGTTGAAGTTCATCTGGGCATTGTAACGGTCGTTGTCAGCGACATTGAACATACCGCCTTCCGTGTAGTAGGATGCCGAAACGTAGTAACGGATTTTCGGGGAGCCGCCCGTGACGCTCGCGTGTACGCGGCCGGTCATGGCCAAGTCCTTGAAGATGGTGTTGACCCAGTCGACGTTCGGATAGAGGTCGGGGTCGCGGCCGCTCAGGTACATCTGGCGGGCATAGTCCGAAATCGGCATCTCGGTGCTGCCGCTGTCGCGGTAGAGTTCGTTGTAGTAGTCGATCCACTGCGAAGCGTTCGCCAGCTCGGGCAGCTGGACAGGCTGCGTAATGCCGAATTCGGCCTTGACGCGGATCTGGGGCGCCGTCATTTCGGTGCCTCGTTTGGTGGTGATCAGGATGATGCCGTTCGCACCGCGCACACCGTAGAGGGCGGTCGCCGTTGCGTCCTTCAGGATGGAGAACGTGGCGATGTCGTCCGCGTCGACAAAGTCCATGTCGCGCTCGATACCGTCGACGAGCACCAGCGGGGTGGTTTTGGCACCGAACGTACTCTGTCCGCGGATCCAGAACTCGGCGCTCGATCCGGGTTCGCCCGTACGCTGCATCACGACGATACCCGCCAGTTTGCCGGCGAGGTTCGAGGAGAGCGAGCCGCTTGCCACTTCCAGTTCGCCGGCGTCGATGGTGTTGATGGCGCCGATGATACTCTCCTTGCGCTGTTTACCGTATGCGACTACGGTTACCGCCTCCAGTTCGGAAACCTTGCGCACCAGCTCGGTCACGATGTTGGTCTTCGTTCCGACGGGAATGCTCTGGGTTTCATAACCCAGGTACGAAATCTCGATTACATCGGTCGGCTTTACGTCGATCGAGAAGGTACCGTCATTACCCGTGATGACACCGCGGGTACTGCCCTTGACGATCACGGTGGCTCCCGGTACACCCGCCTTGGTCTCGTCCAGGACGCGTCCGGTCATCTTGACGTTCCCCCCCCCTTGCGGGGCGGTAACAGACGATTCCAGGCTGCTTGCGGAATACGCAAATTCGGGATTTGCGCTCAATTCCGTAACCGATATAAGCCCCAGTATCAACACGAATGACCGGAGCATTATTTTACAAAAGAGCTTTTGTATAGTCATTGTCATATTTCCTCATTTATAATTACTTAATGTAGATTTGTACGGTTCGGGCGTCGGTCGGGCGCCCCGGGCCCGTACGTGTTGGATTGATCCTTGCTTGGCTAGAAGCACTTTGGATTAGTGTTTTTCAGGAAGTCAATAGTTCGGGTCTCGTCTGTTTTACCATAGGCACGTTTTAGTTTTTAGGTATGGTGAATAATTAGTCGGTTGTATAATTCGTCTGCCGATATGGCCGTCAATGCCGAAAGAACTTGATATACGACAACATACGGCCTGTGTGGTACTTTTTTTTCTGTGAAATTCAGTTAAAAGTATTCATTATCCGGCAATAAATATAACAATAAAATTATTATCATTACTATTTTTGATAAGTTTTTTTACTTTAAAGGGGTGCGGTACGATTTGCATGTCCTTGGATTTGTGTGTATAATATATTGATTTTCAATATATTGTTGGTGTTTTTAGGGCTGTGAAATATTTGTGAAAAAGTAATGTCCTTTTTATCAGCTACTTGGCTTTGGGCTAACGGATTAAGATGGTCTTGGCTGTTAAAATTGTGTAATACAATATCTTATATTTTTATGTTTCATCTCTTCTCGAATCATTCCTGCCGGGAAATAGTTGCCTCCCCTGATTTTTGCCGCTTCAATGATTCGAAAAGTTTTTTACTGTTTTTGGGTTTGTAAGTAAAATATTTTTGCTTATTTTTGCCCTGTAAACTTTCGGGCTTACCGGCTAACAGGGTATACCTATGTATATTATATTTGCCGTTTATGCCCGCATCCGGCTACGCCGGCCGCACCGCATGGAACTGCGCTGAGTTGAAAATTCAATAAAATACCCGGAATAAATGATGATTAGAAATTGTTGTATGCTGGTGGCGGGCCTCCTGCTACACACGCAAATATTCGCACAGGATAAAACGGCCGCAAGCCGTACCGGCGAAGACTACACCCTGTCGAACGGTGCGGTCGAGGCCGTTTTCAGCGGGAGCGGAAGCTTCGACATCGAGAAACTGGTGCTCAACGGGAAACAGGTCGTCGGAGCAGGCAAGAACGAAACGCCGTGGATCCTGATATACAAAGGCCCCCAGGGGGAAAACCCGGAGTTGAAACCCGAGCACGCCGTTTACCGCGGGGTACAGGTGCGCGATGACGCCCTGGCCAAAACTTTGGTGTTCACGTGGGAGCTGACGCTGGACTATTCGCCGGTGAAATATCCCGTGCGGATGTACGTGACACTTCCCGACGGCGGCGAGCTGCTGCAATGGAACATAGAGGCCGACCTGCCCGCCGGGTGGCTGGTCACGGATCTGAAATTCCCCAATGTCGTGATCGAACGCCCCGAAGACGGCAGGATCATCACCACCGAAGGCTGGGGCGTCGAGAAGCCGCTCGACATCGCCACGTTCGAAGCCCGTTACCCGTCGCATGCCTCCGCCATGCAGTTCCTCGTGGTACACAATGCCGAGGGTGCGTTCTATTACGGGACGGAAGACCGCCGCGGCTGCGGAAAGACCTATTCGGCGCAGTGTACGCCGACGACGGTTACGTTCAGCGATGCCATCCCCGCCTCGGCCGGATGGATCGCGGACGGGACGTTCCGCCTGCCGTGGGTCTCGGTCACGGGTTTCACGCCGAAGGGTTGGGAAGATGCCGTTGTCAGGTGGTACCGTCCGTTTACCTTCACGACCGAGTGGGGTCGTAAGCCGCTCGCCTCGCGCAATATCCCGCAGTGGTGTTACGATGCCGACGCGTGGGTGCGTGCCAAGCATGTGACCGACCAGACGTACGATGCTGTCCGGCGTGCCGCCCGGTATTTCGGGCAAGGGCTGGGGGTGCACTGGTATTTTTGGCATCATTACCCCTACGATACCCACTATCCCGATTACCTGCCCGCACAGGAGCGTTTCGCAGGGATGGTGCGTGACGCCCAGCTTCTGGGGGCGCGTGTGACGCCCTATATCAACGGCCGGCTCTGGGATCCGGCGGCCGACAGCTATAAGCGCGACCGCGGTTACGACGCGTCGTGTCGTAAACCCGACGGGTCGCTCTATACCGAGATTTACCCCACGTCGAAAGTCCTCAATACGGTAACCTGCCCTTCGACGGATATCTGGCACCGGAAGATCATCGAGCTGGTGGACAGCCTGCAACACGCGGTCGGGGTGAACGGAATCTATATCGACCAGATCGCTGCCGCCGCGCCCGAACCCTGTTGGAACGAGGCGCACGGCCACCCGGTCGGGGGCGGCGATTTCTGGTACGACGGCTACCGCAGGCTTATCGGCGAGATCCGCGCACACCACCTGCTCGAGGACAGGATCCTGACCAGCGAGGAGAATGCCGAGTGCTATATCGACCTGTTCGACATGTTGCTGGTCGTCAATACGCCCCATGAGGAGGACAACTGCATCATCCGGCCGGTGTTCCCGATGGTCTATTCCGACCGTGCCGTCACCAGCGCCTTCACCTATACGCCGAGCGAGGCGGATAAGATGTCGCTGGGCGACTTCCGTTACGAACTGGCGAAGGCATTGTTGTGGGGTTCGCAGATCGGGTGGGTCGACCCCGTCCCGCTGATGTCGGAACAGGCCGTCAGCGAGGCGCGTTTCATGAAGACGCTCACGGATTTCCGCCGCAGCCTGCACGATGTCGTGTACGGCGGCCTCTTCATCCGCGAGCTCACCCCGGCGGGCGACAACCCCATCGTGAAGATTCCGGGGTTCGGCGATGACGCGTCGGTGCTGGCTGCCGAGTGGCGGAAGCCGGACGGCCGCAAGGTCTATATCGTTGTCAATATGGATGAAAAAAAACATAAGGTTTCGTTACCCGGCGTGGACAAGCCCTTCGATGTGGCGGGTGCGTCCTGCAAGCGTATCGATTTGTAACGGGTAACGATGTCCGGGCAGGGCCCGGACAGGTTGGGTAGGAGAGGGTGCCCGGCGTAACGCACGCCGGGCACCCTTGTTTTGCGAGGGGGACTTGCCCGCCGGAATCCGCGTGATCGGCCGCAACCGCATCGTCTTCGCAAGGAGTATATCCCTGTCTGCGGGAATTACAGGCAGCCGTTCTGCGATTTCCTCTCCGCCCGTTCTCCGATGCCCCAAGGCGAGAAATAATGAACCGCGGGTTTATTCCATGTAAGTCATGACGTTGCCGCTGATCTGCTGCAACGATATTTCGCAAACCTTCGTATTGTATTTCGCCGTGAGGATGCGCTCTTCGGCATCGAGCAGGCTCTTCTGCGCTTCGCGCATCTCGATGCCCGGCAGGTCGCCCAGCAGGTAACGCTCCATGGCGATCTCGTAGTTCTCCTTGGCGGCGATCAGGTTCTCTTTTTCCAATTGGATCACCTCGAGGTTATTGCGGTAGGCCTGCCAGAAGTTCGACAGGTTGGCACGCAGCGACTGCTCGAGCCTTTCGCGCGTGAGCTGCGCATTTTCCACGTCGATGCGAGCGTTGCGCTGCTCCCGGCGGCGGTTGCCGTCGAAGATCGTAATGCCGAGTTTCACCCCGGCGTTCAGTCCCAGCGTCCCGCGCGACTGGGTCGTCCCGTTCCCGAAACGGTTGTAGGTGTAGCCGTATCCCGTCGTCAGGTTCAGATAGGGGTAGTTGCGCGCCTGCACGGTTTTCAGGTCGAGTTCGGCCAGCACATTGTCATGCCCTGCCAGCAGCAGAGAGGCATTCGTGTCGAGCGTCTGTGCCAGCAGCTCCTCCCATTTGAGCTCGCCGTTGACCTCGATCACCGAGTCGCGGATACAGAGCATTTCGTTGACGTCCTTGTTGGCCAGCAGTTCGTTGATGCGGATGCGCGAAGCCGAAACCAGCTCCTGCTGGGACATATATTTCGAACTGTCGGCATTGAAGTCCACGCGTGCCTGCAACAGGTCGAGGCGCGAGAAATTGCCGACGCTGACCCGCGCTTCGGTGATGCGCAGCCGCTCGCGCGAAAGCGCCACGGCATAGCGGAAATTCTGCAGGCGCAGCGTTTGCTGGACGTAATTGTAGTATTCGGCCGTCAGGCTGGCTACGAAGTCCTCGATCGTGATGCGGGTGCGGACAGTGCCCATCTCCTGCATCTCTTTGAGCTTTTTGTAGTTGGTGCGGATGCGGAATCCGTCGAAAATCGTCCAGTTGAGGTTGATCCCGGCGTTGAACGTCTGGTCGTAGATGCCGTTGTCCGACCATGCGTCCCCTTCGCGCGGTGTGGTGCGCTCGTTGTCCAGCGCCCCCGAATAACCCGCCTCGAAGTCGATCGTCGGCACCATGCCGGCATTTGCCGCCGTGGCATTGTTGTCGCTGATGCGCTCCTCATTGCGCACGATGCGTATGTCGTAGTTGTTTTCCAACCCTATTTCCAGGCACTTGCGGAGGGTCAGCTCCTCCTGTGCCGCCGCCGTTGCGAAAATCCCCGCGGCCAGGGCCGATAAAATCACTCGTTTCATTGGGCTTCCTTATTTCTGTTTCTTACTCCGGTCTGTCGATACGTAGCTGTATATTGCCGGGACGATGTAGAGCGTCAGCAGGGTGGATACCACCATACCGCCCACTACGGCGATACCCATGGCGATACGTCCGTTGGCACCTTCGCCCGTGGCGACGGTCAGCGGCAGCAGGCCGAGGATGGTCGAGGCGCTCGTCATCAGGATCGGGCGCAGGCGTTGCAGCGAGGCTTCCTCGATGGCGTGCAGTTTGTCGATTCCCGCTTCCTGCTTCTGGTTGGCGAACTCCACGATCAGGATGCCGTTCTTGGCCACCAGGCCGATGAGCATGATGATGCCGATCTGGCTGAAGATGTTCATCGTCTGCCCGTTGGCGGCCATGAACACCAGTGCCCCCGCAATGGCCAGCGGCACGGTGAGCATGATGACCAGCGGGTCTTTGAAGCTCTCGAACTGTGCCGCGAGGATCAGGTAGATCAGCAGGATGGCCAGCAGGAAGGCGAACATCAGGCTCGACGAACTTTCACGGAACTCCTTCGAGTCGCCGGCCAGCGCCGTGCGGAAATCGTCGCCGAGCGTTTCGGCGGCGATGCGATCCATTTCGTCGAGCCCCTGCCCGATGGTCTTGCCCTTCGCCAGCCCGGCCGATACGGTCGCCGAGAGGAACCGGTTGTAGTGGTACAATTGCGGCGGGGCGACGTTCTCTTCCAGTGCGATCAGGTTGTCCAGCTGGATCATCTCGCCCTTGTCGCTGCGTACGTAGATCGACCGCAGGTCGGCGGGCTTGTTGCGTTGCTGGCGGTTGATTTCGGCCAGTATCTCGTATTGCTTGCCGTTCATGTAGAAGTAGCCCATACGCTGGCCGCTGAGCCCGTACTGGAGCGTCTGGGCGATGTCGCGCGTCGAGACGCCCAGCAGGTTCGACTTGTCGCGGTTGATGATGATGCGCGCTTCGGGCTTGCTGAATTTCAGGTCGACGTCGGCCATCTGGAACACGGGGCTTTCGTAGACCTTGCGCATGAATTCGGGCAGCACCTCCTGCAACCGTTCGATGCCGGTGGCCTGCAGGACGTACTGCACGGGCATGTTGCCGCGGCGGCCGCCGAAGGTGCTCTGCTGCTGCACGAAGGCGCGGGCCTTGGTCTTGGTACGCACGGCCGCCGAAAGCTCCTCGGCGATCTCCATCTGCGAACGTTTGCGTTCCGAGATGTCGGTCAGGGCGATGCGGACGTTGCCCGAGCCGCTCGATACGCGTGCCGTGACCGACTGGGCCTCCGGCACGAGCGAATCGACCAGGCGGTTGATGTCCTCGGTGTAGTCGCGCAGGTATTCGTAGGTGGCGCCTTCCGACCCGCGGGTAATGATCGAAATCTGCGAACGGTCTTCGAGCGGCGCCATTTCCGCCGGGATGGCCCGCCACAGCCAGCCGATCAGTCCGACCATCAGGGCGATGAGCGGCAATGCCACCCAGCGCCGCCGCAGGAACCCGGCCAGCGTGCGCTGGTAAAAGTTGTTCATTCCCACGAAGAAGGGCTCGGTCTTGCTGTAAAACCAGCTCTTGCGCTCCTGCCGCACCAGCAGTTTGGTCGCCAGCATCGGGGTGATGGTCAGCGCAGCGAAGGTCGAGATGACCACCGCGCCCGAGATCACCATGCTGAATTCGCGGAACAGGCGGCCGGTCATGCCCTCCATGAAGACGATCGGGAAGAACACGGCGATCAGCGTGACCGACGTCGAGATGACGGCGAAGAAGATCTCCTTGGCGCCTTCGATGCCGGCCTCCTTGGGCGTCATGCCGCGTTCGATGCGGATGTAGATGTTCTCGGTCATCACGATGGCATCGTCGACCACCAGCCCGACCGAGAGCACCACGGCCAGCATCGACAGCACGTTGATCGAGAACCCGGCGACGTACATCAGGAAGAACGTGCCGATGAGCGAGACCGGGATCACGATGCACGGGATGAGCGTCACGCGCCAGTTGCGCAGGAAGAGGAAGATGATGATGATGACCAGGATGAAGGCCTCGTAGACGGTCTGTCGCACCTCGTCGATCGAGGCGCGGATGAAGCGCGTGTTGTCGAACCCGTAGGAGGTCACCACGTCGTCCGGCAGGTCTTTCTTCATCGTCTCCATGCGCTGGTAAACCGCATCGGCGATGTCGATGTGGTTGGCTCCCGGCTGGGGGATCACCACGACGCCCACCATCGGGATACCGTTCATCTTCATGTAGCTGCGCGTATCCTGGGGGCCCAGTTCGGCGCGTCCCACGTCGCTCAGGCGGATGATGCGGTTGGAGGCTTCGCGTACGACCAGGTCGTTGAACTCCTGCGTGGTGTGCATCAGCCCCATCGTGCGGATCGTCAGCTCGGTGGTGTTGCCTTCGATGCTGCCCGAGGGAAGCTCTACGTTTTCGCGGTCGAGGGCGTTCTTGATGTCCACGGGCGTAATGCCGTATCCGGCCATCTTGGCCGGGTCGAGCCACAGGCGCATCGAGTAGCGTTTCTCACCCCATATCTGCACGCCGCTGACGTTGTTGATCGTCTGCAGCTGCTCCTTGACCGTCAGGTCGGCGATCTCGCTCAGCTCCAGCAGCGAACGTTTGTCGCTCTGGATGGTTACCATCAGGATCGGTGTGGCGTCGGCATCGGCTTTGGTGACCGTCGGAGGGTCGCAGTCGCGGGGCAGGTAGCGCTGGGCGCGCGACACTTTGTCGCGCACGTCGTTGGCCGCGGTTTCCAGGTCTACCGAGAGTTCGAATTCGACCGTGATGCGGCTCTGTCCCTGGCTGCTGACGCTCGACATCGAGCGGATGCCCGGGATGCCGTTTATGTTCTGTTCGAGCGGCTCGGTGATCTGGTTCTCGATCACATCGGCATTGGCTCCCGGATAGGAGCACGTCACCGAGATGATGGGGTTGTCGACACTCGGGTATTCGCGTACGCCGAGGTAGCTGTACCCGATGAAACCGAATAGCAGGATGATGATCGTCAGCACCGATGCCATTACCGGCCGCCGGATGCTCAGTTCGGAAATATTCATGCGGCGGCGGTTTTATTCGACGGTGTCGAGTTTTACGGGGAGCCCTTCACGCAGCTGGAGCGTGCCGGAGACGATCAGCGTGTCGCCCGGGGCCAACCCCTCGACGACCTGTATCCGCGATTCCGTCCTCAGCCCGGTTTTTATGGCTACGGCGTGGGCTTTGCCGCCCTTGTAGAGGAATACCTTGTCCACGCCCATCTCGGGGACGACGGCCTGGGTCGGGATGGCGATGGCGTCGGGGATGTCGTGCATCCGGATCTTTACGCTTACGAAGCGTCCGGGCAGCAGCCTGCCCCGCGTATTGGGGTAGTGCGCACGCACCGAGAAGTAGTGGGTATTGGGGTCGATCTTCGACTCGGTGGCATATACCTCGGCGTGGAACGTCTCGTTGTACCCCTCGACCGTGAACGTGAGGCGCGTCCCGGGTTTTATCTGGCTGGCGTAGCGCTCCGGGACGGAGAGGTCGATCTTCAGCGGCTTGATTTTGGTCAGCTTGGCCACCACGACGCTCGGCGAGGCATAGGCGCCTTCGCTGACGTTGCGCAGGCCGATCACGCCGTCGAACGGGGCGTGCAGCTCCGTGAGCGCGATGTTCGAACGCACGATGTCGATATCGGCGTTGAGCATCGCCAGTTCGGTGCGTGCCTGTTCGTAGGCTTCCAGGCTGACGGCGTCCTTTTCGAGCAGGGCACTCTGGCGGTAAACACGGTCTTCGGCCAGTTTGAGCTGCGCTTCGTAGCGCGACAGCTGTGCCAGCAGCGGTTTGTCGTTGACTTTGGCCAGCAATTCGCCCTTGCGGACGGTTGAGCCTTCCTGGAAGTTGATCGAGACGATCTTGCCCGAGGTCTCGAACGAGAGGTCTACCTCCTCGTCGGGGAGCAGGCTGCCCACCGAGGTGATTCCGTCCGTGAGGGTTTGCGGCCGCACGACGAGCCCGTTGACGTTCAGGACGCTGCTTTTCCGGGGTATGCTGATTTCCGACGGGTCGGCGTCGGCGGCTGACGAACTGCCGCGGTAGTGGTTGTAAACGACCAGCCCTGTACAGAATACTACGAGGATGACGGACGTGATGATCCATTTCTTTTTTTTCATACCGGAGAGGTTGTCTTTAATGAGGGATATGCAAAGATACGAAAAAACCCGCTATGCCTCCGCTGCCGGAAGGTATAATTGCACCCGTTCGTGGTAAAAACGGGGCCGGTTGCGGGTTCGTGTATGCCCGTTTCCGGCGAAACGGCAAAAAACGCCGGCGAAACGACCGGCACCCGCCGCATTCCCCTACCGTCGGGAGCAATACCTACATGTTATTATTCTGTCCCGAAAATTACCTAAAACAGGGAATTGCCCGGGCTCGGCGGGCACCTTAACTTTGCCACCGCAAACAAAATAAACGGAGAGCCTATGCGTCTTGGAATTTTACTGTTTACCCCTATTTTATTACTGGCGGGTGTTATCCTGCATGCCCAGGAAGCCGTGAACGCCCCCGAACCTGTGGCCGCGGCCGATTCGGCTGCCAATGCCGAGCTGAAGGCACAGCTGAAAGCCGAACTCCTGTCGGAGATCCGGGCCGAGCTCTCTTCCGAAGTGAAGACCGCCGTCAGCAAAGAGGCCGACAAACCCTCACGGCTGACCGTAGGCGGGTACGGCGAGGCCGTCATGACGCGCAATTTCTTCAGCGACAACTACCTGCGTTATATCAGCCCTGACAAGTACAAGAATGACAAAAGCCACGGTCGCTTCGACCTCCCGCACGTGGTCATCTACCTGGGCTACGATTTCGGGCGCGGCTGGTCGATGGGCACCGAGATCGAATTCGAGCACGGCGGCACGGAGAGCGCCTTCGAAACCGAATTCGAGGAGGGCGGCGAGTATGAGTCGGAGATCGAACGCGGCGGCGAGGTCGCCCTCGAACAGTTCTGGCTCCAGAAAAGCTTCAGCCCGGCCTTCAACCTGCGCCTGGGGCATATGATCGTGCCCGTCGGCGGGACTAACCAGCACCACATGCCCACCGAGTTCTTCGGGGTCTACCGTCCCGAGGGCGAGAATACGATCCTGCCCTGCACATGGCACGAAACGGGCATCAGCCTCTGGGGACGTGCCGGTGACTGGCGTTACGAGGTGATGTTCCTGCCGGGACTGGATTCCGACCGGTTCGGCGACAACGGTTGGGTCAGCGGCGGTGCCGGAAGCCCCTACGAATTCAAGATCGCCAATGCCTATGCCGGGGCGTTCCGCATCGACAACTACTCCGTCCCGGGCTTGCGCCTGAGCCTGAGCGGTTATGCTGGCAACAGTTTCAGCAATACCCTGAGTGCCAACCGTACCGGTGCGGACAGATACAAGGACGTGAAGGGTACGGTGATGATCGGCGCCTTCGATTTCCTCTACGATGCCCATAACTGGATCGTTCGCGGTAACTTCGACTACGGGCACCTGACCAATTCGGACAAGATTTCCCAGTTCAACCGCGATATGCCCAACGCATCGCCCTCGCCCAAGCAATATGTGGGTTCGGACGCCATCGCCACGGGGGTGGAAGCCGGTTACGACATCTTCTCGCAGATACGCAAGCTCAAGGAGAGGGGACACCGCTTCTACGTCTTCGGCCGTTATGAGTTCTACGATTCGATGTTCGATACCGCCAAGTCGGTGATCCGCCAGGACTGGTGCGGCCGCCAGCGGGTAGCCGTCGGGTTCAATTATTATCCGATCAAGAACATTGTCATCAAGGCCGAGTACGGCATCGGCCTGCTCCGGTCGTACGACTACACCGACTCCGCCACCGGGGAGACCCGCACGGGGCGTTTCAAAAACGAGCCCTCCCTTTCGCTGGGGATCGCCTATTCCGGCTTTTTCAGACGTTAACCAAATCATAATGAGAATATGAAAAATCTGTTCAAAAATTCCGTTTATGCAGCCGCGGCACTCGTCCTGGCGCTCGGGGCCGCATCGTGCAGCGACAGCGACGGCGATTACACGTTTGCCGACGAGCGTGAAGAGGCGCTCAAGAATGCTGCCGTAGATTTCGTCGACAATAACGTGATTCCGACCTATAAGGCCCTGGCCGACGGGAGCATCGCCTTGCAGGAGGATTGCGAGGCCATGCTGGAGGCTTTCGACGCGGGAACCCTTACGACCCCGCTGGTGCAGGCCGCCTGCAACGACTGGATCACCACGCGCAAGCACTGGGAGCTCAGCGAGGCCTACCTTTACGGCGCTGCGGCCGATTACGACATCGACCCGCATATCGACTCCTGGCCGCTGGACGGCACGGCGCTTCAGAACCTGCTGAACAACAACAGTATGATGGCCGAGATCGAGAGGAATCCCGATTATGTCAGCGCCAATCTGGGTTACGGCCTGCTCGGGTTCCATGCGTTGGAATACATGCTTTTCGAGAATGCGGGCCCCCGCGCCCTCGGCAAATACACCCGTCCCCAGCTGGTATACCTGGTCGGTGTGGCCAACGATCTGTGCAACATGTGCGTACGCCTCGAAGCTTCGTGGGCGGGGCTGGACAATGTCACCGAAGAGAAGCAGACGATCCTGGGCGATGCCGAACTGGAGCCGACTTTCGACTACGGCGCTTCGATGCGCAATTCGGGGAAGGGCGGCAGCAAGTACCGCAACTATAAGGATGCCGCCGAGGAGATCATCCAGGGCTGCATCGACATCGCCACGGAGGTCGGCTCGCAGAAGATCGGCCGTCCGGCCAACGGAACCAGCTCCGAGGATATCAATTACATCGAGTCGCCTTACAGCCAGAATTCGAAGACCGATTTCATCGACAACATCATCAGCATCCGGAACACCTATCAGGGCATGACCTCCGGCGACGCTTCGGTGAGCGACTGGATCGAGGTGGTCGACCCCGTCCTCGATACGGAGGTTCGCAATGCGATTTCCACGGCGATCGAAAAGATCGAGGCCTGCCCGGCCCCGTTCGTCGACAACCGTACGGCACAGGCATGGAAGGATGCCGCCACCTATTGCAATAACGACCTTGTGAACGCGCTTACGAAGGCGCTGACGGCACTGTCGGTCGAAAAATAACCATTTTCAGCAATGAAAAAGCACTTGATTTACAGCCTGTGCATGTCGGCAGCCCTGATGGCTGCCGCGTGCGCTGATGACAAGGGGACGGATCCCGCCCCCGATCCGAATCCCGACCCCGTTCCCGAGGAGTATTACGCCGGCGGCAAGCTCGGCACGGCTTTCAACACTACGTCGGTGGCCTACGAGCAGCCTACGCCGGTCGTCGATGACGACGCCGCGATGACGCAGCGTTTCCTGAACGGCGAGGCGCTGTTCGAAAAACCCTTCACGGCCAACTCGTCGGGTGTGCGCTACGGCCTCGGGCCGCTCTATATCCGCACCTCGTGCCTGCACTGCCACCCGGGCTACGGCCACGGTAAGCGTATCGAAGGCGCGTTCAACACCAACCAGATCGGCAACGGCTACCTGCTGGTTATCACCGACGAGGACGACAATTACCTGACATCGCTCACCGGTATGCCGCAAACGCAGGCCGTGGCGCCGTTCAAAGCCCCGATCGACGAATCGAAGATCATGATCGGCTGGCAGGAGTATACCGACGAGTGGGGCAATAAGTTTCCCGACGGCGAGTCTTACAGCCTGATCTATCCCGAAGTGACGATCCCCGAGAACGCCTATTACGTACCGCTGATCGGCGCCAAGGGCGAGGTGCCCTATGCCAAGGTGCGCGTGCGCCTCGAATCGACCATCGGCATCTACGGTACGGGTTTGCTGGATGCCATTTCGGACAGCGACCTGAAAGCCGAGTACGTTCGCCAGGAGCAGAACGGCGTGCCGCTCAATCCCGCGATCTTCAAGAACGGCGAGTGGGTCAAGACCTACGGGACGACCACCCATCCGCTGCGCTATACCTATGCCCTGAGCCGCGGCCCGTTGCAGGATGCGGCGGGTGCCAATGCCATCTGGAACATCACCAACGTGACCCGCTCCGACCGCCGCTACCACTACATGACCGCTGCTTATGCCGAAGTAGCGTCGAAGGACGCCGATGTGCAGCGGGATTTCTACACGCTTTTCCCGGCGTGGAACAAGACGGGAGACGTTGCGCAGGATATTTACAACTATCTGATGAACAAAGAACTGCCTGTCGAGATGAGCGATGAGGACTATGTCGACTTTATGGTCTGGCACCGCGGTCTGGCCGTACCGGCGGCGCGTAACCTCGACGATGCGGACGTCAAACGCGGCAAGGCGCTCTTCACCGAGATCGGCTGTGCCACCTGCCACCGTCCGACCTGGACGACGGGCGACGATGTCTTTACCGACCCCAACGGTTTCTTTGCCGACGGCGACAGCCGCCTGCCGCGTTATCCTAATCAGAAGATCTGGCCCTACTCCGACATGGTGCAGCACCGGCTCTTCATGGTGAACGACATCCGCACGGGCTGGTGCCGTACGACGCCGCTCTGGGGCCGCGGCCTGAGCGAGAAGTGCACGGGCGCCAGCGACCGCCTGCACGATTGCCGTGCGCGGACGGTCATCGAGGCTATCATGTGGCATGGCGCGGCGCAGAGCGACGCCCGCTGGTCGGTCGAGAAGTTCCGCACGCTGAGCAAGGACGACCGCGACGCGGTGGTCGAATTCATCGAATCCATCTAACCCTTCCCGGATATGTGCGAAGCGCCGGTGCCCCGTGCATCGGCCTTTGCCGTGTCCGGACGATGCATTCACACACGAACGAACGGATGAAACTGTTGAAACTGTTGAAACGCCTTGCCTTCGGGCTGCTCGGAGCCGTGATGGCGGTGCTCGTTACGGCCACGGTACTTGAAAAGATATACGGTACGGATTTCTCCGCTGCGCATATCTACGGCGCGGGCTGGTTCGCCGCGCTTTGGGGTGCCCTCACCCTCGCGGCGCTGGCCTGCCTGTTCCGCCGGAAATTGTGGCGCAGGCCCGCCGTCCTGTTGCTGCACCTCTCTTTCGCGGTCATCCTCGCGGGGGCTTCCGTGACATGGCTCTTCGGCCAGCAGGGGACGTTGCACCTGCGCACGGGCGATCCCGGGGCGACCGCATTCGCCGGCCGTGACGGTTCGGAGCAAATACTGCCCTTCCGGGCCCGGCTGGACGATTTCCGCATCGAGTATTATGCCGGCACCCGTGCGCCGATGGATTTCGTCAGCCTTCTCACCCTGACGGCCGACGACGGGTCGCTGCACGGTGAAGTCGGCATGAACCGCATCCTGGTTTTCCGGAATTATCGGTTCTACCAGTCCGCCTATGACGAGGACGGACGGGGTACGACCCTTTCCGTTTCGTATGATCCGTGGGGCATCGGCATCACCTATGCCGGGTACGGGCTGCTGCTCGTTTCCATGCTGGCGTTCCTGTGCGACAGGCGCGGGGGGTTCAGGCGGTTGCTGCGCAGCCCTGCGCTCCGCAAGGCGGCGCTGTGTCTTGTCCTCTGTACGGCGGCCGTACAGGGTGCCCGGGCGGCTGACACCTTGCCGCAGACGCTTCCGCGCGAGGTCGCCGCGGAATTGGGCGACCTGTATGTCTACTACAACGACCGTATCTGTCCGTTGCAGACCCTGGCTAAGGATTTTACGGTGAAACTCTGCGGGAAGAGCCGCTACCGGGGACTTACGCCCGAGCAGGTGCTTTCCGGCTGGCTGTTCTATTACGACGACTGGAAACGCGAACCGATGATCCGCATCAGGAGTGCCGGGGCACGCCGCCTGCTGGAGGTCGGCGGGCGTTATGCGCGGCTGTCGGATTTCCGCAACCGGGTCAACGAATACCGGCTCGAAGGGGCTGCCGGGCGTCCGGCGGGCGAGGCCGATGAGAAATTCAACATCATCGGGATGGTCTGCACGGGCAGTATGCTGCGGATTTTTCCCTATACCGACCCTTCGGACAGCCTGCTGCGCTGGGCGTCGCAGGTCGACGGCCTGCCGCGGGAGCTGCCTCACGGGCAGGCGCTCTTTATCGGCCGGGCGATGAACTACGTCAGCGAACTGGTCGTAAAACGGGATTGGGCGGGGGTCGCAGGGGTGTTGCGCAAGATCCGCAGCTACCAGCAGAAGGAGGGCGGGGCGCATATGCCTTCCGGGCTGCGTTTCCGTGCCGAAAAACTTTATAACCGGCTCGATTGGTCGCTGCCGCTCGCCGCGGCATTCATCCTGACCGGGATCGGAGGATTCCTCGATGCCTGCCGCCGGATGGTGCGCGGGCGGGCTTTCGGGGCGAAAACCCGGGGCTGGCTCCTTGCGGGCGTTGCCGCCGGAGGACTGTATCTTACGCTGATGCTGGCGCTGCGGGGCTATGTCAGCGGCCACTGGCCTGTTTCGAACGGCTATGAAACGATGCGCTTCATGGCATGGTGTACGCTGCTGCTCACGCTGCTCTTCGCCCGCCGCTTCCTGTTCCTGCTGCCTTTCGGTTACCTGATCGCCGGGCTGTCGCTGATAGTTTCGATGATGGGGGAGTCGAACCCTCAGATCACGCAGCTGATGCCGGTTCTCGACTCGCCGCTGCTCTGCATCCATGTGATGCTGGTCATGGTGGCCTATGCGTTGCTGGCGTTCGTTATGTTCGGCGGCGTGGCAGGGGTCGTCCTGCACCGCCGCGCCCGCGGGGCGGCCGCGCAGCTGCAGGCCGTCAGCCGGCTGATGCTCTATCCGGCCGTCTTCTGCCTCGCCGCCGGTATCTTCGTCGGCGCCGTCTGGGCCAATGTGTCGTGGGGACGCTATTGGGGCTGGGATCCCAAGGAGGTGTGGGCGCTCGTTACGCTGCTGGTTTATGCGCTGCCCCTGCATGCCGGATCCCTGCCGTGGTTCCGCCGGCCGTTGTTCTTCCATTGGTTCTGCATCGCGGCGTTCCTCTCGGTGCTGGTCACCTATTTCGGGGTCAATTTCCTGTTGGGCGGCATGCACAGCTATGCCGGATAGGGGAGCGGCGATCCGGGGCGGGATGCCCATTCCGTGCGTCCCGGTCGTCCCTATCGTATGGCGGGGCCGTCATTGCGCAGCCGAGCGGTAAACCGTTCCGGCAGCCGGGGCATGGCGCCGTGCTGCGAGCAGACGTGGGCCGCGACATCCACGGCCAGCCTGTGTGCTTCCCCGATGCCGAGCCCCGAGAGCAGGGCGGCCAGGAACGATGCCGTGAACGAGTCCCCTGCACCGACCGTGTCGGCTACTTCGACGCGCGGCGTGGGGATATATGACCGGGTGTCGGGGGCGAATACCGAACTCCCGGCGGCGCCGCAGGTGAGGATCACGATCCGCAACCCGTACCTGTCGAGCAGCGTGCGGCACTGCTCCCCGGGCTGCATCCCCTCCAAGCCGAACATGCTGCCGACCACGGCCAGTTCTTCGTCGTTTATCTTCAAGATGTTGCACTTCCGCAGCGACTCTTCGACCACCTGCTGCGTGTAGAAGTGCTGCCGCAGGTTGATGTCGAAGACCTTGTATTGTCCCTCGCCGTCGGGCATCGTTTCCAGGAAACGCCCGATCGTGCGGTGCGATACGGGGCTGCGCTGTGCCAGCGACCCGAAGCAGGCTGCACGGGTGTGCCGGGCGAGCTCCTCGATCTGCGGGGTGAACGGTATGTTGTCCCAGGCTACGCCCTGCCGGATCTCGTAGCTGGGGATGCCCGCCCCGTCGAGCGTGACTTCGACCGTCCCGGTCGGGAACGGCACCGTTTCCAGCATATGTCCCACCCCTTTTTCGCGGAGCTGGTTGCGGAGTTCGCGTCCCGCCTCGTCGTCGCCGACGGCGCTGACCGCGCAGCTGCGCAGCCCGAACTGCGACATGTGGTAGGCGAAGTTCGCGGGAGCGCCGCCGATCTTCCGCCCTTCGGGCAGTATGTCCCAGAGTGCTTCGCCGATCCCGACGACCCACTCTGTCTTTCGGTTTGCTTCGGTATTCATTGTCGTTTGCGTTTGCTGCGAAGTTAACGGTTTTGCTCGATATTTTTCCGCTTGCGCGGTGTTTTTCAACATGGCGTGAGGCATTTGGCCGTAATTTTCGCGGCATTCGGTTTGTCCTGCCGGGACGGTTTCCGACGACAGGGCGGACGAATTATGCCCGGAAAGTTTGTATTGAACGGCTTTTGTCTTATTTTTGTCTGACACAAAACCCGAAACCATGATGCTGCGAACCCTTCCCGCCCGATCCGGCTTCCTGTGGGTGCTTCTGGCGTGCATTTCCCTCGCAGGATGTACGCGGCACCCAAAATACTCGCTTCAGACCGAAGCGGCGCTGGAACGGCTGGATGCGGAACTTTCCCGCAAGGATCGTTACCAGCAGTGGCGGCAGGCGCAGAACGACAGCCTGCGCCGGGAGGTGGCGCGTGCCCGCAACGCCGGCGACCGGGCGTGGCGCCTGTTCGCCGTGTCGCAGAATTACGTGACCTACCAGCTGGATTCGGCGGCTTATTACGTCGACCGCCTTTACCGGCTGGCCGCCTCTGCCGGGTCGGAGGATATCCGCCGCATCGCCCTGCTTGCCGACATCGACGTCTGGCTGGGCCGCGGGCAGCTGGGGCTTGCCGAAGAACTTTTCCGCAGGATAGATACGGCCGGCATGTCCTCTGCGGAGTATGCCGCATGGCATTCGCGCTACTCCTCGATCGCCGCCCGGCGTGCGGCCGAAGCCGAGGACGGAGCCGTGCGGTCGGCATGGCGCGATACGGTGGTGCGAGTCAGGCACATATCCGTGCCCGGGCAGTCGGAGTGGACGCAGGCGCGGATCGCCGCTGCCGCTCTGCGCGACAGCGGCCGCTTCGCTGAGGCCGTACAGTTGCTCGAGCCCTATACGGCCCGGAACCCCGACTACCAGGAGCTGGCGCTTCTCTATTACGGCCTCGCAGGCATCGCGCGGGCGTGGGGCGACGACGACCTGCGGCTTTATTACCTGGCCGAATCGTCCGTCGCCGACCTGCGTGCCGGTACCCGTTCCTATGCCTCGCTGTACGACCTTGCGCTGCTACTGTTCGACCGCAAGGATTACGACCGTGCGGCAGCCTATATGGGCAGCGCGTCCGATGACGCCATGCACTGCCGGTCGATGGTGCGCATACCGGTCTCCTCTTCCGCGGCCGTCAAGATCAGCGAGGCCATCTCCTCGAACATCGCCCAAAGGCAGGCCATGATGACCACGACGATCTGGTTGGCCGGTGTCTTCCTGGTCGTCCTCATCGGTATCCTCTGGTGCGTGCTGTGGCAGCACCGCCGCCTGCGCGGCAACCACCGGCAGCTGATCGACATGAGCGCCCAGTTACAGGCGAAGAACGACGAGATGCAGGCCAAGAACGACCATATCCGCGAGATCAACGGCGCGCTGGTCGACTCCAACCGGATCAAAGACCGTTACGTCTGCCACTATATCGACCTTTCCGTCCATTACATCAAGCAGATCGACACTTTCCGCCGCGAGGTCTGCCGCGTCGCCCGCAACAAGGGCGTTGACGAACTGGTGCGCTGGCTGAACACCTCGCAGGCCGTCAGCGGCGAATATGCGAAGTTCTACCAGTCGTTCGATTCCTCGTTCCTCGACATCTTCCCGCAGTTCATCGAACAGGTCAATGCCCTCCTGCAGCCCGAGTCGCATTTTGCGCCCCGCGCCGACGCATCGCTGACCACCGAGCTGCGGATTCTGGCGGCCATCCGGCTCGGGATTACCGACAGCGGACACATCGCTTCGCTGCTCAACTGTGCCTCGGCGACGGTCTATACCTACCGCACCAAACTCCGCAATGCGGCGCTGGATCGGGACAATTTCGAGCAGCAGGTGTCGCGGATCGGTCTCTGACCGTTCGGGAAGTCTATATAATCCGGGGTGTGGATTCGGTTTCTAACACTATGATTTGTAGTGCTATATAGATCGAAAAACCTCTATATAGTTCTATACGTGCACTGGAATAATCATAAATAATAGGTATTTTTGTCCTAATCCCGGCGACGGAACCATTTAACCAATCATAATTATGCTAACTAAAACTTATTTTCGCAGAAAGCTCGCGCAGGCGTGCGGGCTGGGACTCGTGCTGTTCGCTGCCGTTGCATGCGCGCCGCAGCAGAATGTGCTGACCAAAGAGGAGGTTGCCGACGGCTGGCAACTGTTGTTCGACGGCAAGACGCTCGACCAGTGGAAGGACTACAACGGCGAAGAGCTGACCATGCCGTGGCATGTCGTCGACGGCTGCATCCAGGCCAAGGGCGACGGCAGCGACCTGGCAGGCTACATCGTTACGAAGAAACAGTACGAAAACTTCATCCTCGACTGGGACTGGAAACTCTCCCACGGAGGGAACAGCGGTATGATCTACCACGTGGTCGAAGACCCCTATTTCAAGGTACCCTACGTAACCGGCCCCGAATACCAGCTGATCGACAACGAGGGCTGGGAAGAAGTCAATGCCCCCAACAAACTCGAAGAGTGGCAGAAACTGGGCGTGGACTACGCCATGCACCTGCCCGATCCCGATTCGCTGTTCGTCAACCCGCAGGGCGAGTGGAACTCGTCGCGCATCGTCTTCGACAACGGACATGTCGAGCACTGGCTCAACGGCCACAAGATCCTCGAATTCGAAGCCTGGACGGACGACTGGTTCGCCCGCAAGCACAGCGGCAAATGGGAGACCGCACCCGAATACGGCCTTGCGCGCCGCGGTGTGATCTGCCTGCAGGATCACGGTTCGCCCGCTTCGTTCCGCAACCTGAAGATCAAGGAGCTGCCCCGCAAGGCCGGCCGCGAGGTCGAGCTGTTCAACGGCAAAGACCTGACGGGCTGGGAGGCCTACGGCACGGAGAAGTGGTATGTCGACAAGGACGGCAACATGGTTTGCGAGAGCGGCCCCGACAAGGAGTACGGCTACCTCGCCACGCGCGAATATTATAACGATTTCGACCTGACGCTCGAATTCAAGCAGCTGGCCAACGGTAACTCGGGCGTCTTTTTCCGCTCGTTCGTCGAGCCTCCCGTGAAAGTCCACGGCTGGCAGTGCGAAGTGGCCCCCAAGGGCTTCGATACGGCCGGTATCTACGAGTCCTACGGCCGCGGCTGGCTGGTTCAGATCCCCGATGAGAAGGAGGACATCCTGCGGGAGGGCGAATGGAATACGCTGCGCCTGAAAGTCCAGGGCGACCGCGTGCAGACGTGGCTCAACGGCGAAGAGATGGTCGACATCACCGACGCCAGGATCGGCGCCGCACAGGGGCGCATCGCCCTGCAGATCCACGACGGCGGCGGGATCAAGGTGCTCTGGCGCAATTTCCGTCTGACAACCTTATAATTACCACTAACCTGAACACGATATGAGTACCCGCAGGAATTTTCTGAAAACACTGAGCGGCATGGCGCTGCTGACGGTCGTCCCGCGCCATGTGCTCGGCGGCCCGAAACACGTGGCGCCGAGCGACCAGCTCACCAAAGGCATCATCGGCGTCGGCGGCATCGGCAAGAGCAGCTACCATTTCACCAGCACCAAGGAGTGCCGTCTGGTGGCGGTCTGCGACGTCGACAGCAAGCATCTCCAAAGCGCGCTCGACCTGGGCAAAAAGCGTTTCAACGAGACGTTGCAGTCCTATCGCGATTTCCGCCGCCTGATCGCCGACCCCAATGTCGACATCGTCCATATCGCCACGCCCCCGCACTGGCACGGCATCATGGCCGTCGAGGCCGCGAAGGCCGGCAAGGACATCTGGTGCGAGAAACCGATGACCCGCACCATCGGCGAGGGCAAGCGCGTCGTGGAGGCCGTCAAGCGCAACAACCGCATCTTCCGCCTCAATACGTGGTTCCGTTTCACGGATACCTTCTACGGCCTGGGCACCACCGTCGAGCCGCTCAAGAAGCTGATCGACAGCGGCCTGCTGGGATGGCCGCTCAAGGTGACCATCTCGGGCACCACCGGCTTCACCTGGAAATTCTTCTGGGTGGGCAAGGAGAACCTCGTCCCGCAGAGGGTTCCGTCGAATCTCGACTACGACATGTGGCTCGGCCCGGCCCCCTACAAGCCTTACAACGAACACCGTGTGCACCAGACTTTCCGCGGTTACTGGGATTACGACGGCGGCGGCCTGACGGACATGGGGCAACACTACATGGATCCCGTGCAGTACCTGCTGGGCAAGGACGAAACTTCGCCCGTGAAGGTCGAGGTCGACGCCCCCGAGCAGCACCCCGACGCCGTGGGTATCTGGCGTAAGATCGTCTATACCTACGACGACGGCTGCCAGATCGTCCTCGAAGGCGAAGGCTTCGAAAGCGGCGGCGACACGCCTTATATCGAAGGCCCGCTGGGCAAGGTCTATAAAGGGTTCCGCTGCACGATCCCCGACATCATGGAGAAACTGGCCGAGATGCCCGACCCTGCGCCGCAGAACACCGACTTTTTGGAATGCGTCCGCACGCGGAGCAAGTTTGCGCTCGACGAGCAGAAGGGACACCGCAGCTCGACGCTCGTGAACCTGGGTGCCTGCGCCCTGCGTTTGAACCGCACGTTGCATTTCGACCCCGACAAACAACTCTTCATCGGCGACGATGCCGCCAACCGACTGATCGACCAGCCGATGCGCGGCCCGTGGCATATTTAAGCACCAGTTACCATGAAAAAGATAATCATACGACTTTTTATGCTGGGAGCATTGGCCGCCCTGCTGCCCGCAGGAGCCGCCGCCCAGCAATCGGATGCCCGCCAGCGCACGACGGAAACCATCGTCGCCGACGGACTCGCACAGCTCCCCGCAGCCGATGCCAAGGTTTTCAACCAGGTGATGGGCGAACTGGCCGCCACCGGAAGCAAGGGTGTCGAGATGATCGCCGCCATGCTCGTCCCTGCCGACAAGGGCAAGAACGCCACGTTCGAATACGCCCTTAACGGCGTGGTGGCCTATGTGACCGACCCGGCGCACGAAGCGCTTCGTGACGATGTCCGCAAGGGCCTGCTGGCAGCTATCGACCGTTGCGGCGACGACGCCAACCGGGCTTTCCTTTTCTCGCAGCTGCAATTCTGTTCGACGGCCGCCGATGCCGCCGCCATGGCCCGTTATCTGGACGACCCCTACCTGGCCGACTATGCCCTCCGGGCGCTGGTCTCGACCCCGGGTACGGAAGCACTGCTGCTCGCCGAGGCCGGCAAGGACGACCTTACCGCCGCCCGCAAACAGGCGCTCGCCTACGCTTTCGCTGAAAAGCGGCTTGCCGCTGCCGAACCGTTTCTCCTGACATGGCTCGAAGGTGCCGATGCGCAGACTGCGGAGCAGATCTATAACGCATTGGCCGCCTGCGGTTCGCAGGCCTCGGTCAAGCCGCTGGCCGCTGCCGCTGCCAAGACCGGCTGCGCATGGAACGATGCCGGCGCTGCGGACGCTTACCTGCGCCTGCTCGCAAGGCTTGCCGCCGCAGGCGACGCCCGGGCCGTAAAGGCCGCCAGGGGATTGCTCAAATGCGACCTCCAGTACATCCGCGGCGGTGCGCTCGCGATTCTGGTCGATGCCCTCGGTGCCGGGAAGGCGATGCCTTACGTGCTGAAGGCCGTCGAGGAGGGGCCTGCCGAATACCGTTATGCCGCCCTGCAATCGCTCGGCAAAGGCGACGACAAACTTTTCGCACAGGTTGCAGCCGGCATGCCGCGCTACGATGCCGCCGCGCAGGCCGCCGTTATCGGATGGCTCGGGGAGTGCGGCGCCGTGTCGCAGGCCGATGTGATTACGGCCGCCGTAGCGTCGCCCGACGACCGCGTGGCCGAGGCCGCAATTGCCGCCTCGGGCCGTATCGGCGGCGGGAAGGCGCTTCAGGCTTTGGCCGGGGCGCTCGAAGGCCCGCATGCCGGTGCCGCGATGAAAGCCCTCCTGGCATTCAACGGACAGATCAACCCCGAAGTGGGGCGGCTGCTTGCGAAGGATGATGCCGCGGCACTCGTTCCTGCGCTCAAGCTGGCCGCTGCGCGCCGCATGTCCGCGGCCGCAGACCGGGTGTTCGCACTGCTCGGCTCCTCCGACGCGGAGGTTCGTGCCGCCGCGTACGGGGCGCTTCCCTTCGTCGCCCAGCCGCAGCACATGGATCGGCTTTCCGAATTGCTCGACGCTTCCGATGAGGCCCACACGGCCGCGATCCAGTCGGCGCTGATCCGCACCTCGGGGCAGCTCCCCGCCGACAGGCGGTACGGCGCCGTCGCAGGTTATATGAAGGCCTCGAAAACCCCTGCGCGTTACTATCCCGTGCTGGCGCAGAGCGGCACGCAGGAGGCTGTCGCCAGCCTGCTCGACGGGTTTCGCTCCGGGAACCGCGACGCGGCTTTCGCCGCCCTGCTGACGGTCGAAAATCCTGCCATGACCGATATCCTTTACGGAATCGCTGCCGAGCATCCGACGCTCACCGACCGCGCCCTCATGCGCTATGCCGACCTGGCTTCGCAGTCCGTCGTGACCCCGATCCGCCGCTACCAGCTTTACAGACAGGCTCTCGCACTCAGGCCTTCGGCCGCCGTGCAGGCCAAATTGCTCGGCTACCTTTCGGGCGTATACGCCCTCCCGGCACTGATGCTGGCCGCCGAATACCTCGACGATGCGCAGACTGCCGCCCCGGCCGCCGCGGCCGTGAAGACCATCGTTGCCAAGTGCAACCCGATGCCCGGCGGCGAAGCTGTCCGCAAGGCCTTGGAGCGGGCGCATGAGGTCTATAAGGAACTCGCCAAATCCGACGCCGACGCCGGGTATGCCGTGGATGAAATCACGGGACTGCTCGGTAAGATCCCGGCGGACGGATTCGCCGTGCTGCCGGCCGACGGGCTCGCGGGATGGACGGCCGTGGCCGTGAATCCTGCCGAGGCGAAGACGCTGCCCGCCCGTCAGGCGGCGAAGCTCCGCAAGGCCGCCGACGAGGCGGTGGCTGCCAATTGGGGCGCTGCGAACGGCCTGCTCGAATTTGCCGCCAAGGCTCCCGCGACGATCGGGACTGAAAAGGAATACGAGAATTTCGAACTCTGGATCGAATGGCGTTCCGAGGGCGAGGCCGGCATGGCCGTGCGCTCGATGCCGCTGATCCGCCTGGGCGGTGCCGCCGGGACGGGGCTCGCGGACGGCAAGGCCGCCCGAACCGTTGCCGACAACGCTCCGGGGACGTGGAATACGCTTTATGTTAAGGTCGTAGACGATCGTATCACGCTGGTGGAGAACGGCGTGAAAGTTGCCGAAAATGCCGTGATGACGAACCTCTGCGCACCCGGCGAGCCGGTTTATGCACAAGGCCGTATCGAACTGGCCGGACAGGGTGCTCCCGTCGCCTTCCGAAACCTCTGGATCAACGAATTGCCGTCGACACCCGTTTTCTCCCTCCCGGCCGACGAGGCCGCCGCGGGCTACGAGGTGCTCTTCGACGGGCGTTCGCTCCACAAGTGGACGGGCAATACGACCAATTATGTGCCGCTGGACGGTACGATCGACGTGACGGCCACCTACGGCGGTTCGGGGAACCTCTACACCGTCGGGGAATACGGCGATTTCATCCTGCGCTTCGAGTTCCGGTTCCTCACCGAGGGCGTCAACAACGGCATCGGTATTCGTACGCCGATGGGCGTCGATGCCGCGTTCCACGGGATGGAGATACAGATTCTCGACCACGATGCGCCGATCTACAAGGACATCAGCGATTACCAGCAGCACGGTTCGGTTTACGGTGTCATCCCGGCCGAGCGCGTGAAGTTCGGCGAGCTGGGTGAGTGGAATACCGAGGAGATCCGTGCCGTGGGCGACCGCATTACGGTCACGGTCAACGGTCGGGTGATCCTCGACGGCAATATCCGCGAAGCCTGCCGGGGGCATAATGTTTCCGAGGACGGTTCGAAGGTCAATCCCTATACGGTCGACCACCGCAACCACCCGGGGCTTTTCAACAAGTCGGGCCATATCGGCCTGCTGGGCCATGGTGCCGGCATCCAGTTCCGCAACCTGCGTGTGCTGGATCTGGGCGCGGGCCGCAAATAACAACCGCCGGGGCCGCCTCCCGTCCGGATCTCTTTCCGGACGGGCGACCCCCGGGGGACGGCGCGGGAACGCTCCGCACCCGATCCCGAAACTTGTAACCTGTCGGGCGTGCCGCGCCGCAGCGGGTACGCCGCGGGCGGAAATTGAGCCCCGGCCGTGCGAATTGCCGCGCCGCCCGATATAACCTTTTGGAGGATTCCGATGAAAAACGAACCGACCGTTTCCCGCCCCGTGCGGATTGTGGTGATAGGAGCCGGGAACCGGGCCAATAAGTACCTCGAATATGCCCGCCGGTATCCCGACCGGCTGCAGCCCGTCGCCGTCGTCGATGTGAACGACCTGCGCCGCCATGCCTTCGCCCGGGATTTCGGACTGCCTGCCTGCAGGAGCTATGCGCATTACGACGACTTCTTCGCCGATGGTGTCGAAGCCGACATGGTGCTGATCTCGACCCCCGAGAACGTCCATTTCGACCCGGCGGTCAAGGCCATCGACGCGGGATACCACATCCTGCTCGAAAAGCCGATCGCCCAGCACCTCGAAGAGTGCCGCGAAATCGCCCGCCGTGCCCGCGAACGGGGCGTGATGGTCGGTGTGTGCCATGTGTTGCGCTACCATCCCTATTTTGCCAAAATCCGCGAGATCGTCGCCTCGGGCGAGCTGGGGCAGGTCGTCTCGGTCAACCATACCGCCTCTGTCGGTCTCGACCGTGCCACGCACAGCTACGTGCGCGGAATTTTCCGCCGCGAGCGGGAGTCGAATCCGATCCTGCTGGCCAAATGCTGCCACGACATCGACTTCCTGCTGTGGCTCACCGGCGCGCATTGCCGCAGCCTGTCGTCCTTCGGCTCGCTGCGCTGGTTCCGTGCGGAGAATGCCCCCGCGGGTGCGGGCCGCCGCTGCCTCGACTGCGCGATAGAGTCCGCCTGTCCTTTTTCGGCACGCGACCTCTATTATGTCCGCCGCGACTGGGTGGCGAACTTCGATGTCCCCGAAGGCAAGACCCTCGATGAGACCATCCTCGAGGAGCTTCGCACCGGGATGTACGGCCGTTGCGTCTACCACTGCGACAACGATGTGGTCGACCACCAGCTGCTTGCGATGGAGATGGAGGGCGAGGTGACCGTGAGCCTTTCGATGGAGATGTTCACGGCCGACGATTTCCGCAAGACGCACGTCCGCCTGACGGGCGGCGAGATCGATGGCGACGAGAGGACGCTGCGCGTGCGCAGGTTCCGCGGCGGCGACGAGCGGACTTACGATTTCTCGGATATCGTGGGGCAGCCGTTCCATGCCGGTGCCGACCTGCACCTGATCGGGGATTTCATCCGGGCGCTTCGCAATCCGGGCTATCCGTTCCTGACGACCATCGAGGATTCGATCGAAAGCCACCGTATCTGCTACGACGCCGAGCGCAGCAGACGCACGGGGACGACGATCCGCGTGGACGGGACGAAATAACGCACTACGGAAAAAGGCCGGATTATCCGGCCTTTTTTTCATTTTTAGCACCGTCTTTGCTACCTTTGCCGGAAACGGCCTCCCATGGAAATCCTCTATCGATGGATCGACGGCATCAACGACGTGCTGTGGTCATACCTGCTGGTCGCACTCCTGCTGGGGTGCGCCGTCTGGTTCACGTTGCGTACGCGCGGCGTGCAGTTTCGTATGCTGGGTGAGATGGTGCGCGTGCTGGGCGAGTCGGCCGGAAGCGGCCCCCGGGGCGAGAAGCATGTCTCGTCGTTCCAGGCATTCGCCGTGTCGCTGGCCAGCCGCGTCGGCACGGGGAATCTGGCGGGTGTCGCCACGGCGATCGCCGTCGGCGGGCCGGGCGCCGTGTTCTGGATGTGGGTCATCGCCCTGCTGGGTGCGTCGAGTGCCTTCGTCGAATCGACCCTCGCCCAACTCTACAAACGCAAGGGGCGGGACTCCTATATCGGCGGCCCGGCCTACTACATGGAACGCGGACTGGGCAAACGCTGGATGGGCGTCCTCTTCGCCGTGCTGATCTCCGTGACATTCGGTTTCGCCTTCAACTCGGTGCAGAGCAACACGATCTGCGCGGCCTGGGAGGGTGCTTTCGGCTTCGCCCACCATTGGGTCGGCGCCGGCCTGACGCTGCTCACGCTGCTGGTCATCTTCGGAGGCATCCACCGTATCGCCCGGGTGAGCGGGGTGGTCGTCCCGGTCATGGCACTGGGGTATATCGTCCTTGCGCTGGGCGTCGTGCTCTTCAATTTCCGGCGGTTGCCCGAGGTCGTGGAGCTGATCGTCGCCAATGCCTTCGGTTGGGAGCAGGCGATGGGCGGCGGTGCCGGCGCAGCGCTCATGCAGGGCATCAGGCGCGGCCTGTTCAGCAACGAGGCAGGCATGGGCTCGGCGCCGAACGTAGCCGCAACGGCCCATGTGTCGCATCCGGTCAAGCAGGGGCTGATCCAAACCCTCGGGGTCTTTACCGATACGCTCGTGATCTGCACCTGTACGGCCTTCATCATCCTCTTCGGCGGAGTCCCCGACGCCTCGCTGTCGGGCATACGGCTTACGCAAGCGGCGCTGGTCGGTGAAATCGGCCCTGCGGGCAGTGTCTTCGTCGCTGTGGCGATCTTCCTCTTCGCTTTCAGCAGCATTATCGGGAATTACTACTACGGCGAGGCCAATATCCGGTTCATCACCCGCCGCCCCTGGGTACTGACCCTTTACCGGGTGCTGGTCGGTGTGATGGTGCTGTTCGGGGCGCTCGCCACGCTCGACCTGGCCTGGAGCCTGGCCGACATCACGATGGCCTTCATGACCCTCATCAACCTCGTGGCGATCGTCCTGCTCGGGCGCCAGGCGTTCCTGTTGCTGGCCGACTACGTGGGCCAGCGGCGCCGCGGCATCAAAAACCCGGTCTATACCCGCGACCGTATTCCCTCGCTTGAAGACAAGGCGGAGTGCTGGTAGCACCCCGCCCCGTATACCTTGCTGCGGAAACGATCTATTGCACGAACCGCCGTGTCACGCGGAATCGCTGCATGGCCGCCACCACGAGGTAACTGGCGGCGAAGGCGAGGCATGCGATCAGCAGGATGCGCAGGAGCGTCGGCAGAGCCGGAATCCGGGCGACGAGGTCATAGCCGGCCTGCACGAGGATGAAGTGGCAGAGGTAGATGCCGAACGTCGCGCCTGCCAGCCGCGAGAGCCATGCGCGGGGCTTGAAGTCCAGCTTGCGCACGATCACGAAGACCGGGTAGGTCATCATGAAGACGTTGATGCCCGCGAAATACCATACGATCTCAAGGTACGCGTAGTTGCCCGGGAAGTGGTTTTGCAGGGCGACGTATCCGAAGGCCGTGATCAGGTAGCCCGCAATGAACATCGGGATACAGACGGCCAGTGTCCGGCGCCAGTCCCATGCGGGCGGGAATTTCACCAGGTAGTATGCCAGCACGAGGTAACCCGCGAAGCCCGAGACGTAGTAGAACGTCCCGAATTCGTTCCAGTCGCAGACGCCGTAGAGCCCCATGTTCCCGAAATTCCCCGTGTAGCCCAGCATCGGCGCGAACATCTTGGCGTAGGGCAGCAGCAGGGTCACGCCCCATACGCCGAGCAACGTTTTGAGTTCGCTGCGCGAGGCCCTTTCGAGCCATGCGCTGATCACGGGCATGATCAAATACAGCCCTGCGAGCATGTAGAGGTACCACAACGGCGTAGTGTCGAACGTGAAATTGAATACGAATGTCCAGAGTTTGTGCAGCGTGGCGCCCCAGGTGAAATTTTCGGGGTCGATCGCCGGGCTCTGGCTTGCGGTGACGTAATTGAGGTAGACGTAATAAAGCAGCGGCAGCACGACCGACCAAAAAACGAGTGCCGCGAGAATACGTCCGATGCGCTTGCGGTAGAAGCCGGCGAGGCCGGTTTTCACCGGGAGCAGCAACACGCCCGTCATCATGACGAACAGCGGCACGCAGCAGCGCACGAAACTGCCCGAAAAGGCTCCGGTGAGGAATGCGGCGCGGTCGTTGTCGAACTGGCCGACAAAGGGGTCGCAGCAGTGCGAAAAGACCACCAGGAAGCAGGCGGTCACGCGCAACAGGTCTACCCAGCCGATGCGTTCGCGGGCCGGGGCGTTCGGGTTGGGAAGTCGGGTCTCCATCTGTTTGTCGGGGTTAATCGGATTTTTGCGAAGATACGAAAAAAAGCGCGCCGCCACGATTTTTTTCGCAGCGGTGCGCCGTTTTTTGTGCCGGGACGTGCGGTTTTTTATGCCCTGCCGTCCTGTTCGGGCCGGAATACACCGTCTCGCCCGCCATTGCGTCCTTGTTCGGGCATTCGGTTTTTGCCTCCCGGCTCTTTCGTCAGAGCTCTTGCCTGCCGCCGCTTGCGCTTCAGCCATTACGTCCCGGCCCTTGCCTTCCGGCCCTTTCGTCCCGGCTCTTACCCCGCCCTTGCGTCGGAGCCCTTGTCTCCCGGCTGTCCTTGCGCCGGGACGCACGGTTCGCCGCGCCCGGTGCCGCCTGCCGGTCAGTTCACGACGACCGTCGGGAAATATTCGCGGAAAAGCGCCGCGGCACGTTCCGACTGTTCCGGGGTGTTCTCCTGTACGCCTGCGAGCCTGTACTCTTTGCCCATTGCTTCGTATTTGTGAACGCCGAGCGTGTGGTAGGGCAGTATCTCTACCCGCTCTACCTGTTTGTAGCCGCCCAGCCGTTCGCCCAGCGCGCGGATGTCGGCCTCGGCGTCGCTGTAACCCGGCACCAGTACGTAGCGCAGCCAGAACGGCTTGCCGTGTTCCTCGAGCCATGCCGCCGTGCGCAGCGTCTGCGCGTTGTCGCGTCCCGTGAGCGTGCGGTGGCGCTCCGGGTCGGCCTGCTTGACGTCGAGCAGCACCAGGTCGACCAGCCCCAGCAGCTCCTCGACCGCCGGGTTCCAGACGCCGCCGTTCGAGTCGAGGCAGACGTGGATGCCCGCCCCGTGCAGCTGCCGCACGAGCGGCACCAGCGCCGTGGCCTGGAACGTCGGCTCGCCGCCCGAGAAGGTCACCCCGCCGCGCCGTCCGAAGAACGGTTTCTGGTCTGTGGCCATGCGCAGGATCTCTTCCGCAGGCGTGGGCTTTCCCCCGCAGGCGTCGATCGTATCGGGGTTGGCACAGTAGAGGCAGCGGAAATTGCAGCCTTGCAGGAAAACGACGAGCCGGAGTCCCGGCCCGTCGAAAGTTCCCATCGATTCGTAGGAATGTATTCGAAGCATAATCTGAATATTGTCGCCCTGCTCGCGGTTGGTCGGCGTAATCTGCGGCCTGCAGGCCGCAATTTATAAATCCGACCCCACTCCGCACCCCTCCCTTGAGAGGGGCTTGTGTCCGCCTGCGGCGGAAATCCGGCGTGGTGTGGCGCGGCAGTGGCGGCTGAAAATTTACATCCTCTCGTGGAAGCTGCGGCTGATGACCTCCAACTGGTGTTCGCGGCTCAGCTTGGTGAAGTTCACGGCATAGCCCGATACGCGGATCGTCAGCTGCGGATAGTTCTCGGGATGCTCCATGGCGTCTTCGAGCATCGCACGGTTCAGCACGTTGACGTTCAGGTGGTGTGCGCCCTTCGTAAAGTAACCGTCGAGCATCGTCACCAGGTTCTCGATCCGCTCCTCTTCGGTCGGGCCCAGCGATTTGGGGACGATCGAGAAGGTATTCGAGATGCCGTCCTGCGAGTCGCGGTAACGGAGTTTGGCCACCGAGGCGAGCGAGGCGATGGCACCGCTCTTGTCGCGTCCGTGCATCGGGTTGGCACCCGGTGCGAAGGCCACGCCCTTGGCACGTCCGTCGGGCGTCGCGCCGGTTTTCTTGCCGTACATCACGTTCGAGGTGATGGTCAGCAGCGAAAGCGTCGGGCGGGCGTTCTTGTAGACGGGCAGTTTCTTGAGCTCCTCGCTGAAGAAGTACACGAGGTCTACGCCCAGGTGGTCTACGCGGTCGTCGTTGTTGCCGAAGCAGGGGAATTCGCCCTGGATGTCGAAGCCTTCGCTGAGCCCCTCGGCGTTGCGGCGGGTGGTCACCTTGGCATATTTGATGGCCGAGAGCGAGTCGAGGGCGATCGAAAGCCCCGCCACGCCGTAGGCGAGGTTGATGCGCGGGTCGGTGTCTACGAACGCCATCTGTGCCTTCTCGTAGTAGTACTTGTCGTGCATGTAATGGATGATGTTCATCGCCTCGTTGTAGACGCGGGCGATTTCGGTCAGCACCATCTTGTAGTTGCGCATCACCTCCTCGAAGCGCAGCGGGCCCTCCGAGAGCGCCGGGATGCCCTTGACCATCAGCGTGCCGGTGTTCTCGCAGCGGCCGCCGTTGATGGCCAGCAGCAGCGCCTTGGCCAGGTTGCAGCGCGCGCCGAAGAACTGGATCTGGCGGCCGATGTCCTGGTACGATACGCAGCAGGCGATGCCGTAGTCGTCCGAATGGCGCACTTCGCGCATCAGCTCGTCGTTCTCGTACTGGATCGAGCTGGTGTCGGCCGAAACCTTGGCGCAGAAATCCTTGAATCCCTGCGGCAGGTCGGGGCTCCACAGGATCGTGAGGTTGGGCTCGGGCGACGGGCCGAGGTTGTAGAGCGTCTGCAGGAAACGGAACGAGGTCTTGGTCACCTTCGTGCGGCCGTCGTTGAAGCGTCCGCCGATGGCTTCGGTCACCCACGTCGGGTCGCCGGCGAAGATGTCGTTGTAGGACTGCATCCTCAGGTGGCGTACCATGCGCAGCTTGATGACGAACTGGTCGATGAGCTCCTGTGCGAACACCTCGTCGATGTTGCCGTGCGCCAGGTCGTATTCGATGAAGATGTCGAGGAACGACGACACGTTGCCCAGCGACATCGCGGCGCCGTCCTGTTCCTTCACGGCTGCGAGGTAAGCCATGTAAACCCACTGCACGGCCTCCTGTGCCGAATGCGCCGGGCGGCTCAGGTCGAGCCCGTAGTATTCGCCCATCGTGCGGATCTCCTTCAGCGCCTTGATCTGCTCGGCGACCTCTTCGCGCAGGCGGATGCGGGCGTCGGTCATCGGGCCGGTCAGGTTGCGCAAGTCCTGCTGCTTGGCTTCGATCAGGCGGTCGGTGCCGTAGAGCGCCAGGCGGCGGTAGTCGCCGATGATGCGGCCGCGGGCGTAGTTGTCGGGTAGGCCCGTCAGGAAGCCCAGCGAACGGAACGAGCGTATCTCCTCGGTGTAGACGTCGAACACGCCGTCGTTATGCGTCTTGCGGTAATGGGTGAAAATATCCCTGACCTTCTCGTCCACGTCCACGCCGTTCTCCTTGCAGGCGCGCGATACGACGTTGATGCCGCCGAAGGGCTTGATGGCCCGCTTGAGCAGCTCGTCGGTCTGCAAGCCCACGATCAGCTCCTGTTCCCTGTCGATATAACCCGCCTTGTGCGAGGTAATGGTCGAGACGGTGGCGTTGTCCAGCGAGCGGACGCCGTTGTTGGCGCGCTCCTCTTCGAGTGCCTTGAGACAGAGGTTCCAGATGTGCTTGGTACGTTCGGTCGGGCCCTGCAGGAAAGACGCGTCGCCCAGGTAGGGGGTGATGTTCGTCTGCACGAAACTCGTGACGTTGATCTCCTTGCTCCAAAGCCCGTCGATAAAGGTTTTGTTCAATTCCATAGAATGTTATTCAAAATGAGATTAAAATTGTCGTATTTGGGAGCCACAAAGGTATGTTATTTTTATCACAATACCGAACCCTGCGGAGTATTTTCTTAAAAAAACTTAAAAAATACCTGACAATGGGGAGCTTCCGCCCGCGGGCTTGCACGGGGCGGGATTATTGCGTAGTTTTGCGGGAGTAAAATATCCCCGTTATGGAAGAGCTGACACTTACCACCCCGGCGCTGCTGTTCTCCGCCGTTTCGCTGATCCTGCTGGCCTATACCAACCGGTTTCTTTCCTATGCCCAGTTGGTTCGCACGCTCAAGGAACAACACCTGCAACACCCCTCGAAAGTCACCCGTGCGCAGATCGACAACCTGCGCCGCCGCCTGCACCTCACGCGTACGATGCAGATCCTGGGTGTCACGAGCCTGTTCCTGTGCGTGGTGACGATGTTCCTTCTCTACGTCGGCCTGATCCTCCTTTCCGCCTATGTCTTCGGTGCGGCGCTGTTGCTGCTGATCGGGTCGCTCGGCGTGTCGATTTGGGAAATCCAGATTTCGGTGCGGGCGCTGGAGATCCACCTGCACGACATGGAGAAGTAATTCGCCGGTCTTGTCCGGTCGCGCGCCGGCCTCCCTTTCCACAGGGAGATGCCGGGCTATGACTGCGGCGGTTCCGCTTCCCATGCCATAACGCTGAAAAAACGAAGATGCCGCGACATCCCGTCACTGCATCTCCCACTAACCTACTTATGTAACCTAAAACCAACTTGGAAACCTTCTTCCGGTTCCCGCGTTGCAAAGATACGGGGCCGTCGTTACGGGGGAATGACGGCCCCGTTACGTTCCGGCGACAAATGCCGCCCTGTCCGGGAAAATCCTCCGGCGGAGCCGATTGCCGGCCGCTTTTTGCGGGTGCCGCTTTTGCCGGGCGGCCTGTCGTATTCCGGCTGAGTTTGTCGGGGCGTTCAAAAAACCCTCCTTTGAAAAGGAGGGTTCGGGTGATGTCCGTATAGGAGCCCCGTGCTATTTTTTGTGCTCCAAAAAATAATGCTGCGATTTGAGCAGGTTGCGGGCCTGCAGGATCATCGTTTTGGTTTCGTTGAGGATCGTCAGGTAGAGGACGCTGGCGCGTGTGCTCACCGTCTCGTCGCCGTTGATGCGGCGCAGCTGGCTCTTGATGGCCTCGACGATCGTGTCGAAGAGTTTGTCGCGCATCTCCAGCACCATGTCCAGGTCGGAGAAATCCTTGGTGCGCAGCATGTCGTTGATCTTGTCGAAGATCGCTTCCACCTGGTCGTTCACGCGCATCAGGTCTACGATCTGCTCCTTCGTGAGCCCCTCGTGGTTGTTGTTGATGTGTTCGTATGCCGGGCGTGTTATGTGGATCAGCGCCTTGGTCACCTCCGAGAGGTAATCCACCACCTGTACGTAGAAATGTCCCGTGTCGATGTCGCACTGTTGCAGGCGCCGCAGCGTAGGCATGATGCCGTACTTGCGGTCGCGCGCCTCTTCGAAGAGCTTGTCCGACGACTGTACCATCTCCTTGAGCACCTTGCGGTTCTCCTTGAATACCGCCACCAGCGTACGGTTGTAGATGCGCGTCACGTGCTCCATCGTCGTGCAGACCTCGCCGATGCAGACGCAGAGCACCTCGTCCGGGGTCTCGGCCCTGACGACGGGCGATTCCTTGGTTTCGGCGGCCTTGATCTGCTCGACGTTGCGGTGGCTGCGAACCAGCAGCCATGCGCAGAGTGCGACGAGCACCGTCACGGCGATCCAGCCGCCCCACAGCAGGAGCAGTGTCACGCCGAAGGCGATCAGGAATCCGCCGAGCGCCGTGATGAACCAGCCCGAGATGACGGCCATCACGCCCGTAATGCGGTATACGGCGCTCTCGCGTCCCCAGGTGCGGTCGGCCAGCGACGAACCCATGGCCACCATGAATACCACATAGGTCGTCGACAGCGGCAGCTGGTACGAAGTGCCGATGGCGATCAGGATCGATGCGGCCGTGAGGTTCACGACGGCGCGGATCATGTCGTACGGTGCCGACGAACGCTCCTCTGCGGGCAGCGGCTCGAACCTCCGGTCGATGGCCTTCTGCATGCGGACGGGGATCAGCCCCGTCCACATCGTGTTGAGTACCAGTGTGGCACGTACCAGGCTGCGCGAAATGAACGTCGAGCCGAAGCGCTCTTCACCCTCGTGCTGCGAGGCGAGCGACAGCTCGGTCTCGGTGACATGCTGCGATTTCTTCGAGAAGAACAGTGTCAGCACCATCACCAGCCCCGATGCCAGCAGCAGCAGGAAATTGGCGCGTGCCGGTTCGGCCAGTTCGCCCATCATGATCGACTCGCTGCCGGCTTCGCGGGCGATCTGCCATGCGTCATAGCTGGCCAGCGGCACACCGATGAAGTTCACCAGGTCGTTCCCCGCGAATGCCAGCGCCAGCGCGAAGGTGCCCGAAAGGATCGTGATGCGCATGATGTTGAGCCGCATGCGCTGGAGGAGCCACAGCACCACCGACGATGCGGCCCAGAATGCCAGCAGCGTTACCAGCACGTGTTCCCCGACGTAGTCCGCCACCGACGTGGGGATCAGCCCCGAGCTTTTCAGTCCCTTGAACAGGGCGAAATAGAGGATGCCCGCCAGCGAGATGCCGCACCATACGGCTCCCCAGCGGCGGAACACCGGTGCGAAGCGGAACGAGAAGATCAGCCGCGAGACGTACATGAACAGCGACCCGGCGGCGAATGCCAGCGCCACGGAGAGCAGGATGGCCGCGATGATGGCCATGGCCTTGCCCGTGTTGATGTATTGCGAAAGGTCGGCTATGGAAGCCCCGGCGTCGCCCCAAATATGGAACAGCGCCGCCGCGACCCCGGCGCCCAGCAACCCGAAGACCATCGACACGGTGGTCGACGTCGGCAGCCCGAGCGTGTTGTAGAGGTCTAACAGCAGGATGTTGCCGAGCATCATGCCCAGGAAGAGCATCATGATCTCCTGGAAGGAGAATTGCCCGGGGTAGAATACGCCGCTTCGGGCGACCTCCATCATGCCGCTCGACGTGAGCGTCCCGACGAGGATGCCTGCGGCCGCGATCCAAAGTATGACGCGCCGCGGGGCGACTTTCGACCCCAGGGCCGAGTTGAGGAAATTGACCGCGTCGTTGGCCACGCCCACGACGATGCCCATCACGGCCAGCAGGCCCATGATGATTACGATACAAGTGAATAGGGGACTCATGGTTTGTTTTGTTTCTGGATTTTTCCGCCGTAAAGGTCTGAAACAAATATTACAAAAACGTTACAGTCCGGTTGCGCCCTTATGAATGTTTGCGCAGGGTGAAGACGAATTCCAGTCCGCCGCGTTCGCCGTTGCGTACGGTGATCGTCCCGCCGTGGATCACGACGGCGTTTTTGACGATCGAAAGCCCGAGTCCCGTGCCGCCCAGCTTGCGCGAGCGCCCCTTGTCGATACGGTAGAACCGCTCGAAGAGGTGCGGGAGGTGTTCTTCGTCGACGCCGATGCCGTTGTCGGCGAAAAGTATCGTGCATGCCTCTGCCGTGTCCGAAAGCAGGCGGATGAAGATGTCGCGCCCGCCCGAGTAGGCCGCGGCGTTGTCCGCCAGGTTGCGGAAGACGGAACTCAGCAGCGAGGGGTTGCCCTCGACCTCGACCGGGCCTCGGAAATCGCAGTTCACGCGCAGCCGCTGCCCCTCGGGGCGCAGCTCCATGTCGGCCCTGACCTCGTCGATCAGGTCGTTCAGCACCACGGGTTCCTTGCCGATGAGCTCCCTGCCCTCGTCCATGCGCGTGATGGTCGAGACGTCGGAGAGCAGGTGCCGCAGCCGTTCGACCTGCGCACAGCTCTTTTCGAGGAACGCCGTGCGTTTCTCCGCCGTCAGGCAGGGGTTGGCCAGCAGCGTTTCCAGATAACCCTGAATCGCGGCCACGGGGGTCTTCAGCTCGTGGTTGATGTTGTTGGTGAGCTGTTTCTTGATACGGATCTTCTCCTGCTCCTCGTGCAGCGCCAGGGCATGTTCCCGGTCGCGGTCGGCCGTCGTGCGTTGCAGGCGGGCGTAGAGGCGGATGATGTGGTTCGAGATGTCGCCCAGCTCGTCGTGGGGGAAGGTCTCCCGCTCGTCGATCCGCTCGCCCCGCTCGGCGCGCTCGGCAAATTCGTTCAGGCGTGTGATGTTGTGCCCCAGGCGGCGGGTCGTGAAGTAAGCCGCAATGCTCATCAGCAGCGTGACGCCCAGCATGAACCACAGGAATTCCCAGTCGGCCGCGAGTACTTCGCGCAGCGAAACGGAGTAGGGAACGGCCGAGCGGACGATGATCCCGTCGCCCTTCATGGCCGAATAGAAATAGTATCGGTCGGTGCTTTCCGAGTGGCGGTGGATGGTGTAACCGGTGTCATGGGCGAGCGCCTCGGTGACTTCGGGGCGCCCGAGGTGGTTGGCTGCGGGCAGCGAGTCGGCCGAGTTGTCGAACAGGACGCCCCCGTCGTCGTCGATGACCGTTACGCGCAGGTCGCCATAAGGAAGGGGATGATCGGCGAGGAATGCCCCGGGTGCGGTGCCCTCGCCGAGCGCGTCGAGCAGCCGCAGGTTGAAGAGTTGCAGCCGGGCATCGAGCCGCTCGGCCTTGAAACGCTTTTCGCGGCTGTACTGGAAGGTGACGAAGCAGGCCACCAGCGCCCACGAAAAGGCGAGCAGCAGCAGGAACAGCCGCCTGTGGTAGGAAAACCTACTCCTCAAAACCGTAGCCATAGCCCAGGCGTGTTACGATGTGTTCCCCATAAGGGCCGATCTTGCGGCGCAGGCGCGTGATGTTCACGTCGATGGTGCGGTCGAGCACGATTACCTCGTCGCTCCACACCTGCCGCAGGATCTCTTCGCGCGAGAAGATCTTGCCGCGCGAGGAGAGCAGCAGCGCCAGGATTTCAAACTCTTTTTTGGTCAGCGCCAGCGGCTCCCCGTCGATCGTGCAGACCTTGCGCGTGAGATCCATCCGCAGCCCTTCGAACGCCACGGCCTTCTCTTCTGCGGCCGGCTGTGCCGTGCGGCGCAGCACGCTGCGTACGCGTGCGAGCACCTCGCGGATGGAAAAGGGCTTGGCGATGTAGTCGTCGGCCCCGATGTTGAGTCCTGCCACCGTGTCGTCCTCGGTGTCCCTGGCCGTGCAGAAAATGATCGGCACACCGGCAGTCTCGGGGCGCGACTTGAGCTGCCGCGCCATCTTGAATCCGCTCGTTTCGCCCATCATGACGTCGAGCAGGATCAGCGAATAACGTTCGGGGTGCATGTCGAGTGCCTGTTCGGCGCTGTAAGCCACGTCAACCTCATAGCCCTCGACCTCGAGGTTGAACTGCAGAATCTCACACAGCGATTCTTCGTCGTCGACTACCAGGATTTTGTACTTTGTCATAACTGTTACGGATTGGAATCCGGCTCAAAAGTACGTAACAAACCGCTTTTTGCACCTCCCGTGCCGCATATTTAACCGAAATGTAACAGACTCTCACTCACCCAGCACGGCCATCTGCTGCCGGATCGACTCCTCGTGGATGGCCTGCAGGACGGAACGCATGAATTCCCGGTCCATACCCATCCGGACGGCCTGATCCGCCCGCCGGGTCAGCAGTTCCCCGTAGCGCTGCGCCTGCAACACGGGCATGTTGTGCTCTTTCTTGTACTGCCCGATATCGCGCGAGACGCGCATACGCCGCGAGAGCAGTTCGAGCAGTTCGTCGTCCAGCTTGTCGATTTGCGACCGCAGTTCGGTCAGGCTTTCGGTCGTGGCGTTGGTTTCACGGATCACGAGGTTGCGGCAGATGTAGGCCAGTCCCTGCGGCGTCACCTGCTGTGCCTTGTCGCTCCATGCGCAGTCGGGCGAGCAGTGTGCCTCGACGATCAGTCCGTCGAGCCCCAGATCCATGGCCTGCTGCGAGAGGGGGGCGATCAGCTCGCGGCGCCCGCCGATATGGCTCGGGTCGCAGAATATCTGCAGCCCCGGGAGGCGGCGGTGCAGCTCGATGGGGATCGACCACATCGGGTGGTTGCGGTAGAGGCTTTTGTCGATCGACGTGAACCCGCGGTGGATGACACCCAGGCGGCGGATGCCGGCGTTGTAGATGCGTTCCACGCCGCCGATCCACAATTCGAGGTCGGGACTCACGGGGTTTTTCACCAGCACCGGGATATCGTGCCCGCGCAGCGCGTCGGCGATCTCCTGCATGGCGAACGGGTTAGCTGTCGTGCGGGCCCCGATCCAGATCATGTCGATGTCGCCTTCTAACGCCGCCAGGACGTGCTTGCGCGTAGCGACCTCCGTGGCTGTGTACATCCCCGTTTCGCGTTTTACGCGTTGCAGCCAGGCTATGCCGTCGACGCCTACGCCCTCGAACCCGCCCGGTTTGGTGCGTGGTTTCCACAGTCCGGCGCGGAATAGCTTGAAGCCTTCCGCGGCCAGTTCGCGGGCTGTTTCGATTACCTGCTCTTCGGTTTCGGCGCTGCACGGCCCCGCGATGACCAGCGGCCGGCGGGGGTCGAGCCCCGGGAAATTGATGGGTTGTAAGTCGTTCATGGTTTTATGTTTTTCGTTTTTATCGTTTGTGCCTTGTCAGATTGCCGGGTTGGGACATTCGGCGTATTCGCCCAGGATGCGGAAGTCGCTTGTCAACGGCCTCGCCGCTTCGATGGCTTGCCGGTAACGCACCGGGTCGTCGAAGGTGACATCCACGTAGAAGCGGTATTCCCACTCGCGGCCGATGATCGGCAGCGACTGTATTTTCGAGAGGTTGATTTCGTAAAAGGAGAGTAGGGAGAGCACCTTGGAGAGGCTTCCCTGGGTGTGGGGCAGCGAGAAGACCAGCGATGCCTTGTTCGTGCGGGCCGGGTCGGTGAACCCTGCGGCGCGGCTGCGGTCGGCCAGCAGGAGGAAGCGCGTGAAGTTGTGTTTGTTGGTCTCGATGCCCCGTTCCAGGATTTCGAGCCCGTAGAGCTCCGCCGCCCCGGCGCCGCAGATGGCGGCCGTGCCGCGGAGTCGTTGCTCGGCGATTTCGCGGGCGCTGCCCGCCGTGTCGTCGCGTTCGACGACTTTCATCGCCGGATGGGCTTTCAGGTAGTCGCCGCACTGCATCAGGGCGATCGGGTGCGAGTGTACCTCGCCGATGTCGCAGGGCGCCTCCCCCGGCAGTGCCGCCAGTACGTGCGAGATGCGGAGTTTGTATTCTCCGATGACGGCCAGCGAACTGCGCCGCAGCAGCTCGTGGTTGGGAAGCAGGCTGCCGGCGATGGTGTTCTCGATGGCCGCGATGCCCAGCAGCGTCGGGTCGGCGGCCATGCGGGCGAATTGCTGGTCGAAGCTGTCGCAGGGCAGGATTTCGACCTGCTCGCCGGGGAAACTGCACCGGGCTGCGGTCTCGTGGAAACATCCGGGTTGTCCCTGTATGGTGATGCGTTTCATAATCGAATTTTAGGCATTAAAAAATCCCGCTCTTTGCAGAACGGGATCCTTCGTGTTTTCACTCTATCGTATCATACAGCTAATTGCATATAACCCCGCTCTTCCTCCTGCTATAAAAGAAAAAGTAAAAAAAGTAATATGCAAAACCGTAAAGTCTCATCTCTTGTGGGGATTAACAGCGACAAATGTAGTAAAATATTTGCGGAATCCAAATTCTCAGCCCTGTTTTTTGCCTGCTGCGGCCGATTTCCGTTCCCGGAACCGCTTTTTGAACTGCTGCCGGCGGCCGAAGAGCAGGCGGAAGAAAGTCCCCCGCAGCAGCGTGTCGTTGATGTCCCACCCGCGTATGTCGGCATAGCGATCCAATATGTACAGGAACGGGACGGCCGGGCAGCTCAGCCGCCGCAGGTTGATCATGCATTCGTCGGGGCGCAGCGGCCGTGCGTGGAATCTCATGCGGTTGATGTCGATCAGCTGGAAGCGGTAGTTGCCTGCCGTGCCGTCGTATTCCCAGAGGATGTTGGTCTGGTTGAAATCCTCGTGGCAGATTCCTTGCTCATGGAGGCGGACGGTGAAGCGGGCGAAGGCTTCGAGCACGGGCAGCGTGTCCGGCGCCGGGAAGCGTCGCATGGTCTGCGGGAGCGGGGTGAGCTCCGACCGGCGGGAGACGAAATAGGTGTCGGCGATCAGGCCGTCCTTGCGGTATTCGCTCCATGCCACCGGTTCCGGGGTGTCGAAACCCATCCCGCGCAGGCGCAGGGCGTGCTCGTAGGCGCGGCGGGCCTTGTTCTTGCGGAAGAACGAATACATGACCCTGTTGAACAGATGGGGGCGTTTGTAGCGTTTGACGACCAGGCTTTCGCCCCCGATGTCGAAAGCCCGTATCTGGTTGCGCCCTTCGTGGAGCACTTCGCCCGAGACGGGAAAAACCTCCGGGAGCCGCTCGATGAATGGCTGCACATGCCGTATTGCGGGGTTGATCGTTATTTTCATATGTGAGTCCGTTTACAACACAAAGTTACGGCAAACACGGTTTCCGCATAGTTCTGTTTGGGAATAATATTGGTGAAATAGATGGAAAAGGGCCTGCCGATTGTCGGTTTTGTCGTTTGTAAACGACTTTCAATACGCTAATCTTTGCCGCTGTGCTGTTAGCGGAACAGTCCGTTTCGTGGAGCTTTTGCTCCGGATTATGCAGGTGCGAAAGTGTCAGTTCGTCGAATTTGAGTAGGGGCAGGACTTTCTGCAATGATACCAGTGTGAAACGGTATTTGGTGGCTGTGTTTATCTTGCCCTGTTCTTGTTGCCGGGTTATCGCTTGTGCAAAATATTCGGCTGTCGTACCGTCGTTTTTCCGCCCGTTTCTTTCGAGAAGATTATCGAGCGTGATGTCTGCTTCCAAAATCTCAAGTCGTTTCAGGCGTTTGTGGTATTCTGCAAGCAGGCTGTCGATGCGGTATTGGATTTCCTGCGGCTCCTCGTTCTGAATGATGATACGGCGGTTTTGGGCATCCCAAGCCGTAGGAACGATTGCTGTTCCGGTGCTGACACAGCGAATTTTCGAGCCTCGGGTAAATCGCAGATGGATGGGAGTAGTTCCGTTTTTGTTTGCCTTATCCTTGCGACAAACAACGTTAACGGTGATATTCATAGCTTTACGTTATTTGCAGCGCGCGTTTCTATTTCGCCGTTTACCCGTCGGATTCGGGTAAAAATGCGGGTGAAAAACCGCTCCGAATCATGCCTTTTTTGCCATATATGCACGAAAAAAGCGGCTGCCTTGTTTTGGCAACCGCTTGATTTCGAGAGCTGTTGACGAGGATTGAACTCGTGACCTCTTCCTTACCAAGGAAGTGCTCTACCACTGAGCTACAACAGCAACATTTCCCGTTCGAGTGGTGCAAAAGTACATAAGAAAAATGAAAAGACCAAAAAATTGTGAATAATTCATAATTATTTTCTATCTTTACTTTTGAATTATAACCCATGCACATGAAACGTATACTAATAGTAGGTGCCGGAGGCCAGATTGGTTCCGAGCTGACAGTCTATCTGCGCAAAATTTACGGCGACCACAATGTCGTGGCTACCGACATGCGCGAATGCAAGGCCCTCGGCGAGGCCGGCCCTTTCGAAGTGCTCAATGCGCTCGATGCGACGGCGATGGCGTCGGTCGTGGCGCGTTACCACATCGATACGATCTTCAACCTGGTCGCTTTGCTCTCGGCTGTGGGCGAACGTAATCCGCAGATGGCCTGGAATGTCAATATGGGGGCGCTCAACAATTCGCTCGAGGTGGCGCGCCAACACCATTGCGCCCTCTTCACGCCCAGTTCGATCGGCGCCTTCGGGCCCTCGTCCCCCAAGGACAAGACCCCGCAGGACACGATCATGCAGCCCACGACCATCTACGGCATCTGTAAGGTCACGGGCGAGATGCTGGGGAATTACTACCACCATAAGTACGGTGTGGATACCCGTTCGGTGCGTTTTCCGGGCATTATCTCGAACGTCACGCTGCCGGGCGGCGGTACGACGGACTACGCCGTCGAGATCTACTATGAGGCGATCCGGTCGGGCCGGTTCACCTGCCCCGTACCGTCGGACGTCTATATGGACATGATCTACATGCCTGATGCGCTGCGGGCCTGCGTCGAACTGATGGAGGCCGACCCCGCGAAGCTCGTGCACCGCAACAGCTTCAATATCGCGTCGATGAGTTTCACCCCGGAGATCATCTGTGCCGAGATCCGGAAACGGCTGCCCGATTTTAAGATGGACTACGACGTCGACCCCGTGAAGAAGGAGATCGCCGAGAGCTGGCCCAACTCGCTCGACGATACCTGCGCCCGCGAGGAGTGGGGGTGGAAACCCGAATGGGATCTCTCGCGCATGACGGACGATATGCTGGAGCATATCCGTGCCAAAGTCGCCGCGAAGTGAATCCGGGGGACGATGGCGTTGCCATATCCCGTGTCGTCGAAACCGCGGCCAGTTGGGACGGGGCGCCGCTGCCCTCCTATCCGCGGGGTGCGCCGCGGGTGACGATACTCCGGGCAACGGTGCCGCCGCATACTGCGCTGGCGATGCATACGCACGCCCTGGTCAATGCGGGGGTGATCCTGCGGGGCGAGCTGACCGTCATTGCCGAAACCGGTGCCCAACGGATGTTCCGGGCCGGAGAGGGCATCGTGGAGCTGGTCGGTACGCGCCATTACGGCGAGAACCGGGGCGACGGGGAGCTGGAGCTGGTGATGTTTTATGCCGGAACACAGGGCATGTCGCTTTCCGAGCGTGCAGACCTATAACCAGAAGTTATGACGACGAGACGAATTGCGCGAATCATTACCGGTTTTATCCTGTTGCTGGTAGCTGCGGTTATCGGCGGGAGTTTCTATATGCTCGCGTTCTCGCTGCGTCCCGACGCCAGGATGCGGGAAAAGAATGCCACGGCCTATGAATATATGTATGCCGAATACCCATTCCTGCGCCCGTGGGTGGACAGTTTGCAGACGGCCGGGGCGTTGCGCGACACCGTGATCGCCGATCCGCAGGGTGTCCGGCTGCACGCCCTCTACGCGGCGGCTCCCGTGCCGACCGACCGCACGGCGGTCATCGTCCACGGTTATACGGACTGCGCCGTGCGGATGCTGATGATCGGCTACCTCTATAACCATGACCTGGGGTATAACATCCTGCTGCCGGATCTGTATTACCACGGACAGAGCGAAGGGCGGGCAATCCGCATGGGGTGGCTCGACCGCTTCGATCTGCTGCGCTGGATGGAGATTGCCGACGGGATTTTCGGCGGCGATACGCGGATGGTCGTGCATGGCATCTCGATGGGGGCTGCTACGACGATGATGGCCTCGGGCGAGCCCCAACGGCCCTACGTCAGGTGTTTTGTCGAGGATTGCGGCTATACGGGCGTCTGGGACGAGTTCTCCAAGGAACTGAAGTCGTCGTTCGGGCTGCCGGCATTCCCGTTGCTGTATACGGCCAGCTGGCTGTGCGACCTGAAATACGGGTGGAATTTCCGCGAGGCCTCGTCGCTGGCACAGGTCGCAAAATGCCGCCTGCCGATGCTTTTCATCCACGGCGATGCCGACGATTATGTCCCCACCTGGATGGTTCGCCCGCTTTTCGAGGCGAAGCCGGGCGACAAGGAGCTGTGGCTCGTGCCGGGTGCCGGACATGCCGCTTCCTACCGCGACAACCGGGAGGAATACACGCGCCGCGTCGGGGAGTTCGTCGGAAAATATATCGGGCCCGCTTGAAAAGGGCCCGGGGCGGCTTCCGGGCGCTTCTGCCGGTTCGGAGTATGCCCTTCGGATAATAGAAATAAACTATGGAAAACGATAATCAACAGCGGGTCAAGTCCTTCTACCGGATTTTGGAGGAAGGCGTCGCTAAACTCCCGGCCGATGTGCGCGGGGCGCTTTACCGGCCGTGTGCCGTCGATTGTGTGAAGGACGACGTCCTGAGGGAGCTCCGCAGGCAATTCGAAGAATGCGGCCGCGATCTCGACCGGCAGTATACGAAATACGGCCGCTCGGAGTATTTTTTTGCGGACATCATCGAGCCGGGGCGGGTTTACGAGGTCGGGTATCCCCGGTGCCTCTGCCCGCAGGTCGACGCCGGGTTCGTGGACTCTCCGGCCCATTGCGAATGCTCCCGCCAGAGCATCCTCTATGTCATGGAGGAGCTGTTGCCCGGCAAGGACATCCGGGTGGAAGAGCTCGAGACCGTGTTGTCGGGCGGCAGAGAATGCCGCTTCCGGATCATTGTCGGGTAGCTCATTGCGGCGCCTGGCTACTCCAGGCCGCATCCGGTGCCCGGGCGTTGGGTGCGGGGATGGTTGCTGCCCAGAATAAAAAATCCCGAAGCCAATGCTTCGGGATTTTTTAATAGGGTATTCAGTCGCCTATGCGCCCGCATAGATCAGCATCCCGAGCCCGGTGAGGAACAGCAGGAACATTCCCAGGTTGAGCCTGTGGGAGATTTTGGGTGCTCCCTTGAATTCTTTCCAGATCAGTATTCCCCAAAGTGCCGAAACGAGTGTCGCCCCCTGTCCCAGGCCGTAGGAGATTGCCGCCCCGGCTTTGCCCGAGGCGATCATGCTGAACGATTCTCCCAGGCACCAGATCATACCGCCCAGCACGCCGACCATGTGGGTTTTGAGACCGCCTTTGAAATAGTCGGCGATCCGCACGGGTTCACCGTCCACCGGACGTTTCATCGCGACGGTGTTGAACAGGAAATTGCTGATGAAAACTCCGACGGCGAAGATGAATACGGCCGTATAGGGTGTCATTTTGCCGGCTGTGGGGGCGGCAAAATCGTTCAGATCCATGGAAGCGGCCACGAACCGGTAGAAGAATGCCATGATGATGCCGGCCGCAACCGAGATGAGAATGCCTTTGGTCGTGAGTTTGCGTTTTTCGGTCTGGGCTTTCTTGTAGGCGAATCCGTTCATGACGATCGCTGCGGCGATGAGCAGTACCCCGAGGAAAATGAAGGTCGGGTCGCCTTTGGCCGCGCTGAAATAATTTATCACTACGCCCAGTACCAGTGCGAGCCCTACACCCACGGGAAAAGCTACCGACATGCCGCAGAGGGCGATGGCTGCCGAAAGCAGGATGTTCGATGCGTTGAATATCACGCCGCCCATGAATGCAGAGAAGAGGTTGCCTGCGTCTGCCTGTGCAAGGTCTGCGAGGAAACTGCGCCCCTCCGTCCCGAAACTGCCCAGCGTGAAGGCCGACAGCACGGAGAAGAGCAGCAGGCCGATGACATAGTCCCAGTAGAAGAGTTCATAGCGCCACGTGCGGGCCGCCAGTTTCTGGGTGTTGCCCCAGGAGCCCCAGCACAGCATGGTGATGAAGCAAAAAGCGATTGCCAGGGGATAACTTTGAACGATAAACATAATGCGTCGAATTTACGGGGTTCGGATTAATTCCCGGCAGCTTGCGGAGTGCTGCCGTATACCAACAGGTCGCGGATTTGCAGCGATGCATCCTTGCGCGGGTTATGCCATTCGGCCGTGATGCGGTGGGGGCCGGACGGGAGCCGGTAACGCCAGAACAGTTCATGGCGGCGGGTGCGGTAAAGCGCCGGGAGCTTGACGCGTTCGACCGGTTGCCCGTCGATCGAGAAGGTTACTTCGGCCACGTACGACTCGTCGGGGCAGCGCAGGGCGCCCGTCAATACCGCTCCGATGCCGTCGAATTCGATTACGCCGGCTTCGGGGAGCGATTGGTGGATTGCACGGCGTTCGGTCGGATAATGCCCTTCGAACGACTGTTCGAAACGGACGGGTACGGGTTGCTGGCATGCGATGGTCACGTCGGTTTCACCTGCGGAACCGCCGTTGCGGCGGATTACTTCCAATGCCTGGTCGAAGCTCATCTTGTAGGTGCGGTTGAGCGAGATGTCGGTATAGGCGAACTCCATATCTTCCACTTCGCGCAGGTTGCGCATCCATTTTTCGGGGATTTTGCTGTACCCGAGCATTGCGCCCAGGATACCGCCGGCCGATGCCGGGTTGCAATCCGAGTCCTGTCCGCAACGGGTGGCGATGTCGAGCGTCTTCGAGAAATCGCCCTCGCCGTAAAGCAGGCCGATGAGGATGTAGGCGCTGTTGGTCACGGCGTCGATGTTGAACGGCACGAATACCCCGTCGGGGCAGCCGATATCCGAACTCCATTTCTTTTCGCATTCGAACCACGTGCGTTTCCAGTCGCCGGGATACTGCTTGTGCCAGGCGATGACGTCTTTCATGCACCGGTGATAGCGGCTCTGTTCGGGGATGGTTTTCAAGGCTTCCTCGACGATGAACCCGATGTCGTCCGAGACGAACGAAAGCGAATACATCGCTGCCACGTAAACTCCGCCGTACCAGCCGTCGCCGTAGTTCATGATGTGTCCCGCGCGGTCGCAGAACTCCGAGGCCGCGTTGGGCATGCCCGGGGACATGAGCCCCGCGAAATCGGCTTCGATCTGGAAGTCGAGGTCGTCGGCATGGGGGTTGTTGAGCCAGTGCCCCGACTCGGGCGGGCGGATGCCGTTGAGGATGTTGTAGCGTGCGGCCTGGTTGGCGTGCCACAAGACGTAGCCGGCATTGGCGAAGGCTGCGGCGAGCGAATCCACCGGGGCGTCGATGCCCAGGCGGTCGAAGACCTCGACGAACGTTAAGTCCATATATACGTCGTCGTAAAGCCCCGGCGTATTCTCGTACCACCATTTGATGTAATGTTCCGGCCACGGGATGGGGGTGTATTCCTGGATCATCGTGCCGTTGAATTTGAACTCGGTCGGGCCGCCGTAGGTGCATCCGATAGTCTGGCCGGCCCAGCCGCCCTTGATTTTGTCGAGCAGCCGTTCTTTGGAGATGGTGACTTGTGCCGGAAGTGGCTGTGTCGCCGGTGCGGAATTGCACGAGGCGCCCAGGATCACGGCGCAGAGTAGAAATAAGGTTTTTTTCATGCTTGGGTCTGTTTTAGCGTTATAGGTTGAATACGTCGACTTCGGTACGGTAAGGTACGGAATTTTGCGCGCCTACGCGTGTGACCGATATGGCCGAGGCTTTACAGGCGAAACGCACGGCCTCGGGAAGTGTCCGTCCCTCGGAAAGGGCCACGACCAGCGCCCCGTTGAACACATCGCCCGCGGCGGTCGTGTCGACGGCCTGTGTCTTGTATGCCGGGACGATTTCGCAGTGTGCACCGTCGAAGACCAGGGCACCTTTGGCACCGAGCGTGATGATGACGTTGCACACACCCATCGACGCGATTTTACGGGCGGCTTCTTCGGCCGTGCGCTCATCGGTGATGCGGATTCCGGAGATGGCTTCGGCTTCGGTTTCATTCGGGGTGATCGCGTACAGCGTTTCGAGCAGTCCGGCGGAGAGCTTCGAGGCCGGGGCCGGGTTCAGGACGACCTTCTTGCCCAGCCGGTACGCCATCATGGCGGCGGCCTCGACGGTTTGCATCGGGATTTCGAGTTGCAACAGGATGATATCGGCCGCTTCGACTGCCTCGGCCGACCGTTTCAGGTCGTTGGGGGTGAGATGCGCGTTGGCGCCGGGAGCGACGACGATGCAGTTCTCAGCGTCGGTATCCACGGTAATCAGGGCCACGCCCGACGGGTTTTTCGTGTCGGAAAATACATACGAGGTGTCGATCCCCTCTTCGTTGAACAGCTGGTTGGCCTGGTGCCCGAAGATGTCGCTGCCTGTTTTGCAGATGAAGGAGACCCTTCCGCCCAGACGCGCCACGGTGACGGCCTGGTTGGCGCCTTTGCCGCCCGGGTTCATGAAAAAGGTGCCCCCGATGACCGTTTCGCCGGGAAGGGGTAAATGCCCGGTGCAGATGACCATATCGGTGTTCGAGCTGCCGATTACGAGAATTTTTGATTCTGACATGTGTTTTTACTGTGTAGCTGTTTGTCCCGCCCTGCCGGTTTGTTGCACCCGGCAGGGCGGGGTGGTGTTTAATCGGTATATCCGTCGTTTTGTTTGAGGTTCGTGTTGGTCTTGCGGATGTTGGCCGGAATAGGGTAAAGTTTCGTGTATGCCGGGCTGACGGCCGGTTTCAGGTCGCGTGCTTCGCCCCACTTGCCGAACCGGATCATATCCTGGCGACGTAATCCTTCCCATGCAAATTCCCGGCCCCGTTCGTCGTAAATCTCGTCGAGTGTCAGATCCGAAGCCTTGTAATCGTCGAGCCCCGTACGATGGCGCACCTCGTTGAAGAGGGGGACTGCCAGGTCGGCATGTCCCTGGCGCACGAGCGCCTCGCCCTTCATCATCAGCACGTCGGCATAACGGTAGACCACATAGTCGTTGTCCATGCATTCGCCTTGCAGCCCGTTTGCATATTCGTATTTGGCCGAGCGGACGCCTTCGTTCGATTTTGCCGGGTTCGAGAAGTCGAACAGCGAGGTGATATGCGGCGTGTAGTCGAGCTGCTGCCCGTTTTGCATCAGGAGCGGATTGCCCGACATGTCGTACTGGGGGCCCGCGAGCCATTGCCTGCGCCGGATGTCTTTCGGATCGTACTTGTTATAGAAAGACTCGGTTGCGGCGAAGCCGTTCCAGCAAAAGTCGAGGATGCCGTAGGTCTGTTGCGAGAGGCTGTTGAGCGTCAGCTGGTGGAACCGGAAGACGTGCCACCAGTTTTGCGACGTGTAAACTTTGTCATAGAGGATGACGAATATATTCTCCTTCGACGAGGTGTTGTCCACCTTGAAGTTCGAAAAGTAGTCGGGTTCTATCTCCAGTTGCCCGAAGCCGATCACCTGGTCGCAGGCAGCGATGGTTTCGTCCCATTTGGCCTCGCCGATCCACTCCTGCGCATTGATGTACAGTTTGGCGAGCGTGGTGTAAGCCATCGCTTTGGTTACGCGGCCGTAGTTCGAGGCGGTAGGCACGTCCTGTAACAGGCCGACGTTATCCTTGATCTGCTGTTCGATGAACGAGAAGAGGAACTTGCGATCCACCTGCCTGGGCAGGCTCGTGTCCGAGAAGTCGGTGGTGAAGGGAACATTGCCGAACAGATCCATGGCATTCAGATAGAACCATGCGCGCATGACCAGCACCTCGGCTACCAGGCTGGGTTTGGCCTCGAAATCGACCGACGACTGGTCGAACTCATAGAGTATCTGGTTGCAGAGCGAAATGCCGCCGAAAAGGAACTCCCAGATCGTTTGCAGATCCTGCATCTGCGAATTCCACGTGTGTGCGTGCATGTCGCGCCATACGCCGTCGTCGACCCACTGGTTTCCTTCGCGCAGGGGACTGACCGCCTCGTCCGTCGATACGGAAATCGTGCCCCAGATACAGCGGTAGCAGGTATAGCGTACCAGATAAGCGTAAATACGCCCGGCGCTCATCAGGAATTCTTCTTCGTTGTTGAAGAATTCGTCGGACGGGATCGAGGAGTAGGGATTCTCTTCCAGGTCGGTGCAGGAACTCAGTATTGCACTTAGCAGGAATATCGTGGACAGGATTGATACTATCTTTTTCATAATAGGTTCGTTTGTTGGTCGGATGATTTAGAATGCGATGGCTGCTCCGAGAACGAATGTACGCGTACGGGGGTAGAAATCATACCAGTCGATGCCGGGTTGCAGGCCCGAGATGCTGACTTCGGGGTCGATGCCCTTGTAGCCGGTGATGGTAAAGAGGTTCTGTGCCGTGACATAGCAGCGCAGCTTGGAGATGACCTTCGATTTGAGCTTGAAATCGTAACTCAGCGTGATGTTGTCGAGTTTGAGATAGGAACCGTCCTCCACGAACCGCGACGAATAGTATGCGCCGTCCTTGTAGTTGGCATGGTCGAGTGTCGAGCGCAGAATATTGCGGGTGCCGAAGTAACCGAACCCTTCGTAATAGACACGGCTCTGGTTCAGGACGTCGTTGCCGATGGAACTGCGCAGCAGGAAGCTCAGGCTCCACTGTTTGTAGCTGAAGGTATTCTGCAGCGAAAGCAGCACGTCGGGATATGCGTTGCCGATAACCTGGTAATCCGCTTCGGTAATGCCCTCTACACCGTCGAGGTCTTCGTAGATGGCACCGCCGTTATCGTTGAATCCCACAAATTTCGGGCCCCAGAAGTTGCCCAGTGAGCCGCCTTCGACGATGCGCATGGTATACATTTTCAGGTCGTCGGGGAAGTAGCCGGTCTGGATCTGTACCATTTCGTAATCCTCGTTGGAGAATTTGACCAGGTTATTCTTGTTGTGGCTTATCGTCGCCGCGAGGTTCCAGCTGAAATTCTTGCGTGAAATCGGCGTGGCGTTGACCGTCACTTCGATACCTTTGTTGTCGATCGTGCCGACGTTGGCGAATTTCGAAGGGTAGAGGTTGGGCGGTACGGGTACGGTATAGGTGTAGAGCAGATCCTTGGTGCGGCGGTTGTAGTAGTCGACCGTGACGTTGAGCCGGTTGTCGAGCACGCTCATGTCGAGCCCGACGTTGAACTCTTTTTTCTTCTCCCATCGCAGGTCGGGGTTGGGATTGCTGCCGGGTTCATAGGTGCTGATCCACTTTTTGTTGTAATAGAAATTCGACGAACCCTTGCGCAGGATCGACAACGAACGGTAGTTGCCGATTTCCTGGTTGCCCGTGATGCCGAAGCCGGCGCGCAGCTTGAGCTCGTTGAGCCATTTGGCGTCCTTCAGCCACGGTTCGCGCGATATTCGCCAGCCGAGGCTCACGGCCGGGAAGGTTCCCCATTTGTGGTTGTCGCCGAAACGCGATGAACCTTCATAGCGCACCGATGCCGAGAAGAGGTATTTTTCCTTGTAATTATACATCACGCGGCCGAAGAAGGCGATGAGCCGGTTGTCTTCCTTGCTGCTGCCCATCGAGGCGAGCCCTTCCTTGAGCGCCCCGCCGCTGCCGATGTTGTGGAACCCGAAGATGTCAGTATCGAACTTGTAGTTCATCTGGTCGTAGCTTTCCGAACTTTCCTCGCTGAACGAGTAACCGGCGATGGCTTGCAGTTTGTGGTCGCCGAACGTGCCCGAATAATCGATCGTCGCTTCGAGCATCTTGTTCTTGTAGTGGTCGTTGTAAGTTTCCGCCGTCCCGTTGTTGCCGATATTTACCGGGTAATAGCGGCCGTAATAGTGCCCATAGCGTTCCGAACGCTCGATGATGGCGCCCATGGCACTGATTTTCAGACCGTCTATGATGCGCAGCGAAGCATTGACGCTGCCCGAGAACTCTTTGCGGATGCCTTCGTCGTCACGTTGTTCGAGCATCGCCACGGGGTTGTGGTAGTCGATTCCCGGCGAGAAGAAGTATTTGCCGTACTGGGGGTTGTTGCCGCTGGTTTCGTAAATGGGTTCGGTCGGGTTGCGCAATACGGCCTGCCGCATGATGAACTTGTCGGCATAGGAGCCTTTTCCGGTGGTGTACGCAAAATTATAATCCACTTTCAGCCGATCCCGGATGAGCGACTGGCTCACGTTCAGACGTCCGCGGAGTTTTTCGTTCCCGGTTTTTTTCACCAGCCCGATGTCGTTGGTGTAGGAGACGCTGGCGCGGTAGTTGAGTTTTGCGGAGCCGCCCGATGAGGATACGTTATAATTTTGGCTTACAGGGTGTTTGCGCGTGACGGCGTCGAACCAGTCCGTCGATCCGCCGAAATCGTACGATGACGCTTTGTCGGGGAAATATTGCCGGATCGTGTTGCGGTATTCGCTTGCCGACATCACGTCGGGTTTTTTGTCCACGCTTTGCATGGCGACATAAGCCGAGAATTCGATACGGTTCTCCCCCGCATGGGCTTTTTTCGTCGTCACCAGAATCACACCGTTCGTACCCCGGGTGCCGTAGATCGCAGCGGCCGAACCGTCTTTCAGCACGTCGATCGAGGCGATGTCGTCGGGACTGACGTTCGACAGGTCGCCGCCCACGACGCCGTCGATGACGACCAGCGGTGAAGCGCCGCCGGCCATTGTGGTCATGCCCCGCAACTGGATTTCGAAGTCGCCGTTGGGGTCTCCGCCGTCGGCGCGTACGATATTCAGGCCTGCAACCTGTCCCTGGAGCAGTTGCAGCGGATTGGTGATGTTCCCTTGTTTGAAATCATCGCTCTTGAGGGAGGAGACCGAGCCGGTCAGCTCTTTTTTCGTGGTGGTACCGTACCCGATCACCACTACGTTGTCCATCGTCGTGACTGACTCGGTGAGTTGCACATCGAGCGTTGTTTTCGTTCCTGCCGGAAGTTCCGTGTTCCGGTAGCCGATGAATGAGAATTCGAGGACGGCATTTTCCGCATTTTGCAGACGCAGCGTATAGCTGCCGTCGGCAGTGGTGCTGACGCCGTTGGTCGTACCTTTCTCAACGACCGTTACGCCCATCAGGGGCTTGCCTGTGTCGTCGGTTACCCGGCCGGAGATCCGGCGGGTGTCGTTTTGTTGCAAGGTGTCGTAATCTGGGGTACCGGCTGCATGCATGACGGCCGGCAGCGTACCGAGCAGCGCGGCCAGACAACAGGTGCGCAGCATGTTTTTTCGTAGAATTAGGGTCATAGTTTTACAGGTTTGGTTGGTTAAACTGGTGGTGGGAGGGCTTTGCCCCGGCATTGGGTTACATGGTTATGCGTATTTTGGGTTAATTAAATTATTGAATATATAGGTTCGTCGCCTTGTTTGCGGATCGTTTGGCGTATTTGTCCGGCCGTTTGTTATACAAATATAAGTTTAAAAGTTCTAATAATGAGGTGTATTTTTACTTTAATTAGGATAAACCCAAAGTGATTTATTAAAAATAATATGTATTGCATTGTTGGATTTAAAATATTGAATATTATAGATGTGGCTATATTACTATGGGTGTTATTATATGTTTTATCCGGTTGTTTTCAAATGATTTTATCCGAACTTAATGTTTATAAGGGCCTGTGGCTGTAAAAAATACCTCGGGAAGTTGCCCGATAGAGCGACAATACCGGTTTTGCGTGTATTTGGCTGTGAAATGACCTAATTTGGGATTATCCGGATGTGTGCGAAATTGTCCGGGAATATTCCTTTATAACCCGGATCTTCCATCAGGAATTTCCGGGATTTCATCTCCGGCAAATAATTCCTATCTTTGTGTAACTAACCCGCAAGGCCATGAACAAAGCTATTTCGCTGCTTGTACTTATCCATTCGATGACGAAGGCGGAAAAACGCTATTTCAAACTTTACAGCAACCTGCAGGAGGGCGATAAGGTCTATCTGACTTTGTTCGCCCTGATGGAGGAGTGCTCTTCGGTCGAGGAGGTTACCCGGCGTTTTGGCGTCGATGCCGGGGAGAGCAGCTTCGACATTGCCGTCAAGCACCTGTATAAGGTAGTTGTCGACTGCCTGCTGCATTTACGGAGCCGGTATGACATCCAGGCCCGCATTTCCAACCGCATGGCCGAGGCGGAGATCCTTTTCCGCTGCGGCTTGCTGCAGGCCGCGACCGAAGAGCTGAGCCGGGCGAAAAAACTGGCCGGGCAGTATGAGATGACGGCTTTGCTCATGCTGATCCGGCAGACGGAATTGCGTTACCTGAGTGCCGGGGATTATCAGGGGATGAGCGAAAAGCAGCTGGTCGAAAAACAGATGAAAGTGAACGAGACGTTCAAGCATCTGCGCAGCGCCAACCAGCACATGCAGCTTTACGATATCCTCAAGTACCGGGCGCTTTACCGCAGCAAGGTGCGTTCCGAACAGGAGTGCCAGAGCCTGAACGATCTGGTGCTGAGCGAGCTGCACCTGATCGCCAATAACACGTACAACGGGTTCGAGGTGGATAAACTCCACCAGCTGTTCCAGTCGACCTATTTCCTGCAGTCGGGCAATTACAAGGCTGCCATCCGCATCTATCAGCAACTGCTCGAATTGTTCGACCACAATCCGGGCCGGATGCTCAACCCTCCGTTGCACTACCTCGATGCCGTGCTGGGGGTATTGGACAGCCTGCTTTCGGCGGGGCTTTACGATGAGATGCCCTTTTTTATCGCCAAGCTGCACCGGCTTACGGAAAGCGACTACCCCCAGGAGTTTGTCCGCAAAGTGCTGGCCTTTATCTATCTGTACGATTCGTTCCGGCTCATCAATTGCGGGGCTTTCGCCGATGCGCAGGAACTTTATAAGCAACATGAGGAGACCCTGTTCCGCAAACTGTCGCAGCAAAAACTCGATGTCCAACTGTTGTTGCAACTCAATCTGGTCGTGCTGCATCTGGTGTGCGACCGGGGTGGCGAAGCCCGCAAGGCCATGACCCGGATCCAGGCGACCGGGCTCGTGTTCTATAATTTCCCGGCTTTCCGTATTGCGCGGCTGGTGAATTTGCTCCTGCAGGCCGAATGCGGGCGGTTCGATTTCGCCGAAAACGAAATCAAATCCATACGCCGCAGTACCGCTATCGGAAACAGCTCGGTCGAAAAACTTGTTTTCAGGTTTGTACGCCTCTTTCCGCTGCCCGGGAGCCGGCGGGAGAGGGGCCGCCTGTGGGAACGGCTGTACGGTGCGGTGCAGGCAGTTGCGGCCGATAAATACGAGCGGCCGTTACTCAAATACTTCGATTTTACGGCATGGATCGAGGCGTGCCTGACCGGAGCGGCTTTGTCGGATGTGCTGGGGCGTAATACCCGGCAGCAGGCCGAACGGTTCAGCGTGTAGGCGGCCTTCCGGCCCGGCCGGTGGCCCTGGGCGGAGCCTGGCGCGGCGGCGGGGTATATTGCGGGGTGCCGGCCTTGCCGGTCTGCGGGGGCGGCAGTGCCGATCCGGGGGTGCCGGATGTGCCGAACTGCGAGGTGCTGGGCTATGCCGATCTGCGGGACGGCGGCTGTGCTGGTCTGTCGGGCTGTGCCGATCCGGGGGCACCGGGCTTGCGGGTATAAAAGAAAATCCCGAGCCGCGATGGCCCGGGATTTTTCTGTCGGGAACTCCGGATTAAGCCTGTCCGGCCGAACCCAGGACGCTTTCGCATTTGTGCATGTAGAGCTTCTTCAGCTCGTCGCGGGCCGGGCCCAGGTATTTGCGGGGGTCGAACTCTGCGGGCTGGTCTACGAAGATCTTGCGGATGGCTGCGGTCATGGCCAGACGGCCGTCCGAGTCGATGTTGATCTTGCAGACTGCGCTCTTGGCGGCGCGGCGAAGCTGCTCTTCGGGAATACCTACGGCATCCTTGAGCGCACCGCCGTGCGTGTTGATGATCTTCACGTACTCCTGCGGTACGGACGACGCTCCGTGCAGCACGATGGGGAAGCCGGGGAGCTTCTTCTCGATCTCGGCCAGGATGTCGAAACGCAGTTCGGGCGGAACGAGGATACCCTCGGCGTTGCGGGTGCACTGCTCGGGCTTGAACTTGTTGGCGCCGTGCGACGTACCGATCGAGATGGCCAGCGAGTCTACGCCGGTCTTCGATACGAAGTCGATCACGTCGGCGGGGTCGGTATAGGTGTGGTGCTCGGCCGAAACCTCGTCCTCGACGCCGGCCAGCACGCCCAGCTCACCCTCGACCGTTACGTCGAACTGGTGTGCGTAGTCTACGACCTGCTTGGTGAGGGCTACGTTTTCGTCGTAGGGCAGGTGCGAACCGTCGATCATCACCGACGAAAAGCCCATGTCGATGCAGCTCTTACACAGTTCGAACGAGTTGCCGTGGTCGAGGTGCAGGCAGATGGGAATGTTTTTGCCCAGCTCCTTGGCATACTCGACGGCGCCCTGTGCCATGTAGCGCAGCAGCGTCTGGTTGGCGTATTTGCGTGCGCCCGACGAAACCTGGAGGATGACCGGCGACGAAGCCTCCACGCAAGCCGAGATGATGGCCTGCATCTGCTCCATGTTGTTGAAGTTGAATGCCGGGATGGCATAACCGCCCTTGATGGCTTTTGCGAACATCTCACGGGTGTTCACAAGTCCCAATTCTTTGTACGATACCATAATAATTTAATTTATGCAGTGAATTGTTTGTCTCGAAAAACCGCACAAATTTAATAAAAATTCTAATTAATTGCGTCCGATCCGGCTATTTTATTCTCTTTTTGTGAAAATAATAACAGCCGGCGGAAAATTGTTGCGCAATCCGGATAGTTTTTTGTATTTTTGCATGGCCTTAACCCCCGGCGTGCGGGCAGGGTATTTGCCCGGTGCGGCTTGCTTGCGGCCGACTGCGGTCGGCAGGGCGGCAAGTAGGCGGGGGGGTAGGATGCCTGCCGGCTGCGGGGCTGCTTGCTGTAATGTGCCGGCAATGCGCCGCGCGGCATGCCGGGCACGGGACAAACGGACATTAACAAACACAAAACATATCACGATTATGGCTGATTTCATTTATCAGGAGCCGTTCCCCGTCGGGGAAGACAAAACCCAGTACCGTCTGCTGACGAAGGATTATGTGAAAGTCGTCGAGTGCGACGACCGCAAGATCCTCAAGGTCGACCCCGCAGGCCTCGAACTCTTGTCCAAAGCCGCGTACAGCGACGTGTCGTTCTACCTGCGCGCCGCCCACCTGCAGAAATTGCGCAACATCCTCGATGATCCCGAGGCCACCGATAACGACAAGTTCGTGGCTTACACCATGCTGCTCAACCAGGTCGTTGCGGCCGAGGGTGAACTTCCCACATGCCAGGATACCGGCACGGCCATCTGCATCGGCCACAAGGGCGAGGACGTCTATACGGGCGCCGACGATGCGAAATGCATTGCCAAGGGCGTGTACGAGACCTACAAAGACCGCAACCTGCGCTATTCGCAGGTCGTGCCTTTCACGATGACCGAGGAGAAGAATTCCGGTACGAACCTCCCGGCACAGATCGACATTTACGGCGGCCATCCCGGCATGGAGTACGAATTTCTCTTCATTACCAAGGGCGGCGGTTCGGCCAACAAGACCTTCCTCTACCAGCAGACCAAGGCGCTGCTGAACGAGAAATCGCTGACCGATTTCATCAAGACCCATATCTTCGACCTCGGTACGTCGGCCTGCCCGCCCTACCACCTGGCCATCTGCATCGGCGGTACGTCGGCCGAGATGTGCCTCTCGACCGTGAAGAAGGCTTCGGCCGGCTACCTCGACGAGTTGCCCACTTCGGGCAACGAGGGCGGCCGCTGCTTCCGTGACCTGGAGTGGGAGGAGAAGGTGCTCAGGATCTGCCAGCAGAGCGGTGTCGGCGCCCAGTTCGGCGGCAAGTACCTCGTGCACGACGTGCGCGTGATCCGTGCCCCGCGCCATGCGGCTTCATGCCCCGTGGCCATCGGCGTGAGCTGCTCGGCAGACCGTAACATCAAGGCCAAGATCACCCCGGAGGGCATCTTCCTCGAAGAACTGGAGAAGAACCCCGCGCGTTTCCTGCCCAAGGAGGCGCCCGGCATGTCGCCCGCCGTGGAGATCGACCTCGACGAAGGCATGGACAAGGTTCGCGAGATCCTCTCGAAATACCCGATCAAGACGCGCCTGAACCTGAAAGGCACGCTCATCGTGGCCCGCGACATCGCCCATGCGCGCATCAAGCAGATGATCGACGAGGGCAAGCCGATGCCCGAATATTTCAAGAAACACCCGGTGTACTATGCCGGGCCGGCCAAGACCCCGGACGGCATGGCCTCGGGATCGTTCGGCCCCACGACGGCCGGGCGCATGGATCCTTACGTCGACCTGTTCCAGTCGCTGGGCGGTTCGCTGGTGATGGTGGCCAAGGGCAACCGCACGCAGCAGGTGACCGATGCCTGCAAGAAGTACGGCGGGTTCTACCTCGGTTCGATCGGCGGCCCGGCGGCGATCCTGGCCAAGAACTCCATCAAATCGGTCGAGGTCGTGGACTTCCCCGAGCTGGGCATGGAGGCCGTCCGCAAGATCTACGTCGAGGATTTCCCGGCGTTCATCATCGTCGATGACAAAGGCAACGATTTTTTTGCCGATTTCAAGCATTAAAAACCGGCCCGCGGATATACTAACGGGCAAAAGTTTACGTTGTAAAATCTGAAAGAAGGTTTTATTGTAAAGCTCAATGAGAGATTTCATTGCGAAAATATCCCTGACGGCACTCTTCGTGCTGGCGATCTTCTCGGCATCGGCTGCCGAGAAGGTCACTTTTGAGGCTAATTCTCCGCTGACGGTCGCTGTCGGCGAACCGTTCCGCGTGGAATTCGCCCTCAACGCCATGCCCGACGACGGCACGTTCAAGGCTCCCGCATTCGAGGGGTTCGACGTGATTGCCGGGCCTGCGGAGGCCCGGGGGCAGTCGATCCAGATCGTCAACAATGCGATGACGCGGGTTATCAACTACACGATCACCTACGTGCTCGTGCCGCAGGGCGCAGGCAACGTTACGGTCGGCGCCGCCGAGATAGCGGTCGAGGGTACGACCTACCGTACCAAGCCGCTGGCGATCGAGGTGGTGGACGAGGGCAAGGCGCCGGGAGGCGGCGGTTCCGCCGCCGGCGGACAGCCGCAGCGCCGGGAGGAAGCTTCCTCCGAGAGTGCGGCGCAGAGCAAGGTCGCCAAGGACGACATCCTGCTGCGGGCCATCGTATCGCGGACTTCGGTTTTCAAAGGCGAGCCGCTGCGCGTGACCTTCAAGCTTTACGAACGGGTTCCGGTAGTGGGGTATAACGATGTGAAATTCCCTTCGTTCAACGGCTTCTGGGCCCAGGAACTCAATACCGAGAACGCCCGCCGCGAACGCGAAACCTTCAACGGAAAAGTCTACGAGACGCTCGTGGCCAAGGAGTACCTGCTCTATCCGCAGCAGGCCGGTACGCTCGTCATCGAGCCTGCCGAGATCACCGCCGTGGCGCAGGTCGTCATCCAGAGCCGGCGCAGCCTCGACCCCTTCTTCGGGAGCGGGCACGATTTCGTGAACGTACCCCGCAAGGTGCAGAGCCCGCGGATAAACGTCACGGTCAAACCGCTGCCGGCGGGCGCTCCTGCCAGCTTCAGCGGCGCCGTAGGCAGTTTTGCGATGGATGCGGTGCTGCCGCCCGACCGGCTGGCAGCCAATTCTGCGGCGACCTATACGGTGAAGATCTCGGGTACGGGCAACCTCACGTTCGTGCAGGCACCCAAGCTGACGCTGCCCGCCTCGTTTGAGCAGTATAACGTCAAGACGACCGAGTCGATCAACGCCTCGGCGGCCGGGATTTCCGGCTACCGCCAGTTCGAATACCCCTTTATCGCACGCGCCGAAGGCACGTACGACGTCGAGCCCGTCGAATTCAGCTATTTCGACCCGGCGCGCATGCAGTACATGACGCTGCGCTCGCGTCCGCTCGAACTGGAGATCACGCCCGATGCCAAGGGCGGCGGAGGCGATGCCTATGTCGTGCAGGGACGCGGCATGTCCAAGGAGGAGGTCAAGATGCTCGGGCAGGACATCCGTTTCATCAAGCTGGGCAATGCCCAGTTGCGCCCGGTGCGCGAGCCGTTCCTTTTCGGGGCTGCCTACTGGGGGCTGCTGGTGGGAATTCTGGCGCTCTTCACGGCGGTCTACGTGGCGCTGCGCAAGCAGATCCGCGAATCGCAGAACGCCGCCCTGGTGCGGGGCAAGCGTGCCAACAAGGTCGCCGTGCAGCGTTTCAGGGTCGCCAAGCGTTATATGGAGGAGCAGAACCGCCATGCGTTCTACGAGGAGATGCTCCGGGCACTGTGGGGGTACATGGGCGACAAGTTCAACATCCCGGTGGCCAACCTCACCAAGGAGAACGTCCGCGAGGAGCTGCACAAGCGCGGCGTGTCGGCCGAAGAGTCGCAGCGCTTCACGTCCATCATCACCAAGTGCGACGAGGCGCAGTATTCGCCTGCTGCATCGGCACAGATGAGCGAGGTGTACGCCGAGGGCGTGGACATCATTTCCCGGATCGAAGCGGTGATAAAAAGATAAGAACGCCATGAAACGAATGATCTTGTGTTTTCTGTTGTCGCTGGCCCTGGCCGCGGTATCCTTTGCGCAGGAGCCTGCCGACAGCTTGCAACGGGTTTCCCGGGAAGCCCCTGCCGAGGCGCAGGCCTCCGGGGAGCAGACTGCGGAGCAGTTGTGGAACAAAGCCAATACGGCCTATATCAACGGCGATTTCCATGCGGCCGCCGATACCTACGAAGAGTTGCTTTCGCGCGGGGTGAGCTCCATGAAACTCTATTATAACCTGGGCAATGCCTATTTCAAGGATGACCGTATCGGCAAGGCCATCCTCTATTACAACCGGGCGTTGCGCCTTGCGCCGGGCAACGACGACATCCGTTACAACCTCAGCGTCGCCGAGGCCCGCACCAAAGACAACATCGAAGATATCCCCGAGTTCTTCTTCGTCACGTGGATGCGCGACATCCGCCACATGATGGGATGCACGGCGTGGAGCCTGCTTTCGCTCGCACTGCTGGCCTGTATGCTGGGGCTGTTCCTGGTCTACCTGCTGGCACAGCGCATTTCGCTGCGCAAGGCGGGTTTCTACGGCACGGTCGTCGCGGCGCTGCTGTTCATGCTGACCACGTGGTTCGCCGTGGGGGAGCGCCGTGAGATGCTCGACGATACTTCGGCCGTGGTGATGACCGCCTCCACGGCGGTGAAGAGTTCGCCCGACAAGTCGTCGACCGACCTCTTCGTGCTGCACGAGGGTACGGTCGTGACGATCACCGACCGCCTCGACGGGTGGTGCGAGGTCGTGATCGCCGACGGCAAGAAAGGCTGGGTCGAAGGACGGAAAATCGAAATCATCTGAATGTCGAGGCTTTTACAGGACGTTGTCGGCGAGTTGTCGAAACTCCCGGGTGTAGGGCACCGTACGGCGCTGCGCCTGGCCATCCACATCCTGCGGATGGAGCGCGAATCGGTCGCCGAAATGACGGAGAGCATCGACCGTTTCCGCAACGAGGTCAAATATTGCACGCAGTGCAACAACCTCTCCGACGAGGAAGTCTGCCCGATCTGCGCAGACGACGAGCGCGACCATACGACGATCTGCGTCGTCGAACAGGTGGCCGACGTGCTGTCGGTCGAGAATACGCGGCAGTACAAGGGATTGTACCATGTGCTGGGCGGCGTCATTTCACCCATGCAGGGTATTTCGCCCTCCGACCTGAAGATCGACCTGCTGACCGAACGCATCGCCCGCGGCGGCGTGAAGGAGGTGATCCTCGCCATTTCCACCTCGGTCGAGGGCGAAACCACGCTCTTCTACCTGATGAACCGTCTTCGGCAGTTCCCGGGACTGAAAGTCACCTCCATAGCCCGCGGCATCGGCTTCGGCGACGAACTGGAATATGTCGACGAGCTGACCATCACGCATGCCCTGCTGAACCGCCGCGAGGTCGAATGACCTGCGGCCGGGGCGCACTGCGGGCGAATCCCCTGCTCTGCGGCACGACATGCGCCGGAATACGGCCGGAACTGTCGCCCGTTCTTTTTCTGCAAGCAAGACCCCGGTACAGGATTGTACCAATGTAAAATATTTCTGTTATGGAATTTCTGACAAACGACAAGCTCACGATCGTGGGCGCGGCCGGCATGATCGGCTCGAACATGGCCCAGACGGCGCTGATGATGCGCCTTACGCCCAACATCTGCCTTTACGATCCCTATGCTCCGGCGCTCGAGGGCGTGGCCGAGGAGCTTTACCACTGTGCGTTCGAAGGGGTGAACATCACCTGGACGAGCGATGTCAAGGAGGCGCTCTCGGGAGCGGCCTATGTCGTTTCGTCGGGCGGCGCGGCCCGCAAGGCCGGCATGACGCGCGAAGACCTGCTCAAGGGCAATGCCGAGATCGCCGCACAGTTCGGCAAGGACATCAAGGCTTACTGCCCCGATGTGAAACACGTCGTGGTGGTCTTCAACCCGGCCGACATTACGGGGCTGGTGACGCTCATCTATGCGGGTATCCGCCCGTCGCAGCTTTCGACCCTCGCGGCGCTGGACTCCACGCGCCTGCGGAGCGAACTGGCCAAATATTTCAGGATTTCGCCCGACGAGATCCGCAACTGCCGCACCTACGGCGGCCACGGCGAGCAGATGGCGGTCTTCGCTTCGACGACGCTCGTTGCCGGACGCCCCCTGTCGGAGCTGATCGGCCGCGAGATGCCCGAAGGCGACTGGCACGACCTGCAACAGCGGGTGATCCAGGGCGGCAAACATATCATCGACCTGCGCGGACGTTCGTCGTTCCAGAGCCCGGCCTACCTGTCGATCTGCATGATTGCCGCGGCAATGGGCGGCAGGCCGTTCGGCTATCCGGCCGGCGTGTTCGTACACAACGACCGGTTCAAGCATATCCTGATGGCGATGGAGACCGAAATCACGAAGGACGGTATCAGCTACAAAAACGTGCAGGGTACGGCCGAGGAGAACAAGGCTCTTGCCGACAGCTACGGGCACCTCTGCAAACTGCGCGACGAGGTGATCTCGATGGGGATCATCCCGCCCGTCGAAAAGTGGCGCGGCCTGAACCCGCACCTGAAATAGGCGGCGGATGCATCTTGTTACGGCAGGGGCCGGTTCATTTGAACCGGCCCCTGTTTCCGATTTTCTCCGACCGCTGTTTCAGGGTTTGGCCTGGAATACGGCTTTCAGCTCGCCGTCGCCGAGCAGCAGCAGCATCGGCCCGTCCATATCGTAGTGCGTGGTGGCTTCGAGCGCCTTGGTGAAGGCGTCCTCCTGTTCCATGCCCGGGCAGGCCATCATCGTCGAGGCGATCGGCCCGATCCTGAGCGCGCCCTTGTCGGTGGTTTCGTATTTGCCCATCAGGCGGTTGCAGGCCCCGACCCCCGCAAAGCGGTTCTCTTCGGCGAGGAACATTACATAGAACTTGCCCTCTTCGGGTTTGACGGCCCTGCCGTCCAACTGTATGAGCTGCCATTCGGTGCCGATGAGCGGCCGGCGGTTTTTCTTCTGGTAGGAACGGCATTTGCAGCAACCCGCGGCGAGTGCCGCTACGGCTGCGATAACTGCGATTCTCAGCAAAATCTTCATAGCATATTCTTAAATGTGTTGTGCAAATATACGGAATATATCTTATCTTTGTGTGGAATTTGAAAAACACCCCGCTATGAAGAAGATTATCGCATCGCCCCACGCCCCCAAGGCCGTGGGCCCTTATTCGCAGGCCGTGGAGGCCGGCGGAGCGCTCTATGTTTCGGGACAGCTCCCCATCGACGGCGCGACCCAAAAGATGGCCGAAGGCATCGAGGCCCAGACGCGGCAGTCGCTCACCAACCTGCGCCATATCCTCGAAGAGGCCGGCTATACGCTCGGCGACGTGGCCAAGACGACCGTCCTGTTGCAGGACATCGGCGACTTTGCCGCGATGAATGCCGTTTACGCCGGGTTCTTCACCTCGGGAATGCCCGCGCGCGTATGCTACCAGGTCGCCGCACTCCCGATGGGGGCGCTGGTCGAGATCGACGCCGTCGCGGCGAAATAGCCGTTGCCGGACATCCCGTCCGCAGCAAATGTGCGCCCCATAAATGTGGGGCGCATGTTTTGCCTTTTTGTAAATAATTTGTGGATAAGTTTGGTGCCGTGCATTGGGTTATTCCATAGAAAAGAATGAATTTTGTAGAACCGGGTTTCGCCCGGATCGACGCTAAAAATCTGAAATAAAAGCAATAACAGTTATGTCTAAAGCCGTAAAACCCGAAGCGCCGCAGAAAGTCGATTACAACGATGCGGTTGCCGAGTCGAAAAAGTATTTCGACGGGGACGACCTTGCCGCGACGGTATGGGTCAGCAAATATGCCCTGAAAGACTCTTTCGGCAATATCTATGAAACGTCACCCCGACAGATGCACGAGCGTATCGCAGCCGAGATCGAGCGCATCGAGCGCAAGTATCCCAATCCGATGTCGCGCGAGGAGGTCTTCGGCCTGCTGGATCATTTCCGGTATGTGATTCCCCAGGGTGGCCCGATGACGGGTATCGGCAACAATTTCCAGGTGGCCTCGCTCTCGAACTGTTTCGTGATCGGGCACAAGCATCCGGCCGACTCCTACGGCGGCATCTTCCGCATGGACGAGGAGCAGGTGCAACTGATGAAACGCCGCGGGGGCGTGGGGCATGACCTCTCGCACATCCGTCCCACGGGCAGCCCGGTGCTCAACTCGGCGCTCACGTCGACGGGTATCGTGCCTTTCATGGAGCGCTATTCCAACTCGACGCGCGAGGTGGCGCAGGACGGCCGCCGCGGTGCGCTGATGCTCTCGCTGTCGATCAAGCACCCCGATGCCGAGTGTTTTATCGACGCCAAGGTCGACACGGGCAAGGTCACGGGCGCTAACGTTTCGATCAAGATCGACGACGAGTTCATGCGTGCCGTCATCGCCGGCAAGAAATACCACCAGCAATTCCCGATCAATTCGGACAACCCCCGATACGAGCAGGATATCGACGCCCGGAAGCTCTGGGACAAGATCATCCACAATGCCTGGAAGTCGGCCGAGCCGGGCGTGCTGTTCTGGGATACGATCATCCGCGAAAGCGTGCCCGACTGCTATGCCGACGAGGGCTTTGTGACGGTTTCGACCAACCCCTGCGGTGAAATCCCGCTCTGCCCCTACGATTCGTGCCGCCTGCTGGCGCTCAATCTGCTGAGCTATGTGGACAACCCGTTCAAGAAGGATGCGAAGTTCAATTTCGACAAGTTCCGGTCGCACGTGGCCATGGCCATGCGCATGATGGACGACATCATCGACCTCGAACTGGAAAAAGTCGAGCAGATCATCGGGAAGATCGCCGCCGACCCCGAGGACGAGGACGTGCGCCGCGTGGAGCTGGAGCTGTGGAAGAAGATCCTCGGCATGGCGCAGAAGGGCCGCCGTACGGGCCTCGGCATCACGGCCGAAGGCGACATGCTCGCCGCACTGGGACTGGTATACGGTTCCGAGGAGGCGATCGCATTCGCCGTCGAGGTGCAGAAGACGCTGGCCGTCGAGGCTTACCGGGCTTCGGTGAAGATGGCCGCCGAGCGCGGTGCCTTCCCGGTCTACGACGCAGCCAAGGAGAAGGACAATCCGATGATCGCCCGCATCCGCGAGGCCGATCCGGAACTCTACGCCGAGATGGAGAAGGTCGGCCGCCGCAACATCGCCATGCTGACCATCGCCCCCACGGGTACCACGTCGCTCATGTCGCAGACCACGTCGGGCATCGAGCCGGTGTTCCGCACGGTCTACAAACGCCGCCGCAAGATCAACCCCTCCGACAAGGACACGCATGTGGACTATGAGGATGAAACGGGCGAAAAGTTCCAGGAATACAACGTCTACCACCACAACTTCGTGAAGTGGCTCGAGGCGAACGGATACGACACGTCGAAGCTCGCAACGATCTCCGACGAAGAGCTCGGGGAGTGGGTGGCCGCTTCGCCCTACCACGGGGCTACGGCCAACGACATCGACTGGGTGGCCAAGGTCAAGATGCAGGGTGCGATCCAGAAATGGGTCGACCACTCGATCTCGGTGACCGTCAACCTGCCGAACAATGTTTCGGAGGGGCTCGTAGCGCAGGTTTACCGCACGGCCTGGGAATGCGGCTGCAAGGGCGTCACGGTTTACCGCGACGGCTGCCGCGACGGTGTGCTGCTCGAAAAGGGCTCCAAAAAGAAGCCGAAGTGCGAGGAGCATCCCGGACAGGTGCCCAAGCGCCCCAAGTCGATCCCGGCCGACATCGTGCGTTTCAAGAACGGCACCGAGGACTGGATCGCCTTCGTGGGCCTGCAGGACGGCCGCCCCTACGAGGTTTTCACCGGTAAGATCGAGGAGGATGCCATGTATATCCCCCGCAAGATCGACAAGGGCTATATTATAAAGGTACGCGAGGAGGACGGCACCAAGCGTTACGACTTCCAGTATACTGACCGCTACGGCTATACGAATACCATCGGCGGTATCTCGCGTCTGTTCGACGAGGAGTTCTGGAACTACGCCAAACTGATCTCGGGTGTCCTGCGCCACGGTATGCCGATCGAAAAGACTGTCTCGCTGATCGAATCGCTCCACCTGAACAGCGAGTCGATCAATACGTGGAAGACGGGCGTCTGCCGCGCCTTGAAGCAGTATATCGTCGACGGCACCAAGTCGAAAGGCAAGTGCCCGAGCTGCGGACAGGAGAATATGGCCTACCAGAACGGCTGCCTTACGTGCATGTCGTGCGGTTATTCGAAGTGCGGTTGATTCCGTAAGGATTTAATCCTGAGCTTAAAAGGCTGGAAACATACGTTTCCAGCCTTTTTTGTGCGGGTTCGGCGCTGTTTTTGTGCTATGACCTGTCAATTAATGGTTTCGGGAAAAGAGAAACTTTATTATTGGGATTAAATATTATTGACCATGAAAAAACTTATTCTATTGTTGGCAGCCGTGGCACTGGCTACGTCTGTGTGGGCGCAGGACACGCCCAAAAAACCGAGCTTCGCCGGTTTCGTGTCGAACGGTTTCTGGGATAACTGGGAAATTACGCTGGGAGGCGGTGCCGGTACGGCCCTTTCCAACGGTACCAACCAGGGGAGTTTCGGCGACCGTATTAACTTCGAGGCCAACTTCGGCCTTACCAAATGGTTCCATCCGGTGACCGGTATGCGCCTTCAGTTGCAGGGCGGCCAGTTCGCCAATTTCGACGATGTGCTGGGCAAGGCGAAATGGCCCTATTTGTTCGTGCATGCCGATTTCATGCTCAACTTCTCCAACTGGGCAGGAGGTTACCGTGAAGACCGTGCCTACTATGCCGTGCCGTTCGCCGGTTTCGGATATATGGCTTCGAACTTCACCGACAAGAGCCATGAGAACAACGGTTCGGGTACGCACCAGTCGTTCGCGTTCACTTTGGGCTGGCTCAACAAGTTCCGCATTTCGCCGTCGTTCGATTTCAATATCGAACTCAAAGGGCTGATAGCGCCTTCGCGGGTCAGCCCCGTTGCGATGGATGGCTCCTACCTGTTCGGCTTCAGCGCTACGGCAGGTTTCACCTACCGCTTTAACAAGCGCGGCTGGCAGCGCGGTGTTGCGGGCTATACCGTTGCGGACATCCAGGCTTTCCAGGACGCCGTAGCCGCCAGCATGGCCGCTGCCGCCGCCATGGAGGTCGAGAATGCCCAGCTGGCACAGCAGCTTGCCGCCTCGCAGGCCGAGCTCGCCGCCACGGCCGATGCCGCAGCTGCGGCAGCTACTGCCGCCGCGGCCGCTACCGTCGTTGCCGCCGAGGAGCAGGTTGCAGCCGATACTTCGATCATCCTCTTCGATTACAGCATGTCGTGGCTGACCCCGCAGGAGAAGACCCGCCTCGAGCTGGTGGCCGAGAAGATCAAGAACGGCCCGCAGGACATGGTTTACCAGATCGTGGGCCATGCCGACCAGCAGACGGGAACCAAGGCCGGAAACAAGCGCGTCGCCGAGCACCGTGCCAAGCGGGTATTCGACTTCCTCGTATCGAAGGGCGTCAACCCCAAGCAGCTGAATTACGAGGGCAAGGGCAACTCGCCCGATCCGTTCAAGAAGGTTCAGGCCGCCAATCGTGCCGCGATCATCCAGTAATCGGGAGCGAGGCTGCGGGCTTCCCCCGAAGTAGAAAAGAAAAAGGTGCAGGATTGTCCTGCACCTTTTTCTTGTGCTGATTCCGGGGTGGCGGCTGTGTGTTTTACCTGATAATTACGGCATTGACCAGCCGCACGCCCGAGCGGCGGTTGATCTCCTCCTTGAGCGCCTCGCGCTGGTAGAAAAGCTCCGAGCGGAGCACGCTCGACTGGATGCGGGCATAGAGGATGTGGTTTTCGATTTTCAGCTCGGTCGTAATCTCCGCGGCGCGGTCGCCCACGATCTCGCGCCAGGTGTCGGGCAGTTTCCCTTCGGCGACTTTCGCCGCAACATAGGGGCGTTTGAAAAACTCCTCCAGCAGGTCGCCCATCAGCATGGTCTTCGTCCGTCTCATGGCCGTCCTCCTTCCGATGCTGCATCCCCGGGGCGTGCCCCGTTGCCGTCGGGTTCTGCTGCCGGTTCTTCGGCAGGCTCCGGTGCCGGGACTGGTTCCGAAGGCCGCCGCGCGGGTTCTCCCGCCGGCGATTCCCCGGCTTGCCCTTCTGTCCGATCCGCGGCCGCAGTCCCGGTCTGTCCCGGTGTTTTTTCCTCCATCGGTTCCGCAGCCCCGTCCGTTACCGCATTCCCGGGCCGGCTTCCGGCCGATCCTTTGTCCGGGTCTGCCGCGGCAGCCGTTGCCGTTGCATTCCCCTGCGTCACCGCCCCGTTCCCGACCGTGAAAAGCGCATATTCGCCGCCCGCCTTGTCGAGGATCGTACGCAGCCGTGTGGGGTTGCAGTCGGTGATCAAGATCTGCCCGAACGAATCTTCGGACACGAGGCGGATCAACTGCTCCACGCGCCCGGCGTCGAGCTTGTCGAAGAGGTCGTCCAGCAGCAGGATCGGTTTTTCGCCCTTTTCCCGGGCGACGATGGTGTATTGCGCCAGTTTGAGGGCTATCAGGAACGATTTCTGCTGTCCCTGCGACCCGTATTTGCGCAGGGGGTAGCCGCCGATTTTCAGCACCAGGTCGTCGCGGTGGATGCCTGCCGTGGTGAATTCGTTGGCGAGGTCTTTCTGCCGTGCCGCGAGGAGCAGTTCGTCGAACGGCCGGTCGTTCAGCTCCGACTTGTAGTGCAGTTCGACCTGCTCGCGGTCGCCCGAGAGGGTGCGGTAATAGTCCGCGACGACGGGTTGCAGCCGTTGCGTGAACTCCCGCCGCAGGGCGTGTATCCGGTTGCCCTGCTCGACGAGTTGCAGGTCGTAAATGCGGAGCATCGTTTCGTCGGGCATGTTCTTGAGCAGGCGGTTGCGTTCGGCCAGCACGCCGTTGTAACGCATTACGGCGGCCAGGTAGGTGCGGTCGAGCTGCGAGATGAAGCCGTTGAGGTAGCGGCGGCGTTCGTCCGCGGCGTCGCTGATGAGCGCACTGTCGGCCGGCGACACGATCACGGCCGGAATCAGCCCCACGTGATCCGACAGCCGTTCGTATTCCTTCCCGTTGCGTTTGAGCACCTTGCCGCCCTTGCGCGAGAACGAGCACACGACGCTCTCCGTCTTGCCCGCATCGGTGAGGTACTGTCCTTCGGCGAGGAAGAAATCCGCGCCGTGGCGGACGCTCTGCCCGTCGGTCATCGCCAGCGACGACTTGCACATCGAAAGGTAATAAACCGCGTCGATGATGTTGGTCTTGCCCGCCCCGTTGTCACCCACCAGACAGTTGATGCCGGGGCACAGGGCGAGTTCCTCCTGTGCGATATTCTTGAAGTTGAGCAGCGATATTTTCTTCAGATACATGGTTCAAAGATAGTGCAAGCCGAGCGCAATGCCAAATTTATTTGGGCATTGCCAAGGCGCCGCCTGTGTTCTGTAAAGATAGTGCAAGCCGAGCGCAATGCCAAATTTATTTGGGCATTGCGCCCGTCGTATGTATCCCGAGTTGCAAAAAATCGGGATGCGGCATTGTACATTGTGAATAGTTTTGTATCTTTGCTGCCTAACGTACGGAATTATAAACTAAACAAGATAGATTTTTATGGCAAAACAGCATGTCGCCGAGCAGGAAACCCTTGGCGAAGCAATGAACAAAACTGAGTTTTTCTTCGAGAAGAACGGCCGTATGTTGTCGTATGTTTTCCTCGGATTGCTGGTGCTCGCAGCCCTCGTTTTCGGCTACCGCGCACTGATCGTGTCGCCGCGTGCCGAGAAGGCCGCCGAAATGATCGCCGAGGCGCAGTACCGTTTCGAGGATCAGAATGCGGACTATGCGCTGGCACTCGAAGGCGATGCCAACGGCGCCGGATTCCTCGAGGTGATCGAGAAGTACGGCTCGACCCCTTCGGGCAACCTTGCCAAACACTACGCCGGCATCTGTTACCTGAAGGCCGGCGACCTGGAGAATGCCGCCAAATTCCTGGCCAGGTATTCGCCCGTAAAGGGTATCCCGGGCGCATTGATCAACGCCCAGAACTACGGGTTGCAGGGTGACATCGCCGTCGAGCAGAAGGACTATGCCAAGGCTGTGAAATTCTACGACAAAGCCGTAGCGGCTGCCGACAACAACCTCACCGCTCCGATGTACCTCCGCAAAGCCGGCCTGGCCGAGCAGGCCCAGGGCAACGGCGCGAAAGCGGCCGCATACTACGAGCAGATACTGACTTCGTACCCGGCGTCGATGGACGCACGCGACGCGGAGAAACTTCTCGGCAGCATAAAATAACCGGAGACTATGGCGACCAAGAAGCATAACCTTTCCCAATTCGATTCACCCCTGCCTTCGGCCGCCGAGATGCGGTTCGGCATCGTCGTGGCCGAGTGGAACCGCGAGGTCACCGAAGCCCTTCTCGAAGGCGCCGTGCGCACGTTGCGTGCCGCCGGATGCCCCGACCTGAACATCCAGATCAAATATGTCCCCGGGACGTTCGAACTGGCGCTCGGCGCACAGTTTTTCGCCGAATATACCGATGTCGACGCGGTGATCGCGCTCGGGTGTGTCATCCAGGGCGATACGCGCCATTTCGATTTCATTTGCCAGGGCGTGACGCAGGGTATCACCCAGCTGCAGATCCAGTGGAACATGCCGATCGCATTCGGTGTGCTGACCGTCAACGACATGCAGCAGGCGCTCGACCGCTGCGGCGGCCGCCACGGCAACAAGGGCGATGAAGCGGCTGCGACAGCCATCAACATGGTCAAGTTGCAGATCGACATGGAAGCCGCTTCCCCCGACCACGAACCCGACCGGCGGAACATCAACTGACGACTTTGGTACAGATATTAAAGGGAGCCTTTCATAGGCTCCCTTTTTTGCGGCGTTTCCGGCGGTGCGTAGCGGTTATCAGTTGCGTCCGTGTGTCATGACCTATGATCCGTGTCCTGTGCTCTGGGAACCGTGCTCCGTGAACCGTGTGCTGTGCGTCTTGAACTCGTGTGCCCGCGAGTTGTGTGTCCGTGTCGGCGCCCGTGCGTCCCTCTCCGCCGCCTGATATGCTCCGGGGCGCCATTCACGGCTTGGACGGAAAGGCATGTGCCTCGGGCCCGGCGGGCCCGGCCTTCGGAGGCCTGTACCACCGCCATCGCCGTTGCCACCCGGGGCGGAATAAAAGAAGAGGGAGGCCTTCAGGCCTCCCTCTTCGGTATGGGGATCGAACGGTGTTATTCGACAACCTGAATGACCGGACTGTCGTTGTACCCGTTATCGGCGGAGCTTGCCCAGCGGATCGTACCGCCGTTGGGTTCCGTGCCGCCCGTGGTGTTGGCTTCGCAATAGAACCGGATCTTGACGCTGCCGTCGCTGATACCGCGTGCGAAGGTCATTGTCTCGTCGATCTGCATGTTGGCCGTCGGTACCAGATGCGTGTAGGTGATCTGTTCCCCGTTGACGGTTGCGGTCTGCGTGTCGGTCGCCGGTTTCCAGCTCGTACCGTCCATATATTGCAGGCTCCAGTACTTCTGTCCGGTGCCGGAGATACGTGTGAGACCCGTAAAACGAACCTTCGTTCCCGACTTGAAGTTCTTGACCGGAACTTCGAATAACCAGTAGTCGCCCTTCCATGCTCCCGTGACGTAGGGTTGTCCCGTGCCGCCGATCATGCGCGTGCTGTTGGGGTGCAGGCTGCCGTCGGAGTTGAAGGTGTGGAAGTAGGAGATATAACCTACGCCCGACGAGGCCATGAGCTTGTTGTTCTGCTCGAACTGCTCTTTCGGAACCGTGTAGTCCGTGCCCGATGCACCGTTGAAGAACCACTTTACCGGAGCGTCCAGACCTTCCAGCGGCCCGCCTTCCGCCAGGCTTTCCTGTGTCACGAAGATCTCCTTGACGGCTTTGGTGCCGAGCACCTCGTCCGAGATGATCGAGAACGAAGCGGAGCGTTCGTCGAGCGAGAGGTTGCTGGTCGCTTTCACCGTCATGACATACTCCTTGTCCGCTTCGCCGGCCGAGGGCGTGACCTCGATCCATGCGTTCTCGGCAACCGAAATCGTCCAGTCCCAGTTGGATTTCACCTTGAAGGTGAATGCATTGGGCTGGTAGGCCGGGAACGGGGGCAGTGCCAGGTCGTCGCCGATGTCCTCGCTCGTAATCTCGATCTGCGGCGTGATGTCCTGCAGGATGTTTAGGTCGGCTCTGATGTCCTTGTACTGGCCGCTGCCCTTGAAGGCGATGCTGAAATCACGGCTCAGGGATGCCGGCTGCTCGGGATACTCCTCGATGTCGAGCGTGAAAGTCCCGTTGCCCGTCTCGGTGAAGGTTGCCCATTCGGCTTTTTCGGGTTCGTAGAACGGCGTCACGTTCGACGCGACCCTGATGTCGTAATGGGCGGCATAACGTCCCGCTACGATCTCGTTCGTCTCGATGTTGTTGACGACGAACCGGATGTAAGGTTCGTTGGCGCTCTGGTTGACGACGAGGGTCGTTTCGGTCTGCCTGCCGTCCGCATAGCGGAATACGACCGTCGCCGAACGCGGGGTGTTGGCGTCGTTATCGTCCAGGCAGAAGCGTACCTTGCCGTCGCCCTGGCCTGTCTTGGGGTAGAATTTGATCCAGTCTCCGTCCGTGGAGTTGCATTCGACACTCCAGTTGCAGTTCGAACGGATGTCGTAACGGATCAGTTCGAGCGTGGCGTCGCCGATGATGGCCTCGGCGTCGAAACCCAGGTCGGAGGAGGCGGTCACCAGCTTGCTCGATACGACGGTATTCTCCAGCCGGAAGTAGGGGCTGCCGCCCTCCGTGTCGTCGTCGCTGCACGAGACGAAGGCCGCCGGGATCAGGAGCAGCGCCGACATGGCCAGGCCCCTTATGTTGCGGAATATGTTTTTCGCGTTCATAGTGCGTTCGTTTTTAGATTATAAGTTCTCTTCGGCGATGACATTCTTGCGGAACGAGTGTTCCCACGGCTGCCCGGCATCCTTGGCGACGGCCTGGCCGCTCCACCAGATCGGGAAGACCATGGTGTTGTCGTTGATGGTACCGCCCTGTGCCTCGAATGCGGCCGTATAGTTCGCACGGTTGTTGGCGATCGCGATCGACGGATAGGGATAGCGGGCGATGAACTTGCCGCCCGTGGCGTTCAGCTCGATCGTTCCCATGCCGGTCTTGCACTCGGGATACCCCGTGCGGCGCATTTCGTGGTACATCTGGAAGCCGATGACCCAGAACAGCGAGAGCCATTTCTGCTCGGCGAGGCGCTGCTGGGTATTATTCCATTTTACGTGGTCGCTCGCCAGCAGTGCGGCGATGTTCTTCTGCGTGATGGCTACGGTTTTCAGTTCGATCTTGTTCGACGCGTTGAGTTCGGGGTAGGAGGCGTAAATGCCGTATTCGCCCCATTTCTGGCACGACGCGGTGATCGCCGCTTCGTAATACTCCTTGGCGGAGCCCGATATCCAGCCGTTCATCGCTGCTTCGGCCTTGATGAAGAGCAGCTCGTCGTAGTCGAGCATGTGGTTGGGGCGCGTGTCGCCCACCAGCGTTTCGTAATGCAGGTAGGGTTCGCGTTCGCTGATGGAGGTGATGCCGTTGTAGTTGATCGTACAGCCCGAGACGGCGCCGATCATTTCGCGGATCACATCGGGCTCGGTCGCACTGGGATACTGGACGTAACGGGGCTTGATCCAGATGCGCAGGCGCGGGTCGACGAAGCCGTCCGAAGCGTCGTAGAGCAGGTCGAGCAGCTGTGCGGCGATGTGGTGGTCGCTCGACAGGCTCTTGTCGTCGGGGAACGAACTGGAGTTGAAATAGGTCTTGTAATACTCCGCGCTGCCGGAGAACTTCACGGTGGCGTTGTCGTCGTTCGACTCGAAGACGGGGTATTTGCCCGGGTTGGAGATGATCTGGTTGATCTGCTCGCCGACCGTGGGGGTGAAGGCGTTGTTACGGCCGCTCACGCGCATCAGCAGACGCAGGCGCAGCGTGTTGGTGAATTTCTGCCACTTGGCGATGTCGCCGCCGTAGATGCCGTCCTTGGTGGGGTCGTCCAGCCCCAGGCTGGCGTTGTAGAGCGAGTTGGCCAGCTCGAGTTCCTCCAGCATGGCCGTATAGACCTCCTGCTGCGAGTCGATATGCGGGGTGTTGATGCCCTCGCCGCCCTTGAGCGCCTCGCGGTAGGCGATCGAACCGAACATGTCGGTGAGGATCGACATGTTATAGACCTTCAGCGTCAGGCCGATGGCCTGGAAGTTGGGCTGGTTCTGCGCCACGGCCAGGTCGTACATGTGCTTGGCATTGCCGGCCCATTTGTACCCGAGGTTCCAGATGGCCTTGAAATTGCCGTCGGCAAGGTTGTAGCAGTGTTCGCGGCGCGGTGTCGACTTGGCCACGGTGACCTGCGAAATCTCGTTGGCGATGCTCAGCATGTAGGACGAATAGCTGTTCGTAGAGCTGTAAATCAGCGGTTCGAGCAGCGCGATGGGGGCTACCGACCCTTCCGATTGTTTGTTCGGATTGGTGTTGTAATCCTCGAAATCGTTCGTACATGCGCCCGATGCGGCGAGCAGCGCGAGTATCAGGATATATTTTGCGTATTTCATGGCGTTCGCAGTTTTAGAACTGAAGTTTGATGTTGATACCGTAGGTACGCGTCATCGGGAAGGTGACGGTTTCGATACCGGGGTAAATGTTCGTACCGTTGACCAGACCTGCCGCCTCGGGGTCGAACTGCGGCCAGTCGGTGATGCAGAAGAGGTTGGTGGCGAAGAACCCGATCGACGCGCCCTGCAGGAAACGGGTCTTGGCCATCAGGTGCTTCGGCAGCTGGTAGTCGATGCGCAGCTCCTTGAACTTGAGGAAGTCGGTGCTGAACGTGTTTTCACGGCCGTTGTCGCGCACCCATTTGTAGGACTGGTAGTAGGTGTAGATGTTCTCCGTGACGGCGGTGTTCTTCTGGTAGGAAACCGTGCCGTCGCCGTTGTCCACGGCGTTGACGCCCTGCAGAACCAGGCCGTCGTCACGTCCGGCGAGCGAGTTCTTCAGTTTGCCCTGGTACGAGAGTGCGAAGTTGGTCACCGAGTAGGCCACGCCGCCGACCTGCGCCGTGAACTGCGCGCTCAGCGAGAGGTTCTTGTAGCGGAACGTCGTGCCGAAGCCTGCCTTCCAGTCGGGGATTACGCTGCCCAGGTGCTCGAACTTCTTGGAGTCGGTCTCCTTGGTCAGCAGCGGGTAGCCGGTCTTGGCGTTGATGATCTGCATGCCCGAGCAGTCGACCTGGTTACCGTTTTCGTCCGTGTAGGTCGAACCCTCCGGCGCGTACTCGTAGTGGCTGGCCGAATAGAGCTGGTGCATGGACTTACCCACGTACGAGTAGACGAATATACGGCTGCCGATGGTCGTCGAGGTCGAGGTCTGCAACGGCGTTGCGGGATCCCATCCGTTCTGCAGCTCGTTGAGTTTGTTCTTGTTGAGCGACCAGTTGCCGTTGATCTCCCAGTTGATGTCCTTCGTGCGGACGGGAACCATGCGGAACGTGACCTCGACACCCTTGTTGGTAATCAGGCCGGCGTTCATCTTGCGGGACGTACTGCCGGTTTCGGCGCTCGTTTCGGCGCTGATGATCTGGTTGCGGGTGCTGGTCTTGTAGAGCGCCACGTCGACATTGAGCCGGTTGCCCAGGAACTTGGTTTCCAGGCCGACTTCCCAGCTGCTGGTCTTTTCCGGGAGGATGTACGGGTAGTTGCTGGCCGTAGGCAGCGTGACGCCGCCCGGATAGTCCGTGGTCGAGTAGTCGTCGTAGAGCGAGAAGACCGAAGTGTCGTTACCCACCTGTGCCCAAGAACCGCGCAGCTTGATCATGTTGACATGAGGGGAGTTGATCTTGAACGCCTTGTCGAGCAGGATACTGGCCGATACCGACGGGTAGAAATAGCTCCAGTTGGAGGGAGCCAGCGTCGACGACCAGTCGTTGCGGGCCGTGACGTCGAGGAAGTAGGTGTCGTCCCACGACAGGTTGACAAAGCCGTAAAGGCTGTTGGTCTGCCGGTTGCTGCGGTAGGGCGACGTGTCGAGGGCTACCGCGGCGTTGGCGAACGAATACATGCCGGGGCCTTCGCTGCTCAGCTGCGAGGCGGTGATGGTGGTCGAGTAGTATTTGTTGCGCAGGACGCTGCCGCCGAATGCCGCCGTGACGCCGAAGCGATCCCACAGCTTGTTGTACTTGAGCAGGAAGTCCGAGTTGTAGTCGTAGCGGCGGATGGTCTTCTCGCGGTACATGCCGTAGCGGTTGTCGAGCGACATGAAGGGTTTCTGCTGCGAGCGCCATTCGATATTGGCGTCGAAGCCGCCGCGCAGCGTGAAGGTCAGCTCGGGCAGGATCGTGAAGTCGATGCTCACGTTGCCGAAGAAACGGTCACGATCCAGTTTGTTCAGCTCCTCGTACAGCGTGCGGTAGGGGTTGTGGCCCTCGAGGCTGTTGTAGATAAGCCCCGAAGTGGTGTTGTATTTGTCTTCGCCGCTGCCTGCCAGGTAGTTGGCATAGGTATAACGGCCCTGCATGTACTCGTCGCGGTAAGCCGAGATGGGGTTGGTGTTGTAGCCCCAGATCAGGCCGTACATGGGCGAACCCTGGCTGTAACCCGACATGGGCATGTTGTCGCTGTTCTTGCGGATGTAGTTGACCTTTGCCGCCAGTTTGATGGCCTTGCTGATCTTCTGGTTCAGGGCCAGTGCGAAGGTCTGCTGTTCGTAGCCCGAGTTGGGCGTGATCCAGTCGTTGCGCAGGTCGGTGAATGAGAAGCGCGTGCTCGTACCCTTGCCCGTCGAACCGTCGATGGTCACCGAGTTGCTCCACGTAACGCCCGTTTCGAAGAGGCCGGTGAACCAGTCGTCGGCGTATACCCACGGCAGGGGGGTGAACTCTCCGGTTTCCCAGTTCTTCGACATGTAGAGATAGCGCAGCTTGCTGGAGTCGAAATGCTCGCCGTACGTGTAGCGCGAGATCTGCTGGCGGACGGGCTGCCCGTCGTAGGTCATCGTGCCGGGAAGGCCCCATGCCGATGCGACGCGGTTGGTGAGCGACGTGGTGACGGCCGAGGGGCCGTATTCCTCCTGGAATTCGGGCCAGAAGCCTGCGGTCTCGAAGGTCACCGAACCGTTGTATGTAACGCCGATACCACGCTGTTCGCGGCCCGACTTGGTGGTGATGAGCACCACGCCGTTCTGGCCCATCGAACCGTAAAGCGCGGCTGCGGCGGGGCCCTTGAGGACGGAGACGTTCTCGATGTCGTCGGGGTTGAGGTCGGAGATCGGGTTACCGAAGTCCACCGGGGCGTTGCTGTTGGCATAGTTGGCGCCCGAACCGGAGGCTACCGTGCCGTTGCTCATCGGGATACCGTCGATGACGAACAGCGCTTCGTTGGCGCCGTAGTTGAGCGACGTGTCGCCGCGCAGCGTCACACGTACCGTACCGCCGGGGCCGGTGCCCGCCGAGGACATCGACATACCGGCGACCTTGCCGTTGAGCCCCGTCACCCAGTTGCTCGATATGGATTTGGTGAGTTCGTCGCCCGAGACTTTCGAAACGGCATAGCCGACCGATTTCTCCGAGCGGGTCAGGCCGAGTGCCGTGACGACCACTTCGTCGATCTTCTGCGCCGATTCTTTCAGCGTGACGTTGATCGTGGTGCGGCTTCCGACCGTGACCTCCTGCGGGTCATAACCCAGCGACTGGAAGACCAGCACGTCGTTGTCGCTGCCCACATGGATCGTATAGGTTCCGTCTGCGTTCGAAATCGTGCCTGTCGCAGTCCCCTTCAGGATGACGGTGGCCCCGACGAGCGGGCTTTTGCCGTCCGTGTCGAACACGATGCCCGTGATGTTGCGGCTTTGGGCCCAGGCGGCCGAAGCGACCAGCAACATTACCGCGGTTGCCAAAGCATTCCGTATGTATGTTTTAAGCTTCATATTGTTGATTTTTTAATTCGGTTTTTTTTGTCGAACGGCTGCGGTCGTCCTGCGGGCGGCCGCAGCCGTCAAGGTCGGTTTAGGGTACGATCTGTATTCTCGGGCTGTCGGCCGTTCCGGCTCCGCCCCAGCGTATCGTTCCGCCGTTGGGCTTGGTGAGTGCGCCCTTGCCGTTGGCCTGCCAGTTGGCTGCGCAGACGAACCGGAATTCGATGTTGCCGCCGGAGATCGCATTGGCATAGGTGACCGTCACGTCGACCGTGATGTAGGTCGTCCCGTCGGCTTTCATGGCGTGGGTGTAGGAGACCTCTTCCCCCGTTTCCGTGGTCGTTTGTAATGCCGCGGCGGGTTTCCAGGTGCCGCCGTCGTTGTACTCCATCCGCCAGAATTTGTGGCCGGTGGCCGAGGTGCGGGTGATCGCCGTGAAGCGGACTTTGGTGCCTGCGTCGAGGTTCGTCACCGGGACGGCGAACGTCCAGTAGTCGCCCGGCCAGCCGCCCGTGATGTACGGATGGCCCGTACTGCCGACGATGCGTTCGCATTTCTTGTCGGGATCGCTCGGTGCCGTGTGCGTATAGGAGAGGTACCCCGGCCCCGATTGGGCCAGCACCGTGTTGTACGGGCTGTCGGGCCCGCCCTTGAAGTCCTGGGCGTAGTTGCCCATATCCTCTTCCGAGAACGACCATTGTACGGGAGACGCCAAGTCCCATTTCACCGTTCCGGGCGATACGGGCTGCTGCGAAAGCGCGATCTTCTCGGTAAGGGTTGCATCGCCCTCGGCCGCCGTGATCGTAAACTCGCCGAAGCGGCGGAACGAGAGGTTCTGCTCAAGCGCCTTGACCGTTACCTCCACGTCGGTGTTGGCGGCACCCTGCCCGGGGCTCACCTCGTACCATGCCGCAGCGCCCGATGGGGCGATCGTCCAGGGATAGGGGGCGTTGACCGTGAATTTCACCTCGGCACCCGATTCTGTGGGGTTGTCGCTGAGCTCCAGCGTATTGTCCGTCAGCCCTTCGATGGTGATCTGTGCCCCGGAAGCCTGCGTGACAGCAACCTTCTCGATCTCTGCGCCTTCCGACTTGATGATGATATGGCCCGTGCGGCTTTCGCCTCCGGAGTTCCTGCCTACTTCGACCTTGGTGGTGACGTAGGGCAGCCCCGTGGCCTTGACGGTCGCCACACCGTTCGAGAGCGATGCGCCGTTGTTGGCGCCCGTTACCGTCGACGGATCTGCGTCGCCGCAGCGTACGGTGGTGATCGTCAGCCAGTCGCAGTCGGTCTCCGCCGTCCAGGCCTTGTTGACGCGCACCGAGCAGATCAGCGTGCCGCCTTCGGCGACCACCATCTTGTTGGCATCGAAGAGGCTCGCATCGGAGGTATTGACGATCTCCTTGTCGAGCGGGGTTACGAGTGCCTCCGGAGCCGGGGCTTCGGGGTTCTCGTCCTTGGCGCGCGTCACGGTGATGTTGTCCAGGTAGAGGCGGCACTTCACTTCGCGCTCGCTGCCGAAGGTGATGCGGGTTTCGTTCGTAGCGCCGTAGACGATCAGCGAGTAGCGCGTCCACTCCCAGACGTTCTTCACTTCGACCAGCGCGGAGGTTTCCACCAGGTCGCCGATCGTGCCGGGGCCTTCGATCGTGACGTCCATGTGGTCGTCGCCGTTGTCCACCGTGCCGCCTGCCGACGAATAGGCGGCTGCGTCGAACTGCACGAGCAGCGTCGCGGCCTTGCCGGCGTCGATGCCCGTGAGTGCGGGGATCGTGATGGCGCCCATGTTGGCGGTCTTACCCAGCTTGACATGGCCTTCGTAACGGGCATATACCGAGGGCGTGTAGGTGTAGCCCTTGGCCGCTACGGCCTCTTTCATCCCGTCGGTCGAAAGGGCGAACTCGTTGCCGTTCGTGCCGTCGATCGATACGCTCGGCCAGCCGTACTTGGTGTAGGGGCTCACCCAGTTGTCGGGAATCCACTGGAAGTCGTCGCTGAAGAAGACGTATCCCTCGGCATGCGTGTCCTTGGGCATGTAGGGCGCCTGAACCAGCTCGATGATCTCTTCGGCGGTGTTCTCGCCGAATTCGGCGTCGCCGGCCGTGATCGTGATTTTCGACTCGCGGCGTTCGTCGGTGGTGTTGGCCTTGGGCGTGATGGTGACTTGGGCCGCAGAGCCGGCCTTGCCGCTCTTGGGCGCTACCGTCAGCCAGGTCTCGTTCTCCACCGTGAGCGTCCAGTCGTAGGATGCCTCGACGGTGAAGACCACCGGATCCGTATCTTCGGCTTCGAAGGCCAGCAGGCGTTCTTCGAGCCCCGTTATCACGATGCCGGCCGCCAGGTAGGCGTCCTGCGAAAGCGGGATGCTCTTCTCCGTCAGGCAGGGATGGAGGTTGTTGCCGCTGTTGGCGCGGATGGTGAATTCGCCGTCGCGCGCCTCGCCCTGGTTCAGGGCCGGGGTGACGGTGACCTGGATATTCTGGCCCGCCTCGCCCTTGTTCGGGGTGACGACGAACCAGCCTGCGGTCTTGGTGATCTCCCAGGGCGCGTCGACGCTCATGGTAAATGTATGCGGGGTCAGTGCCGAATAGAGGAACTTCAGCCCTGCATCGGGCAGGTTTTCGGTGGAGAGTGCCGGGGGGATGGGGTTCCCCGAATCCCCTTCGGTGTCGTCGTCGCTGCATGCCGCGGCTCCCAGGAGCGTGACGCATAATAACGACCACAACCATTTGTTCATTATACGCTTCATTGTCTTAAGGTTTTTTGAGGGTTATTTGGTCACGTCGGTCGTGAGCGCCTTGGGCCGGGTCATCGACTCCGTGCTGACGTTGCCGAAGCGGTCGGTAACCGATATCTCCAGCGTGGAAGACGCCGAGGAGGCCGTAACCTCGAACATATGCATGCAGGAGGTCGAGGGGAAGGTGAGCGTGCCGTTGTTGGCCGCGCCGCGCGGGATGTCGTACGAAATGCTGTGCAGCGGGTCTTTCTTGCTCCAGACCTGTTTCACGTCGAGCGGGGTTCCGTTCTCCGTCACGGTGACCGTCCAGCCCGGCTCGTAGGCCCAGACGTTGATGTAGACGGCATTTTCGCCCACCGTCGAATAATCCTTGTCGCGGTTTCGCATGTCGTTGCCTGCGGCGAAGGCCTTGAGTGCCGTGGCGTCGGTGGCCCAGTACTCCTTGACCTCGTTCATGTCGTAGGTGATGAATTGCTTTTCGATGGGAAGCCCCGTGGCTTTGTACTGCCATCTGAGGTCGGTTCCGTCGACCGTGAAGATCTTGTAACCCGCGGGCGAACCGTCGGTGCAGACGTTGTTGTTGCCGTACTGCTGCGTCCACCACCAGGTGCCGCAGACCGCCGCGATGTTCTGCTCGTAGACGTTCGCATAGGTCGGCGACTGGATATTGCGGTTCACGTGCGTGTGCCCCGTGACGAAAGTCACGTTGCTGAAGCCGGCGAAGCAGCCCAGGATTTTGTCGATGTCAGCCTGGGTCTGGAGCGCTACGCTCACGCCGCCGCTTCCGCTGTACGAGTAAAGCGGGCAGTGGCATCCCACGACGATCGGGGTCGATTTGTCGACATGGGTGAGTTCCTCCTTGAGCCATGCCAGCTGCCGGTCGTCGAAGCGGCGGTTGTAATTGCGCGAACCGACCGTACCCTGCGAGCCGCCCGTGTTGAGGTACTCGGTGTTGTCGAGCATGATGTAGTGTATCCGGCCGATGTTCATGGCGTAGTAAACCGGGCCCATGTGTTGGCGGTAGGGGCCTTCGGCGCCGAAATCGGAGGCTACATAGGGGTCGTTGTCGTGGTTGCCCATCACCGACCACATCTGGAAATTGAAATCCTCGACGGTCTGCTTGCATTCGGGCAGCGCCCACTTGTTGTCGTACCAGTAGTCGTCCCACGAGAAGTCGCCCAGGTTGAGGCAGTATACCTTTCCGGGTGCGGCGGAGTTGTAGGCCGATGTCAACTCCTTGACGAAGCCGTCGGCGAACTGAACGTAATCTTTCGGGGTGTTGCGGTTGGCCAGGTGCATGTCCGTGGCCACGAGCATGGTGTGGGAGTCGTTGTCGGCCCTGAGCAGCTGGAAGTCGAGTTGTTCGACGGTGTTTGCGTCGAGCGTGCAGGGCTGCCAGAACTGGGGCATCGCCTTGACGGTGGGGACGTCATAGCCCGCAGGCAGGATGACGAAGGCGAGTTCGTTGCGTTTTTCGGAATTGAGCCAATAGAAACCGTTGGCGTCGGTCTTGGTGATCAGGTCGCCGTCCGAGACAAGGACGTCGGCGATGCCTTGTCCTGCCAGGTGGACGATACCCTTGATCGTCGCGCCCTCCTTGTCCGGTACGGTGACGCCGCCCAGGGAGAGGTTGAGTTTGGCGGAGCCCAGTGCCTGCTCTTCTGCGCCGCGCTGCAGGGTGAATTCGCAGTCGCCGTCGGCGGCGTTCTGGGGAATGGTGAAGGTCAGCGAAGAATCGTCAGCACCCTTGACCGGCGCTTCGAACTTCCCCCCCCCCTTGCTCCAATAGGAGTTTGTCCGTAGCCATGAAACCGCGGCCGCGGATCACGGCGTCGCCGCCCCAGTTGCCCGAGATGGTCTTGCCCAGGTCGACGTCGATGGCCAGTTGTACGGTCATCTTGCTCGATCCGAGCACCTGGTAGTCCTGTGCCCGGTTGAGCACGACCTTATAGACGGTCTGGTCTGCCGCGCCGTCGGGTATGACAAACGTCAGCAGTTTTTCCGATGCTACCGTGGTCGCTGCCGGGAGATCCTCGCCGGCGCGTAACGCGATGGCGTCGCCTTGGGCGAAGCCGTAGCCGGAAACGGAAACCTCCATCCCGCGGTAGACGGTCATCGAGGTCGGAATAACTACATCGGTGACCAGCCGGCCATCGTTGTAGATCTCCTTGTCGCTGTCGTCACAACCGGCCAGTCCGACCGGCAGGGCGACGAGCAGCAACCCGGCGATTAAAGTAATCAGTTTTTTCATAGGCTATTGATGATTTTGGTGTTGGTGTCCTGTATGTCAGTCGGTGTGCCCGAGTGCGATGCGCTCCGAGTAGCGGCGGCCGAATCGGTCGGTGGCGACCACCTCCACCTCGCGGGCCGATGCCGAGGGGCGTGCCGTGAAATAGAAGTTCGTCGGGCGTGGGCGCTGGACTTTGGAGATTTTCCTCCCGGCGGCCTTCAGCGAGTCGATGTGTGCGGTATAATCGGGGTCGTCGAGCGTCGTACGCTGCATGGCGCCGCGGTAACGGCCGTCCTCATACCATACGACCGTCCAGTACGAATCCCAGTTCCACACCTTTGCCACGACGCTGGCCGGGTGCTTGGCCACCTGGCCGGGGTGCCATACGCGGATCTGCCGTGCCGGGGACTCGCCCAGGCTCCGGTATTCCCACGAGAATTCCCCGCCGCATTCGCGGAACAGCTGGAAGCCCTTGGGCGTACCGTCCCAGTTGATCGGATCCCACCAGAGGTTGCCGCAGACCTGCGCTACGTTGTGCTCCGTGACCCCCTCGCGGATGTCGTAATTCGAGTTGAGGTGCGTATGCCCGGTGATGAAGTGCAGTTCGTGCCCGGCGAAGGCGTCCATCAGCCTCTCGGCCGACTCCATGACGCGGTTCCCGAGCCACGATTTCATGGCCGGGGCATGCATCGCGATGCAGACGCGCGACCCTGCAGGCAGGCGTTCCGCATAGGCGGCGGCCCAGCGCAGTTGCATTGTGTCGATCTGCTCCTCGTATTTCTTCGCGCCGTGGTAAACGATGTCGTCGAGTACGATATAGTGCGTGCGCCCCATGTCGAAGGCATAATAGGTGGGGCCGAAATGGCGGCGGTAGTTCTCCGTCGCCTCGCGGTCGGTGTATTTGTTCAGGTCGTGGTCGTGGTTGCCGATCACGCCGTATACGGGTACCCCGAGCCCGGCGAACTCCGCTTTCACGCCTGCGAAGAGTTCCGGGGAGTCCCATACGATGTCCCCGAGCACGATCGCGGCCTGGTTCGAGCCCCGCGTCCTCCCGTTATCGGTTGCCGCCTGCAATGCGGGCATGACCTCGCTCCGCAACCGCCGGAAATGCTCTTCGGTCTTGGGCTGCGGATCGGCGATCGCCAGCAGTTCGTAGCATTCGCCCGAGCCGGGCCACGGTTGCAATTCGAAGTCGTAGCGTTTGGCCGCCGGGTCGTATGCGCGGTAGAATTGCGGGATGCCCCCATCGAGCGGAGCCAGGTAGCCGGACGGGGTCACCAGACTGATGAACAGCGCCTGGTCGTCGGCATCGAGCGTGAATATGCCCTGCTCGTCGCTTTGCGCGAACGTATAACCGTCGGTTACGGTCACGCCGCCCATCGGCTTTCCGCCGCATTTGACCGATCCCCGTATCGGGCGGGCTGCGGCTGCGGCGCCGAGGCTGCAGGCCAGCAGGAAAAGTAACAGGTTTTTCATGGCCGGGTCTTTTCGAATGGTTTCTTTATTATTATAGGTGGGAGCCTTTGTCGCTCCGGCTGCAAAAATATTTTAATAATTGGCTCCGTGTGTCGTTGTCACCGGAATGTAATCCTTTTTTCATACCCTGGCAATCGGCTGCCGCTGCGAAAGCTTGTCACTGAAACGGATGCAGGCCGCGGGTGCTGCCCGCGGTTTGCCTTTTACGGTCGTGATTGGATCTCGTGCCGCTTTTTACCTTTTTTGGGTTTTTCGGTTGTATTTGTGTTTTTTATTGTGATGTGTAATATTTTTAATTTCATTATGAAACAAAAATAAATCTTTAATTTTATTTTCCAAAATAAAACACAAAAAAACTGGGCGAAATGTCTGCTTTTTTGAGAAAGAGTGGTTTTGAATCGAAATGTACGCCCTCCATTCCGTCCTGGCCGCGGAAATAAAAATCCCCGGACTTTCCGAAGTCCGGGGTCGGGGAAACGCGTGTCGGCCGTGTCAGAATACGCCGAGGTTGTCGAGGAAGATCAGCAGCAGCACGGCCGGGCAGACGTAGCGGAGCAGGAAGCTGAACAGGCCGTAGATGCGGAATTTCAGCTCTCCGTCGTTGGTGATCTGTGCCTTGAGGATGTGGTGGTCGAGCTTCCAGCCCACGAAGATGCAGGTGAAAAGCCCGCCTGCCGGCAGCAGGATGTTGGCCGTCAGGAAGTCGAGCGAATCGAAAAGCGAGAGCCCGGCGATCTTCCAACTGCCCAACGCACCCAGCGACAGCGATGCCAGCGACGCCAGGGCGGCCGTGGCGGCGGTCGTCAGCCATGCCGCAGCCTTACGGCTCAGGTGCCACTCCTCGTGCAGGTAGACCGTGACTACCTCGTGCAGCGAGATGGTCGAGGTGAGTGCTGCGACGACCAGCAGCAGGAAGAAAATCGACGACCACACCATGCTCAGCGGCATGCCGTTAAAGATACTCGGCAGGGTGATGAATACGAGCGACGGCCCCGACGAAGGCTCGATGCCTACGCTGAATACCGCCGGGAAGATCACCACGCCGGCCAGTATGGCCACCAGTGTGTCGAGGATGGTGACGTTGAGCGCCGTGTGGCGCAGGTTCGTGTCCGGTTTGAAATACGAGGCGTAGGTCACCATCGTGCCGATGCCGATCGAAAGCGAGAAGAACGCCTGCCCCAGTGCGACGAGCACGGTCGTGGGCGTCACCTTCGAGAAGTCGGGGGCGAAGAGGAACTTCAACCCGGCTTCCCCGCCCGGCATCAGCAGTGAATGTACCGACAGTACGATCAGAATCAGGAACAGCAGCGGCATGAGGATTTTAGCCGAGCGTTCGATGCCTTTCTGTACGCCCATGGCGATCACGAAATGGGTTGCGAGGACGAACAGGCAGGTGTAGACGACCGGCCTCCAGGGATTGCTGATAAAGTTCTCGAAGAGACTCTTGTACTGCTCGGCGGTCGAGAAACGAGCGATACTGCCCGTCACCGAGTGCACCATGTATTCGGCCGTCCATCCCGATACTACGAAGTAGAACCCCAGGATCAGGAATGCGGCCAGCACGCCGTTGTAACCCAGAAAACTCCACCGTGGGTTCAGCGCCCGGTAGGCACCCACGGCATTGCGGTGCGAAGCACGCCCCACGGTGAACTCCGCGATCATGAGCGGCAGCCCCAGCAGCAGGACGCAAAGGATGTAGATTATCAGAAATGCCCCGCCGCCGTTGTCCCCGGCTACATAGGGGAAGCGCCAGATGTTGCCCAGCCCCACGGAACTTCCCGCGGCGACCAGCACGGCGCTCAATTTGCCACCCAAGGTGGCGCGACTCTCCTTGTGATGCATAACCTAACCTGTTTATTATCGCAAACGGGTGTGCGCATGCATGCGCACACCCGCCCTATTTCTCCAGCACGACGCTCACCTTCTCGAGCTTTCCGCCCAGCGGCGGCGCCAGTTTCGATACGGTGCATTTTACGTGCCGCACCTGCGGGAAGGTGGCGTAAACCGCCTCGATGATGTTCGTCGCCACCCGCTCGATGGTGTGCTGCGTGATTCGCATCTGCATCTCGACGACTTCGTAGGCCGTCAGGTAGTTGACCGTCTTGCGCACGTCGTCGTCCGTGGCCGCATGGCCCAGTTCGGCCGTCAGTTCCAGGTCGACCGTGAAGCGGTTGCCTACCTTGCGTTCCAGCTCGTAGCAGCCGTGCAGCGCGTGGAATTCCATGCGCGTCAGGACGATGCGGTATTCCATGCTACTCGGCGATTACGAGGTAGTAGTTCTTCTTACCCCTCTGTACGAGCAGGTATTTGCCGGCGATCAGGTCGGCCTCGCCCACCGTACGTGCCGGGTCGGCGACCTTCTCCTTGTTGAGCGACACGCCGCCGCCCTGCACCATCTTGCGGCATTCGCCCTTCGAGGGAAACACCTGCGTTTTTTCGGCGCACAGATCGACGAACGGCAGGCCCAGCTCGGCACGGGCGATGCGGAACTGCGGCACGCCCTCGAACACCTGCAACAGGGTCTCTTCGTCTATTTTGCGCAGCGCCTCCGACGTCGAGCCGCCGAAGAGGATCGCCGAGGCTTCGACCGCCTTTTCGTACTCCTCCCTGGAGTGGATCATCGTGGTGATCTCCTGTGCCAGCCGCTTTTGCAGTACGCGCAGGTGGGGCGCCGCCTCGTGTTCGGCGGTCAGCGCCTCGACGGTTTCACGGTCTAACAGCGTGAAGATGCGGATGTAACGCTTGGCGTCCTCGTCGCTGACGTTGAGCCAGAACTGGTAGAACTTGTAGGGCGAGGTATAGCGCGCATCGAGCCATACGTTGCCGCTCTCGGTCTTGCCGAATTTCGTACCGTCGGCCTTGGTGATGAGCGGGCAGGTGATGGCGAATGCTTCGGCCTCGTTGCCCAGTTTGCGGCGGATCAGCTCCGTTCCGGTGGTGATGTTGCCCCACTGGTCGGCGCCGCCCAGCTGCACCTTGCAGTTCATCGTCTGGTAGAGGTGCAGGAAGTCGAAGCCCTGTACCAGCTGGTAGGTGAACTCGGTGAACGACATGCCGTCGCCCTCGCCGCTGAACCGTTTCTTGACCGAATCTTTGGCCATCATGTAGTTGACGGTGATGCACTTGCCGATATCGCGGATGAATTCCAGAAACGAAATGTCCTTCATCCAGTCGTAGTTGTTCACCAGCACGGCCGCGTTCGGGGCGTCCGACTCGAAGTCGAGCAGTTTGGCCAGCTGGCGCTTGATCGCCTCCTGGTTGTGGCGCAGCGTGGGTTCGTCGAGCAGGTTGCGCTCCTGCGACTTGCCCGAGGGGTCGCCGATCATGCCCGTCGCGCCGCCTATAAGCGCCAGCGGACGGTGGCCGCACATCTGGAAATGCTTGAGGATCATTACGCCCACCAGGTGGCCGATATGCAGCGAGTCGGCCGTGGGGTCGATGCCCAGGTAGGCCGTCGTCATCTCTTTTTCGAGTTGTTCCTTCGCGCCGGGCATGATCGTGTGGATCATCCCGCGCCATTCGAGTTCTTCGATGAAATTCTTTGTTGCCATTTTTATTGTTCGTTCTTTTTATTCTACTTCCAAGTCCAGTGCTTTGCGGAGTTCCGCGACGAGCGGGTTCTTCTCCGTGATGTAGCGGACGCGGTCTTCGAGCTTGATCGGGCGTGCCGCCCGGATCTCTTCATTGACCGTGACCTCCAGTTCGATCATACCCTCGATGCCCGCCAGTTCGGCGATGCGCATCAGCATCCCGGTCTTGCTGCGCAGGATCTCCTCGCGCAGCTCCGTCGTCGGTACGCTCACCGAGATCGTGTTGTCGCGGAACGTCATCAGCTCGAAAGCCGGCACGAAGCGCGGGCGTTTCTCCTTGATGAGGTTCAGTATCCTGCCTCGGGCGTGCTCCAACTTTTCGGCACAGTCCGGGTCTATGCGCACGGTTTCGGGTTCGTCGGGCGTTTCGCCGTCCGACAGCTCCTCGTCGGGGTCGCCGCCTGCCGAGGCGAGCAGCTCCGAGAGCGATGCGCCCGAGATCAGCGGCCGCCGTTTCATCCCCGGCGCGGGCTGTGCCGGGAGTGTTCCCTGTGCAGTCGGGCCGGCGGATGTACCCGCTGCCGGCCTTCCGGCCGGGGACGCGGCAGGCATTGCTGCGGACGTTGCTGCGGAAGGGGGGGGCGTTGCGGCTCCTGCTGCTTGCGCTGCCGGTTGTGCCGTTGCGGCTGCCGGGGCTCCGGGGTTGCCGGAGGCGCTTGCTGCCGGGGCGTTCGTTGCCGGATTACCGGTGGCGCTAACCCCTGCCGGTTGTGCCGTTGCGGCTGCCGGGGCTGCGGGGTTGCCGGAGGCATTTGCCGCCGGGGCGTTCGTTGCCGGATTTCCGGTCGCCGAAACCTCTGCCGCTTGTGCCGTTGCGGTTGCCGGCTGCCCGGCCGCTGCCGGAGCCGCCGCAGATGCGGGGCCCGCCGTGCGGGGGGTGAGGGTAGGAAGGGGATATTCCCCGGAAGATGTCAGAGAGTCATTTTTTTTTTGGCCGAGCCCTGCGATCTTCATCAGGCCCAGCTCGACGAACAACCGCTGGTTGGACGATTGCCGGATCTTCCCGTCGAGCTCCGTCAGGCAGGAGATGGCTCCGAACAGGAACTCGACATCGCAGGCGCCCGCCTGCGTCCGGTATCGTTCGAGCAGCGTCCCGGTCATTTCGATCAGCCGCAGCGTTTCGGGGCGCTTGGCCATCAGCAGGTCGCGCATGTGGCGGTTCAGCCCCGCCATGAAGGTCTGCCCCGAGAAACCCCGCGACAGCACGCTGTCGAATGTCACCAGCGTATCGACATAGTTGCCCGCGAGCAGCATCTCCGTGACGCCGAAGTAGGTGTCGTAGTCCAGGACGTTGAGCGTCTGGGCGACGTTGCGGTAATCGAGCGCCTTGCCGCAGAACGACACGGCCTTGTCGAACATCGACAGGGCGTCGCGCATACCCCCGTCGGCTTTCTGGGCAATGAGGTTGAGCGACTCTTCGTCGGCTGCGATGCCCTCCTGCGAGGCGATGTATTTGAGGTATTCGACGCCGTCCTCGACGCGGATGCGGTTGAAATCGTAGATTTGGCACCGCGAGAGGATGGTCGGGATGATCTTGTGTTTTTCGGTCGTCGCGAGAATGAAGATCGCGTGTGCGGGCGGCTCTTCGAGCGTCTTGAGGAAGGCGTTGAACGCCGCCGCCGAGAGCATGTGCACCTCGTCGATGATGAATACCGAGTAGCGCCCTACCTGCGGGATGATGCGCACCTGTTCGATCAGTGTGCGGATATCTTCTACCGAGTTGTTCGACGCGGCGTCCAGCTCGTGGATGTTCAACGAGCGCCCTTCGTTGAACGAACGGCACGATTCGCATTCGTTGCAGGCCTCCGATCCGTTGGGGTTCAGGCAGTTGATGGCCTTTGCGAAGATGCGGGCACAAGTGGTCTTGCCTACGCCGCGGGGGCCGCAGAACAGGTAGGCGTGAGCCAACTGCCCGCGCTCGATCGCATTTTTAAGCGTGGAGGTGATATGTTTCTGTCCGACGACCGAGGCGAAGGTCGCGGGGCGGTATTTCCGTGCGCTGACGATAAAATCACTCATAGTAGCGCAAAGATACGAATTAAGAATTAAATTAAAAATGAAACCCGCCTACAAAATGACAGCCCTCTCCCCATACCCGGGCAAAGGGCTGTGCCTGGCGGGCCGGGCAGCCTGTTGCACCCGCCCCTCCGGGCTGCCTGCCGTTTTTATTTGGCAGCGGCCTTCCGCAGTCCGAGGAGTCCGAGCAGTCCCGGGTGCGACGGTTGCGTCCGCTTGGCCGGCGGCAGGGATATTTGCGATCCCATCAATTCCTGAAACTCCTGGCTGAATCCCGTATCCATACCTGCAGATGAGGTGAATGTCAGTTCCCCGAATACGGGGTTTCCGGCGACTTCGTAAAGGTCGACCCGTACTTGGGGGAATCCTGATGAGAGCCGTTTGGCCGCATCGAGCATCCGGTCGAGGGATGCCGGACGCGGGATATCACACTGATGTGGGTCGTAATATTTTCCGGTGACGTAATGACCTATGTTTTTCCATGTCCTGGCATCGTACAATCCTGTTTTGACGTCGGATGGCGATTTACGGTTGTAGCAGACCATGCAACAATAGGGGTTGCCATCGAAACAGTAGAATTTATAGTCGATGAGCGAATTGCCGAATGCTGGTTCTGAGGGAAGGAGGCGTTCGGCGATAATGCGGGGTTTAATACCAAAATAGTGGTGTTCGGCCGTCATGCGGCCGAATTTCTTTCGCAGGGTGTGGTTGAGTGTACGGCGGATCGACCGGATATCGGCTTTTTGCCTGTCGTTCACGATGATAACTTGTCCGTAGCCGTTATTGGTTTTCAGCACGAACGTGTCGGGGAGATTCCCCCCCCGCTGAAGTCTATCTCCTCTGCGGATTCCCATACACCGTATAATTCGTTGAGCATCCATCCCAGCCCGCATTGCTCGACATACTCGCGGACGCGGTACTTGTCGGCCAGTTGCGACCAGCGGGTGGTGTCGGCATGGAGCATCATCCAGAGGATTTTTTCGTTGAAGGTTCGGGGGTTTTCGAGGTCGGGGTCGGTGCCGAATCGTTGCCGGTAGCGTATCCTGACCAGCTTTTCCGGATTGCGGTATGCATAATAGCGCATCTGCAACTGCTGCCATTTGCGCAGCAGGAACGGGGGTTTACGATATGTCATGAACGTGAAGAGTGAGAGTTAGGTGTTGCGAAGATAATACATTTCGGGCGATGTTCTGCTGTTTTATGCCGTATTGTGTAACTCTTCTGCAAAACAGCTGCCGTTTTGGCGCCTCGTGTCAGTCCCGGGAGTGACAAAGAATGACACATTGGCCGGAAATCGGGGTTGGCAGGCGTTTTGCGGAGATAATCTGCGAAAGTTAGAAAACAAATTATCAGAGATATGAACATCAATACGTTAACTGTAAAAGCGCAGGAGGCTCTGCAAAGTGCATTGACTCTTGCCCGGGAGCGCGGACAGCAGGCTGTCGAGCCGCTCCATATTCTGAGCGTGCTTGTCCGCGAGGACGATTCGCTCGCTACGTTCCTCCTGGGGCGTGTCGGGGTGAATGTCCGCGGCCTGCGCGACGAGGCCGACCGTGCCGTCGCGTCCCTTCCGAGGGTCGAAGGCGGCGGCGACCAGTTCTTTTCGCAGGACTCCTCGAAGGTGATCCAGCGTGCCGTGGACTTTACCCGGAACTTCGGCGACAAATATGCGTCGGTCGAGCACCTGCTGCTGGGGCTTATCGCCGAGCGCGGGCAGGCCGCCGACATCCTCAAGCGCAGCGGCGCCACCGAGAAGGAACTCCTTGAGGCGATCCGCACCTTCCGCAAGGGCGCTACGGTCGATTCCCAGACCTCCGAGCAGCAGTTCGATGCGCTGGGCAAGTATGCCATCAACCTCAACGAACAGGCCCGTTCGGGCAAGCTCGACCCGGTGATCGGCCGTGACGAGGAGATCCGCCGCGTGTTGCAGATCCTCTCGCGGCGTACCAAGAACAACCCGATCCTCGTGGGTGAGGCTGGTGTCGGCAAGACCGCCATCGCCGAGGGTATCGCACACCGGATCGTCGACGGCGACGTGCCCGAGAACCTGAAGTCGAAGGTGATCTACTCGCTCGACATGGGTGCCCTGATCGCGGGTGCGAAGTACCAGGGTGAATTCGAGGAGCGTCTGAAGGCCGTCGTGCAGGAAGTCGTGGCCAGCGACGGCGACATCCTGCTGTTCATCGACGAAATCCACACCCTCGTGGGCGCCGGCAAGTCGTCGGGTGCGATGGACGCCGCCAACATCCTCAAGCCCGCCCTTGCGCGGGGTGAGCTGCGGACGATCGGCGCCACGACGCTCGACGAGTTCCAGAAGTATTTCGAGCAGGACAAGGCCCTCGAACGCCGTTTCCAGAAGGTCATGGTCGACGAACCGAGCCCCGAGGATGCCATTTCGATCCTCCGCGGCCTGAAGGATCGTTACGAAAACCACCATCAGGTGCGGATCAGGGACGAGGCGATCGTGGCTGCCGTCGAGTTGTCGACGCGTTACATCACCTCGCGGTTCCTGCCCGACAAGGCCATCGACCTGGTGGACGAGGCGGCCTCGCGGCTGCGGCTGGAAATGAACTCCGTGCCCGAGGAGATCGACACCCTCGACCGGCGTGTGCGCCAGCTGGAGATCGAACGCGAAGCGATCCGCCGCGAGAAGGACAAGGAGCGCGTCGAGCACCTCACCAAGGAGATCGAGGAGCTCAAGGCCCGTGACGCCGAGATGCGTGCCAAGTGGCAGGGGCAGCGCGATCTCCTGAAAAAGATCCAGTCGAACAAAGACAAGATAGAAGCCCTGAAGATCGAGGCGCAGCAGGCCGAGCGCCAGGGCGATTACGGCAAGGTGGCCGAAATCCGCTACGGCAAGATCCAGGAGGCGGAAAAGGAGATCGCCGCGTTCCAGGAGGAATACAAACTGGCGTCGGCCAACGGCTCGATGATCAAGGAGGAGGTCGATGCGCAGGACGTCGCCGAGGTGGTGTCGCGCTGGACGGGCATCCCCGTGACGCGCATGCTGGCTTCCGAGCGCGAAAAACTGCTGCACATGGAGGACGAGCTGCACAAGCGCGTCATCGGGCAGGAGCAGGCCATCGCCGCCATCTCCGACGCCGTGCGCCGCTCGCGTGCCGGACTGAACGACCCCCGCAAACCGATCGGCTCGTTCATCTTCCTCGGCACCACCGGCGTCGGCAAGACCGAGCTGGCCAAGGCATTGGCCGAGTTCCTCTTCAACGACGACTCGATGATGACGCGTATCGACATGAGCGAATACCAGGAGCGTCACAGCGTGTCGCGTCTGGTCGGGGCGCCTCCGGGATATGTCGGTTACGACGAGGGCGGCCAGCTCACCGAGGCCGTGCGCCGCAAGCCCTATTCGGTCGTGCTGCTCGACGAGATCGAGAAGGCCCATCCCGACGTTTTCAACATCCTGTTGCAGGTGCTCGACGACGGCCGTCTGACCGATAACAAGGGCCGTACGGTGGATTTCCGCAATACGATCATCATCATGACCTCGAATATGGGTTCGCAGGTCATCCAGGAGAATTTCGCGGAGGCGTTCAACGGTGAGAAACTTGCCCCCGAAGTGGTCGAGAAGACCCGCCGGGATGTGATCGACCTGCTCAAGCAGCAGCTCAAGCCCGAGTTCCTCAACCGTATCGACGAAATCGTGATGTTCGAGCCGCTGACGCGCCGGGATATCGGGCGCATCGTGGACATTCAGCTCGGTGTGGTGCGCAGGATGCTTGCCGAAAACGGCATCCGCCTCGAATACACCGACAAGGCACGCGAATGGATCGCCGCCGCGGGTTACGACCCGCTCTATGGTGCGCGTCCCGTGAAGCGTACCATCCAGCGCTATGTGGTCAACGACCTCTCGAAGCGTATCCTTGCGGGCGACGTCAACCGTGAGCAGCCGATCCGCATCGACGCCGACGACAAGGGGCTGACCTTCGCGAACTGAAAAAACCGGATTGTGCCATAATAAGGCAGAGGTGGGAATTTCCCACCTCTTTTTAATTTACACCCGATTGTTTCCTGTTGCGTCCGAACAGGCTCTCGCAGCTCCAGCACAGCACCATTGGGAGTGAAAGCAGTAGATAGAGCAAAGTGAAGAACACGATCCCCATGAGTGCGATCGCCCACCTGATTGCACGGTCGGCGCATGTGCTGGCAGTCTGTTTCAGCCGTTCTGCCATGTCCGCTGCCATGGTCATTCTGTTTGACTTTTGCGTTTTTCGGTCAGCCACTGCTCGATCTGCTCGACCGGGGCGTCTTTGAGGATCACGCGTTTGTCCTTGTCGAGCAGGTAGAGCGTCGGCATCGCTTTGAGGTCATACAGCTGCCGCTCTGTTATTTTTTGCCCCGCGTCGTAGGCGTTTATCATCCCGGGAGGATATTCCGTGTTTCGCCAATGGGGAATGTCCCCTTCTGTGTAAAGCGCCAATACGGCGAGTTTTCCGCTTGCCGGGGCGCCGGTTCCCGTTTTGGCCGGCCCGGCCTGTTCGCGCAGCCGGCCGCCGATCACGGGGGACATGTCCATATATTCTTTTACACGGTTACAGTCCCCGCAGTCGGGGTTATTGAAGAACAGGATCGTGTAATCGGCTTCGATCTGCCTCATCCTGCTTCGTTTACCGGATTCGGATGTGTAATAGAAGTCCGCCGCGATATCGCCGGGACGGTTCTTGAGTGCCAGTTCCAACTGGTAGCGGGGGCGGAGTTTGCTGAGTGAATCCAGGTGCGGCGAATCCGTGAGGTATTGCAGTACGGGGATATAGAGTTCCTCGTTGCGCAGGGGGGAATTCGGGTCGTAGAGGTATTTTTCCGACAACTCTGTGAAATGGGCGAACATGGCGCTGTTGGCTGTGCTTGCCTCCATCATCCGCACCAGGGCGCTGTCTGCTGCCGAAATCGGCGCCGCCGTGAGCAGATCGATGAAATCGGCGAATGCCTGTTCGGTGATCTCGGGTCGGGATATCAGCGTGGTGTCCCTGAAGTCGAAATTGTCCCAGTAGTGTGCCGCGAGGTAATCCGCGCGGGCTTCGGGCGTGGTCAGTGCCGCGGGGATGTGGGGCAGTTTGAAATCCTGCGGGTGCTGTGGGGCGGAACCGGCCGCTGCGCTTGCGGCGTGCTGCCGCGGACAGCCCCACAGGCCGCAGGCGCAGCAAATGCAGAGCGCCGCCCGTGTGAAAATCCTGATCATACCCGCAGCCTGTGAATGTAATCTTTTCGCGGACTGACCAGCCGCCGTCTCCGGCGTACTTTCCGGAAATGGCAGGTTAAAACTACGGCTGTTGCCGTTGCGAATAGGCCTGCGAGCAGCAGGATAAAGTAAATCGTATGCGGTATTTCTTCGGGCATCGTCATCGTGTTTTTAATAATCGCTTACGCATCTGAGTTTGTAATGTTTGGTATTGTCGATGTCGTCAATTTTTTTTGTCGGGTATACCGCGGGCTTTCCCCGGGTGAAATCGACTACCCAGGCTCTATTGCTCTTGGTCGGGGCGCCGTCGTTGGGTTCCTCCGTGGCGCTCCAGTAAATCTTGCCGTTCATGCCCGTGGGGTCTGTCGGTTCGGGTATGGGTTTGGAGCTGTTGTTCTGCGGGTATCTGAGTGAATCTCTGTCTATGCCGTATATGGCATTGATGCCATCCTGCAGTACCATCATGATCATCAGCTCGCGCTGGGTGGGTAACCGCCATTTCCGGTTGGTATATTTACCGCTACTGTTTCCTTTGTGGCCGCCGAACCAAAAGCATCCTGTTTTAACGGTTACGTCTTTAAATTGTTCGTCTAACGTCAAGGATGCGTTGCCCTCTTCGCCCACTGCGTAATTCCACTCGCCCTGGACGGAACCTGTTGTCCACATCTCAGCGCCGCTTATCGGTACGTCGAAGGGCGATATGATGAACCGTGCCGAGACTTTGCTGTTGATATTGCGGTTGCGCCCGTTTCCGCGGGAGACCTGGTGGCGGGTCGTTCTTCCCACGTCGTCTACGATCACGGTTCCCAGAGGCCATTGCGCCGTTTCGGGCATTCCGTCGGCATAGAAGACTGCGAATTCCTGCTCGCCGCCGCCCTTGATCGGGAGCGTCTCTTTTTTGATGTATTGCGCCCGTACCCCGGCTGCGGGACAGAACACTGCCGACAGCACGAGCAGCATCAGCGAATAGCGATAGTAGTGTCTGGCATTCATTGTATATCGGGTTTTATTGCGGTTTTCGGGGCTTTTCAGCCCGGTTTTCTTGTGCTGGTATATTATTGTGTCTTAGTCTGTTGGCGGCTTGTTTCGGGCGCTAACTCAACGGGGGGGGGAATTCTGCATCCGCGTACGGCGGCTTTGATGTTGGCTGAGTTTGTCTTCGCCTCCACCAGCCCGTTTTTGCCTATCCGGTAAGATTGCTGCATCGAAGCCACTCCTCCCAAAAAGGTCGATGACCAGTAGTAGGGTTGCATCGCTGCGACCTGGGAGCCTCCGGCGACGTAGATGCCGACCAGTTGATGGATGGCGGGCAGGAACCACATATTCGGTGCTGGGCTTGGGAGCGGCTCCGTCAGGCCGTTGAGCTGCTTGTAACACATGTAGGCCGGGATAGGATGGCTCCAGGTGCCTGAATCTTGGCACAGCGTTTGTGTGTTCGCCAAACCGTCCGCCATGCCTGTCGGGGTGTTAGCCACGAGAACCACCGCCCACGGCACCCATGTGCCGTAGTCGCGGCTATCGCCGGGGGAAGGGACGTATTCGACATCCGTCGGCCATACCTCGAGTTCATCCGTGTAGCCCCAGCATTCGGAATTGTCTGCGGGGTTCTGGTATTTTTCGAATTTCCCGGCGAATTTCCCGGCAATGAATTTGACCACGCTGGAGTCGTCCGGGCTGTCGCTGACCAGCGTGATCCGGTAGTTGATCGCGTTGTTGGGGCGGATGCTGTAATCGTCGGTGAAGTTGGCCCCCAGGGGAATCATGTAGACGACGGTCTGGGTTATCGAACTGCCTGCGGTCTTTTTCCCCAGCAGTTGCAGGCTTGTGGCGAAGACCGGGGCGTTCAGGTAACGGGTCGAGACCACCGTCCCGGGAACGCTGTACTGCAGGTTGACGGGCAGGTAGAGGTTCTCCGCGGCGGGCACCAGCAGGGGAGTGTCCGCATTTCCCGGGGATGCGACGCCCACGCCCAGCACCCTGCTGTAATAGGGATCGGTTATCTGCAGTTCGGGGAAAGGCGCTTCGTATGCCTGCGGGATGTAAAATGACGCGGGCGGGATGGTGTTCAGCACGATGTCCCACTCGTCGTAGGCCTTCCGCATGGGCTCGGTCAGGAAAAAGCTGAAATTCACCTTGGCCACATTGCGCATGAGTTCGACACCGATCTGCGACCCCGAGGTGACGATCGTGACGGCCATGCCCGAGAAGACCGGGAGATCGGTTTGATTCCGGGGCACGAGCGGAAACGATGTGTCGGTTTCCCCGGTGCGGGAGATTCTTTCCTGCAGCAACGATTCGTATTTGGTGCCTTCGGTACCGGATGTTTTTTCCTGCAGTTTCCCCGCCAGGGCCGGATCGGCGTTGCCCAGAATAACGATCCTGTTTTTTTCCTTGCCGGAGTCCACCAACTCCAGTCCTGAGAATTCGTAACGCGTATAGTCGCCGTCCTCGGAGATATAAGCCGCTTTTTTGACCAGTTGCGCCTGGGTGCCGGTGCCGTTGAACTGCAGGATGTCGAGCCTGAATACTTTCTGGTCGTCGGGGATTGTGAATTCCCCGCTGCCGCCCGTCCGCGTCCGGGAAGCGGGTTGGGGGGCGGAAATCTCCGCGTCGACCAGCGCGGTGCCGCCGCCCGGCGCCGTGGCCCGTATGTTCTGCGTGGCCCGGGTCGGCGGTGCCGCGAAATCGGTCATTCGCAGCTCCAGACTCACGGGCACCAGTTCTCCGGAAGAGGTGCCGGCCAGCCCGGCCGGGTCGGCCGTCGGATCGTTCGTGCAGCTCCACGCCAGGCAGGCGGCGCAAAGCAGGTATATCGGTTTTTTCTTCATACTGGATACTGGGGTTCGTCGCTTACATTTCGCGGACGCAGCGGATAAAGGCCGCCTCCTGTTTGTTCCGGGTCGCTACCTTATAATTCCGTTTACCGCCGCCGAGTTTGGAGTAATAACCTTGTACATACCAGGCGGTCTCACTTTCGTCGACCTCGTTTTGGGTTCCCATATCGGCTTCCGTGGCAGTCCAGTAGGGTTTCGCATCCTCTTTTTCCAGGGTGGCGTCGGTCTTTCCTAAAAATCTTCCCATCTGGTTGCGGTTGAAAACGGCCCACATCATGATGAGCTTCATCTCGGTGACGCGGGGCAGCCGCCAGTCGGTGAAGCCGTTGCCACGGTAGTTCCGGCATACGTCCTTGGCGATCAGTCCGCCTCTGCCGTCCTGCCATACCACCGCCTTGCCGCCTACGTCGAGTGCGGTTACCTGCAGTTTGACGTAGGGTCGCTCGCAGTCGGAATATAATCTTCCGCCCTTGTTCTCCGGGACTGCGGGGCCGTTTCCGCCCAGCAGCACGGAACTCAGGTAGGTGTTGTTCAGATGGTCTGTGCGATAGATGAATTTATTCTTTGGAAGAGGTCTCGGGTCATCGTACATTACATACGGATCTTCCGTGGGATCCTTGGGGTAATTCAGTTCGGAGGTTTCGGAATGTTCTGCTATTTGCTGAGATTGGGTTAGAAAATAGTATCCTGTTCCCTGAGGAGGAGTTGGCCCCAAACTCAGGTCGAACGAGAACGTCGGGTTGTTCTCTGCGGTTTGGCCGAAGCCGGCGCTCGCATCGACGGAGTTCCAGCTTTGCAACGACAGAAACAGCAGCGAATTGTTGTATACGAGGTTGTAGGTGTTGATCCTGTTCGATTCGAATCCGTATGTGGTGTTGCGGCCGGCATCGGCGCCGGTGTTGAGCTGGCTCTTTTTGAGCGGGAATAGGCGCTGCTGGCCGTCGATCTGCAGGACGAATCCGAAATTGTCGTCCTTCACATCCTTGTCCATGAACGCCGGAACCAGGAATGTGAATTCTACCGGCTCGATCGTCGTCAGCATGGCGGTCGAGTCGTTCCATATTTTGCCTGGCTCCGACGTAGGTTTGACATAGCCCGTTGCCGGGTCGATGCCGCCCCGGTTTTTGATCCACTCGGCGGTCAGGTTGTCGATCGCCGTTTCGGTCACCTTGCCTATATTTTGGTTGTCGTTCTTATCCTCTTTCTTCGTGATCCGGAGCACTACTTTCGTGTAGGCATTCTTGAATCTGAGCTGGATGGGGTTTGCCAGCGGGTCTGCCGGGATATCGGTCTCTCCGGTGCTGCAAAGCAGCAGGTTGGCCTGGCCGTACTGCGGCTCGACGTTGACCTTATTCGTGAAATCGAAAGGAATGCTGTCTATTGTGGCTTTGGGGTCGTAAGGTGTGTAGGCCATTCGTCGGATCCGGGTTCCGGGAAAACCTTTGGGTGTAACCGGAGTCCCCTGGCTGTTCCAGTACTTCCACTCATCGTTATCCGTTCCGGTTCCGGTTCCGGTTCCGGTTATCTCCATCAGTCCCTGCATGTTGTCCGAGCCTTCGAATACCTCGCTCCCGTTAAGGTTGTAGAGGTGAATGCCGATAGCGTACTTCCCGACCGGGAAATACGCGTTCCCTCCGAAATCGGTACCCGGCCTGATGACCCGCGTGTCTGCTTCCGGGGCGGTTTCCACAGCAGTGGCGAAACTCAGCGCGACGGGTTTCTGCAATACGGCCGGCTCATCGGGAAACTCTTCCCAGGTACATGAACTCATTGCCAGACAGGACGCTGCGAACAAGAATATATAGCCGGGCGGCACACCGCGAATGCGACCGCACCCCGGCTCGTGCCGTCGGGAATTAGGTTTGGAATATCTGTTCAGAATTTTCATTTTCTTCCTGTTTTGCCCGCCGCCCCGCGGGCTGTGGTTACATCTGCACCTGTTCCTGCGGGCCATTGTTACATAGCTCCTGCCCCTCTCCGCGGGCCGTGGTTGCATTGCTTCTGCCCGCCGCCCCGCGGGCCGTGGTTGCATTGCTTCTGCCCGCCGCCCCGCGGGCCCTCTCCGGTTGGCGGCCGTTTCGGGACTTTATGGCTGGCGCACGCAGCGGATGAAGTGCCTGGCGCTCTTGACGTCTTTATTGAATACCTCCGCCGTGTCTGTCGTAGTGAACGTGAAGGTCCAGGCCTCGGAGGATTTTAGGATCCGTCCCTCTCCGTATTCGGAACCGCTCCAGTAGACCGCATTCTCTCCGAAAGGCTCGAAGCCGCTGAGATCCTCCAATGCCACCCTGTTTGCGTACATCAGTGCGAGTTCCGAAAGGCGGGGCAGCCGCCAGTCGCTGAATCCTCCGCCGTTGTAGGCGCGGCACATGTCGAATGCGGTCAGCGCCTGCCCTTCTTTCCAGGGAAACGTGTTATCCCCCTTGACGTTGACCAAATTGTTGGCGGCGATCATCAGCGTCGGGTATGCTCCTTCGGTTTTCAGGGCCGCGAAGTTGTACTGGGAAGGGTTGGCCTCGCCGTTTGCCGTTGCGTAGAGGTCGCCGTTCCAATTTCCCGGGTCTGCGCTGGACAAGTGTGCCCAAAAATTATCCGCCTCGCCGTAGAATGTGTTGTAATCGAATATGTTGCTCGGCTGGCGTCCCTTCCATGTCCGGGTTTTGACCGGGATGGGGCCCGTTTGTTTCGTATAGGTGATATCCCCGTTCAGGCCTTCGTAATTCATATAATATCCGATCTGCTGGTTCGGGGTGTCCTCTACGCCGGTTTCCCACGGCTCGATGGCCGTTGTGAAATCGAGTTTTTCCGGTATGGTTGCATCCGCTTCGTTGGCTGTTTCCTGGCCCGGGCCCGAGACGCTGTTGATGGTGAAGCGATACAGGTGGTTGCGGAGGATATCCGAAGTGAATGAGTCCTTCGACCCGCCGTCCAGCCCGGAGAAGTCGATTCGGTAATAGGTTGTCGGGCCGCCGTCGTATTTGCCGCCGATGATGAGCCTCGGGCGTTTGAGGTGATCGTCATCGTAGCGGGTGCCGCTCAGCTCATTTTCGACGAAGTAGATTGTATTTTTGATGTAAGTCCCTGAAATAATGGCGGAACTGGGGTATTGGCAAGTGCCATAGTTCACTAAAGTCTCTTTTATGCTTGCCTTTTTGACGGCGGGAATCGACGGGTCGAAAGTCTCTTTGTCGATGTTGAAAAATCTTTGCGCATCCTTACGGATACTACGCGTCTCTACCGATACCAGTTCGAAGGGGATTTTACCGGGGCCCGAATTGCTCCAGGTATTGTTTTTCTCGTTGTATTTTCCAACCCCAATATCCACCTTTGCGAACGCTCGCAAAAGCTTTATCGACAGGCCGTTCAGGCATTCGGATACCTTCAGGTCACTGCTTCCGTTAAGGTAGGCCATTCCTACGGTTTCGCAGTGGGTTAGCATGCTGTGTGTAATAGGGAGGGGGTACGTAGCCGTTAGGGCATTTGTAAGATCCTTATAAGGTTTTCCCAAATACTTAAATGGATCAGGATTGATTTTATGGTCAGTGGTTGGTTGTCCTACCACAATGATTTTCCATTTTTCACTGCCGGCAGTCTCGAGTAACTCTACCCGGTAACTCCCCGGTGATCCGTCCACGGGCTCTCCCTCGGACATGCGGCGTATTATATTCGGTTCGCCCGCTTCAAGTTGCAAAACCAAGATTTTTTCAACTTTCCCCTCGTTGTTGGTCTCGCTTGCCCGCGTAGCTTCCGCGCTGTTCCCCGTGTTTGCGATCGTTAGGATAACCTCCTCTGTTTTTACGGGGGCTTTCTGCTGCTCCCCGCCCAGATCCTTCAGGCATCCGCTTGGTAAAAGGAGTACGCATGCCAGCACGATCGCATGCAGGACGGGCAATTTCGCCGTAGCTATGATTCGTTTACTGTTCATTCATTACTGTCTTTCTGTCGCGCCTTTTGGGGTTTCGATACCGGAATGATCTTCGTTGTCTGCAAAGGTCGGGAGTGTTTTTTGTTATTCAGTTATCCAAAACGCTCAAAAAGTTATTCGGATAAAATATTTTAACCGCAGGCGTAGGCTCTTTGGCCTGTTTTTTCGTCTGTTTTGCCTGCGTTGCGGCCTTCCGGTAATGTATTACTTCTGCACATGCGTTGCTTTCCACCAGGCCGTTTTTTTATAAGCGGCATTCAGCTCCGGAAATTCGTCCTGTTCGATATAGGTCGTCAGCCCGCTGTGCGTCAGGATCGTGAAGCCGTTGTACCCGGCCATGAACTCCGGTGTCGCCGCTTTCCAGACGACTGTTTTTCGCAGCAGGGCATCCAGGTCGGCCTGCCGCTCCGGGGCGAGGTATGCCATATATTGCCCGAAATCGAAGTAACGGGGTCTGGCAGGGATGTCGCCGTAACTGCCGGGACGGTCGAAATGCTGGAGCTTGCCAAGCAAGGCGTCATCCCATCGTCCGTGTGTATTGCCCGTCGTTTTCCCGGCCAAAATTGCCAAGGCATCCATTTCCCGGGTGTATACGATGCTTTGCGTCGCCGAACGGTAAGCACCGTTCCGGGTATCGATGTAATTGAAATAGCTCCCGGCAAATTTTTCGAGGGCCTGCGGCACCCCCAGGCTTGTGTCGAAAAGGTATTGGAAAGCCGTGGGGTAGACGGGGGCATAACCCGGAACCAGCAGTTCTGCCGACGACGCCAGGAGATAGTCCGTCTTGTTACGCAGTTCATAGGCTACTTCGATTCCCGACATCAGGCATGCCTCGAAAATAATGAAATCGAATTGGTGGTCGGGGATTGCCGCTGCAAAGTCTGTGATCTCCATTTCCCTTGCCCCACCCGTTGTTCCGGGAGTTCGGTCGTCGCCGATCGTGCGTGTCGGGTCGGAAAGCGCACCGCACGGAAGCCATCCGCTTCCGTGCGAGGCAAAGATCAACCCGTAACTGTCCGAGGGATATTTTCGCACGACGTCGGCGAGTACGCGGCCGAAAACACCGGCCGAAGAGGAGTTCTCTTCCGGATACTCTTCAACGGTCTCGAGGACGGAGGAGGCATCGGAATGCCGGATGGTCAGTGCGAAAAGTTTCGGCGCAGCTTGCGGTGCGTCGTAGTAAATAAGGCATTTGCTACCCGTATCTTTCCAGCCTTGCCTGAGCAGTTCCGGTGTGCGGCCGATTTCCTCGAGGTTGTTGTCGCCGGCGAGGTAAACCAGTACGGTGCGTGTCGGCAGCTCGGCGCAGGGCTCCGGGACGGAGCCTTCGGAACAGGAGGCTGTGAACGGCAGGCACAACAACAGAAATCGGTGCGGTGCGGTGTGCCGGAGGAGCCTGTTCAGATTTGACGTTCTCATTTTTCCGTTGGAATTTCGTTCCCGCCTGTTTACGCGGTTGTTGTCGTGGCGGCACCTGTTATTTCGGCTGCATCCGCAGCCATAGTTTCCGGATCTGCATAGTTTCAGCCGGTGCATATTTCCTGCAGGCTCCGGGAATGTGTCCATCCCGGGATGACTCCCGGGCGTTCCGAATACGGGAGTCACGCTTGCCTCCCCCGGATTACAGTCCTCCGTGTTGTACCTTTACATCCCAGTCCTCGACCACGACGGAGATATCGACCGGGAAAGCCGCCTGTGAAAGCGTGCAGTACAGTTTGTAAACCTTGTTGGGCCGGATCGTATTGTCGAACGCGGGGATATGATCTCCGAAGAGGAACGGCTTGTAAGTCCATTTAGTGTCTTCTCCCCATGTCAGGTCGGCAAGAGTCAACCGAAGCCGGTTTTCCGGTTGTGCAAACTGCTGGGCCGGCAGGTAAAAGGAGAAAATTATTTTGTAGCCGCTTTTATCCGTACTTGTCGCTTTGTCCAATCGTGTTGTCGTACCGGACGTGAACGTGCGGTCGGCGCCCGGCGTCTGGTTGGGCGTTGCCGGGGCGAAATAGCCTTTCGCAGAGCTGCGTTCGACTTTCAGGGTCGATGCAGGAGTGACGTGACAGTCGAGAACGGCTTTTTCTTCTGCGCGCAGGTATACGTCCATGCGTGCTACGGCGCGCTCGATTTCGAGCGACAGGGCGGCTCCGTCCTCGGTGATCGTCACGTTGTCGGTCTGCCCGTAAAAAGGCAGGAAATAACTTTCGGTCTGCGAGGCGTCCCCCATCCCGATATTACGGTCGGGGGCTATATAGCCAGCCAGTGAGTACATTACGGCGTTTAGCTGGCCGGGCGTCCCGACGTTGTCCAGTTCGTCTTTCACCTCTGGCAGTTCGTTGACTACGGCGCAGAACGTCTTGCCGGAACCGACCTTGGCGCGCATTTTCAGTTGTATGCCGCCGTCCGGTGTGTCGAAGTATTGCATCCGATCCAGTTTGCCGCCGTCGAAAATATAGATGCGCACCGACTTTACGGCGGTTTCCGAGGCGTTGAGTTGATTGGTGTCATTCCCTCCGTTGGCTTGGGTGCGGATCGTAACGGGGGCTTCTTTTGTCTCCACGGGAGGTTGATCCAGGGTCTTGGAGCAAGCAGCCGCAAGGAATGTCATCAATGGTAATGTATATCGAATCAGTTTGCTCTTCATAGCCTTTTTGTTTTTGTCTTTCCTTCTGCGGAGAATGTCTAAAACTTGTAGCGCACGCCGGCGCTGATCTGCACGCCCTGAAGCGATTCTATGCTCATTATGGGGAACTTGTTGGTGGCATACTGCCAGCCGCATTTGATTTCGATGCAGATACGGCCGTTTTGCTGCGGGCAGAAGCTGACGCCCGCCTCTGGCCTTACTACGGCACCCCATGACTGGACTTCCGATTTGTTGATCAGTTCGCCTTCGATTCGGAATACGGCGTACTGTACGCCTATTCCGGCTCCGATGAACGGCCGTAGGCGGTGTTGCGGCGACGTCGTGGGGAACCAGCGGAAGTGGGCCGTAAGGGGCATGAGTGTCAGGCTGCGGTCGGACGGCCCTGTCACCAGGTCGCCTTCATACGTATCCCGGGTGTAATTACGCTCGGCTCCGCGGGTATATCCAATCCCGGCTCCGATGGAAACCGCGTTCGAAGCGCGCCATTCCCATTCGAGAACCGGGGATATGGTGGTCGCACGATTCAGGAAACCTTTGCCCGTGGGGATATACACACCCCATTGCAGGGACAGGGAGTGGCGGTGGTTGGCTTCCTGGGCGCCTGTGGAGATATGCCCCTGTCGCACATTGTGCAGAACCGGAGGAATACGGCTGAGGGTATCTCCCTGGGCGCGCATACATTGCACACCCAGGAGAAACCCGATTAAGAGAAGTAACTGGAAGGATTTCATTTCCGCGGAACCTATTTGTTGCGGATAACGAACCCTGAAATGGCCTTGGAGGGACTGACTGAGATTTTACCTCCGTCGGCCACGGCTTTTGCGCCGTTGAGTTTGACGACTACGTTGCGTGAGGCGGAGTCCGGCGAGTAGAGTACCATACCGTTGATATTAACGGTGCTGCTCTTGTCGTCTCCCCAGATGCGCAGGTCATGCAGGTTGGTCAGTACGAAATCCTGTCCCAACTGGCCTGTCGTGCTTTGGTCGATGGCGGCGTCGATCAGGATATCGCCGCCGCTGCAGTTGGTTAGCAGCGCCCCGTCTTTCGCCCGGAGCAGCGACACCTTAAAGAAGCCGGAGACGACATTGTTCTTGCGGCCGAAATCGCCCAACGACTCGATGGCTACTAACGCCGGCTGGTCGTAAAGTTCTCCCTTGCAGCTCAGCACGGAACTGCTGAAGTGGACGTCTGTGTCGCTCATGGCATAAATCTGGCTGAAATCTATGACGACGCTTTTGACCGATTCATAGCGGGTGTCCTCCTTCGTTTGCACACGATACTGCCCGCTGTGCATGTCAGGCTGGATGGTCAGGCGCGGGAGCCGTCCCATGTCGAAGTCCAGTTGGTCGGCCGTGCCTTTGCCGTAGATTCCGTCGATCACGATGTTGGCACGCGTGGCGTTGGTCAGCGCCACGCCGTTGGTTTTGAAGATGCCCAGTTCATAAACGATGTCCTGTTCACCCTCGATGCCAGCCTTGGTGCCGATCAGGCGTACTATGGCCGGCTGGTCTTTGATCAGGGCCTGGCTCGAGGAGCGGATCAGATAACTGTTGCTGATGTTCGAAAGATCGAGGTTGAACGTACGGCTGCCCTCCAGCAAATCGTTGGCATTGATAGGTACTTCTACCGCGAATTTATTGAGGTAACGATCGCTGCCGTCCGTCGAAGGCACGAACGAGAGTGTTCCCGCCACGGGGTCGTAGTTAACGCCCTCTGAGGCGGTCACCGGACGGGTTTTGTAGTCGACCGTTACGGGCAGCGGGGCGCCTTCGGGCGTAAAGGAGTAGCCGGAAAGGGTTACGGTGAATGTTGCGGTGGCACTTCCCATGATGGGTTTGCTGACCTGGATGTCGCTCATGTAGATGCCGTGTGCCAGTTTTATGATGCGGCTTCCGTCTGAGAGGAATACCGCTTCGCCATTGGCTGGAAGGGATGCTGCCGCGAAAGGCGTCGGTGTGTTTTCGACGACGTAACGGTCGAAAAGCAGTTCGCCCAGCGAGGAAAGCATACTCAGGCGGCCCGTCGTCGGGCTGCCCATCAGCAAGTCCCCGTTGCCGTTGATGCGTAACGAAGTGTAGCTGGCGGCCGTGTTCTTTTCGTACATGCGGTGTCCCTGCCGTGAGAACTTGACGATTTTGCCTTGTGAGGTTTCCGGATTGTAGAGGCTTGCCACGCAGGAGCCTGATACGGGGTCGTGCGTGATGCCTGCGATCACACCGCGATCCACCTGCGAGATGAGTTCCGTCCCGTCGGGACGCAGTTGGGCATAATATGAATTGGTGAGGTCGTTTCCGCCGACCATGATCTCGCCCGTGGGGCAGACGATCAACTGATCGAGTTTTGTCTCTACCGACGTGGGGACGATCTGTTTCTGGAAAACAATATCGCCTTCAGGGCGTATTTTGATTACTGCTCCCCCCGCTTTCTGGCCCTCGCCAACCAAATAGAGGTCGCCGTCAACGGTCGAAGCCATCTTCTCGATATGGAATGTGCGGTCGGGAAGCTGGGTAATGAAGAACGGCTTTCCACGTTCGTCGAGACGCACCACGCAGCTGCCTTCGTTGTCTTTCGACGAGAATGCCACATGAAGGTACTCAGTGGAACTGCCCAATACGTTCAGCCCGACGCAAACTTCGCCCGCGGTGGGAATATAATTGTATATCACGCGTCCCGAGGGTGAAATTTTGCATACGAAAGGTTTGCGGCCCCCGGTTACGGCCGGGGAGTCCCCGCCGAGGATCAAACTGCCGTCCGCCAGCTGCCTCCCCAATGTGATGCACGACCCGGGCTCTCCCACGCGCACGTCCTGCTCTACGACCCCATTGGAGGTCAGGACGATGGCGCGTCCCGTGGCACCCCGGTTGTCGCGCGGCGGAACCGTGCGGCAGCCGACCAGCAGCACTTTGCCGTCCTGCAGGGGAAAGACATTCGTGATTTTCGCAAAATCCCCTGCCGGAAACTTGCGCGAAAGGATACTTTCGCCCAAGCGGTTGAGCCATATCACCATAGGATGCCCGCCGTTCTCCCCGACAGCAACGACGTCACCGTTGCTAAAATCCGGGCAAACTTGTTCATAGTGGATTTCCTTGCCGTACGAACGGTCGTACACGACCGGCATGAACTGTGCCTGCACCCGGCTGGCGGCAAAAATCGCCATCGCCATGCCGAACGCCCAAAAGATATTCTTTCCTGTTTTCATTGTATTGTAAGTTTTTTGATCGATCCGAATTCCGGGTTATTATTTTTTCCTGACGACAACATCCACGCGCCGAGCTTTGCGAGTCACCTCGGTCTGTTCCTCGAACGTGAGGGCAACCGGGATGTGCTGATCCTCCGGGACGTTGATTCCCGTACTGTGCTCTTTCTTTTTGCGCAGCGCCTCCATGAATGCTTCGCGGGGAACCTTCAGCCGTCCTTTGCCTTCGGGGTAGAGGGTAGGCTCGGCTCCCAGTTCGACAAGTGCCTTTGCTACGGCCATGGCCCGCTTTTCCGACAGGCCGAGGTTGTATTTCTCAGTCCCGAATTCATCTGCGTACCCGAAGACCGAAATCTCCTTCAAATTGTTGAATGCCATTGATTCCACTACGTTACAAAGTTTATCCAGAGATTCTTTGTTCAACGCGTCGCTGTTGAAATCGAAAAAAACGCTTATGAGTATGTCCCCGACCGAGGGCTGCGGGTATATTTCGGACTCGATGATCTGGGCTTCGTAACTTTCGGTGTTGCTGTTGCCGAGTCCTGAGATCAGGTTCAGGTTGCCGACCATGGCCGAGTACTCGGCCGAAACACCTATCGCCGACTTGCTGCTCAGCGGCGAAATCGTATTGTCGAACGTATAGATGTCATCTTTCCCGGCGATGCCACGGCGATCCGAGATGAAATAGCCTTTGGCCCCGTCGAAGAATATTCCGAAATCGTTGTATACCGAGTTGACCGGATACGGATAATGGAAAAGGGTTCCCGGAACCAGTATGTCGTCTACCATACTCATCCGGTATATGTCGTAACTGCCGAACCCTTCCATGCCGTTGGACGCGAAATAGAGGGCGTCGCCCACTACACGAGGGTAAATTTCGTCTCCCTCGGTATTGACGGCGCGTCCCATGTTGACCGGTTCACCCCAATTGCCCTTCTGTTCGTCCCAATGCGTCATGTAGAGATCCATGCCGCCGTAGCCGCCCTCCCGGTCGGAAGAGAATATCAGGGATTTTCCGTTGTTGAAGAAAGCCGGGTGGCCGTAGGAGTGTCCCTCCTGATGCTCGAACAGGGACTGGAAATCGCTCCAGCGGCCGCGTACGCTGTCGAAGCGTGAATAATAGAGTTGGTTGACGAACAGGCCGGCGTCGAGATCGGTGGATATGATGCGGTCGGTGTTACGGTATACCAGTGCCGTGGCGATCATCGTCTTCCCGTCGGGGCTGAAGGCCAGCGGCCCTCGCTGTAACTCCCGGGGGATGTCGCGGAACACTTCGGGGACGGTTCCGTCGTAGAGCGAATAGAATTGTGTGCGGTGATAAAAGATCTTCAGCGGATCCTGCATCTGACCGCGGCTTACGGCATAAAACGGTTTGCCCTTCCACTCCCCGAGCCAGTATTCGGCCTCGGGGGTATTCAGGGTCTGCAGGGTCACCCTGTAATCCGCATCCCCACGGCCGTAGTACCGCTGCACGTTGGAAAGAGATGCAAGCGTATTGATGTAACGCTGGTTGCGGGAGTAGGGTTGACGGAAAGCGAAGTTGCGAGCTGCGATTTCCGCCTGCTGGTTGTTTCCTAAACGCCGGAGGGCGTCGACGAAGAAGCAGACATCGTTGACCGTCATCAGCGTGTCGGCCGCTGCGCAGACCTTTTCATAATATGTTACTGCATTTTCGGGGTCTTGCAGCAGGATGTAGTTCCTCGCCATTTTCAGGGCCAGGACGTTACGGTCTCCGTAGAGTGCTTTACGCTGCTCCAGGGTCAGCCGTTCGTTGTCGTACTTTTTCTCGATGGCAGCGAGCGCACGCCGGTAAAGGGTCATTGCACGACGGAAATCCCCGCGGACGAAATTGACGTCCGCGCTTCGTTCAATGCGCCCGGTGCGGAAAAGCCGCCCCGCCGAAGGGGGCATTTGGTCTTTCGGTACACGGTCTGGAATTTCTTTGCGGGCGCCGAATGCGTTTCCGGCAAGCAAGGTGCCGAGCAATATTAGTAGAAGATATTTTTTCATAGACGTAATTTATGTTGCCCGATTATTTGAAGATGTTGTAAGTCAGGTGGATTCCGAATTTTGTCGGCCCGAACCATGCGCGCGTGTTTTTTAATTCCAGTGCATATCCGTTCCACTCGCCTCCGAGCAGGTATTTGTCGAATTGCAGGTGGGCGTATCCGATGCCGAGATTCAGATCGAGGCGAAAATGTTTCGACAGGTAGAACTTATAGCCGAGTGATATGCCTGCCGAAAGGCCCCAGCCTTTGCGGCGGTAACTCTCTTTGTCCTCGCCTTGCCATAATCCGATATTGAAATTGCCTCCTGCGACGTAAGGCCCGAGGTAAAAACCGTCGTACATGTTGTTGGTGTAGTAGTAACGCGGCTTGACGTAGTAACGCATGTCTACGCTGCCGATCAGGGCGCGGAAGACCTCTTCGTGCTTCTTGAACATATAGGGCATCCAGAGAATGTCGGCATTCATCGTAAATTGCTGGCTGAGCATAAATTCCACGCCGACATTAGGAGTGCCGGCCAGTAAGAGCGGCAGATTGGTCTTGATCGCCTGGGCTTTCGCTGTCGGTGCTGTGAACAGGAGAATGGAACCCAGTGCCAGTATTCGTGATAGTTTTCTCATCGGACTTTTATGGTTTGTATTTTTGGGTTTTCATGTGGAATTTACATATCCGTCGTACCTCCTGAACCGATATCGCCCCACTCGGAGAGTTTGATCGCCACGAGTGTGAAACCCTTGTAAGTGAAGGTGAGTTGAGCCCCGGGGGTTAAATAAACAGGGCCGTCTATCTTGTCGCCGTTCTCGTCGACGGGAGGTTCCATGCCGCCGTCGTTCAGATTGCCCGAATCGAACGCGAAACGTCCGATGATTTCGTTGTCATCATAAAAATATGTAACGACTTTCAGCGGAGTCAGGGCCGTCCCGGGAGCGTCGGGAGCGTCTATATCATAGCCCGATGACGGGAAATAGCTCTCTGAGAAGCTGTAATCCGGCCCGGCCTGTCCGGCGGCGGGCAGGTCGTAACTTACCTGAATTTTGTCCTGTGGCGTGAAATTGTCGAAGTGTCCGTCGAAACAGAGGCGGGTTGCAAGTCCCGTGTAATGTATTTCTATGCGGGTGACTCCCAACCCGGCGAAATTCTTGAATTCGTTCGTGATTTTTCCGTTGTAGGAATTTTCTTCGCTGATATCGATGGTATGTATCTTTTTTGCGTCGGGATGCCCGATGGGGTATAACGACAGCCTGGTTTTGGAAAAGCGGGGCTGATCGGGGTCGGTCGGCTTGCCCGTGGCCGTGCTTTTGTTCTGCGTACCGGTTTTGGAGCCTGCCGGGAGCGGTGTGAACGTGTGTTCGGCGCCCTTCAGGGGCTTTGCCGAGAGATAGGAGTCCGAGTAGAGCTGCCCCTCGCTTACGGGCATGTCCCCGATTTGGGCGAAACAGGTGACGCTGGTTTCTCCCGGCTTGAGTTTGAAGCGTAACGTTCCGTCGAGCATAAGCTCGTTTTTATTGAACGGGGCATAAATATGGCTGCTGCGCATATGGCTGCCCGCTTCGTCGTGGAATGCGATGTAGAAGTCCCGTATCGTACCCTCTTTGACCTGCGGAACGTATATCCAGAGGTTATTTTCGTCTACGAAATAGTCGTATGTGCATGATGCGAGGGAATAGAGCAGGAGTATCCCGGCAGTCATTCGCGTATATTTCGGCAAGAATTTCATTTTCATTTATTTTGGGCGTGTGGATTTCCCCCTGCCGGAATCTATAAATGCCGAGGGCTCCCTGCGGTACTTTTCGCAGCCGTTCCTTCAGCATTTCGTTTCCGGATTGTCCGGTTATTCGTTTTTTTCTCCTGTTTCTTCCCCTTCCCCCGGTTTGCGGGCCTCGGCGAGCAGGCTCAGTCCGCAGGCCAATCCGAGTAACCCCTTTAAGAGCAGCCACATGGAGAATCCTTCCCCGGTCGCATATGCGTAAACGGCGTATATGCAGATTACAGCGGTGAGCCCCAGAAAGATGTATGCTAAAATCGAGTAAAAAGTTTTTTTCATCGGATGTTAAGGTTAAGGAGCAGCAGTCCGTGAAACCACGGATTGCTGCTCCGGGAGGGAGTTACAGGGGGATGTCGTTGGACTCGATGCTTCCCCAGTCCGCCAGATTGACGTCGATCGTTACGTCGCCGTACTGTCCGGGTTCGGGAATACCCGGATCGTCGGGATCATCGAGCCACTTGCCCCGGGAATTCAGCGTCAGGTTTACTTCGAGGATGTTGTTGGCTGTAACGCCTTTCTGCACGGCGCCGCTCCATGCCACCAGGGCCGGGGCCGTGAGGCCTGTGGTGTGTGACAGCGGGATATAGCCGGCGGGCGCTTTGCCGATCAGCACGATATCGAACTTCTCCTTGCTTTCCGTTTCGCTTCCTCCCGGGAGGAGCCTGATGTCTTTCCACAGGGTCAGCTTGTTGGTCGGGTCGAGTATGGTTCCCGTGCTGTAACCGCTTTCGGGATCCGCGTCGTTGAACTTGCCTTTGACATAGAGTACCGCCTGTTCGCGCTTGGGCGAAGCGAAGCCGACCGTGCTGAGCACGTTGACGCTCGTGCCGACGCGGCGGATACGGAAACTCGCCTCGTCTACGTCGAACTGGACTGACTCATTGCCCGAGAGGCTCTGGTTGATACGCACGCGCATCATGCTCACGGCGCGCTTCAGCGTGATCGTGCTGAGCGTGTTGTTCCGGTCTGCGAGTATATCCACGTTGGGCAGGACGCCTATGAATATCTCCGCGGGTTCCTCGTACCCCTTGGAATCCTTCTCTGGATTCTCGGCCGGAGGAGCCGGTTTCTCCCCGAGAGTTTTCTCCTGGAGTTTCATGAGCAGGGTGCTGATCTCGTACCCTACGGCGGCGGCCGGTTCCCAGGTGCGTTCGATGTTGTTTCCGGTCGCGGAGTTGGCGACTACGTACACGTTGTAATGGGCGCCCGCCGGACTGGCCGGAATGTTCTGGAGTACGAAATTATGGGTGCCGGTTGTGCCGTCCTGGGGCAATTGAAGTTCGCGGGCCGCCTTTACGCGGTTGTCCGCGGTGCTCACGAAGAGGATGTGCAAGTCTTTGATGTTGTCCGTCCACGAGGTCGTGGGCTTGGCCGTGGACGTAGGGTAGGAAGCCTGTGTCGATGGAGCCTTGTCGAAGCCCAGGTTGATTACCACCTGGCCTTCCTTGCCTTCGCCGCCGCCCGTATCGCTTCCGGGATCTTCCGTATTGCAGGAAAACATCCCCAGCGACAGTGCGAGCACGCAAAGGGTTGATTTGAATATGTTTTTCATAATATGCGATTCGATAAATAATTTGCCCGGAACCTGCTCCGGTCGGGGCAGGTTCCGGGCGAATTACTAAATACCGGCCGACAGGTTAGCGATAGTCCAAGGTGCGATGGTGATGTTAACTTCCATGCTTACCACCGTTTCTACGGGTTTGGTGGGATCGGGTACCACGCCGCCGGGGTCGTTCGCACCGGGGCCGCTGATGCTGGAGATAACCACGTCGAAGAGCGTGTTGCGCTTGACCGTGTAGCGCAGCGGAAGTTCCTTGTCGGAGCCTGCGTTCTTATCCTGAAGGTAAATCGCGTAGTAGCACTTGCCGCCCGTGTATTTAATGGCTTCATTACCTGAACCGATCTGGCCCGTTGAGGGAAGTTCGTTGTAGCAGCCGGGCTTGTAACCCGTGATTACGCCTCCTGATTTTAGGGCGACGCGCCAGAAGTCGTTGTTTGTCAATGCTGCGCCGGGATTGCCGTCTTTATCCAAGATCTGATCCACATTCGGCGTCCAGATGCCTTCAACCTCCAGGTAGGATGCTTTGCCAGCCAAGATTGTCGCGTTACTGTTCTCGGTGAGGTAGGATATGCCGCCTTCCGTCGAAAATGATACCTGGGCGCTTCCGTCGATGTAGGTTCCCTGCGTGGTCGCCCCATAATACGGGGTCAGCAGTTGCTTGCCCGTATAGTTGGCGCCCTCATAAACCGGCATCAGATACATTTTGTCGGGGTTGTTTTTGGTCTTGAACTTGAGGTTGTCCAGCGTACCTCCGCTTCCTACCACGCCTGTACCCAGGCTAAGCCTTACTTTGGCACACGCGCGGCCGATGGTGACCGTGAATTTGTTCTCGCCGCTCGCGGTTACTGTCTTCTGGGCCGGCTGTGCTTCCAGGTTCGTCATCCAGAATTTGCCTGCGCCGGTTATGGACGTAAAGTCGGCTATGGCTGCCTGTGTTTTCTTGAATGCGTCCAGCTTGGTGACCTCAGTCGGTGTGGCAGCGGTCGTAACCGTCTTGAAATTGAAGTTCGCAAGTATGTCGTTCATGTTGGCGCATACGAAGAGGCGTTTTGCGCCGGTCGTGGTCTGGAACGTTACTTTTTTTGCATCGACGTCTTCGACCGAGAACGGTACGATCGATTCCAGTACGTCGGCGTTGTTAAATACGTAAAGGGTGGCTTCCGCAAAATCTGATTCTGGCGGGGTTCCGTTTTCGGTCGCCATCGTCGAGGGAGCGTTCGTCAGCGTGATCGTGGCTGTGGTGGGGATGCCCTCTACCACGTCGTCTGCGGGGTTTTTCTCGGCGGCGGGATCCGTTTCGCAGGATGCAAAGGACAGCATGCTTATTGCGGCTAATCCAAGGATAAAATTCTTCTTCATAAGATTGGGGTTTAGTGAATTTTGGGACTTTTAGTGAAACATATTGTTTGTTAATGGAATGAATCTTTTTCAAGAGGGTTCCGGCAGTGGGCTGTCCGCGTGTGCCGGAATCTGGTCGCGGATCGTTTCGCCGGGGGAGTCGGCCGGTCTGCGGCCCGTTTCTTCCCCGGACGTGTTTTCCGCTTCCGGGTGGAGCAGTGCCAGCACGTGCATGCTCTTCAGCCGCTGCCTGAGCTCTTCCTCGATTTCTGTCTCCAGATGCCGCAGACGCGCGTAGTGCCTGTCGTGCAGGTAGTCGCCTTTGTTCCAGTCGATCTCTGTCGCGGCGCCCATGGGGAGCCCTTTGTGGAAGAGGTACATCAGGTCGTACACAGTCACCCGTTCGACCCCTTTGCCGAGATAGACCATGCGCGCCGTGGTGTAACAGATGTTGCCGATGATGAGCGTGTTGATTACGGATTTGTAGAGTGAGTATTCCACGCCGAGCAGTTCCTTCAGGAAGCCCGCATCTATACCCCGCGCACTCCTTTGGCCTGGTGGCGAGTAGGCGAGTAGATTCATAACTCTGATGGCACAGACGATTTTATCCGAAAACATATTGTGTGTTTTTATTGTAATCTCTATTTCCAATAGAGATAATAAGTGTGATTTTGCTTGTGAATTATTGATACATAATTCGTTCGGAACCCACTTTCCGGAAACGGCGATTCACACGATGTTAAACTTGCGTCATGCGTGTCACTATATATTTAGTTTCTATTTTATTGTCAGTATTTTATATTGCTGTAACGGTGAAATTATGGTGAAACATAATGCTCGCTGTGGCACCCTTTTTTGCCGGGCAGACACAGCGAAATACGCTATTTTTAAACGGTAATATTATGCAGTTGCATTACAAAACGGATCACACCTCGTGTCTGAACTACAAAACCGAATCGTTCGGGGGATTTACGCTTGGGAAAATGTCGGAAGGCAAACGGTTCAACAACCAGAAGGAGCCTGTTAAAGTCAATCATCTGATATTTATTCTGGAGGGGGAGGTAAGTATCGTCAAAGACAACGAATGCGCGATATCGGTTCGGGCCGGAGAGTTTGTTTTCATTCCCATTTCATCGCTTTATGTGGGTACGGTCATCCGGCCCGGACGTTACCTCGACCTGACCTTTTTCCACAATAATATCTCCTTGTGCGACAAATATATGCTGTCGCATTATCTGGAGAGTGTAGGCGATTTTGATCCCAGTTTTAAGGCTTTGCCCGTACGCGAACCGCTCGATTTGTTTTTGAAATTGCTGGAGATTTATCTTTCGTCGGGGATCAACTGCAAGCATCTCCATGAAATAAAGGAGAAGGAGTTGTTCATCATCTTCCGCACGGCTTACACCAAGACCGAAATGGTCAGGCTTTTGCACCCGATTATGGGCCAGCGGGTCGATTTCAAGGGGGCCGTTCTGCAGCACAAGGACAAGGTGTCGAGCCGGGAGGAGCTGGCCCGGGTGATGGGAATGAGCGTGCCGGACATGGCTCGGAAATTTAAGGAAGAGTTCGGTGAATCGGTTTACTCTTGGCTGCTCAAACAGAAGAATGCCCGCATACTGGCCATGCTCAGCTATCCTTCGGTTACGATAAAGGACGTGATCTACGAATTCAAATTTTCTTCGCCGGCAAGCTTCAACAAATATTGCAAAACACATTTCGGGTGTCCCCCGAGAGTGTTGGCCGAGCGCATAAAAAATGAAAAATCAGCGGAATATGCCGCTGGATGAGGAAAAGATTAATTAGAATAACTTTTTGAGCGTTTTGGATAAGTGGATTCACTACTGTCCCGTAAAAGCGGGCAAGTCGGTCTTTGAAATAGTTGAAACAT